>Ga0185299_10000116_pt1 | contig 250277 bp, 220 predicted proteins | sample PaiPotPPA55metaG_FD_128002 | JGI IMG/M metagenome (GOLD analysis project Ga0185299, IMG submission 128002) | Iron sulfur acid spring bacterial and archeal communities from Banff, Canada, to study Microbial Dark Matter (Phase II) - Paint Pots PPA... ...
CCGCTGAACCTGTATGCTCGTGTGCGTTTTTTTGTGCATTTTTGCACACGAGACCGCGGGTGCAGCGCGCACCCGGCTTTCCCTGCGCCCTCTTGTTCATTCAGAGGGCGGCAATCGACGCAAAACTCGGGCGCATGGCGCCGCGAGAACGCGGACGCACATCCTCTCGCTGTTTGACAATCGAATCTGAATCTCCGAAAGCCCTTAGGGCGGATTGGCGACCCGTCCGCCGTAGCTCAAAGAGCGAAGGTGGAAGCGTAATCCGCCGTCTCTCACCGGCATATGGCTCTTGAAGCGGCGGGTTACGCTTTCGCTAACCCGGCTACGCAATCGGGTCCGAGCATTTCGACCCGTCAGCGATCGCCCAGAAAATGAAGCAGCGTCGCGTTGAAAAGCGTGGGGTCCTGCAAAAAGGCAAAATGGCTGGTGTTGGGCAGGATCAACAGCCCGGCGCCGGGGATGGTGGCGGCGATATATTCGGTGTGCGGACGCTTGATCGCTTCGTCGTGGTCGCCATCCACCACCAGCACCGGTGTCCGGATCGATTGCAGTTGCGCATCGGTCCAGTTCGGCTCGCTCTCCCACATCTTGGTGATCTGGGCAACGAAGCCGTCATAGTCCTTCGGCGTTGCGGACAGTTTTGCGTATTCGTGCCCTGCGCGTTCGATGAAGCGCGCGAAGGTGGGGTTCTTCTCCACGCCCTCCTGGACGCCCGAGGTGACGGTGTTGGCGGCGAAAGCAAACACCTTGCCGACCCGGTCGGGATGACGGATGGCGAGATCAAGTCCAAGGATGGCGCCGTCGCTCCAGCCGACCACATCGGCCTTGGCGATGTGCAAATTGTCGAGCAACGCGACGATATCGTCAGCCATCAGATCGTAGCCGTAGGGACGGGCGTCGCGCGTGCTCCGGCCATGGCCGCGGCTATCCACGACGATGACGGTGTGGTGCGGCGCGAGGGCCTTGACCTGATTGCCCCAATAGTCCGAGTTCGACAGGCCGCCGTGCAGCAGGACGACGGGCGAGCCATGGCCGATGGTGGCGTAGTAGAGGCTGATGCCGTTGACCTCGGCATGGCCGCTATGCTCCCCCGGCACGGGAGCGGGCGTCGGCGGAAGGGTTTGCCACAGCGGTTCGCCATTGGCGGCCTGGAACGGGAGAAACAGCAGGAAAGCGAGCAGAAAGCGGCGCATGACGAGCTCCGGCTTGGTCGGCGACACTGCAGCGCTTTTGAAGTGTTCTTTGAAGAGCAGTCAAGGCTCGGCAGCCGCCATTTCAGCGCACTTGCGACGGCAAACCTGGGTCACCATCTCTGATCCCCAGAGGAATTCGCCATGTTGGATTTTACCCAGGATAAGTTCGATGAGGAACCCTCATCGCAAGCCACCGGACAGACCGCCGCCGCCGACCAAGCCCTGCTCGACGCCTATTCCAATGCCGTGATCGGCGTCACCGAGCGCGTCGGGCCCGCGGTGGTCCGCGTCGAGACCGGCTCGACCGTGCCGGGTGCGCGCGGGCGGGGCGGACTTGGTTCCGGTATCGTCATTTCACCTGACGGGTTGGTGCTGACCAACAGCCACGTGGTCGGATCGTCGAAACACATCAGGCTGCGCGACACCGAGGGCGTCGTCACCGATGCGCGCGTGCTCGGCGTCGATCCCGACACCGATCTGGCGCTGTTGCGCGCTGACGGCGCGCGGGATTTGCGCTATGCCTCGCTCGGCAATTCAAAGACCTTGCGCCGCGGCCAGCTCGTGGTCGCGATCGGCAATCCGCTCGGCTTTGAATCGACCGTGACCGCGGGCGTGGTGTCGGCGCTCGGCCGTTCGATCCGCTCGGTCAGCGGCCGGACCATCGAGGACGTGATCCAGACCGACGCCGCGCTCAATCCCGGCAACTCCGGCGGGCCGCTGGTGTCGTCGTCGGCCGAGGTGATCGGCATCAACACCGCGATCATCGCCGGCGCGCAAGGCATCTGCTTTGCGGTCGCCAGCAACACCGCGCAATTCGTGCTGTCCGAGATCATCCGCCACGGCTATGTCCGGCGCGCCTATATCGGCGTGTCCGGCCAGACCGCGCCGATCCCGCGACGGCATGCCGTCGTCGCCGGCGTCGACAACAAGATGGGCGCGCTGCTGGCGCAGATCGAACCCGACGGGCCGGCGGCGCGGGCAGGCTTGTTGCCGGGCGATGTCGTGATCAAGCTCGACGGCGTCGACGTCAACGGCGTTGACGACCTGATCCGGGTGCTCGATCGCGACCGGATCGAGCGCACGCTCGCGATGGATGTTTTAAGGATGGGGCGGCTGCGGGCCGTCGATATCCATCCGGTCGAGCGCAAGCCGGCGGCGCGGCAGGGTTAGGCGGCATAGGCAAAGCTCGTCATGCCCGGCCTCGTGCCGGGCATCCACGTCTTGGCTGAACATGAGTAAGAAAGTCGTGGATGGCCGGGACATAGGCGAGCGGAAGCGACGCCGTCCTTCAGACGGCTATGCCCGGCCATGACGAAAGGGTGAATCTGTGCATCACGTCACTCGACGCTGATGCCGCCGGCCTTGATTGGCACCGCCCACTTCGCGATCTCGCTCTGGACGAATTTCGCGAGATATTCCGGGGTGGTGCGATCTTCGGAAACCAGGATCAGGCCGGCAGCTTCGAGCTTTTGCCGCAGCGCCGGCGACTTCATGGCTTCAACCGTTGCCCGATTGAGTTTGCGGACGATCGGCTCGGGCGTTCCCTTCGGCAGGAAGAAGGCGTTCCAGGTATAGGCTTCGACATCAAAACCCTGCTCGATCGCGGTCGGGACGTTCGGCAGCACCGGCGATCGCGCTTTGGTCAGGATCGCGATCGCCTTCACCGTGCCGGCGTCGATCTGTGGCTTCGCGGTCGTGATGATATCGCAGAGATAATCAACACGGCCGCTCATCAGATCCTGCATCGCCGGATTGGCGCCGCGGTAGGGAACGTGGACGACGTCAAGGCCGGCGACCATGTTGACCAGAGCGCAGCCGAGATGGATCGCAGACCCGGTGCCGGCGGAGGCGTATTGCATCTTTTCCCTGTTGGCCTTGGCGTAGGCGACGAATTCCTTCATGCCGTTGACGGGGAGATCCTTGCGCGCGACCAACACCAGCGGCGCTTCGATCACGAGCGCCACCGGCGCAAAATCGGTCATGGAGTTGTAGACGGGATTCTTGAACAGCGTCTGGTTCTGCGCCTGGGTGCCGACGGTGCCCTGCAGGAAGGTGTAGCCGTCGGGCGCCGCCTTCGCCACCCGGTCGGCGCCGCTCATGCCGCCGGCGCCGCCGATATTTTCGATCACGATCGACTGGCCGAGGATTTCGCCCATGCGCTGCGCGAACAGCCGCGCCACGACGTCGTTCGGTCCGCCGGCCGCGAACGGGTTGATCATGGTGAGCGGCCGGGTCGGCCAGTCTTCGGCCTGGGCGGCGCCCGCCAGCAGCAGGGGCGCGGCGGCAGCAAGCGCGATGAGGGCTTTGCGCATTGTTCCTCCCGAATCTATTCGCGAGTCTCCACCGCTTAAAGACTACGCCGCTTCGAGTTCGGCAAGCGGCTCGTTCCAGGCATCGTAACCATAGACCCAGTCCGGATCGGTCCGGGTCTTGAGCCAGGTGTTGGTGCGGGAACTCAATTGAACGCGGGTGGTACGGGGCTTGCGGGTCGCCTCGAAGCGGCGGAACGCGGCCTCGACGCCGTCGCGATCGACATCCCTCAGGCAGCGCGACAGCACGGCGGCATCCTCAATCGCCATCGCCGCACCTTGCGCCATATAGGGCGTCATCGGATGGCAGGCGTCACCCAGCAGGGTGATATTGCCCCGGTTCCAATTCGTCTGCGGGTCGCGGTCGAACAGCGCCCATTTGTGCACGGCCGGGCAGGCGGCCAGCACGTGGCGAACTTCGGGATGGAAATGGTCGAAGTCCTTGCGCACCTCGTTGACGTCTCCCAGCGCCGACCATGACTCGACGGTAAATCCCGGTTCGGGCTGGCTGGTGACGAAATAGACCTCGCTACGATCCGGCTTGACGTAGTAGATCACGATGTGACGATCCGGGCCCCACCATTTGGTGCAATCGCCGATCTCATAGCCGTTCAGCAACGCCGCCGGAAACACGGTGCGGTAGGCAATCCGGCCGGTGAATTTGGCTTCGTCCTTGCCGAACAGTTGGTCACTGACGAAGGAATGAACGCCGTCGGACGCCACCACCGCGTCGGCCTCGACCGAGTTTCCATCGGCAAAACTGAGCCTCACGCTGCGGTCGGCGCGTTGCTCGATACCGACCACGCGGTGGTCGAGATGAACGGCTTGATCCGGCACGGCGCTCAAAAGCGCGGAATGCAGGTCGCCGCGGTGGCCGAGCAGATAGGGCGCGCCATATCGTTGCTCCGCCGTCTCGCCGAAAATCATGTCGAAGCGCACGTCGCCGCTGTCGTATTCCCGGTTGTTCCAGGAGCGTGGATAAAACGCGCCCGCGCGCATCACCGGCTCGAGGCCGAGGCCGCGCAGCACTTTCATCGCATTGCAACCGATCTGAATGCCGGCGCCGAGCCGGGTGAATTTCGTCGCCTGCTCGTAAACGTTGACGTTGATGCCGGCCCGGTGCAGCGCGGCCGCGGTCGCAAGGCCGCCCATGCCGGCTCCAACAATCGCGACGGAAAGCTTTGTCATTGTGTTTCCCCGCAAGGGCGCTGATTTTGCGAAGCACCAGTCCAGCTTCGGTTGCCTGCACCACTATCCAACAAGGGCGCCGCTATTCGCAACCGAATAATCCAAAAGCGAGGGCGCCCTGAAGACGCGTTTTGTCACTTGACCCGGCCACCACCGCCGCAACCAGGTATCGCATGGTCGCCTCCTTGAGGGGTCACAGCCAAAGGATCTTTTTGCGATATTCGAGGTCGGTCAACAGTGGTGCCGCGGGACCCTGATGGAACACCGCACCGCGCTCGAGCGCAAACACGCGGTCGGCCAGCGCCAGCACGAGATCGAGATTGTGCTCGACGATCACGATGGACGTGTGTTGGCGCAACAGATCGAACACCTTGAACAGTTCCAGGATCACGGCCGGCGCCAGGCCCTCGAACGGCTCGTCCAGCAGCAACAATTTTACGTTACCGGACATGGCGCGCGCGACCGCCACCATCTGCTGCTCGCCGCCGGAGAGATAATCGGCTGCGACGTCCATGCGCTCTTTCAGGCGCGGAAAATATTCGAGAATTTTATCCTCGCTCCACACCACGCCGTTCTTGCCGTCGGTCTTGCGCGCGAGCCGTCCGAGCGAGAGATTTTCCCGCACCGTCATGCCCGCGAACAGCCCGCGGCCCTGTGGCACGTATCCGATCCCCAGGCGGGCGATATCCGGCGCCGGCAAATGCGAGATGTCGCGGCCCTGATATTCGATCGTGCCGGAGGATAGCGGGACCAGCCCGGCCAATGTCTTCAAGAGCGTCGATTTGCCGGCGCCGTTGCGTCCAAGAAGGGCGACGATCTCGCCTTCGCGCACATCCAGCGTCGCGTCATGCAGGATATGGCTCTTGCCGTAGAAGGTGTTGACGGCCTCGAACTGCAGGATCGATGCCGCGTCCGCTCTCGCTTCGTCGCTGCGGCTGTGCTCGACCTCGGGAATGCCGGTGCCGGTATAGATCGCCTGCACCCGGAGATCGGCGCGCACCGCACTGGGGCAGCCCGTCATCAGCACTTCGCCCTGGTTCATCACCGTGACGTTTTGCGAGAAGCCGAGCACCCGATCGACGTCGTGCTCGACGATCAGGATCGGGATGTTGACGGCGACATTCTTGATCAGGTTCGAGACGCGCTCGCGCTCGGCGACGGCAAGGCCTGCCAGCGGCTCGTCGAGCAATAGCACCTGCGGCTTGGAGCCGAGCGCAATTCCGAGATCCACCAGCCGCTGCCCGCCATAGGACAATTCGCCGCCCTCGATTGTTTCGATACCCTCGAGGCCGAGGAATCTTATCAGTTCGGCGGTTTGCGCGTGCACGTCCGGATAGCTGTCGATGTCGCGCCAGATGTTGAATCGCCCGGCACTTTGTGCCTGCAACGACAGGCGCAAATTCTCATAGATCGACAGGCCGCGGAACAAATTGGTGATCTGAAACGAGCGCGCGAGCCCGCGGTGGCAGATCAGCTCGGACGCCACGCCCTGAATTTTCCGGCCATTGAGGCGAACGGTGCCGCCGTCGGCCGGATGCAGGCCCGATATCAGGTTGAACAGCGTGGTCTTCCCGGCGCCGTTCGGCCCGATCAGGGCATGGATCTCGCCGGCCCCGATCTGCAGGCTTGCATTGGTGACGGCGCGGATGCCGCCGAAATTCTTTGAGATGCCTTCAACCTGCAGCACCGTCCCTTTGAGGCCTTCGGGCGCCAGAAATGCCGGCAGCGGCAGGCCGTCGTAGATTTTGCGCCGGCTCATGGCGGCGGATTCTTCCGGCGCCGGCCACCAGCGCCGGCTGAGCGTTCCCCAGATGCCGACCAGGCCGCCCGGTGAGTACATCACGAAGGCGACGAAGATCAGTCCGAACCACAGCAGCCAGTTTGGTGTCCAGATCGAAAACAATTCGCGGAACAGGATAAAGAACAGCGCGCCGAGCGCTGGCCCCAGCATGCTGCGCATGCCGCCGATCACGACCATCGCCAGCATCTCGCCGGAGAACGGCACCGACACCGCTTCGGCTGAAACCAGGTAGGTCTGGAATGCCAGCAGCGCGCCGGCGAGCCCGGTCACCACCGCCGAGATCACGAACACACCGAGTTTGTAGCGCTCGACCGGATAACCCTGGAACGTCGCCCGCAACTGATTTTCGCGGATCGCCACCAGCACGCGGCCGAACGGCGAGCGTGTCAGGCGGAGCAGCGCATAAAGCACGCCCAATCCGATCAGCGCGACGATGATGTAATAGGCAAGCGAATTATCGAGACTGAACGGTCCGATACTGCCGCGCTTCAAGCCGCCGAGGCCGTCTTCGCCGCCGGTCACCTCGCTCCAGCGGAATGCGATGGTGTAGGTAAGGGCGGCGAGCGCCAGCGTCAGCAGCGAGAAGTACACGCCGCGGCGCCGCAGGATGATGACGCCGGCGGCCGCCGACATCACGGCGACCACGACCATCGACAAAACCAGCGGCAGCCATATTTCGCCGCGAAACCAATGCAGCTGGATCAACCCCGCGGCATAGGCGCCGATGCCAAACCAGGCGCCATGGCCGAACGACACCAATCCGGTATAGCCGACGCAGAGATTGAGTCCCATGGCGGCGATCGCCAGCGTCACCACCATGGTTCCGGTGTTGAGCGAGAGGCCGAGCAGCGGCAACACGAACGGCAGCGCGGCCAGAGCGAGGCCTGCGAGCCACAGTGGCCGATATTTTTGAAATGATGAAGCGGCGGCCATCATTCGAACTTCTCGATACGCTCGCCGAGCAGCCCGCGCGGGCGCACCAGCAACACCAAAAACATCAGCACATAGATCGACGCTTCGCCGGCGGCGGGCAGGAAATGAATGGTGATGCCGCGCACCACGCCGACCAGAAGGGCCGATATCACGACGCCCCAGAAACTCCCCAGGCCACCGATCACCACCACGACGAAGGCAACCGTGATGATCTCGGCGCCCATCGCCGGATGCACGATCGTGATCGGCGCAAAGAAGGCGCCGCCCATCGCCGCCATGCCGACGCCGAGCATCACGACCGCGGTCATATAGGGCTGCAGCCGGATGCCCAGTGCGGCGACCATGTCCGGCCGCTGGATGCCGGCGCGCACCACGCGGCCGAACGAGGTCTTGTGCAGCAACAGCCAGATCCCGAGCAGCACGACGGCGACTACCGCGAGCAGCATCAGCCGGTAGCGCGAGAACAGGAAATCGCCGAGGATGATAGAGCCGCGAAAGGCCGGCGGGATCGACGCCGATAACGGCGCCGCGCCCCAGATGATACGGATCGCTTGTTCCGCGACCATCGCGAGCCCAAAGGTCACCAACAGGCTCAGGATCGGATCGGCGGTGTAGAAACGGCGCAGGATAAATCGCTCAAAGAGAATGCCGAGCAGGGCGACCGCGAGCGGCGAGATCACGACCGCCGGTCCAAAGCCGAGATACCGGGTGAGTTCGACCGAGGCATAGGCGCCGAGCGCGTAAAACGCGCCATGCGCCAAATTGACCACCCCGCCGACGCTGAAGATCAGCGACAGCCCGAGCGAGATCAGCAGATAATAGCCTCCAAGCACGAGGCCATTCACCACCTGTTCCAGCAAGAACCCGAACTGCATTCTCGCTCCAGGTTGTCCTTGATACCGGCCGCGCCGCGCTGCACTTGATGTGCGCGCTCACCCGGTGCGTGCGCCGGGTGAGCTAACGCGGCTACAACGAGCAGGGGTTCTGCTCTTTGGTTGGATTGATCACTTCGAGCGGCTCATTCGCCGCAGGCACGGCGGCTCCGAGCGTAATGAGATCCCATTTATCCTTGGCCTGGCCCTTCGGCTTCGGCGAGAACGTATAGGCTTCCTGCACCAGCTGATGATCCCACGAGCGGAAATAGGCTTTTCGGGCTTTCAGGATGTCGAACTGGGTTTCTTTCTCGAAGTAGCCGATCAACTTCTCGGTGTCGGTCGATTTGGTTTCGTTCATGGCCTGCGCCATCATCTTGAATGAGACGTATTCGATCCAGGCGTGGTTCTCCGGCGGCTTGCCGTTCTTTTTTATGAATTTTTCGACAAAGCTCTTCGAGGCTGGAACGTCGAGGGTGTGATACCAGACCGTCGGCCAGGTCCCGGCGAGATTTCCCTCGCCCGCCGCCCACGCATCGGCGGTGTTGAGGTTGAAGCCGACGATCGGATAGGGCAGCTCGAACTCGGCATATTGCTTGATCAGCGTCGTCACCTGATTGCCGGCAAGGTTTGAACAAACCACGTCGGGCTTGGCCTGACGTATCTTCAACAGATACGGGCTGAAGTCGGTGACGTCGGTCGCGATCAATTCGTCGCCGATCAGATTGCCCTGGTTGGCGCCAAAGAAGCGCTTGGCCGCATTGAGCAGATCGTGCCCGAAAATGTAGTCGGCCGTCAGCGTGAAGAATTTTTTGTCTTTTACCATGTTGTCGCGCAACAACGCCTTGCCGACCGTGTTGACCATCACGGTGTTGGGAATGTCGACATGGAACGTGTATTTGTTGCAGTTCTTGCCGCGCAGCGCGTCAGAACGCGCGCCGATCTGCATGAACAATCTCTTGTTGCGATCCGCCACCTGCATGATGGTCAACGCCGAAGCCGAATTGATTTCGCCCATCAGGACGGTCGCGCCATCCTGCTCCAGCATGCGCTGTGCCTTGGTGGCGGCGGTGGCGGGATTGACCGAATCTTCCGACATGACTTCAAGCGGGCGGCCCATGATGCCGCCGGCCTGGTTGATCTCTTCCTCGGCCATTCGCATGCCGAGCGTGGCATAGGCGCCGAGCGCGCCGAGAAAACCGGTCAGCGGCGTCAGGTGGCCGATTTTTATCTTGTCCGTCTGGCTATGGACGATGGACGGAAATCCGAGTGCGGAAGCGCCGCCAAAGGCGACGCCGGCTTTCAACAGCGTTCGTCTGGTGTAGCGGGTCATCGTTAACTCTCCTCCCAGGGGGCGTGGGTCGCGATGTCCCCCTTCAATTCCGCTCATGCGAGAATGTGAGAGACGTTTTTCTATTACGGGATGATATTTCAGGACGCAGTCGCCACTGTCAACGCCAAATGCGCTGACCACGGCTTCGTCCTTAGGAGGATTTGCGGCCTGGCTCGCCGCTTAAGATGATTTGATGACGCTTTTGGCGCCAAATTCCGCGGACAGGCGGTTGGCGGCAAGCCGCACTATTCTCGCGTGGTTCTGCAACGCCTGGTTCGACAATCGCCAGATCGGGCCGGAAATGCCCAGCGCGCCGATCACCTGCCCGGTGAAATCCATCACCGGAACCGCGATGCAGCGCACTTCCGGATTGAATTCGCCGTCGTCAAAGGCAATTCCGGTGCGTTTGATCTCGGTAATTTCGTCCAGCAACACCGTGGCTTCGGTGATCGACTTCTTGGTCGCCGGTTTCATCTCGACCCGCTCAAGGAAGCGGTTCAGTTGATCGGGACGAAGCGAGGCGAGGATGATCTTGCCGAGCGCCGTGCAATGCGCCGGCCGTACCACGCCGACGCGGTCGGTCAGTTGAAACGCGCCGGGACCGCTGGTGCGGGCGATCACCACCACGGAATCGCCCATACGCACGGCATAATGACCGCTTTCGCCGGTTTCCCGCGATAGATCCTCGAGCACCGGCGTCGCGACATTGACCATTTCGATCTCGTCCAGGGCGCTGGCGGCGAGCGCGAACAGCGGCCGACCGATGCGGTAGCGCTTGGAGTCTTTTTCCTGGCGCAGATAGCCGAGCGACACCAGCGTCTTGGCGAGATGGAAGGCGGTGGAATTGTGCAAGCCAACCAGCTTGCTTAAGTCCGCAAGCCCGATGCCTTCGCGGTGCCGCGCCACCTCTTCCAGGATCGCAAAGGCACGGCCGAGCGACTGGACGCCGACCCGCTGCCGGTCGTCGGCGTCATCGTCGATATCGTGCTGCGGCGGCTGCACCAGCCTCGCAATTGCGGCCTTGCGCAGGCTGCCCGGCTTCTCGGGGTTCTTGGCACTGGTCTTGTCATTAGCCTTGTCGCTGGCCTTGTCACTGGTCTTGGGTTTGGTGCGCGATCTCACGGGCTTTAAGCCTCCAGGGAATGGTTGCTGAACTGTATCAGCCCATCAAGGAAATTGAACAGCGCCACGATGATGCCCGCCGATGCTTTTTTCCAGCATACCACAATATAAATTGACGTACAGTATTATGGGAAATAGGGTCGCGCGCCTGAACAGGGTCGGCAGCAAGCTACGCGCTGCCGGTATTTTTCGAAGTCATCGAACGGTTAAGAAGTCGTCGAACGGTTAAGGAGTGATCCGATGTCGCCGCGCAATGCGCTCAATGGGGCTCAAGTCATCGTCGACTATCTGATCCAGGAAAAAGTGCCGCAGGTGTTCGGCCTGTGCGGCCACGGCAATATCCAGTTCATCGACGCGCTGTATGAGCGTTCCGACGAACTCAAGACCATCTCGGTGCATCACGAGAGCGTCGCCGGCTTCATGGCGGACGTCTATTATCGCGTCTCCGGGCGGCCGACCGCGACCTTCACCTCCTGCGGACCGGGCTCGGCGAACCTGCCGATTTCGCTCGGCAATGCGTTCCTCGACTCGGTGCCGTTCCTGGCGGTGACCGGCAATGTGCCGACCAGCCAGTTCAACCGCGGCGCGTTTCAGGAATTGTATCGGCACTATCAGGCGGACTTTCCCTCGACCGTGCGCGCCTATTGCAAGAAGGTGTTCCAGCCGACGCGCGGCGAAATGGTGCCGCTCGCGATCCGGCAAGCCTGGAAGACCATGACCACCGGCCGTCCGGGCCCGGTGGTGCTGGATGTTCCCTTCGACGTGTTCATGGAATCGGCCGCCGAGGAAGCGCCGAACGCGAAAGCCTGGAACGGCAACATCTCGAGCCGCTGCGGCGCCGATCCCGAAGGCGTAGTGAAAGCGGTCGACATGCTGCTTTCCGCCGAGCGGCCGGTGATGCTGGTCGGCCAGGGCGTACGCTACGGCGGCGCCGCGGAGGAACTCCTGAGGCTCGCCGAGCGCTTGCAAATTCCGGTGGCGTCGTCGGCTTCGGGCCTCGGCGCGATCGACTGCAATCATCCGCTGGCGCTCGGTCTTGTTGCGCGTGCGGGCCATTACCAGGCCAATCACGCGACGCGGCAGGCCGATGTGCTGCTGGCGCTCGGCGTGCGCTTCGACGATCGCACCTCGAGTTCATGGATCCCCGGCTATTCCTTCACCATTCCGCCGACGCGGTTGATTCATGTCGATATCGACCCGGACGAGATTGGCCGCAATTATCCGGTCGCGCTCGGCCTGATGGCCGATGTGCGCACCTTCCTGCGGCAGCTTCACGCCGAACTCGACCGCCGCACGGAGCTGACCAAGCGCGCCGACGCGCGCAAAAAATGGCTGGCGCAGATCGATGTCTACCGGAAAGAGTGGGACGAGTTCGTTGCCCCCGGCTTTTCCGACGACACCACGCCGATCAATCCGCAGCGCGCCGCGCTTGAGATCGACAAGGCGCTGCCGGAGAACGCGATCCTGGTCAGCGACATCGGCGTGCACCACAATTGGCTGTTGAGTTTTTGCAAGCCGAAACGTCCGGACTCGCTGATCGGCTCGATGGGCTTTGGCCCGATGGGGTTCGGCGTTGCCGGCGTGATGGGTGCGAAATTCGCCGCCCCCGACCGTCCCTGCGTATCGGTTTGCGGCGATGGCGCGTTCTTCATGCACGCCAACGTGCTGGGCACGGCGGTCGAGTATAATCTGCCGGTGGTCTGGGTGGTCTGGAACAATTACGCCTATGCCTCGATCCGCGGCTTGCAGCGCGGCTATCTCGGCGGCCGCGAGCTTGCCACCGACTTCCACGATCCCGTAAGCGGCGAGCGCTACAATCCGGATTTTGCCGCAATGGCGCGTGCCTGCGGCGTCGAAGGCGTGCGGGTCGATCGGGCCGGCGATCTCGGCGAAGCCATCCGCAAAGGCATTGCCGCCAACAAGCCCTATCTGATCGACGTCGACATCGCCGCCGACATCAATCCAAGCGGCGCCGGCGTCTGGGAGCTTCCGGGGTTGGGGCGAAGCAAGCCGGGAATTGGGACGCAATTCGAGCCGACCTGATTTTGTCGGTCGATATCTCTTCGCCAGAAATTCGAGATTAAAAGGACAGCAAGATGCTTGCAGGCAAGAAAGTCGTGGTCGTCGGAGGCTCCTCGGGTATCGGCCTTTCGACCGCTGAACTCGCGACGCGGGAGGGCGCTGAGGTTATCATCGCCTCGCGCAACGCTGACCGGCTGAATGCGGTTGCGGTCACCTTGGGTGCCAAGGCGATGCCGGCCGATGTCACGAGTGACAACAGCGTCGAAGATCTGTTTCGCGCCTGCGGGCCGGTCGATCATGTCGTCGTCACCGCCGCCCAACTCCGCACCGGTCCCTTCAAGACGGTCGCGATGGAAGACGTGCGCGCCACCATGGAAGCCAAGTTCTGGGGCGCCTGGCGGGTGGCGCGATCGGCGGAAATCCGTCCCGGCGGATCGCTGACGCTGGTCTCCGGCTTCCTGAGCATCCGGCCGCGTCCCAACTCCGCCATCATCGGCGCCGCCAATGGCGCGCTGGAAGCGCTGGCGCGCAGCCTCGCGCTTGAGCTTGCCCCGGTCCGGGTCAACGCGGTTTCCCCGGGGATTATCGACACGCCGATCCGTGCGGCGATGCCGGAGGCCGCGCGCCGCGACATGCTCGCCAAGGTGGCGGCCAGCCTGCCGGTCGGCCGCGTCGGCGTCGGCGAAGATATTGCGCGACAGATCCTCGCCTTCATGAACATCGGCTTTGCCACGGGATCGATCGTCTATCTCGATGGGGGCGCGTTGGTCGCCTAAACAGGGAGCAACAGCTATGGCTTCAGAACAAAGCGGCGCCTTCATCCGCAATATCGCCGAAGTGCCCTGGCGCGAATTTCCCAATCATTTCGGCGGCGCGCTGTCGAAGCCCTTGGTGATGCCGGAGACTGCTGATACGCGTCACCTCGATTACCGGATTTCGATGTATCAGCCGATGGCGCATGTCGCCCGCCACAAGCATCAGGTCCAGGAGCAGATCTACCATGTGCTCGAAGGCGAGGGGCTGATGGAGATCGCCGGCGAGAATCACGTCGTGCGCAAGCACGACTTTATCTTTTTGCCGCCCGGGGTGGAGCACGCGATCTCGAATTCGGGCCTGGTCGATCTGGTGTTCCTGGTCATCACCTCGCCGGTCACGGACGACGGCAAGATCGTCTGAACTAACTTCGTTCTAAATCGCGCGGTTTCCTGATGTCGGCTTCCGGCGCATACGATGTCGTGGTGATCGGCGCAGGCGCCGGCGGGATGACGGCCGCGGCGGTCGCCGCGGCCGAGGGCTTGCGCGTTCTCCTGATCGAGAAGACGGAATTTGTCGGCGGCACCACGGCGTGGTCGGGCGGGATGGTCTGGATTCCCGTCAACGCCGGAATGAAACTGGCGGGCATCGACGATAGTCTCGCCGATGCCGCCGCCTATCTCGCCAGCACCGTTCCCAAAGCTGAAAACGCCGATTTGCGCGAGACGTTTCTGGCGCGCGGTTCGGAGGCGATCGACTATCTCGAAGCCAACACGGAAATCCGGCTGCAACCGGTAAAAGTCTATCCGGATTATTATCCGGAAAAGCCGGGCGCGAGGGCCGGCGGCCGCGTGCTCGAGCCCGTCGCCTTCGATGGCGCGCGGTTGGGTAAAAACTTTGCGCGGTTGCGTCCGCCGCTGCCGGAATTCACGTTGTTCGGCGGCATGATGGTCAACCGGCTCGATATCCCGCACCTTCGCAAGTTCGGTCGTTCGCTTCGCTCAACGCTGCGATCAATGCATCTGGTGTCGAAATACGCGCTGCAGCGGCTTCGCGCGCCACGAGGGACAACGCTTCATCTGGGCAATGCGCTGGCGGCGCGTCTGTACGCTTCGCTGCTGGCGCGGAATGTCGAGATCATGTTCGGCGCAAGCGTGGAGCAATTGTTGATCGATGGCGGTGCCATTAGGGGCGTAAGTGTCAAGGGTTCATCCGACACACGTCAAATCGTCGCGCGCAAGGGCGTCGTGCTGGCGACCGGGGGGTTCTCTCACGACGAAACGCTTAGTGAACGCTTGTTTCCCGGCGGGGCGGGCGCGGTTTCCGCCACGGCTCCCGGGGGAACCGGCGACGGTTTGCGTGCCGCCACGGCCGCCGGCGCGAGCCTGGCTACGGCTGTCGCGAGCCCAGCCTATTGGGTGCCGGCCTCGCGCTTTCGGCGCGCGGACGGCAGCGAAGGTGTTTTCCCGCATACGGTCACCGATCGTGCCAAGCCCGGAATCATCGCGGTCAATGCGTCGGGAAAACGCTTTGTCAACGAAGCGCTGTCGTACCACGAGTTCGTCTTGGCGATGCTGCGCGACGGAAATGACGCACCAGACCGCGCGTTCTATCTCGTGTGCGATCGCCATTTCCTCTGGACCTATGGGCTCGGCCGAATAAAACACCTGGCGTATCAGGTCATACATAAAAAATGGCGAGTTGATTGAGGCGTCGTGCATCGATACGCTCGCCGACCGCATCGGTGTCGAAAAATCGGCGCTCGCAACGACGATCGAGCGATATAACGCGCATGCGCGAAGCGGGCTCGATCCGGAATTCGGCCGCGGCACCACCATCTATCAGCGTCATCTCGGCGATCCCAGCCATTCGCCCAATCCATGCGTCGCGCCGATCGAGCGGGCGCCGTTCTACGCGCTCCGAATTTATCCGGCCGATCTCGGCACGGCGATCGGGCTGCGAACGGATTGTCACGCAAGGGTACTAAGGAAAGACGATAGCGTCATCGCCGGCCTCTATGCCTGCGGCAACGACATGGGCTCAATCATGAACGGGAATTATCCGGGACCCGGCATCACGCTCGGGCCGGCGCTGACATTCGGCTACATCGCCGGCCGGCACCTCGCAGGGCGAGATGCCCAGGAGGGGGGACAAGCATGAAGACCTCGGCCGCAGGGTTTAGCGTCAATACCTATTCTTACATTTTCGCCGGCAGCGCCGCCCCGATTCCGATATCGCGGATAGCTGCCGGCGTCTCCACGAGGCGGGGTTTGCAAGCGAGGATTAGGAACAGCGCGATGATCCGCGACTTCATGTTTACTGACAAGTATAGCAACGAATAATCGAGCTAAGGCCCCCACCTCCGGATGGCGAAGCGGGGGCCTTTGGCTCAGTCTCAGCTGATCGATTTACATACTAACCAGCTCGGCTCTTTCCGAGATACGAACACGAGCCCTCTGGACCGGATCACGAACGTCGACAACAGGTGACAACGCCAGTCGAAGCAGTCCTTGCAGTTCGGCACGACCACTATAATGTCTATAATGCAGGGCGAACGGTTTCATCGCCGGCACATCACTCCCATACAGTCTTTCATACTCGACGAAATTTACGAAATGCTCGGGGTCGCCGGTTAGCTGCAACGTCTCGGCAGGCGTACCCTCGGCGAAGATCACTTCATGGGTTTCCAATACGACGTGGAAGTAGTCGATGACTTCGCTATCATCCATCTTGGCCGGCGCGATCGATCTACCGTTCGTCAGGTGTTCGACCGCAATGAGAACCCCATCGATTAAAACACAGTGTTGGGGGGATAGGTACAAATCGCGAATGGGACACTGATCGTCGAGAGCAAAGCGAGCTATCCGGATCGGAGCTACGCTCGGATGCCAGGATGGAGTAGTCTTCCTGAAGGTCTGACGTCCAATCCATTTGACCGGCATAGGACCGTTGAGGGTGTCGACGAGAGCACCGATGGTAAGTTCTTCAACCGGAACCTCACCGTGCGGAGTTCGAACGCGCGTTCCCCTCAGGAAGCAATTATGTTCATGTGCTGCCCCTTGTGCGCTTTCATGGTCGGCTATGGCTGGCTTGGATGACGATAAAATCGGCAGGCTGGCGACGGCGCCGGCGGCCGCAACTCTTCTTGCCACGGCGGCCGAAATTCCCAAAAAATGTCGGCGGGCTGAACTGGGCAACCCACCCTGCTGAACATCAAGCATTGAACACCTCTATTAGATCCAACAGCGCCCCGAACCAATCGTGCGTTGCAACTTGCGGCAAAAAAAGGGCCATTTTTAAAATCTAAAATGAAGCATTCCTAAGTGTAAGACTTGCTTGATTAAATTTCTAAAATGAAATCGCAAGTAGATAAATAGATAGATTGCTGCGCGGATCGCAGCTCTCGCATCGTCACTCCGCGCCGTGAAATGTGCGGTATCAACGTTTGGCCGAGCGGGACGCTACGGCTTGCGCGCTGCGAAGGTGTCGAGAATCTGATTGCTGACAAGACCGGATCCGACGCACTACGCACTCTTAGCTGCCAATCAGCCTCAGGGATCGATGAGCACTCCCGGGTTGAGGATGCCATGCGGATCTAGCTCTCTCTTCGCCGCTCGCAGCGCCGACGCAAATAGCTCCGGACGCTGGCGATCATACCAGGGCCGATGATCGCGGCCGACGGCGTGGTGATGCGTGATGGTGCCACCGGCCTCGATCAGCGCATCGCCGGCCGTGTTTTTGATCGCCTGCCACTGTTCCACAAGCGCACCGTGGCGGCCAAGCGCGTGGAACGAAAAATACGGCGCGGGCCCGTCCGGATAAACGTGGGTGAAGCGGCACGTGACCTCGCCCTTCACCCCCGTCGCCTCGAGTATCGCGCGCTCGGTCGCCGTCTTCACCTTGTCATGGAAGCTCTCGAACCGGTCCCAGGTGATCGCGGTCTCGAAGGTGTCGTTGATGAGCCCTGCCGGTGTCAGAAACTCGCGCGCATAGGGCATGCGAATAAACGCATTGCGCCAGATGCCTGCGGCGCCTTCGAGATGCGCGTCGCCGGTTGCCGGCTCCGGCGTCCCGCCATGGTCGGCGCAGCATTCGAGCGCGCGCGCCATCCAGGCGTCCGGCGCATGATCGCCGGATTCGAAGCCGAGCACCATGATCGCGACACTGCCGTCGGCGGCGCCGGTGTTGTAGGCCTCCTGCGGATCGAGGATGCGGCAGTTCGAGGGGTAAAGGCCGGCTTGCGCGATAGCGCGCACGGCGCGCGCCGCCGCGAAGAACGTGGCGTAACGCACCGACGCGCCGGCGCGGAATTTCGGGCGTGGCTGCAATCGTATCCAGGCGCGCGAGATCACGCCTAACGTGCCTTCCGAGCCGATCAACAGGCGGTCCGGACTCGGTCCCGCGCCAGAGCCCGGCAGGCGGCGCGTTTCCAATATCCCGCGCGGCGTCACCACGCGCAGGCTTTCGACGAAATCGTCGATATGGGTGTAGAGGCTGGCGAAATGACCGCCCGACCGCGTCGCGATCCAGCCGCCCAAAGTTGAATATTCAAAGCTCTGCGGAAAATGCCGCAACGTGACGCCATGCGGTTTGAGCTGGTTTTCCAGGGCTGGACCGTAGGCGCCGCCTTCGATCAACGCGGCCCGCGAGGCCTGATCCACCTCGACGACCTTGCCGAGATTGCGCAGGTCCAGCGTTACGGCCGCCTTGTAGCGCGCGCCATCGACGCGCGGCTCGACGCCGCCGCAGACGCTCGATCCGCCGCCGAACGGCGTCAGCGCGGCGGCCGCGCCCCCGGCCCAATCCATCACAGCGGAAATCTCCGCCTCGTTGCGGGGATAGGCAACAACATCGGGCGCGCAATCGTAGTCGCCGAGCATGCCGCGCACATAATCCGGATAGGATTTTCCGTAAGTATGCGCCGCGCGATCGTAGCGCTCGGTCGTGCAGAATGCAGCCAAGGCCGCCGGCGGCGTCACGCGCGGCGCGCGCAGCGTAAGGTCCTCCAGGCGCGGCAGCGGGAGTGTTTCGAAATGATCGCGGGAGAATTTGGCGCGGTAGCGGCCCAGCACGAAGGCCTGCTCTTCGGCCGTCATGGCCTCGCCCTCGCGGCCCCAACCGTAATGCTTCAGCCTCGCGCCGGTCATGGTTGCCTCCTCAAATTTTCCGCCCTGAATTGTTCTTGTTCTCAGCAAATATCAGTTACTCTCGCGCGTGGCATCAAGCAAAAAATCGCCACAGGGCTTGCGATTCCGCTGGAACGGAATTGCATCCCAGCGCAACCTGGCCGCAAACGCCAACAACAAGGGAAACGAGGCGATGGGAAACGCGCAAAAAATAAGGGTTTCGACCTATGACGGTCCCGGCGCCGAGCCCGTGATCCGGGAGGTGCCGTGGCCGAAGGTCGAAGGTAAAGCCGCGCTCGTCCAGGTCGGCGCCTGCGGCGTCTGCGGCACCGACCTGCACATCCTGAAAGGGCATTGGCCCAAACCGCTGCCCTGGCCGTTCACGCTCGGCCATGAGATGGCCGGCGTCATCGTCGAGATCGGGCCGGAGCTGAAGTGCGACTGGATGGACCAGCCGATCGGCGTCGGCTCCAAACTGATGATCCCGCCGTTCATGCCCTGCGGCGAATGCTATTACTGCAAGCATTTTCCCGAGCATTCCAACCGCTGCCAGACGCCGGTCTATTACGGCCGCTACCTCGGATTTGACAAAGCCCCGCATCTCTGGGGCGGCTTTGCCGAATATGTCTATGTCGATCTCGGCATGTTGCCGGGAACGAAGATCTACAAGCTGCCGGACGATATGCCGCTGCGGCTCGGCGCCTTGTCGGAACCGATCACATCCACCATTCGTGGTTTCGCGCGCGCCCAGCGCATGGGCGGATTCAGATGGGGCGATACCGTCGTGATCCAGGGCTCCGGCCCGATCGGCATCCTGGCGATCGCCTCGGCGCGCGAGATGGGTGCCGGACGGGTGATCTGCGTCGGCGCGCCGGAGTCTCCGCGGTTGGCGCTGGCGCGGAAATTCGGCGCCGATGAGACGGTCGACATCAACGAGTATCGCACGCCGCAAGAGCGGATCGCGCGGGTGCGCGACATCGTCGGCGGGTTCGGCGCCGATCTCGTGATGGATTGCACCGGCCATCCGACGGCGGGCCCGGAAGGCATCGAATTCCTGCGCGATTCCGGTTTCTATATCGAGATGGGACAATTCACCGACGCCGGCTCGATCGAGACCAACTGGCATCGTTTTGTGGCCAAGGACATCACCATCATGGGCTCCTGGGCCTTTACGGAAAACGATCTCGCGCTGGGAGTACAAATGCTCCACCATGCGCGGAACAAATATCCCTGGTTCGAGATGCAGACGCTTTATCCGTTTGACAAGAAAGGCATCACGACCGCGGTCGCCGACGCGATGGCGATGCGCACGGTCAAATCGACGATCGTGCCGTTCCCGCATCTGGTGGAAGCGTGAAGAATGGCGCCGACGCTATCGGCGATCATGCGGCTTCGGAGATAAACGCCTCGATCCGCGTAGCAAAATAAACCGGCGTCTCCTGCATCGGGTAATGCCCGGAGTTGCCGATCTTCTCAATTGCCGCATGCGGGTAGAGCGTGGGATAGACAGCGCGCACCATGCCCTCGCTGATGCCATTGTCGAATTCACCATACAGCACGAGCATAGGCATTTTGGCCTTGGGCGCATCGGCTGCAAAATCGTCCTTGATGAAAGAGCGCATGTAGCTCTTGAATGCCGCCGGGTTTGCGGTCTCACGCGCCCGCCGCAGCATCAGTTCGAGCCATGTTTTGGAAACGCGGTTGCCCAGCGAATCTCCCATCAGCGCCAGCGCCGTCTCGTCCTGTTCGCAGGCGGCGGCAAAGAACCCGAAGGTCGCATCGTCGAACGGCAAGGCCGAAGCCGGCACCGGGGTGACCGCCACCACTGACCGCACGCGCGCCGGCGCATCCATCGCCACCTTTTGCGCCGCCTTGCCTCCCATGGAATGGCCGACGACATGAAACTCACGCCATCCGAGCTGGTCAGCGAGTGCGATTGCATCCGCTGCCACTTCGCCGATCGAGTATTCACCGGCGATATCCCGCGAATTGCCGTAGCCTCTGATATCGACGAACGCATAGGTGTGGCTTGCGGTGTCCAGACAGTCGAAGCTGGGCGTAAAGACCCGATGATCCCAGAACCATCCGTGAATGACGATCACCTTGGCCGGACCGTTGCCGATCGTTTTATGCCAAACCATTTTTCCCCCTAACGTCGCCCAACCAGGTCGACTATTTCTTGTCGGCGGCCGCAAAGACCTCCCGGCAGGCCGCAACCCCATTGATGGCCGCGGCAACGCCGACATAAGGCACCAGCTGCATCATGATTTCGACAAGCTCCTCGCGCGTGACACCGCAGCGGAGCGCGCCGCCGATATGCGTGCGCAACTGCGGCGCGGCGGTCCCGAGCGTGGCCAGCGCCGCGACGGTGACGATCTGGCGTGTCCGCGAGTCCAGTGCCGGACTTTGATAGACTTCTCCGTAGATCGTCTCGAGCACATAGGTTGCGAGCTGAGGCGCAACGTCGCCGAGCGATCGTTCGACCTGCTCCGGCGTTTGCCCGAGGATTTCACCGATCTTTTGTGCACCGCGAGCGCGGCGCTCCGGGTCTGACTGCATTTTGGCTTCCCTCTTGCCCCGGTCGCACTAAAATAGGCTTGCCGCAGCTCTGGTCTCACGCAAGGAATTGTCCCAAGCTGTAAGGCCGGCGCGGTCCAGCGTCAACAAAGCCAAGAATAAAGCGCATCGCGCATCGGAGGAATATGCTCAGCCGCACTGTCAAGATTGCCGTGTTTTGCGCCGGCGTTGCAATGGTCTTTGTCGCGAGCGCGCCCTCCGTCATGGGCCAGAGCTATCCCGTGCAGCCAATCAAGGTTCTGATCGGCTTCGGCCCAGGCTCGGCCGCGGACATCCTGGCCCGGCTCGTTGGCAAGCAGATGGAGGTTAGTCTCGGCCAACCGATCGTGATTGAAAATCGGCCCGGCAACAGCAGCATGATCGCGGCGGAAACAGTGGCGCGCGCCCCCGCCGATGGCTACACGCTGTTCATGGCGACGATCGCCAACACGCTGAACCCTGCGGAGACGAAATCGAATTTCAACCTCGGAAAGGCGCTGGCGCCGATCGCGCTGCTCGGCATCGTTCCCAACGTGCTGGTGGCGCATCCGTCAGTACCAGCCAATAATTTGGCCGAGCTGATCGCGCTGGCGAAGAGCAAGCCTGAGACGTTGACATTCGGCTCTTCCGGTTATGCAACGGCGAGTTACATGGCGGCCGAGCTGTTCAACGAAAAAGCCGGGACCAAGATCCCGATGGTTCCCTATCAAGGCGGAAGCAATCAGGCGGTCTCGGATCTGCTCGCAGGGCGCATCACGCTGATGTTCAACGTGGCCGCAACGCTGGCTCCGCAGGTCGAGGCCGGCAGGCTGAAAGCCTTGGCGGTGGCGCAGTCCAGGCGCGCCTCGATCATGCCGGACGTTCCGACGCTTGGCGAGGCAGGAATGCAGGGCTATGACGCCGGGATCTGGATCGGGTTGCTGGCGCCGCGCGGAACGCCGCCCGAGATCATCGAAAAATTGTCGGCCGCTGCAAACGCTGCGTTGAGCAATGATGGCGTTCGCGCTTCGCTGAAGCAGCAGGGCACCGATCCCGTTGGCGGCACGCCGCAGGAGTTTGCCGATTTTATTCATGCCGACATCGATAAGTGGGTCGCGGCTCTTGCGTCGTCACAGGGCACCCCGAAGTGAGGACCTGGCGAAGCTTCACTTTGCGCCGCTGCCGCTCCGGTCTGATTCGATGGTGACGCCGCTCGCGCGCATGCGCGCATAGCCAGGTGTTTTGCAAAGGTCGTGATGCCTAATCCGGGCACCGCCGTCTCCGGATATTCCGTCGGCGTATCCCAGACAGTCTGAGCAAGGACGGTTGTGCTGGATCCAGCAGCAGTAGCGCTGCGGCGAATCCGAAAAAGTCGCAACGTTTCCTCGATCCAGTCCGCGTTTGACGGGCCAGCATTGCTAGCAGAGTCAAACCGGAGGTGCTTTTTTTTGCCGGAGCGCGGGACTGGCGGCCGATGAACGCGTTGTCTCAGTTGCGCCAGGGGTGCATCGGGTCCTGCCATGGAAACGTCGCATATTGGCCCGTGGCACACATTGTGCATACGAAAGATCGTGCGAATATTGCCTCAAGGTTGTCTCTGTTTTGTCGCAAGGTCACGTGTATATCCCTTTGTTCGAAATTGGGGTCGGAAGATGAGTTCGCATATTGCCTTTACCAATGAGAATGATTTTTGCACCCGTGCCCGAATTGAGGGCGAAATCCGCGAGCACGACGTATCGCTTCGCAAGATCAGCGACAGACAGCTACAACTTGCAGTTCGACGTGTGGAAAATGATAATCTGCGGCGAATGATTGAGCGCCGGCATCGCGAATTATGCCTGAGAGCTGACCGGCTCAGCTCAACCAAACGCGCATCCCGGTTCGTGGTAGGCCTGCGTCAGCGAAGTGCGACGCACTAGAGCTTCCAGGACGGGATCGGAGCCTTCCAAACCCGTTGGGCCGCCAGCACCTGGGACCTCTCAGGCGCCTTATGCAGGCTGAGCTTTTAAAAGCTGGGTTAATGAGCCGCTAGATGCGACATTAAGCGCATAAAATCTATCCCACCCTATAGTTGCCTAATTATCGCGCAGCCCTTAAAATAATGCGGGAAATCCGGTGTCGGTCGGCTTAAAATAATAATAATTGGAGGACTCCGCCGTCGGTCAAATGATTCTGGAGGGCAGGAAGTGAAGTTGAGCAAGTTCAAGCTATCGTTGCTGTCCATGGACGAATTGTGGGCGCTTCATGAGGAAGTCGGCATAATTCTTTCAGAGAAAATTACCGCGGAAAAGCGCGAATTGGAACAACGTCTCGCCAAGCTCAACAGCGGCGTGATTTCGGACAAAGCAAACATCAGGCAGGCTGTTTTGCACGTTGGTGAACGCCGCGCCGCCCGCCGGAAATATCCTCCCGTCCTTCCGAAATTTCAAAACCCAAGCGACCCCTCTGAAACGTGGGCGGGTCGAGGCAAGCAACCGCGCTGGTTGGTAGCCCAGCTCAAGGCCGGCAAGAAGATAGATGATTTTCTGATTAGTCGGGCGAGGCGCCAACCAATGGCCAAGCGGCGACCTGCGTAATCGATTGACGGGCCGCGCCGTTCAATCATCATGATATTTTCGCAAAAGCCCGAAGCTTGGACACGCGCGGCGTGGGCGTGTCCACGGGCGCCGGCCAGTGAAATTTGCGTTTGTCGATCGCGGGGCCTGCAACGGATGCGGGCACCGCTTTATGCAATCCGCTGGCTTCGTCGATTGCAAGCGCGCCGATCGACAATCCGGCGCGCTACCGACTTTAGTAGCTCGGCATGGGGGATGCTCCCGAAGTAGTCCGCGAGGTCGGCGTCAACGACTTCCGGGTGACCGCGAAACAGCTGCGCTTCCACCTCGACCACCGCCTGTTGGGCATTGCGCCCGGGACGGTAGGCGTACTGCTCTGGTGGAAGGTCGGCTTCAAAGATCGGTTCCAGCACCAGCGGGCCTTACGCCTATTACGGCGGGCCGGTCTACTATGGGCACCGCTACTGGCGCCATCAAGCTAACACTCAGTGTTCGATTTCGCGGGCGCCGCGAGCCGTCGAATCTGCGCGGCGGCGACACCCTATCTGATTCGTCATTGGCCGTTGTTGAAGGCAATGCGCCAAAGTCGGGGCCTCAACTCAATGGAACGCCAGTTTAAGATTTTCGGGACGCACAATTAAGTGAAACCCAAAATCGTGCTACCGGCATCGGAGAATTTACACGCGATGGCTCGGGGCGTTTGCCAAGTGTCCTTGATTAATCTGCTTAACTTCTGAATTGAGTTGCGGACATCGCGCGCTCGATTTATGCGGCGCCGAGTTTTGCCGGCGTCTACTAATCAACGCGTTGTTACAATTGCGTCACGAGATAAACGAATTTCCGCAGTACACGCGGTTGTTTCCAAAATTTACAGATGAGCGTCCACATGCTCCACAGGTCAACTAAGTTCCCGTCGGTTGCGGTGCTTAAAGAGAAGGCTTTCCCTGTGGCCTTCCTGGGATTGGCTTTGTTGGCAATGGCGGGATGGGTGTACTTGCTGAGCTCGATCCTTTTGAAATTCGTGCTGTGGTGCTCTTACTATTTTGCGTAGTGACTATTTCGGCGGCGGTTGCTGCACAAACTTTTTAAGTAGATGGCAGAATTTTCAGCCTTCGAAATCATGATGCCGTCACAACACTACGGAATGAAGATACAACTGGGGCGACAAGGAACGACTGCTATGCTCACTGTACTAATTATGTCGCTAACATTCATCGCGGGCTTCTGTTCCGGATACGCCGCGCGCGTCTGGCGGTCGCACAAGCGTCGTGAGCGACGGAGGATTTACGCGCCATATGCTGCCGAATCGCGCGCCACCACATTCGGACATGCGCGCCGCGCATTTTGAGCTCACGGAGACGACGAGTGGAGATGACCATTGTGTCGCTTCCGCTTTCCGGCACGCGGGCTAGTCGCAAGAGTACTCATTCATGAGTACCTATTCATGATCGTTTTGCTGCCACTTTAGTGTGCGCGATCGTTCTGGTTCCGGGTAGGCTTCATAGCTAACGTCTCGACGAGAACGCGAAGATTGCAAAACGGCTAGCGCCGATCCGACCATTGAAATTGCGGCAGCTCGTCGGACCGATCATTCTTGGATGCCACCAAAAGAGCCCGGTAACGTTGAGCGGTTAGGTTAAGGGACGCTTCCCGTTGTCGGATCGAGATCTGGCTCTATGTTGTCAAAGCGCCGCGTTGGCGCGTGCTTTTTTTTCGGCTGGCCGGAGACAATGGATCGCGGTTGAGGCCGGTAGTTTTTTGGGCAGTCTGATGGGCTGGTTTTTGATCTTGCTTTTCCTCGTGATCGGCGTTCCCATCTCCGCATGGGCCTACGGCCGCTACATTGATGTTCTGACAGGTCCCTGGATCACGGACGAAACCTCACGGCATGACCACTGATTTCAGGGAGCACTCGCCGCGGCGATACTTTGTCGACCAAAGTGGACGGCACGTCCTCATCGGTTTGACGATCGAGGAGACGCTTGAATTCGAAAGGCTGGATAGCCTGCCGGCGCTTGACGAGAGCGGCAATCATGTCGCCTGGGACGAGAACGGAGTGTCGGCCACCACGCGGGAAAAACGCTGGCTGGAGCTCTATGGTAAACACGACCACGCGTGGAGGCAGTGGATGGTCGAAACCTATGCTGACCGCGCCGGTGGTTTAACCTTTATTAACTAAGATAGAGTGACCTGAAGCATATTGCGCGCAATAACCCTGGTTTTGGACCGGACATACGCAGATGTTTCAACTGTTCTTGCGGGCCCGCGCCCACAACTATATTCGATCCCGCTCGGGCGGCCAGGATTTTAGGGCGCGGTCCGCCGATCGGGATGCCGAAACCGATCAATCGCGCGTAAGCTCCATTTTGGCGGCAATCGAGGATGCGCTAGATGCGGCAGAGCAGGAACAATCGGGCCTGAATCGACGGGTGGAAGATGTGCTGGCGCGCGCCGCCGTGACCATCGGAAACGGCACCGACGAATATCTCGAACGCGAGGCGCTCGATAACCACCATCAAAACTTGTTCTCCAGCGAGATTTCCAATGGGCAACGACGTCTCAAGGAACTCGCCGCCACGATCACGCATTTCAAGTTTCTAAAGGCTGCGATGTTGAGCAGGTTTCCGGACTACGCTGCGTCGCTCAAGAAGAACTACTGACGGGGCGCAATCATCGGCACAAAATCATCCAGACCGCGATTTTCAGGCGGCCCGCCCTTGAATTTGAAAAAGCCTCGGTTGGTCGAAACGATGTCGCCAGGTTGCAGGCTCTCATCCTCGATCGCACGCCGAGACATTTCGTCTTCTATTTCGGTTTCGGAGGCTTGGGGAGCAACGAGGCTGACGCCTTCGCGCCTCTGTTGTTCGGCACGACGACGGGCAGCCTCCACCTTGGATCGCCATTCGTCACGCGAAAGCTCGGGCTGGCTGCCTTCAACGGGCGGTCCGCCTTCGATTTGATCCTCTGTCACGCCACGTTCACAAATAGCCGTATTGACGACTAACAGGACAAGCCATGTCTTTAGCCATTTCCGCGTCATATTCGCGCTCAGGGGCTTCTCGATTGCGTGCATCGCCGATTTAAATGCAATAATAACGGATTAAATAACGATACTTCGCAAGTGCGAACTGATAAGATCATTCGATGTTGAAGCTCTTGGTCGCGGCAATTGTCTCTTCTCTGCTGGTCTGCCAGGCGGTGGCCGAGCCAGCGCCCTGTGCGACCTGCGATGCCCCGAAATCGATGACAGTCCGCGAGAAAATCAAAGCCGATCGCGAAAAGTACGAGCGAGATGACGTCAAGACTGTCGCTCGCCCGTGGGACGGAGAGAGCTTCGGAAGATCGAAACGCGATAACCCGGCACCGGATCCGCATTAGATGGCGCCAAGCGCGTTTGTCTTGCCGGCAAGACCAGCCGTGAACGCGGCTTGCGTTATCGATAGGCCATCACCGAGCTTGATTTCTGAGAGTGCCTGCAAATTGCGGGTCGATGGTCGCAACGCTATCTTCGATGAACGCTTTCATTTCGGGAGAGGCATGGCGGTGGGCGCCCGCCAGAACCGGTTTAATTTCCGGAATGCGATTCAGTATCAGGCGAATATCTCCACGCGCGAGTTCCTGCAAATCGGCATCGCCAATTGCGTCCAGTTGGCTGACAGCCGCAATCCGGATCGGAACCAACTCTAGCGAATTCGCCCCGGTAAGATACGACATTTTCAAGAACTCGGATGTCCGGGTGTCGTGCGCGGATTTCTGCATGGTGAGAAGTGCCAGGATCAACCATATTTTCGAATCGTAAGGCCTTGCTTCCAATGCCTGCTTTGCAGCGGCTTGGGCATCTTGATTGACGCTCGGCTGATAGCCGGCGTCGGACTTGAGAGCCAAAATTCCAAGTGATTGGGCCAGGTCGGCTTTGAGGTCAGTCCGCACCGGAGCAATGATGGTGAGATAACGGGTGGTTACTATTTCCCGTTTGGAAGGAATGCGTTCATTGCTTTTGAAAAAATCAACAGGCGATGGACGCATTGCATCCGCGAAAAAATTCAAGATCGCCGCTCCAGCCAATGCGATCAGCAGCAGGAATATCGCAACCTTAAAATTTTGAACGGATTTCATGATCGGATCTGTTCCAACAAAATAACTTCGACCCTCGCAGCCTGCCCTGAATTCACAGCGCTAGCATGCGACTTCCCTGTATCGTCAAGAGGGTGAGGTTACCCGTCGCATAGGCGCCGGTATCGATATTGATCCTGTTCGGCCGGATGTCCGGGACGTGCACGGGACTGTGACCGTGCACGATGTATTTGCCGAAATTCTCGTCGGTTTCGAGAAACTCGTCGCGAATCCAAAACAGATCCTGCTCTTGCTGATCATGCAATGGAACGCCGGGCCGGACGCCGGCATGGACAAAAAAGAAATCGCCACAGGTGAAAGTGGGCCTAAGACGCTGCAGGAACTGCAAATGGGATTTCGGCATTGTATGGACGAGGCGCTGCATCAGATCGGCCTGTTCCTCCGCGCTTGGATTAAGCGAGGGATTCAATCCGTAAGACCTCAGGGTTTGTAGGCCGCCGAATTGCCTCCACTCCTGAAGCTTGGCGGGATCCCTGATTACTTCGAGCATGCATTCTTCGTGATTCCCTTTCAGGAAAACGATTTTATGATTTCGGCTGCGCTTGACCAGGATGTCTATTGTCCGGCACGTCTCCGGACCGCGATCTATATAATCCCCCAAGAACACGTGGATCGCATATTGCGGCCTGCTACGGGCCAAGTCAGCATCGATTACAGTCAACATTTGGCTAAGCAAGTCTGCCCGGCCATGGATGTCCGCCATCGCGTAGATCCTGACCCCGCGGGGCAAACTCGGTCTAGTCTTGTTCTTGAGCGTTTGCTGGTCCAACATTCCGTGCTTGCTATCCCTTACTGGCTGAACCGCCGTTGACGCGCCCCATCGTTTGCCTGGGCCTCGTGGTTAATGGTTCGCTGATGCATTCGTTCGGCTTTGAATAAAACGCTGCTACGCATTCGAGCGATAAATCAAATTCTCTTTCGTACGGTCCCCGCAAGAAATGGGGGTCGACAATGACTAAATTGCTGAAATGGGTTGCCGCAATCACGGTAGCGGGCATCGCGGTCGTTCCGCAGGAAATGAATGCAGGCATTATCGGCATGTCGAGGGCGTCCTTGGCACCTGTGGTGCAGTACATTTCCTTTCATCGCGCAACCCTTGCGCCTATGGCCTTTACGCAGTTTTGCTTGCGCTACACTGATCAGTGCCGAACACAAAGGCTGATCTTTCGCGGAGGCCCCGTCCGGCTTACCGCAAAACGTGTTCACGAAATCAACGAGGTCAATACCTCGGTTAACGCAAACATCGTGCCAGAACGCAATTACGAAGGCCTTTCAGCGGAAAAATGGCTAATCGCACCCTCGAGCGGAGATTGCAATGACTATGCCGTAACCAAACGGTCCGCATTGCTTGCCTTGGGGTGGCCGGCGAGGGCATTGCTTCTGAGCGAAGTCGTCACGCATTCCGGTGAGCATCACCTTGTACTGGTGGTGAGGAGCAGCAGCGGGGATCTTGTCCTTGATAATCTGTCGCACTCGATTCGTCCGTGGTCGAATGTACCATATCAGTGGGTAAGAATGCAGACGCCAAAGAACCCGAATTTCTGGTCCACGGTCGCCGAGCGTCGGGCATAACTCTACCTGGGAGCAGACCCAGCGCTCGCGCCGCCAGTCGGATCACGGGCGTTATTTCGCGCCGGCTTCGGAGCGATCGATTAGCGGGGAATAGAGTCCCACCGCGCTGCCGCGTCCAGGAGCCGTTGCTCGGCTCATCCAGTCCGGCCGATGCTTTGCGCCAAGCCCAATCCGATCGCTACCTCACCGAGGAGCATGATGGGCCAGTGTGAAATAGTCGTATTGCAGAACGCCTGTCCAAGCAAAATCACGATGCAGGCGGCGGCAGCGGCGGAATAGAAAGAATCGCGCCCGCGTGACAGCGCGCCGTGCACCAACAACGAAACAAGCCACAACACAGCGGCGAGAAGTACGAGCAGGGCAGGGAGGCCCCATTCGATCGCCAGCGCCGCGGCTATCGAGGGCGGGCCTTGAATGGCTTGTCCGGCAATCCGATACATTGGGAACAACGCTGAATAGGTTCCTGCGCCATTTCCGAGCGCGCCTGTGTCCGCATAGATGCGTCCTGCCGTGGCCGCGGCGTCACCGGATGGCATGTCGGCGAATTGAATGATGAACGGTACCGGAGGATTCCCCGCGTGACGCCAGATCGCGGCCCCCGCCGCGGTGCCGACAAGCAAGAGGAAAAGGTCGATTGACCAGCGGGCCACGTTAATTCGGCGAAATATCTGGACCGAGGCAAATGTTAAGATACCGCAGAGCCCCACAATGCCGAGATTGGCCTTTCCGTGCGCGACAAAGGCGAGGAAGCATACCAAGAAGCCGATCGTGCAAGCGATCAGACTGAGGATCCGCTTCGCAAGCGCGTTGTCACCGAAGCTGCTGGTACGTCGCTCGACGACACGCGCCGCAGAGGCGAGGCTAAAAATCATGCCCAGCGAACTTGTCGCGAGGAGAAGACCTTCGGCGTCGTAGTCAGCGCCTTTGAGGGTTTCAAAACGGCCTGACTCGATCGCCAGCAGTAATAACACCGTAAGAACGGTTACTCCGCTTAAGGTCAACAATACCTGTTCCGCCCGCTTGCGGTCACGCGTGAGCAGAATGGTGAGGAGTATTGTGCCGACACCTAAACCATAAGCCAGCAGGCAACCGAGCGACTTGCCCTGATCAAGGCTGATATATCCAAACGAGTGATCCTGGAGATAACTGGCCGAACTTGCCCATACCGGGTGGGTCAGCGGACCGAGCGGAAGAGGGGTTGCTTGGACGATCATCCAAATCGCAGGAAGCGCAAGCAGAACTCCCGCAGGCCGGACAATCTTGATGAGCTGACGTATTTCGAAGCCGCGGGCGGCCGCCGTGGCGATGGCTAGCGCGAGGAGGCCGAGGACTGCGACGACTTGCTGGAGCAGTGCATTGTTTGCGATGATCAATGCCGGAGTTAATGCCAGCAGAACGATGAGGATACCAAAGGGAATATGCAAGCGGAGACCAATAGAGGCTCGAGGTATTCGAAGGCCGACATATTAAGTAAAATTAGCCAGCGTGCAAACCACTCAAACCAGCCTTGAGTCGGTCTCGGGCAGATCTGGTGCCATCAGGAGAGACGCGGAAAGCGCTGGGCATTGCGACAAAACAAGCTGCCCGGCTACTTAGCAAATGGCAAAATCGCCTGCGATGGCCGATCGATCGTCGGCTGATTTTGCGCTTGTGATCCACGTGCGGCGGATCGCGTGAACGCGCCGATTAAATATCCCATCTGAAGGCAGACGAGGGTGAGAAGTACCAGCTTTGCCGCCTCAAACGGCGGTATTCTGTGCGCAATGGAGGCCGTTGAAATCACGATGGCGTCGGCTGCGAAAGCGGGAGCAAGCACGAAAACGCGAAAGTTTCTGCCCAGCAGAATCCCAACGCCCGCAATTGACATCCATGCAACCAGCATCGGAACGCTCCCCTCGGGGGAACATGACTTGGACAATTTAATGGCGGGTTAAGGTGCGAAAGTAAGTTCGCCGAAAATGCGTTGGCTAATTTGCCGTCATTCCGGAGGTCGGTCCTGTGCCGGCGGGATGCGAGAGCATTTCGTCAGAAGCTCCAAAAGCGCTTCATGGATTCCGTCAAGATTGACGACGCCATGGATATGTTTCTGAGGACCGTCGATCTCGATTTCCAGTTCTTTCGATTTCTGCCAGGGACTACTAACCGATTTCAGATTTTGGTCAGGCAGCAACAATTCAACTCCGGTCGCGAGCAGCTTTGCCGAATAGCTGTTCGCCTCGGGCGCGGAGCCAAGCACTACGTTGACCACCGACCTTGGAGGAAACCCCTCCAATAGAACTAAAACCAAATCGAGGTCGCCGCTTTCGTTGCATCGAATGGTGACACCCGCGAAACCAGCGTCAGAGCGAAACGCATCTGCTGTCCGCGATATGGATGAAACGACGCCGCCTCCCGGACGCGAGGTTTCAAATTGTCGCCAGGGATTCGGGCCGTTCAGATCTCTGCCCGGAAGCCGCTCTTGCGATGCTGCCGAATCCAGGAGATTTACCCCTGAATTGCAACGGTCACCGAGACAGGAAAGTGGCGTTGCGGCGGCCGGGTCGGCCATGGTGCCGAACAGCGCGGCAAAGAGGGCGATTTCACGCCACCCCAAAACTCTGAAGCTATTGAAACGGGGTTTTCGCAAACCTCGCCGCGGTCCAATGAAATTCATACAACGCATTGATAATATTAGATAATGCAGTAGAGGCGTCATCGTTGGTCCTGGAAATCGTTGCTGGAATACCGCACTGCAAAAATAAGTCAATTAAATGCCAGTTTTGTCTCACTTCCGCGCCTTGAACAGTGTTTCAAGTAGCTTAGGATGTCGGGCGATCAGGGACCATCTTGTTATGCGGTTTTGTAACGCGGCACTACTTGCGATCATGTTTGGCGTTGCCGGTTTGAGTGCCGGGTGTATTACGCCGTCGTCCGGGCCCTCAAGCCTGGCGATCGAGAGTTCGAACTCCTCGCTGTTGCCGTATGCGCTGGTCGATCTGACGAATGATACGCTTACCGCTCTCAGCTCAGTCGAGCCGCGCGGGCTGGCCGGTGTTTTTCCTGACAAGGGCCGGGCTCCGAGCAAGCTTGTCTTTGGAATCGGCGACGTCGTCAGCGTGACGATATTCGAAGCTGCTGCGGGGGGCCTGTTTATTCCGATAGAAGCCGGTGTTCGCCCCGGCAACTTCGTGACCATACCCGATCAATCAGTCGATAATGATGGAAACATCAGCGTGCCCTACGCAGGCCGCGTAAGAGCGGCTGGCCGTACCAATGGCGAAATTCAGAACGATATCGTCTCGAAGATCGCCAACCGGGCGATCGAGCCGCAGGTCGTTGTTTCCCTGACCCAGCAGCGTACCTCGCTTGTGAGCGTGATCGGCGAAGTAAATACCCCAGTCAGATTTCCGGCGGCGGCCAGCGGCGCTCAAGATCGGATTACCGATGCGATTACCCGCGCGGGCGGAATCAAGGGACAAGGGTTCGAAACCTGGGTGATGTTGCAGCGTGGCGATCGTCGCGCAACGGTACCGTTTGCCAATCTGATGTACGAGCCGTCAAACAACATCTTCGTCCAGCCCGGCGATCGTATCTACGTTTATCGCGAGCAACAGAAATTCCTGGCGTTTGGCGCCGAGGGTCAGCAGGGAGAATTTAACTTCGATGCGTGGCGCATAAACCTTGCCGAGGCGGTCGGCAAAGCCGGAGGGCTGTTCGACATCCAGGCGGATCCAGGTGCGGTATTCTTGTATCGCAACGAGCCTCGCGAGGTCTGCAAGCTCATGGGCGTTGACGTTTCGAAATATCAGGGCGAACTGATACCGGTCATTTTCCGGGTGAACTTCCGCGACCCCGGCGGATATTTCCTCGCAACCAATCTTCAGATGCGGAATCAGGACATCATTTTTGTAGCGAACTCCTCTTCGGTGGAGGTTACAAAATTTCTTAACTATCTGAACACCATCATAAATACTGGCAACAATGCTGTTGTCGCGGGCTCAAACGCGATAATTCTGCGCAACCAAATCAGGGCGTTAAAAGGGACCTGACCTAAGGCAAGATCCAATCGCGACGCACGAGAGAAACGCGCGCGTGTCAGTTCTCGGACCGGGGGGTGTGACGTTGGCTGGGGACCGGTCGCGCGAAGTGAACCGCGTGGCAACATACGTTCTCTATGCTGCGTTGGCCGCGCCGCCGGCGATCTTTGGGTCGCGCGATGCGGCGATTGTCGCGTTTTGGTGCATTATTTTCAGTGTCGGACTTCTGTTCGCGGCGCTGAGTCACCTTCGAAAGGGCCATCTCGTCGTCATCTCCGGGCTGGCCGTTATTTCCGCGTGCTATCTCTTTGTTTTGCACGAACAGTTGTCGAGCCATCCCTGGGTAGCCTCGGCAAATCCGATCTGGAAGATCGCCTCGGCCGAACTTGGAGAGCCCCTCGAGCCCTCGGTCGCTATCGTTCGAGGACAGCCTTATTTTGCATTGGGGGTTTCTCTTGCGAACATTCTGGCTCTCTTGCTCGGGACCATTGTAGGAGCCGAACGAGGAAAGTCGCGAAAGGCCCTTGACGTTCTGGCCTGGTCGGGCGTGATCTATGCGATCTATGGAATTGGGGCTCTTGAACTGGATCCGGACCAGATTCTTTGGCAGGAAAAGACAGCCTACATCGGAAACCTCACCGCGACGTTCATCAACCGCAATACCGCCGCGGCGTATTTTGGGTCGGTTTCAGTTGTTTGGCTTATCCTGTTGATGCGGGCCGTCCGGCAGAGACTGTCGTCGAGTTCGATATCCCGGCACGAGTTGCTCAGACTGATCGCCAAGCCCGACGCAAACATTCTGCTCCGCCTGGTCATGTTGTTCGTTTGCTTGACGGCAATGTTCCTGACCAATTCCCGCGGCGGCGTGCTGGTATCGCTCGTGATGATGATCTTCGCGTTTGGGGTATCCTTTCGGCGATATCTTTCCTCGAAAAGGAAGATGGCCCTGGCTTCGGTCTGCGCCTGCGGAGCCGTTCTTTCGCTCTGGCTGGTGATGGGCGGAAAGGTCGCCAGCCGGTTCGAACTTCAGGGGCTTTTGGACGAAGGCAGAACATCCGCATATCGATCGACGATCGGGATCATCCAAGACAATCCCTGGTTCGGAACCGGGCTGGGAACATTCCCCTGGAGTTTCCCCGCCTACCGCCGCGACGACATCTCGCTGGAGGGGGTCTGGGATATCGCCCACAGCACCCCGCTCGAATTTGCTTCGGAACTGGGCGTGCCAATGGCGGTGCTTGTCTCGATCGCCTGGCTTGCAGGGCTTCTCACGCTGGTCGCTGGATTGCGAAGGCAGGGAAGTGCCGCCGTTGCTGCTTTATCCGCGCTCTCGGTGTCCCTGATCGCGTTGATGCATTCGGTGATAGATTTCTCTATTCAGGTCCCCGGCTATTCCATGGTGGTTTTTGCACTGCTGGGCATAGGCCTTGGCAGTGCCCTGCTGCCGGATCGTTCCCCTTCTTTGGCGGCGTCGGCCATTCAGGGGGGCCTCCCGAGCGAGAGACAGCTCCGGCGGAGATAACCGATCGCCGGTTTGCTTCAGCGTCCCCGGCTCCCCGCCAAACATGGCCGGGCATCGAAGAAACCTGATACTCTGAAATTAACCCAAAGATATACCGGAGGCGGCGGGAATTTAACTGCTTTAATTAAGTCAAATCATTAAAAGACCTCGATAATTTAACCTTGTTCGGCTTGGAAAATGGGCCAGATTGGCTATTATGCTGCAGGTGCACAGTGTTGGCTATTATGCTGCAGCTGCACAGTGTAAGACACGGCTAGCGTTCATCAGGAGATCTCCAGATGTATTTTCGCATTTTTATCGCTGGGTTAGGCTTGATTTTTTTGATCGATCGGCCGCTTCCGGCGTACAGCCAAGGTTCCCAGACTGGCACCATTTCGACTGCGGCGATGAATTCCTTTCTGGCCAATCCCAACCAGCTATTAAATTTATTTCCGACCGGAGGGCAGGGTCTGTCGCAACGGACCCGTGAATATCTGGCTGCTGATAAAGCTGCTCTCGCGCCGCTCATAAAACTGCTGCAATCGGCAAACAAAGACCAACAGGATGCGATAGCGTCGGGCCTGGCCCAGGCGGCTAAGGCCTATGCTGCTTCCGACCAGCAATTCTCGAATGAAATTCAGACCGCTGTCGCAAGTACGGGAATTGAAGGGGTCATCAAGGCCTATGCGAGTGCTGCAGGAGATACCGCGACCGCGTCGACCGGCGGCGGTGGTGGTGGCGGCGGGGGCGCAGGAGCGGGTGGCAGTGGCGGTGGTACCACCTCGACGCTTCCTACCGGCGGCAGCAATAGCGGAACATTCCCGACCGCAACCGTGTTCCCAAACACGTTCAATCTCTTAACAGGCCCGACGACCGCTTCAGCGCTCGGTGCGTCGGTTAGCTCCCACTAGGTAATTTCGGCTTTTTGAGAATCAATTGAATATGGATGCACCGACAACATTTTCGCTTCGTTCCGCCCACGCGCAGGAACCAATCGAGGACTCGTCTCTAAATCTGGCCGGAATCATCGGGCTGGTGACGACGTTCGTTCGACGGCAATTGTCGATTTTTGTGTTCGTGACAATTTGTTGTCTTACGCTTGGGATGATCTATCTATTTACGACGCCGTCGCGTTACACAGCCCATGCAATGCTGCTGATCGACTCGAGCAAGGTGCGGTTGCTCCAGCAGCAGGGTCCGGTCGGCGACACGCCCGTCGATACCGCGCAAGTCGAAACCCAGGTTGAAATCCTCAAGTCCGAGAATATCGGCTTGTCGGTTATCAAGGACCTGCACCTGACCAGCGATCCCGAGTTTGTCGGATCAGGCCCTGGCCTGATCGGAGGCATTCTCAATCAATTTTCGGCGCCGGCGACAAAGTCTGACACGCAGCTGGAGCGCGCCACTCTCGGTGGATTTCTCAGATACCGGAACATCACCAGAGTAGGCAGAACTTACGTTCTCGATATCGGCTACTCTTCCTTGAGCGCCGCGAAATCGGCGCAAATCGCGAACGCGATAGCCGACGCCTATGTCGTCGATCAGTTGGAGGCAAAATATCAGGCGACGCGCCGTGCGGGCGCCTGGCTTCAAGATCGTATCAAAGAGCTGCGACAGCAGGCCCTGGATGCCGACCGTTTGGTCCAGCAATACAAGGAAAAGAACAAGATCATCGACGTCCCCGGCGGAACTTCAGCCAACGGAACGCGCCTATTGGGTGAACAGCAGCTCTCGGAACTGAATACCCAGCTGAGCAACGCAAAGGCAGCTGCAGCGGAAGCAAAGGCGCGCTACGACCGAATGGTCGACGTCATGAAGAAGGATATTCCCGACGCGAGCTTCAACGACTCCCTGCACAGCGATGTCATCAACAGGCTGCGCAGCAATTATCTGGATCTCGCCGCCAAGGAAGCCATTTGGTCGGCGCGTTACGGAGTTAATCATTTGGCCGCAGTTAACCTGCGGACGCAAATGACCGAGTTGCGCCGGTCGATAAACGATGAACTCGGGCGAATAGCAGAAAGCTTCAAGAATGAATACGAGGTTTCGAAAGCTCGGGTAGACAGTCTCGAGACCAGTCTTAATTCGCTCATCAGCGACGCTCAGGTCGTCAATCGCGACCGCCTGGGGCTGAGCGAACTCGAAAGCAACGCGAAGGTCTATCACACGATTTATGACAACTTCCTGCAACGATATATGGAAGTCATTCAGCAGCAATCCTTCCCGATAACGGAAGCCCGGGTCATCAGCACTGCCGCGGCTCCGCTACAGCGAAGCAGCCCCTCCACAACCCTGGTGCTGGGACTGGCCGCTCTCGCCGGGCTCGCCATCAGCATTGGCATCGGGATTTTACGTGAGGCTATCGATCAGGTGTTCCGTACCGCAAAGCAGGTTGAGGAAGTCTTGAAGACGAATTGTCTTGCCGTCTTGCCGAAGTTGTCCTTGTTCGGTGCCGATGAGCTGCCTGTGGTAACTTTTAGCCAAGTGATCGGAAATCCAAAAAGCCTGGGCGCGGTAGGCCTGGAATTGGCCTCTAGATTGGGATTCTCACGCCAACCGATGATTACGCGAAGTCCACCGCTGGCGAACGAAAATCAAAGGACAACCGGCGCGGCCATCGAAGACGGCCAAAAGCTGATCTCGACTGAACGAGCCCTTTTGCTTCGCGACGTCGTCGAAGAGCCGCTGTCGCATTTTGCCGAGGGATTTCGTTCGATCAAGGTTGCTGCGGACGTAAACGGATTTGTCGGATCAAATAAGATTATTGGAGTGACGTCCGTTCTACCCAATGAGGGGAAGACGACGGTTGCTGCCAATCTCGCCGAGGCAATAGCGCACGCGGGCAAAACCGTAATTTTGATTGACGGTGACCTTCGCAACCCGACGCTCTCGCGATTGCTTAGTCCGAATGCGCGAATCGGATTGCTGGAAGTATTGAGCAACATAAGAACCGCCGAAGAGGCCATTTACCGGGATGACGTCACCGGATTGGCGTTTCTGCCGGCGGTGTTGAAGTCGAGGTTCGCTCATACCAACGAAATCCTGTCGTCAGAGGAATTCAAGAATTTAATCGAGAAGTTGCGAAAGCATTACGACTACGTAATCGTGGACTTTCCGCCGGTGGCACCCGTTGTCGATGTCAGGGCGGGCGCTCACGTTATGGATTCCTTTGTTTGCGTCGTGGAATGGGGGCGCACCAATATTAGTCTGGTGCAGCGCCACCTGTTGGGAACGCCGGAGATATACAGCCGCCTGCTCGGAGTGGTTTTGAACAAGGCCGATTTGAAAGCCGTCGATCGCTATGAGTGGAGCTATGGCAGAACGAAATACGGCCAGTACTATGGCCATTATGGCTATTCATAGGAAAGATGGTCGATCGACCGGTTGTTAGGAATATGTTTTTTTTACGGGTTTTGATTTCCGCCTTTGCAGTCTGCGCGATCGGTTGGGTCGTATCGGTCCTGCCCTTCTTTCTTTCCGAGATGGCAATCGCAAGGACCGCCGACCGGGTGATGTTGGGAGATGTCTTCTCTCTGAGTGCGCTTGATGCGATTTCGCAGAACGGCGGGGCGGGTACGGCGGAGCGACTGCGGTCGTCGACGCTTGCGAAACTCGCAATCATTGAGCTGAGAATTGCCGAACTGTCGGTTTCCAAAATGGGAATGGAAGGAGCCGACGGCGCCCTAAGCGTCGCCAGGCAGTCGATTATCAATGCCTTGAGGGAGTCGCCGAGTGAATCCTTTTTATGGCTTTCGCTGGTTTGGCTCGATGCCGACCAATCCAACCAACTTCGGTATTTGAGACAATCGTACAAATACGGTCCTCACGAGGGCTGGATTGCGGTGCGGCGAATTTGGTTTGCCCTCAAATTGTTTGATAGGCTGCCGGCTGACCTGGCCGATTGCGCGACAGCCGAGTTTGTCGATCTGATTCGATCACACCAATATTCGGATGCCGCGGAAATTATTGCCGGACCCGGCTGGCCGATACGCCAATTGTTGTTGAGCAAAACAAAAGATGTCGACGACGTCGATCGAAATGTATTTGCAAAAGTTCTGAGATCGAAAGGACTGGACGAGTTGGTGGTGCCAGATACGGAACCGGCCTGGAATCGACCCTGGCAGCGAGGCTAGGCCGGCGCCGGCGAGGGCGTTATCGATCTTCCTTTCTTTCGGTCCGGACCCAGCTCCTTTGCGGCTTTGTTATGAAATTCCATAGCATCGAAATTCTTGCGACGAGCTGGTTGAGCGACGCAACCAGATCCGCGCCGGAAACAATGTCCCTGCCATGGAAACGCCAGATAATCAAAATGAGCAGAACGAATGCGGGAAACAGGACAAGTGAAGTCTCGGCGAGGACGCCGCCGGCTCCTAGCAGGATTGCGGCGCTTGCGAGAAGAGACATCAGCGCTGTTATCATGAACATCAGGGCCAATGGCGGAACGCTCAAGTCAACCGCAACTGCGAGCGGCCTCCAATCGGCGCGACGCAGCGCGGCCGCGATGAGCTTTGGGGTGTATTCAACGAGGGAGGCGAAATATCCGTGTTGCCACCGGGTCCGTTGCGTGGTCATGGCCCCTTCAGACTCCGGAAATGTACTGTCGCACTGCGCCTCCGGGCAGTAGAGCGGGGGGAATCCATGCAGCGACAGATCTATCGCCAGCTTCAGGTCCTCGGTCAGGTGCCCGGTTGCCAGAATTGATCCGCCGATCAGTTTCCAGGGAAAAGCCATTGCGCTGCCATAGAGCAGGCATGGAAGTCCGAACCGGGATCCACCGCCCGGTCTGACGTAATTCTTTATCTTGAATGAAAACTCCGCCATGCGCGCCGCGGGTGTCTTAAGCAGTGCGCGCATCAAATACTTGCCCTGAACCGGGCGTCCACGCGCTTCCACCATATTCGCCAGCAAGCTGATGCAGCCGGGAGCTGCAATGCAATCGGCATCAACAAAGATGATGACGTCGGGAATGCCAGTGGATTCAATGTGACGCATCGCGAAATCGAGGGCATAGCCTTTGCCGATACGGACCGTGTCGGTTCGCTCGATTGTATCGGCGCCGGCGGCGGCAGCCATTTGCGCGGTGTCGTCGGAACAATTGTCGGCGACCACGATCAAGCGGTCCGCCGGATTTAGTTGCGGTCGGATTGCCGCGATAGCTTGGGCAATATTGCCCCTCTCATTATGGGCGGGAATAACCACCGCGCACCGGGCTCGATGGGCGACGTTTTCGCCGGCATTGCCGCCAAGTTGCAGGCTGCCCGCCACTTGAATGGCGAGAAAGACCAGCTGTAATGTAACCGCCGAGACGACAATCGCAGTCACTGAGGTCAGTAAAAGGTGCATTGTGCTAGGCCGCGGAAGCGATGGAATGAAACAAGGCCGACAGCTTGGCCGCGCTATCGTCGATCATGTGGAACTCGGCGCAACGCGATTTCGCTTGCTTGCCGAGCTGATCGATCGTCTCGGGTGAGGCTATCAAACATTCCCGGAGGGCGGAAGCCATGGCTTCGACGGAGCTTGGTGGATAGACCCAACCCTCGCAGCCGTTGCGCACCAGTTCCGGAATGCCTGCGACCGAGGACGTCAATACCGGTCGTCCCATCGCCATCGCCTCCATCAACACGACCGGCAAGCCTTCGGCAAAGCTGGACAATACGAGCGCCTTGGAATTCTCTATCTCTGTCCGGACTTGGTCGCTGCTCAGCCATCCGGTGACCACGACATTTGATCTGATACCGAGCGCATCGATTGAACGCTCGATATCGCCACGAAGCTCGCCATCGCCGACCAAAACCAGCTGAAATTGGCAGCCTTCGCCAGCAAGGAGTGCGACGGCCTGGAGCAAAATGAGTTGTCCCTTCTGTCTGGAAAGCCTGGCGACCGAGACGAAGCGGTTTTGACTTAACGACGCTGCGCGCACATCTGAAAAATATTGCTTTTCAAGGCCGCACCGGATCACTTGAACTTTTGGCCAATCGCTTTGGTCGGCCCAGCGTAACAGCTGACTTCGCGTGTAGGAGCTTATCGCGGCCACGAAACTGGCGTATCGGATTTTCTGGCGCATGCCGAGGAATTCGGGGCAGTCGAATTCGTCGGGCCCGTGAACCGTGAAGCTAAAGGTCAGATTGCCGACCATGCTGGCCAGCATCGCGACTTCGGCCGGATTGGTTCCGAAGTGCGCGTGGACATGCGGGATTTTGTGCGCTTCGCAATAGCGGGCAACGGTGCACGCTTCGGCCAGATAGATCAGGTGGTACGCACGCGGGCGATCGGACTTTTGCATAAACCCGATCGTTTCTCGGATGGCTTTGAGGAAACGACGAGGGCGGGCGATCGCGGTCAGCAAGACGTTCCTGGCGATGGTCGCAACGCCAGCCTGCAAAATATAGTAAGTGATCGTCCTTTCGCGCAGATCGAGCTCATCCACGAGTTCTTCGTTCCATCCGCGGATCGCGATCCTGTGGACAGCTATGCCACGTACTTCGAGTGCGGCGATCTCGCGACGAATGAAAGTATGGCTCACTGCCGGGTAACGATTGATCAGGTAGGCGACCTTCATACCGGCGCCGTCCACCAGGCGATATTACTCGGCCGCGACATGAATGCTTCTTTCATCGAATTGTTCGGATTTGCGAATGACATACCAGAAGAACAAAATGTTTGTAATCGATCCCGCCACCGAAAACAGCGCGACCGGTACGACCGGCGGAAAGTCGCCAAACGCCGCTATCGACAGCGAGGCCAGTTTCAATATCGTGCTCGAGATCTCGAACAACAGGTAAGTGCCCTGCATATTGAGAATTGGCAGCGCAGATAGGGCTGGTCGAAGAGCCAGCGTGGTGAAGGTAAGCAACGACAGCCATTGCGAGTATTCACCCGCCTCCAGCCATCGGGCGCCAAATATCTGTTGAAAGAGGAACGGGCCGGCTAGCGCTAGCGCTCCAAGAGGAACGATGCTTACGGCGGCCAACGCGCCCGTAGCCTTGAGCAACAGCGGTCTGGTTCGCTCACCTTTGTGCGAGGCATCTACCAGCCGGGGAAAGAAGACGTCGTTGATGGTTTTTGTCAGGAGCTGCGTTGGCGCTCCCAAAACGGAGTTACAAAGCGTAAAGAACCCCGCGGCAGCGGGTCCGTTAAAATAGGCAAGGATCAGTAGCGGCAGGCTCTGTGCAACAGCGTTCACGAGCGATTGGGGTGCGCGATAGACGGGGAAATCGAGATAGCGGAAGGCTGCCGCGCTGAGTGCCTTGAAGGGAACGGGTGCCGGCCACCACGGGCGCGACCGATTTGAGTTGAGAGCCAGAACAAACAGCACGGCATTGATGGGAACGGCGAGCAGCGAAACCGCCACGAGTGAAAAGCTGCCGGAAAAGAATGCGCCTGCCGCAACTTTGGCGAGACCGCTCACGACCGCCTGGATAACGTTGATTTGCGCGGTGACGCCAAACCGCTTTTCCCGGATCATCCATTGTTGCGCCGCCTGAAACAGCGCCTCAAAGACGATTACCAGCGGCATGACATACAACAGGTCTTGAACCGAGCCGAGCCAGCTATCCGAGCTATAATGGTTGAAGACGACGGCGGCGAGCAGAGATGCGATGGAGACGACGGCCGAGATCAGCAGGCAAAGCCAGACGAGCGCCGTGGCATCTTCATCCCGTTTCGGAAGCACGATCGCAGCCGAGTAGGTCAGCGTGGCCACCGGCCCTATCAATCCCACCAGGGCCATAAAGGTGCCGAGGGCGCCGAAGGCAGCCGGACTGAACAATCTGGAAATAATGGGAGAGAGCGCAACCGTGATTATCTGCGCGAGCGCTGCGCCTGTGAGCACAACAGCCACGTTTCGGAAGAACTGTCGTCTTAGCGATACCTCGACAATCTGTCGGCTAAAGCGGTTCAGCGCTGTGGCGATTGGCATTCAAGACCCGGATCTTGCACATTGTTCGTCGTCTGTCCCGAATTCCGGCGCCAATCCGAACGCGGAATCGGGAACCTTTGCGATACCACCGCCGATACCAATTCACATATCATGCCAGGCCCCGCCAATCTACAAGCCACCATGCCGGTAAAAATGGGCCAGCATGTGTTCTACCTCGATCCTGCCGTAAAGGTTAAAGTTTAACCGGGAAAAAAAGCCTATGGACTCGATGTTGCACCGGGCTTTATTTCCCGCCCTTGTCGGAGGTTTGAAAGCAAGATGTGGCCGGAATTAGGATGGTAGGCTGCTCCCCTTCGATGTTAAACTCACGTTGGCGCGCAGGAAATTTGCGATGTGGAATTTAATCCTTGGTCTGCTGCTGATACGGGCCACGCTCGATAATTTTTTTGATGAGTTTCGCCTCGAAGTGGGTGGCGCCGACTTCAGTCCCGGCGTTCTTCTTAATGTGATTGTGTTGGCGGTGTTCGCCTTACTGCTATTCAAGAACAGGTCCAGGGCTGCTTTACCGTTCCTGTTTTGGGCGCCCTTCCTGGTGGTGCTCGCAATTTCGATCGCGCATACGCCCGACAGGATTGGGGCAATCAGGCTCTATGCGGTGCAGGTCACCTATTTTGCATTTTTCGCGATTCCATTTCTGCTGCCGAACACCGCGACCCGAAACGATGGGATCGTCGACGTTCTGCTGATCTCGTCAGTGGTTCCGTTCGTGTATGGATTGTACGAGCTGGCGACCGGATTCAACTCCGAATTTCGAGCTCAATCCACCTTTCCTCACGCAAATATTTTCGCGTTTTACATCCTGATCGTTATGAGCGGTATTCTCTACAAGGTTTACAACCAGCAAGCGCGGCCGACCTTGGGTGTTCTTTCTGCGTATGTCGGTCTCTTGCTTGTCGCGCTCGGGTATCTGCTGCTCACGCAAACCAGAAGCGCGTGGATTGCCTTTGGCGTGATGTTCGGATTGGCCGCTCTGTTGATCGATAAGCGGCTAATGTTGGCGGGCGTGGTGATTCCAGCCCTGCTGTTTGTGCCGGCGGTGCAAACTCGCCTGGAAGACACCAGCAGTTCCACCGATCTGGCAGCGGGCGAGGCACTCAGCTCGTACGCATGGCGACAGCGTCTCTGGGAGCAAGCCTTCGACGACCTGAAGGGCCATGACGTTCTTGGCAAGGGGCTCGGTGCCTTTCACGTCAATTCGACGTCGTTCTCGGATCTCGTGACCGGCGATCAGACGACCGAGGCGCACAGTGCCTATGTGCAAACCACCTATGAAAACGGCTGGGTCGGATTGTCCGCGTTTCTATGGATTTATATCGCCTGCATTGGCGCGCTGTTGAACTCGCGGCGTTACGCCCCGGCGGAATCAACGATTGGCGTCGCTTGCGTGCTGGCGATGTTGATCGTCAATTACTCGGATAATACGCCGTATTATCTGTCCTACAATTGGTACGCGTGGAGTTTCGTGGCCTTCATGATATGCAAGTGTCGAGCGATCCAGGCCAGCAAGGCAGGGCTGTTCACGCAACGTGTTAGCCGGCCATCGAACCTGCGGCAGCTTCGTACCTGAGGAACGGCATTGATGGACAACGGTAGTTTTGGGTTCCTGACGATAGCGATCGGACATGAAAGGTACCTGCGGCAGGCGGAGATTTTGTCGTTGTCGCTGCGGAGAAACATGCCCGGTATGCCGTTGGCAATCGTGACGGACAATCCCGCTCGTTTGCGGGGAAGCGCCGATATCATCATTCCGCCAAAGCGGGGAGTCCCGGTTGGTGTCCTGCAAAAGGCGTTTTTGGACGAGTATACGCCGTTCGGCGAAACTCTTTTTATCGATTCCGATTGCGTCGCCACCCGTCCTTTCGCCGACGAGCTTGAGCAGATTCGCAAGTTCGATTTCACGCCGGCAATGGAGCGGGTCACTCCGGCGAACGGCACCGACGAATATATCGATAACCTCCCCGAGACGCTGAAGATGATCGGCGGCGAAAGCTTTCCTAAATTCAACGGGGGAGTCTATTTCTTTAGAGACGGGGAGCTCTCGTCTTCCGTTTTCAGGATCGCCAGAGAGATTCATGGCAACTATCGGGAATACGGCCTCAAGGCGTTCGATAAATCGGGCCCTGGAGAGGAGACCGTCTTCGCGCTGGCGCTTGCGAAGCTGGGTGTCGTCAATTTGTACCACGACGGCGGCAAGCTGATGCGAACTCCGACGGGGCTTAGGGGCAAGATATCGATTGATCCGCTTGGCGGCGGATGTTCCTTTGAACGATACGACGGTGTGGTAACCCCGGCGATATGCCATTTTGCGGGGCCGTATCTACTCACGCCCGAGTATCGGCTGGCTGCTTATTCTCTCGCGCACAACGTGTCGGTGAACAAGATTGGCCTTCAGGTCCGTGCTTCAGCTCAACTTGCGTCGGCCGCGGATCGGACGAAGAAGTATCTTGAGTACAAGATTCACGGCGTGAAAAAGCGTCTGCGCCCTCAGTTCGCTCGATAAACGTTCAGCCGGTAGCGACCGAACGATGCACGTCCGTGCATCCGGAACGTAACGAACGAGTTCAGCTTCGTGAGCAGGAACAGCGAATCATAGAGGTAGCGTTTTCTGGTGTGGGCTTCGTTAAGGAAGCGAAACGCCCATTCCATGCCAAGATTGCTTATCGTCTTGGACGATCGCTTTTTTTCTCCCGTCAGGAAATGCAGAGCTGAGCCGCAGCAGAGGATCGACATATTCCTTTCGGTCGCGCGCTTGAGCTGGGCTGCAAAAATCTCGCTCTGCGGAGCGCCGGTGCAAACCAGGACGATATCCGGATCGAGCTCGAGGACCTGCTTGATCAGTGACAGACGTTCCTGGCGCCGAAAAATATATCCCATGCTCGGCTGGACGAACGAGAACGCCAAATCGGGGAATGCCTTCGCGATCATGAACTTCACGTTATCGGTGTAGCCGACGACACAAATTCGGGACGAAGGGCTTAGCTGCTGCAGAAATGGCGACACAATATCCGAGCCGGGCGCGCACAACGCGTTTCCGCGCAAGAAGTACCGGTCCAGAAACCTGCTGTCGTTCACGATCAGATCGGCGGACGCATAGGCTCTGCGGAAAGCCGGCGTACGTCCAAGCAGCCGCAAATGGTCGAGATTGGGGGTGACAAGCAACAGCGGGCCCCCCTTCGGCCTTGCCGTCTGTTTCAGAAGGCTGTCGAGCGAACCGTTGAAAAGCCGCACGTCGGTCGGCGCGGCGGACTGCATTATGGAGTGCATTTCCAATTCCTCAGGCAGCTTTGGCCGCAGCCGTACGATTCCGCCGCGCGTCAATAGGCATCGGCATGTATCAGGCTGACCGCGATCGTCCGCACCGCGATCTTGGCGTCCAGAATGATGTTCCAGTTGTTGATGTACCAGATGTCATGCTCGACCCGCCGCTGCATGAGATCGACCGTGCGCGTCTCTCCCCGAAGCCCGTTGACCTGCGCCCAGCCGGTGATGCCGGGTTTCACGTGATGTCGGAACGCATAGTTGGCGATCAGTTTTTCGTACTCGGTATTATGCGCCGATGCGTGGGGCCGCGGACCGACGATCGACATGTCGCCGGCGAGTACGTTGAACAACTGCGGAAGCTCGTCGATGCTGGACTTCCGCAAAAACCGTCCAACCGCCGTGATACGGGGATCATCACGCGTCGCCTGCTTGATGCTGGCGCCGTTTTCGAGCACCCGCATGGTCCGAAATTTGAAGATGCCGAACGGCCGGCCGTTAAAGCCGTTGCGGGTCTGACGGAAAAATACCGGCCCCCGCGAGTCCAACTTGATCATCAAGGCCGTCATCAGCATGATCGGTAGCAGCAGCACGATCGAAAGCGAGGCGACCGCAACGTCGAACGAACGTTTCAGCCATTGCTCCATCCGCGTGAGCGGAGGACGCCTGACTTCCGCTGTCCAGCTGCTGCCGATCGCCACCACCGGATTTCGCAGGTAACGCGCTGTGCTTTCATCGGGGACGAGGTGCACCGAAACCGGCAGCACGGTCAGTGCGTCGAGCAGCAGGTCGATGGCACGACGATTGGTCCAGCTGAACAGCAGATAGATTTCGCCGATTTGCCGCTCGCGGACGGTGGAGATCGCGTCCGCGAGCTTTTCTCGCAGCGCCGAGGTCATGCCCGGGCCGGAGAGTTCATACGTCGAGATCTCGAATGTTTTGACCGATCGATAGCCGAATTGCCTCATCTCTCTGAGGGGCGCCGAGGACAACGAGTATCCCTGCTCGGCGATGATGACGATCTCCCGGCGCACGAACCAGCTGTTGGTGACCGCCCGGGAGATGATACCGGCGACCAGAACGCGGGAGCACAACATGCTCAATACGCCGCCTGCAAAAAATGCGATGACAACGCCGCGCGAGAAATCGGAACTGACCTTCATGGTAAAGCCGGCCAGCGCCAATGCGCCGAACACGGCTCCCCAAACCGAGATGGTCTCGCGAAACTGCACGGCGATCTGGGTCAGCCGCCTGAGGCGGTAATTCTTGCGGGCCGCCATGATTGCAATGAAATTTAACGTCGCCAACAGCGCGACACCCACGGTGGTGCCGTGCTGGCTTACACCCGCGAAGATTGAATAGCCGGCCAGGCAGGCATAGCTCGCGAGCATCAAGACAATTAAATCGGATATAATAACCGCAGCCTCGATCCAGCGAGGCCTGATAAATCCTGAACTTCGCGCATTCAGCGCGCTGGAGATATTTGTGTTATGTGCTGGAACATCAAGCGTTTTAGCCTGACTAGGAACGACACTCATTCCGTCTACCCGCAATTGCCAAATCAGTTAATTCCTGACTAATATAAAACTGCGTTTTGTGCAATGCAATAACTTTATTATTTGTATTTAATGTTGGTAATCTGAGCAATTAAGTTGGTAATCTGAGCAATTAAATTGGGGCGGATTTGAGGGCTTGAAATTCGGCTTGCGGAGAGGGAGTCTAGTAATGCAGGGAAGACGGACGGAGGGGAAAATGATCGTTGCGTTAGCTGTGGTCCTTGAGCTGCTGTTGTCTCCGCAATTGGCCTTTGCAGGACCGGGCACAGGGAGCGGTTTCGAGCCGGCCGAAGCCGCTTCGACGGCGAGTCCCGTCTCGTTTTGGGGGCGCCCGTATCCATACGGGTACACCGGCTGGGGTCCCTGCGTTCGATACGAACGACTTGAAACCGAGCAGGGGATTATTTTCCGGCGGGTGTGGATCTGCAGCCGATCGGAGGCACGGCGGTGGCACTCAACCTAAATATCTAGAAAAGAAATTTGAGGAATATCGATAGTTCGGAGCGGGGAGCGTCATTGCAATAGATTCCGATATCAAGAATATGGGCGTCGCAAAATGCCACTGTTCGCTGGCGCCAAATGCTAACGGAAGATTGAGACTCGTGAGAGCTCTCATCGGTAGCGATGATGGCGCGAAGCCGATAACGATGCCCGAGCTGTTGCAAGTGTGACGTTGAAGGCGGCGAAGTTATTGTTCTTCAGGGACTTAAGCATATTCTCGATATCGCCCGACCGACTCTGATGCTCAGCGTGCACCCGCCCTTCCTTTCGCGGCTGCCGGTTCGAGGTGTTGGCGGTTGATCACGAAGAACACTGGCTGTGTACGCCAGCAAGTTGAGTTGGACGCTCAGGATTGAAACCGGCTGCTTCTTGTCGGCTTAGGCGCGCGCCCCGTGGCATCAGCTTGCTGTGATCCACACGTGATCGCCACGCCGGTCATGATCGAGTGACTCAAACAAGCCCACCTGTGCCGATTTTTTAATGGTCGTGTAGAAGCATCTTCGCAACGACATCGGTGATGTGCACCAAATTTCTGCCAAGATGGAGGTATTGCATCCACAGCGGTTGGCTGGGTCGCTCGCGAGGTACTCGAAATTGTACTACGGCACCACTCCTGAAGCGGAGGCAGGTGGGTGGATCAATTTTGCGCCGTGACATTTTGCCCCGTGACGGAGTCATCTCGCTCGGGGATGGTGGTTTTCCTTGGACAAAACACGATTTGTCTTCGTTGATGCTCTGCGCGGCTTGGCGGCCTTAAGCGTCGTCCTGTTCCATGCGGTTGAAGGCGGCCATATCCCGCAGTTATTCGAGGCAATGCCGCATTGGCTTCAAGTTCCATTGGAGCATGGAGATGTTGGCGTCGCCATATTCTTCGTCCTTAGCGGGTTCGTCATAGCGCACTCGCTCAGATCGAGTGAACTCACTTGGATTGATTTGGGTCGGTTTATGCTAAGGCGCTCGATACGGCTCGATCCGCCGTATTGGATCGCCATCCTGGTTGCCATTTCATTTTCGGTTTTGGCGTCGAAGCTAGTCAAGGATCGCGCGCCTGAAACATTTTCGGCCTCGCAGATACTAAGCCACGTTTTTTATCTTCAGGGCCTGCTGGGGATCAAAAATATCAACCCGGTATTTTGGACCCTTTGTTTCGAGATTCAATTTTATGCGGTCTATGCGTTGATGCTCTTAACCCGGTCCAAGGTCGTAATCATCGTTGCGTTTTGCGTTAGCCTGATATGGCCGCTGGGATTCGCCGTGGCCCCGACCGGGTTGTTCGTCGAATTATGGTTCGGATTTCTGCTTGGCGTCGGTGCTTATTTTTCTTGGCTATATCCCAAGGCGAGACTTTGGTTTCTCCTATACGTGGCCGCGCTTCTTGCGACGGCCAATCTGTTCTCGGTCGTATGCTGCGTCACGGCGTTGGCGCTTCTTGGAACAGGGATTTCGGGCCAAATAACCTCGATGATGAATTGGAGGTGGCTGCAATTTTTAGGCACGATCTCATATTCATTATACCTTCTCCACAACCCGATTACGGGTGCCGCGTTCCGCGCCGGCTATCTCATCACCGGAAAGTCCATGCTCATGGAAGCCCTATGGTGGGTGGTGTCGCTGCTCTGTTGCATTGGAGCCGCGGCGTTGCTTTGGGTTACCGTGGAACGGCCGAGCACGAGGTTGGCAAAGGTCCTTATCGGTACGCGGCGCGCAGCCTTGGCGCAGGAGTTGCAACTGGTGGAGAGCGGGAGCGGGGTTGAGGAAGAATCCACTCCTGCCGAAGCTGCCATGCCTTCGTAGTTTGTCGAGGAGGACTTTAGCCAGCGGATAATTTTTTAAGGCGAGGTCCGTCTATGGGTAAGGCACTTGTTGGCGCGCCGCTCTGGTCGAGTACTGCTGGCTTAGATAACCTAATCTTTTGCGAAAGCCGCGTGCTTGGCTTCTCAATAAATCGCCACCATCCAAACGCAAATAAAACTACCACTGCAACCGTTACGATTAGCCATAGGACTTCTGACCACAAGTAGCGCCCTGTTGATAAATACCCAATTCGAAACATTGCCCCGGTTATCGGATTGTGGGTTAGATACATGGAATAGGATATTTTTCCTAAAAATTGAAGCGGCCGCCAGTTCTTGCCCGCGGATAGGTTCTGGCTAACCGACATAAAAAAAAGCAACATAGACGTGACGCAATCGAACACCAAAAACGAGTTCGCGGTATAAATTGCCCAAAGCAGTAGTGCTCCCCCCGATAAAACAAAATACCGCCTGACTGGTGGATCTTTGTAGGCCCAGTAACAAACTACGCCAAACAGGAACTCATATAGTCGTGGCGCAATCAAACCGGGAACGCTATTTTTTAAGATTCCAAGCGGCCACAGCAAACTAAACAGGGTGAGCAAAATAACAGCACACCTTAGCGCTAAGTTTCCTTCGATCAGCTTCCCGCCCAGTACAAAAAACACAAGAATGATTAGAGTATAAAACTGGAACTCGATGCATAGCGTCCAATAAGCGATATCAATTTGCGGTATGCCCAGCAGGTCTTGTAGGTAAAATAGATGGGCAACCAACGCTGTGGCAGAATAAGCCGGCGGTTCTTTTCCTGGCATAGTCCGATAAGAAACATAGGCCAACGCACACATCAACATTATCGCCGCCCAGTACGGCGGGTCTAAACGCAGCGATCGGCGAAGCAGGAATTTTCCGGCGACCTTCAAGTCTATAACAAGCGGGGACAGATTGTGGGCGATGACGAAGCCGCTTATTATAAAGAAAAGTGATACAGCAAAATGGCCTGTGTGAAATAATGGCACGGACAAGAAGTTAGGAAGGAATTCAGCAAGCTCGGTAACGTGACGGCCGTCAAGGGCGTGCTCGAATACGATCAAAATCATAGATGCTCTCAGCGCATCTATAAAATAGAAGCGATTGTCATCTTTGCCTTTTGTGCCAGGCATGGTTATTTTATCCTTAGATTTTCATTTAATGTCATTTCCTTGTATTTAATGTCATTTCCGTCGATATTGCAATGCAGCAAATAAAATTTCCGTCCTCCTTCACTTTTTTGAAGTGCCGCCGCGCGCATCGGGAAATGCCTTTTCCGCATAAGGCAGCAGCAATTTGGATTTATCAGACCACGCCGAGGCGAGACTAGCTCGGGGACCGATTCACGGCTTGCCGTAATCCTTGGGTAAAAATTGCAGGCGATCCCAGGGAAAGCCCTCAAGGATCGCATAAGCGGGCGTGCCGCCGAAGATCGTGACGTAAGGGTCGGGAAGGTTGCGTGTGGTGGCGCCCTTGGGATTTTCAGCCCTGAGACCGATCGCGCCCGCCTTGTCCCAAACGACGAAGCCGTAGGTCTGCGCCGCCCGTGCGATCGCTTTACCGACCGGGTGCATCTTGAGCCCGTCGACATCGACAGCCGGATCTAGGCGAAAGCGAAGTCCCTCCGGGATCCTGTCTCTGTCGTTTTGCGCGTTAGTGCCGTCGGAGCGGTTTGCTGGCCACGACACAACGGATGCCTTTTCCGTATCGACCAACGCGATGCCCATCACGTGGTCGATCTTCTTTCTCATCAGTTCGTCGAGGCTCAACTGTCCGCCTAAGAATGGCAGGCCGGTCGCGGTCGTTCCATATGGCCGAGGCCAGATCCCCGGATTGCGCGAGGCGTTATCCATCCTCCCTCCCCAACAAGCCTCCCAGGCTCCGCCGGTCCTTCGAGTTACCCAAAACTCCCAGATCGTGTCCGTGCCGGGACTATAGACCGTCATTTCCGAGTCAGTTCCGTCGGCCGGCTGCGCGTAGTCCGGAATTGGGACCGACTTCCACCGCTGCACGAGATTCTGATCAACATATCCTTTCCGCTGGCAATCCCATGGCCGTACCATCACGCGTGGCGTAGTTTCGTCCGCGATATAGACCGGACTGGCGTAATCGACCGTAGCGATCGAAACGGTGCCGTAATACGCCTTCTTCTGCCTGAGGAATTCACGCACGAACTGGCTCGAATTGGGATGAATTGGTGCGTCAGGTGGCAGAGGCTTGTACCAAAAACTTTCCGGCGAAAAGACCCGGGCGGGTACCGTCTGTCCAGATTGCGCCTCCGCAATAGTTGTGAGTGGGATCAACGTGCAGATTGCTGACACAGCAACCACAAGACAGCGTAATGAAATCAAAATCGTTGTCCGCTCTCCTGGAGGATAGACGTGCGCAGAAAAAACAGAAAAGGCCGACGGATGCGGAACCCTTCCTATCCAATCCTCTTCCTATCCAATCGCACGCACTTTCAAATTCATCCCGAAACGTTCTCTGCTGATTCAGGCGAGACAATGACGGTTGGGTTTTCATTCTTTGATTCCGCGGGATCCTGACATACGGCCGCCATAAGGGTTTGCTTTTTGCTTGACGTGTTGCGAGGATTGCGCGGCTCGTTGGGAGTCGCTGTTGCGCTGGTTTTGCTGAGATGGCCGGTAGGGGTAACGCTAATTTGAGGTTGGTGAAGTGCCGAATGCGAACAAGCCGACCATCGCGTCACTGCAAATCCTTCGCTTCATCGCTGCCTTAATCGTCGTTCTGGACCATTGTGGGTTCGTCAGCGGGGGCGTGGCCGAACGACTTGGCGTTCAATTTGATTTTCCGACGTTTCCGGGAAGGTTGGGCGTCGACGTCTTCTTCGTCATCAGCGGCTTTATCATGGTCTACATCTCGTCCGAGCGGGACGGCTGGGCCTCAGGCCCGAAAGACTTCTTCGTAAACCGACTGAGCAGAATTGTTCCGATCTATCTTATCGCGACGCTTTTTTATGTCGCACTCTACTTCGCATCCGGAAACTTCAACCGGTGGCCGCCACTCCAATATCTGACAAGTGCGCTTTTCATTCCGTATTTCGACCATGTCACGAACTTGCCTCAGCCGATTCTAAGCCAGGGCTGGACTCTCGATTTCGAGATGTTTTTCTATTCTCTTTTTGCGGTCGCGCTGTTTTTGCCTCGCCGTCGCGGATTTGTATTTCTGAGCGCCATGTTTGTGGCGCTCGTCGGTGTTGGAAAAATCTGGGACCTCGCGTCAGGCAGTCCCTTCGTGCTGACGCCGGCGCCGGCGCAACCGGAGTTCGTCATCCCCCGATTTTGGATGCATCCCATCATTTTCGAATTCCTGGCTGGCGCACTACTCGCCTTGGCGAGAGAACGTCTGATCGCGACCAAGCGCTTTCGCGAGTTTTCGTATCCGGTGGCGTTGTCCGCATGCTTGATGATCGCGTTTGTTTATCTTGCCAACCAGACCGACAGCATGACTACCGGCATGTCTCTGGTGAGGTTTATGTGCGCGGTAAGCGTGGTCGCAATTTGTACGTTAACTCGCGATCCCGCGCCCCTAACACGGGCTCGGGCCCTCTTTGTCCTGTTCGGCAATGCTTCCTATAGTCTTTATCTGTTTCATCCCCACGTTCTGTTTTTCATGAGCTCAATATGGAAGCGCATCGGGCCCGTTCTAGGCATGCATATTTTCGTCCCGATCGGAGTTGTTGCCTCAATAGGCGTAAGCGTTCTCACATATTGCTTTTTGGAGAAGAAAATCGCGAGTTTCCTCCGATCGGCCTCTAAACAGCAGCAAATGCTACAACGGCGAAACGCTTGAAGCGCGCTAGTCGAACCGTTCCGGCAAAAAGCGAAGTTACGAATGAGCATCCTGAGAACTGACGAGATTTCGAAATGATGAAAGCTAGCCGATGGCTTTAGGTCGCGACTATTTGTCGGAAATGGCGAGCGATCCGAGATTCCAGTTTCGCGGAATTCTCTAGCGGTCCCGGTCAATCAGCGAATCGTTTCAATTCAATACTTACGGGCACTTGCCGCAATTCTTGCGGGGTCGGGCGCAGTGTTCAATTTTGATCAGGGCATGTCCTTCACTTACACAAGCCCGTTACTGCTGGAGTTTGCCGCGGATGCGCAATCGGCAAGCTTTACGAGAAGTAGCTTCTGCCGTCCTGGAACGCCCAATCCTCCGCAGCATCAGATAGACACGATAGGACCTGAACTCATTTCGAGCATGTTATCGCTTTTGCGATTTTTGAGTCGTTAACGCGCGATGTGATTTAACTTGCACGTTGACGACGCAGTGCATGCTCCTTTTTCAATCATTGTGCGCGCTCGAGTAGCGCCAGTGGCTTGGCGCGACCGCCGCAACATATTCCCGCCGAAATAATGCTATTGCATTCGCGGCATAAGATCGAAGCAGGTTCCCGTAAAATTCCAGGTGCTGGTCGCCTGGGCAATCGGGAAGGCTCTGGATGCCCCTCAAATTGGAGTTTATGAATGGCGCCGTCGTTCCCCAACGCGCTTCAATCGATCGCCACTCGTGTGGTGCGACCATACGCGTTCCACGAATTGTACGGCTGGGGCGTACTTTACAAGTTGCTGATCGGACATGCCGAGCGCGATCATTTTTGGGCCGGCGCTCCCCGCGTCGCTCACAAAGACAAACGAACGGGGTACTGGACTGAACTTGATCTGTCCTGGTGGGCGGATCGTTTGACCTATTTCCTCGGCCGTTGGTACGATCTGCCGGCTCAAATGGTCTTGGATTCGCTCTTGAAGCCGGGCGACCGGGTTTTGGATGTTGGGGCAAACCGCGGAAACTTTGCTCTCTACGCCTCCAGACGGATAGGCGAGAGCGGTCGGGTATTGTGTTTTGAACCAAATCCCGCATGCGTCACGATGATCAAAAAGGCCATCGAACAAAATTCGATTTCGAATATCGAGGTATTTAACCTCGGCCTTTCAGATTCGAGCGGCGTTCTGTCCTTGACGATTCCGAAGATCAATTCCGGCGAAGCGACCTTCGGCGCATCGCAATATTCCAGGGATGATAGCTACTCGGTCGATGTCGATGTCGTGCGCGGCGATAGCGTTGTGTCTGCCGTAGTCCCTCATTTCATAAAAATTGACGTCGAGGGCTTTGAGCCGCGGGCATTAAGAGGTCTTGCCGCCACAATAGCGAAAAGCAGTCCGCTTGTTCTTACAGAGATGGTCTCGTCGCATTTGGCCCGCTGCGGATCGTCGGTTGAAGAACTGGTTCAACTTATGACGTCGCAAAACTATCACGGATTCGCGATCGGTCTGTCCGAGGACCACAGTGACTGGACTCTTACCGCTCTTACCAATCAAAGTGATTGTGACGTTCTGTGGATTCCAGATGGAGAAATGTCACCGGAGTTGCAGGCGCGGTTGAAAGCCGCGGGGACGTAGACGCGGATCCAAGATACAGGTCCAACCACAGATGCGGAGATAAAGGAATGCGCCTAAACCGCCGCTCTATCATTCTGTTCCCGTTCGTTTCGGCGGTAATGGGCTCTGTCGACCGGATAGTGGCCGGTTCCGTACCCGATAACAGCGAAGGCCGTCTCGCTCACGAAGAGGCCTCTCCAGAGTGGGAATCGCCATTTTCAAGTAACTCACCCTGGAAGGCCATGCCGGTCAAACCAAGGCTTGGCGATCAACCGATACCGCCGGACAATAATTACCCGTATATCAATGATAACGCATACGGAGTCAGCGTTTACCGCACCGTGGAAGGCGGAGGAGACGTTACAGTTTTTGGGAGAAACGGCGCCGCGGGGCCTTCGGTATCCGACGAGGTGACCGTCAGGCCCGTGAAGCTTTCCAATTGGCCCATCGCAGTTACCCCTCCCAGTGGAACCGATGGCCACTGCGAAATTTACGACGAGGCCAGCGCCCTTTGGCACTCGTTTTACGGCTTGTCGTTCAATAGCAGTCTCGGGCGATGGGAATGCTACAAATACGACGTGTTTGAAGGTGATGCGACCGGCTGGGGAACTCCTGAGAGGCCGGATGGTCCACGGGCTGCCGGTACTTCCGCGGCCGGCGGCCTGTTAAGGCGATGGGAGTTGAACCAGCCGGTGTTGAATCATGCTCTTGCGCTGGCAACCCACCTCAACGTCCCGAAATCTGGCCCGGTTTATCCTGCTACCTTGCAGGACTACAATGGCTACTCAGTTTATAAGGGAATGTTCCCGATAGGGACGCTTTTCATGCTTCCTCCTTCCTTCGATGCCGAAGGCCTGGCATGGAATAATGCACGCATCATTGCGCGTACCTTGAAGGTTCATGGAGCGAGGTTGGTCGACACGACGCAAAAGACCTTTGCGTTCGTTGGAGAAACGGGATCTGGGTGGAGCAATACAAATCTGGGCAAAACCACCCAAGCGGATCGACTCCAGGACTTGGCCAAGATTCGCGATGCTCTGCGCGAAGTAACTTCCGCGGACGAATGGCTTGATGGAAATGGGGACCCTCTATCCTGGAAACCCTTCGCTGAGATGAATCTTTTGTCCATGCGCGGGCCGTGGAAAGAGTATCCGGATAACAAGGAGCAATTGACCGCAACGTACGACTGCATACGGCGTGCGCTGATTTGCGAGGACACCGCCGGACTGATCCAGCTCAGGAAAATCATTTACACTCAGAATCCTGGCGCGGAGCCGAATCCCTGGTTTGCTTGGAAAGGCAATCCTCGATGGTACCTAGAGCCGCAGCCTGAAAGGATGTATTCGCTTACGGTCACAGGCGAAGGTACGATCGAAGGAGCCATCAGCATAAAGGAGCAGGATTTCTCGACGACCCATTTCCAATCAGCTTTTATCAAGCCAGGGATGAGGACAGAGCTTAGATGGCCGGCATCTACTCGAACGGTCACAGAGATGTTCGTTCGCAAGCCCGCTGGAGCACGGGCATCCATACGGATGGAACTAAATGCAATATAGCCGCAGTTTTCTCAAGCAGCGAACGGCTTGGCAAAAATAAGGCCTTTCCTTATGCCAGCGACAGTCCCTTGATCGATGATTTCAGAAGCTGCGTGAAACCGCTGGAGTCAAATCCCCAACCCATGTAGCGCCTGAAATCGGCAATGGTGGGCCGGATGCCATGATATTCGGAAAACATCTGCAGATAGAGGCGCTGATGAGCCGCCGCCGGCAATTCATTGTATTTTGCCGAGATAATGTCGAACGCTCGTCGTATGCGAGGTTCGTTCCTCGATATTCGGTCGCGACTTACAGAGACATCACAGATGTAGGTCGGAGCATCCAACAACCGGGCTTCTCCGAATTGCTTTAACAAACGCATGAACAAATCGAGGTCTTCCCACGCATTCAGGTTTTCGTCGAAAAGGCCGGCCGAAATCAAATTGTCACGAATGCAGAAGACCTGGTTTCCAATGTAGTTGTGGTGGAACAAGTCCATGAATTGAACATGATCTTTTCGGTCGCCGGTAATTGTTCTGCTGTCCCCGCTGACAAACACGCTTTGGGAAAACAGGCAAACCTGAGGTGAGGAGTCGGCTGCCAATGCATCCCAATACTCGACGAATTGCGAAATCCGGTCAGGTGTGAATGCGTCGTCGTCGTCGAGCCCGCTTACAAAAAATCCCTTTGCCGCTTTCACAGCGGTGTTTCTGGATTGGGAGGGTCCTAACGATCGTGGATTGTCGATAGCAATGAGGCGCCGATCGCTTTGGCTTATTCTTTTGAGGAAGAGGGAAGTGTCGTCGGTCGAGCCATCGTTTACGACGATCAGCTCAATATTGCGATAGGTTTGGGCCAGAACCGAGTCGACCGCCCGCTCCAGCAGCTGTCGGCGGTTGTGAGTAGGAAGATAAATGCTTACGAGCCGGTCCATCTTGGCCTTATGGATTTGTCAATCACATCAAATTGTTTCGCGCGGTCGCGCGCAGCATTCTCGCCATAACCCTTGGGGGCGCTCGCCATTCCACCAATTGCTTCCAGTCGGCGAGCGTTGGCTTCACCCGGTAAAACGGTGAGAACATTTGCAGGAACAGAAGCTGGTGCAGTTCATCAGGGACGTCCGCATGCTTGTTCTTGATCATTTCGAATGCCGAACGAAGCAGGCGAGGGTTTGTTGAAATACGGTCACGATCACGCTCAATGTGACAAACGTATGTCGCCTCGGGGACGAGGCGAGCCTCGCCGTGTCGCATCACGAGCCTCATGAAGGTCTCCAGATCCTGCCAGGCACGCATCCTTTCATCAAAACCACCGATGTCGATCAGATGTTCCCGCGGGCAGAACACCTGATTGCCGATGTAATTGTGCTCAAAGAGGTCGCGATAGACGACACGCGATTTTCGATCGGTGGTGGTTTTGGAGGTGACCCCGTCCGTCATCACGCTCTCCGAAAACAAGCATGCGATCGAGTTACCGGAGGCTTCCTGTGCCTTCCATTCAGATACAAATAGTTCGATACGGTCGGTTCGAAATTCATCGTCGTCGTCGAGACCGGTGATGAAGCGCCCTTTCGATTTATGGATAGCGCGGTTGCGCGCCGCAGGCGCGCCGTTCGGCGCCTCATTATGAAGGGGGATCAATCGGCGCTCGCGGGACGCCAGATCGTCCAGGTAGTCGCGCGTGCCATCCGTGGAGCAGTCGTTGGAAACGATCAATTCTATGTTTTCGTGGGATTGGCGAAGCACCGATGAAATCGCCCTCTCGAGAAGATCTCTGCGGTTGCGTGTTGGGAGATACACGCTGACCAATTCACTTTCACCCACTTCAATTTCGCCCATCTAAACGTGAGAAAATAATGACCATCCGACGCGTTTCACTATAACTTGGCTATTCAGAATGGGAAGGGTCACCATAACTTCGCCATTAGAAATGAGAAGGGCGGCGAGACTTTCGCGATCGCGATGCCGTTCAGTCGGCGCGCTTTGCTAGCCGGAATACCCGTTTGGGTTGGCGCTCTGCCATCGCCAGTGATCTGTACACATCGTCTCCAGCGTTCTCGTGGCCGTCCATCCCATCAGCTCGAACGCATGCGTTGTTGCCGCATAATACGAGTCGATGTCGCCGGGGCGGCGTGGTTTGAAGTCGTAAGGAACACGGGTTCCACTCACCTTTTCAAAAGCCCTGACAACGTCGAGAACGCTGCTTCCGGCGCCGGTGCCCAAATTGACGGCAAAGCATCTGGGCGTGTCCAGCAATCGGAGCGCTGACACGTGCCCGGCGGCCAAATCCATCACGTGGATATAATCCCTGACACCGGTCCCATCGGGCGTATCGTAGTCATTTCCCCAGATGTTAAGCCGCTCGCGCCGGCCGATCGCGACCTGGGCAACAAAAGGAACGAGGTTGTTTGGAACGCCGACAGGATCCTCTCCAATAAGGCCGCTCTCGTGGGCGCCAACCGGGTTAAAATAACGGAGGATTCCGATGGCCCATCTGGGGTCGCTCGCATACAGGTCGCGAAGCATTTCCTCGATGACAAGCTTTGTTTGCCCATAGGGATTTATGGCGCTCAGAGGATGATCCTCTGTATAGGGCAAAAATTGCGGGTTTCCGTAGACCGTCGCCGATGAACTGAAGATGATCTTGTTCACTCCCGTATTCTGCATCGCGCGCAGAAGCCGGTGTGAACCGATGACGTTGGTGTCGTAATATTCCAGCGGCCTGGCCACCGAATCCTGCACCGACTTCAAACCCGCGAAGTGCATAACGGCGGTGCAGCCATAATCAGTCAACGCCCCTTCGATCGCTGCCTGATCGCGGATATCGCCTTCGAGCAGGATCAACGACCTGCCGCAAATCTTCTGCACGCGCTCCAATGATTTCGGGTTGCTGTTGCAAAAATTATCGAAGACGACAACCTGCTGGCCCGCGTTTAAAAGCTCCACGCAGGCATGCGACCCCACGTATCCAGCGCCTCCTGTCACCAAGATCATTCCGCGTCCCTTGAAAAGGCAAGTCGTTCGCCGCTCACGGCGCCATGGGCCCCAGTGTCCGATAAAACATTTCTCAAGCTATAGCAGCCCCTAATTCGATAGGCCAGCGCGCTACCATGAGCGGCTGCGGCGACCTCTTTTCAGTACTCGCCGCCATAGCAACGCAGGTCCATCCAAGGCCCGCCGTAATACGCGCCACCGTTAATTCCGTCGCCGACATAAGGCCCGCCGCACCATGATCCATCGACTGGCGAGTAATGGATATCGTGCAAGCGGGAGTGCCATGCGGCGTACTGGCGATGCCTGATTGCGCTTCGATGATGCCGGACCGAGGGGCTCATTTCGGCAGCATCGGCAAAGCCGAATGTGACACCGAGGGAGCTACGAACCGAGAGAGGAATTGTGCTGAGTAACGCGGCAACGATGAGACAAACGCTTAGTTTTCCGCTCAATTTTCTCATGGCTTTCTCCTCGGTTGGGGGAAAGTATAATGGTTTTTTTGAACGCTCAACAATTCAATTCATCGCTCTCGCCCGTCGGCCAGCCATCGCACGAGAGTCTCCACCGCGCTAGCATCGTCGCTGCTGCGCTGAACAGCCCTATCGTCATGATACCTCGGCGCCGCCAAGGCGGTTCCTGCGAAGTTCGCCGCGCGGGCTTGTCGGGTCTCGTTGCGTCGGCGCGGCCAAGGCTGCCTCCGTAATTTTACGGCCATCAACCGGACGCAAGACGCGCTCTTGCTCACTTTTTTAGCGACCGCGTCATCAACGTGTCTCGTTTGAGTCTTCAAACCGTTGATCGTGCAACCAGACGTTTACCAACAGCAATTTCGGCACCCGTTGCAGAGAATTTGAACTGTTTCCTTCGGCCCGGGTTCAGCCGTGCCGGTGATGCTCTGATCGCGCGTTCCTAAACCCGATTTTCTCACAGGACGCTGAAGAGGAGCTTCTTTGACCGTTGGCGTGAATGTGAGTGGGGCGCAGTATTCCTGGATGCCGTTCGTCAGCGCCAGCGATCTGGACTATCTACAGAGCGAAGGAATTTCATTAATTCGCCTCCCGATTAGTTGGGAGCGGATGCAACCTACGCTCAATGGCCCTCTGGATCCCGCCTATTTGGCCGGATTGGAGAACGTGCTCAACGAAGCGGCAGCTCGGGGAATCAAAGTAATCGTAGATGTCAGCAACGGCGGAGGCTACGACGCAAATTACGCAGCACAGGCAGCGGCCGAAGGTGGCGTTATTACTCAAGCGGATTTGGCTACCTCATCGAAAATCGGCACCAGCGCGGTTCCAATCTCTTCTTTCGCGTCTCTTTGGAGTCAACTCGCAACGCAACTCACGGGTCATGCCGGGCTTGCGGGTTACGACCTTATGAACGAACCAAATTCCATGCCGGATGCGACCGTTTGGCCGAAGGCGGCGCAGGCCGCCGTCGATGCCATCCGCGCGATCGACATGAATACGCCAATTTACGTTGAAGGCGATCAATACGCATCGGCAAAATGGTGGGTCGCCTATAACGCCAATCTGCACATCACGGACCCCGCAAACAAAATCATATACGAGGCCCATCAATATTTTGACAACGGCAGCGGCACTTACACGCAGACTTACGCTCAGTCCGGTGACACCCCAACTACCGGCGTTCAGGACGTTCAACCTTTCCTGGATTGGCTGAAGGCAAATAATTACCAGGGTTATCTGGGAGAAATCGGGATACCGGATAACGATCCAAATTGGGTTCTTGTTCTCAACAATGCCCTTAGTGCCCTGGAAGCTTCCGGTGTTTCGAGCACCGTTTGGAATTATCTTTACTCTGACCCGTCCGGCAATAATTCATGGTGGCCCGTTTCCCCGGTCGATAGCATCGATCCCCAAAAGGGTTGGGGTGCGGCGATAATGGAAGCGATTTTTTCGCACACTTCACCGACCATCGCCGGCAACCATTTGACTGTCGACGGCAAAGCATATCATGTCACCTTGACCGGGACAGGGGCGGCCAACAGCACGGTGCAGGTGGCCGATGGCTCCATCCAGATCGGTACAGCCACGGTCGACGCCCAAGGCAACTGGTCGTTTGTTACCGGAATACTCACAAATTCTCCACATAGTTTCACGGCTACAGATAAGGATGCGGCCGGTACCGTCAGCCAGGTTTCAGCCGCGTTAAACTTAGATGTGACGGCGACCGTGATCGAGTCGTCTGGATCGACCAGCCTGATCGAGCTCGGCAATAATTTTTATTTTAGCGGCAACAGCACCGGGTCCGGCCCCGAGTTGAAAACTGGCGGCGTGGCAGTGGTGGCGGGTCAGATCGGCGCCTGGGCACCCATTGGCGTGGAGCAAACAGCAAGCGGATATGAGGTTGCCTGGAAAGTCGCGGGTGCCGATCAATATGGGGTTTGGTATACAGATTCTAGCGGCAACTTCATCTCAAATACCGCCGTCGTGTCAGGGACCAGTTCCACGCTGGAATCGTTCGAGACCAGCTTCCACCAGGACCTGAATGGCGACGGGGTGATCGGCCCCCCCTCGCTGCCGGCGTCGGTGATCGAGTCGGCCGGATTGACGAGCCTGGTCGAGGTCAGCAATAATTTTTATCTCAATAGCAATAGCACCGGGTCTGGCCCTGAGCTGAAATCTGGCGGCGCGGCAGTGGTGGCGGGCCAGCTTGGCGCCTGGGCACCAATTGGCGCGGAGCAAACAGCAACCGGATATGAGATTGCTTGGAAAGTCGCGGGAGTCGATGAGTATGGGGTTTGGTATACGGATTCTAGCGGCAACTTCATCTCAAATACCGCTGTCGTGTCAGGAACCAGCTCCACGCTGGAATGGTTCGAGACCAGCTTCCACCAGGACCTAAATGGCGACGGGGTGATCGGTCCACCCTCGCTGCCAGCGTCGGTGATAGAGTCGTCTGGACCGACGAGCCTGGTCGAGGTCAGCAATAATTTTTTTCTTGATAGCAATAGCACCGGGTCTGGGCCCGAGTTGAAATCTGGCGGCACAGCAGTGACGGCGGGTCAGCTTGGTGCCTGGACACCAATTGCCGTGGAGCAGACAGCAACCGGATATGACGTTGCCTGGAAAGTCGCGGGCGCGGATCAGTATGGGGTTTGGTATACAGATTCTAGCGGCAACTTCATCTCAAATACCGCTGTCGTGTCAGGAACCAGCGCTATGCTGGAATCCTTCGAATCCGTTTTCCATCATGACCTCAATGGCGACGGCATCATCAACACGCCGACCACCGTCATCGAGGCAACCGGCAATGTCCTGCTGACTTTGAGCCAGGTGACCCAAGCGGCGACAATCGACGCAGGTTCGTCTCTTGAACTGACCGGCGCCGATTCCGGAACGGTCAAATTCAGCGGCACAACAGGCACCCTGGTTCTTGACCAGTCGTCCTTGTTCACCGGCAAGATACTCAATCTGACAGGCGATGGTAATCCGTCCAGCTCCGATCAAATCGATTTGAAGGATATCTCGTTCGGAGCGGGGACAACCTATTCCTACGCGGGCGACGTCTCGGGAGGAATCCTGACGGTTCGTGACGCGCAAAATCACACCGCAAACCTTTCGCTTGTCGGCAATTACACCAATTCGACGTTCACGCTCTCCAGCGATGGACACGGTGGCACCATCGCTATCGACCCTCCCAAAGACGGGTTTCATTTTGTCTCCGCCGCTGCGGTCACCGGCGGATCAACCGCCCCGGCGGTCACGATCGGAGGCGCTGCGAATGATGCGTTTGTTTTTCACGCGCCGCCGGGCGGAGCTTCCGCGACCCCAGACAGTCTTGCGCTCGATCGACCGGGGTCGAAGGCCGAGAGCAGCCATCCGGTAACACTCGTGACCGATACCCAACCGGATCATCAGTGGACCGATGCAGGACATGATGCGGGCGCGAATTTCGCAAACGCGCATTTTCCCGGACTTCACGATTTTATAATTCACTAAGCTCGCGAGAGCTCCGTGACCCGGATGTCCAAGCACCGCCGAGGCTCAAAGACTGGTCTAGTTTTGAATCTGCGTCGGCATCAAAGTTACAGAACAGGGGTCATGGCTTTTTGCACTCCGAATAGTAGGTGCCGTTCGAGGTGATGATTCGCTCTATGCATTGCCTCGGATCGACGGTTTTGCCTTCGACGCTGAAATCATAGGCTTGGTTCTTCAGGATCAGCGCGTAGCGGCCAGGCGTCAACTCCAGCGCCGGATCCTCGCTGTGGAGTTCGTACATTTCAGGATTGTCATTGACGGGAGACGATCGAAACGGGAATGAGAAATTCCGGATGACCCATGTGCCTTCATCGTCGCTGGGCTTTTTGCCGGCCACTTCCGCCGAGAATTCGCGAGCGATCTTAGCCATTACTCGAACTTCAGCATGGTCTGAAATGCTCGAGGCAACGTCCCGTCGAAATACAAGAAATTTCGGATGTCCGTTTGGCAAAATTGTTGGGTTTGGCGCCTTCAGGGCGGCGGAGACCGCGACCCGGATATCGGGCGGTCGCCCCGGCAGCAATTGCAGTTCGACCTGTGAATCGTTGCTGATCGCATAGACGCCATAATCCGCTGGCTGCGGCAGCGCCGGCTTTTTCGCGGGCGGCAGCGGGATGCTAGCGCCAATTGCGGGTGCCGGAGGTCGCCGCTCTTCGAGGGCGGCCTGCCTTTCGTACTTCGGCGGACTCTGGAACAGAAAAGCAAACCTTTCGCGTTGCTGAACGACCACCAATATTCCAACGAGAATAGCGAACGTAGCGAGCGTTCGCTTCACATACGGCCATGGCAGACGCGTTGACCTCGAGATGAGATCACGCGGCGCTGGTTTCGTCCCGAAGCGTGGTTGCCTCCGGCCCTCGCGCATCCATTCGGGAAGTTCGCGAGACAACGGCTCCTTGACACCGCGATCGCCAATGCCTGAGGGAGGCGGTATCGCCGCGATAATGCTGCCGTGTTGCCTTGAGAAGGCCTCGACACCCCGAATGGCGGATTCCAGGGCTTGCTGGGTTTGCTTGATGTCCTTGGTGTCGGCATACGTAAACTGTTCTTGCAACTTGTAGCGGGCAAGATCGTAGATGGCCTGACGCATATCGTCTGGGTTGTTCCTAACCGAGTCGATCAAGCGAGTGATGACAAGCGCGAACTGGACCTCGGCATCGGCCGGCTCCAATTGGTCGTGGTTGCTCGGTATCAAGTCTCCCGAAGCCATCGGGTTCGCTGTGTCCTTGATTGGGGTTCAAAGAGGATGATGGCTTGAGACTAACCCGAATTTGGGGCGCAGAACATCATCTTTTCGCCACAAGTCGTTCACCGGCTCAAGTTTGAATGCGTGTTCGCCGCGCTGGCGGCCATCGCCCTAAGGCTTGGTAGAAGTTGGCCGCGGCACGTTACCATCTCTCGCCATGCAGTCGTTGAAATAGGTCTGCCGGTTGCCGCTCATGCGCACCGATCCCGGGCGCTTATAGGGATAGACGAGGTAAGAATAGCGAATGCAGCGTTTGGCGGTTTCGGCGCTTGGTGCGGCTAAAGCGCTTCCTGGTCCCAGCCCGGCGATTACCAGAACAACCGCCGCAGCCACAAGCTTTAACCTCATCAAAGACGGCGAAACCTCTCTTGGATTACAGTTTCGAATCCGGTGCTTTTTTGTGCACGTAGTCCCAATATTCTTGATCAGTTAAGGCCCGGTATTGCCACGTGTTGTTGTGCTTCCGGCGCATGACCACATCAAAATAAAGCGTCTTGTTCTCCATAAGCTTGATTGATTTAAATATAGGCAGTTTGCAAACGTGCCATTCGGAAAGACGAGCGTTCCGCTGCCGTCGCCACTCTAAAAAAGCATAAAACATAACTCTGCCCCTTATTCGGGGATGGTGTGGTTTGCCCCAAGATCATTAGTTTAGAACCGACAGCCCGTGATTATATTCCTGAAGTACCTTCCTCTGATCATTTGCAAATACGCGGACGTCCCGCGCAAAGTTCGCGCATGGTGTTACACCGGAACGTTCAAATTGTGACAACAGCGCGACATCGATCCGGCAGGCAACGACAGCTATTCCATACGACCTCTCAAAACGTCGCGCAGCGGATGCCAATTCTATAGTCATACGACAAACCAATGTGCCAACGACCGCTCAAGCGACAGGTCTCAATGGCCGCAGAAGGCAGGCGATGGCGATACCAATCGAACCGCCCAACAGTTTGAGCGCGAGGTCGAGAAGGCGTGCGTGGCGGTCAGGAGTGATCAGTTGCAGAACTTCCAGGAGGACGGCGCTTCCGAGAACGAGCGCGATGACAGGGATGACGCGACGGGGGTACGCCAGGCCAAACAACAACCCGGCAACCGAGAACGCGGCCACGTGCTCAATGCCGATATCGGCCACGAGATGGGGCCGAAGTCCAATCGGGGACAGCGTTGCAAAGGTGATAAAGGCGAGGGTGGCCCAGGCGGCGAGCGCGACTAGTTTTTGAAACATGTTTCAATTCATAGCCGAGCTTGCGATTGAATCAAACCTCGATGCCCATCACTTTGGGCCAAGACTTTGAGGGCAAGACTTTGAGGGCAAGACTTTGAGGGCAAGACTTCGGGGTCACCATTGAGTTCACGGATGTCGCTGCCCCGGCCGCATTTGAGAGTTCGATCACCATGACACGGTGACGGCTTGGTCAAAAGCCGTCAGTCGTGGGTTGTTCTGCGTCGATAAATCCGCTGCGCCCTCGGCGTTCGAGCGTCCGGAGAAAAGATATTCCGTTGCACGCGGTTCGGCGTCGGCGGCGTGGTGTTCGTCGGCAGCGGGCCTTGCTGCACCACATAGGGGCGAGGTGGCGTTGAAGGATCTTGCGTTCCCTGCGCCAGCACCCCACGCATAGGGATCGACGTTGCGAGCAGCAGGAAAACGATACACTGCAGACGCTTCATTCTATCGAACTCCAACAATGGTTCATCCAATTCCAGCAACGCGGCTGAGACATCAAGGTTCGCTTCATTTGGTGCCCGATATCTGCCGGTTCGATCGCGAACCCGATACCGCACCGTGTTTCGCTACTGTTTTGGCGCGCCGTCCTCCATATTGCCTCCATTATTTACGCATTTCTTAAAATAGGCCTGCGCGTCAGGGGATTTCCCTTTGCTGCCGGCCGCTGGGTTGCCGGGTTGCACCGGGGGATAGGCTTTCGCGACAAGAAGATTGCACTTCTTGGCGACCTCCACGGTTATGGCTGCGGCGCGATCAGTGGACGATCCGATGCCTAAAAAAAGCGCAATCAACATCCAGCGAAATTCCAGTTTGGTCATCCCACAAACTCCCGATATTACCAGTTCCAACCTTTCTTACAAAGCCATATAGCGATTGCTCCTGCCAGATTAGAAGCGCTGAACGGCTTCCCTGCAGCCATTTTTTAAAGAAGTTACTCTCGTCGCCGAAGGTCCGGTCCCGCCATTCCTCGCGATGAAATTGAATTCCGGCGTTTCCCGAGGCTTCGACATGGCGGGCGTGGCGGAGTAGGAGACGTCGCGAACCGATCTCCGGGTTAAACTCTGGGTGGCTCAACGCCCGCATTTTTGCGGGCTGACGCTCAGCAGAATTGGTGCGTTGCCGCATTGAAATTGGAGGTTTCAGGCGAAGATTTATTTTATGATTGATGTCGCCGAATCTTTTGTGGAGGAGACAAAGATGTCGACGATCGTATTTGGACTGGCCGTGTGGTTGACGTTGAATGTCGCGTTTGTGGCATTACGGCTCTACGTGTCGTCGCATGGTATGTCGCGCTCCGACAAACCGCGCCCCCGCTATCCAAGGCTCGTTCGAACGACCAATCAAGCGGCAGTCTGATCGGCTGGCATTTGGCGCTCCGCGCCGCCCGCGTCTCCATTCTGCATGCCTCGCCTTGTGCAACGGCGCATATGATTACGCGAACGACCCCGCGTACGAGCGAGGTCCGCAGCCTCCAGCAACTCCATCCCTGAGATAAATCCGGCGACTAGCTTCGGCGTCGTCGATGCCGAGCGAGGAGTGAGGCCATGCGCGGTTCTATCGCCGTCGCCAAAGACGCAGGGTTGCGCTGACCGGCTGTACGATTTGCCGAGGCGATGATAGCTTCAAAAATAAACGGCATCGGAAGGACGTCATGTCGGGCAGGAAATTCGGCTATCCGTCGCGCCGCGCGATGCTGCGCGGCGTGGGCCTCGCGATCGGCGCGCTTGCCGCGCCCGGACTTCTCCTGAAGCCGGCACGCGCGAAAGGCTATCCCGAGCGAACCATCAAGATCATCGTGCCGTTTGCACCGGCGGGGCCGACCGACATCATGGCGCGCGTGGTCGCTACGCAGCTCGGCGCGGCGATCGGCGGCACCATGATCATCGAGAACAAGCCGGGGGCCGGCGGCAATATCGGGATCGGGGCTGCCGCCCATGCCGAGCCGGACGGCTATACGCTCCTGATCACCTCGAGCGCCTATGTCGTCAATCCCGGTCTCTACGCAAAGATCCCCTATGATCCCTACAAGGATTTTGCGCCGATCGCCGAACTCGGGACTTCGCCCAACGTGTTTCTGGCCAATCCCAAGCTCGGCATCAATTCGATTGCTGAATTGATGGCACGCGCCAAGGCCGATCCCAATGAGCTGAACTATGCGAGCCCGGGCATCGGCACCACGCCGCATCTGTCGGGCGAGCTGCTCAAGATCGTCGGCGGCATTCAGATCACCCATGTGCCGTTCTCCGGCGCGGGTCCCGCGATCCAGGCGGTTCTCGGCGGCACCACCCAGCTCGCCTGCGCGGCGCTGCCGCCGGCGCATCCGCTGATCGAGAGCGGCGCGTTGAAGGCTCTTGCCGTCACGGGCGCGCGCCGGTGGTTCGACCTGCCTGATGTGCCGACCATGGTCGAACTCGGTTTTACGAATTTCATCGCCGATACCTTCCAGGGGTTTTTGGCACCGGCCGCAACCGCGCCGGAGATCGTCGCGTTGTTGTCGGCCAAGTCGGTCGAAATTCTCAAACGGCCCGACATTGCCGAACAATTGCGCAACAATGGTTTCGAGGTCCTCGCCAACGGGCGTGAGGGCATGCGAAAGCGCATTGCCGACGAGGTGCCGAAATGGCGCGACGTCGTCGCCAGGGCCGGCATCAAGCCGGTGTGATCCAGAGCAGGGGTTGCGCCGGCGGCTGCGATGGCCGCAGAGCATAAAAACAAAAGGAAACGCCGATGGCCAGACGACTGATCGATATTTCGGTGCCGCTGCAGAATGACGTGCCGGCCGATCCGCCCGGCAACCATCCGACCATCCAGTATATCGATCACCAGCAGGGCCTGCCGCGCATGCTGCAGTTCTTCGAAGGATTGAAGGCCGAGGATCTGCCGGACGGGCAGGGCTGGGCGGTCGAGCAGGTCAACCTCTCGACCCACAACGGCACCCATCTCGATGCGCCCTGGCATTTTCACCCCACCATGAATCGCGGCGAGCGCTCGTGGACCATCGACGAGGTGCCCTTGGAATGGTGCCTGCAGCCGGGCGTGAAGCTCGACTTCCGGCATTTGCCGGACGGCTATGTGGCAACCGCAAAAGATGTCGAGAACGAGCTGAAACGCATCGGCCACACGCTGTCGCCGCTGGAGATCGTCGTGGTCAATACTAGCGCCGGCGTCAAATACGGGAGGCAGGACTACGTCACCTCCGGCTGCGGCATGGGCTATGAGGCGACGATGTATCTGCTCGAGCGCGGCGTGCGGCTGACCGGAATCGATGGCTGGAGCTGGGATGCGCCGTTCGTCTACACCGCGAAAAAATATGCCGAGACCAAAGACGCCAGCCTGATCTGGGAAGGCCACAAGGCCGGTCGCCACATCGGTTATTGCCACATCGAAAAGCTGCACAACCTCGAGCAATTGCCCTCGAGCGGGTTCATGGTGTCGTGCTTCCCGGTGAAGATCGAGCGTGCCTCGGCGGGCTGGACCCGGGCGGTCGCGATCATCGACGGCTGAACCTGATCCCGAGGGCGCGCAGACAAAAATGATCGCTGTCCACCGCTCGATGCCGACCGATGGGCCCGAACACCATCAAGTGATCCACGGCGACGTGTTACACTTTTCGGAAAAAGCAAAATATGCTGATATCCCGTTGCGGTGCCGCACGCGAATTGGGGCCATAACCAGCGATGCCAAGCGAGCCTCAGTCCGTTAGCCGGCGCGACCTGCTGTCCCTGATCGGAGCGGTTTCCGGCAGCGCGGCGATGTATCATGCGATGACCTCGCTCGGCTTCGCCTCCGACTCCGGATATAAAGGCCCGATTAAGCTCGAGGGCGATCCGAAGGGTGCTTCGGTCCTGATCCTCGGCGCCGGGCTCGCCGGCATGACGGCCGCGCTCGAACTGCGCAACGCCGGATACCAGGTGCGGATCCTGGAGTTCAACAACAGGCCCGGGGGCCGCAACTGGACCCTGCGCGGTGGCGATTCGTTCACTGAACTCGGCGGCATTACACAGAAATGCGAATTCGACCGCGACCTCTATCTCAACCCCGGCCCGTGGCGGATTCCCTATCACCATCGCGCGCTGCTCGATTACTGCAAGCGGCTTGGCGTCGCGCTCGAGCCCTTCGTCCAGCTCAATCACAATGCGCTGCTGCACGCGAGCAACGCTTTCGGCGGCGTGCCGCAGCGGATTCGCGACATCAAGACCGATTTCCGGGGCCAGGTTTCGGAATTGCTTGCCAAGGTCACTCAACAAGGCAAGCTCGACGAAGCCGTATCGAAAGAGGATCGCGAGATCCTGCTGCAGGCGCTGAAATACTGGGGCGCGCTCGACCGCAACTATGCCTACAAGGCAAATCTGATCTCGGCGGAGTTTCGCGGTTATGCCAGGGATCCCGGCGGCGGCTTGACTGCGGTCCCGATCCCGGGCGAGCCGCTTCATCTCTCCGATATCCTGAAGTCGCGGCTATGGGTGTACTTGCAGAACTTCGCGCGCCACAGCTTTCAGACCACGATGTTTCAGCCGGTCGGCGGCATGGACATGATCGGCAAGGCCTTTGCAAAAGAAATCGGCGACGTCATCCAGTACCAAGCGAAAGTGACGCGGATCCAGCAGGACGACCACGGCGTCACCGTCACCTATACCGACCTCAAATCTCCGGCGGCGCCGCAGCAGGCAAGAGCCGATTGGTGCGTTTGCACCATCCCGCTCCCGATCTTGAGCCAGCTTCCGCTCGAAGTCGGCGATCGCATGAAGGCGGCGATCGACGCCGTGCCCTACTCGCCTTCCGTCAAGGTCGGCCTGCAGTTCAAGCGGCGCTTCTGGGAGGAGGATGAAGCGATCTATGGCGGCATCAGCTATACGGACTTGCCGATCCGGCAGATCGCCTATCCCAACACCGGCTTCAACCGCGCCGGCAAGGGCGTGCTGCTCGGCGCCTATCTGTTTGACGGCCCCAACGCCTATGAATTCACCGCGATGGCGCCGGCCGAGCGCGTCCGCAGCGCGGTCGGCTTCGGCGCGTTGATTCATCCGCAATACAATACCGAGTTCGAGACCGGCATCGCGGTTGCCTGGCACCGCGTGCCCTTTACGTTAGGCTGCGCCGGCAACTGGACCGAAGCGGCGAGGGCCGAGCACTATGAAAATCTCTGCCAGATCGACGGCAGGATCGTGCTGGCCGGCGAGCACGCATCCTATATTCCGGCCTGGCAGGAGGGCGCCATTCTGTCGTCGCTCGACGCCATCGGCCGATTGCATGAGCGCGTGGTGAAAACCTGATGATCCAGCAAAGCGCCAATCCTGGAAACGCCATCGCCATCGCGCTACCTGCGACGCTCGCGCTGTTGTCGTTCATGGCCTACGCGCAGGATACCGGGCCCTCGGCCTCGAGGCCCGCGCTGAGCGGCGGTTACAGATTTGCCGAAATGACCGGCGAGGAATTGTTCGCCAATATCTGCCAGGGTTGCCACATGCCCGACGCCAAGGGCGCGGCGGGCGCCGGCACCTATCCCTCGCTTGCGGGCAACAGGAATCTCGAGGCCGGCGTCTATCCCGTCACCGTCGTGGTCAACGGCCAGCGCGGCATGCCGCCACTGGGAGCGATGCTCAGCGACGACCAGGTCGCCGCGGTCGTGAATTATGTGCGGAGTCATTTCGGCAACAACTATTCTGACACGGTGACCGCCGAGGACGTCAAGACCGCGCGGCGGTAGGGGCGACGCAATCAGGTAACGGGGAGAACGAAATGACGCCCGCAACGCTGTTTTCGCTCGGCGCATTTTTCTTGAGCGCGCTCATAAATCCCTGTGCCGCGGAGGTGGTGCGATATCCCATTCCGAATTCCACGTTCCCGATCGCCCAGGCCGTCAAGGTCACGGGCGACGCCACCACCTACTACATCAGCGGCCAGGTGCCGCCGCTCATCAACAAGGATGCCGAGCCGAACACCCCGCAGGCCTATGGCGACACCAAGACCCAGACGATCGGCGCTCTCACCAAGATCAAGGCCATCCTCGAGGGCTTTGGGCTCGGCATGGGCGACGTCGTCAAGATGCAGGTGTTTCTGGTACACGACGCCCGTGCGCCGATGGACTTCAAGGCCTTCATGGAAGGCTATGCGCAATTCTTCGGCGGCAGTCAGCCCAATCTGCCGGCAAGGTCCGTGGTCGGCGTCGCGGCTCTCGCCAATCCCGGATTTTTGGTTGAAATCGAAGTCGTCGCCGCCAAGGACCCCAAGTAGCTTCCAATTCGGTGGCTGCATCCTTCGAGACGCTTGCTTCGCAAGCTCCTTTCTCTCGCTAATAACTCTCAACTTGAGCAGTCTGGTACCAACTCCAGAGCCAAAGCGATGCGAACAGTGCGGCTGGAACAGCCGTTACCGCTAGGCAGACAAGCAGCGCTCTTCTAACGAATTTCCCCACAGAGCTTCCCAGTCCCAAGCAGCGCAAAAGACTATCCAGCAATTCCTAACGCTTCTTGCCAAATTGCAGCGAGAAATGTTCGGTTTTTGTGCAAGGCGGATAAGCAAACCCGCCTACGACCTGTCCACCGTTGCTCGAGGCGGAAGTCGCCAAACTCGTCATTTTGTTCAATGTCATCCGCCCAGACGCCGATCGATCCGGATATGAGATCACATCGAGCAGGAAAATCTGTTGGAAACTGAGCAACGTCGGACCGACCTTTACATCATCGACCGACGCATCAACAGACGACGCAGATACAAAGGAGAATCGCCATGTCCAGGATCAACTTCAGAAAAGCCGCATTCGCAACCGCCATTCTGTCGCTCGGCATCGCCGCGGCGGGTGTCGCCCCCGCTTTCGCCCAAATCGGGCGGACGCACGATTTGCCCCGCACCACTGTCGGTCGCCAGGTCGACTACCGACTCCCGCGCCCTGGCTACGCCGGCCCGGTGCCTTCTTCGCGCGCCGCCGCGTCCTGTGACCTGCCGTCGAGCGGCTGTCCGGACGATCAGCGCATCACCAACTGAAGCGCCAGAACGGTGATACGAGAAACAGCGCAGCACCGCGTCGAAGAAGTGATCGAATGACGTCTTGTCGCATGTCTGCATTGGGCAATCTTGCCAATCTAACCGCACGCAAAGCAGACAAAACATCGGTGACCATGACGTGCGGGCACCCACCAAAATGAATCGCCCGGCGCGAGCCGGGCGGTTGCAGGATGCCGATCGATGTTTGCGTTAGAACGGATAGTAACGCAAAGAGGACAACACGACGTTGTCGCTGGTCGAGACAGGACCGGGCACGCCGTCGAAGGACTTGCGCTTGATGTATTCGTACTGCAATCCCGTCGCAAGCCGGCCGTAATCACCCTTGTAGATGTTCTGCCAGAAACCGATCGTCGCCATGTCAACCTCTTTGTTCACCGCGGCGCAACCGGAAGCACCGCCCGTGAACGACGCTCCCGTCACGATTCCACACCCCGCATTACTCAGAGTTGGAACGCCAAATCCGGTGAGGCCTGCGGCAGACGTGAAGAAATTGCTGTCGGCCTTTTCCAGTCCGGCATAGCCGTAGATATCGAGCCCGGCCCAGGGATGAGCGACCGCCCCGACCATGGCATGGAGAGCCGTGATGGGTGACAAGGTACCATCCGCGCCGACGACGACGTCGGATAACTGGCTGGAGCCGTAGCGGCCGATGCCCCTGCCATAAAGCACCGACCCCTGCAGATCCAGTAGCTTCGGAATGACGGGCAGCAATACCGATCCGCCGACGCCCTCTCCGACGGTGACATGCGAACTCGCACTTCCGACATTCGCAGTGGTCAGCGGACAAACGCCGCTCGCCGGGACGAACGCCGGATTGCAGGTAAATATGCTGTCGGTGAAGAAGCGGGCAAGCCCGAGCACCTCGTAATGGCCCCATCCCGGATCGAACACCGCCTTTCCGATAATGTCGGGCGCCGTTTCCGTGTTGAAGGGGTTAGCGAAGGCGCTGCTCCCCAGGAAGCTGCCGCCGGGATTGGACCAGTTCACGATCAAACCATTTAGCGAACCGCCGTTGGCGATGGCACCGGTACTGGCATAAACCAGTGAAGCCGGGTTTTCGATCGAGAGGCCAACCGAGGCCATCGGCCCAAAATCCTTCACCGCCCGAATTTGCCAGTTCCGCGTGTAGTCAAAGCCTGCGACGTAGTTCGCGTCGATCGTCAGCGGCACATTTTCCTTGCGAGACGTGATGCCGACTGTGTTCTGCGTCAGCATGCTCCAGGCCTGGCCGGCCAGAAGATGGAAGCCCCAATCGCTGTTGTCATAGGTGAGGTTGGCTTGGCGCAACCGGGGCGCCCAGCTGTTGCTCTGGTTGTAGTTCGACGTGACGCCGACGCCCAGGAAATCCATTTCGTAATAGCCGGCGAGTTTTTGCACGGGATCGAGGGTGCCCTCGACAAGCAACGAAATCCGGCTTTGACGCGCGGTTCCGCGGAACTCTGGCTCGCTATATTGCGGCGAGAACGGGTATGGGATCGCGTTGAAAGGCGTTCCGATATCGGCCACCGTATTATGCTGCCGATAAACGCCTTCTGCCGCGAGGAAGCCGCCCCAGGTCAGCTTTACACCGCCCGGCATTGCGGCCGGAGCCTTTAGAACCGGTCCGGGATTGTCGGCCCGGGCGTAGCCCCCGCCGGGAGCGGCCTGCGCTTGAGCCGCCGCGGCCGGCGCGTCGTGCGGTGCCTTCTTCGATTCGTTGACCTGCTTTTGTAGCGCTTGCAGTTGGCGTTGCAGGGCATCGATCTGTCGTTGCAATCGTTCGTCATGAGCGTCTTGCGCTGTCGCGCATGCAGGCAAAAGCACCGCACCGACGAATGCCCCAAGTGTCAGCGTCGATACGTGAAGTTTGTTGTTGATGATCATCGCGAGTCTCCGGTTGTTTGAGAGCTCGAGACAAGCGGGCCCCCAAAGACGCGCGACAATCCTAAGTAACCCAACGCAACAGATTAGCGATGTTGCAATGACAGTCTTATATACAGCCGGCCGCTGTTGTTGTTTGGTCACAACCTGGTGGAACTGGCGGTCTCAGTTGGAACCAAAAGTCGGGTTGGCGACGCAAAGAACGCGCAATTCGTAACTCGCAAATTCGTGATCGGATCCCGCGTGATACCTGCGATCCGCCAAGGGAGCCAGCGATCACGGCGATGCCCGATCTCCGCTCACACCCACCGCCGCACCCGCGCGACATAATCATCATACGCCGCGCCGAACTGGCGGCGCATCTTGGCTTCCTCGAAGGGGATGTGGACCCAATTGGCGGTGGCGAACACCGCCAACGGCGCGATCAGCATCGGCCAGGCGCCGATCCACACGGCAATGCCGAGGGTGATGATCACCAATCCGAGATACATCGGGTTGCGGGTGAACCGGTAAGGACCGTCGGTGACCAGCGCGCGATTGACGGGTGAGGTCGGCTCGATTTCGGTGTCCGCACGACGGAACATGACCAATGCCCAAACCGGCGAAACAAAACCCGCCACGATCAGCGCGATGCCGAGCGGCCCAATCGGCAGGCCGGGGAATTCGGCCCAGCCGACCCACCCGCTGATGGCGGTGGCGAGCAGAACATAGGTGAGAGCCCAGACAGGCGGTGGAAGCTTGAGCATGGCGAACCTCCAGGTACCATCGTCATTGCGAGCCAACGGGTCGGCGCGAAGCGCCGCCCGATGACAGGCTCCGCGACTTGTCCGCCGTAGTTCCATGAGCGAAGGCGGAAGCAATCCAGGGTGCCGCGCGGAAGTATGGATTGCTTCGTCGCTTTGCTCCTCGCAATGACAGGGAGAGAGCGGGCAATCGCCAGTGATTTGCCCATCACGGGTAAATCAGCAGATGAGAATGACGTTTCACTCAGGTGATTTGCCCGTCGGGCAAAAACCTGTCCAGCCTCGTTTGCAAAGATATTCCTGTTTCGTTCCAACGCAAATCAGCTCACTGATTGCGCCGTCTCGTTCCACTCGAGGGGCGCTTCGCGGTCGTCACGAACGCGGGACGGGATGCCGCGGACACTGATAGTGCCATTGACGAACGGCACTGACGCGGACGGCTAAGTCGTGTGGTCCTGACACCCCGACGCTGGTGTCAAGTTCGCGGAACGCAAGTTCGCCGATGACGGTGGCAAAAGAGCCCGGTTACCGGGGAGAGCACGAAGCAAACCGTTAAAACCATTGCGTGCGGGAATGCCGGGTTGTTCCGGTGGACCTGTGGTGACTAACGGGCGTGTTTTTTTCTACACGCGCGGCTGCGCGTGCATCGGCGCCCGGCATTCCCCACGCCCTCAAGGGGGCGGAAAGTTCATGTACAGCCCGTGCGCATCGCGCCGCGGGAACGCGAACGTGTTTTTTCGTCGTCCCGGCCTTGAGTCGACGGCTTTCGCGCAACAACCCAGGCCTGTGGTCGTGGGTCCCGGCGTTCGCCGAGACGACGGCGTATTTGCGGTGGCGTCTCCGCTTGCGCTCGCAATGACGGTGTCAGAGCCATCGCTCCACTTCCACGGCGGGACCCGGTGGAGGGGTATGACGGCCGAATTCAGTTTTTCGAGGAGCGCGCTTAGCGTCCGGCCGGGGCCGACTCCGCGCCGTTCTGGTAGCGCGAATAGTCCGACCAGTCGGGCTGCCTCCAGGGGGACGCATAAGCCGGCGCATAGTAATCCGGCGCATAATACGCGTTGCTGTTACGGATTTCTTCGCTGACCGGTGCATGCGCGCGGTAAAGCTTGTGGCTCCTGTGATGCTCGGTCGCCGCGGCGAACTGGACGGTCGAGGCCGCAAGCAGGCAGGAAGCGAGAATGGCCAGGATGGTCTTTTGCATTTCCTTGATCTCCCTTGTGCAGGAGCTGGTCTCGCGAGACAAAAATCGTCTCGCCGTCCGGCTCCTTCACCCCCCACTTAGCGATGCGTCACGCCGATTATTACGGGCCCGGCCATCACGAAACGGCGAGCCAATTTGTTGGTCAGCGACGTCTTTGGATTAAATATTCGGCAGGCGAAGGGGCTCGACCGCTTCCCAACCATGGTAGATTTTCCTAAACCCATTCCATCGGCGCCGAACCGTGCGCCTTCCGAGGATGCCGATGACGAAGCTGATACCTGCAATTCTTCTGATCGCGTCGTCTTCAATCGCTTCGCCCGTTTTGGCGCAAACCAAATTAGTGCCCAAGGGTGCGACCGCGCGGGCCGACAATTGCGCGCCGATCGGCCGCACCGAAGACGGCAAGCTGGTCTATTCGATGAAGTGCGAGACCTTGCCGACCCCGTCGCCACCACCGCCGCAGGCCGAAGCAGCGCCCGCACCGCCGCCGGAACCGGAGGTGCAGCGCAGCGGCATTTTGGCTGGTCTTATGAACGAAAGCGGCCGGACCAATAGGCCACGGTTCTCTCAACTCGTCATGCCGGCCTTGTGCCGGGCATCCACGTCTTCGGTGCGCTGAGGCAAGAAGGACGTGGATGGCCGGGCATAGGCGAGCGGAAGCGACGCCGTCCTTCGGACGGCTACGCCCGGCCATGACGAGCTGAAAAACTAGGCTGCCGGCTGGAATGTTCCTTGCTTCCTAGGCCCTCGGCTGCAATCTATTTCGCCGAGCTTCCTGTCAGCCATCACGAGTATTCCCAAATGAGCCAACTCAATGTCCACGCCAGCGACTTCACCTTCCAGGCCCGCTTCGAAGAGCAGCTGGCGCCGAAAACCGTCGCCGCTTTTCGCAAGGCGATGCCGTTCGAGAGCCAGGCGATCCATGTGCGCTGGAGCGGCGAGGGCGTCTGGATGCCGCTCGGCGATCTTGATTTCGGCGTCTCTTACGAGAATCACACCAGCTATCCCGCGCCCGGCCAGATCATCCTCTATCCCGGCGGCATCAGCGAGACCGAGATTTTGCTGGCCTATGGCGGCGTACATTTCGCCAGTAAAATGGGCCAGCTCGCCGGCAATCATTTTATCACGCTGACTTCGGGCCTTGAGAATCTGGCGACGTTCGGCAAGACCGTGCTCTGGAAGGGCGCGCAGAAGATCAGGTTCGAGGAAGTCTAAGTGGCGGGCGCCCGCTATCCCCGCGACCTCCATGGCTACGGGCGCAACCCGCCCGATCCGCGCTGGCCAGGCAATGCGCGGGTCGCCGTGCAGTTCGTGGTCAATTTCGAAGAGGGCGGCGAGAACAACATCCTGCACGGCGACCGCGCCTCAGAAGCGTTCCTGTCCGATGTGCTGGGCGCGCAGCCTTGGCCCGGGCAGCGCCATGCCAATATCGAATCGACGTTCGAATATGGTTCGCGCGCCGGCTTCTGGCGGCTGTGGCGGATGTTCACCGAACGCAAGCTGCCGACTACCGTATTCGGCGTCGCCACCGCGCTGAAACGAAATCCGGAAGCCGTGGCTGCCATGCAGCAGGCTGGCTGGGACATCGCCAGCCACAGCCTGAAATGGGTCGAGCACAAGGACATGTCGGAGGCGGAGGAGCGCGCGGAGATTGCGGACGCGATCCGTATCCATACCGAGGTCACCGGCCAGCATCCGCTCGGCTGGTACACCGGACGGACCTCGATCAACACCGTGAGGCTGGTGATGGAAGCTGGCGGCTTCCTGTATTCCTGCGATTCCTATGCCGACGATCTGCCGTACTGGATCAAGGGGCCGGCGGGGCCGCACCTGATCATCCCCTACAGCCTCGATGCCAACGACATGCGCTTTGTCAACGCGCAGGGCTTTGGCGGCGGCAATGAGTTCTTCACCTATCTGAAGGACAGTTTTGACGTGCTCTACACCGAAGGCGAGACCTCGCCAAAGATGATGTCGGTCGGCCTGCATTGCCGTGTGGTGGGTCGTCCCGGCCGCGCGGCGTCGCTGATGCGCTTTCTCGACTACATCATGAGGCATGAGCGCGTCTGGGTGCCGACGCGGCTGCAGATCGCGCAGCACTGGCACGCGCACCTGTCGCACCTTGCAACCAACGCCTTCGACATCGGATAGTTGGGGGAAACGATGTCGCAAAAGACGCTCGCCGATCTCAACGCCTGCAGCAAGGATGATTTTGTCGCGGCGCTGGCGAATATTTTCGAATACTCGCCATGGATCGCCGGGCAGGCGGCATCGACGCGGCCCTTCGCGGGGGTGAAGCAATTATTCGCCGCGATGAAAGCCGCGGTCGATCGTGCCGCTCCCGAGCTGCGCCTTGCGCTGATAAAGGCGCATCCCGACCTCGCCAACAAGACCCAGCGCGCCGCCGGCCTCACCGCGGAGTCCAATAACGAGCAGAACAGCGTCGGCCTCGACCGTCTCTCGGATGCCGAATATGAGGCGTTCGAGCGGGTCAACAACGCGTACCGGGCCAAATTCGGCTTCCCCTACATCGTCTGCGTTCGGCGCCACACCAAGGATTCGATCCTGCGCGATTTCGAACGCCGCCTGCCGAACGAGGCTGCGACCGAAACGCAGAAATCGATCGAGGAAATCTGCCGGATCGCGGCGCTCCGCGTCGATCAACTCGTCACCGGTGACGATCGCCTGCAGGTGCACGGGCGATTGTCGACCCATGCGCTGGATACCCACAGCGGCAAGCCCGCGGCGGGGATCGCGGTCGAGCTGGTCGAACTGTCCGAGCTCGGCTCAAGCCGCGTCGTAGCGCGCACCCTCACCAACGCCGATGGCCGCACCGATCAGCCCCTGATCGGCGGCCGGCCGGTGCCGATCGGACGCTATGAGCTGACCTTCAGCGTTGGAAAATATTTTGCCGAACGGCAGGTGCCGACGTCCGATCCGCCCTTCCTCGACAAAATACCCTTGCAGTTTTCGGTGAGCGACCCCGAAGGCCATCTCCACGTGCCGCTTTTGGTGACGCCCTGGGGCTACGCGACCTATCGGGGCAGCTAACTGGCACGAAGGTTGCTCGTTCATCGCCGATCAAACAGGAGGTCTCGCACGTGCCACTGATAAAAAGCAAATACGGCAAGCGCCGGGTTCGCGTCATGCGCATCCACCGCGACGGCGATCGCCACGAGGTCAGCCAGCTCAATGTCAAGGCGATGATCGAGGGCGATTTCGCCCGCACCTATACTCACGCCGACAACTCGACCTCGGTGTCGACCGATACCATCAAGAACGTGGTCAATATCGTCGCGCGCGAAAATACCTCGCTTTGCGCGGAAGAATTCTGCGAGGTACTGGCCAAGAAATATCTCGACACCTATCCGCAGGTCAGTTCGGTCGCGATCACCGCGCATGAGACAAAATGGAGCCGGCTCAGTTTCGCCGGCAAGCCGCATCCGCACAGCTTTGTGCTCGACGGCAACGGCAAACCGACCGTCGACGTCACCGCAACGCGCCAGGGATCGACGCTCGCCTCCGGCATCGATGGCTTTACCTTCATGAAGTCGACCCAGTCGGGCTGGGAAAAATACGTCAAGGATTCTTATACGACGATCAGGGAAACCAGCGACCGGATCTGCGCGACCTCGATGGTGGCGTCCTGGAAGTGGTCGGCGAAGCCTGAAAGCTATCCGGCCACCAACGCGAAAATCCTTTCGACAGTGCTGGAGGTGTTCGGCACCACCTATAGCGCGAGCGTGCAGGATAGCTTGTATCGGATGGGGGAGGCGGCGCTGGCGGCGGTGCCGGAAATTTCCGAGATCAGCATGGCCTGTCCCAACATGCACTTCATCCCGATGAACCTCACGGCATTCGGGCTCGATAACAACAACGACGTGTTCCTGCCGACCGACGAGCCGCATGGCCAGATCGAATGCACGGTGGGGCGGGGGTGATTACGAGCCAAACTTCTCGTTCAGCTTCGGCCATAGCCGGTCCGGCTTGAACGGCACCGCGGTGAAGCGGATGCCGGTGGCGTTGGCGATTGCATTGCCCATCGCGGCGGCGACCGGATTATAGGGGCTCTCGCTCATCGATTTGGCGCCCATCGGGCCCAGCGCATCTGAGGTGTCGGCGAACAGCACTTCGGTGCGCGGAATGTCCGCAAACGACGGCAAGTGATAATCGCGGAATTTCGGATTGACGACGCGGCCGCCCTCGTCGATCACCATCTCCTCGTAGAGAGTTGCGCCCAGCGACTGCGCGACGCCGCCTTCGACCTGTCCGCGGCACTGCATCGGGTTGGCGACCCGGCCGGCGTCAGCGGCCTGCACGCTCTTGAGGATTTTTATCTCGCCGGTGAATTTATTCACGGCGACCCGAAAGCCCTGCACGTTGAACGCGACCGAGCGCGGCGTGCCCGCCGAAGCGCCGGTCGCATGCAGCGCTTGCCCTTGCGCGCGCGCGGTCTCGGCGATCTCGGCGAACGAGACCCGTTCCTTGCCGCAGACCACGGAATCGTTTTCGAGCACGCACGTGTCGGGATCGGTCTTGGTCGCGGTGGAAACGAACATTTTGAGATCATCGGCGAGATTTTCCGCCGCCGCCTGCGTGGCGCGGCCGGCGACAAAGATGCCGGTAGAGCCATAGGCGCCGGTGTCGTGGCCGCCATGCGCGGTGTCGGATTGCCGCAGGCGGATCTGGTCGACGGTGGTCGCAAGCGCGGTCGCGGCGATCTGGCGATGCACCGTCGAGGTGCCGTTGCCGAACTCGGCGGTGCCGACGGTCAGTTCGAACGAGCCGTCGTCACGAAGCGCAATCGCGGCGTCCGCGATATGCCCGTCCGGCGGCACGGTATCGATCATGGTCAGCGCGATGCCTTCACCGATCAGCCAGTCGGCGGAAAGCGTGACCTTGGGCCCTTCGGCCTGCATCGCGCGTTCGACCAGATCGAGGCACTGGTCGAGACCGTAGGAGCCATAGAATATGTCGTGATACAGAGAGCCTGGCGGCGACAGCATCGGATCGCCCGGCTTCACGATATTGCGGCGGCGGAATTCGAAGGGACTGATGCCAAGACTCCGAGCCAATTCGTCGATGGCGGCTTCGACCGCGATCAGCGTTTGCGGCAGGCCGTATCCCCGAAACGCACCCGCCGGCAGGGTGTTGGTATAGGCGACGACGGCGTCGACCCTCTTGTTCGGGCAATTGTAGACGCCGAGCGACTCGCCGCAGGCATGGAACAGCACCGGCGGGCCATGGTTGCCGTAGGCGCCGGTATTCGAGAGCACGTCGAGCTGCAGCGCCGTCAGGTTTCCGTCGCTGTCGGCGCCGGCCTTGACGTGGACGCGCATCGGATGCCGCGTCGATGTCGCGATGAATTGTTCTTCGCGGGTGAACTCGAGTTTGACCGGGCGTCCTGTCTTCAGCGCGGCCAGCGCCAGAATATCCTCGACGAACATCTCCTGCTTGCCGCCAAAGCCGCCGCCGACCCGTTCGCAAAACACCCGGACTTTGTCGGGCGCGAGGTCAAAGATTTCCGCCAGCGCCCGTCGCGTCAGGAACGGTGTCTGCGTACTGGAGCGGATGTTCAGGATGCCGCCGGCGTCGATCCATGCGAGGCCGCCATGGGTTTCCAGCGCGGCGTGCTGGACGCGCTGGGTCGTGAACGTACCCTCATAGGTGACGGCCGACTGCTTAAGCGCGCTTGCGACATCGCCGTACTCGCCATGGGTTTCCGCCACGATATTGCGGTGCGGGTTGGTGAGGCGCTGTTCCGGCGTCTTGTCCGCGTGAAGCAGCGGCGCGCCCGGCGCGATCGCCTGTTCCGGATCGAACACCGCCGGCAAGATATCGTAGTCGACCTTGAGGCGACGGCAGCCCTCTTCCGCCACGGCCTCGGTTTCCGCAACGACGGCGGCGACTTTCTGTCCGACGAAGCGCACGACATGGTCGAGCACGCGGGTATCGTCCGGATCCATCCAGGCCTTCTCGTGCCGCGCGGTCGAGAACAGCCGATGCGGTGCGTCCTCGAAGGTCAGGACCGCGTGCACGCCGGTAACGGCCAATGCCGCGGTTTTGTCGATCGAGAGGATTTTGGCGTGCGGATGCGGCGAGCGCAGGAGCTTGATGTACAGCAGACCTTCCACCGCCATATCGAAGGTGTAACGCGCAGCGCCCCGCACGACCTGCGGTCCGGCCGGCGCCGGCAGGCTGCGGCCGAAGGCGGTGCCGGCGGCGGCGTCCTCGATATTGGTCTTGCCGTCGAGCGCGTCCTCAATCGCGCGGTAACCGGTGCAGCGGCATATGTTTCCCTTCAGCGAGGCGCCGAGGTCCTGCCGCTGCGCCTGGTTCAGCGACGCGCAGGTCAGGATCATGCCGGCGGTGCAGAAGCCGCACTGAAAACCCTGCGCATCGAGAAACGCCTGCTGCATCGGGTGCGTGCCGCCATCGCGCGCGAGGCCTTCGATGGTGGTGACGGCATGGCCGTCGGCACGATACGCCGGAATCAGGCAGCTATGCACCGGCTCGCCGTCTAGCAGCACCGTGCAGGCGCCGCAGTCGCCGGCGTCGCACCCTTTCTTGACTCCGAAATGCCCGAGCTCGCGCAAGAATGTCCGCAGGCATTGCCCCGCGCGCGGATGTTCCGAGAACGCCTTGCCGTTGATCGCAAACGTCATGAGTGGGCCGAGCCTTGCAATTCCCTGCGAATCTCTTCGGCAAGCCGCAGCGTCATGTGCTTGCGCCATGCCGGATTGCCGTGGATGTCGTCATGATAGAGCGGGTCCGGAACGTGATGCAGGATCGCCTCGCGCAGTTCTTCGGCCAGCGGATTCCCTGCGAAGGACAATTGCACCGGGCGCTTGGTCGAAGCCGTCACCGTCAGCGTCAAGCCGCCGGAGCTATCGACGCTGCCGATCAACAAGGCCGCCGAGCGGCCGACCGGCGTCAGCGAAATCTGGCGAAACGCCGAGCGTCGTTTCAGCGCTGCAAGCGGGATATCGATCTGCCGCAACAAATCGCCCGGCGCGAGCACATTGCGCCCGTCGCCAATGACAAAATCGGTGACATGCAGTTTCTGCTCGCTGCTATCGGCCTTCCAGATCGTGCAGACGCCATCGAGCGCCGAGGTCAGCGAGATCATCGGGCCGGCGGGCAACGACATGCAGAGATTGCCGCCGACGGTCGCGGTCTTCCAGATCTTGAAGGAGGCGAGATACGCCCGGCAGCATTGGTTGATCAGGGGCGCGGCAAGCCAGTCCGGCGGGCAGGCCAGCGCATCGAGCTGCGCCACCGTGCAGGTCGCCGCGATCGAAAGCTCGGTCTCCCCGATCGTGAGCGCCGGCCATTTGAGGTCGGCAAGATCGATCAGTCGCCGCAGATGGGACTGCGGTTCGGAAAACAGCCAGGTCCCGCCCGCGAGCCAAGCATCGCCTGCCGTCCAAACGGGCAGTTGCGCCCGACTCCCGGGGTGGGCGACTTCGATGATGGTGTTCAGATCCATGGATAGGCTAGTGCTTTCAAAGAGATGCGTCTCAGCCTATGAATTCTTGCAAGACCGACGCCAACTCTCGCATGAATCGGGCTGGTCCTTGAATTGCAGGGCTGGCCTGGTAGTTGGTTTTGCAATCCCGGTCGCCTGGAGAAAGTAACATGATGGACACAAATCGGGCGATCTGGATCAAGGATCCGTTGGCCATCCTTGCCGATGGCGCGGAGCGCGGCGTCGTCGTTCACAACGGCAAAATTGTCGAACTGGTGCCGAAGGGCGGCCAGCCCGGGACGGCGGCGGCGTTCTTCGAGGCCGGCGACCATGTGGTGTTGCCGGGGCTGATCAATACCCATCACCATTTCTACCAGACCTTGACCCGGGCGTTGCCGGCGGCGCTCGACCGCGAACTGTTCCCGTGGCTCGAGGCGCTCTATCCGGTATGGGCGCGAATGACGCCGGCGGCGCTTGAACTCGGCGTCACGGTAGCAATATCGGAATTGCTGTTATCGGGCTGCACCACCACGACCGATCATCACTATGTGTTTCCCGCAGGGCTGGAGGACGCCGTCGATATCGAAGTCGCGGTGGCAAAGCGGCTCGGCGTCCGCGTGCTGTTGACCCGCGGCTCGATGAACCGCTCGCAGCGCGACGGCGGCCTGCCGCCGGACAGCGTGGTGCAGGACGAGGATACCATCCTCGCCGACAGCGCGCGCGTGGTGGCAAAGCATCATCAGCGCGGCGAGGACGCCATGGTGCAGATCGCGCTGGCGCCGTGCTCGCCGTTCTCGGTGACGACGTCGTTGATGCGCGCGACTGCGGAGCTTGCGGAAAAGCTCGACGTCCGCCTGCATACGCACTTGGCGGAGACCGAGGACGAGAACAAATTCTGCGAACAGATGCATGGTTGCCGGCCGCTGGATTATCTCGAGCAAAGCGGCTGGCTCAATTCGCGCAGCTGGCTCGCCCATGGCATCCATTTCAACGCCGCCGAGATGAAGCGCCTGGGGCAGGCAAAAACCGCTATCAGCCATTGCGCCTGCAGCAATCAACTGCTGGCGTCCGGCTGCTGCCCGGTCTGCGACATGGAAGAGGCAGGAGTTAAAATCGGCCTCGGCGTCGACGGCTCGGCCTCGAACGACAAATCCAACCTGATGCAGGAGGTGCGCGCGGCGTTCCTGCTGCAGCGGGCCCGCTACGGCGTCACCCGCGTCAGCCACAAGGACGCGTTGCGCTGGGTAACGAAGGGATCGGCGGCTTGCGTCGGCCGTCCCGAACTCGGTGAGATCGCGGTCGGCAAAGCGGCCGACCTGGCGCTGTTCAAGCTCGACGAATTGCGTTTCTCCGGCCACGGCGATCCCCTGGCGGCGCTCGTGCTGTGCGGCGCCTATCGCGCCGACCGGGTGATGGTCGCCGGCCACTGGGCCGTCACCGACGGCGCCATTCCCGGGCTCGACGTCCCCGATCTGATCCGCCGCCACAGCGCCGCCGCGCACGCGATGCGGGTGGGATGAAGGAGCGAATTGTCTGGGCGTCAAAGAAAAACGTCCGGGCGTTGTCGCCCGGACCCGGTAGTCTCGGAAGTGGCCGGCGTTACTTGCCGGGGATCTTGTCGTCGATGCCTTTGACGTAGAAGTTCATGCCGAGCACCTGAGGGTCGGCGAGATGGTCGCCGCCCTTGCATTCGACGGTGGTGCCGTCCTGAGCGACGACAGGACATTTAAACGGCTGCAACGTGCCGGCGGTGAGGGCGGCTTCGGTATCCATTGCCATCTTCTTCACGTCGTCAGGCATGTTGGTGTAGGGCGCCATCGCGAACATCTTGGTCTCGAGGCCGCCCCAGGTGTCTTGCTCCTTCCAGGTGCCGTCCATCTCGGCCTTGACGCGGGTAATGTAGTAGGGCGCCCAGGTATCGAGGATCGAGGTGAGCTGCGCCTTCGGTCCGAACTTGATCATTTCGGAATCCTGTCCGAACGCCAGCTTGCCGCGCTCGCTCGCGACCTGCATCGCCGCCGGCGAGTCGGTGTGCTGCATGATCACGTCGGCGCCCTGGTCGAGCAGCGCTTTCGCAGCGTCGGCTTCCTTGCCGGGATCGAACCACGAGTTCGCCCAGATGATCTTGACCTTGATGTTGGGATTGACGGTCTGCGCGCCGATCATGGTGGCGTTGATGCCGGAGACGACCTCCGGAATCGGGAATGAGCCGATATAGCCGAGCACGCCGGACTTCGACATCTTGGCCGCGATCTGGCCCTGGATGTAGCGTCCCTGATACCAGCGCGCTGAATAGGTCGACATGTTCTTGTCGCGCTTGTAGCCCGAGCAGTGCTCGAAGTGCACGTTCGGGTACTTCTTCGCCACCTTCAGCGTCGGGTCCATATAACCGAACGAGGTCGTGAAGATCAGCTTGTTGCCGGCGCGGACGAGTTGCTCGATGGCGCGCTCGGCGTCGGGTCCTTCCGGGACGTTCTCCAGGAAGGTGGTCTCGATCTTGTCGCCGAATTCCTTGACGAGGGCCTGGCGCGCCAGTTCGTGCTGATAGGTCCAGCCGAGGTCGCCGACCGGGCCAAGATAGATAAACCCGACCTTCAGCTTGTCGGCGGCAGAGGCGCCGCTCGCGATACTGCCGGCAAGCAGAATTGCGGCGGCGGCCGCAAAAAGTTTTTTCCTCATCGTCAGTCTCCAAACAGTCGGGGGGAACGTCAGTTCCGGACGCGGCGCCCCATCGCGCACGTCCGGAATACTAAATCAGCGGTCGGGCACGAACACGGTGCCGAGCGCTGCCGGTGCGGTCGAGCCGCCGGTTCGCGCCCGTGAAATCAGGATTAGAACGATGACAGTCGCGAGATACGGCAAGGCCGACATGAATTGCGAAGGCACGCCGATGCCGGCGCCCTGGGCATGAAGCTGCAGGATCGTCACCGCGCCGAACAGATAGGCGCCGATCACCAGCCACCCCGGCCGCCAGGACGAGAACACCACCAGCGCTAGCGCAATCCAGCCGCGGCCGGCGGTCATGCCCGGAATGAAGAACGGCGTATAGGCGAGCGGCAGGTAAGCGCCGGCAAGGCCGGCGCAGGCGCCGCCGAACATCACGGCGTACATCCTGATCTTGAGCACCGGATATCCGAGCGCGTGCGCGGAGACATGATTGTCGCCGACCGCCCGCAGCACCAATCCTGTCCGCGTCTTGTAGAGAAACAGCCAGACGCCAATCACGAGCGCCAGCGACAGATAGACAAAGGCGTCCTCGCCGAACAGGATGCGTCCGATCAGCGGAATGTCGGTCAGGCCCGGGATGTGGAGATGCGGCGCCGGGGTTATTCTTTCGCCGACGAAGCCGGCGCCGATCAGGCCGGATAGTCCAATGCCGAGAATGGTCAGCGCGAGACCGGTGGCAACCTGATTGACCGCCAGCCCGAGAGCCATCATCGCGAAGATCAGCGACAGCAATGTGCCCGCGACCATGCCGCAGATCGCGCCAATGATGATCGAGCCCGACAGCCAGGCTCCGCCGAAGCCGCAGGCCGCGCCGACGATCATCATGCCCTCGACGCCGAGATTGAGCACGCCGGCACGTTCGGTCACGAGTTCGCCGGTGGCCGCGATCAGAAGCGGCGTCGATGCCGCCAGCACCGAAAGGATGATCGCCTCAACCAGTTCCACTGGGCGCCTCCCGCGACGGGAAAATGAGCCGGAAGCGATAAAGAATGAGACTGTCGCAGGCGAGCACGTAGAACAGTAGAATGCCCTGAAATACCTTGGTGACGTCCAACGGGATTTTCATTGCGATCTGGGCCTGCTCGCCGCCGATGAAGGTAAGTGCGAGGAAAAGACCTGCAATTAATATTCCAATTGGGTTGAGGCGGCCGAGAAACGCGACGATGATCGCGGTGAAGCCGTAGCCGGGTGAAATGCCGGGCTGCAGATGTCCGACCGGACCCGCCACCTCGATGATTCCGGCAAGTCCGGCGAGGCCGCCGGAGATGGCGAATGTCAGCAGGATCAGCTGGTCGGAATTGAAGCCGCCGAAACGCGCCGCGCGGGGGGCGGCGCCGACCACGCGAATTTCGAAACCTTTGATGGTGCGCCCAACCAACACGGCCGCCGCGGCGACGACAACAAGCGCGATGATCGCGCCGAGATGCAGCCGGCCGCCTTCGATCAGAACCGGCACGGTCGCAACCGGATCGAATTCGGCGGTGGTCGGGAAATTGAAACCGGCCGGATCGCGCCACGGACCGCGGACGAGATAATCGAGGAACAGGTCAGCGACATAGACCAGCATCAGGCTGGTGAGGATTTCGCTGGCGCCGAACCTGATCTTGCAGATCGCCGGTATCAGGGCGTAGAGCGCGCCCGCCGCAGCGCCAAGCAAAAGCATCGCCGGCAATACCCAATGTCCGGCCTCGGTGCCCTGGGTCTTCACCGCGAGCCAGCTGCCGGCAACGGCGCCGATCAGGAACTGGCCTTCCGCCCCGATATTCCAGACGTTGGCGAGATAGCACAGCGACAGGCCGATCGCGATCATCACCAGGGGTGTTGCCTTCACCGCGATTTCCTGCAGCGAATAGCCGTCGGTCAAGGGATCGATGAAGTAGACGCCAAGCGCGGAAATCGGGTTCTTGCCGAGAATGGCAAACAGGATGCTCATGGTCACGATCGTCAAGCCGATCGCGATCAAAGGCGAAACCAGCGCGATCGTGTTTGATCGCTCGGCCCGCTTTTCAAGCACCAACTGCATGCGCCGTGTCCTTTTGCTCCAGGCTGCTGCCGCCCATCAGCAGGCCGAGCGTTTCGCGGGTGGCGTCCGCGGTCAAAAGCGGCGCCGAGAGCTGGCCGTGGAACATCACCGCAATCCGGTCGGCGATCTCGGCGAGTTCATCCAGATCCTGGCTCGTCACCAGCACGGCGGCGCCGGCAGCGGCGAGATCGAGCAGCGCCTGCCGGATCACTGCCGCAGCGCCGGCGTCCACGCCCCAGGTCGGCTGGCTGACCACGAGAACGGCCGGGTTGCGCAATATTTCGCGGCCGACGATGAACTTTTGCAAATTGCCGCCGGACAGGCTTGCCGCTTCCGGGTCGCGCTTGGCCTTGCGCACATCGAATCTCTCGGTGGTGCGATCGACCGTCTTTAACGTCGCGGCGGTGATGATGAAACCGTGGTTGACCATGCCGCTGGCGGCATGGCCGGTCAAAAGCGCGTTTTCGGAAAGCTTCATCCGTGGCGCGGTGCCGTGACCCAGGCGCTCTTCGGGCACGAACGCCGCGCCAAGTTTGCGTCGCTGCGTGATGGAAAGATGTCCCGCCGCTTGACCGTCGATCACCACGGTGCCGGGATCGTGCGACAGCCGCTCGCCGGAAAGGGCTGCGAACAGCTCATCCTGGCCGTTGCCGGCAACGCCGGCGATGCCCAGGATTTCACCACCCTTCAGCTCGAGCGAAATATGCGCGAGCCGGACGCCGTGAGGATCGTCGGGCTCGAGGCTGAGATCGTTGACGACGAGGCGCGGCACCGTGGTTTGCCGGCCCGCGGCCGCTTTGACTTCCTTGATGTCGGCGCCGACCATCATGCGCGCGAGCGAGGCCGCGGTCTCCGCTTGCGGGTTGCAGGTTGCGACCTTCTTGCCGCCGCGCAGGATGGTGGCGGTGTCGCACAGCCGCTTCACCTCTTCCAGCTTGTGGCTGATGTAGAGGATCGCGCGGCCCTCGGACTTCAGGCGGCCCAGCACGACGAACAACTGATCGGCCTCCTGCGGCGTCAATACCGCGGTCGGCTCATCGAGAATCAGGAATTTGGGATTTTGCATCAAGGCCCGGACGATCTCGATGCGCTGGCGCTCGCCGACCGAGAGCTGCCACACCTCGCGTTTGGGGTCGAGCGGAAGCCCGTAAACCCTGGACACTTCCTCAAGCCGCGCCGACATGTCCTTGAACTTTTCCTTGCCGTCGAGGCCGAGCGCCACGTTCTCGGCGACGGTGAGATTGTCGAACAGCGAGAAATGCTGGAACACCATGCCGATGCCGCGCGCGCGCGCTTCGGACGGGCCGGAGAGCACCATCTTTTCGCCGAGCCAGCGCATGTCGCCCTCGCTCGGCTGAATCAGTCCGTAGATGGTCTTGACCAGCGTCGATTTTCCAGCGCCATTCTCGCCGAGAAGGGCGTGGATCTGCCGCGGCAAGATATCGATGTCGATCGCGTCGTTGGCGAGAAAATCGCCGTAGCGCTTGGTCAACCCGATGGTCCGGAGCAGCGGCGGTGCGGCGGAATGCAGGCCGGTTGGTGTCGGATCGAACATTCGCTGTCACGCGTTCGAGGGATAGAGTGCCTCAATACTGTGCTAGTTTGGACGTCGGTGTAAGTAGGGAAAATGCGCCAGCGTTTGCCCAACTCTTCGGCAGGCCGCGGCCCCGTAATCCTCTCGATTCTTGATGCGCTTTGCCGTTGCCGCGACCGATATCGCCCTCATACCCGACCGGGTTGGGCGATGAGCGTGTTGCACAATTGCGACGGTCGTGACAAATCGGAACCGCCTTATCAGGTCTGCTGTGAATATAGGCAAGATCGTTCGGTCGTGTACAGGAGCGGCGGGCGTCATTTCGAGAGCGCGGTGGTGCAGTACTCTGACTTGGCCAAAAGCTAATAGAAACGGACCTTTTCGTAACCGCCTCCGTTCGGCCGTGTCGGCGCATTGCGACGCGGAGGGCGGCGGGGAAGACGCCTGCGTGGCCGATGTATCGGCCGTTCTTGATGAATCTTCCGGCAAGTCTTGGAGAAACTTGAGGCTTCTCAGGTCTATCGAACGGCGCAAGGGTCGGCGCGGCGGGCCTTAATCGATATTGGATGCTGCAGCTGGGCCCCGACCATTCGATCGTAAACTTGGGGGTACTCAGAATGTTTTATCGTCACGGAGCATTTGCAGCAGCGGCGCTGTCACTTGCCATATTCGCACCCGCTGGCTTCGCCAGCGCCGCAGATTTGCCGGTCAAGGCCAAGCCGGTCGCCGATCTCCCGTTCTTCTTCGTGATCGACGACCGGGTTACCTACTCCTACATCTTCACTGCCGCGCAACCCGGGATGTATACGGTTAACCCGAACGGCACAGTAAACGGCAAGACCTCAAAGTCGGTCTATTCGTTCACCCACTTCGACGCGTGGGCGTACGGCACCAACTTCTTCACGATTTCGCTGTTCAAGTCGGACCATAACGATCCGGAGTCGCCTTGCTCGGCGCCCGGGCTCACCATCACCGGCAATCCTGCGAGCTGCGGCGGCGCGTCGGAAATCTATGGCCTGTTCCGCTCGACGTTCGGCTGGAACGAGATCTTCAACACCCATGCCTTTACAATGGGGCCGCTGCATAACGTCTCGTTCGAAGTCGGCATGGACGCCAACACCGAAAACAGGTTCTTCGGTGCCGCCAAGCGCGACGTCGTCGGCGGTCTGCAATTCGCCTTCGATCTTCCCTACAAGGGCTACTTCAACGTTGCCCCATTGATGTATTGGGAGTTCTTGAACCACAACGCGTTCACCCAATGCAATCTGTTCCCCGGGTCTAACATTCCGGGACTGACCTGCAACGCGGACGGCAATACCAGTTTCAACCCGACGTGGGCGGTCGAGACCAATTACTACATGGATCTGGGCTTCCTGCCCGAAACCATGCAGTACTTCTCGATCAGCGGCCGTGCCGCCTGGTATGGACCGAAGGGTGACTCGAACAGCCTTCCCTTCCTTTCGGGCGTGGGCCGGTTTTCGACCGCCTCCAAGACCGAGTTCAACTCTGAGCCGATCCGCCTGACGTTTGATGCCAGCAAGGCGGCATGGGGCGCGAAATACAGCCACTTCGTCGACCTCTGGGTCGCCTATCGCTACTGGCAAAACAAGTTCGGCCTTGACCACAATGCGACGCCCGGCGTCTGCACGCTGGCGGCGACCGGTGCAAGCACCCACAGCTGCACCGAATCCTCGCTCTACGCCGGTGTGACTCTGAAGTTCTAACCGCCTGACCCTTATCCAGGTGAAAACGATGGCGCTGCGATGAACTCGCGGCGCCATTTTCGTTTCGTCGTTTGAAACCCGCTATTTGCGCCAGACGCCTTGATGCAGCGCTTCCGCTTCGTCCTCGAGTAGCGGGCCCTCGACCTCGGTCGCCCGTTGGCCGCTCTTGAGCACCTCGCGGCAGGGCAGGTCGAGCGTCGGATTTTCCGGATGGTTGCCGGTGACGGTACGCAACCGATGTTCGCTCAGGCCATAGACAAGCCGGCCAATTCCGGCCCAGTAAATCGCGCCCGCGCACATCGCGCAGGGTTCGGCGGACGCGTATATGGTCGCGCCCTTCAGCACTTCCGGGCCGAGCGTCGTGCAGGCTTGCGTCGCCAGCAGGCGCTCGGCATGCGCGGTGCCGTCGCGCGAAGGCAGGTAGCCGTTCTCGGTCTCGAGCAACACGTGACCTGTTTGATCGACCAGGATGGCGCCGAAGGGATGATTGCCGTGGGTCAACGCGCGGCGCGCGACCGCGAACGAGCGGCGCAGGAAATGCGCGTCACGTTCGGACGTGGTCATGTTCGAAATGCTGTTCACGGCGTCCATCATGCAGACGGCAGGAGGAACAGGCAAGGACGCGGGTCAATGCCCCGCCATATGCCGGCCGATTTCGGTGAGGTCGGCCTCGCTGGCGCGCGCCTCATAGACCAACTGGCCATGGAACATCACCACCAGCCGGTCCGACAATTCCAGCAACTCGTCAAGGTCCTCGCTGACCAGCAGCACCGCGGCGCCGCGGTTTCGCGCGGCCATGATCTCGGCATGGATTTGCGCCACGGCGGCAAAGTCGAGGCCAAAGCATGGATTGGCGGCGATCAAGACTTCGACGTCGCCGCCAAGCTCGCGCGCCAGCACGGCGCGCTGCACATTGCCGCCCGACAGCGCCGAGATCGGCGTATCGGGGGTGCGGGTCTTGATCCTGTATTGCGCGATCTTCTTCTCCGCGTCGTCGCGGAACGCCGCGCGGTTGAGCCACCAGCCGCCGCTTGCGAACGGCGCACGGTCGAATTCGCGGAAGGCGATATTGTCGGCGACGCTCATGCCGCCGACGCAGGCATTTTTCAAGGGCTCTTCCGGCAATAGCGACATCTTGTGCCGGCGCATTTGCTCGCGGCTGGCGTGATAGAGATCGCCAATCACCCGGATTTCGCCGCTCTCGGCCTCGCGCTGGCCGGCGAGCACTTCGACGAGCTGGCGCTGGCCGTTGCCGGACACGCCGGCGATGCCGACGATCTCGCCGCCGCGCACCGTGAGCGAAACATCACGGACCGCGACCGCGCCGGCATCGTCGAGCGCGTTGAGTTTGCTCAGCTCCAGCCGGGCCTCGCCGACTTGCCCGACTCGCGATGGCTGAATGGTCAATTCCTCGGCGCCGATCATCATGCGGGCCATGCTGTCCGGCGTGAGATCACTGACTTTGCCGTGGCCTGCGAGCTTGCCGCGGCGCAGGATCGTCACCTCGTCGGCGAACGCCATCACCTCGCGGAATTTGTGCGTGATCATCAAGATCGTCAGGTCGCCGCCGACCACCATGGCGCGAAGCATGCCCAGCACCTCGTCAGCCTCGCCCGGCGTCAGTACCGAGGTCGGCTCGTCGAGAATGAGAAACCGGCGCTTCAAGTAAAGCTGCTTGAGGATCTCGCATTTTTGCCGCTCGCCGGCGGAGATGTCGGAAACCCTGGCGTCGAGCGGCACCTTGAACGGCATCCGCGCCAGAAACGCCTCCAGTTCCTGCTTCTCCCTGGCCCAGTCGACGACGGCCGGAACATCGTCCCGCGCCAGCACCAAATTCTCGGCGACCGTCATGGCGCCCACCAGGGTAAAATGCTGGTACACCATGCCAAGCCCGAGCGCGTGGGCGTTCTTCGGATTGGCGATCGCCCGTTGGCGGCCGCCGACCAGCACGTCGCCCTCGGTCGGGTGATAATAGCCCATGATGCATTTGACCAAGGTGCTCTTGCCGGCGCCGTTTTCGCCGAGCAAGGCATGGAACGAGCCGGGACGCACTTTCAGTTCGACATTATCGAGCGCTGTAAAGTCGCCGAATCGCATGGTCATGGCGACGGCGTCGACGCCAAGCGCGCCTGCCGGCAGCGGCATTTCGCCGACGATCACGACAGCGCTCCGATCACGGCGGCGGAAGTCGCGACCGCGCCGAACACGCCGCCCTGCATCTTGATCATCTTCAGCGCATGGTCGTGATTGCTTTTGTCGGTCGCGGCGCAGCAGTCCTCGATCAGGACGCATTCGAAACCACGGTCGTTGGCTTCGCGCATGGTGGTGTGGACGCAGACGTCGGTGGTGATGCCGGTGAGTACGATGTTTTCGATGCCGCGCAGCCGCAGCATCAGCTCGAGGTCGGTGGCGCAGAACGAGCCCTTGCCGGGTTTGTCGATGATCGGCTCGCCAGGCAATGGCGCCAGGTCGGGAATGATCTCCCAGCCGGCTTCGCCGCGGACCAGCACCCGGCCGCAGGGGCCGGGATCGCCAATTCCAGCTCCGATCTGGCGGGAGCGCCACTGTTTGTTCGCAGGCAGGTCGGTCAGATCGGGGCGATGACCCTCGCGGGTGTGGATGATATGAAAACCCTGCGCCCGCATCACCGCGAGCAGCCGCTTGATCGGCTCGATCGGCGCGCGCGTCAACGACAGGTCATATCCCATCTTGTCGACATAGCCACCGACACCGCAGAAGTCGGTCTGCATGTCGATGATGATCAGCGCGGTGTTTTTCGGGCGGAGGTCGCCGTTATAGGGCCACGCGTAGGGTTCGGACTTTATGAAGCGCTCGGGCATGTCAGAGCCTCGTGTGTCGGTTTCGGTTCATCGTGTGATCGAAAGTTCGGCCGGGGCTCCGGTCAGCGTCCGCTTCGGCGAGCAGGTGATGATCATGATCGCCAGCGTCAGGATGTAGGGCGCGGCGTTGAACAGATGATAGCCGGAGGTCACGCCGACCGACTGCAGTGCCGGGCCGAGGGCTGCTGCGCCGCCAAAGGCGAGCGAGGCCCACATGCACAGCATCGGATCCCAGCGCGCGAAGATCACGAGCGCCACCGCCGTGATGCCCTGACCGGAGGAGAGACCCTCGTTCCAGCTGCCGGGATAGAACAGCGACAAAAATGAACCGCCGATGCCGGCGAGAAAGCCGCCGACCATGGTGGCCTTGAGGCGGATTGCGAGCACCGAATATCCCATGGCTCGTGCTGCGTCCGAGCTCTCGCCGGCGGTGCGGATCAACAGGCCCCAGCGCGTGGTCCGGAACGCCCAGTACAGAATTGGCGCCAGCGCGACGCCGATCAGGAACAGCACGTTGATCCGAAGCGCGGCGCGGACCTGCGCGATATCGCTCCACCAGCCGAAATCGATCGCCGGCAGCCGCGGCGCAGTCGGCTCGATCAAGGGCTTGCCGAGATAGAACGCAAGCCCGGTTCCGAACAGCATCAGCGCGATGCCGACCGCGATGTCGTTGACGCGCGGCAGCGAGCAAATCCCGGCATGCAGCGCGCCGAGCAGCGAACCGGTGACGCCGGCCGCGAGCACACCGAGCCAGGGCGAGCCGGTAAGATAGGAGATGCCATAGGCGCTCATCGCGCCCGTCACCAGCGTGCCTTCGAGGCCGAGATTGATGCGTCCGCTTCGCTCGGTGACGCACTCGCCGAGGCTGACGAACAAAAACGGCGTCGAGACGCGGATCGCGCCGCCGAACACCGCGAGAGGAACCGTCCAGAGCCCGATGGTTCCGTCCGCCATTTCAGGATTTCCCTTTCAGGAAGCCAATTCGTCCATAGAGCGCGTCGCTTGCGAGCACGAACACGAAGATAATCCCCTGCAGCACCTGCACCGAGGCATCGGGCAGGCCGAGCCGGCGCTGCAGCAGCCCGCCGCTGGCGCTGATGCCGCCGAGCAGGATGGCAACCGGAATGATCGCCAGTGGATTTTGCCGTGCCAGGAAGGCCACCAGGATTCCCGTAAAACCGTAGCCGGCGGCGAGGTTGGCGTTGGTGCGGCCCTGAACGGCCGCCACTTCGACCATCCCGGCAAGACCGGCCGAGGCGCCCGCCAGAAAACAGATGGTCATGATCAGTTTGCCGACGCTCAAGCCCACGATCTTGGCGGCGCGAATGTTGCCGCCGGCGACGCGGGCGGCGAAGCCGAACACGGTGTGATAGATCAGAATGTAGGACGCGATCGCCGCCACCATGCCGAACACCAGCCCCCAATGCACGTCGGTGCCGGGGATCGATCCGATCATGTTGGCGGCGCCGATCTCCCGCGTCGACGGCTTGTTCAGGCTCGCGGGGTCGCGCATCGCGCCCTCGACCAGATGGTTGAGGATCGCGAGCGCGATGTAAACCAAGAGCAGGCTGGAAATCGTCTCGTTGACGCCGCGATATTGACGAAGGCCGCCGGAGAGCATGATCCAGAGTCCGCCGCCGATCATGCCGGCGGCAGCCATGGCGAGCTGCACTGCCAATGGCGGGGCCCATTGCATCGCCAGCGCCGCGCTGGTGGCGGCCAGCGCGCCGATCAGAAGCGCGCCCTCGCCGCCGATGATGACCATGCCGAGTTGCGCCGGCAGCGCCGTGCACAGCGCGGTCAGGATCAACGGCGCGGCGCGCGTCAGCGTGTTCTGCCAGGAGAACCAGGTGCCGAACGCGCCCTGGTACATATAGAAATAGAGATCGAGCGGGTTCTTGCCGAACAGTGCGACAAAAATCCCGAATACTCCGAGCGCGCCGACCAGCGCCGCGCCCGGAATGAGGATGTACTCGATGGTCCCGCCATAGCGCTGCAGAAATCCGGGATCGGCGGCCGGAGAAATTGCCGCTCGCTCGACGGGATCTGCAACGCCTGATGTCACGAAGTCGCTCCGATGACGCCCTCGACCAGGTAGTCCATCTTTTCCAGCTCAGGGTCCTTCTGGCCCCGGTCGGTTCCAGCCGCGATCACCGTCTTGCCCTTGTTGTCGATGATCGGGCCCTTGAAGATGGTGTAGGTGCCGGCGGTGAGTTTTGCCTTGATATCGTCGGCGTGCTTGCGCGCTTCCGCCGACACGGCTTCGCCGTAGGGCGAGACCTTGACGATCTCTTCCTTCAGGCCGCCGCGATAGAAATTCGGAATCGATTCGCCCGCCGCGATCATCTTGACGAATTTCGGATAGAGCGCTTCCCAGTTCCATTCCGCGCCGGTCAGATAGGCCTTTGGCGCCAGGGGCGACTGGTTGACGTGATAGCCGCAGACCATCGCGCCGCGGCGCGCTGCGTTCTCGACAATGGTCTTCGGTCCATCGACGTGGCAGGTGAGCACGTCGACGCCCTGATCGATCAGGCTGTTGGTCGCTTCGGCTTCCTTGACGGGCATCGACCAGTCACCGGTGAAGATCACTTGCGTCGTTGCTTTTGGATTAGCAAGTTTCGCGCCAAGCGTGAACGCGTTGATGTTGCGCAGCACCTGCGGGATCGGCTTGGCGGCGACGAAGCCGAGCTTGCCGCTCTTGGTCGAGTAGCCGGCGACGATGCCGGAGATGTATTGCGCCTCGTCGATATACCCGAAATAGCTGCCGGCGTTCTTCGGGTCCTTGTCGGTCCACAAGCCGCCGCAATGCTCGAAGCGGAGTTTTGGAAACTTGTTCGCCATCTTGATCACATGCGGATTGTAGTAACCGAACGAGGTCGGGAACAGCAGCGTGGCGCCGTCGAGATTGATCATCGACTCCATGGTCTTTTCGACCGCGTCGGTCTCGGGAACCTTTTCTTCCTCGACCACTTTCAGGCCTGGCATCTTCTTGAGCGCCGCCGCGCCTTGGGCGTGGGCCTGGTTGTAGCCATAGTCGTCGCGCGATCCGACATAGATGAAGCCGATCGTGGTATCCGCCGCGAGCGCGGAGCCCGGGCCCAGAACTGACCCGAGCGTCAGGGCCGCGCCGCCCTGCAAGAGATGTCGTCGTGATATCCTGCCAAAATCCATGTGCTTGCTCCCCTGGCGGATGGACCGCCGCTGACTTAGCGGCTTCGCCTGAAACGGCGGAGCCCGAACCTACTTGTCGTAATCTTCATGCCACGGCTTTCGTGCCCGTAATTTTTCATCAAATGATTGGAATATATGATGTTCTCTTCCGAATCGGCTTCGGTGCGAAACTTGCGCAAGTGCTGGTAAGATTAAAATTTAGGCGACAATTTCGGATTGTATGCAATGGAGTTGAGCAATCCTTGCCGCGGTTTGGCCTTCGGCCCGGTCCGGCGAGGCGTCTAATCCGATGATTTGCCGGCCCGGTGCTGGTACCAGTCGGATGGTTCACAGCCTCCGGGATTCGCGATCCCGCGGGCACAGAATTTGTATCGATCCGCCGAGCATTGGAACGGCATGAGTGAAATGAACGCGGCAGGCGCCGGGCCACAAAACGCTTCCTTCGGCGAGGAGATCGTCGGCCGGATCAACCAACTGGCGTCGATCTCGGAGACGCCCGCGCATCTTGCGCGCGTCTTCCTGACCAAGGAACATCGCGCGGCGTCTGACCTCATCCTGTCCTGGATGCGCTCCGCGGGAATGCAGAACGCGCATCTCGATGCGATCGGCAATGTCTGCGGCCATTACGAAGGCGAGCGTCCCGGGCTGCCGTGCCTGATGCTGGGCTCGCATTACGACACCGTCCGCGATGCCGGCAAATGGGACGGCCCGCTGGGATTGATCACCGCGATTGCCTGCGTCGCCGATCTGCACCGAAGAGGGCGGCGATTGCCGTTCGCGATCGAAGTGACCGGGTTCGCCGACGAGGAAGGGGTCCGGTTTGCCTCGACGCTATTGGGCAGCCGCGCGGTCGCCGGCACCTTCGTCGAGAGCGCGCTCGGCGTAAAGGACGCGGGCGGCATTTCGATGCGGGAAGCGCTTTTGAAATTCGGTCTCGATCCCGACCATATCGGCGCGGCGGCGAGGGCGCGCAGCGAATTGCTGGCCTATGTCGAACTCCACATCGAGCAGGGCCCGGTATTGGAAGCCCTGAATCTTCCGGTCGGAGTGGTGACCGCGATCGCAGGTGCGACGCGGCTCGCGGCCAGCCTGACCGGCATGGCCGGCCATGCCGGCACGGTGCCGATGGCGCTGCGGCGCGATGCGCTGGCAGGCGCCGCGGAATGTATTGTCGAAATCGAGGAGTTCTGCCGGACCGACGAAGCCGGGCTGGTCGGCACCGTCGGCTACATCCACGCCATGCCCGGCGCGACCAATGTCATCCCGGGTGGGGTATCGTTCACCATCGATATCCGCGCGCCCACGGATGCCCACCGCAAGCTCGCGGTGACCGATATCGTTCGGCGGATCGAAAGTATCGCCAAGCGCCGAAAACTCATCCTGCAGGTCGACGTCACCCATGAGAACCGCACCGTGCCCTGCGCGCCGTGGCTCCGCAGCCAGATCGCGGAAGCGATCGCGGGCGAGGGGTTTCGCGTGTTCGAACTGCCGAGCGGGGCCGGCCATGACGGCATGGCGATGATCGACATCGCCGATGTCGCCATGATCTTCGTGCGTTGCCGCGGCGGCATCAGCCATCACCCCGACGAGCACGTCGAGCTTGCCGACACTGATGCCGGCGCGCGGGTGCTGCTGCGATTGATCGAGAATTTCAGGCCGCGGGGGACGTGATTGCCGTGATGCGAATATCGAGCGTGGGTTTTCGAACCATTGCAAATCGCTAGCCGCGCCTCAGGCTTACTCCGGCTTCATGCCGGCGGCACGGACCACCTTGCCCCATTTCTCGGTTTCCTCCGCGACGAGCTTGCCGAATTCGGCGGGCGAACCCGGCAGCGGCTCGCCGCCGATATCGGCGAACCGCGACTTCATCCTGGGATCCGCAAGCGCGGCGTTGATTTCCTTGTTGAGCCTGTCGACGATTGGTGCCGGCGTGCTCCTCGGCGCGCTCATGCCATACCACTGGCTCGCTTCGTAACCCGGCACAAAATCTCCCACGGGCGGCAGGTCCGGCAGCACCTCCGTCCGCGACGCCGTGGTCACGGCAAGCGCGCGCAGCTTGCCGGTTACGATATAATCGGTCGTCCCTGGCGTGGTCGCGAACAGGATCTGCACCTGGCCGCCCAACAGATCCGTAAGCGCCGGGCCCTGGCCGCGATAGGGGACGTGAACCATGTTGACGCCGGCGGTCACGTTGAACAGTTCGCCGGCCATGTGTGGCGCGCTGCCATAGCCGGCCGAGGCCATGTTGACCTTTCCGGGATTGGCCTTGGCGTAGGCGATCAATTCCGGAACGGTTTTCGCCGGCACCGACGGGTTCACGAGAACGACCATCGGCACGCGGATGATGCCCGCGACCGGGGCGATGTCGCGGATGAAGTTGAAATTCAGATTGTCGTAGAGCGTCGCGTTGACCGCGTTGGGGACGGTGGAGAGCAGCAGCGTATAGCCGTCGGGCTGCGCATGCACGACGGCCTCGGTGCCGATATTGCCGCCCGCTCCCGGCCTGTTCTCGGTGATGAAAGACTGGCCCATCCGCTCGGAAAGCCACTGGCCGATCAGGCGCGCGGTGATGTCGACCCCGCCGCCGGCGGAAAAGCCGGCGACGACGTGCACCGGCCGCGCCGGATAATCGTCCGCCGCGGCGAGTTGCGGAAACGCCGGCGCGACGGCTGCTCCGACGAGCTTGAGGAATTGACGGCGGAGAAGTTTCATGGCGCGGCCCCTCGTGACCGCACGGCTATATCGCAATCCGCTGCGCGAAGCGACCCACGCGAACTCCTCCCGCGCGTGCGTTTGAGCGCTAACAGCGTAGCTCAGGCGCCGCCAAGGCGCGAAAGTTCAGCCTCTTCGCAATAGCATCCTGGCGTCGTTAAGCTTGCCTATCAATTCGGTCAGACCGCCCCCTCCACGGGTAGCTATTTGTCGCGGACGCCGCCGGCGACGCCGGGTTTGATAAAGCTTGATCAGGTTGATCGGAAGCAACATGATGTGGAGAAACAATACCGGATAAATATGACCGAGCATGCCGTAGAGAATGAACAATATGTTGCTTGCGATCGCTACTGATCGAAGGGATACGATCGTCGTCATGCAGAAACTTGCAAGCACGGTGAACGCGGCCGCGAATCCTACAAGATCGGTCCAATGCATGTTGCTGCCCGAGCCTCTTCAATACATTTACAGTTGATGCAGAAGCTGTGACCACAGCGGAAGCGTAATGAAAGAAAGCGTTATGCCGACCCCGACCATTAACGAAACCAGCGGCGGATTCAGTCCGTGCTGGATTGCGACAATTGCGCCGCCGATCTGCGGCCCCATCGCCGCTTCGAACAACGTAACCCGCGCGACGTCATTACCTGTGCGTGCGATGCTGAAGTACAGGATTGCCAGAATTGCCGGAGCCAACAGCAGCTTGAAGGTGAGGGCCAGCGCGAGTGCGGCCTTGATTCCCTTCGTCTGATCGAACCGCAGCTGCAATCCGACCGAAACGAGCGCCAGCGGTGCGAGGGTGTCGCCAAGGCGTTTCAATGCGTCGTTGACCCAGCCCGGAAATTCGAAGGGCATCAGGGCGAACGCCACGATCAGGGCGAGCAATGGCGGGAACACGGCTATTCGTTTGAGTACCGCCGCCATCGAGTTCGAGCCCGAGGAGTAGATTGCGGCGACCGCGATGCCCAGTGTGCTTAGGACCAGATAAGTGCCGAGCTGATCGATGAGAATGCCCGTGGCCATGCTGGGCGCGCCAAAGAACGCCTCGATCATCGGCAGGCCGACAAATGATGTGTTGGCCAATCCGCCCGCCAACATGAGGGCGCCGGTCGTTCCGCGCGAAAAATTCAGCCGGGCCGACAATATCCAGAAAAAGCTGACGCCCAATGCAAACATGACCCAGGGCATCGCGACGCTGAGCAACAGTTGTGCGTGAAGCGTGACATTGTGTATCTGCAGGATGATCAGCGCCGGCAACGATATGTGAATGATAAAGGCGTTGAGCGCGCTATGCGAATTGTCGGGAATGCGATGCGTGATGCGAAGCAGCACTCCCAACAACAGACAGAGAAAAAGCAGTACAATGTTGTTCATAATTCAGGCTCCGGGCTCGCTTCAAAGCGAGCAAGCAAAAATGCGATTAGCCGTGTCGCGACCTTCCAGCCGGAAATTTTCCTGGACGCGTCGTTGCCTGTGCGGAGATTTGCGTCCTTTATGGAAAAGCGGACATCGAGGCAAAGCCGCCAGCAGCCGTCCCAGCGGACATCGAGGCGGCATAGATCAGGACCAGAAGCGCAATCGAAAAAGTTGCGTAGCAGAACGTGATTCGCGTGTCGTAGTCCTTGACCTTGAGGCCGGAATTGTCGCGTCGGATATTTTCTGCAACTGTCACGATATGATCTCCTTTGGAAATGAATGAGCGGATTAATCGGAAGACGCAATTCAACCGGTAGGCGCAAGCGCGATCATTCTGAATTCTCCGCGCCGCGAGATCAGCGCGACTTGTGTTGTCCGGCCGAGGCCATCGCCGAATAGGCCGCGTTATGTTTGGCGGTGGTCGGGTCGGGTGGGCCGATCGCGACCGCGAGCGCGGTCAGGAAAATGGCAAGCACGCCGTAAGCGATCAGCGTGGTGCGCCGCCATTTCCGGTAGGTTTTTTGTTCCTCTGTTGTGAGCGGCGCAAAGCCCCTGCTGTCGGCCGAAGCTGTTTGCGCGACCGTCGGGCGCCAATCGCCGCGACGGTCGGCTGTATCTCCCGGTCCGGTCCGGTTTGTTGAAAAGCGCACAGGTGGTCTCCTGAAATGTCGAGCGGGCATCAACTGGTTTCGCAGATTTGCGGAATCAGAACAGCGCAAGAAGCTCAAAAGCGTTGTAGTCGGACGATTGCGCACCAAGATGTGCGGCGGCGGTCCAATTCAAAACTTTGGAATGCGCGGTGAACAGCACGCCACCGCGTGCTCCTGCAATGTTGGAAAGAGCATCGAGAATGCCGGGCCGCAGTTCAGGCACGAAAGAGGATTCATAAGTTCTGTCAATAAGATTATCGGTCATCGAAATCCGAGGCAAAATTGCAGCGTTTAAAATTGCAGCGTCATTTGAAAACATCGGCTGGCTATCGCCAGCAATTAGACTGGTTGTCTTGAAAATGCACCTCTCCAATTGGAGAGGGGGGCTTACAGGTAACCCAGTGCCATCACCATCGCCGCGGCCTGCGTGCGGGTGCGGACGCCGAGCTTCTTTTTCACGCGCTCAACATGGAAATGCACCGTCGTATGCGAGATGCCGAGAATCTTGCCGATGTCCGTGTCGGATTTGCCGTCAAGCACCCACTTCAGGCATTCGAGCTCGCGAGGAGACAATGGCGCCTTCACGGAACTTGCCTCGGTCAATCCACCCAGTGCCCGACAGCGGTCATGCGCGTAGAGCGAAGCCATGTGAAGCGCAAGCCGCTCTTCGTTATCATCGATGATGTGGGTTGCGACGCTGACGCAAAGTCCGACGTCGCCGCCGGGAAGATGAATTGGCACGGCGTATCCGTCGATCACTCCCAGTTCGCGGACCCAGTTATGAAACGCGATCTGCTTCTGCGTTTGCTTGCGGTCTCGCAGCAGTTCAATCCATGTGAACGGCGTCGCGGAGAGGCGCCCTACCGCGGGGAGCATGTCGTGCCGGACGTAATCGTTGTTCTGATATTCGAGCAGAACTTCGGGTGGCCAAGTGTTGAAAAAGAAGTCCCAAACCCGGCCGGAAGGCGTTTCGCGAGATCCGCCGCAAGACACCATGCTGAACCCATAAGGCGCAATCGCGCTCGCGAAGGTGGTCCCGACCTCTTGCGAGGACGTGCATTTTTTAAACGCGTCGATAAGCCGTAATGAGTCTGCAAGTCTCATCGGATATATCCGTAATCGGCGGATTTGAAATTACTGGCATTTATTTGATGATAACACTGCGTCGCACCTCATCCTAACGGACGAAGGGAAAACGAGTCACGTTACAGGTAGTCGAGGGAAACGACGATTGCCGCCGCCTGGGTACGGGTTTTGACGCCAAGCTTCTTCTTTACCCGCTCAATGCGAAAATGCACGGTTGTATGCAAGATGTCCAGAATATTGCCGATGTCCCGCCGCAGCGCGCCAAAGCGGACCTGCGTTGCGCTCCGCGCTCAATTCGCCCTAACCCGCCGTCACGTCGACCAGTTCCTCGCCGTCGAGCACGTGCCGTGCCTTGTCGCGGTCGAGGTCGCCTTCCCAGGCGGCGACGACGACGGTGGCGACGCAGTTGCCGATCAGATTCCCGGCCGCGCGCGCCATGCCGATGAACCAGTCGACCGACAACACCAGTACGAGCCCGATCGCGGGAATGGACGGTACCGCGTTCAAGGTCGCCGCCAGGATCACGATCGCGGAGCCGGGGACGCCATGGGCGCCCTTGGAGGTGATCAGCGACACGCCGAGCACTAGCAACAGATCGCCGAACGACAGCGGCGTGTTGGTCGCCTGTGCGATGAACACCACGGCAAGCGTCAGGTAGATCGAGAACGCATCGAGGTTGAAGGAATAGCCGGTCGGGATCACGAGCCCGACCACCGAGTCCTTCACGCCCATCCGTTCCAGCTTGCGCATGATCTGCGGCAGCACGGCGTCCGACGACGCGGTCGCCAGCACGATGGTCAATTCCTCGCGCATATAATTCAGGAATTTCAGGATGTTCAGTCCGGCGAGCGCCATTACGCTGCCGAGCACGCCGAGCACGAAGATTGCGACCGAAACGTAGAACAGCGCCACCAGCGAGAGCAGTTGCTTGAGCGAACCGACGCCGTATTGTCCGACGGTATAGGCGACCGCGCCGAGCACGCCGAGCGGCGCCACGCGCACGATCAGCCCCATGGTCCGGAACAACACGGTCGATACCGCGTCGATCAGCGCGGTGATCTTCTCGCCTTTTTCGCCGCCGACCAACGCGAGGCTGGTGCCGAACAGAATCGCGAAAAACAAGACCTGCAGCACGTCGTTGCGCGACAGCGCGTCGAACGAAGTGGTCGGGATGATGTTCATGAGGAAGCTGCCGATGCCGCCGCCTTTCAATTTGTGCGCATTGTCGGCGTAGTTGCTGAGAGCCTTGGCGTCGAGCGTCGACGGATCGATGTTCATGCCGTGCCCGGGGCCGAACAGATAGGCGAGCAACAGGCCGACGAGCAGCGCGACCGTGGTCATCACCTCGAAATAGACCAGCGCCTTGACACCGACCCGCCCGACCTTTTTGAGATCGCCGGCGCCGGCAATACCATGCACGACAACGCAGAACACGATGGGTGCGACGATCATCGAAATCAGTTTTAGAAAGGCGTCGCTGAAAATCTTGAGGCTCACGGCAAAGTCGGGAACCGCCATTCCGAGCACGATCCCCAGCAGCAGCGCCGCCAGAACCTGAACAAATAGCGATGTGTACAGCGGCTTTCGCGCAACCGGCGCAGTGGTGATAATGGTTGCCATCGAACGCTCCCCCTCGGTTCAGGACATCTCGGGTCACAAACTAGCAACAAGCGTGCCATTGATCACTTCGCCGCCCGCAAAACGGCGGGGCCATCGTCGAGGAAAGTGTTGAAAAAACAAGGATTTTGCGGCGCTCTTGGCATACCGTTCGCTTTGCGTTGAGGTGGGAGCCCGACGCCCTGCCAGGGCTGCGTCGCGGCTGCCGGCTCGGCCGCGCCAGTGTAGTGGCGCAGCGCCTGGCGGGCACGCTGCGCGGTGCAGGGCCGGACGATGTCTTCCGGCGGCGGGGAACTGATGGACCTCATCATCCGCGACGCCTGCCTTCTTGAAGGGTGCGAGAGTCGCATTTTTGGGAGTCAAACGCAGCGAGCGTCGCGCTCAACGAATAAGCAAGTGCAATTCAGAAAAGCTCCGCATAGAGATTAAGCAATCGCCGGCCCGGGGGACAACAACTTGAAAACACGAAAGATTCGGCAACACCGCGGCGCGCCACCGCGTTGTACACAATGGCACGGTGCTTGCTTAGCTCATTTGAGGAGTTCTCTTGCGTGGGGCGCGGGTCATGGCGAACTCAAGACAGTCTTCCAGCGGTATCATCGTCGCGGAGCCCGAGCCGATCGAGATCGAATGGGCTGCGACCGCGCTTCTCATCATCGACATGCAGCGCGATTTCATGGAGCCCGGCGGCTTCGGCGAAACGCTTGGCAACGATGTCTCGCAACTGGCGCGCGCCGTGCAGCCGATCGCATCGGTATTGGCTGCGGCGCGCGATCAGGGGATGCTGGTCGTGCATACCCGCGAGGGCCATTTGCCCGATCTGTCCGACGCCCCGCCGGCCAAGATCGAGCGCGGCGCGCCGTCGCTACGGATCGGCGATCCCGGTCCGATGGGACGGATCCTGATCCGCGGCGAAGCCGGTCACGACATCATTCCCGCGCTCTATCCGCTCGACGACGAGATCGTCATCGACAAGCCCGGCAAGGGCGCGTTCTACGCCACCGAACTCGGCGACGTGCTGCAGAGATGCGGCATCGAGAATTTATTGGTGTGCGGCGTGACCACCGAAGTCTGCGTCAACACCACGGTGCGCGAGGCCAACGACCGCGGCTACCGCTGCGTGGTGCTGTCGGATGGCTGCGCCTCCTATTTCCCCGAATTCCACGACATGGGCCTGAAGATGATCAAGGCCCAGGGCGGCATCTTCGGCTGGGTCGCAGACTCAGCCGCGGTTCTCAAGGCAATGACACCGAAGACTTCAGGCAAATCAGCATTGAGGGCATCATGATGAGCACGACAGCGAGCGCGAGCAAAGGCGAGTTCAAACCGGTATTGTGGACGCCAGGCGATTGGAACGCCTTTTTCGGATTCGGCACCAATATCCTTGTCAACATGCTGGTGCTGACCGGCCTGTTGCGTTTCGTGCTGAAGATGCCGGACAGTCTCGTGTTCGGCCGCATCCTGCCGGCGCTCGGCCTGATGATGTGCCTTTCGACATTCTACTATGCGTGGCTCGCCTATCGGCTGGCGCAAAAGACCGGCCGCAGCGACGTCTGTGCGCTGCCGTCCGGCGTCAGCGTGCCGCATATGTTCATCGTCACCTTCGTGATCATGCTGCCGATCACGATCAAGACCGGCGATCCGATGAAGGGCTGGTCCGCCGGACTCATCTGGGTGTTCTTCCAGAGTTTTATCCTGATGATCGGCGGTTTTATTGCGCCCGTGATTCGAAGAATTACGCCGCGCGCCGCGCTGCTCGGAACGCTCGCGGGCGTCTCGGTGACCTTCATCTCGATGCGGCCGGCGCTCGAGATGTACATGACGCCGCAGATCGGACTGGTGTGCTTCGCCATCATCCTCGCGAGCTGGTTCGGCGGCGTTAAATATTACAAGGGCATACCCGCCGGCCTTGTCGCCATCGCGGTCGGTATGATCATCGCATGGGGCTCCAACCTGTTCGGTCTCGGGCTCGGCGGCCTGAGCGTCAAGGGCGTCGGCGACGCGTTTGCGAATTTCGGTTTCTCGGTGCCGATCCCGGCCGTCGACCAGGTGTTCTCCGGCTTTGAGTTCCTCGGCGTCATCCTGGTCACCGCGATCCCGTTCGGCATCTATGATCTGGTCGAGGCGATGGACAATGTCGAAAGCGCCGAGGCCGCGGGCGATGAATATCCGACCACGCGCGTGCTCACCGCCGACGGCGTCGTCAGCCTGATCGGCTGCCTGATGGGCAATCCGTTCATCAACGCGGTCTATATCGGCCATCCCGGATGGAAGGCGATGGGCGGCCGGATCGGCTATTCGGCCGCGACCGGCATCATGGTGGTGGTGCTGTCATGGCTCGGCATCATCTCGGTGCTGCTGGCGCTGGTGCCGGTGGTCGCGATTTCGCCGATCCTGCTGTACATCGGCATGCTGATCGGCGCACAGGCGTTCCAGACCACGCCGGTCAAGCATGCGCCGGCGATCGTGCTGGCGCTGACGCCGCATCTGGCCGCCTGGGCCAAGCTGCAGATCGACACCATGCTCGGATCGACCATTAACGCAGCCCAGGCCGTCGGCGGTCTCGCCGCCGACAAGGTCGGTGCGGTCAAGACCGCGGCGATTGCCGCGCTGCCCCAGCAAGGCGTGCTCTATCACGGGCTGGAAGTGATGGGCGGCGGCTCGATCCTGACCGGCCTCGTGCTCGGCGCGATTGGGGTGTTCGTGATCGAACGCGAATTTGTGAAGGCCTCGGCCTTTGCACTGTCAGGCGCGGTGCTGACCTATTTCGGTTTCATGCACGGCGAGGCGGTCGGTATCGGCGGCGGAATGGGCGTGACGCCGAGCGTGGCGCTGGCCTATGCGGTGGTGGCGGCCGGCTTCTTCGCGCTCGGCAAGTTCGGCACCACGACCGACGCCGTCGCGCATCCGATGGAGATGCACGCGGCACCTGCCGAATAGTTAAGAAGAAAAATATGGGCCCGGCGTCGATCCAACGACGCCGGGCCCGTATTCATTTTTTCTCAGGCCACGACGTCCAACAGCCGCGGCGAGCCGCGCAGCAGCACGCTGCGGCCCTTTCGCGTAATGACCGGACGGCCGTCGGCGATTTCCGCAAGTTGAAGCGCGACGAGTTTTTCGACGGATCGGTTCACGGCACGGGCGTTCGGCGCGGGCACGCGGATTGCCCTTAGCGCTTCCCACTGGTCGGATGTGAGTTCGTAGTCCTCGTCGGCGTCCATGCTGCCTCGCATCACGGGAATCTTTTCGCGCGTGTCTTACAAAGGCCGCGTGAAAGAGTTGCGACCACAATGCGTCCGGATTTCGTTCGCAGGGAACGTGTTGAATTACCGTGTGTTCCGATGGGGGATAACGCGACTGTCACAACAACGTGTCAAGGGGGTGTATCAGCCGCCGCGAATCAGGCGGCAACGACCGTTGACGCCGTTGCCCGATCGGACCGACACTCTGGAAGTCACAGGCCCCCTGGAAGTCGCAGGCCCCCTCGAAGTCATGGTGCCGCCAAAGCAGCCTGGGAGCGGCGCCCGACTGAGGGGCCTGTTGGGTATCGTCGTGAGCCTCGCGATCGCCGCGATCGCGATCTACGCGCTGACGCATGCGCTCAAGCGCGTCAACTACGATGAAGTGCTGGCCGTCGTTCACAACACCAATTCCGGACGCATTGCGCTGGCGATGATGCTGGTGGCAATGTCCTATGCCAGCTTGACGCTCTACGATCTGTTGGCGCTTCGCACCATCGGTCGCACGGAGATTCCCTACCGGATCGCCTCCCTGGCAAGTTTTACGAGCTATCCGATCGCGCACGGCATAGGCGCGGTGGCGCTGATCTCGCCAGTGATCCGCTATCGGATCTATTCGGGCAGCGGGCTCGGCGCCGTCGACGTGGCGAATATCTGCTTCTTGACCGGGCTCACCTTCTGGTTGGGCAATTTGACGGCGCTCGGGCTCAGCCTCTTGATCGATCCCGGCGCCATCAGCCTCCTCGATTATCTGCCGCAGTGGCTCAACCTTTTGGTGGCGGCCATGCTGCTGTTGGGAATCTTCGCTTTCGTGGTCTGGAGCTGGCTTTCGCCCCGAAGCACCGGAACCCGCAAGTGGCCGGTCCGGCTTCCCTCCGGGCCTATCGTGTTGCTGCAGGTCGCGATCGGTGTTTTCGATCTCGCGGCCGCGGCGCTTGCGATGTATGTGTTGATTCCATCCGGAATGAACATCGATATCTTTCGCCTGACCACCGTCTTCATCGCCGCGACGTTGCTGGGCTTCGCCAGCCACACGCCGGCGGGGATCGGCGTCTTCGACGCCGCGATATTGCTTGGTCTTGGCGGCGACGACAAGGAGCCGCTGATCGCGGCGCTGTTGATGTTCCGCGTGCTCTATCACTTCCTGCCGTTTGTGCTGGCGCTAAGTCTGTTCGGCAGCGTGGAAGCGTGGCGGAGTTTGCGCGTGAAGCCGCTCACACCGGCGAATTGAGCTTCAGCCCGACCATGCCGGCGACGATCAGGGTGAGGCACAACACCCGAACAGGATCGGCCGGCTCGCTATAAACCAGCATGCCGACCAGGATACTGCCGACCGCACCGATCCCGGTCCATACCGCATAAGCCGTACCGAATGGCAGCGACTTCAACGCGATCGCCATCAGTCCGAAGGAGAGCGCGATCGCAAGGCCGGTCGCGGCCGTCGGCCAGAACCTCGTCAGGCCGTCGGAATATTTCAAGCCGAACGCCCAGGCGATTTCGAACAAGCCTGCCGCGACCAGTGCAAGCCACGCGGTCACGGTGCGGCTCGCCCGGGTGCAAGCGTCAGCACCGCGTATTGGGCATAACCGCGGAACGGGCGTTCGAAACTCAATTCGGCACGGCAGGCATCCGAGATAGCCGAGAGCGCGGTTTTGAGATCGTCGCGCGGCGTGACGTCGAACATCACAAGCCATCGCCGCAGCAGCGTGCGGGCAATATCAGGCAATCGTTCCTGGCCGCCGAAATCGACAATGTGCAAACGTCCGCCGGGCTTGAGGTGGCTGACCGCCGCCTGCACAACGCGACGCCAGTCCGGGATCATCGAGAGACTGTAGGAAACAAAGATGTGATCGAACGAGGCGATGCCAAACATGCGCCCGGGGTCGAACGCGGTTGCGTCGCCATGCGCGATGCGAACCCGATCCGACAGACCGCGGCGCGAAATGGCTGACATCGCCGACGACAGCATTACCGTTGAGACATCGATGCCGAAAAATCGGGCGTCGGGATAGAGTCGAGCGGCCGACACCAGGTTCCTGCCGGTGCCGCAGCCGATCTCCAGCACGCTTGCGCCTGGCTTTGGCTGCAGGCCCGCGATCAACTGGTCCCGGCCGAGAAGGTAGTATCGCCGCGTTCCGTCATAGATGTGGCGCTGCCGGCGATACATCCGGTTCATGCGGTCGGTTGCCTCAGTCGGCCACGAGGTATCTGCGTCGATATCCTCAAAATAGGCAGACATCCCTGCACCTCTTAGATCGTATGCTTCGCTCACTCCTTCGGATGTTCGCACGACAGGGATGTGACAGACGCCGCGCCCGCGGCCGATGATCCCGTAATTCTACTGGCGAAACGGTTGTTTACAGGTTCTTTGCGATCGCCCGTTGTCGCAAAACTGCAGCGAGCGGGAGCTACGCTTGTCAGATTGCTGATTCGAGGAATGGATGAACACCCAGCTTATCGCGGACGCGGTCCGCAATTCCAGGGACGAGGCCGAGGCGACAATTTGGGACAGGCTTTTCGCATTCTGGTTTCGCCGCCTGGTCTATACCCAGATCTGGGAGGATCCCGAAGCCGACCTCGCGGCGCTGCGGCTGCCGGTCGGATCGACCATCGTCACCATTTCATCCGGCGGCTGCAACGCGCTGTCCTATCTCACCGCGCAACCGGCACAGGTCTACGCCGTCGACCTTAACGAAGCGCATCTTTCGCTGCTCAAGCTCAAGCTCGCGGGGCTTCGTGCCTTCTCCAGCTATGCGGATTTCTGGCAGTTCTTCGGCGAGGCCGCCTCGCGCGCCAATTCCGAACTGTATCGCGAGCGGCTCTGGCTGATGCTCGACGCGGATGCGCGCGCCTATTGGGACAAGCGCAACGTGATCGGCCGCCCGCGCCATGCCTATTTCACCGACGGCTTCTATCGTCACGGCATGCTCGGCCGCTTTATCGGCCTTGCGCATCTGCTCGCAAAATTCGCCCGCATCGATCTCGAAGCCTTGCTGAACGGCCTGAACGATTCTCCCGAACGCGTTGAGGCGCTGGATCGCCTGCATCGCCTGTTTCATTCATCGCTGCTTCGCCTGATCACCGGAACGCCCGCTTTGTTGTTCAGCCTTGGAATTCCACCGCAGCAGCGGGCGCTGCTCGGCGGCGGCGCGCCGCTCAACGAAGTGCTCTACGAGCGGCTGTTGCGGCTGATCAATGGTCACCCCAACGATACCAATTATTTTGCCTGGCAGGCGCTGCATCGCGCCTATCCCGGCCCCGGCGATCGCTGCCTGCCGCCCTATCTGCAAGCCCGTCACTTCGAGCGCATGCGTAACGGCGCGGGATTGATCATTCCGGTCCACGCCAATTTGCGGCTGTTCCTGGAGAGCCTCCCGGCGCGCGAGGTCGATGCCGTGATTCTGCTGGACTCGCAGGACTGGATGGCGCCGGATGAAATCCGCGCGCTGTGGAATGCCATCGATCGCACCGGCAGCGACAATGTCCGAGTCATCTTCCGCACCGCCGGCACGGAATCGCCGCTGGAAACTCCCGAACTTGCGCCGCTGCTGCAAATCTGGCGCCGCGACGAGGAACGAAGCGCGGTCGGCTTCGAACTCGACCGTTCCGGAATTTACGGCGGCTTCCACTGCTACGAACGGCGCTGATCTCCTCTGCGCGCGTTGCTTCACGGCCGCACCGCCGGCGTCTCGATCGGCATGCCCCGCGCGCGCGACATCAAGTAGAGTTCGAGCTCGATCAATTCAGGCGCACCGTAATCGTAGGCCTGGGCGCGGATGCCGGTGATGCAACTGCGCAGGCGGCGCTCGAGCGAGCCGAGCGATTGCCACTCCAGCCGGTAGATCGGATAGCCGGTCGGATGGGCCTGCGTGATGGGTGATCCCGCCAGGTGCTTGTCCCAATTGTCGTCGTGGCAGTTCGCGCAAGCCAAATTGAGCTGGCCCTGCCGCTGCATGAACAGCGCCCGTCCTTTGGCGACGAACGGTTCGAGCTGCGGGTCGTGACCGGCCGTGATGGCCACGCCGCGCGACTGCTCGGCGACGAAGGCGGTGAGCGCGAGCAGCTCGCGGCTTTCGTAGGCGAGCGGCGTCGCCTGTTGATGTCGGGCGCGGCAGAGATTGATGCGCCCTTCGAGATTGACCGGGCGGCCGAGCGTCTGGTCGAACACAGGATAGCGCGCGGCCACGCCCTTCATGCTCGACCGGGCATCGCCATGGCAATCGGCGCAGGATTTTCCGGCCGCGCCGGTTCTGCTGTCCCACAGCTTTTCGCCGTCGAGCACCCACAGCATGCCGGGATTGGCGGTATCGTCGTCCTGCATCGCCTTGGTGTCCGGTCCCATAAAACTGTAGCCGGAGCGGCGCTGTTCTTGCGGGATCTCGGTGGCCAAGAGGGGCAGGGCGGCCGCGATCGATAGCGCCGCCGCGACCATGGTGCAGGCAAATCTCATTCGACAATGATCGACGCCGAAGCGGTCTCGGCAAAACCTTGATCGCCGATCCATTCGAAATCGAACTTGCCGCTCTCGGTCGCAACCGCGAAGAAGGTGATGAAGGGATTTGCCGCGATCGCCGGAAACAGGTCGGCGCGAAAAACCTCGGCCCCGTTGTAACGGCAGCTGAAGCTCGTGATGATGTCGCGCGGGACGAGCTCTCCGGTCGCGGTGCGGCGATAGCCGGTCTCCATGATGTGCGACATCAGCGTCTTGATCTCGATGATCTCGCCGCGCTTTGCCTTCTTCGGAACATTGATCAGCGCCGATACCATCAGATCACATCCTCGGTGCAGGCCGCCAGCGTCACCACGACGTCGGCGCTGGCCGACCAGAACGAGCCGTCGGACAGTTGCGCGATGGCGACGATCTTCTGGCTGTCGGCGAGGCGAATACGGGTCGAGACTTGCGCGCGGCCGGCGCGCGGGCCGAGATAGAAATTGCCGACATTCGGCTGCGGGTTTTTTTCGTTGAAGACGTGGATGCTCTTGACGTAGTCATCCGCTGTCATCGGGCTCGTAACGATCACCGTGATCGGCACGGTGTTGCCGTTTTCGACCAGCGGGGGAATGTCGAGTTTTACCTTGCCGGTCTGCACCACGGCCGTGCCGACCACATTCCGGATCGCGCTCGCGTTCATGGCCGGCGTCGCCCCGGCAGGCCGCAGGGTCACGATCGGAACGGCGCCGAGCGCCGCTACGCCGCCGGCGAGGCCAAGGAGTTGGCGGCGCGTGGGATGGTCCTGGCTGTGCATCGTTGGTTCCGCTTCCCTAATCACGCAAGCTTGCAAGATATGCCACGATATCTTCGATTTGTTCCGCTGACAGGATCGGCTTGCCGCGCCACGCTGCGCCGACGCGCACCAACCCCTCGAGCCGGTAATAGGACGGCATGATGGTTCCCGGGTTGAGGCGGGACGCGTCGACCAGCCGAAGCCGAAGCTGGCCTTCAGTCGAGCGGCTGCCGGCGCCGGCAAGGCTGGGCGCGAGATCGCCCTGGAATTTGGCTTCCGGAAACGGCCCGGAATGGCAAAGGATGCAGGTGGTGGTGCGATCGAGCACCAGCGCGCGTCCTCGCGCCGCGTCGCCCGGCATGCCCGTCAGCGAGTCCGCAATCGCATCGCCGCTGACGACATACGGCCGCAGGTCTTGTGCGTTTGCCTTAAGGGGCAGGGCGAACGCCGCAGCCGCGAGCCACGCGCCGGCAACATGGAGAACCGAGCTAGCCAAAGGTGTCCACCGTGATGGTCTTGTACCAAACTCGCGCCTCGTCGGCTTCGCGCGTCCGCACCTCGCGCGGCGCATCGACAGGGCTGGTGCGGCCGCCCTCTGTCTCGGCGAACATGTCGTCCTTCGGTTGATAAACGCCGGACAGCGAGAACGCATAGCCGGGCGCGACCGTGTTGTAGCAGGCGCCGACCAGCTTTGGCATCGCCGGCGGTTTGCCGGAGATCAGGTTCGCCACCGCCTCGGCGCAGGCCTTGCCTTGCGCATTCGCGGCGGAGGCGGATTTGGGGATGCCGCCGCCGATGCAGGCATCGCCGATCACATGGATGTCTGGCACGAGCCTTGAGGCAAATGTCACCGGGTCGATCGGGCACCAGCCGGTCTTGTCGGCCGCGCCTGCGATCTCCGCGATGCGGCCGGCCTTCTGCGGCGGGATGACATTTGCCACTTGCGCGGTGTAGTTGCCGAAATCGGTGATCATGGTGTTGGTCGCGGGCTCGAGCGACGTGACACGCCCGCCTTGCGACAACGATATCCGCTCGATCAAGCCGGGATAAAGCTCCTTCCAGGCATTTTCGAACAGGCGCTGTTGCGGAAAAGTATCCTTGGCATCGAGAATGAGCACCTTGGAGCGCGGCTTTCTTGTCTGCAGATAATGCGCGATCAGGCTGGCGCGCTCGTAAGGTGCCGGCGGGCAGCGCAGCGGCGCCGCCGGCACGGCGAGCGCGACAACGCCGCCATCGTCCATGGCTTCGAGCTGCTTGCGCAACAACAGCGTCTGTTCGCCCGCCTTCCAGGCATGGGGCATTTTTGCCGCGGCGGCTTCGTCATAACCCGGCAGCGCGTCGTATCTCGCATCGATGCCGGGCGCGAGCACCAGACGGTCATAGCCAATCGAGGTGCCGTCGGCGAGACCGACCGTATGCTTTTGTGCGTCGACCTTCGCCGCAGCTTGCACAATCACCCTCACGCCTTCCGCACTAATCCGGTCGTAACCGAATTGCTGGGCTTCCAGTTCCCGCAAGCCCGCGATCACTTCATTGCTGAACGGGCAGGCGGTGAAAATCCGGTTCGGCTCGATCAGCGTGACCTGAAGCTTTGCATCGATCCGCCTCAAGGCCCGCGCGCAACTCGCGCCGCCAAAGCCGCCGCCGATCACGACGATCCGCGCGGTGGCTTGGCCATGAGACGGACGCGGCAACACCACCGACGCCGCCGACACCGCGGCGCCGGCAACGACGTCTCTCCGCGTCATCAGGCGTAGCGCGTCCATCGGCACCATCCGTGATCGGGCGGCGACTCGAAGGAGCCGCCGCCCGAAATCTCAAGCGAACGAGATGTTCTGGTCGCGCAGCGGCACCGAACGGATGCGCTTGCCCGTCGCCGCGAAGTAGGCGTTGAGTACCGCCGGCGCCGCCACGCCGATGGTGGGCTCACCGACACCGCCCCAGAAACCGCCGCTCGGCATGATGATCGATTCGACCTTCGGCATCTCGGCAATCCGCATCGAATTGTAGGTGTCGAAATTGGTCTGCTCGATGTAGCCGTCCTTGACGGTGCAGCCGCCATAAAACAGCCCCGTCAGGCCGAAGACGAACGAACCCGCGATCTGGCGCTCGATCTGCGCCGGATTGACCGCATAGCCGGGGTCGGTCGCAGCGACGATGCGATGCACCTTGATCTTGTTGCCGTCGGTGACCGAGATTTCGGCGGCGCCGGCGACGTAGCTCGCATAGGCGTGCAACTGAGCGATACCGCGGTAGACGCCTTGCGGTGCCGGTTTGTCCCAGCCGATTTTTGCGGCGACCGCATTGAGCACGGCAAGATTCTTCGGATGATTGGCCATCAGCTTGCGCCGGAACTCGAGCGGGTCCTGGCCGGCGGCATGCGCCAGTTCGTCCATGAAGCATTCGACATAGATCGCGTTGTGATTGACGTTGACGCCGCGCCAGAATCCCGGCGGGACGTGCGGATTGCGCATCGAATGGTCGATCAGGAGATTGGGAACGGAATATGCGAACGCGGCTTCGCCGTTCGGGTTGAGGCCGGCGAAGGTGGCGGGATCCTTGCCATTGACCATGGCATCGGGCCGCAGGCTGAACAGGATCGACTGTCCGGATATCCGCATGTGCAGCGCCGTCAAATTATTGTCGGCATCGAGGGCGCCGGTGAATTTGCACTGCGTGATCGGATGATACATGCCGTGCTGCATGTCTTCCTCACGCGACCACAACAGTTTTATCGGTGTACCCGGCATTTGCTTGGCGATGATCACCGCCTGCCGGACATAGTCGGTCTGGCCTCTGCGGCCGAATCCGCCGCCGAGCAGCAGCTTGTGCACGTCGCATTTGTCAGCCGGCAGGCCGGAGGCCTCCAGGGTCGCGGCGAAGGCGGCCTCGCCGTTCTGCGTTCCGCACCAGACCTCGCATCGATCGGCGCTATAGAGCGCGGTGGCGTTCATCGGCTCCATGGTGGCGTGGTTCTGGTAGGGATAGTTGTAGACCGCCTCGATCTTCTTCGCCGCGCCCGCGATCGCTGTTTTCACGTCGCCGCTCTGGTTGCCGACAAAGGCCGGTTGCGCATCATCGAGGCCTTCCGCGAGCCATTTCGCGATCGTCGCCGAGGAAACCTTGGCGTTCTCGCCTTCGTCCCAGACGATCGGCAACGCGTCGAGCGCGGTCTTGGCGTGCCACCAGGTGTCGGCGACGACGGCCACCGCGTTGTCGCCGACCCGCACCACTTTCTTGACGCCCTTCATATTGGTGACTTTGGCTTCGTCAAAACTTTTCAGCTTGCCGCCGAACACCGGACAAGCCTTGATCGCGGCGTTGAGCATGCCCGGCAGCTTGACGTCGATGCCATAGATGGTCTTGCCGGTGGTCTTGTCGGCGGTGTCGAGCCGCTTGAGCCCTTTGCCTGCGATCTTCCAGTCTTTCGGATCCTTCAATTTGACATCGGCGGGCGGCGTGACCCTGGCGGCCGCTTCGGCCACCTTGCCATAGGTCGTGGTGCGTCCCGACGGCGTATGGGTGATGACGCTGTTGGCGGCGATGCATTCGGACGCCGGCACCTTCCACTCGTCCGCCGCCGCCTGGATCAGCATCACGCGCGCGGTGGCACCGCCCTTGCGGACATATTCCTGCGAGGCGCGGACACCGCGGCTGCCACCGGTCGAGAAATCGCCCCAGACCCGCTTGCGGGCGACGTTCTGTCCGGGCGTCGGGAATTCGGTGGTGACTTTCGACCAGTCGCATTCGAGTTCTTCGGCGACCAATTGGGCAAGGCCGGTCAGCGAACCCTGGCCCATTTCGGAGCGGGCGATACGGATGACGACGGTGTCGTCGGGCCGGATCACGACCCAGGCGTTGACTTCCGGCGAGCCGTCGGCGGCGCGCACGACGGTCGGACCGCCGAAGGGAATGTCGAGGCCGAGCGCGAGTCCTGCGCCGAGCGTGGCGGAGCCGATCACAAAGGCGCGGCGATTGAGGTTGGTTGGCATGTGGTTCATGGCTACCTCCTCACGCGTTCGCGACGGCGTGGATCGCCTCGCGAACCTGCTGGAAGGTGCCGCAGCGGCAGATATTGGTGACGGCCTCGTCAATGTCCTGGTCGGTCGGCTTCGGCTTCTCCTTGAGAAGGGCCGCCACCGCCATGATGATGCCGCTCTGGCAATAGCCGCATTGCGGAACGTCGTTGGCGATCCAGGCCTGCTGCACCTTGTGCAGGGCGCGTTCGGTGCCAAGTCCTTCAATCGTGGTGATCTGTTTGCCGGCGGCCTCGCTGACCGCTACGCTGCACGAGCGCATTGCAACGCCGTCGACATGGACGGTGCAGGCGCCGCATTGCGCGATGCCGCAGCCATATTTGGTGCCGGTCAGGCCGATATTTTCCCGGATTGCCCAAAGCAGCGGCGTATCCGGCTCGACGTCGATATCGAAAGCTTTGCCATTGATTGTGAGGTTTGCCATCGCGATCCCCTTATTTTGGTTCAATCCATCGAGTGAACCCTGAGGAAATGCTTGGACTGCGACTTGGTGCCGCTCAAATCAAAATTCCGCGTTTGCCGGGCGGGGAATAATTGACTTGCTGCGGCGTTGCACGCTGACGCGCGACTTTCTGCCGGCTTTTCGCCCCGGGCGCGTTGACCTAGGCCTGCGATGCAATGCGGCCATGACAATAATGAATAGCGCAGGGTCATGTGGCGCGCGGGTGAGCGAAAAATTGCTTTCGATTCGATTTTTGAGAGAGCCTCGTTTCGCACACACGACTTCGCGATCTCGCGGCCTGATAGGCCCGAGGTTTGCCGGAAATTTCCTTACCCTCTCAATCAGAGGGCGCAGGGAATGCCGGGCGCCCGATGCGCCCGATAGCCGCGTGTGCAATGAGTGTTGGTAGAGCGCACACGCGTTAGTCAGGTCACACCGGAATCACCCGGCATTCCCCGCGCAATGGTTTACGGCTTATATCGTGCTCTCCCCGGCGACCGGGCTTTCTTGCCACCGTCGCCCCCAAGAAGCTTGCTTCTCAAGAACTTGACGCCAGCGTCGGGGCGTCAGGACCACACGTCTTCGCCGTCCGCCTCAGCGCCGTTCGTTATCGGCGCATCCGCGTCCACCGCATCCCGCCCCGCGTCCGTGACGATCGCGAACCGCCCCTCGAGTGGGACGGGACGGCAAATCATATAGCCTGATTTGCATTTCGGAAAAACAGAAATATTTTTGCAAAAGGGGCTGGACAGGTTTTTGCTGATTTGCCCGACGGGCAGATTTGCAGGGTGTGTACCAGTAAGATTAGTGCTTTGACCGCATCACAAATTCGTGCGGATAAGGCTTGGCGACACTGAAACTAAATTTACTTGAGACGACCGCATTTGGTTGCGATGTTGGATCATCGACTACCGTCGGGGCCTGCAGACCCCCGGCACTCCAAGACGGTTCGCCGTCCAAGTTCTGCTCACCGCTCGAGGTCGTTGGGCCTCGGGGGCTGAGCGTTTGGACGGACATATGAGCCGCATTTCTCTGGAATGCCCCGCTATTTTTCGTTGCTGCCGTCGGGGCGCGCTCGGCGCGGCGAAACCGGCCGAGGCGTCACGATGAACTTGGTCTCGTTTGCATTACGGCGCCCGATCTCGCTTTTGACGATGGTCATAGCCGTCGCATTGGTGGGCTTTCTGGCGGTCGATCGGATGTCTCGGGACATCTTCCCGGATCTCGGGGTGCCAACCATCTACGTCGCGCAGCCTTACGGCGGCCTTGATCCGGCGCAGATGGAAGGGTTCATCGTCAACTATTACGAATACCACTTCCTCTATATTACCGGCATCGAGCATGTCGAAAGCAAATCAATCCAGGGCGTAGCGCTGATCAAGCTCCAATTCCATCCCGGCACCAACATGGCCCAGGCGCTGGCCGAGACCGTCAGCTACGTGGACCGCGCGCGCGCTTTCATGCCGACCGGGACCGTCCCGCCGTTCGTGGTCCGGTTCGATGCAGGTGGCGTGCCGGTCGGCGACCTCGTCTTCTCCAGCAAGACGAAAACAGTCGCCGAGCTTCAGGACGCGGCGCTCTTCAAGGTGCGCCCATTGTTCGCGACCCTGCCGGGCGTGTCGGCACCGCCGCCGTTCGGGTCGAGCCAGCGCACCATCCTGGTTCGCGTGGATCCCGGCAAGTTGCGTTCCTACAACATGTCGCCAGACGAGGTGGTGCAGGCGTTGGCTGCCGGCAACACGGTCAGCCCATCGGGTAACGTCCGCATCGGCGACCTCTTGCCGATGGTGCCGGTCAACTCCGTTGTCCGGGATTTCAAGGGTTTGAGCAACATTCCAATCCGCTCGCATGGGACGCAGACGATCTTCATACGCGACGTCGGATCGGTCGAAGACGGCGCCGACATCCAGACCGGCTACGCGCTGGTGAATGGACGCCGCACGGTCTACATCCCCGTAACCAAACGAGCGGATGCCTCGACACTTGCGGTCGTCCAGGCCGTCAAAGCCAACTTGCCGCGCTTCCAATCCGTACTACCCGATGGTGTCGAGGTCAGTTACCAGTTCGACCAGTCCCCCTATGTGACGCGCGCCATCCAGGGCCTGTTCGTCGAAGGCGCTCTCGGCGCGGTGCTCACAGGCCTCATGGTGCTGCTGTTTCTGCGGGATTGGCGCAGTTCGCTCGTCGTGGTCCTGAACATTCCGCTCGCCATCCTCGCATCTGTGACGGCGCTCTGGGTATCGGGTCAGACCATCAACATCATGACCTTGGGCGGGTTGGCGTTAGCCGTCGGCATCCTGGTCGACGAGGCGACAGTCACCATCGAGAACATCCACACTCGTCTCGCCGATGGTCGCAGCCTTGCCCGCGCCGCGAGCGAGGCCACGGCCGAGACGACGCTGCCGCGCTTCGTGGCCATGCTCTGCATTCTGGCGGTGTTCATTCCCGCCTTCTTCATGACCGGTGCTGCGCACAACCTGTTCGTACCGCTGGCCTTGGCGGTCGGCTTCTCGATGGTGGGGTCTTACCTGCTTTCCAGCACCTTTGTGCCGGTATTGTCGGTCTGGATGCTGCGCAATCCGGGCACGCACCACAAGCCGCAAGAGACGTCTTTCGATCGACTGCGTGCCGGGTACGATCGGTTCGCGCGCGCCGTCATGAAACGACGGCGCATCGTCGTGCCTTCCTATCTCGTCATCACCGGCGCAATCATTCTCCTGGTCGGCAGCTCTCTCGGCACCGAGATTTTTCCGATCGTGGATACCGGCCAGCTGCAGTTGCATCTCAGGGCTCCCGCGGGAACGCGCATCGAGCGCACCGAGCAGATCGCGTTGCAGACACTCGACGCGATCAAGCGCGAGGTCGGGCCGGATAACGTCGACATCAGCCTCGGTTTTGTCGGCACGCAGCCGCCCAATTACCCGATCAATACGATTTATCTCTGGAGTTCAGGCTCCGAGGAAGCGGTGCTGCAAGTGCAATTCAAGCGCGGCGCCCGGATCGGTATCGAGGAATTGAAGGAACGGCTCCGTCGGAAATTGCCCCAGGAATTGCCGGGTGTGCGCTTCTCGTTCGAGCCAAGCGACATCGTCAGTCGAGTGATGAGTTTCGGAGCGCCGACACCGATCGAGGTGGCCGTGAGCGGACCGAATCTTGCCGATAGCCGCCAATATGCCGACAAGCTGCGAGCGAAATTGGCGCAGGTGCCGACGCTACGTGACCTGGGATTTGAGCAGGAACTCGATTACCCGACCGTAAAGGTCGCCGTAGATCGCGAGCGAGCCGGCGTACTCGGCGTTACGGCGAATGATGTGGCGAAATCGCTCGTCGCGGGCACGTCATCCAGTCGCTACACCTCCGCCAATTATTGGCCCGATCCCAAGAGCGGCATTGGCTATCAGGTGCAGGTCGAGATCCCCGAACACCAAATGAATTCCCTGGAGGAGGTGAAGAACCTCCCCATCGCTCGCCGGTCGGGCGGACAGATCGACCTCCGCAATGTGGCCGGCGTTACCGACGGCACGGCGCTCGGCGAATATGACCGCTACAACATGCAGCGCATGCTGACGCTGAGCGCAAACATCTCGGGCGAGGATCTCGGACGCGCGGCAGCTCGCGTGCAACAGGCGATCAGCGATACGGGAAAGCCGCCGGATCGCGTAAATGTCACCGTGCGCGGGCAAGTCGAGCCGATGGCGGAGATGTTCGGAGGTCTACGCCTGGGGCTCTTGATGGCGGTGGGTGTCATCCTTCTGCTGCTGACCGCCAATTTCCAATCGTTCCGGCTTTCCCTGGCGGTGGGCTCGACGATTCCCGCCGTCATCGCCGGGGTCGTGCTTATGCTGTGGCTCACCCGGACCACGCTCAACATTCAATCCTTCATGGGCGCGATCATGGCGATCGGCGTGGCCGTGGCAAACGCCATCCTGCTCGTGACTTTCGCTGAGCGCAGCCGGATTGACGGCCGCGAACCATGGGAGGCCGCAATCGAAGGCGCGCGAAGCCGTCTGCGTCCGATCCTGATGACAAGTTTCGCGATGCTGGCCGGGATGATGCCAATGGCGCTGGGCCTGGGCGAAGGCGGAGAGCAAAGTGCTCCGCTAGGGCGGGCGGTGGTCGGCGGCCTTCTCGGCGCAACATGCGCCACGCTCATCATCTTGCCGGCAATCCTGGCCACGCTGCAGTCGCGGCATGCCCCGGTTTCCGCGTCGCTCGATCCTGACGACCCCCATAGCCGCTACTTCGACCCGGAGCCGCGGTTCGCCTCGATGTCGGATCGTGGCGACCCACCCGCCGAATCCTATGATCGGGCGGCGGAATAAGCGAGCAGCCAAAACGGAATCTAGAGGCAACACCATGAATTTCATGAGCCGAGCGGGCATCAAGGTCTTGGCAGTCGTCATCGGCGTCGGCGCGGCAGGTATCGTTGCCGATTGGCATTTGGCAGCATCGCCATCGCCGTCGCTCGTGAGTCCGTGGAAGCCGGATAACCTGCCGCGGGTCGAAGTTGTGCGTCCGCGCCGCGCCACGGTGGCCCAGCGTCTCCAGACCAACGCCACCCTCGAAGCTTTTGAGGAAACAGATCTCTTCGCCAAGGTCTCCGGATACCTGTCCGATGTTCGCGTCGACATCGGAGATCACGTGAAAGCGGGTCAAGTGCTCGCCGTGATCGACGTTCCAGAAATGAAGCAGGAGCTCGCCGAAGCCAAGGCACAGCTCGAATCCAGGAAAAGTTCGCTAGAGAGCGCACGCCGCCAACTAGACCACAACAAGGCGGACGTAGCGCTTCAGAACGCCTTGGCGAAAGACCGGGACCAGCTGGGCGAGGGACGGGGGTTCATCAGCGACCGGACGCTCGATCAGGTGCACGCCAATGCCAATATCGCCAAGGCTGATCTCGGCGTTGCAGAGGCAAACCGCGACCTCGCGGCGAATCAGGTCGACGTCGCCGCCGCGACGGTAGAGAAGATCAAGACGCTGCTCGCCTACACGCAGATCGTGGCGCCTTTCGACGGTGTGGTGGCGCGGCGCCAGGTGAACCGGGGCGATTTGGTCCAGGCCGCGGCGGCCACGCGGACGACGCCGTCGGCGGGTTCGCTTTTCACGGTGCAGCGGATCGACACCATCCGGGTGTTTTGCGACGTTCCGGAGAACGACGTACCTCACCTTCACGTCGGCGTTCCTGCCATTGTCAAGCCGTCCGGCTTCGACGGTAAGCCGTTTATCGGCAAGGTAACCCGTTTCTCTCTGCGTCTCGATCCCGAGACCCGCAACATGCGTACCGAGATCGACTTGCCCAACCCCGAGGAACGGCTTTATCCGGGCACCTATGCGGAGGTCTCACTGGAAATGAACCGGCGCCCCGATGCGCTTACGGTACCCGCCGCAGCCGTCGGTTCAGATGGCGACGGCAACTTCGTATACACCATTACTGGCAATCGGATCACACGCCTCGCCATAAAGACTGGTCTCACCGATAACGGTCGCACCGAGGTGACTGCGGGCCTATCGCAGGAGACACCGGTGGTGGCAAGCACCAAGGGCGCGCCGCTACCGAGAACAGCGGTTCAGCCACAGATGGTCAGCGAGAACTCCTAGCCCCGTCAGAAAATCAGCACCGCGCCCGACGCCAACGCGCAGGTCCGACGGGTCGCTGATCCGGCCTACGGGCTGTCCGGCAAGCGGCGGATCGACGGCGATTACAGACATCGCGGACATGCGGGTTATTTGACTCCCGCGCTTAATGCCCGGACGATATGCTTTGGGCCGGACCTCGGGGCTCAATCCGAGATCGGCAATTTTCAGCTGCAATCTGGCGGCCTTGGTGGCTGGCGGTCAGCCACCAAAGAGACGTCTTGAATAAAATCACGGGGATGCGCGATGTCCAGGAGCGAAGTTTCACGCCGTTCGCTATTGGCCGGAATGGCCGCCGCGCCGTTCGTCCGCAGCGCCAGCGCCCAGGCCGCCTGGCCGAACCGTCCGGTGCAGGTGATGGTGCCTTATCCGCCCGCCGGCGGCGCCGACACCACCGCCCGGATTCTCTACGCCAAGATCGGCACGATCTTGGGACAGCAGTTCGTCATCGAAAATCGCGGCGGGGCCGGCGGCACCATCGGTGAAGCCATGGTCGCGAAGGCTGCCCCCGACGGCTACACCATCCTGCATGACGGCACCGCGTATTCGGTCAACGGCGCGCTCTATTCGAACCTTTCGTTCGACTACAACAGGGATTTCGACGCGGTGGCTTTGGTGTCGCTGGTGCCGAATATTCTGGTGGTGACGCCATCGTTGCCGGTGAACACGATGGCGGACGTGATCGCCTACGCCAAGGCCGCGCCGGATGGCATCGACATGGCTTCCTCGGGCAACGGCACGCTGCAGCATCTGTCCCTCGAAATGTTCCGCTTCATGACCGGGACCAAAGTGAACCATGTGCCCTATCGCGGCGGCGGCCCGGCGCTTAACGATGTCATGGCCGGGCAGGTGAAGTTTTTCTTCTCCAACGGATCGTCGGTGGTCGGCCTGATCCAGGGAGGCAAGGTCAAGGCCATCGCCCACACCGGCAGGGGCCGGCTGAAAAGCTTGCCCGACGTTCCGCCGGCGTCGGACACGCTGCCCGGCTTCGAGGCCTATGAATGGAACGGCGTGTTCGTGCCGCATGGCACGCCGCCGGCAATCGTACGCACCCTCAACGGAGCGATCAACGAAGCGATCCGCGCGCCCGACGTCAAGGAGCGCTTCGAGCAGCTCAACATCGACAGCCGGCCGAACACCCCGGAAGAATTCCGCGCCTTCGTCAAAGACCAGATGGAGCGCTGGGGCAAGGTGGTGAAGGAAGCCAACATCAAGCTGGGGTAAAGCCGTCGGCTCAGGAACCGCCGCGCTTGACCCCACGTGTCCTAAGCTGAATTTTGAAGTGTCCTAATTCGAATTCTGGCCAGATGAATATGCTGGTCGCCCCTCGGGCCAAGGCTGCCTCGCTCGTGAAGAACAATTTAGTGGTTTGAGCACGGCGCCTGCTTACTTCAAGCATAAAGGATGCTGAGTGCCCGGACGGCGCGCTTGAAGGCGCTTCGTCGGGCCGCACATTCACGATCTCTCGATGTAGTACAGGAGGTATGACCATGACCTCACCTAAGATAGGTGCTCCGGAGGTGTTTCTGTTGTCGACGGCTGTCACATCAATGTTCGCATGTGCCACCTACCGCCGCTGGACAAGGTCGTCTTGCTGCAAAGCAGATGTGATCTCGATAATCAGAAAGGCTGTTCCGCTGACTGCGAGTCTCATGTTGCTGATCTCGTCTCCGGCGTTCGCCGCAAGGCCGCACCAAACGCGCGCTGATGATCCAGCGAGGCCGACTTATGAGCGCCAGCTGATACCCGCTCGCAATCACTACTCCAATCCTTACATCGGTCTGTGGGTTCAGGGTTATCCGCGACCGACCCGATCGTGATCGCCGGTGTGCTCGCCGGCATGAGCGGATAGTAAAGTGGTGTCGAACCAGGATCCCTCTTCGACGTCAATCGAGCGGCGAAAGCACCATACCGGCCAAAACGTGCGACCGGTTTCCGACAGGGCCGTGGCCATTTTCTTCGCCATCCTCGTCGCAATTTTGGTGCTGGGTTATCTGCTCATGACCAAGCTGGCCGACGACTCACGCGCAGAGAACTGCATGATGGCGCATCGCAAAAATTGCGGCGCCATCGAATGGCCCTCCAAGTGACGAGAGCAGCCTGTTGGCGCCGCAGACGGACTCGCGGAGAGGGTAGGCCGCGCGAGGCCTTTAACGCGGCGCCAACCCGACGATTTGTTCAGCTCAATTGAATTTCTGCGGGTAGTTCTGCTGTTTTGCGCTCTCGCGCGAGCGTTCAGTCCGAGTTTGGGCAGGCAATTTCCGCCGTGCAACCCGGGCCGGCCGAAATCCTAAAACGAAACTCATGCAATTTGATGATCGCGGCGACCATGCTCAGCCCCAGACCGAGGCCTTTGGTGTTTCGACTTTTTTCTGAGCGATAAAAGCGCTGGGTCACCGCTTCTCGTTCGATCTCGGGGATGCCGGGGCCGCTGTCAATCACCCGGATGACGGTCTCGCCTTCCTTGCAAAGCAGGACGAGCCCCACGCGTCCGCCTTCGGGGGTGAACTTCACGGCGTTGTCGACCAGATTGACAACGGCCTCGAACAGAAGATCCCGGTCGCCCTGCACCGTCGCCCCATCGGGAGCTTCGGCCCAAAGGGCGACACCCTTGTCCTCGGCGATCGGACCGTAGAGATCGCCCACATCGCGAATCAGAGGGGCGAGTTGGACCTCGCCAAACCTTTCGCGCCGTCGGCTATGCTCGATTTCCGTAATGCGCAACAGCGCCGTGATCGTGGTCAGCAATTGGTCGAGACCAGCGATCGCCTGATCGGCAACAGCGCGGAATTCCTTCAGCGTTGAGGCGTGCTCGCGGCCGCGTTCGAGACGTATCCGCACGCGGGTGAGCGGCGTGCGCAGGTCATGCGCGATATTGTCGCCTACAACCTTCGCCTCCTGCAGAGCTTCCTCTAGCTTCCCCGCGCGCACCGCCGCGGTTAGGTCGCTGGCCACGCCCCGGTAACCGAGAAAACGTCCTTGCGGATCAAATAGCGGCTTGCCGCTGGTCGCGATGTAGACTTCGGAACCGTCCCAGCCGATGGCTCTGTACCTGAAATCGCGAAATGGCCTGTGCGCATCGAGATTAGCGATGTGACGGCGCCACTTTTCTGGCTCCTCCCCGATATCGTTGGCCAAATCCCCTCGCTTCGTGCCTATCCGGCGGCTCGGCGTCCCGAGGGGGTTGTGCTGGTCGGATACATTGATGAAATGGTGGTCCGGCCCGGTCTCCCAGTACCAATCAGAAGCCGACTCGGTAAAATCGCGGAATCGCTGTTCGCTCTCTCGAAGCGCCTTCTCGTCCTGCTTGCGCTTCGTGACATCCATCACAGTGCCGACATATTCAACAGGACTGCTGGAGGATGCAATAAAGACCGGGCGCGCCACCGTGTGAATAAACTTGACGGCGCCATCCGGAAGAACAATCCGGTAGTCCAGTTCGTAAGGCTTTCCTTCAGAGAGTGCTTTCTCACGAATTGCATCCGTGTGAGCGCGATCCTCGGGACGGAGGCGCTGGCGAATTCCCTGGAGTGACGGCATCCCCTTATCCGGATCGAGGCCGTAAATCTGATAATATTGATCCGATAGATAGACAAATTCTCTCGAAGCGACATTCAATGCCCAACTGCCGGTTCGGGTCAGCCTCTGCGCTTCAGCCAAATAGGTTTCGTTCCGACGTAATTCGCTGGTCCGTTCGGCCACCGTTTTTTCGAGCTCAAGCCTGGCACGGCGTAGCGCTTCCTCGGTGTGCTTTGCGTCGGTGATATCCGTGCAGGACCCGAACCAATTGACAATGCCACCCTTGCTGTCACGGACCGGCACGCCGCGCGTCTTGAACCAGCGGTAAACTCCGTCGCGCCGCCGAACGCGGTATTCGACATCATAGGCGTGTCGCTCCGCTACCGAATCCGTCCAAACTCGCCGCGTACTATGCCGGTCATCGGGATGGAGAACGTCCATCCAGCGCCAACCGAGCAACTCACTCTCGGCGACCCCGGTGTATTGCGTCCATTGCGCGCTAAAATAGTCGCACGCGCCGTCCGGCGTGGCAGACCAGACAAGTTGCGGCAACGCCTCGACCAAGCGGCGCCAACGCTCCTCGCCCTTGCGCAATGGTTCGTCGTCCAAGCTGCGACGCGGTTCGTTCATAGCCAGCAATCCAGTCGCGCTGCCCCGGCCGCAAGTAAAAATAAATTTAATCCAAAAAACATTCGCTAACAACCGCGACCAATGGCCCTAGGAACTATCGTCGAGCACGTTTCGGAAATTCCTTCTGCTTCACGGTCGCCTCAACTTCCGATGATGCCGACCAGACGAGGGCGGCGGTGGTTTGCGAGCGGGTTCTCGGCCGGCAGGGCGCGCAGCCATTCGCGGAAACTGACGACCTCGGGACAATCCGCGGTGCCTTCAGGCGCGATCAGCCAATCACCCAAACCGGATCCCTCATTGACCCGGTCGCAGCGATAGCCCGGATGGTGGCCAAGACCGCGGGCTATCAGCAGGTCGACCTTGCCCTCGACCAACTCGTGCAAGCCGGCGGGCTGCAGCACCCGCAAACCGATTTCCGCATGCGCGCTGCGAAACTCCGCCAACTCGAGGCGACGCAGGTCGAAGCTGCCATGGACCCCCAACTGCAGCAGGACCGCACCTGCCGGTTTCAATTGCGAGGTCGCGTCCGCAATGCGACGAAAACCATCGGATATCTCGGGCAGATAGGCCTGACCGGCCGCGGTCAGGATGAGCTGCTTATGCAGCCGCTCGAACAGGCGTACGCCGAGGCGCGCCTCCAACGCTTTCACCTGCTGCCCCACGGCGGCGGGCGTCACGTGCAGCTCGTGCGCGGCCAGTTTGAAGCTGAGATGCCGCGCGGCGGCTTCGAATGCGCGGAGCGCGTTGAGCGGTGGAAGGATGTAGGTCATCGCGCTGCAGTTTGACACTGATAGGCCGAGGCCTTGCAATAGATTTTCTAGTGCTTGACCGAAGGAACTATGCTTTGCGCTGACTTGGTGTCCCCGGTTACGGTCGGTTCGCAACATCCGGAGATCAGGTGTCCAATGGCTGAGATCATCCATCCCTTTTACGAGTCGCATCGCGGTGCAATGGAGGCCGCCATGCGCCATCGCCTCGACCTTGCCGAAGAGATGTTGTGCGAGCGCGCGCATCTATCCAATATTGATGGGATTAGGCAGGAGGTGATGGACGAGTTCGAAATCGTGCTCACCCAAATGCCCTATGTCGGAGGCGCGGCAAGTCGTATGAGCGATTTCTTCATGCGTCTCATCGGCTTTATGGCCATCAGCCGAGTGCTCCGGCGACACGGCGTGTCACTGTCCGTGATCGGCGAAATCGAGCGAGAAACCTACAAGGCGCAATTGCTCACCGTGCCCGAAGCGGAACGTCTCGCCTCGGGGCGTCAATTCATGTCGTCAGAGAATCAGGCCTTGCTGCGCGAGCAGGCTACAAAAAGCGCGACAAAAAGCCATCAGAATGAGTTTCCGGCAGATTTCGTCTACGATTTCGTCGAGCCGAGCCCGGGTGACAATTTTGAATTCGGCATCAACTACAAAGCTTGCGGCTTTTGCAAATTCGCGGCTCGCCATGGAGATAAAGAAATCTTGCCGAACCTTTGCGGGCTTGATTTCGACGCCTATGCAACGCGGGGCATCCACCTGGAAAGGACACAAACGTTGGCTGGCGGCGCGAACCACTGCGATTTCCGATTCTCGCGGCTCCCGTCGGACTAGGACGACGTACGTGTGTGCTTGGGTCATTCTGGCCCACGATGTGGAACGAGTTCTTGCCGATATCGATGCCCATCACGGCGATCGCTGAGTTTAGTTTCGAAGACATGGCGCGCTCCTTGTCTTGGGCGCCCCTTCCTGGCTTCGATTGCTGGCGGGGCGGGAGCACGGCCGGACCATCCCATTAATGGACATCAGGACTTTGCAACAAGCAACGCGAAGCCAGCCCCTATCAATGCACTCGGTCGACCTGATACGATGGCCCGCTGGCGGAGGGAAACTGAAGGTTGATGGCGGCGGCTATGGTCTGCGCGACGAGCAACTTCCCGTGCATCCACCGGGCGCTGACCGAAGGCGTCATCTGCAGGAGGGCCCTAGAATGAAGAAGACATTTGCTGCCTTCATCGCGGTCGCAACGATCGCTGGTTCGCTCGCCGTGACGTCGGCAAGCGCGAAGCGTGGCGTTGCTGCAGGCGTCCCGGCTCCGGGCTACTACCCAGGTCCCGGGCCTTACGATTTTGGCAGTTGCGAATGGGTGACGCAGCGGTTCTGGGACGGCTATGGCTGGCGGGTCCGCCGGGTGCGAGTCTGCTTCTGACCTGCGATTACGCGGGATTGAACGGCTCATGGCAACCATCGAACCGGGCATTGAGCCTGATCAGCTTTTGATACCGTTTGTAGCCATTTTTCATTCGTTGCCCGGTCGCAAAGTGCTAGGCTTCAGGCATTGAACAAGCGTGGTCCTTCGGGGGCACATGCGGCGGCGCGAGTTCATCATGCTTGCTGGCGGTGCAGGCGGTTGTGCGTCACCGCTCGTCGCGCGCGAGCCGGACCATTTCATCGTCAGCAAGCGATGGGCTTTTGTAGTTGAGTTGATCCGATGCAAACGTGGGTCCGAACGCTCGTTGCGATTGTGTTGGCGCTCACTGCATTGAGCGCGATCTCCGAGCGAGTGCGCGAACAGGGCGTGACCGACACTGAAATTCGTATCGGCAATCTCATGCCTTATAGCGGAAATTTGGAGGTCTTCGGGGCGATTGGAAAAGCCGAAGCAGCGTATTTTGAGATGATCAACGAGCGCGGCGGGATTGGCGGCCGCAAGGTACGCTTTATCTCATATGACGACAAATCCAATCCGGTGACCGCCCTGGAGCTTACGCGCCGTCTTATCGAGGAAGACGACGTCTTGTTGATGTTCGGCTCTTTTGGAACTCCGGGCAACTTTGCCGTTCGCAGTTACTTGAATGAAAGGCAAATTCCTCAACTTTTTATCGCCTCCGGAGACGATCATCTGAGCGATCCATCGTTGTTTCCGTGGACAATGGGTTGGCAGCCCTCGTTTCGGGAAGAGGGGCGCATCTACGCCAACTACATACAGGCGTCCTACCCCGGAAGCAGGATTGCAGCGCTTTGGCAGAACGATCAAGTCGGTCGAGAAATATTCAAGGGGTTGGAAGACGGGCTCGGCAACGTCGCCCGTATGATCCGGGTCGATATCGCGTACGATATCGCGGATGAGCATCTGGACACCCACGTATCGATCTTGAAGCGATCAGGAGCCGAGATATTTTTATTTGCAGGAGCGCCTGCAAACGCAGCGAAAGTAATCCGATTGGCGGCGGAGATGAATTGGCACCCAGTGTTCATTTTGAGCCATATGGCTTCATCGATTGCGACGGCGCTAAAGCCTGCTGGCGTGCAAAATGGTGTGGGCGCGATTACAGCCGCCTTCTTGAAGGATGCCAACGATCCAGCTTGGAAAGACCAACAAGCCACAAAGGACTGGCAGTCATTTGTTGACAAATATAGTCGGGCCGGAGGCAAAGACGACGGCGCCGCCGTCTTCGGCTACGCGGCTGCCGAGACACTGGTGCAAGTACTCAAGCAGTGCGGCAATGACCTCTCCCGCGAGAACGTCATGAAGCAAGCGGAGACCCTCAAAGACTACCAAGGCTCCGCTTTGCTGCCTGGGATCAAAATCAACACCGGACCTTGGAACTTTCGGCCGATCAAACACCTGCGACTGGTTCAATTCGACGGCCGCACGTGGCAACCAATCGGTGATGTCCTCGAAACGGCTTTCTCCAACGTCGACAGGTAGCCGCGTCCGGGAAAACAACTGGTTCGAATGGAGGATGCGAAATCTGATGTCTCCATGCGACATGCCGCATGGGCAAGCGCTCATCATTACTCGTACCGATGCCCGAGGTAATTTGAGCGGCCTGCGTGATGGCAGGTACAGCAGACCGTCAGGGTGCGCCGCCACATGCAGAAAATCGACGATGCAGTATGTTTTCAGACGTGGCCGGTCTAACTGACGATGTCGGTTCTTGGGGCAAAGCGGACTCACAGCCGACGTCGCGGAAACAGACCGCGCCAAAGTCCTTGCGGACATTGTCAACTACTTCCCGCGCTTGTGAGGGACGACTCGTCCACATCTCCGGGTTGATTTAATGTGGCTGCCGTGCGGGCCTGTTGATTCCCGCCCGATTCTGGTTTCTCGAGGGGCAGAATAGGCATGCCACAGGCTGACGGCTCATCGGCGACTATCAAATCCAACGAAAACATTGAGATGTCAGCTTTGAGGAGAAGAACAGACGGACGGGACTGCGAATGATCCAGACCGGATCTTGACCGTCGCGTTATGTGCCGCTGAAGATGATGCGGAGCGATTTGGACCTTAACAAATAGGCGAAGGAGCAATTTGGATGGGCAAGATCTTGCGCATTCTCGTCGTGGCGGCCGCCCTTGCGGCAAGCGCTGGCGCAACGATGAGAGCCACCGACGCGCTGCCTTCGGAATCGTTGGCCGTCACCGCATCGCGCCTCGGACAGACGGCGCTCAACGATCCCGCCGCCTTCGATTTCGTGGCAGCGCTGACCACCGAGATCGGGCAGCGTCTGGCCGGTACCGAAGCCCATAAGCGGGCGGTGGCATGGGCCGAGGCCAGGCTGAAAGCAGCGGGCTTCGAGAACGTGCACTCGGAGCCATTTAGCTTCCCCGCCTGGATCCGCGGCGCCGAAAGCGCCGACATTGTCGGTTCAGCGCCGCAGCATCTCACTGTGACCGCGTTGGGTGGCTCGGTCGCGACGGAGGCGAACGGCATCGAGGCCGAGATCGCGCTGTTCCGGACGTACGACGATCTGCTTGCGGCTGCTCCGGGATCGCTCAGCGGCAAAATCGCCGTCGTGACCCAGCGCATGGTGCGGGCGCAGGACGGCAGCGGCTATGGCGCCGCCAACCCGATCCGGCGTTCCGGTCCCTCCGAAGCCGCAAAGCGCGGCGCCGTTGCCTATCTGTTGCGCTCGCTCGGCACCGACAGCCATCGTCTGCCCCATACCGGGGCCCTCAATTACCAGGACGGCGCGCCGCGGATCCCGGCGGCAGCGCTTGCCATTCCCGACGCCGAGCAGCTCGAGCGGTTGGCGGCGCTTGGTCCGGTACGGATCCGGCTTCTGCTGACACCGACGGTTCAAGAGAACGCGCCGTCCTGGAATGTCGTCGGCGAGGTCAAGGGTACCGAGCGTCCGGATGAGATCGTTCTGATCGGTGGACATCTCGATTCCTGGGATCTCGGTACCGGCGCCACCGATGACGGCGCCGGCATTGCGATCGCCTTCGGCGCCGCCCGGCTGATCGCCGGCCTGCCGCAGCGACCCAGCCGCACGATCCGTGTCGTCCTGTTCGGCGCCGAGGAGATGAATTTCAGCGGCGCCGCCTATGCCCAGGCCCACCAAGGAGAAACCGGCAAGATCGTGGTGGCCGGCGAGGCCGATTTCGGGGCGCGGAATGTCTATTCCGTGCAGCTTCCAGGCGCCGCCGCCGACAGTGATTTCGGCCACACGCTGGAGCGGATCATTGCGCCGCTCGGCGCCAACGTCGATCGCCGGCCGGCCCTCGGCGGCGGCGACGACATCCGTGACCTGCAGAAAGCCGGCGTGCCGGCGGTATCACTGCGCCAGGACGGGCTAGATTATTTCGACACCCATCACACCGCGGACGACACGCTCGACAAGATCGATCCGAAGCAGCTCGACCAGGCAGTCGCCGTGTGGTCGGCCTTCACCTATCTTGCCGCGGCATCGGACGTGGATTTCAGGAGGCTCGCACCAACGGCAAAATAGCCCGCGCCAGCGGGCGTGCATTGAATGACGACGCGCCGCCTCGCAGCAATTCTCGCCGCCGCTGTGGCTTCATTTTGGCCTTGTCGGTACGCATGACGCCGAGGCGTTGGCGCAACCGGCCGCTTCCGCACCTCAGGCGGTGTCCGACGTGAGTCCGCAATCCGCAAGAAGGCGGACATCCATCAACACCATGGATTGATGGATTTCACGCTCTAATTCACCCCGCCGGCCTGACGAAGACGGCTGCAATCGACTTTCTGCTACTTCCGGCCGACCGCGCCATCGACTAGGCTCGGCCGCAACAACAATAATAAAGAAGACCATTTTGGGCGCCGGGGAGAATACGCTTTGAACGGACAGGCAGGCCGGCGTAGCGAGGTCACGCGCAACGGCGTCGAGGGGTTTGGCCGGCGGGCGATGGCAGGCCTTTGGGTCGCGTTATTGCTCGCGATCCTGGGCTTCCTGGTGATCTATCCGGTGCTCACGCTGTTACTGGGGGCGCTGACCGACACCAATCCGGTGGTCGATGGCTTCAGCCTGCGCCACCTGTCGATCACAAACTTCCTCACCGTGCTGGCCAATCCGAATGTCGCCGAGGCGCTCGCCAATACGCTGGTCGCCTGCGGCGGCGGCACCGCGATCGCGGTCGTGATCGGGCTCGCCTTCTCCTGGATCGTGGTGCGCACCAACACGCCGTTCAAGGGGCTGATCGCCGCCGCCAGCATCCTGCCGCTGTTCGCGCCGCCGCTGGTCGCGGGCGTCGCCTGGAGCATTTTGGGCTCGCCGAAGACCGGCCTCATCAACACGCTGTTCAAATGGGTCGGCCTCGACTGGCACGTCGATTTCTATACGCTGTGGGGCCTGGTGTTCGTGTTCGGCATCTATTACGCGCCCTACGTCTACATGTTTACATCCTCGGCGCTGCGCAACATGGATCCGAGCCTGGAAGAGGCCGCCGAAATCTCCGGCGCCAGCGCGTTTGCGACGTTGTTCTCGGTAACGTTCCCGCTGATCATGCCGGCGATCGTCTCCGGTATGCTGCTGTCGTTCATCGTCATGCTCGGCATCTACGGCATTCCGGCGGTGCTGGGTGCGCCGACCAATCTTGCGGTGCTGACCACCTATATCTTCAAGCTCACCAACTGGTCGCCGCCGCTCTACAACACCGCGGCCGCGGTCGCGATCATCCTGATGTTCGTCACCGGCGGGCTGGTGTTCCTGCAGCAGAAAGTGGTGAGCGGGCGCAGCTACACCACGGTTGCCGGCAAGGCGTTCCGGCCGCGCAATCTCGATCTCGGGCCGTGGCGCTGGTTCACCTTCGCGCTCGGGCTCGTCTATCTCGTGGTGGTCGTGATCCTGCCGTTGCTGGCGCTGATCGTGGCGGCGTTCCGCAAATTCATGTTCATCCGCGATGCCGCTGCTCTCTTCGACATGCGGCAATATTCGCTGATGCATTTCTACTCCATCTTCGACAATCCGCTGACGCTGAACTCGATCTACAACGCGGTCGAGGTCGGAATTATCACGGCGATCGTCGGCGGCGCGCTTGCATTCGCGATCGGCTACAGCATTCACCGCACCCGGTTGGCGGGCCGGCGCAGCATCGACCTGATCTCGACCTTGCCGGTGGCGATCCCGGGGCTCGTGATCGGCGTCGCTTATTTGTGGGCCTGGATCGGGATTCCCGGCGGCCTCTATGGCACCATCTGGATTCTCGCACTCGCCTTCATCGCGCGCTTCATGCCGGATACGGTCAAGGCGCTGTCTACTTCGTTCCTGCAAATCCACCGCGAGCTCGAAGAAGCCGCCTGGGTCTGCGGCAAGGGCATGCTCGGCACCATCGCGACCATCGTGCTGCCCTTGGCGCGGCCGGGCGTGCTGGCCTCGATGACGCTGTTGTTCGTGCTGGCGATCCGCGAGCTCGGCTCGTCGCTGTTTCTCTACACCAGCAACACCATGGTGATGTCGGTGCTGCTGCTGGACTATTATGAAGGCGGAAATCTCGGCAAGACGGCAGCCTTCAGCCTGGTGCAGACGGTGCTGCTCGGAGTGCTGATCGGCGGCGCCAACTGGCTTGCGCGCGGGGCCGCCCAAGGCAGCGTCGCGCAAAGAATAAGATAACTCTAGGGAAGGAATGCGCCATGAAAACAAAAGTCGTCGCCATGATCGCCGGCATCGCCGGTCTCGGGATCGCACTGAGCGGCGAGCCTGCGTTTGCCCAGCAGGAGTTCGGCTCGCCCGAACTGATCGCGGCGGCGAAGGCCGAGGGCAAGCTCGTCTACTACACGGCAAATTTCGCCGAGGTCGAGCAGGAGGTGATAAAAGAGTTCAACAAGCGCTTCCCGGAGATCAAGGTCGAGATGGTGCGCGCGCCGGGCGGCCAGCTCATCACCCGCGTCAGGACCGAGGCCGCGGCCGGCAAGCTGATCGCCGACATCGTCGATCATTCCGACCGCGCGCTGATGCTGCCGCTGGAAGATTTGTTCCAGGATTATGCGCCGCCGAATGCCGCCGACTACAATCCCGAAGCGCTGATTTCGCCAAAGCTGTGGCCGCGCGCCACGATCGCCTGGTCGATCGCCTACAACACCGAACTGGTAAAAGACCCGCCGAAGAGCTGGATGGATCTGACAAAACCCGAATACGACAAGATGACCGGCCAGGTGTTCGCCCAGTCCGGCGGCACCACCTGGACCCGGATCATGTTCGAGCGTCAGGTGCTTGGCGAAGACTACTGGGCGAAGCAGGCCGCGACCCATCCGATCCTTTATCCGTCGGGGGCGCCGATGGCGGACGCTCTGGTGCGCGGCGAAGTGGCGATGGGCCCGTTGCTGTACAATGTGGTCTATCAGAAACAGAAAGACGGCGCGCCGATCAAGATCTTCTTCCCGCCCGAAGGCGCGCCGGTCAATCCCTATGCCTCGGGAATTCCGAAGACCGCAGCGCACCCCAATGCCGCCAAGCTGTTCCTGAACTGGTGCATGTCGAAGGAAGGACAGACCTTCATGATCAAGGAGCTCGGCAACCTGACTTCGTTGAAAGTGCCGCCGGCCTATCCGGAAGGTTTTGATCCCAAGGTGGTAAAAGTCTGGTACCCGAAGTTCGACCAGTATGTGAAGCTGCACGGCCCATGGGTCGCCGATTGGGACAAGACTTTCGGCTATCGGCAATGATCGATGCGTCCGGGAAGTCGGTAAAATCATGACGGCGACGCTCGAGGTTACCGACCTGCGCAAGCAGTTCTCCGTCGGCCGTCCCGCGATCGACGGCGTCAGCTTTGCGATACCCGCCGGCGAGATCGTGGTGCTGCTCGGCCCGTCCGGCTGCGGCAAGACCACGACGTTACGCTGCGTCGCGGGGCTCGAACATCCGACCGGCGGCGAGATCAGCATTGCCGGGAAGATGGTCTCCTCGCCCGCGCGCGGCATTCTGGTGCCGCCGCGCCTGCGCGACCTCGGTATGGTGTTCCAGTCCTATGCGGTGTGGCCGCACATGACGGTGCGGCAGAACGTGGTCTATCCGCTAAAGCATCGCAGAATCGCGCGCAGCGAGGCCACCGGCAAAGTCGACGAAGTGCTAAAACTGGTCGGGCTGTCGGAATATGCCGACAGGCCGGTGGTCGCGCTCTCCGGCGGCCAGATGCAGCGCGTGGCGCTGGCGCGCAGCATCGTCTACCGGCCGCAGCTGTTGCTGCTCGACGAACCGCTCTCCAACCTCGATGCCAAATTGCGGTTGCGGCTGCGCGACGATCTCCGGGTGATTCTCAAGCAGACCGGCATGACCGCGCTGTATGTCACCCACGATCAGGCCGAGGCGGTGGTGCTCGGCGACCGCATCGGCGTCATGCGCGATGGCAAACTGCTGCAGATCGGAACGCCGGACCAGATTTATAACCGGCCGGCGGATTTGTTCGTCGCCAATTTCACCGGCGCCACCAACGAGCTCACCGGCACATTGGTCGAGCGCAACGGCGAGTTCGGCATGGTCGATTTCGGCGACGGGCGGCGTGGCGAAGCGGCGCTGCTGCATGCGCTCGAGGTTGGCGAAAAGGTCCGGATCGCGTTGCGGCCGGAAAATATCGCGATCGGGAAGCAGGATGGCGACAACGTCTTTCCCGCCCGCGTGCTCGATCGCCGTTATCAGGGCACCCAGACCGTCTACGACGTCGACCTGTTCGGCCGGCGGCTGGAGGCGCTCGAACTCGGCACGGCGGCCCGGCATCAGGTCGGGACGGAGACGCAGGTCTCATTGCCACGGGAAGGTTGCTGGGCGTATCGCGATGCGGGGCCGCCGTCGTACGATTAGACGAAATCGGAATCGATGAGCTGAAATCGGCTCAATGTTACGTCAGGTGTTTGCCCGGCAAAATCGCGCAATTGAACGAGCATCGGCCGCCGCAGACGCGCCGGTAGCGCAATCCCGGGCAGCGTTGGAAGCCTGGCATTGACGCCGGCATAGGCGAATAGCGGCCGCTTCCAGAAAAAGCAGGCGGCGCGGACCAGTTCGTGGACGCTGGCGGATGCGACGGTAGCAAGGGGGCGCGCAAAGAAGCCGCAGAGCAGGGTATAGCCGAGGCCTTTGGTTTTGCGGGTCGATGAAATCAAAACAAGATCGGCTCCGGCATGAACGGCATAATCGCGGGTCGGATCGTTAATGCGATTGAACATGACCTCACCATACCAGCGCAGCCCGTTCTCTGTGGCCGGCGTGTCGAAGCCGGACAGCAGATCGACGGCCTCCTTCGCGTTCAGGGATTTGAGATAACCTGAATATTTTAATTGGGCGCGTCGCGGCGGCAGCAGGGTGATGCCGGCGCGGACCGGCAGCCAGAGCAGCGGTTTGAGTTTCAGGAGGCGGGCATTGAGCGGTTTCGCATTCTCGTTCGGCATCGCGAGGATGAAGCGGATCTTGCGGTCGACGCAGATTTGCTCGACCTCTTTATAGATGCGGCGGATCAAATTTGGCGAGCGGTGATCCTTCGAGATGAAGAGATCGACGAGCTGAATGGCGGAGCAAGGTTTTCCTCCGCAATGAACGGTCTGGTGAACCAGGGCGATTTGGCCGACTTTTGCGCCGTCGTCAGTCACCGAAAGAACGATGGTGCCTTCGCCAAAACCGCGCTCGTAGAGCCACTGCATCCGCTCGGGGGAAAACACCACGTCGCTCGAGCCGAAGGCGTCGGTCGCGAGCCGGGCGGTAACGTCATAATCGATAACTTTCTCTTCCGAAATCGCTATCATGACCAATCTGTTTCGCCAATCGTCGCGTGAAAACCGTCATCCTTGCCAATGAGGGGCGAGAGGATATCAAGCAATCCTTAATCAAAAAGAACGCGGGCGGCTTTCGGCAGGCGCCTCCGGGCAGGGCAGCCTCACGTGCCCGAGCCAAGCCCCAGGCTTGCATAAATCCGCCTGGCATAGGCGCCGAATTCATCTGACGTCTTGACCGGCAGGGCGCGGGGAAACGGCAGCTCAATCGGGAAATACTCCGCCATCCGCGCCGGGCCCGCGGTGAGCACAGCGCAATGCGAAGCGAGGAACACCGCCTCCTGGATGCTGTGGGTGACAAAGATGATGGTCTTGCCGCTCTCGCGCCAGATCCGCAGCATCTCCAGGTTCATCTGCTCCCGCGTCAGTGCGTCCAATGCGCCGAACGGCTCGTCCATCAGGATCAGTTTTGGATCATGGATGAAGGCGCGCGCAATCGCGGTGCGCTGCTGCATCCCGCCCGACAATTGCTGGGGATATTTTTCCTCGTAACCGGCAAGCCCGACCAGATTGAGAAGATCGCGCGCCCGCGCCCGCGCCGCCTTCATCGGTAGGCCGACGATCTCCGCCGGCAGCAGCACGTTGTCGAGGATGGTCCGCCATTTCAAGAGCAGCGCCTGCTGAAATACCATGCCGATATCGCGCGCGGGATCGAAGGGGGTACGTGTGTTGCCGATCTGGATGGTGCCGCCATCCGCCGCGTGGAGGCCGGCGAGGGTTTTCAGGACCGTGGTCTTGCCGCAGCCGGACGGGCCGACCAGCGAGATCAATTCGCCCTCCTGCACGTCCATGGTGACGTCGGAGACCGCGAGAAACTCAGTGCCCTTCGAACGATAGACTTTCCGCACGTTGCGCAGACGAATGAACGGCTCCGGCGGCACGCTCATGCGAGCCATTTCTCTAAATTTGCGGCGACAAAAGCGTCATCGCTGAGATCGGCATGCTCGCGGCAGACACGGTCGATCTCCTGCAACTGGCCGGGGCTCAAGCCCTCATCGGGATCGAGGCACCAGATGCCCTGCATGAGACCCTGCCGCCGCAAAATTTCGTGGCAGCCGGCGATGCAGCCGTGAAAATTGTTGGCGACATCGAAGAACGCGCTGTTGCAATCGGTGACGCGGGCGTCGAGCGCGAGCAGATCGGCGGGCACGGTGTCCTTGCCCCGTGCGGCGCGGCACATCTCGAATTGCTTTATCGCGCTCGCGGTCCACACCGACCAGTGGCCGAGCAGGCCGCCGCGGAAATAGGCGCGCGTGGTGACGCCCCGGTCGCGCAGATCGAACGGCAGCACGAGATCGAGCAGGATGTGGTCGTCATTCCCGGTATAGAGCGCGATGCGGTCGAGCGCGCCGGCAGCGGCCACGCCGCGCAGGACGTCGAGCGTGCGGTAGCGGTTGAACGGCGCGATCTTGATCGCGATGACGTTGTCGATATCAGCAAATCGCCGCCAGAAATCAGCGCTCAGGAGCACGCCGCCGACCGCCGGCTGCAGATAGAATCCGACCAGCGGAATTTCGCGCGCGATGCTCTCGCAATGGGCGATGATGTCGTCCTCGGAAGCCGATTTCATCGCCGCGAGACTGAGCAACCCCGCATGATAGCCGATGCCGCGCGCGATTTTCGCTTCCGCGACGGCCTGCGCCGTCGGACCGGCGAGACCCGCGACCAACGCCAGCGGCCGTTTGGTCCAGCTCGCCGCGGTCTCCGCGGCCAGTTCCAGCACCGGCTGGTACAGGCCGACATCGCGAATGGCGAATTGCGTGGTGTGGACACCGACGGCGAGCCCGCCGGCGCCGGCGTCGATGTAATAGCGCGTCAGCGCGCGCTGATGAACGGTGTCGAGCTTGCGGCTGGCGTCGAGCGCCAGCGGATGCGCGGGGAGTACCGTGCCGTCGGCAATCAGGCGCCGCACTTCGGATTTCATCTCGCTATGGTGCATGGCGGTTCCTCATCCATATTCCGGGCCGGCGACGGCGAACGGTTGCGCCGTGGCCTGTGCCGTCGCGCGGCCAAATCGCATGCGCTGATACGGCCGCTCGACGATCCACCCCGAGCCGGTCAAGCCTTGCAGAAATTCTTCTTGCCCATTGACGGCATCGATCAGCCAAGGCCCTGCCTCGGATCGCGCGATCGCATCGACCATTGCGAGCGCCTGATCCGGAGCCGTTGCGAACACGGGGCCGACATGCCGCGCCTTGCGTCCGTCGCGGACCAGCGCAAGGGCATCGCCGTTCGAGAGCAACCGCGAGCCGGGCCGTGCGGCAAATTCGGCCAGCAAGACGCCACGGTCAAAACCCATGGCACGGGTGTCGCGCGCGATCAATTCCGCGAGGCTGCAGTTGGATAGCGCTCGCAATACTCCGGCTTGCGGTGAATTCTCCCGGCGCAACCGCCGCAATTGCAGCGTCGGTGCAAATCCGAGCGGCCCATAAACCGCGGCGCCCGCCGGCGTCGCATCGAGCCAGCAGGTGACACTCCGCTTCGTGGCTGCATCGAGACAGGCATCGACCAGCCTGGTCGCAAGGCCGCGGCGGCGCCAGTTCGCGGTCACCAGCACCATGCTGATCCAGGCATTGGCCGAATTGTAGGGCAACAGCGCCGCGCTGGCGATCAGGCGGCGATCCCTGTCGCGCACGCCGAACACGGTCGCTTCCTTCAAGAAAAACCGCCAGTCGGCCTCGTTCTGATTCCAGTTGGCTTCCGCTGATAGCGTCAGCCCGGCACGTGCGTCATCGGTGCCGAGCTGGACTGTCGCCAAATGATCAATATCGGCCATCGCGCACCTCGTATTTGGTGGGCTTGCCGAGGCTAGGCATCGATCGCGCGACCCAATCCGCGGTCCAGGCGATCAATCGCCCGGTGTCGACGACCGGCAGCCCGAACATTTCGACCGCCCGCGAAGTATCGGTCAGCCACGCTGTCGGCTCCTCGGTGCCGACAATGACCGGCTCGCGGCCGAGCATCGCGCCGAATTTTGCCGCGAGATCGCGGACGCGGAGAATTTCGTGGCCGCTGACATTGATCGGCGAAGTTGGCGTGTCGCAATGCGCGAGGCAGCGCAGCGCCTGCGCCGACGCATCGCCCTGCCAGATGAAATTGACATGGCCGAGGCTGACGTCGATCGGCTTGCCCTGGAGTATCTTGGACGCGATGTCGTGCAGCACGCCGTAACGCATGTCGATCGCGTAATTCAGCCGGAACAACCGCCCGGGCGTTTTGTACCTGCGCGAAAAATATTCGAACATGCGCTCGCGCCCGACGCAGGATTGCGCGTATTCGCCGGGCGGGTCCGGCGCGACACCCTCGCTTGCGCCCTTGCCGTCGACCTTCACGAACGGATAGACGCAGCCGGTCGAGAACGCCACGATCCGCTGATGACAAAATGCCTGTGCGACCAGGGCAGGAACGTGCGCATTCATCGCCCACGTCAGCGACAGGTCGCCCTCCGCCCCGAATTTGCGCCCGGCCATGAACACGATGTTCGGTGCCTTCGGCAGCGCCTTGATGGCGGCCTCATCGAGCAGGTCGCAGTGGATGGTTTCGATGCCACGCGCCTGCAGCCAGTCCTTCACGCCGGCGTCGCTGAAGCGCGCGACGCCGATGACGCGGCGGCCGGGCAGGGCATTCTTGGCAAGGCCCGCCAGTGTCGGTCCCATCTTTCCGGCGACGCCGAGGATCATGATGTCGCCGTCGACCTTTTGCAGATCGTCGATCAAGGCCTGGCTCGGCCGGCACAACAGGTCGTCGAGGGCTTCGATATCGGAAATGGTGTCCGGCAGAGTGTCGCGGATGAGCAGCATGTTTGTTCCCTGATTTTTCATTGCAGCCGCACGTCCCTGATCACGAATAATCGCTCGAAGCCGAGCACCAGGCCGTAAAGTGCAACCCCGAGCAAGGTCAGCAGCACGACCGCCATCAGCATCGCCGGCGTATCGAGCGAGGACTGCACCTGGATCATGAGATAGCCGAGTCCGCGTTCAGAGGCGATGAACTCGCCGACGATGGCGCCCGCGACCGCCAGGATGGCACCGACCTTCATGCCGGAAAACACATAGGGCAGCGCGCCCGGCAGCTGGATTTTGCGAAACAAGGTCCAGCGCGAGCCGCGCAGCGATTTTACCAGATCGAGCAGATCCGGCTCGACCTCGCTCAATCCGCGCGCAGTGGTGAGCAGGATCGGGAAGAAGCAGATGCTGAACGCGATCAGGATATTGGCAAGGATGCCGTAGCTGAACCAGACGATGAACAGCGGCCCGAGCGCCACTTTCGGGATCATGTTGAGCGTGACGAACAGCGGCAGCAGCAACAGGCTCGCCAGCGGCGACCAGCAGAACACCACCGCCAGCGCGACGCCGACCAGCGCACCGAGGCAAAAACCGCCGAGAATCTCGACGGCCGTAACCGCGAGGTTGGACGCCCACGCATATTTCGCCGAACCTAGCGTTGCCAGCGTCGCGAGCGGCGAGGGCAGGATGAATTTCGGGACCTGAAAGGCGTCGACCAGGACCTGCCACAGCACGATCACGGCGAGATGCACGACCATGATGATCGCAAAGGATTTTGCCGAGCGCATTTTGTCTTCGAACAATGTGCTCTCCAATTGGCGCCTGCTATTCAACCGAAGCAGGTCAAGGCATTGTATCGCGGTATCATCTGTCTTTCAACCATCTGGTTGATTGTACTTCAACCGTCATTGCGAGCCGACGGGTCGCGCGAATGCGCGCCCGATGACAGCCTCCGCGAAGCAATCCATAGCTAGCCCGCAGCCGTCATGGATTGCTTCGTCGCGTCTGCCTTCGCTCGTTGAGCTTCGGCGGACAAGTCGCTCCTCGCAATGACGGGCAGAATGCGTCACGGCCGCAACGCCTGCATCACCAGATCGACCACGTGCTTGCGCCGCGCGCGTTTGGCCGTGGCGGTCGACAGGTCCTTGCCGAAGATTGCCGACAGCGTCGGTGTGTTGGAAAAGAAAAAATAGCTCAAGCCGGCGATCGAAATATACAGATGCACCGGGTTGACGCCCCTGCGGAAGGTGCCGGCCCGCACGCCCTCCCTGAGGATTTTCGACACCATGCTGACCAGCGGCGAATGCATGTCCTCGATCCTTGGCGAGGCGCGCACGTGCCTGGCGCCGTTGCGGTTTTCGTCATTGAGCAGCACGATGAAATCCGGGTGCAGCGCGAGGTGGTCGAACGAACTCTCGATCAGCTGCTTGATCGCCCGGTCCGGAGGCAGCCCCTCCAGGTTCAGCTTGCGTTCTTGGGTGCGGATTTCCTCGTAGACCCATTCCAGTACCGCGAGATAGAGCGCGTCCTTGTCGCCGAAATAATGATAGACCAATTGCTTGTTGACGCCGGCACGCTCGGCGATTTCATCGACCCGCGCGCCGGCAAGGCCGTTTTTCGCAAATTCGCGGCGTGCCGCCGTCAACAGCTTGCTGCGGGTGGCGGCCGGATCGCGCCGCTGCGGCTTTGCGGCGCCATTCGATCTTCCTTTGGTAGATCGTTGTTTGGGCATTTCCAACCAGACGGTTGACAATTCGGTCTGTCCCTTGTTGCATTGGTAGACCGGCGGGCGTGCAACGGCAAGGCCGTTTGGTCCAGTCCGCACGATCCGCAAAAGCGAGGAGGGTTGCGATGAGGAGTCTGAGAATTGCGGGGCTGGCGCTCGCGCTCGTTACGCCGTCGCTTCCCTCCCACGCCGGCGAGGCCGTCAATCTGATTTTGAACTGGACGCCGACCGCCGACCATTCGCCGTTCTATTACGCCAAGGCGCAGGGCTGGTATGAGAAGGCCGGCATCGATCTCACCATCGAGACCGGCAAAGGCTCGGGGGTGTCGTCCCTTAAAGTCGGCTCCGGCGGCTCGCCGTTCGGGATCGCCGATCTCGCGACCATGCTGGTGGCGCGCAGCAAGGGTGCCGACGTCGTGGCGCTGATGAGCATCTACGCCAATACCGGGCAGACCTTTTATTGGCTGAAGAGCTATGGCGTGAACGGGCCCAAGGATTTTCCCGGCCACAAGATCGGCAATCCCCCCGGCGATGCCTCGCGTGTGATGTGGCCGGCATTTGCAAAAGCCGCTGATATCGCGCCCGACTCGGTGAGTTTCGTCAATGTCGGGCCGACCGCGAAGATCGCGGCGCTGAAAAGCCACACCGTCGATATCATCAGCGATTTCTATAACGAGCATGACCTGAAGGCGATCGAGTTCGGCAGCGACCTCGGCTACATCAACTGGAAGGACATCGGGCTCAATCCATACGGCAATTCATTGATCGTCAACGGCGCGTTCCTGGAGAAAAATCCAAAACTGGTCGAGAATTTCGTCAAGATCAGCCAGAAGGCGTTCGCCGCCTGCGTCGCCGACGTCGCGCCCTGCCTGAAGGCGCTGCTCGACTCCGCCTCGGGCCTCGACAAGGAGAACCAGGAGCGCCAGTGGGAACGCATCAAATTCCTGATGACCGACGAGTTTACCACGACCAAGGCGCTGGGCTGGATCGACGGCGAGCGGATGAAGAAGGACTACGAGTTGGTGCAGACCTATCTCGGCATGGAAAAGCCGTTCGACGTGCAGGCCGCGTTTACGACCAAAATGCTGGACACGTCGATCAAGATGGACGCCAGCAAGGTGAAGAAGTAAGTTTCGTCATTCCGGGGCGATGCGAAGCATCGAACCTTGGATGTGCAACTGCGCATCTGAGGTCTGGTCCTGCGGACCATCCCGGAATGACGGAGGCGGGATGGATTCTTCGTCGCGGAGTCTGTCATCGGGCGCGCGTTCGCAAGACCCCTCGGCTGCTCGTAATGACGACATCAGGCGAGGGAGGACGATAACATGACCCAAACAGGCACCGAGACCACCCCCAAGGAGGCCTCCGCATCGGTGATCGCGCGGCAGGCGGCGATGCTGCAGGCGCTGCCGTTCTCCGACACCGCCGATTTCGACGATGCGTCGCGCGGCTTTCTCGGCACGCTGGAACACGCGCGGATCGTCAACGCGCAAGGGCGCGTGGTCTGGAGCCTCGAACCTTACGGTTTTCTTTCCGAGGAAAAGGCGCCCGCAACCGTCAATCCGAGCCTGTGGCGGCAGTCGCGCCTCAACATGAACCATGGGCTGTTCGAGGTGGTGCCCGGGGTCTATCAAATTCGCGGGCTCGACATCGCCAACATGACGCTGATCGAGGGCGACAAGGGCGTGATCGTGGTGGACACCCTGACCTCAATCGAAGACGCGCGGGCCGCGATGGAGCTCTATTTCCAACATCGCGGAAAACGCCCCGTGGCGGCCGTGATCTTCACCCACACCCATACCGACCATTGGGGTGGCGCGCGCGGCGTGCTTGATGACGCGACGCTGGCGAACGGCAAGGTCCCGATCATCGCGCCTGATCTGTTCATGGAGCACGCGGTTTCGGAGAACATCATCGCCGGCCCGGCGATGCTGCGGCGCGCGCAATATCAGTTCGGGCCGTTCCTCGCCAAAGGGCCGCGCGGGCAGGTCGATTGCGGTCTCGGCAAGTCGATGGCGGCGGGCGCGGTGGCGCTGGTGCGCCCGACCGATCTTATCGTGGCGACCGGCGACAGGCGTACGATCGACGGGGTCGAATTCGAATTCCAGATGGCGCCGAACTCCGAGGCGCCGGCGGAGATGCATTTTTTTATCCCGCGCGACAAGCTGCTCAATCTCGCGGAGAACTGCACGCATAATTTCCATAACCTGTTGCCGTTCCGCGGCGCCGATGTCCGCGATGCGCTGGCCTGGTCGAGATATCTCGGCGAAGCCCTGCAGATGTGGGGCGGCAAGGCCGACGCCATGTGCGGCCAGCACCACTGGCCGGTGTGGGGCCACGAACGCATCGGCACCATGATCCGCCAGCAGCGCGATCTCTATAAATTCGCCCATGACCAGACCATCCGCCTGATGAATCACGGGCTGACGGCGAGCGAAATCGCCGAGACGATAAAGCTGCCGGCAAGTCTCGAAGGCGCCTGGCACGGCCGCGGCTATTACGGCCATATCCGGCATAACGTGAAGGCGATCTACCAAAAATATCTCGGCTGGTACGACGCCAATCCGGTCAATCTCGATCCGCTGCCGCCGGTCGAGGGCGGCAAGAAATACGTCGAATATATGGGTGGTGCGGACGCGATCCTCGCGCGTGCGCGCGCTGATTTTGCCAAGGGCGAATTTCGCTTCGTGGCGCAAGCGCTGGGCCATCTGGTCTTCGCCGAACCCGATAATCAATCCGCCCGCGCGATGCTCGCCGATACCTTCGAGCAACTCGGTTATGCCGCCGAAAGCGCGACCTGGCGCAACGCCTATCTGTTCGGCGCGCAGGAACTGCGGCAGGGCATGCCGAAGACGCCGCTGCGACCGCCGATGCCGCGCGAGACGCTGGCAGCACTTCGTACCGGGCAATTATGGGACGTGCTCGGCGTCCGCCTCAATGGTCCGAAGGCCGAAGGCAAGCACATTGTGCTGAACTGGACTTTCACCGACACCAGCGAGAGGTTTATTCTCACGCTGGAGAATTGCGCGCTGACCTATATCGAAGGCGCGCAGGCGGCGACCGCCGATGCCGGTTTTACACTGGCACGCGCCACGCTCGACGAAGTCATTGCAAAGCAGACGAGCTTTCCGGAAGCGGTGGCGAGCGGCAAGATAACATTCACCGGCAATGCGACGTGGCTCGCCGAATTGATGGCGCTGATGGACGAATTCCCGCGCATGTTCGAGATCGTCGAGCCGAAGCGGGTGGTGGTGAGTTGAGGGCAAGCCCGCTTACCCTCCCCTGGAGGGCGACTATATACTTGACAACGGAAGATAGAGCGGCTATTTTTGGACCATAGGGGATTTCCGATGGCCAAAGCCGATATTCAAAGCGCCGCTTTTACCGATGACAACAAGGCCCGCGAAGCGCTTGAAGCGATTCGCTGGCCGGAGGGTCCGGTGTGCCCGCATTGCGGCAATCTGGATCAGGAAATGATCGCGAAAGGCAAAGGCAGAGCAATTCGGCCGGGCCTGTACTATTGCGCTGCCTGCAATGGCCAATTCACAGTCACTGTTGGCACGGTGATGGAGCGCAGCAAGATTCCGCTATCTAAGTGGCTATTCGCGATGCACCTCATGGGTGCGTCTAAGAAGGGCATCAGCGCGCTTCAACTTCAGCGCATGCTCGGCGTCACCTACAAAACCGCCTGGTTCCTTTGCCACCGCATTCGAGAGGCTATGACGACGGCTGCCAGCGGGCCGCTCGGCGGGTCCGGCAAGATCGTTGAAGCCGACGAAACGTGGATTGGCGGCAAGGAAGCAAACAAGCACGTCGGCAAGCGCAACAAGAAAAATATCGGCGGCATGGGCAAAAGGCCGGTTCTGGCCCTGACCGAACGCAACGGCGAGTCGCGCTCTTTCCGAGTCGCCAGCGTGACCGGCGCGACGCTGCGCCCGATCTTGGACACTCACGTCAATCGCGAATCTGCTCTGATGACCGATTAAGGTGGCCAGTACTACCACCTTGGTAAGGAGTTTGACCGCCATGAGACTGTGAACCACGGCAAAGATGAATACGTTCGCGGCGATGCTCACACGAACACGTCAGAATGTCGTTTCAGTCTGATGAAGCGCGCGGTATTTGGTGCGCACCACTCGATTAGCGAAGCTCATCTAGGCCGCTATCTGGCAGAGTGGGATTTCAAGTGGAACACCCGCAAAGTGAAGGACGGGGAACGTGCGGCGCTTATTGCCAAGGGTATCGAGGGCAAGCGTCTCACGTACCGCCCTCTTAACTGAAATAACTACTCGCGGTCAGTTCGTGAAGCGGTACGCCGCTTGGCGGAAACGGCGGGGCCTTTAGCGCCTCGCCGTTTTTTGTTCTTGGGTCGGCCGACCTTCATTTCGTCATGGTGTTTCGGCGGCATCGCCAATAGCTTTTTGACGATACTCACGGTTGCCTCATCTAGATCAGTCTTTTTTCCGGTCATTCTATGCGGCCATTTTTATCTTGCCGATTTGCTTCACCGGACCAACGAGGTCGGGGATCACAAGTTTCGGCGAAAAAAACATTACCTCTTTGCCGACGTACTGATCTCTCGCGCTATAGCCGACGTTGTACGTGATGCTTCTAAATCCAGAATACAGCTTCTTGATCGCCGTGACGTTGTCATAGGACACGATCCAATATCGGTTGCCCATCTTCTCAGCTATCACCTTCGCAACGTCGGCATGATCTTCCGGTTTGTAGTAGTCGTAGTATAACTCCCTGCCGCGCTCATAATATGGCGGGTCCAGATACACGAGAGCCTTTTCGGGCCACTTTGGAATCCCAAACGTCAAGAATGAAATGGCGTCGCTGTGAGTGAGTTTAATCCGTTTTTTCATCTTGGCGATGGACTCGATTCGGAAGATTAATTCGTCGGCGTTGTAGCGCGCGTCGATCTTCCACGGCCCGGTCTGATCGCGCCCCCCGATGATCCCGCCGTTCAATATACCTGACCTATTGGTACGGTTTAGGAAAAACGTGGCGAAACCAACTTGGAGGTAGTCGTGGTCATCCGGATTAAGAAAAATCTTCTTCTGCTTATCCCATGCTGGGACAGATAGTTTGGTATTCTTGACCAACCGGCACAGTTCGTCCGTATCGTTGAGCACACTTTTCCAAAACGAATAGACGTGATGGCTCACGTCATTGATGCGCACTTGCTGCACATATTCCTGAAACAGAAGTTCAAGGGCGATGCCAGCACCGCCCGCATAAGGCTCGGCGTACTCGCTGTCGTACAGCTTATTATGTCGGATGATCTCTTTCACGTAAGCGGCAAGCTTTGCTTTACCGCCTGGATAACGGAGTGGGGTGAAATGAACGAGCCTGCGAGGCTCGGCCGACTTTTTCGTCATGGCCAGATTTTTTCAAACAAAGGCTGCGCATGATCCCATGCTGCTGTGAGCCGTTCCGGCGACGGCGCTGCAAAGCGATCATGAACGTACAGATGAAACAGTTCGATATTCATGGGACTCGTTTCGACACTGAGGCTGCGAATTATCATCGCAAAATGACTGCGACGCACTCCCATCGATACCAGAAGGTCCACCACCTCGGCCAGCTTTTTATCGAGCTTCTTGAATCTTTCTCGCGTGCCATCTGTGTAAGACAGCTTACCGCCGTTATTCTCAAGAAAGTGGTCAACCGATAGTTCTAGGAACACGCGCAGCAACACCGCTATCGCGTTCCGCGCGTCCACAAGCTTGAGCGTTCGTAGCTCTTTATAGATTTGCGAAATTCGATTGTCGGTCACGTTTAACTGGCAGCCGCGCGGGACAACCTCTTTGCGGTCGCTTGGGTCCGGTTTGCGGCGTGGAACACTTCTGGAGGCTCTGCCGAACTCAACGATGGGAATTTCATCGACGGTCCGCTCAGTCACGCGTGCCTTGGTAAGATCGGGAGAATCTTTCTTGGTGAAGCTGCCAACGTAATCGAGCATCTGCTGTGTCTTCATCAAGGTACCAACTTGGCGTTGTTTGGTGGCAAGATCGATAACGATGCGCTTCAAAGGTTTCAGAACTTCGTCGGCCGGGAGATCGGTTACGAGCTTGCCCTTTTTTACATCTAGGCCGAGAGCTTTCCGCACTTTGCGGTCATCGATGAACCGTTGAAGCGTACTAGTTGGGAACTTATCGGCAATTTTGGAACGTTGTTCGGCAGTAAGGCCACCTCGCTCAGTTACCATGTCTAGCGCTTGGATAACCGGCGGGCGCGTGCGGAATCGCAACGCCTGCTGGTAACTCCAATCAACAATTCCAGCGCCCTGATTTTCACCCTTGTGTCGAAGCTCAAGCCAATAATCACCCTCTTGCCGCGAACCTAGCTCATAGCAAGAGATCGGTTCGATCTTTGCTTTTGAGAACTTTTCCGCCTCTCGCTCCAAAAGCCTCTTCATCGGGTCCGGCATTTCGAGCCCGCTCATGACTGAGGGATTTGTAAGAATTTTGAAAACGGCGACGCGCCGATTCCCCTCAAGAGCAATGAAACGTTCTGGCTTCGAGTGCAGCCGCAGAACCAACAGCCGATCCATGGGATTTAAGCCATGCTCAACGATGCTCTGCGCGAGCTTCACCAATTTGGTTTTTTGGTTTTGTACGATCTTTTGAAGGGCCTCTTGCTGGCCTTCAGCGTGCGTAATTCTCGGATTGTCGTTGTCGAGAACAAAATCCGTGATTTTGAGTGTGATTTCCGGCATTTACCTTCCCCCTGCGCGGTAGCAGGATAGGATGAGGCGCAACCGGGGGTAAAGCCCACCTTACGGGTTAACGCACTGGTAAATTCCGTTGTCAAGTATATAGTCGCCCCCTGGAGGGGGAGGGTCGGCTCACATTGAGCGTAGCGAAATGTGAGACGGGGTGGGGTGATCTCTCAACTCGGGCATCGCTCGAAAGGAGAGACTGTCACCCCACCCCGCCGCTCATTGCATTCGCGTCGACCCTCCCCCTCCAGGGGAGGGTGAACAGCGTCCTCAAATCCCCAGATATGCGGCCTGCACCTGCTTGTTGTTGGCAAGCTCGGTGCTCGTGCCATGCATGATGACATTGCCGCTTTCCAGCACGTAAGCGCGTTGCACCAGCGATAGCGCGCGGCTGACGTTTTGCTCGACCAGTAAAATCGCGGTGCCCATCTTGTGGATTTCGCCGATTTTTTCGAATGTCACGTCGGTCATGACGGGAGCCAACCCCAGCGAGGGTTCGTCGAGCATCAGCAGCCGCGGCTTCAGCATCAGGCCGCGGCCGACCGCTAGCATCTGCTGCTCGCCGCCGCTCATGGTGCCGGCGAGTTGCTTTTTGCGATCGGCGAGGCGCGGAAAGATGCTGTAGACGAGCTCGAGCGTGCGGGCGCGGTCGGCCTTGGCCTTCGGGGTGTAAGCGCCGATCTCGAGATTTTCCTGCACCGTCATTTCAGGGAAGACCTGACGCCCCTCCGGCACATGGGCGATGCCGAGTTCCGGAATTTTGTGCGGCGGCAGCGACGCGAGATTGGTGCCGGCAAACGTGATGGTACCCGCGGTCATCTTCACCAGGCCCGAGGTGACCCGCAGCGTCGTGCTTTTTCCCGCGCCGTTGGCGCCGAGCAGGCCGACGGCTTCGCCTTCGCCGATCTCGATGCTGACATCGGAAATCGCGGGCACCGAGCCGTAATTCGCGCTCACTCCGGCTAATTTGAGCACTTAACTCTCTCCCGCGGTCGGTGGATGCACGTAGGAGCCCAGATAGGCGCGGATCACTTCGGGATTCTCCACGATCTCCTTCGGCGCGCCTTCCGCGATCTTCTGGCCGTGATCGAGCACCACGATATGGCGAGCCACCGCCATGATCGCGCGCATCACGTGTTCGACGATCACGATGGTCAAACCCGCTTTCGACAATTTTCCGACCAGCGCCACCGCCTGATCGATCTCGGCGGGATTGAGCCCGGCCATGACTTCGTCGAGCAGCAGGAGTCGCGGCTGCGTCGCCAGCGCGCGCGCCATCTCAAGACGGCGCTGATCGATGGTGGTCAGATCCTTCGCCGCCGTGTTCTCCCTGGCCGAAAGGCCGACGAATTCGATCGCCTCGCGGGCTTTCTCGCGCGCCGCGGCCACATGCCGGTCGCGCAGGAACGCGCCGGTCATGACATTGGCCAGAACCGTCATGGCGCCGAACGGTTTTGCCACCTGGAACGTGCGCGCCAGCCCGTGCGCGCAGATGTCGTGCGGTTTCAGGCCCACGATCTCCTTGCCAAACGCGGAAACCGAACCCTGGTCGGGCCGGTGAAATCCGGTGATGAGATGAAAACTCGTGGTCTTGCCGGCGCCGTTCGGGCCGATCAAGGCGAGCGTTTCGTTTTCCTTCACGGTAAAGCTGACGTCCTGCACGGCGCGCAAGCCGCCGAACCGTTTTGAGAGACCGCGAATGACCAGCGCGTCTGCCATGGGATGCCCTTACGCCCGCACTGGTTTGCGGAGGATATAGCGGTGATAGGCTTCATTCATCATGCCCATCAGCCCGGTCGGCCGCCACAGGATCACCGCCATCAGGATCAGGGCGTAGACGGTGAGCTGCACCCCACCGATCGAACCGCCGAGCCAGCTTTGCAATAGCGTCGAGGTGGTCTCCAGCAACACGGTGCCGATCACCGGGCCCCATAGCGTGCCGATGCCGCCGACGATCGAGACCAGCGCGGCCTCGATCGAGATGTTGAAGGAAAACGCGGTCGCGGGGTCGATGAAGTAGATGTATTGGGTATAAAACGTGCCGGCAAGCGCGGTGAGAAAGGCGCTGATCAGATAGATATCACGCTTTATTCGCGGCGCATTGACGCCGATCGCTTCCGCCGCATCCTCGTCCTCGCCGATTGCGACGAGATAATAGCCCATCCAGGACCGTTCGATCAGCCATGTGACCAGAAGCCCGACCGCGAGCAGGCCCAGCACGACGTAATAGTAGGAGGCCTTGGTCTCGAACTGCATCATCAACGGCGCGCTGCCGAGGTTCGGAATGGTGGTGCCTTCGGCGCCCCACGCCAGATCGCGAAATTTCAGGAAGATCAGCATCAGCGCCTGCGCGGTGGCGATGGTGGCGATGGTGAAATAAGGGCCGCGCAGCCGGAAACACAGCCAGCCGATCGGCAGGCTCGCGGCCATCGCGACCACGCCGCCCGCGATCATGCCGATCCATGGCGAGATGTTGAAATCGATTTGCAGGATGGTCGAGGTGTAGGCGCCGAGCCCGAAATAGGCGGCATGTCCCAGCGACAGCTGTTTGGCGTAGCCGCCCATCAAATTCCATGCGGTGCCGATGAAGGAGAACAGCAGGATGCGGATGAAGATATCGATCGCAAACGAGCTTTCGACAACCTGCGGCAGAACAATGAGAACGGCGATGCCGATCGCGAGCAAGACGAGGCTGCGCGTGGAGAGGCCCAGTGTCGTCATCGCGCTTTGCCTCCAAGGCCGGTCGGTTTGAAGGCAAGCGTCAGCAGCAAAAGCGCAAACACCACGATCAATCCGGAATCCGCGCCGACATATTGAATGCCAAGCGATTCCGCGACGCCCATCAGCAGGCTGGCGACCAGCGCGCCGATCACATTGCCGAGCGTGCCCATGACAACGGCGACAAACGCCATCAGCACGAACACCTGGCCGACAAACGGATAGGCCGAGTAGAACGGCATCAACAGCGAACCGGCGGCACCCGCCAGCGCCAGCGCGATGCCGAGGGCTACGCAAAACACGCGGTTGGGGTTGATCCCCATCAGCATCGCCACGTCACGGTTCTGCGCCGCCGCGCGCATCGCCTTGCCGAGGTCGGTCGTGTGCAAAAACACCCAGAGCGCGCCGCTCAAAATCATCGCGACGACAAAGGCGATCAGCTTCGCGACGGGGATGTAGAGCCCGCCGAGATGAAACGCTTCGTCGGAATAGGAGGTATGGACGGTGCGGTAATTCGCCGAAAACAGCATCAGCGCGAGATTGAGCAGCAGCAGCGACAGCGCAAAGGTGAGAAAAATCTGGGGCATGTCGTTCGGCCCCAAAACCCTGCGGATCAGAAAGTGCTGGACCAGCACGCCGATCACGAAAAGCACCGGCATCGACACGAACAGCGAGAGCAGGGGATCGATGCCGAACTGGTTGGCGAGAAAGAACGAGATGTACATCCCGATCATCACGAATTCGCCCTGGGCGAAATTCACGATCTTGACCACGCCGAAGATCAGCGTGACGCCGATGCTGACGAGCGCGTAAATGCCGCCGATGAGCAGGCCGTTGATGACGGCCTGGGCCACTGTCTCCCACATCTCAAAACAACCGGCGTTACGATTTCATCAGCGGCTTGCGGGCATCTTCTTTTGGAAACACACTGGCGAGATCGCCATTCTGCCACTGCACGCCGACCGGGTGGCCATAGATGTTTTTGCCGTCCGGCCCGAATTTTACCTTGCCGCCCGGCGCCATCGCCGCAAAGCCGGATGAAACATCCAGCGTCGCGAGGGCTTCGCGGACTTTTTGCGGATCGGCGGAGCCGGCGCGTTCAAGCGCGTCAACCAGCATGAAGGTCTGCGCGACCAGGCCGCCGGCATATTCGAAAAGGAATTCGCCGGTGCGCTTCTTGTATTCGGCATTCACCTTCTCGCAATTGGCGTCCATGTCGTGATTCCAGTGCGCCACGCCTTGCAGCCCATCGGCGAGCTTGCCGACATTCTTGTAAAAATCCGGAATGACAAAACCGCCGGAGCCGCCGTTGATCGCGACGTTGAGGCCGACCTGCTTGATGGTACGCACGATCAGGATCAGGTCGTTCAGGTAGGAGACCGAGAACAGCGTATTCGCGCCTGACGACTTGACCTTGTTGATCAAGGGGCTCGCGTCGGTGAACCCTGCCGAATAGGGCTCAAACATCACGATCTCGACGCCCTCGGCTGGCGCCAGTTCCTTCAACCCGTTTGAGGTCGAGGTGCCGAACGCGGTGTTCTCGAAGATGACCGCGACTTTCGGCTTGTCGCTGACGAGCTTCGACATTTGCAACTGTGCCTGCGCGAACTGCGAGGCGCGCGCGAACGGCGTGAACGTATAGGTCCGGCCCTTGTTGAGCTGGTCCGAGCTCGAGCCGGTGATCAGCGGCACCTTGGCGCGTTCGGCGACTTCGCTGGCGATCAGGGTGAGGGCGCTGGCGTAGCAGCCGTGGATCGCGGACAATTTGTTGCCCGTGATGAGCCGGTCGGTTTCGGTGCGCGTCACCGTGGTGTCGCTCTGCACGTCGGAGATGATCAGATTGAGCTTGGCGCCGCCGAGCGACTTGATGCCGCCGGCCTCGTTGACCATCTCGACCGCGAGTTTTGCCGCGGCGACGCAGCCGACCCCGATCTGCGCCATGCTGCCGGTGGTCGGATAAAGCGCGCCGATATTGATCGCGTCGGCGGCCCAGCCGCGCAGCGGCACCGCGCCGAAGGCGCCGGCGGCGAGGATGCCGCCGGTCTTGAGGAGAAATTCGCGGCGGCCCGGCCGCTTCGGCGATCCCTGATCAGTCTTGACGGCGTCAGTCTTGATGGCTGAATTCCTGCGATCTTTTTTCATGACGTTTCCCCTGAGCGATCACGTTACAGGCCGTTGCCCGCTGGCTTTTTAGAACGTTAGCCTCATTCAAGATTGTTTACAATACAGTAGTCGAGATTATTTTCATAATTGAATTCGTCACCTGCTTGTTATACTTTTGGCTGCGCCGGACCGGCGGGCGCAGCCGTTGATATCGGGGAAATGATGGTCCGAAAGCCAGCCAAGCATGCGACAGCCCGGACCGCCAAGGCCCATTCGATGCCGGCATCGCCGGCGCGTGAGCCGGCGGCGGTGATCATTGCAAAGCGCATCGAGGAGGACATCGTGCTCGGGCGGCGGCAGCCGCGGGAGCGCCTGGTCGAGCAGGATCTGTGCGACCTGTTCGATACCCATCGCGGCGACGTCCGGCTGGCGCTGTTCGAACTCGAAAAAAAAGGGTTGGTCGAGCGCATCCCCAATCGCGGGGCACTGGTTCGCGGATTGACGCCGCTGGAGGTGATGGAGATCTACGCGGTCCGCGAAGAGCTCGAGGTAATGGCGGTCCGCATCATTCCGTTTCCGGTTCACGCCAGGGATATCGAGAGGCTGGAGCAATTGCAGCGACACCATACCGCAGCCATTGCCTCCGGCGATTTGCTCACCGTGTTTTACTCAAACCTCAGTTTCCACCGGGTCTTGTACGGCCTGTGCGGCAATGCCTGCCTGATCGAAACCATCGATCTGCTGGCCCAGAAAGTCTACGGCATCAGGTCTTACGCCAATGCGTTTCCCGAACAACTCGATCGCGCCCGCCGCGATCACCTCGATATGATCAAGGCGCTGCGCGGCTCGCGCCGGGACGATTTGATAACGCTGACCCGGCGCCATCTGAGGCCTTCGCCGGAAGCCTATATAAAGGCGTACGAGCGGCGTTTTGGCAAAGCCGATCTCGTGCCGGCGCATTGAGCGCGAAAGTCAGCGGCGCTATTCGGCGCTGCTCACGAGCTTGATCCGCGGCTTGGCCGCTTCCATCAGGCCGCGATAGGCGGCGAGATAATCGAGCGCCATGCGGCGCGCGGTAAAGCGCGCCTCAAATTGTTTCCGGATCGCTGGCCGGTTGAGATTCGAAAGCCGACCGACCGCGGCGACCGCGCTGGTTTCATCTTCCACGACAAACCCGGTCAGGCCGTCGTCGACGATCTCCGCGACCGAACCGCGGTTATAGGCGATCACGGGCGTGCCGCAGGCCATCGCCTCGATCATGACGAGACCGAACGGCTCCGGCCAGTCGATCGGGACCAGCAAGGCGATCGCGCCGCTTAAAAATTCCGATTTTTCGGGGTCGCCGATCTCGCCGATATATTCGACCAGCGGATTTTGCTCGATCAGCGGACGAATGAGTTCGTCGTAATAATCCTGGTCGGCGCGGTCGACCTTGGCGGCGATCTTGAGCGGAATACCGCATCGCGTCGCGATCTTGATCGCGCGATCGACGCCTTTTTCGGGCGCGATGCGGCCGAGCACGGCGAGATAACCGGGCCTGACGGGTTGCGGCGTCAGCAGGCGCTCCGGCAGGCCGTGATGGATGGTGCGTACCCAATTGGCCTGCGGCACCGGGCGCCGCTGCGCGTTTGAGATCGAGATCACCGGCACGGAATTGAAGGTGTCGAACACCGGCTGGTGCTCGGGCAGATCGAGCCTGCCGTGCAGCGTGGTCAGAAACGGCGTCGGCTGCCGGGAGAACAGCGAGAACGGATAATAGTCGAGATGGAAATGCAGGAAGTCGAATTCCTCGTCGTCGCATTTCTGCCGCACCCGCTCCAGCATCACCATGTGCAGGGCGTTGGGGTCGCGGACGGAGCCGTCGAGGCGCAGCGCCTTCGGCCAGGTCGCATCAAGTTTCGCTGAAGTGCGGGAATCGCCGCTGGCGAACAACGTGACTTCATTCCCCAACGCCACCAGTTCCTCGGTCAGCCAGTGTACCACTCGTTCGGTGCCGCCATAGAGTTTCGGGGGAACAGCCTCCGTCAGCGGGGCAACCTGCGCGATGCGCATTTCAACGTCTCCTGTCGATCATGGGTGAACAAAAGCCCCGCCTTGCGATGGCACCAGCATGCCACGGAGGGAACGTTTCCGCATGTGCGAAGTTCCCTTGAAGACACGCAGTTCTTCCACACCATGGTCTTGCTGATGCCATCACGCCCAATCAGGTTTTCACCGTGGCTAATGCTGCATGATTGTTGCGCAGTGATGGCAGCACGATGGGAACTGCGGCGCAGTATCCATCGTTAGATTGCACCGACCAGCTCCGCTCAGGATTTTCGTTCTTCTCCAAAGGGTTTTGGAACTACATGGACAATCTTTCAGGATACGCACATCGCCCGCTCGCGTTCGTGCTGCGCTATCTGCACCGCCGCCTTGCGTCGCATGTCGTCATCCTCGCCGCCGTTGTCACCGCGGTTGCTTGTTCGGTAGGCACGCAATATGGCGTGAAATTTCTGGTCGACGGTCTGTCGGCCGGCCCCGCCCGCGCAGGCAGCGTATGGCTGGCATTCGTTTTTCTCATGTCGGTGATCGCCGCGGATAATTTCCTGTGGCGGATCGCGAGCTGGACCGCGAGCTTCACGTTCGTAGGCGTGACCGGGGACTTGCGTCGCGACATCTTTCGCCATTTGACCGGTCATGCGCCGAGCTATTTTTCCGACCGGCTGCCGGGAATGCTGACCAGCCGCATTACCGCGACGTCGAATGCCGTTTATACCGTCGAAAACATGTTCGTCTGGAACGTGCTGCCGCCGTGCATTGCGACAATCGCAGCCATTTCGCTGATCGGAACCGTCAGCCTGCCGATGTCGGCGGGTCTGATCGCCGTGGCCGGCGGCATGTTGTTTGCGATGTTCCATTTGGCGGCCGCCGGGAAACCCCTGCATGACGACTTCGCCGACAAGGCCGCCGCCGTCGATGGCGAGATGGTCGATGTCATCAACAACCTGCCGCTGGTGCGGGCGTTTTGCGGCTTGAGCTTCGAGCACGCCCGGTTCGACGCGACCGTCAACCGCGAATTGACGGCGCGGGGGCGTAGCCTGCGCTATCTCGAAAAGCTGCGGCTCACCCATGCGGCCGTGACCGTCGCGCTGATCATTGCGCTATTGGCCTGGGCGATCACGCTCTGGCAGGACGGCGCCGCCAGCACCGGCGACGTGGTGCTGGTCTGCACACTCGGGCTTTCCATTCTGAACGCCACGCGGGATCTCGCGGTGGCGCTGGTCGATGTCACCCAGCATGTCGCACGGCTGACGGAGGCGCTCGCCACCCTGCTGCTGCCGCACGAACTGCGCGACCACCCCGAGGCCGAACCGCTGGTCAAAAGCGGCGCGGCGATCGCCTTCAACAACATTTCATTCCATTATCCCGGCGGACTCGGGGTGTTCGACAAGTTCAGCCTGCGGATTCAGCCGGGGCAGCGGGTCGGGCTGATCGGCCAGTCCGGCGGCGGCAAATCCAGCCTGTTCGTGCTGCTGCAACGTTTCTACGACGTTCAGCACGGTTCGATCACCATCGACGGTCAGGACATCTCGCGGGTCACGCAGCAAAGCCTGCGCCAGGCGATCTCAGTGGTGCCGCAGGACATTTCATTGTTCCAACGCTCGATCCTGGAAAACATCCGCTATGGGCGGCCGAATGCGAGTGACGACGAGGTGCTGCGCGCGGCGATCGCGGCGCGTTGCGATTTCGTCGAAACATTGCCGGAAGGCCTTGCCACCATGGTCGGCGACCGCGGCGTCAAATTGTCGGGCGGCCAGCGGCAGCGGATCGCGATCGCGCGCGCGTTCTTGAAGGACGCGCCGATCCTGCTGCTGGATGAAGCAACCGCGGCGCTGGACAGCGAATCGGAGGAAGCGATCCGCGAAGCGCTCAGCCGCCTGATGCGTGGGCGCACCGTGATCGCAATCGCGCACCGGCTTACGACGCTGCGTCACTTCGACCGCGTGGTGATGCTGAAATCCGGCAAGATCATCGAAGATGGTCCGCCGGACCGTCTGATGCAGGGCCAGGGTCCTTACCGCGAATTGGTGACGAGGGAAATGAGCCGGCTCGCGAAACACGCAGCCTGATGTACCGCGTCGGTATGTGAGCCCCTGAGCATGATCCGGAAAGGTGGGCACTAGTTTTCCGAAAACATCATGCTTAAACAAAGAAAAGAGTTCACGATCCGGTTTAATCAAATCGGATCGTGAACTCATGCATTTGTCACAAGGCCGGGGAAACGGCGCGAGGTCAAATGGCAGCCGAAGTCGCAACCGACGTCATGACAGTCCGGACCATCGAGTTGGTTTCGGAACAGCCGTTCTACATCCCGATGACCGGGCCGGCGGCAAGGCCGCGGCGCTCGCTCAAGCATGACGACACTTTTGTTGTGCTCGACAGCCATGGCGACATCGGCGCATCCGTCGGCGGGCCGGACGGCCTGTTCAACGCCGACACCCGCTATCTCGCCCGGCTCGAATTGCTGCTGGACGATTTGCAGCCGCTGCTGCTCGGCTCGAATTTGCGCGATGACAATTCCGCATTGACGGTCGATCTCACCAATCCCGATATTATTCGCGACGGCCGGATCGTGCTGCAAAAGGACATGCTGCACATCGTCCGCACCATCTTCCTGTGGCGCGGGACGGCCTATCAGCGGATCGGCTTCCAGAACCATGGCGACCGGCCCGCGAGTTTTGATGTGACCCTGCTGTTCAACAATGATTTTGCCGATCTGTTCGAGGTGCGCGGCGAAAAGCGACCGCGTCGGGGCGTCGGCTCCAGCAAGCTCCTCGGCCCCGCCGACGTCGCGTTCGAATATCTCGGGCTCGACGGCAAATTGCGCGGCACGGCGCTGCATTTCGATCCGCGGCCGACGCGGCTTGCGGTGAATGCAGCGACCTATCGTCTCGATCTCGAGCCCCAACAGGCTTGTCCGTTGTTTGTTGCTGCGTCCTGCAACAAGCCGGCGAGCTTCAGGCCGGCGCCGTTTATCCGCGGCTTGCTCGCGCATCGGCGCGAAATGCGCCGCTCGTCGGCGGGGGCCGTCAGCGTTGAGACCTCCAACAACATCTTCAACGAGGTGCTGTGCCAGGCGATGGCCGACCTCAACATGCTGATGACGGATACGCCGCAGGGGCGTTATCCCTATGCTGGCATTCCCTGGTACTCGACGACCTTCGGCCGCGACGGCCTCATCACCGCGCTGCAGATGCTGTGGATCGATCCCCGCGTGGCGCGCGGCGTGCTGAAGCGGCTCGCCTCCTATCAGGCGAGGGCCGTCGATCCGCTCGCCGACGCCGAACCCGGCAAGATCCTGCATGAAATGCGCGGCGGCGAAATGGCCGCGCTGCGCGAGGTGCCGTTCGCGCATTATTACGGCAGCGTCGATGCGACGCCGCTGTTCGTGCTGCTGGCCGGACTCTATATCGAACGCACCGGCGACGAGGCTACGCTCGCCGAATTATGGCCTTCGATCGAGGCGGCGCTGGGCTGGATCGACGGCGACGGCGACCCGGACCAGGACGGGTTTGTCGAATACCGGCGCGCCTCCGAACAAGGCCTTGCCAACCAGGGCTGGAAGGATTCGCACGACGCAATCTTCCACGCCGATGGCCGCTTGGCCGAAGGCTACATCGCGCTCGCCGAAGTGCAGGGCTATGTATTCGCCGGCAAGCGGCTGGCGGCGCGTTGCGCGGCGCGGCTTGGCAAGAGCGAGCGGGCCTATCGGCTCGAGGCCGAAGCCAAACTTCTCGCGGCGCGGTTTGAAGAAGCGTTCTGGTGCGACGACCTCGGCACTTACGCGCTCGCGCTCGATGGCGACAAGGAGCCGTGCAAGGTGCGCAGCTCGAACGCCGGGCAATTGCTGTTCAGCGGCATGGTGCGCGCCGATCGCGCCCGGCGCGTCGCCGCCGATCTGATGCGGCCGCATTTTTTCACCGGCTGGGGCATCCGCACCGTGGCGCGCGGCGAAGCCCGCTACAATCCGATGTCCTACCACAACGGCTCGATCTGGCCGCACGACAACGCACTGATTGCGCTCGGGCTCGCGCGCTACGGCCTCAAAGGGGCGGTCGACACCGTGTTCGAGGGCCTGTTCGACGCTGCCGCCTACATGGATTTGCGGCGGCTGCCGGAATTGTTCTGCGGCTTTCGTCGCGAGAAGCGACGCGGACCGACGCTCTATCCGGTGGCCTGCGCGCCGCAGGCCTGGGCGAGCGCGACGCCGTTCACGCTGTTGGAAGCAGCATTGGGGCTCGAATTCGACGCCGAGCGCGGCGAAATCCGGCTACGTAATCCGCACCTGCCGGCGTTCCTCAACGAAGTGGTGCTGCGCGATCTGCGGCTCGGGCCCTCCAGCGTCGACCTCTGCGTTCGTCGTCACGACGGGGAGGTGTCATTGGAAGTATTGCGGACGCGCGGCCAGATTCAAGTGTCGATCGTGCTCGCGCAATGAACGCATGGCCGGGCTTGCCCGAAGACCTGGCCCGATCCACGTCAGAAACTTTGCTGCCCTTCGAGTCGAAGCCCTTCAGGAGGCCGTATGCGCGCCAGAGTGTTGCTTACCTACGTCGCAGTCGCGTTTGCGGCCGTGATGTCTCCCACCTCCCGGGCGGCCGACGAGAACCCAGGCTCGCCCCCGGCCGCCCAGAGTTCGCCGCAGCCGTCGCAACCGCAAACAGCCGCTCCGCCGGCAACATCGAAGGAGCCGTCGCCGTCGCCGCCGCCCTCGGTCACCATCATCGGCGCCAGGGAGGCGCATGGCGTGCTCGGCCGCGACGTCCGCAGTCCGACGGATGAGGACATGGGGCGCATTGTCGATGTCATCGTCGATCGCGCGGGAGTGGTGCGCGCGGCCGTGATCGATTTCGGCGGCTTTCTCGGCGTCGGCAGCCGAAAAATCGTGGTGGACTGGAGCGCGCTGCATTTCGGGCGTGTCGCCGATAAAGGCGACAAGATCACGCTCGACCTGACGAAGGATCAGGTGACGGCAGCGCCGGAATACAAGGAGGATACGCCGATCGTGGTGCTTGGCGCATCCGGCAGCCTGCAGCCGCTGCAGTTTGATCCCTGAAGAAGTCGAACGAATATGCTATTCGCAAGTTCATCCCATTCGATTGAACGGACTGAGGGTGACCGCCGTGGGCGATCGATGGGCAGCGATGGCGTTTCGTCCCGGGTGTCGGAACCGGTGACGCATAAAATGGCTGCAACCCCGTCGCGCCAGAGCCTGCGCGGACTGGACTGGTTCATCTTCTTCCTCGCGGATGTGCAGACCGGTTTCGGTCCCTTCATCGCGGTCTACCTGACGACGCAGAAATGGACCCAGGTCCAGATCGGCCTGGTGCTGTCGATCGGCGGCGTGGTCGGGTTGCTCGGGCAGATGCCCGGCGGGGCGATCGTTGATTACGCGCGCTCGGAGCGGCTGGTGGCGAGCCTTGCCGTCGCGACGATCGGCACGGCGGCGCTCGCCTACGCGGCATGGCCGATCTTCCCAGTCGTCGTCGCGGCCGCGACGCTGCACGCCGCCGCCAGTTGCGTGCTCGGTCCGGCCATTGCCGCGATCAGCCTCGGCCTGGTCGGGCCGCTGGCGATCGGGGAACGGCTCGGGCGCAACGCCCGCTTCGCCTCGCTCGGCAACGGAACCGCCGCGGCCGTGATGGGCACGGCCGGCTATCTGTTGTCGAGCCGCTCGGTGTTTCTCGTCACCTTCGTGTTGGCCTTTCCGACCTTGCTCGCGCTGGCGCGCATCCGCGAGCGCGAAATCGATGTCGCCCAGGCGCATGGCGCGGTAAAGCGCGAGGTGCCCGATAAGCGCGCCACCAGCGTTCTCAATCTCTGCCGGCGTCCGCTTCTGATCTTTGCCTTGAGCGTGATGCTGCTGCAACTCGCCAACGCGGCGATGCTTCCCTTGATGGCGGGCGTGGTGACGACCCGGTCGAGCCAGTGGGCGCCGGTACTGATCGCCGCCTGCATCATCGTGCCGCAGGCGATCGTCGCGCTGATGTCGCCTTCGGTCGGACGCAAGGCGCAAGCCTGGGGACGGCGGCCGCTGCTGCTGCTGGCGTTCGCCGCACTGGCCATCCGCGGCCTGTTATTCGCGACCGTGCGAGATCCATATCTCCTGGTCGCGGTACAGGCGTTCGACGGCATCACCGCGGCCGTCTTCGCCGTGATGGTGCCGCTGATCGTCGCGGACGTCGCCTTCGGCAGCGGTCACTTCAATCTGGCGCAGGGCATCGTTGGCACCGCGACCGGCATCGGCGCGTCGCTCTCCACCGTGCTTGCCGGTTACGCCAGCGACAAGTTCGGCAGCGCTTTCGCCTTTACCGGGCTTGCGGGCGTTGCCGCGCTGGGCCTTGCACTGGTCTTTTTCGCGATGCCGGAAACGCGGGGGAGCAAGTGCTGACGAGGGACGAATTTTGTTCCGGGAACCGATCCGGTTATACTGACGCGACACATAATCTGGCGGAGCATGGCATGGATGAGGTTCGGGAAATCAGCTCCTCGCAGAGCAAGGGCTCACGGCAAAGGACGCTCCCCGGCCAGGTCGTCCTTGTGCTGCAGGGCGGCGGCGCGCTGGGTTCCTACCAGGCCGGCGTCTATCAGGCGCTGTACGAGGCCGGCATCGAGCCGGACTGGATCATCGGCACCTCGATCGGCGCCATCAATGCCGCGCTGATCGCCGGCAACGCCCCGCAAGACCGCTTGCCGCGGTTGCGCGAATTCTGGAAGCGGATGCAGCAGCGCCCGATCTGGAATTTTCCGGAAGCATTGCCCGGCTTCAACGAAAAGCTGTCCTACTGGTCGACCGTCGCCAATGGCATTCCCGGGTTCTTCAAGCCTAATCCGCTGGCGCATGCCGGCACTGAATATCCGCTCGGCGCCGACAAGGCCGGCTATTATTCGACCGAGCCGCTCGAACGGACGCTTTCAGAGCTTGTCGATTTCGACCGCGTCAATCGATCCACGCCGCGCCTGACGGTCGGCGCCGCCCATGTCCGGTCCAGCCAGATGCGCTATTTCGACAGTCGCAATTGCAGGCTCGGCGTAAAGCATATTCTGGCATCGGGCGCCTTGCCGCCGGCATTCCCCGCGGTCCGCATCGACGGCGAACTTTATTGGGATGGCGGCATTCTTTCGAATACGCCCACGGAGGCGGTATTCGACGACAACCCGCGCAGGAGCTCGCTGATCTTCACGGTTCACATGTGGAATCCGTCCGGCGCCGAACCCACCACCATGGCGCAAGTGCTGCACCGGCAGAAGGACGTGCAGTATTCGAGCCGGATCGCGAGCCAGATCGCCCGCCAGCAGCAGGCGCATCGACTGCGCCATGTCATCAACCAGCTCGCGGCGCGTTTGCCCGAGGCCGAGCGCAACAGCGAGGCGATACGCGAATTGACGAGCTATGGCTGTTCGACGCAGATGCATGTGGTGCAGTTGCAGGCCCCGGCGCTCGACCGCGAGAGCCATACCAAGGACATCGATTTCAGTCCCTCCGGCATCCTGCAGCGCTGGGACGCCGGCTATGTCCACACCAGGGCGGTTCTCGACCGATCTCCCTGGACCGGCGATTTCGATCCGCTCTCGGGCGTGATCCTGCACGACCAGACGGAAATCTTGCCGAAAGCGGCGGAATGAATCGAGAAAGAGTTTGGCGGGGAGGGCGCTCCTGAGGGTCTGACTGAAAGTGCAGCCAATTGATTCGATGGTTCTAGTGGAACTCGTCATGCCCGGGCTTGTCCCGGGCATCCACGTCTTGCCGGCAGGAGAGCAAGAAAGACGTGGATGGCCGGGACAAGCCCGGCCATGACGTGGTTAGAAGGTGCCTGACGACAGCGCTTTCCGGTACAGCGCGCCATAAAGCGACGCAGAGATGTCCCAGCTGAACGACCGCGACATCGCGCGGCGGCGCATCTCGTCGAGGCGATCTTTTGCCGTGAAGGTCGCGAACGCGCGGCGGATGCCGCCGAGGAAGGATTCGGTCGAGGGCTGGGTGAACAGGAATCCGGTTTCGCCGTCGGTGATGGTTTCCGAGAGCCCGCCGGTCTGGTGACCGATCGGCAGCGATCCGAATTTTTGGGCGTACATCTGGCTCAGTCCGCACGGCTCGAAGCGTGACGGCATCAGCGTGAAATCGCTGCCGGCAAAAATCCGCCGCGCCTGCCCCTCATTGAATCCGATGGCGACCCCGATCGCATCCGGCCGGCGCCGGTGCGCATCGACCAGCGCGCGCTCGATCGCAGGTTCGCCGCTGCCGGTGACGATGATCTGTCCGCCGTCCCTGATGATCTCGTCGGCGGCCGACAGCACGAGGTCGACGCCCTTCTGATGCACCAGCCGGGCAACGAGTCCGAAAATCGGCCCGCGCGACAGCGCCAGCCCGAATTGCTGGCGGACGTAATCGGAATTGGCGCGCTTGCCTTTCCAGTCGCCGGCGCCGAACGGCTGCGCCAGTTGGGCGCAGGACCTGGGATCCCAGGTCTCGTCGATGCCGTTCAAGATGCCGGTCAACTGCGCGGCGTCGGAGCGGCGGCGCAGCAGGCCTTCGAGCCCGCAGCCGAGTTCGGCGGTGGTGATCTCCCTGGCGTAGGTCTCACTGACCGTGGTCAGATGGGAGGCGTGGACGATGCCGCCTTTAAGGAATGACAGTTTGTCGTAGAACTCGAGGCAATCGATATGGAAGGAAGCTTCCGGCGCCCCGATCCGGCGCAGCGACTCCTTGGCGAACAGGCCCTGATAGGCGAGGTTGTGGATCGTCAAAATGGACGGAATCCGCACCGCGTTCCAGGCGAGGTAGGCGGGCACGAGGGCGGCCTGCCAGTCGTTGGCGTGAACCAGGTCGGCTGCCCAATTCCTGTCCAGACTGCCTGCCGCAAGTTCGGCCGCGATCGAAGCAAGCCGGCCGAAGCGCACGTCGTTGTCCGGCCAGTCCCGGCCAACCGCATCGCCGTAAGGGTTTCCGGGACGGTCATAAAGTTGCTGACAGAGCACGACGTAGACCGGCAGGCCGTCCTTGGTCGATGCCAATCCGAGCGTGCAAGCGGGCATTTCAGCCAAGGCCGGGCATCTGCCAACGATTTGAATATGCGTGAGTTGTTCGACGACGTCGCGATAGCCGGGCAAAAGGATTCTAACGTCGGTCCAAGCTCGAAGCGCCCGGGGCAGAGCCGCTGAAACGGCGGCGAGGCCGCCCACCCGGACGAAGTCGTCCATCTCTGTCGTGACGAACAAAACTCTCAAAAAAGGCCCTCGTCGCCGCCCCGGGGTAGAATTATGCAAGAATGGTTCCAGTCTATCTCTGCGTCAGATAAGGAGCCGGACGAGCGTTCGCCAACGGCTTGAATTGTCAGTGCCGAGGGAATCGCTTCCCCGGTTGAGCTGCGCCATCTAGGGTCACGCCGCGCCATGCACGCTTGGCTGAAGGAGCTCGAGCGGGCCTGAGCGAGTTTGAGGGGAGTTTGGAATGACGATAGCGGAAAACGATGAGGCTAATTTGACAAAGAGCTTCGCAGGGCTTCGCGTTCTCGATTTTTCGACCACCATTGCCGGTCCGCATTGCGCGCGGATGCTGGCGGACATGGGCGCGGAGGTCATCAAGATCGAGCCGGCCGAAGGCGAGACGATGCGAAGCCGCCCGCCGCTGCGGAGTAATTGCAGCACCACCTTCGGCCAGCTCAATGTCGGCAAGAAAAGCCTCGTTCTCGATCTGAAATCGGAGAACGCGATCGAAATCATCCGCCGGCTGATCTTAAGCTGCGACATCCTGGTCGAGAATTTTCGTCCCGGCGTGATGCGGCGGCTGAAGCTGGACTACGCCTCGCTGCATCAGCTCAATCCGAAACTGATCTATTGCTCGATCTCCGGATACGGCCAGACCGGACCATCGGCGGAACTGCCGGCCTATGCGCCGGTGATCCATGCGGCGTCCGGCTACGATATGGCGCATCTGTCCTACCAGCCGGGGCGATCGCGCCCCGATTACTGCGGCATCTATCATGCCGACGTCGTCACCGGCACTTACGCGTTCGGTGCCATTTCGGCGGCGCTGTACCAGCGCCACAGCACCCGGGAGGGTCAGCACATCGATGTCTCGATGCTGGAATCGATGCTGAGCCTGACGTTGACCGAATTGCAGTCGTCGCAATTCGACGTGCGCTTCCCAAAACGGCCGATGTTCGGGCCGCTGGAAACCGCTGACGGATACGTGATGGTTGCCGTCGCCAGCGAAAAGACCTTTCAGAGCCTGGTCAAGGCCGCGGGCTGTCCGGACTGGATCACCGATCCGCGATTTGCGAAATACGGCGAGCGCCGTGACAATTGGGGCGAGCTGATGGAGGGCGTCGAGACCTGGTCGCGCACGCTGCCAACCGAAAAATGCCTCGCGGCGCTGAACGAAAGCGGTGTTCCCTGTTCGGCCTATCGGACGGTTGGGGAGGCCTTGCGCGATCCGCAAATCGCCCATCGCCGCGCGCTGTCCGAGGTGAAGGACGCCGGCGGCACGTTCAAGGTCCTGAACCTGCCGTTCCGGATGTCCGGCGCCGACGTCTCCGCGGGAAAACGGACGGCGACGCTCGGCGAACACACGGTCACTTATCTGCGGGAGAGCGGTCTCTCCGAAGAGGAAATCGCGGCCTTCACGGGGAAATCGGTGGCGGCGCAATAGCGCCGACGAATTGCGCATCGACGATTGCGCAACTTCGAGGTTTGATCCGGCGCCGAGTGCGGCCTTGTGCGGCCTTGCCGGGGGCTACGATTCCAGCCAATCTGACCGACAGCCATCAACGATCCGGAAAACCGGGCGTATGGCCCTGCTGGAGGGAGAATCGCATGAAGAGGTCGATCCGCTCGCGAGTGCTTGCGCGAATTTTCCTTGAAATTTTCCTTGGAATTCTCCTTGGCGCGGGATTTTGCATCGCGTTGGCCGTGAGCCCGGCCAGCGCGCAAAAGCAAGGCGGCAGCATCACGGTCGGCCTCGAGCTCGACATTCCCGGTTTCGATCCCTTGAAAGTCGGCGTCTTCGACACCTCGGCCGAAACCGCGGCCGCCGCGATCTTCGATACGATGACCTATCTCGACGACAAGGGCGTTGCCCAGCCGAAGCTCGCGCTGTCCTGGACCCACTCGGACGATTTCAAGACCTGGACCTTCAAGCTGCGGCCCGGCGTCAAGTTCCAGGACGGAACGCCGTTCAATGCCCAGGCGGTGAAGGAGAATTTCGACCGCCAGAAGGACCCGGCCAACAAGTGCCGCTGCGCGTTCTACATCTCCTTCATCCACGATCTGCAGGCGCCGGACGAACTGACCGTGGTCTATCATTTGAACGACCCGCAGGTGAACCTGCCGGCGATTATGACGATCCAGAGTTCGAACAATGTCGTGCAATCGCCCACCGCGTGGAAGACCAAGGGCGACGATTACAACCGCAATCCCGTCGGCACCGGGCCGTACATCCTGAAGTCATGGACCGCGGGCGACCGCATGGTGCTCGAGAAAAATCCGGACTATTGGAACAAGGGTCATCCCTATCTCGACCGCATCAACCTAAAGCCGTTGCCGGACGCGCAGTCGCGCTTCGCCAGCCTGCAATCCGGCGAGGCCGACATCGTCTGGGACGACGAGTACGACGCCGACAATATTCAAAAGGCCCAAAAGGACCCGAAGATGACGGTCCACAGCTATAAGGGCTCGGGCGCCGCGGTCTACGCCTTCAACACCAAAACCCCGCCGTTCGACGATGTCCGGGTGCGCCAGGCATTGGTGATGGCAATCGATCGCAAGAAGATGTCGCAGGCGGTCACCAACGGTCTGGCCCGGCCGGCCACCAACCCCTATGGTGACGGCTCCTGGGTCAAGTGCAAGGACGACGGCGCGCTGCCCTACGACGTCGAAAAGGCAAAGGCGCTGATCAAGGACTACGGCAAGCCGGTCGACTTCAAGATGGTCACCACGGCGACGCCGCGCGGACGCACCATCGGTCAGGTGTTCCAGCAATTCTGGAAGCAGGTCGGCGCCACCATGGAGATGGACCAGGTCGATCAGGCCACCGTCGTGCCGCGCGCCTTCATGCGGCAGTTTCAGTTGACGCCGTGGCGGATCGTCGATCTCGCCGATCCCGACCCGCAGATGTATGCGAATTTCCACACCGGAAGCCCGGTGGCGCTGGCCAATTATTCCAATCCCGAACTCGACCGGTTGCTGGAACACGCGCGCGTCACCCCCGACGTCGCGAAACGGACCGAGGATTATTGCGCGATCAGCCGGCTGATCAATCAGGAAGCGATCTGGTTCTGGAGTTTCCAGAACACTTATTACGCGATCTCGACCTCCAGACTGAAGGGCTTGCCGAAGATCTATAACGGGGTGGTCGACGTCTCCGACGTCTGGATGGAATGAGAGCGGGATGCTGGGATTTGTTGCCCGAAGGCTCGTCTATCTGGTGCCGGTTCTGGTCGCCGTATCGCTTTTGACCTTCCTGATTGCTTCGCTCCTGCCCGGCGATCTCGCCTACGTGATCCTGGGCGATCAGGCGACGTCGGACAAAGTCGCCGCGCTGCGCCATGACATGGGGCTCGATCAGCCGATCTGGTGGCGATATCTCTCCTGGCTCGGCCACGTGCTGCAGGGCGATTTCGGCCGCTCGTTCCGCACCGGACAGACCGTATTGCAGGCAGTGGCCGAGCGGCTGCCGGTATCGATCGAATTGATGCTGCTCGCCGAGCTTGCCGCGCTCGCGATCGGCATTCCGCTGGCGATTGCGTGCGCGGTGCGCAGCGGCAGCGCGTTCGACCGCTTCATGACCGGCAGCGCGTTTGGCATGCTGTCGGTGCCGGCGTTTCTGTCGGCGATCCTCTTGATCTATCTGTTCGCGGTCGAGCTGCGCTGGCTGCCGGCAACCGGTTACGTGCCCTTTGCAGAGGACCCGATCGGCAATCTCCGTTGTTTTGTGCTGCCGGCGCTGACGCTGGCGCTCGGCGAATGGCCGGTGCTGATGCGCGTGCTGCGCTCCGACATGATCGCGACCTTGCAGGAAGATTACATCGCGATGGCGCGGGCCAAGGGCCTGAAGCCGTCGCGGATTCTCCTGGTGCATGCCCTGAAACCGTCGTCGCTGACGCTGGTCACCGTGACCGGCATCAATATCGGCCGCCTGATCGGCGGCACCGTGATCGTCGAATCGATTTTTGCGTTGCCGGGCATCGGCCGGTTGCTGTTAGGGGCCATCTTCACCCGCGACCTCGTCATCCTGCAGGGCACGGTGCTGTTCGTGGCGCTCGGCTATGTGCTGATCAATTTTGTTGTCGACTTGCTCTACGCCGTCCTCGATCCCAGGATTCGCCATGGCCACGCTTGAGCTTCGCATCGACGAGGATGTTGCCACAAGTCCAGTCGCGCGCACGCGACGGCTGGGACTGCTGTTCTGGATGGCGGTCGGCTGGATGATCTTTGTCTTTGTGGCGGCCGCGCTTGCCAATGTGCTGCCGCTGCCCAGTCCGACCGACATGGATATGCTGGAACGCCGCGGGCCGGCCTCGATGGCGCACTGGCTCGGCACCGACGGCCTCGGGCGCGACGAACTGGCGCGGCTGATCTACGGCGCGCGGATATCGCTTACCGTTGGCCTCTGCGGGCCGGTGATCGGGCTCACGATCGGCGGCGCGCTCGGCATGCTGGCCGGCTATTTTCGCGGCCGCTTCGAATCCGTCGTTGTCGGCAGCATGGACGTGCTGCTGGCCTTTCCGCCGCTGATCCTGGCGCTGGCGGTGACCGCCTATCTCGGACAATCCGTGTTGAATCTCACCTGCATTCTCGGCGTGCTCGGCATTCCCGCCTTCATGCGGGTGGCGCGCGCCGCGACGCTGACATTGGCGCGGCGCGAATTCGTCATCGCGGCGCAGGCGCTCGGCGCGACGCATGCGCGCATCCTGCTGCGTGAACTCCTGCCCAATGTCTTGCTGCCGCTGCTCGCGTTCTTCCTGCTTGGCGTCGCCGTCACCATCGTGGTCGAAGGCGCGCTGTCATTTCTGGGCCTCGGCGTGCCGCCGCCGATATCGAGCTGGGGCAGCATGATCGGGGAGGGGCGCGAGAGCCTCGAGGTTGCGCCGCAGCTCGCCTTCATTCCCGCGATCGCGCTGTTTCTGACCGTGCTGTCCTTTAATCTCGTCGGCGACACGCTGCAGGCGCTCACCAATCCGCGGCAGAGCGCGCTGTGAACGAGCCCGTATTGCTTTCGGTCGAGGATGCATCGGTCGAGCTGCCGACCCCGCGCGGCAATCTTCGCGCGGTGGATCATGTGGATCTCGCCGTCGGCGCCGGCCGCACGCTCGGCGTGGTCGGCGAATCCGGTTGCGGCAAGACCATGCTGTCGCGCGCCATCCTGCAACTGTTGCCGAAGAAGGCAAAACTCTCCGGCCGGGTGATGTTCGATGGCCAGGACCTCGCCCGCCTCGATCCGGAGCGTCTGCGAAAACTTCGCGGCCGCTCGCTCGCGGTCGTGTTCCAGGACCCGATGACCTCGCTCAATCCGGTCCTGACCATCGGCACGCAGCTGATCGAGACGCTGCAGGAGCATCTCGAACTGGACAGCCTTGCCGCGAAAAAACGCAGCGCGGAGTTGCTCGCGGCGGTCGGCATTCCCGCGCCGGAGCAGCGATTGACGCAATATCCGCACCAGCTCTCCGGCGGCATGCGGCAGCGGGTGGCGATCGCGATCGCGCTGTCTTGCGAACCAAAGCTCTTGATTGCCGACGAGCCGACCACGGCGCTTGACGTCACCATCCAGGCCCAGATCCTCGACCTGTTGGCGCGCGAGCAACGCCGCCGCCATATGGCGATGATCCTGATCACGCACGACCTCGGCGTGGTCGCCGGCCGCACCGATGAAGTCGCTGTCATGTATGCCGGCCGCGTCGTCGAACGCGCGCCGACGCCTGAATTGTTCAAGCGCATGCGCATGCCCTACACCGAGGCGCTGCTGGCGGCGATCCCGAAGATCGATGCCGCCCCGCATACGCCGCTGCCGGCGATTTCCGGACGTCCGCCCGATCCGACCCGGCCGTTGCAGGGCTGCTCGTTTTCGCCGCGATGTCGCTACGCGGCCGGGCGATGTTTTCAGGAGAAGCCGCCGCTGGCCGCCGCGGAGTCACCAGGCCACCAATATGCCTGCTTCCACCCGATCGGTATCATGGCTGGCGCCGGGACATGAAGCAGGACGTCAGGCCATCGGTTGCGCCAAAACCTCTGCTCGAGGTGCAAAACCTCGTTGTCGAATATGCCGTCGGCGGCAAGACCATCCATGCGGTGTCCGATGTCAGCCTGGAAGTTTCGCGCGGCGAGACGCTCGGCCTGGTCGGCGAGTCCGGCTGCGGCAAGTCGACGCTCGGCCGCGCGGTGCTGCAGTTGCGCAAACCCACCTCGGGCCGCGTGATGTTCGACGGAGAGGACCTCACGGCGATGCACGGCGAGACCTTGCGGCGGATGCGCCGGCGGGTGCAGCTGATCTTTCAGGACCCGATCGCTTCATTGAATCCAAGGCGGCGCATCGGCGACATCATCGCCGAACCGTTGGCGATTTCGGGCGTGAAGGATCCGAAGCAACGGCAAAAGCTCGTGTACGACGTGCTCTCGGCGGTGGGCCTCGACCCGTCGCTGGTGATCGAACGATTGCCGCACGAATTTTCCGGCGGGCAATGCCAGCGCATCTGCATCGCACGTGCGCTCGTGCTCAACCCCGAATTCATCATTTGCGACGAGCCGGTTTCGGCGCTCGACGTTTCCATTCGTGCCCAGATCCTCAACCTGCTGGAAGAGATGAAGGCGCGCTATGGCTTGACGCTGCTGTTCATCGCCCATGATCTTGCGGTCGTCAAAGCGGTCAGCGACCGCGTCGCCGTGATGTATCTCGGCAGATTGTGCGAGGTCGGCCCCTCCGAGCAATTATTCGCGCATCCGGCGCATCCCTATACCGCGCTGTTGATCGAGGCGATCCCGGTGCCCGATCCGGATGTGCGTCCGGCCGAAAGCGTGGCGGTGGGCGAACCGCCATCGCCGATCGCGCCGCCTTCGGGCTGCCGGTTTCGTACCCGCTGTCCCCGCGCAGACCAGCGATGCGCCGCCGAAGTGCCGGAACTGCGCGAGGTGGCGCCCGGCCAGTTCGCGGCCTGCCATCATCCATTGATCCCGGCCGGCTAAGCGCCTAACAAATGCATGAAAATGCGTGGCCCTGTCGGCCCAAAAGCAAGAACGATTGACGGGAGAAACACGATGAAGAGTTTCCAGGTAGCTGATTTCAACGCCCCGTTGAAAGAGGTCGATCAGCCGACGCCGCAGCCGTCGGGCACCCAGGTCCTGATCAAGGTCAAGGCGGCCGGCGTCTGCCACAGTGACTTGCACATCTGGGAAGGCGGCTACGATCTCGGCCATGGCCGCAAGCCGCTGTCCTTGAAAGATCGCGGCGTGTCGCTGCCGCGGACCATGGGACATGAGACGGTCGGCGAAGTCCTCGCATTCGGGCCGGATGCCAAGACCGCTGCCGGCGATCTCAAGATCGGCGACGTCGCGCTGGTCTATCCCTGGCTCGGCTGCGGCAAGTGCGAGACGTGTCTGGCCGGCGAAGAGAACATGTGCCTGAAACCGAATTCGATCGGCGTCTATTGCGACGGCGGTTATGCCGACCACATGACGGTAGCGCATCCAAGGTATCTGTTGAATTTGAAGGGGCTCGATCCCGTGACGGCGGCGCCCTACGCCTGCTCGGGCGTCACCACCTACAGCGCGCTGAAAAAGGTCGAGGCGAATTTCAATTCGCCGATCGTGATTTTCGGCGCCGGCGGCCTCGGCCTGATGGCGCTGTCGCTGCTGAAGGCGATGGGCGGCAAGGGCGCCATCGTGGTCGATATCGATGCGCGCAAGCGCGAGGCCGCGGAAAAAGGCGGCGCGCTTGCGACCGTCGATGGCGGCGCGCCCGACGCGCTGGAGCAGCTCGCGCAAAAGGCCGGCGGGCCGATCTGCGCCGTGATCGATCTCGTCGGCAACCCAAAGACCACGCAGCTCGGCTTCGACTGCCTGACCAAAGGCGGCAAGCTCGTGATCGTCGGCCTGTTCGGCGGCGGCGCACCCTGGGCGCTGCCGCTGATCCCGATCAAGGCGATCACGATTCAAGGCAGCTATGTCGGCAATTTGCGCGAAACCCAGGAATTGCTCGATCTCGTGCGGGCCAAAAAGATCGCGCCGATCCCGGTGACGCCGATGCCGCTCGCCAAAGCAAACGAGGCGCTGGTCGATCTTCAGAAGGGCCGGCTGGTCGGCCGCGCGGTGCTGATGCCGTGATTCATTTCGCCGTCATGGCCGGGCACAGCCGTCCGAAGGACGGCGTCGCTTCCGCTCGCCTATGTCCCGGCCATCCACGTCTTTTTTTGATGATAGAGTGCTAAGACGTGGATGCCCGGGACAAGCCCGGGCATGACGGGTTGATACGAAGGAAATCCCCATGTCAGCCAATAACGCGCTCCACATCGCCGTGCTTGCCGGCGACGGGATCGGGCCTGAAGTGATGGCGCCGGCGCTCGAAGTCCTGCGCAAGATCGAGGCGACGACGGATTTGAAATTCCGCTTCACCGATGCGCCGGCCGGCGCCAACAACTATCGCGAAACCGGCAAGTCGATGCCCGATAGTACAATAAAGCTGTGCGATGAGGCCGACGCGATCCTGCTCGGCGCCTGCGGCCTGCCGTCGGTGCGCTATCCCGACAACACCGAGATCATGCCGCAGGTGGAGCTGCGCTTTCATTTTGACCTTTATGCCGGCGTGCGGCCGGCGCGGCTCATTCCCGGGGTGCCAAGCCCGATCGTCGGCGCCGACCAGCGCGGCATCGACATGGTCGTGATCCGGGAATCCACCGAGGGCCTGTTCGCCTCGATGGGCAAGGGCGTCGTCACCGATACTGAAGCGCGCGAGACATTGGTGATCACACGAAAAACCTCGGAGCGGCTGTTCGAATTCTCCTTTCGGCTCGCCGAACGCCGCAAGGCGCGGGGGCGGCCGGGCCAGCTGACTTGCGTCGACAAGGCGAACGTGTTCAAGGCGTTTGCATTTTTCCGCGAGATGTTCGACGCCGCCGCCAAGCGCCATCCCGGCGTGAAAACCGACCGGCTTTATGTCGACGCCTGCTCGGCGCTGCTCGTAAAACGCCCCTGGGATTTCGACGTGATGGTGATGGAAAACATGTTCGGCGATATCCTCTCCGACATGACCGCCGGCCTGATCGGCGGCATGGGCATGGCTCCCTCCGCCGACATCGGCGACCGCCACGCCGTGTTCCAGCCCTGCCACGGCACCGCGCCCGACATCATGGGGCAGGGCAAGGCCAATCCCACCGGTATGATTCTTTCGGCCGCGATGATGCTGGACTGGCTCGCCGACAAGCACGGGCTGGAGTCCGCAACTGAGGCCGCCGAGCGCATCGAGCGGGCGGTCGACAAGGCCTATGCGGACGGCATCAAGCCGATGGAATTCGGCGGGAGCAATGGGACGGCGGATATTACGAAGGCGGTGCTGGCGGCGCTGTAGGGGCCGTCATTCCGGGATGCGCCGCTTGGCGCAGGCCCGGAATGACGAGGTAATACTATCTTCCCGCAAACTTCGGCTTCCGTTTTTCCATGAACGCGCGCCTGCCCTCGCGAAAATCCTCACTGTCCATGCAGGCGGTGCCGATATCCTTGATCGCGCCCATGTCGCGCTTCTCCGGGTCCTTCAGCACCTGCGCGATGGTGATCTTGGCGGCTTGAATGGCGAGCGGGGCGTTGCCGGAAATGGTGCGGGCGATCTCCATCGTCGCGTCCCACAATTCGTTGTCGGGCAGAACGCGATCGACCAGGCCGATGCGTAACGCTTCCGCGGAATCGACCTTCATGCCGGTGTACATGATCAGCCGCGCCCAGGACGGTCCGACCAGGGAGACCAGATGCTTGAGGCCGTCATAGCCATAGGCGATGCCGAGTTTGGCGGCGGGAATGCCGAACTGGCTGTGCTCGGCGGCGAAACGAATGTCCGACATCATCGCGAGCTGCATGCCGCCGCCGAGGCAAAAGCCGCGAATGCAGGCAATGGTCGGCTTCGGATAGTCCGCCAGCAGCGCGCGCTGCGCGGCGCTGCGCTTCGAATATTCTTCCGAGGCTTCGGCGTTGTGGCGGGTTTTCTCGAACTGGCTGATATCGGCGCCCGACACAAAAGCCTTGTCGCCGGTGCCGACCAGGATCACGACCCGAACCTCGGGATCGTCGCGCAATTCGACCAGGGCGTGACCGAGCCCCTCCCACATGTCGAGCGACATGGCGTTGCGCTTTTCGGGATTATTGAAGGTGATGACACCGACGCCGTCGGTGACGCTCTGCAAAATCTTGCCGTCGGCGAAGGATTTGTCGGTGGCCTTGGGGACGTTCAGCATCGGGGTGCTTTCAATGGTAGGGCGGGTTGGGCGAAGCCGTAACCCGCCGATTTGGCAGATGTAATGGCGGATTACGCTAACGCTAATCCGCCCTACGAGTCGAGGAACGGACCGATATTCGCCCGCGCGAAGGCCGGTCGCGCCTGTATGTTAGCCCACCATTGCGCGAGGTAGGGATGTTTCTTTGCCGTTACCTCATGCGGCGCGATCTCCTCGTCGATCCGCTTCACGAACGGCACCGCGGCGATATCGGCGATCGAATAGGCCTTTCCGACCAGCCAGCCGGATGGATTCAGGGCGTCTTCCATCTTGTCCAGGAGCTGCACCAGTTTGGCGCGTGCCGCATCCCGCTCTTCCTCGGTATAGGGTCTTCGCGCCACCCGCAGCCAGGATTCCTGGCGCTCCTTGCTCGGGATGTTTTTGAGCTTTTCGGCCAGCTCCTCATCCGACCATTGTTGAGCCGTCTTCTGCAAATGATGCCGCCAGTTGAAGATGATGAGGTTATGAATCAGCCCGTCGATATGCCGGATCCAGTTGCGCATCTCGGCGCGCTCGTAAGGTGTCTCCGGGCGCAGCGGCGGGTCGGGATAGGTCTCGTCGAGATATTCGCAGATCGTGCCGCTTTCGTGCAGCGGCCTGCCGTCGTGGATCAAGGTGGGGATCACGCCGTTCGGATTGATCTTCAGATATTCCGGCGAATGATGCTCCAGCTTCGCCATGTCGACCTGATGGCTCTCATAGCTCAGCCCCTTCTCCTCGAGGCAGAGCCGCACCCGGCGCGACGCGCTCGAGCGCCAGCCGTGGTGAAGTATCATCATGGTCTGCTCCCAAACTGAAAATCCCGAAAATCCATCGTTAACTTAGCCGCCAGACCTGGTGCCACTTTTTGGCAGGTTCGGAAATAGCCCTGATGTCCCTAAAGCGCGTCCTCGTGAATCGCGTTCGATTGGCACGGCTTGCTCGATGTCCGCTATGCCCCGATAACGATCAAATTCCGCAGTGCAGCGAAATGTCGCTATGCCACGAGCAGACTCATGCACCGCGGCAAATAGCAATGTTATTCGATCACCTCGTTGGCGCGGTCAATGTCAATCTTCAAGGGAGTACCCCGTAATTGACATTGCCCCCGTCGCCTGGTTTGCGAAACACTTCGTGCGGGTAGCCTGTCGGTGTGGGCTGCGGGTGTCAGCAAGAGATGGATTTGATCTCGATTGCTGTCGGAGATTGTTGGCCGAAGCCAAAAAACGAACGGAAGCGATTTGCCCCAATTGACGTAGTTCCAAGGGTTTTAATCCGGCGGCCGCGCTCGCATTTGCGCTAGTTTTTGACGGTCGTCGCAGAGTAGTTCGTGAAATTGCTTGTAAGCGGCGGCGAGAATCGCCGGGCGAGGTTTTTGTGAGTCAGCGGCTTAGCGAACATATTATCGAGGAAGCTGGGCGTCGCATTTACGAGTCTCAGCAAGCACGACTTTCGGATCAAGCGAGCGTCGCTGCAAAACGGGCATGGCGAAGCGAAGACGTACCGATAGAGTTTTGGGACAGTTATCGCGAAGATGCACGGGCAGCGCTTTCACTGACCAGCGTCAGAATACCAGGCTAACTACGAAGGATACCAATTTGGCGGGCACTCAACGGGGTCTCGCTGCAAAAACCGTCAGTGAACATCAATGAAAAATATCTTGCTTGCCGTCTTTGTATCCCTGGCTAGCCTGGAACTATTTTCGTTTATCGCCACGAAATCCGAATTGCTGCTATTTAACGATGTTCCCGAAGTCTATCAGCCGCGAAATTCGGGCTTTGATTGGCGCACGCAAAAGGAGTCGTGGGGTTCTTGGCATGAGCCCAACGCAACAGATCGACATCGCTCGAGTTGTTTTGATGTGCGCTACGATTCCAACGACTTCGGGGCTCGGGATACTTCGTTCAGCTATGTAAAAGAGAAATCACAGCCTCGGTACATTTTACTTGGTGATTCATTCGCCGAGGGTTGGGGTGTCGACATCGAAAACACAGTCCAGGCACAATTGGAGAAATCCCTCGGTATCGACGTCTATAATTTTGGCTCCGATGGGTATTTCGGCCCGGTCCAATATTATCTCATCTATAAAAATCTAGCGAAAAAGTTCGACCACGATGGAATTATTTTATTCTTCCTTCCTGCAAATGACTTCACCGACAACGATTTCGCACTGTGGAAGAACTGGCACCCGACCTGGTATCGACCTTATTACAAAAAAACAAACAACGGCCAATACGATATATTTTATTCAGATCGAGCAGTTAAAAGTGAGCAATATCAGGATGCACAGCTAAGCATCATCAAACGCTTTCTCCTTCGTTATACCTACAGTGTAAACGCGCTGCGAACCGTCAAATACCTGTTCAGTGACAATTCCATCGAGAAGGGCGGATACAGCGGCTATTACGACGCAACACTCGATCAACAGCAAGCCGCAATTTATTTCATCGAGAAGATCGTCACGGAAGCCGAAAACAAGAAGGTGATGATCCTTGTAATTCCAAATCAGGTGGACTTGGCCCGGATACGTTCAGGACCCCCCTACAAGGATCAATATTGGTACAAAACACTCTTGTCCCTGCAAACGGCCAACTCGAATGTCGATGTGATCGACATGGCCGAAAAAATGCCGGGCGACTATGACGATCTTTTTCATCGCTGCGACAATCATTGGAATGCACGTGGCAATCTAGCGGCGGCAAGCATCATCGCCGATCGATATCGTGGTTCGCGCAGCCAGACTTCTCAGCTGGGCGGGACGGCTCCAAGCAATCGATAATGACTAGGACGTCAAATGAACCAGTCGACACATGAAGTCTTTTCCCGTGAGGAAAAGGTCGTGGCCGGTTCCGACCGCTCGTTCGGGCTTGTCATGGCTGCAGCACTGGCGGCCGTGACTTTACTGAATGTCTGGCATGCGGGCCGGCTGTAGCCGTGGACCGGCGGATGGGCCGCGCTGTTTCTGGTGGCGGGATTGTTCCGGCCTTCGGTCCTCAATCCGCTCAACCGGATTTGGCTGAAGTTCGGACTGCTGCTGCACAGCGTGGTCAACCCCGTTGTGATGGCGTTGCTGTTCTACGGCACGGTTTTACCCACCGGGCTGGTCATGCGCATGCTGGGGAAGGATCTGTTGCGGCTTAAACGGCAGCCGGACGCGAAGAGCTACTGGATCGTGCGGCAGCCTGCCGGACCCTCGCCCGAGACCATGAGAGATCAGTTCTAAAGGACACAATATGGAACTCGTATCTGAACTTTGGCGGTTTATGCACATCCGGAAGAAATTCTGGCTGCTGCCTATCCTGATCATGATGGTGTTGTTCGGCGGACTCGTGGTGCTGACCAAGGGCTCCGTGATCGCGCCGTTCATCTATACTCTTTTCTAGACGGCGCGATGCGGATCCTTGGCATTTCTGCCTTCTATCACGACAGCGCCGCCGCGCTGATCGATAATGGCCGGGTCGTGGCTGCGGCGCAGGAGGAGCGCTTTACCCGAAAGAAGCATGACGCCGCGTTTCCAGACAACGCCATCGGATATTGTCTTGCAGAGGCAGGCGTCCGGGCTGACGAGCTTGATCATGTCGTGTTCTACGACAAGCCCTTTCTCAAATTCGAAAGGCTGCTGGAGACCTACATCGCGCTGGCGCCGCGCGGGTTCCGTTCGTTCAAGATGTCGATCCCGCTCTGGTTGCGCGAGAAATTGTTCCAGAAGAGCCTGCTGCGCGACGAGCTCGGGAAATTCTCCGAGGATTTCGACAACGGCCGGCTGTTGTTTTGCGAGCATCATCTAAGCCACGCAGCTTCGGCGTTCTACCCCTCGCCGTTCGAGCAGGCAGCCGTGCTCACCATGGACGGCGTCGGCGAATGGGCGACGACGTCGGCGGCCGTCGGCAACGGCAATCGCCTCGAGATTTTCCAGGAGATTCATTTTCCGCATTCGCTCGGGCTGCTTTATTCGGCCGCTACCTATTACACCGGCTTCAAGGTCAACTCCGGCGAATACAAGGTTATGGGGCTCGCCCCCTACGGCGAGCCGAAATACGCCAAGCTTATTCTCGACAACCTGGTCGATCTGAAACCGGACGGCTCGTTCCGGCTCGACATGTCCTACTTCGATTACTGCACTGGATTTACCATGACCAACGATCGCTTTGCCGAATTGTTCGGTCAGCCGGTGCGAAGTCCGGATCAGCTGCTGACGGGATTTCACATGGACGTCGCGGCCTCGATCCAGTCGGTGCTCGATGAGGCCGTGCTGCGGATGACGCGCAGCCTCGCCAGGCAGACCGGTTCGCGCAACCTTTGCCTTGCCGGCGGCGTGGCGCTCAATTGCGTCGCCAATGGAAAGGTCTTGCGGGACGGCCGCTTCGAGAACATCTGGATTCAGCCGGCCGCGGGCGACGCCGGCGGTGCGGTGGGAGCAGCGCTTGCGGCCTACCATCTCTTCAAAGAGCAGCCGCGCGAAACCAATGGCGCCGACGGAATGTCCGGTGCATTTCTCGGTCCGAGCTTCCGTCAAACGGAGATCGAAGGAAGATTGACGGCTGCGGGGGCAAGCTTTGCCGTTCTCGGCGAGGACGAGATGATCGAGACAACGGCTCAGGCCCTTTCCGGGCAGAAAGCCGTGGGCTGGTTTCAGGGGCGAATGGAATTCGGCCCGCGCTCGCTCGGCGCGCGCTCGATCCTGGGGGACCCGCGTTCGCCCGGCATGCAGAAGAATCTCAATCTGAAGGTCAAATACCGGGAGAGCTTTCGTCCCTTTGCGCCGGCGGTGCTGCGCGAAGACGTCTCGGAGTGGTTCGACCACGCCTCTGACAGCCCGTACATGCTGATCGTCGCCGATGTCAGGGAAGACAGGCGTCGCCAGATGACGGCAGAGGAACAGTCACTGTTCGGAATCGAAAAGCTCAACGTTGCGCGCTCGGAAATTCCAGCCGTGACACATGTCGATTATTCGGCCCGCATCCAGACCGTGCATGCCAATACCAATCCGCTGTTTCACCTGCTATTGACGCGCTTCAAGGAGATGACGGGTTGCCCGGTGTTGGTCAACACCAGCTTCAACGTGCGCGGTGAGCCGATCGTCTGCACGCCGGAGGACGCGTTCCGCTGCTTCATGGGCAGCGATCTCGACCTGCTGGTAGCAGGCAATTGTATTCTCCATAAAGCGCACCAAGACCGGACTCTGAAGCGTGACTACAGCTCGGCGTTCGAGCTTGACTAACCAGATGATGGCGAATTGCGAGGCTTTAGGCCGCCGGTTTCGTCAGATCCGGCGCGCCCACGAAAGAGTTGCGGAGCCGCGTCACCATCGGCCCCGCCCTCATCATCCCAAGACACTTACTGCGCGAGATGCGCCGTCAATGGATGATTGGCGGCCTGGCTGAAGAATGCCGCTTCCTCGGCGGTCGCTTCCAGGAGCTGCTCGTCCTGGTCATAGATGTCGTTGCGGAACTGGATGGTCTGGTCCCTTGTCATCCAGGCGGTCAGATAGATCCAGGCCACCGGGACTTTCTTCGGCAGCGCGATCTCCTGGTGCTGGCCGGTCGCGATCGCAGCATCAATCGCGGGGCGGTTCCATTTCGTCATCTCTTCCTGCAGCAGCCAGGCGGCGAGGTCGCGGACATTGTCGACCCGCGAGCAGCCATGTGAGTCGAAACGGTAGTCGTCGCTGAACAGACTGCGCTGGTTGGTGTCGTGCATGTAGACTGAATATGCATTCGGCATGTCGATCTTCACGGCACCGAGCGCGTTCCAGGCGCCGTTCTGCTGGCGCACCGTGAAATTCGGCGCGTGGGTGCCGGACCAGTCCACCGCGTGCGGATCGATCGGGTTGTCATGCCCATCCAGCACCTCCATGTGCATGCGGGAGAGATAGCCGGGGTCCTTGCGCATATGGGCCGAGATTTCGGTCTTCGCGATCGATGACGGAACGGTCCAGGTCGGGTTCAGAACGACGCCGGTGATTTCGGCCGTCAGCGTCGGCGACGGCTTTTCGGTCTTGCCGACGATCACGCGATAGCGCCGCACCACCTGATCGTTCTCGACGGCTTCGGCGAAGGTCGCGGGGAGGTTGACGACCACGTAGCGCTGTCCGAACGCAAAATTCATGTTTTGCAGGCGTTCGAGCGAAGCCTCGAGCTGCTTGATGCGCTTCTGCACGGGAACGTTCAGCGCGGCCAGCGTGCGCGGCGTCATTGTTCCCGTCGGCGCCAGGCCATGGCGCACCTGGAAACGTTTCAGGGCCTCAGCGACGGCGTCGTCATATGGCCCGGTCGCTTTGTCGGCAGCCAGATCGCCGCTGATCAGAAGACGCTGGCGCAGCAGTTCATCGTTCGGTCCCGCCACGCCGAGGGCAAATTTGGCGTCAGCTGATATCATCGGCCAGCCGCCGCGCACCGCCAGGTCCGAATAGCTCAGCGCCGCTTCCCTGATCCGTTGCGCGGTGCCTTCGTCGAAGGTCGGTTCGTGCGACAGCGCCAAGGCCGCCGCCGAACGCTGCTCGGGAGTGGATGTCGAAGCGGCCGGCTTTGCGGCGGTGGCGTGCGCCGGGCTTGCCGGCGTGGCGTGTGCGGGATTTGCGGTGGCTGCCGGCGCTGATGCCGGCGGTTTGGCCGGCGGCGGCGCAGTGGCTGCGCCGGTATTGCCTGCGCCGGTCGTCGGCGCACTCTGTCCAAGCGCCGGCGCGGTCGCAAGCATTGTGGCAATGGCAAGGGTTGTCATTTTTCGCATGTCTGATGCCCTTGGCAGGCGCCGCGCAGGCGCTGAGTTTGAAATCGATGCGGCTCGGCGGCGTCTAGAAAACCGGACGAAATCGGATCGGGAGCCGATCCGCAAATGCATTGGCGACATTTAGCCCATGACCGTTGCGTTCTGATTAAGTTGTTATTGCGGCTGTTGCATCGCCGCAAACCCCTGTTAGCCCATAGGTCGCCTTTGCTATGTCGCGTCAGGCGCTGCTATGGTTCGCAAAACGGCATCAGCCGAAAAACGATAAAAATGCCTGTTGGGAGAGCAAATGCCGCTGACGCGTCGGAAGGCGATTTTGGGAGCCGGCGGCGGGCTGGCTTTGCTGTCGGGGTTTTCGGCCCATGCCCAGGCCCCGTACCCAAATCGAACCATCAAGATGATCGTGCCCTATCCGGCGGGCGGCACCACCGACCTGCTCGGCCGTATGGTCGCCGACCGGCTCCAGAGCGGGCTCGGTGCCACCGTTGTCGTCGAAAACAAGCCGGGAGCCGCGACTTCGACCGGCGCGGAGCTGGTGGCGAGGGCCGAACCGGACGGCTATACGCTTTTGATGGCAACCTCGACCACGCTCGCCATCAACAAGTCGCTCTACAAGAACCTGCCCTACGATCCGGTCAAGGATTTTACGCCGATTGCGCTGGTGGCCGCGGTGCCGTTCGCGCTGATCGTCAATCCGCAGATCCCGGCGAAGACGCTTGCCGAATTCATCGCCTACGCCAAATCGAAGCCGGGACTGGCCTATGGGTCGGCCGGCAATGGCAGTCCGCAGCATCTCGGCGCCGAAATGCTCAAGGCCGCGGCGGGTATCGATATCCGCCATGTGCCCTATCGCGGCAGCGTGCCGGCAATGCTCGACGTGATCGCGGGACACATCCCCTTCATGGTGGTCGATCTGCAACCGGCTTTGCCGCAGATCAAGGAGGGCAGGGTGCGGGTTTTGGGTGTGACCACGCCGAAGCGCGTCGCTGCGGCGCCGGAAATTCCGACGCTGGCCGAAGGCGGCCTTGCCGGCTTCGAGCTCGTCGCATGGCAGGGCGTGGTCGCGCCCGCCGGCGTGCCGCGCGGCATCGTCGACCAATTGGCCGCGCAAATTGAAAAACTCGTTGCCGATCCCTTGACCCGCGACAAGCTCACCGCGATCGCGCTGGAGCCGCTGCCCGGCTCGACGCCGGAGGGTTTTGCGACTTACGTCAAGAGCGAGGTCGATCGCTGGGCGGTCATTGTGAAAAATTCCGGCGCCGAACTCGACTGACGCAAATGATGTTGCCGGTGATGCCCTCCCAACGAAAGCGCGCTCCATGTCCGAGATGACTTCGTCCGACGTCGTGATCGTTGGCGCGGGCCCGGTCGGGCTCACGCTCGCAATCGACCTCGCCTGGCGCGGCATTGACGTCACTGTCGTGGAGACGCGCGCCCGCGCCGAGCCGCCGGAGCCGAAATGCAACCACGTCGCCGCCCGCACCATGGAGATTTTCCGGCGGCTGGGGCTTGCGGAAAAAGTGCGCAACGCCGGCTTGCCGGCGGATTATCCGCACGACATCAGCTACCGCACGACGTTTACGGGTGCGGAGCTGACGCGGATCAAAATTCCCTGCCGCCGCGATCGCTTCACCGCAAAGGATGGACCGGATTGCAACTGGCCGACGCCGGAGCCGCCGCATCGCATCAACCAGATCTTTCTCGAACCGATCCTGTTCGAGCATGCCGCAGCCCAGCCGCGGATCAAGATCATCAACCGGACCTCGGCCGAAGACGTGGTGGTCGAGGATCATTCGGCGCATCTTGGCCTGCGCGATCTCGACAGCGGCAACGTCAGACGCCTCGGCTGCCGCTTTCTGATCGGCTGCGACGGCGCGCGTTCCGTGGTCCGCAAGGCCATCGGCGCCGAATTTGCCGGCGACGCCGTGGTGCAGCGGGTGCAGTCGACCTATATCCGCGCCCCCGACCTGATCGACCGTCAGCGGCATGAGCCGGCCTGGGGCACCGGCTCCATCAACCCCCGCCGCGCCGGCATGGTCTATGCGATCGATGGCCGCGAGCGGTGGCTGGTGCACAATTACATGAAGCCGGAAGAGGGCGATTTCGAAACGGTCGATCGCGACGCCTGCATCCGGACCATCCTCGGTGTCGATCAAGACTTCAAATACGACATCATCTCCAAGGAGGATTGGTACGGCCGCCGCCTGATCGCGGAAAAATTCCGCCGCGCTTGCGCGTTCATCGCCGGCGACGCGGCGCATATCTGGGTGCCCTATGCCGGTTACGGCATGAATGCCGGGATCGCGGACGCCATGAACCTGTCGTGGTTGCTGGCCGCGCATCTCAACGGCTGGGCGCCCGCTTCCATCCTCGACGCCTACGAGGCGGAGCGCTGGCCGATCACGAGCCAGGTCTCGCGATTTGCGATGTCGCATGCCGAAGCCGAAATTCATCGCCGCGGCGCGGTGCCCGAGACTATCGAGGATGCGGGCGTAATCGGTGAATTGGCGCGGCGCGAGGTCGGGCATCTCACCTATGAGATCAACGTCCAGCAATATGCCTGCGCCGGTCTCAACTTCGGCAGTTATTACGATCGGTCGCCGATCATCGCCTATGACGGGTCTGAGCCGCCGGCCTACACGATGGACAGCTATACGCCATCGACCGTTCCGGGCTGCCGCACGCCGCATTTGTGGTGCGCCGACGGCAGATCGCTCTATGACGCGCTGGGCGAGGGGTTCACGCTGCTGCGGTTCGATTTGTTCGCAGACGTGGCCGCGCTCGAAGGCGCGGCGCGCAACAGGGGCGTGCCGCTGAAGGTTCTCGACATCGAGCAGTCAAATAGCAAGCAAGCAAGTACTGGCCAAGCAGGTACCTCCACTTTCGGTGGCAGTGGACTGGTGCTGTCGCGGCCGGACCAGCATGTGGCCTGGCGCGGCGACAGCCAACCGGACGACCCGCTTGCCCTGATCGATCGTATCCGCGGCGCGGCAAATCAGACCAGCCAGGCCGAGATCGGCCGCGCGGCCTGACGCCCAGAGCATGATCCGGAAAAGTGGGTACCGGTCTTTCCGAAAAAGATCATGCTCAAACAAAGCGAGATCACGATCCGATTCGGATCATGATCTAGTCCTCGTTCGCGGCGATCGATTCCATCAAGGACACCAGCTGACGTTGCACGGTCTGGTCCTTGATCTTGCTGTAGGCGCGCAGCAACCTCAGGCTGAAAGCGCTGTCGAGAAACAGCAAGCTCTCGACCTCGCGCGCCTTGCCGTCACCGTCATAGAAAAATGTGACGGGGACATCGAGCGCGGTCGCGATCTGCTGGAGACGGGCGGCGCCGACACGGTTGACGCCCTTCTCATATTTTTGAACCTGCTGGAAGCTGACCCCGAGTTTGTCGCCGAGCTCGGCTTGCGAGATCTTTTGCTCAACGCGCCTCAGCCGGATTCGCTTCCCCAGTTCAATGTCGGGTTTGCCCGCACTGCGCTGCTTCATTCTCTTCGCTGCTGATCTGATCATTCTGGTTTTACCGTCCTTCAGTCGAGAAGCCCCCGAATAATTGGGTCAGGGTTTCACCCTTATATACCGAATAAAATTCGCTGGGATGGATGAATTCGTCGTTAAACCACGGGAATTTTGCGGGGTTGAAAGCCTCCACCAGCCAGTCGATCATGTGCCGTACCCGCGGAATGCGGCCACTTCCGGGATGATAGGATAACCAAATATCGTACGCCCAGCGCAATTCAACCTCCAGAGGTATTATCTTCCCGCCAAGCGCACAGGCATACGTCGGAAGCATGCCGATTCCGGCGCCACTGGCGACCGCCCAGTAGTTGGCGCTGCTCACATTTGTCTTCATCACCAACAAGTCCCGCTGCGAATAACCGGGAAAGATAGCGTCGAACGCCTCTTTGGCGGCGACGCGGTCGCCGACCTGCATCACCAGCCGATGCTTGGCAAATTCGGCCGTTGTCCGCGGCATGCCATATGTTTCGAGATATTTCTGGCTGGCAAAGCACATCAGATGCACCCGGCCGAGCCGGACCATCTCGACGCCCGGCGCGACCGGCGGCGACAGATGGATGGCAATGTCGGCCTCGTCGCGCGACACGTCGGCCGAGCGCATCGAACATTGCAGGTCGACGATGATGTTCGGAAACGACTGCTGGAATTCGACCAGGCGAGGGGTCACCCAAAATGTGCCCAGGCCCTCGGTGATGGCAACCCGGACTTCGCCCGAAAGCGGGTTGGTGACGGAATTGCCGGCGCGCAGCAGATCGAATGAAGCTGCCTCCATCCGCTCCACCGCCGATACGACCAGCGCGCCTTCATCGGTCAGGCGGGTGCCATGGACGTCGCGCGTGAACAAGGTGGCGCCGATCTGTCGCTCAAAATCATCGATGCGCCGGCGCACGACGTTGATGGAAAGCTGAAGCCGTTCGGCCGCGGATCTGAAGCTGCCGCAGCGCACCACTTCCAGGAAAACCCTGGCCGCGTCCCAATCGGTCAGACTGCCGAGAGCTGCCTTGGGGCGTTCCTTCTGAGGAACGCCCCTTTCCGGTGGCAGGCGCATACAGAGCCCCCAGTTGCTTGCTAAGCTTTGCAGAATGGCGAGCGATCTACAACCATGACGCGCCTGGGCCTGCGCGTTTTGGCGCTGGCGGCGCAGGCCGCTGCAGCCAGGTGCAGGGGGAACACGGGATCACGGGCTTTAGGCCGGTCCCGTCGTTGAAGGGCAAAACGCGTGGTTTCAGTCGTGAGCCTTTGGACATTTGCCGACGCGGCGAGCGTTCCGATTGTCGTATTTGTCGACATGCAGCGGGAACATCCGGCCAAACCGCGGCGGCTTGCGATTTCCGGGATCGATCGCGTACTGGACAATTGCCGCAAGGTCCTGGATCATTCGCGTCGAATTGGTCTGCCGGTGGCGTTCATCCGCATGCTCAGTGAATCAGCCTTTTTCAACCGCGCCACGCCGTTCGTGCGTTGGATCGAGGGTTTTGAACCCTGTTGCAACGAAATGGTATTCGAGCGGGCTAGCCCGTCGTGCTATTCTTGCGAGTCCTGCCTGCCGACGTTGACCGCTGCGTTCCATCGTAAGCACAAGGTCACATATTTGTGCGACGCATCGGCCAGCCACGCGCCCGAAGATGTCCTGGCCGACGAAATCCACCGGGCCGTTTCGAAAATCTCGAAGCTCCGCGGAGAGGTGCATGGAACCGCCGACTGGATTGCCTCTACCCTTCCTCGCAAGCTCGGTAACGGAAAAAACGCCGGTGGCTAGTTCAGAAGAAAAAATGCATTCGGTTCTGGCAAGCCTCGAGCAGTGCCGGGGTGAGCTGATGGAGGTGAGCGACCGCGAGACCGCGCTTCTGGTGTCGGTCGCGATCCTCGAGCTTCGAATGAAGCTCAATCGCATCGAGGATGCGGAATTGATGGCGTTGTGCGATGCGATGCTGGATGAAGCGGCGGAGCAACGATCGCAGGAGCCGAAATCGCCCCAGCGCCGGCGGCCGCTCCTGAAGCTGGTCAAATAGCTCAAAGTCAAAGCAAGCGTTCACCCTATTTCGGGCAGCACCCATCCGGGCCCTGCTGATGCCGCATTGGTGATCGAGATACCTCTCGCCCAAAACCTCCCCAATCCGCTACATGAAGCCGGGTTTCGATATCCGGCTTCATGGTCAGGCCCGACCGGGAACGCGAGCCGCAGGCGACTTTTAGGGATGGCGACGACGGTATGATTCACGATGTAACGGTGCCCGCGGCGCTGGTCGCCGGTCTGGTCAGTTTTCTGTCGCCTTGCGTGCTGCCGCTGGTGCCGCCCTATCTGATCTACCTCACCGGCGCGACCATCGAGCACGTCGCCAATGACGAGGCGGTCTCATCATCGAAGCGCGCGGTGATGAGTTCGGCCGTCATGTTCGTGCTCGGTTTCTCCACCGTGTTCGTGGCGCTTGGCGCCAGCGCATCGCTGATCGGCGGATTGATCCATGCCTGGTCGGCCGAGCTTGCGATCGTCGCCGGCGTCGTCATCATCCTGATGGGCCTGCACTTCCTCGGATTGACCCGGATCGGCCTTTTGATGCGGGAAGGGCGGCTGCCGATCCCAAAACCGGTCGGACTGTGGGGCGCCTATGTGATGGGGCTCGCCTTTGCATTCGGCTGGACCCCCTGCATCGGCCCGATCCTCGCCGCCATCCTCTCGGTTGCTGCCGCCGAAGCCACCGTGACAAAAGGCGCGATGCTGCTCGCGATCTATTCGGCAGGTCTCGGAATTCCGTTCCTGATCGCGGCCTTGATGGTCGAACGGTTTTCCGCGCTGTTTTCGCGGATGAAGCGCCATCTCGCCAATGTCGAGCGCGCGATGGGCGTGTTGATGATCCTGACCGGCATCGGCTTTCTCACCGGCACGGTCTCCAATGTCAGCATCTGGCTGTTGGAGACGTTTCCGAGTTTGCAGAATATTGGGTAGCTGTGGCCCGCGTTCTCATCTCAACACTGTCGCCGCAATGACGGTGTTGGCTGTTTTGAAAATCGAAACGACCCGCAACGTCGTCCCGGCGAACACCGGCGTTCGCCGGGACGACCTTGGAAAATGCCCTAGCGCTCGCCGTCGAGCGGGCAGCTCACCGTATATACCACGCCGCGGGGCAGGAAATCGACGGTGGCCTCGCCGCCGAGCTGGTCGCGGGCGCTGCGCTCGATCAACCGCGATCCGAAGCCGCGCTGCACCGGTGCGGTAACGGGCGGGCCGCCGGCCTCGGTCCAGATCAACCGCAATTGCGGCTTGGCGTTTTCGGTGGTGACTTCCCAATCCAGCGCGACGGTGCCGGCCTCGTTCGACAGCGCGCCATATTTGGCGGCGTTGGTCGCGATTTCGTGCAGGATCATCGACAGCACCACCGCGATTCGCGGCGACAGCGGCACGCGCGGACCGAACATTTTTATCCGCTCCGGATTGTTGAGCAAATAGGGCTGCAGCACGCGGCCGACCACATCGTTGAGTTCGGAGCCCTGCCACTTCTCCGTGCTCAGGAGATTATGTGCTTCCGCAAGCGCGCCGAGCCGGCCGTCGAACTTGTCGCGCTCGCTCTTGCTGGCGCTGCGAAAGGTCTGCACCGCGATCGACTGCAGGATGGCGAGCGTATTCTTGACGCGGTGATTGAGCTCTTCGATCAACAGGCCATGCAGCATCTCGCCGCGAGCAATCGTGGTCGCCATCCGCAGCGCGAAGGCAAGGCCCGTCAGCAGCAAAATGCCGCCGATCGCGCTGGTGATCGCAAGCTTGCGCCACAACGGACCGACCAGGGATCCTTCGGGGATGCCGGCGGCAACCGTCCAGCCGGTGACCGAGGATCGCGCGAAACTGGTGATCAGCGGCACGCCTTCCATCGACACCGCCGGCAGTGTCGCCTCGTTGGATTTGAACATCTCGGAATACAGCGAAGGCGTGGCGCGCTTGCCCATCGTCTCCTGCGGGTTCGGCGCGCGCGCGAAACTGATACCCTCGCCGTCGAAGATCGAGATGGTCCAGTCGTCGCTCGGGCGCTGCTTGTTGATGATGCCCTGGAAGATCTCGACCGGCGGGCTGAACGAAATGTCGTAGACCACCTCGCCCTCGCGAAACACCGGCACCTCGACGGTCACGATCGGCTGTTTCTTCACCACGCCGACGAACAGGTTCGAGTACTGCATCCGTTTTGTCGCGAACACCTTTTCCACGATGGCGAGGTTGTTGCGCATGGGCTGGCTTTCGACATCCGGCGTGACCGAGGAGAACAATTGATGGCCTTCGCGATCCGCCACCAGCACGACGCCGCCGTCGCGATACTGGTCGAGGAAACCCCTCGCGATCCGGCGGAACGCGACAAAATCGCCGTTGCGCAATGGGTCGGTCAGCGCCAGCACCTGCAGCGCCCCGGTCATGCGCTGCATCTCGGCGTCGAGCACGAGGCGAATGCTGCGCGCGGTTTCGAGCACGCGCTGCGAGGCGTTCCTGCGCTCCTGCTCGTAATTATTGAAGACGATACCGACCGCGAACAGAATCAGCGGCAGCGTGGTGCCTGCGACCAGAAGAGCAACGCGCACTGGCAGGGAGGGTTTCGGCACGCGGGTCCCGCAATCGATACAGGTGGCGAAGGTTGCGCCACACCATCGCAAGCATAGGAGAAGCGCTTTAAATCCGCCAAGGATTTTAGGCGAAGGGCCGCTCCCGGTGGCGCCGGTCGTGCAGTGCGAAAAGCTGCGCCGGTTTAGGAATTGCCCGCCTAGAGATTGCTGTCGGTTATCGCGGCGTAAACCATAGTGCGCAATTCGCGCCGGATCGGATAGGCGCTCGAGGGCAATACTTGGGTCATGAAAATGGCGATCAGCTCTTCGGCGGGGTCGATCCAGAACGACGTCGTCGCAGCACCTCCCCAGGCATATTCGCCGCGGCTGCCGGGAATCAAGGTCTGTGCGGGATTCATCGTGACGGAGAAGCCGAGACCGAAGCCGATGCCGTTATAGGCGGCTTCAGAGAACAGCGAGCGCGACATTTCCGGCAGGTCGCGGCCGCCGGGCAGGTGATTGGAGGTCATCAGCGCCAGCGTCTTCGGGCCGATCAGCCTGATCCCGCCGAGTTCGCCGCCGTTGATCAGGGCGCGGCAGAAGGTGAGGTAATCGGCGGCGGTCGAACACAGCCCGCCGCCGCCGGAAATCAGCGAGGGCGGCGAGAGGAAGGAACTCGTCGCCGGGTCGTCCTGCAAGGTCAGGCCCCCCTTGCGATCGGCCGCGTGGAAGGTCATTCCGCCTTGCGGGTCGGCCGAGTAGCAGGCCGCGAAACGATGCGCCTTCCCGGCGGGAACGAAAAAGCCGGTATCGTTCATGCCGAGCGGATTGAAGATGCGTTCCTTCAGGAACGTCTCGAACGGCATGCCGCTGATCTTGCCGATCAGATAGCCGATCACGTCGGTTGCGACCGAATAATTCCAGGCCTCGCCGGGGGAGAATTCCAGCGGGATTTTTTCAAGGTCGGCGATCATCGAGTCCAGCGTTCCGGCCTTGATGACCTCGCCGATTTTCATTTCGCGATAGGCGGCATCGACATTGGAGCGCTGCTGGAAACCGTAAGTCAGCCCGGACGTATGCCGCAACAGGTCGACGATCAGCATCGGACGCGCCGGCGGCCTGGTCATGAACCCCGGCGCGGTGCCGGCGGCGAACACGCCGAGGTTCTTCCATTCGGGGATGTATTTGTGGACGGGCTCGTCGAGCGCGACGCGGCCTTCCTCGACCAGCATCATGAAGGCCACGCTGGTGATCGGCTTTGTCATCGAGTAGATGCGAAAGATGGTGTCGTCCTTGACCGGCACCTTGCGCTCTAGATCGGCAAAGCCCTGCACCGCCGAGTGGACCACCTTGCCGCGGCGACAGACCAAAAGCTGGGTTCCCGGAAATCGGCCGGCGTCGACATACCGGTGCTTGAGATGCGCCTCGATCCGGTCGAAGGCGGCTTCCGACATGCCGGCGGATTCGGGGGCGGCGGGGGTAGGGGCTAGCATGGACAATCTCCGGAAGGCTTTGGCAGGCTGCAACCTTGATAACCGAAAAGTTTGCCCTGTTCCATCGGCCCCGCGCTTACCCTTGCCCAGCCACTGGTGTAGGCTCAGGCCCGAGAACCGCATAAAAACCGCAGGATGAGGACAATGCCGCAATTCAACGACACCGAACTCACCGCCGCCGTGATCAAGAGCTTTGAGGAGACGCCGGATCCGCGTGTCAAATTCCTGCTCGAGGAACTGGTAAAGTCGCTGCACGATTACGTACGCAAGACCGACCTTAGTTTCGACGAATGGAGCTACGCGATCGATTTCCTGACCCGCGTCGGCCAGAAATGCACGCCGACCCGGCAGGAATTCATCCTGCTGTCCGACGTGTTCGGGGTTTCGATGCTGGTCGATGCGGTGAACCATCGCGAGCGCGAGGGCGCCACCGAGACCACCGTGCTCGGTCCGTTCTATGTCGGCGAACACAAGCCGATGCCGCATGGCACGGATATTTCGGCCAATCTTCCGGGCGAACGGATGTTCGTGCAGAGCCGCGTCACCGATCTCAAGGGCAAGCCGCTGGCCGGCGTTCCGGTCGACGTCTGGCACGCCGATGATGACGGCTATTATGATTCGCAACGGCCGACCTACGAGACCGACGGTCCGTCGTCCCGCGCGCGGTTCATCACCGACGCCGATGGCCGGTTTTTCTTCCGCACCATCCTGCCCTGCAGCTATCCGATCCCGACCGATGGTCCGGTCGGCGAAATGATCCTGCAGACCCGCCGTCACCCGATGCGTCCCGCCCATGTGCACTTCCTCGTCGATGCGCCCGGCCACGAGCCGCTGATTACCCACGTCTTTATCGATGGCGACAAATATCTCGCCACCGATGTGGTGTTCGGGGTGAAGGACGATCTGGTCGCCAAGGTCGAAAAACGCACCGATCCGACGATGCCGGACGGCAAGAAGGTCGACGGTGTCTGGCATCTGATGAGCTACGAATTTCGGATGAAGCCGGGTGTGGGCGCGGCGCCAAAACCGCTGGGCGCCAAGGTCACTGAAGCCGCTTGAACCAAATTTTGGGCACTTGCTCACTTCTTGTGCGGCGCACAAGAAGTGAGCGAATCGCAAATTTTGCATGCGGATTAACCCCTGCAAAAAATTTAGGCTATTTCCGTAACACATTGAAAAATATCTGGATTTAACACTAAGGTAGGTTGGCACAAAGCTTGAATGGCTGTTGCCGACGCCATCGTTGCCGTCCCTCGAGGCCAACTATCCGAAATTTTGAAGCCGCTGACCGGGGCCTCCCCGGAGCGCGTTTCCGTGCCTTCAGGCGAGCGCGACCGGCAGGTGAAGATAAGGAACCATTGTAATGAGCAATCAGGACCCGACCTGGATTTCAGACTGGAACCCGGAAGATGAGGCGTTTTGGAACACCAAGGGCAAGGTCGTCGCTCGGCGCAATTTGATCTGGTCGATTGTCGCCGAGCATATCGGATTCTCGGTCTGGCTGATCTGGAGCATCGTCGCGACCAAATTGCCGGCGGCCGGCTTTCACTTCGACACCGACCAGCTGTTTCAACTGGTGGCGGTGCCCGGACTGATCGGCTCGCTGATGCGATTTCCCTACACCTTCGCGGTGACGACCTTCGGCGGCCGCAACTGGACCATCTTCAGCGCCTCGGTGCTGTTCATCCCGACGCTGGCGCTCGCTTATTTCGTCAGCCATCCGGAGACGCCGTTCTGGCTGATGCTGCTGGTCGCCTCCACCGCGGGCCTCGGCGGCGGCAATTTCGCCTCCAGCATGGCCAACATCTCCTTCTTCTATCCCGATCGCATGAAGGGCTGGGCACTCGGCCTGAACGCGGCCGGCGGCAATATCGGCGTCTCGAGCGTCCAATTGCTGACGCCCATTCTGATGGGGCTCGGCCTGATCAATCTCTATCAGGCAACGCCGGTCTCAGGCGTCTACCTGCAGAACGCCGGCCTGATGTGGATCGTGCCGCTGGCGATCGCGGTGTTCGGCGCCGTCTTCTTCATGAACAACCTCACCTCGGCCAAGTCCTCGTTCAAGGACCAGATCGCCATCATCGGCCGCAAGCACACCTGGATCATGTCCTTCATCTATATCGGGACGTTCGGCTCCTTCATCGGTTACTCCGCCGCGTTTCCGCTGCTGATCAAGACGCAATTCCCGGCGGTCACCATTGCAATCGCATTCCTTGGACCTTTGGTGGGCTCGCTGTCGCGTCCGTTCGGCGGCCTGTTGGCCGACAAGGTCGGCGGCGCAATCGTGACGTTCTGGAATTTCATCGCGATGGGCGCCGCCACGATCGGCGTCCTGTACTTCGTCGGCGTCAAGGATTTTACCGGCTTCCTCGCGATGTTCCTGATCCTGTTCGTCACCACGGGAATCGGCAACGGCTCGACCTACCGGATGATCCCCTCGATCTTCCGCGAGGCGAATCTGCGGAAAGCGAAAGGCAGCGGCGAGGCCGGCCGCGCACTCGCTCTCAAGGCCGCCAGCATCGAGAGTGGCGCCGCGCTCGGTTTCATCGGCGCGATCGGCGCCTGCGGCGGCTATTTGATCCCGAGCGGATTCGGCAAGTCGATCGCCATCACCGGCGGTCCGCAGCTCGCGCTGGAAATCTATCTGGCGTTCTACGCGGTCTGCCTGGCGCTGACCTGGTGGTTCTACCTGCGCCGCAGTTCGGTCGCGTCGAACGCGACCAGCCTCGCCGAAGCACGGGTGTGAGTGAGGAGCGGTCAACTGCCTGCGTTCTCGTCATTGCCGGGCTTGACCCGGCAATCCATGGAAAGCGCAACAAGCTGTTTTTCACGATGGATGCGCGGGTCAAGCCCGCGCATGACAAGGGTCATCAATGGAGGGCACTATGACACCGGAGGAAGTCAAACTTGTGCAAGAGAGTTTCGCCAAGGTGGTGCCGATTTCGGATCAGGCGGCGGTGATCTTCTACGATCGCCTGTTCGAGATCGCGCCACAGGTCAAGACGATGTTCACCGGCGACATGGCCGCGCAGCGCCGCAAGCTGATGGCGATGCTATCGGTGGTCGTCAATGGCCTTGGCGATCTTGAATCGATATTGCCGGCCGCAAGCGCGCTCGCGATCCGCCATGTCAACTACGGCGCCAAAGCGGAACACTATCCGGTGGTCGGCGCCGCGTTGCTGTGGACGCTGGAAAAAGGGTTGGGCGATTCCTGGACGCCTGACGTCGCGGAGGCGTGGACCACGGCCTACACCACGCTGTCCGGCTACATGATTTCCGAAGCTTATGGCCGCCCGCAGGCCGCCGAGTAAGGACACCCCGTGAGTGAACCGCTGGTTATTGTCGGCAACGGAATGGCCGCCGCGCGCCTGGTCGAGGAACTGACAAAGACGGCGCAGGGGCGTTACGCCATCGCCGTGATCGGCGACGAGCCGCGTTTGGCTTACAACCGCGTCCTGCTCTCGTCGGTATTGGCGGGCGAGACGGCTTCGCATGAGATCGAGCTGAAGCCGGCGGCGTGGTGGCGCGACCGCGGCGTCACCTTGAAATATGGTTGCCTCGCCACCGAGATCGACGTCGGCCGCCGCGAACTCAAGATCGCCAATGAGGAGAGCATCGCGTTTTCCAGGCTGGTGCTTGCCACCGGCTCGACGCCGCTGCGGCTGAATGTGCCCGGCGCCGATCTTGCCGGCGTCAACACCTTTCGCGACAGCCGCGATGTCGATCTGCTGTTGACGATCGCTGCGCAGAGGAAGCGTGTCGTCGTGGTCGGCGGCGGATTGCTCGGATTGGAAGCCGCCTATGGCCTCGCCAAGGCTGGTGCTGCGGTGACACTGGTGCATCTGATGGACCGGCTGATGGAGCGCCAGCTCGATGCGCCGGCGGCGGAACTCCTGAAATATCTTGTCGAGCGCAAGGGCATCAAGATCATGCTCAATGCCAGCACTTCGCGTATCCACGGTGTGTCACATGTCGAAGGCGTTGAACTGACCGACGGACGCCGCATCGATGCCGACGCGGTGATCTTCGCTGCCGGCATCCGGCCGAATATCGCGCTGGCAAAAGACGCCGGCATTCCCGTCAATCGCGGCATCGTCGTCGACGATCATCTGCAAACCACGGCGCCCGGCATTTTCGCGCTCGGCGAATGCGCCGAGCATCGCGGCATCTGCTACGGCCTGGTTGAGCCGGCCTACGAGCAGGCGCATGTCCTTAGCCGGCATCTCGCGGGCAAGGCTGCCGCCTACCAGGGCAGCGTGGTCGCCACCAACCTCAAGGTCTCCGGGGTCAGCGTGTTTTCCGCCGGCGATTTTGTCGGAGCCGACGGAACCGAGGCTATCGTGCTGAACGACTTCAGGCACGGCACTTACAAAAAGCTCGTGATAGCGGACGGCCGTCTGAGCGGCGCGGTGCTGGTTGGCGATACCGGCGACGCGCTGTGGTATCTCGAAATGATCCGTGGCCATGAGCCGATCGCAAGAATTCGCAACCGCATGATGTTTGGCCGCTCGCTGGCAGTCCAGGCGGAGGCGGCGTAATGGCGGCTGTCGATCCAGCCGTCGGCGCTACGCGCACCACGTGTCCCTATTGCGGAGTCGGCTGCGGCGTCTTGGCGACGCCGGACAACAGCGGCGGCGCGGCGATATCGGGCGATCCCGGGCACCCCGCCAATTTCGGCCGGCTGTGCTCGAAGGGCTCGGCGCTCGGCGAAACCCTTGGCCTCGAGGACCGCCTGCTCTATCCGATGATCCGCTGCAGCAAGGGCACCATGGAGCGGATCGCCTGGAGCGACGCGCTCGACCACGTCGCGCATCGCCTCAAGCATATCGTCAAACGCGACGGCCCCGGCGCGGTGGCGTTCTATCTCTCGGGGCAATTGCTGACCGAGGACTATTACGTCGCCAACAAGCTGATGAAGGGATTCATCGGCAGCGCCAATGTCGATACCAATTCGCGGCTGTGCATGGCGTCCTCGGTCGCCGGCCACCGCCGCGCGTTCGGCGCCGACACGGTGCCCGGCTGCTACGAGGATATCGACACCGCCGACCTGCTGGTGCTGGTCGGCTCCAATGCGGCATGGTGCCATCCGGTGCTGTTCCAGCGCATGCTCGCCAACAAACAAGCACGCGGCGCCCGCATCGTGGTGATCGATCCGCGCCGGACCGATACCGCAGGCGAAGCCGATCTGTTTTTGGGATTGAAACCCGGCACCGATACCGCGCTGTTCTCCGGATTGCTGGTAGCGCTCGCCGACGGCGGCGCGCTCGATTCCGGCTACATTGAACGTCACACCTCCGGTTTCGCCGAGGCGCTGGCGCGGGCGCGCAAGATCGCCGGCAGTGTTGCCGCGACCGCGCTCGCGACCGGCCTTTCCGAGCAGGATGTCGCCGACTTCTTCCAGGTGTTCAAGAATACTCCACGCGTCGTGACGCTGTATTCGCAGGGCGTCAACCAGTCGGCGCAAGGCACCGACAAGGTCAACGCCATCATCAATTGCCACCTCGCCACGGCAAGGATCGGCAAGCCGGGTGCGTCGCCGTTCTCGCTGACCGGGCAGCCCAATGCGATGGGCGGACGCGAGGTCGGCGGGCTCGCCAACCAGCTCGCCGCCCATATGGCGTTCACGCCGCCGGACATCGACCGTGTCAGGCGATTCTGGAAGGCGCCGCGGATCGCCACCCATGAGGGGCTCAAAGCAGTTCAGATGTTCGAGGCGATCGCCAAGGGCGAGATCAAGGCGTTGTGGGTGATGGGCACCAATCCGGCGGTGTCGTTGCCGGATGCGGACGTCGTGCGCGCGGCGTTGAAGAAGCTCGAGCTGTTCGTGGTCTCGGAAAACGTGCTCACCAACGATACCGTCAATGCGGGCGTCCATGTGCTGCTGCCGGCTCAGGCCTGGGGCGAGAAATCCGGCACCGTGACCAACTCGGAACGACGCATTTCGCGGCAGCGCGCGTTCCTTGATCCGCCCGGAGAGACAAAACCGGATTGGTGGATCGTCGGCGAGGTCGCCAAGCGCCTCGGGTTTGGTCCGGCATTCGACTTCAAAACGGCGGCGGAAGTGTTCCGCGAACACGCCGCACTCTCGGCGTTCGAGAATAGCGGAAGCCGCGATTTCGATATCGGCGCGCTGAAATCGTTGTCGGATGAGGAGTTCGACGGGCTGACGCCGGTGATGTGGCCGATCCGCGCCGGCGACAGCGAGCCGCAGCAGCGGTTTTTCGCCGATGGCGGATTCTTTGCAAACGACCACAGAGCGCGCTTCATCGCGCCGGAAATTCCGGCGCTGCGAAGCGAGACCACCGCCGGACGCCCGCTGCGGCTCAACACCGGGCGCATCCGGGATCAATGGCACACCATGACCCGCAGCGGCATCAGTCCGCGGTTGGGACAGCATCTGCCGGAGCCGTTCGTCGAGATTCATCCCGACGATGCCATCCGATATGGCGTGGCCGACGACAGTTTCGCGCGTGTTACCACCGACTATGGGCAGTGCACGCTGAAAGTCGCGGTCAGCGAGCGGCAGCAGCGCGGCATGCTGTTCGCGCCGATCCATTGGAGCGCGGCGACGGCGTCGACCGCGCGCGTCGGCGCGCTGGTGGCACCCATCACCGATCCGTTCTCCGGCCAGCCCGAGAACAAGGCGACGCCGGCCTCGATCGTGCCCTACGAATACGTGTTCCGTGGTTTTGTGCTGTCGCGCCTGCCACTGCAATTGCCGCCGCAGGTCTGGTGGGCGCGGGTCACGATAGCCGGCGGTTACGGATATCTGTTCGCCGACAACGCCGATCTGGCGCGATGGCAGACATGGTTGCGCGCTACGACCAGCGGCGATCTCGCTGAGTACAAGGATTTTGGCGGCGGCATCTATCGGGCGGCGTCGTTTACCGAAGATCGCATCGCGGCATGTTTGTTCGTAGGCCCCGCACGGGATGCGGGCGATTGGGATGTGGTCAAGGGCTTGTTCGCGACTGATGCGCTCAGCGACGATCAGCGCCGCACGCTATTGTCGGGCAGATCGATGGATGGTCTGGCGAGCACGGGTCCCATCGTTTGCGCCTGCTTTGGGGTCGGCCGCGCCACGATTTGCGATGCCATCGCAGGCGGCGCGCGCTCGGCGGCCGAAATCGGCGCGCAGCTGAAGGCCGGCACCAATTGCGGCTCGTGCATTCCGGAATTGAAACAATTGATCGCGCAGGCGAGCGTTGCTGATCCCGACCAGCGTCAGATGGTTCGCGTGGCCCACTAATTAAAGCTGATCCCCTGATGGTTGCGGTAGTCTGTAGGATGGGTAGAGCCCTTGCGAATCCCATCACCTCGCTGCGAAGAAGAAGCTGCACCTGGCAATGAAGTAGTCCGTAGGGTTGAGCCATTGCGAAACCCATCACGTCGATGCGAGACCTACGGCCGTTCGCCAAAATTCCCACCGTTATTCGAGACATCGCCTGCCCAATCCGCGGGATAGATTCCAAGCTTTACCATACGGTGGAACGATGAATACGGCCAATCACTGACCCGCGGCACAAGCCCATGTTTGACCAGGTTGATATGGATGTAATCCAAATGACGCGAAAAATCGTTCTCATCGCGGATGGTATGCTCCCAATAGCGCCGCTGCCAGATGCCGCGTTCGCCTTTGGCGGCGCGACTGTCTGAAATTCGTTCGCCGGTTGCGAGGCTGCGCGAAAATGCTGATTTGATCAGCCGCCAGCGCGTGGCAAAATCCGCGTCGCCCTCCGGCAGCGTCCAGACCGCGTGGAGATGATCGGGCAGCACGACCATCGCATCGATTGTGAACGGATGATGCCGGCGTGTCTGGCGAAGCGCACTGCGCAGCTCGTCGATATGTTCCGTCAACAACCGCAGCCGTCGCTCTGCCAGATTGACGGTGAAGAAGAAGCTGCCCCCGGCAGTGAAGTTGCGGCGATAGTCGGTCATGCGGGCACGCTAGCATCGGTCCGGCCAAAGGCCGGACCCGTTTGGTTCAACCCTTCCTGCGATCTGGCATCTTATGATGGGTTTCGCGAAGAGCTCAACCCATCCTACCGGCTGCGGCATTTAACCGCCCTTGACCGCGCCCGCGGTCAGGCCCGCCACGATCTGGCGCTGCGCGAACACCGTCAGCAGCAGCACCGGCAACGTGACGATCAGCGCCGCTGCCGCGAGCGGACCCCAGCTCAACTGGTCGAAGGAAATCATGTTGTAGACCGCAACCGGCAGCGTGCGCGTCTCGCGGCCCGCCAGCACGATGCCAAAGACAAAATTGTTCCAGGAGAAGATTACCGCAAGGATGAACGCGACCGCGATCCCCGGCCGCGCGATAGGGAGTGCGACATATCGAAAAACCTGCCAGCTGGTGGCGCCGTCGATGACGGCCGATTCTTCCAGCTCCATCGGCGTGGTCTCGAAATAGCCGATCATGATCCAGATCACGATCGGCACCGTCACCACGAGATGAATGATGATCTGCGGCCACAGCGTGCCGAGCAGTCCTAGCCATTGGAACAGCAGAAACAGCGGAATGAGATACGAGAGCCCGGGCGTGATGCGGGCGATCAGGATCACGATCGCCGCCTTGTGCGCCTGCATCCGGGCAAGCCCGTAGCCCGCGGGCACGCCGACCAGGAGCGCGAACGCGGTCGCTGCCCCCGTCACGATCAGGCTGTTCACAAAATAGGTCGAGAACCGGTTGGAGGCGAAGACGGCGGCGTAATTGCCCCAATTGAAATGCGCGGGGATGAAGACCGGCGGATAGGAGGCGTTGTCGACCTCGAACTTCACCGATAGCGACAGCATCCAGAGGAAGAACAATACGGCCGGCGACACGATGACAATGAGCGCGAAGCCCAAACCAACCTGGCCGAGCAGGCGTCGCAGCGGGCTCATGCGGTGCTCCCGCTATCGTTCCAGTGCGTGGTCTGACGCAGCCGGAGCAGTGCGCCCGCCAGCGCCACGATGAGGGCGAAGAATACCACCACGATCGCCGAGGCATAGCCGACGTCGTAATAGACAAAGGCGACGCTGTAGAGATAGAGGTTGATGGTCTCGGAAGCGGTGCCGGGGCCTCCTTGCGTGATGGCAAAGATGATATCAAAACTCTTCACTGCGTCGATCATGCGGATCATCGAGGCGATGAAAAGGAATGGCATGATCAGCGGCAGCGAGACGTAGCGGAAAACCTGCCAGCGGGTGGCGCCATCGATCTGCGCGCTCTCATAAGGTTCGGCCGGGATCGCGGCGAGGCCGCCGAGCACGATCAGCATGACGAGCGGCGTCCATTGCCAGGTCTCGACCAGAACCAGCGAAGGAATCACGGTCGCGGGGTGAAACACCCAGAGCTGCGGCGGCAGGCCGACCAGCGACAACAGATAGTTGAGAATACCGAGTTGCGGGTGGAACATCATGGTCCACACCAACGCGATCGCAACCGGCGTCGCCATCATCGGCAGAATAAAGAGCCCGCGCAGAAAACCGCGCATCGGAAATTTGGTGTGAAACACCACTGCCGCCAGCGTACCGAATATCAGCGGCAGCGCGACCGATAGCGCGGTATAGACGAGGGTGTGCTCTATCGACTCGACAAAACGCACATCGGTGGGCAGGCGGATGTAATTCGCAAGTCCGACAAAGGTCGGCGGCGAGCCGACCTTCCATTCGTGCAGGCTCATCCAGATCGTATAGGCCCACGGGAAAATGATCACCGCGAGAACCACGATCAGCGCCGGCAGGACGAACGGCCAATAGGACGGCGGCCGCCACTCGCCCGTGTCGCGCGCGACAGCGCCCGGTCGGGCCGGTGCCGTTTCGCTCGCTGCCAGGCCGCTCACGACTTTTCGCTACGCTCCAGGATCGGACGGAATTGCGCGTGCGCCTTCTTCAGCTCGGTCTCGGGATCGGCCCCCGACAACGTCGCGGTCAGCGCGGCGCCGACGATGTCGCGGAATTCTGCGACCGGAATGATGACGGGAAGGCCGAGTTTTGAGATTTTTGCAGAGCCGATCACCGAGTCCAGCCATTCCGCCGGCATCTTCACGCCCTTGCGCACGGCCTCGTCGTTGAGGATCGAGTTACGGAACGGCACACCGCCGCCGCTTTGCAACAGCCGCGCGCCCATGGTCTTCGACACCGCCCATTGGCAATAGAGATAGGCGGCTTCCTTCTTGGTGCTGGCCTGGGGGATGCCGATGCCGTCGCCATAGGCGGCGGAATATTGCCCCTTGGGTCCGGCCGGCACCAGGGCATAGCCGATCTTGCCGACGACGCGCGACGCGTTGGGATCCTCGATCGGCGGCGCCCAGCCGACACCGTCGATCCACATCGCCGCGCGGCCTTGCGTCAGCGACGCCATCGATTCCATCCAGTTGAAACCGGCAACTCCCGGAGGCGCCGACTTGGTCAGCAGCCGCTGATACAATTTGGTGGCCGCGATCGCCTCCGGGCCATCGGTCAGGATGTTGCCCTTGTCGTCGAGGAATTCGCCGCCGTAATCGAGGAAGAAATTGGTCCACAGCGTCATGTTGGCATTGCGCAGGCCGCGACCGGTAAAGCCATAGATTCCATTGGCGGGATCGGTGAGCTTTTCGGCGGCGACCGCCATCTCGTCGAGGGTCTTCGGCAGCGTCACGCCCTTCTTCGCGAACAGCTCTTTGTTCCAATACAGAATAAAATAATCGACCGACCAGGGCAGCGAATGCATTTCGCCCTTTTCGTTCTGGGCAAATTGCCGGCCGCCGGCGGAAAAATCGTCAACCGTGAGATCGGGCGCGGTCAGGTTGGGATCCTTCATGAACGCGGTGAGGTCGGCGAGCCAGCCGGCCTTTTCGAATTGCCGCTTCTGCACGTGATAGCTGAGGTGAATGACATCGAAACTCGGCCTGCCGGAAGTGAGCTCGATGACCGCCTTCTGGCGCTGCTGCTGTTCCGGGATGACTTCGGATTCAACCTTGATGCCGGTGAGGTCGGTGAATTCGGAAGCGTATTTTTCTAACAGCTCGCCGCGCGGCCCCTTAATCAAATTGGCTTCGATGGTGGTGCCGGCGTATTTTTTCCACTGCACGTCGGCGCGCGCGGGAAATCCGGTGAGACCAAGTGCGCTAGCGGCAAGTGTTCCCTGCAATAGGGAACGCCGGGTCGGGCCGAAATGGGCCATGTGGTTATCCTCCCTGCAATCCGCCGTTGTCGGCGATAATGATTTGGCCGACGCGTACGGCGGTCGCCGAGCGGTGGTCCCTCTGCCGGATTCATAGCACGCTGCGAGACCGGGACAAGAAAGCATCGACGCCGTCGACGTGCTTATTTATGGTGCGCCGCTCGACTTTGGCAGGAGAAATCACCCATGCTGTATCTGGACGCTCCGCCGCGGCTGATTGCCACAGAAGTATTCTCAGTGATGCCCGATCAGTTCCGGCGCAAAAGCGTAAGCACCGACTGGGCTGACGCCAACCGGCCGGGTCAGCCCACCGACTGTTTTATCGAGGGTCCGTCATTCGACGCCGAGGGTAATCTCTACATCGTCGATATCCCGTTCGGACGCATTTTCAGGATTGCGCCTGACCGTCAATGGTCGCTGGTGATCGAATATGACGGCTGGCCCAATGGCCTGAAGATTCATCCAGACGGGCGCATCCTGGTCGCGGACTACATGAACGGCATCATGCAGCTCGACGCCAAGGCGGGGCGGATGCTGCCGGTGCTTTCCGCGCGCCATTCGGAATCCTTCAAGGGCTGCAACGATCTGCATATCGCCAGCAATGGGGACATCTATTTTACCGACCAGGGCCAGACCGGGCTGCACGATCCCACCGGGCGGGTGTTCCGGCTTTCGCCGGATGGACGGCTCGATTGCCTTGTCGATACCGGTATCAGCCCCAACGGTTTGGTGCTCGACCCGGCCGAGCGCGTGCTGTTCGTGGCGATGACCCGCGACAACGCGGTCTGGCGCTTGCCGCTGATGAAGGACGGCAGCGTCTCGAAGGTCGGCCGCTTCTGCTCGACCTTCGGGACCAGCGGTCCCGACGGGTTGACGATTGACAGCGCGGGCCGGCTGTTCGTGGCGCATGCATCGCTCGGACATGTGTTCGTGTTCGCGCCCAATGGCGAATTGATCGCGCGGATCAAATCCTGTGCCGGACCGACCTGCACCAATGTCGCGATCGGCGGTGCCAACCGCGATCGGCTTTATATTACGGAATCGGCGACCGGCACGGTGCTGATCGCCGACATCGGAGAATTGAAATGAAGCACCGGCCATTCGGCGAAAACGGCCCGCAAGTGTCCGCGATCGGGCAGGGCACCTGGTATATCGACCGTGGCGATCGCAAGACGGCGGTCGCGGCGTTGCGCCGCGGCATCGATCTCGGCATGACCCACATCGACACCGCGGAGATGTATGGCGACGCCGAACTGGTGGTCGCCGAAGCAATCGCCGGACGGCGCGACGACATCTTCCTGGTTTCGAAAGTGCTGCCAAGCAACGCGTCAAGGCGCGGCACGATCGCGGCCTGCGAGCGTTCGCTCACGCGGCTGAAGACCGACCGGCTCGATTGCTATCTGCTGCACTGGCGCGGGTCATATCCGCTGGCCGAAACAGTCGCCGCGTTCGAGCAACTGGTCGGCGAGGGGAAAATCCGCTCCTGGGGCGTCAGCAATTTCGACGTCGATGATCTCGACGAGCTGCTCGATGCGGCTGGCGAGGGCAAGATCGCCTGCAATCAGGTGCTCTATCATCTCGGCGAACGCGCGATCGAGCACGCGGTGATGCCGTGGTGCAAGCAGCACGGCACAGGTGTGGTCGCCTATTCGCCGTTCGGTCACAATGATTTTCCGTCCTCGCGCAGCAAGGGAGGCGATGTGCTCGGGAGGATCGCCGCCGCGCATGGCGCTTCGCCGCGTCAGGTCGCGCTCGCTTTTCTGGCGCGCGAGCCTTTCGTGTTTGCGATTCCAAAAGCTTCAACGGCCGAGCACGCCGCCGACAACGCCGCGGCGGACGATCTCGTACTGACGCACGATGAGATCGCCGCGATCGACAAAGCCTTTCCGCGCGGACCCAAACCGCGAAGCCTGCCGATGCTGTAGCGCACACAGGCGTTAACGAAATGTTTCAAAGGGCGCCGGTAAGTTACCGGGCGCCCATCGCGCATATCGGCATCCTGTTTTCATGCCTTGTCGATTCACGCCAATTGTCGTTTTTTAGCGTCTCCCGATTCGATATTTTGCACCCGAGTTTTAGCCGTGACACCGCCACAAGCCGCAGCTGCCAGGCTGGACAGCGCTGCCTTGCCTTTGCCCGAGAAGAAAATAGCGACACGCACCGCGCCGGCGCGCGCCGATCGGCCGTTCCGCGGCATCGCGCTGATCCTCGCCTCGACCGTATTCCTCGGCACCTCGGACGTGACGGCAAAATATCTGTCGGCAACGTTGCCCTCGACCGAGATTGCCTGGATCCGCTTTTTGGTGTTCGCCCTGATCATGCTTCCGGGGATGCTGCCGGGCTCGCCGCTTTACGCGATGCGAACCGAACGGCTCGGCCTGCAATTGATGCGCGGCGCAGCGCTATTGGGTTCGTCGCTGTTCTTTATTTCCGGCTTGCGTTTTCTTCCCATTGCCGAAGCCTCCGCGACCGGTTTTGTCTCGCCGCTGTTCGTCACCGCATTGTCGATCGTCTTTCTCGGCGAGCACGTCGGCGTGCGCCGCTGGCTCGCGACCGCGGTCGGATTGATCGGCGTCCTTATCATCCTGCGGCCGGGCAGCGGCGCCTTTCATCCCGCCGCGTTCTTCCCGATCGTCTCGGCGCTGGCCTGGGCCTGCACTTTGATCATGACGCGGATGTTGAGCGGAACGGAACACGCCAGCACCACCATGACCTATTCGTCGATCGCCGGCGTCTTGATCTTGTCGGCGCTGGTCCCGTTCGTCTGGGTCGCGCCGACCTGGCATGACATCCTGTTCGGGATATTGATCGGCGTCGCCTCGACCGCGGGACAATGGATCGTCGTGCTGGCGTTCCGCTATGCCGATGCTTCCGTGCTGGCGCCGTTTTCGTACACCCAATTGCTGTGGGTCTCGATCCTCGGTTTTGTCATCTTCGGCGAAGTGCCCGACCTCTGGACCGTGACCGGCGCCGGCTTCATCGTCGCCAGCGGCCTCTACACCGCCCACCGCGAGCGCATCCGCCGCTCGCAACTGCTGGCGCTGGACGCCGAGCTGTCGCCGAACGCCTGACCAACACCTCCGCGAGCGTTGCCCAAGCGCAACACCTGCAACGGAAAACGCCATTTTCGGCGTGGGATCAAGGGATTCCGCGCCGACCGTGAAATCCTGCCGGAACCGGCATGCTAGCCTTGTTTCCGGGAGCGCCGCAGAGCGCTGGGAATGACAGGGTTTTGGGGCGTGCGTTTTCAATTGCCATCGTGGGTGGAAGGCGAACTGCGCCGTCGCGTGGCCGCGCTTGCGTCCGGCATGGCTTTGGCCGTCGCGAGCCTGGCGGTAGTGACCCCGGCGCAGGCCCAGAGTACCTGGGTCGGTGGTATCTCGAACGATTATAACACTTCCGGCAACTGGACGCCGGCCACGGCCCCGGTCGGTGTCGGCCAATCGGCGATTTTCGGTCCGACGGCCACCACCCCTGTCGATGTGTCGGCCGGTCCGATCACTCCCAGTTCCTGGACCTTCACCCCCGACGCGTCGTTCTATTCGATCTTCGACAAGGCCGTTAATTTCAGCCTGGCGGGACCGACCGGCGGCATCATCAGCAACGCCAATACCGGCCAGACGATCGCCATCGGCAGCAACATCGGAGAATCGGTCGCCGGCGTTCAGGTTCAGGTGCTGGGCAGCAGCACGCTGAAGCTGACAGGCACCAATACATATTCGGGCGGGACGACGGTCAGCGGATTTGGGACGCTGCAGGCGGGCAACAACAACGCGGTAGGGTCCGGTACGGTCACGCTTCAGGACGGAACATTCCAGGCCGAAGGATTGAGCGACCTCACCTTCGCTAACAATTTCAGAATCAATAGCACCGCCGGCGGCAGCTTCATCGATTCCCACAGCGTCGTGCTGACGCTCGCCGGCAACATCACCGACGGCAACGGATCGGGAGCTCTGACCGTTGACGACACGCTCGGCTCCGGGCGTGTCATCCTCGACGGTACCAACACCTACACCGGCGGTACCACGATCTGTGCTTGCGGGACACTGCAACTCGGCGACGCCACCCACACCGGCAGCATCGTCGGTTCCGTCATCAACGAAGGCCAGTTCAATATCGTCAACGCCAACACTGCCGGCATCACCAAGATCGCCAACGATGGCGGCTTGACATCATTCTTCGGCAGCAACACCGCGGGGACGGCGACGATCGTCAATGATGCCGGCGAGACCGGGTTCTTCAACACCAGCACCGCCGGCAGCGCCAACATTACCAACCGCCACAGCGGCGCAACCATTTTCGGCACGCCTGGCGGCACCGATACCAGTACGGCCGGCAATGCGACCATCGACAACGGCGGTGGTAGTGCAACGATCTTCAACGCGTCGACCAACGCGGGCACCGCTCAAATCACTAACCACAACACCGGCATCACGGATTTCGGCGATTCGTCGTCCGCCGGGTCCGCGATCATCGTCAACAACTTCCACGGCATTACAAATTTTGGCCACGCCTTTGGCACTGACACGGCAACGGCTGGCAGCGCGACGATCACCAACAATTCCAGTGGCGAAACGGATTTCAACGCATTCTCAACCGCTGGCAATGCCATCATCACCACCAACAACGGCGGCGCCACCTTTTTCTTCGACAACTCAACCGGAGGCAGCGCACAGTTCATCGCCAATGGCATCGGCTTTGTCGATTTCTCCGGCAGCATCGGTCCGAACGGGGACGGACGGATCACCGTGGGCTCGATCGCCGGCTCTGGCTTTTATTATATCGGCGCCGGTAATACGCTGATCGTCGGCGGCAACAATCTTTCCACCGAAGTCAGCGGCGTGATCGCCGATTTCAACCCATGCGGTTGCGGCCCGGCCGGCCCGGGCGCGCTCACCAAAGTCGGCACCGGTACTCTTACGCTGTCGGGCATCAACACCTACACCGGTCCGACCGTGGTCAATGGCGGCATCCTCAGCGTCAACGGCTCGATCGCGTCGTCGTCGCTGACGACCGTGAATGCCGGCGGCACGCTCGGCGGCAATGGCGTCGTCGGCAACACCACGATCAACGGCGGCACGCTGTCGCCCGGCAATTCGGTCGGCCTGCTGACGGTGCAGGGCAGTCTGGTGTTCACCGCGGCCTCAACTTACCTGGTGCAAGTTTCCTCAGGCGCCGACCGCACCAATGTCACGGGTACCGGGACGCCGGGCGGCGCGAGTGTCAACGCGATGCTGCTCGGGGGCAACGTCCTCAAGCAATACACCATCCTGAATGCGACCGGTGGCGTCAGCGGAATTTTCAATCCGCTGGTCAATGTCAACGTAGCGAATTTTGTCGGCAGCCTAACCTATGACCCCAACGATGTCTTCCTGAATTTCTCGCTGAATTTCAATCCGTCGGGCGGCCTCAACGTCAACCAGCGGAACGTCGCCAACGCGCTGACGAACTTCTTCAACGCCAATGGCGGGATTCCCCTGGTGTTCGGCGCGCTGACGCCGGCCGGCCTCTCCCAGGTCTCCGGCGAGACCGCGACCGGTTCGCAGCAGGCGACGTTCGAGGCGATGAATTTGTTCATGGGATTGCTGACCGACACGTTTATTGCCGGTCGTGGCGACAGCCCGACCGACGGACCGGGTACGACAGGCTTCGCCGACGAAAGCGACGCGACCGCGTACGCTGCAAAGCGAAAGGATGCCGCGCGCGATGCCTTCGCCAAAATCCCGACCAAAGCGGAAGCCGCGCGCAACAACCTGCTCGATCCGCACTGGAGCGTGTGGGGCGCGGCCTATGGCGGCGGCGCCACTACCGACGGCAACGCGGCGTTGGGATCGAACAGCGCGACCGCGCGCTCGTTCGGCTTTGTCGCCGGCGCCGACTACCGGATTTCGCCGGCGACGCTGGCGGGCTTTGCGCTCGCCGGCGGCGGCACCAATTTCAGCGTCAACGGATTCGGCGACGGACGCTCGGATTTGTTCCAGGCCGGCGCGTTCGTGCGTCACACGGTCGGGGCGGCCTATGTGTCGGGCGCGCTCGCCTATGGCTGGCAGGATGTGACTACCGATCGCACGGTCACGGTCGCGGGTCTCGACCGCCTGCACGCGGAGTTCAATGCCAACGCCTATTCGGGACGGGTCGAAGGCGGCTATCGTTATTTGACGCCATGGATGGGCGTCACGCCTTATGCGGCCGGACAGTTCACGACCTTTAGCCTGCCGGCCTATGCCGAGCAGGTGCTGGCCGGCACCAACACCATCGCGCTGAACTATTCCGCCAAGGATGTCACGGCGTCGCGCAGTGAACTCGGCGTCCGCACCGACAAATCGTTCGCGATGCAGTACGCGATCCTCACGCTGCGCGGCCGCTTTGCCTGGGCGCATGATTTCAACACCGATCGCAACATCTCTGCGGTGTTCCAGACGCTGCCGGGCGCGGCGTTCGTCGTCAACGGCGCGGCGCAGTCGCACGATTTGGCGCTGACCACGGCGTCGGTCGAGATGAAATGGCTGAACGGCTGGTCGGCCGCCGCCACCTTCGAGGGCGAGTTTTCCAACGTCACCACCTCCTATGCCGGCAAGGGTGTCGTGCGTTATACTTGGTAGCTCTCCTTGGTATAAGAGGGCAACCATGTACCCCCGGGGAGGACGTCCATGCGCGCTGCGATTTTCAGGAACGGCGAGATCGTTGCCGATACGATGCCCGAGCCGAAACCCGCCGCAGGGCAGGTGCTGGTCAGGACGCTGGCCTGCGGCATCTGTGGCTCCGATCTGCATGCGCGCAAGCACGCCCATCGCATGGTCGAGATGTCCCGGCATTTTCCCGGCCGCAAGCCGATGGACTTGACCCGCGATGTCGTGTTCGGCCACGAATTCTGCTGCGAAATTCTTGACTACGGGCCGGACACGCAGCGCAAGCTGAAAGCCGGCACCCGCGTCTGTTCGCTGCCGGCGCTGCTGACACCGGAAGGCCCGATCGGCATCGGCTATTCCAATGACAATGTCGGCGGCTACGCCGAACGCATGCTGCTCAGCGAGGCGCTGCTGCTGGAAGTTCCGAACGGCTTAGCGGCGGAACATGCCGCCTTGACCGAGCCGCTCGCGGTCGGTGTCCACGCCGTCGCCAAGGCAAACGTGCGCGGCGACGAGGTGCCGCTGGTGATCGGCTGCGGACCGGTCGGGCTTGCGGTGATCGCGGCGCTGAAGCTGAAAGGGTTGCACCCGATCGTCGCGGCGGATTACTCGCCGGCGCGCGCGCGCTGGCTTTGAGGCTCGGCGCCGATATCGTCGTCGATCCCGCAAGGACACAGCCCTATGCGACCTGGGCCGAGCACGCGGCGATGTCGCCGGAGCAAAAGGCCGCGCGGCCGCCGCTGCAGGCGTTGCTGCCGGCGCTAAAACCTGCGCTGATTTTCGAATGCGTCGGCATCCCCGGCCTGCTGCAGCAGGTGTTCGAAGGCGCGCCGCGCGACGCGCGCATCGTGGTGGTCGGCGTCTGCATGGAAACCGACCGCTCCGAGCCGATGCTCGGCATCATGAAGGAACTCAACGTTCAATATGTGCTGGGCTATACGCCCGAGGAGTTTGCCCACTCGCTGCGCCTGATAGCGGAAGGCGAGGTCGACGCCGCCTCGCTGGTGACCGCGACCGTCGGCATCGACGGTGTCGCTCAAGCCTTTGCCGATCTCGCCAATCCGGAAGCCCACACCAAGATCATCGTCGAGCCCTGGCGGTAATTCTTACCCTCTCCCCTTGTGGGAGAGGGTGGCTTCGCGAAGCGAAGTCGGGTGAGGGGTATCTCTCCGCGGAGACCGACCCCTCATCCGGCGCGGACGTCGTCCGCGCCACCTTCTCCCACAAGGGGAGAAGGGAAGAAACAGCGACAAGGTGCAATCGTTGTCCGTTAAACCGGCAGCGCGATGGAATATTTTACCTGGCTCAGCGCAAAACTCGATTCGATCGAGGCGATGCCGTCAAGCCTCGTCAGCTTGTTCTTCAGGAACGCCTCATAGGACGACAGGTCGGCGGCGACGACGCGCAGCAGGTAATCGCGGTTTCCGGTCATCAGGTAGCACTCCAAGACCTCCTCCCATTTCGAGATCGCTTTTGCGAAGCGGTTGAGGTCCTCCTCCTTCTGCCGCGCCAGTTTTATCGAGATGAAGACGCTGACATGGAGCCCGAGCGATTTCTGGTCGACGGTCGCGATATAGCGGGTGATGACGCCGCGCTCCTCCAGCAGTTTGACGCGGCGATGACACGGCGACACCGAGAGGCCGACCTTGTCGGCGAGCTGTTGCATGGTGGTGCGGCTGTCGGACTGCAGCAGGCCGAGAATCCTGCGGTCGATGGCGTCTAGGCTGTGCATTGGGATAAACTCTCAGGGATGGGCGATGAATTGGTAATTTATCCCAATTTTGCCAGGTATGTCGCGGGAATTTGAGAAATCTGACGAAGGCCGGCACGTTAAGATCGCGGTATATTTTCAAGGTCCGGAGTAAGGCCATGGCGAGCGACCCCGAGCGCCTCGAATTGCTGTCGGCGCTTTCGCGCAAAGTATTGTGGCTATCGTCATGGACCATCCACCACGCCAACCACATCCGGCCCAATACCGATGGCCTGAAGGTCGGCGGCCATCAGGCGTCCTCGGCTTCGCTTGCGACCATCATGTCGGCGCTGTATTTCTCGGTGCTGAGGCCGCAGGACCGCGTCGCCGTAAAGCCGCATGCGAGCCCGGTGTTTCACGCCATCCAGTATCTGTTCGGCCGCCAGACCCGCGACAAGCTGGAAAATTTTCGAGGCTACAAGGGCGCGCAGTCCTATCCGTCGCGCACCAAGGACACCGACGACGTCGATTTCTCCACCGGTTCGGTCGGCCTCGGCGTGGCGCAGACGCTGTTTTCCTCGCTGGTGCAGGATTACGTCAAGGCGCATGGCTGGATGAAGGACCGCCCCGAAGGGCGGATGATCGCCCTGGTCGGCGACGCCGAGATGGACGAGGGCAATATCTTCGAGGCTCTGCTGGAGGGCTGGAAGCACGGCCTGCGCAACACCTGGTGGGTGGTCGACTACAACCGCCAGAGTCTCGATGCCGTGGTGCGCGAGGGGCTGTGGGAGAAATTCGAATCCATGTTCCGCAATTTCGGCTGGGACGTGGTGATCGTGAAATATGGCCGGCTGATGCGAACCGCCTTCGCCGAACCCGGCGGCGAGGCCTTGAAAAGCTGGATCGATGCCTGCCCCAACGCGATGTACGCAGCCCTGTGCTTCCAGGGCGGGGCCGCGTTCCGCAAGCATCTTCAGGACGACATCGGCGATCAAGGCGCGGTGTCGCAACTGATCGACCGGCGCAGCGATGACGAATTGCTGGCGCTGATGTCCAATCTTGGCGGCCATGACATGGCCAGCATGTGTGATGCCTTCGAATCGATCGATCACGATCGCCCGGTCTGTTTCATCGCCTACACCATCAAGGGCATAGGCCTGCCGTTCCAGGGCCATAAGGACAATCACGCCGGGTTGATGACGGTCACCCAGATGGAAAAATGGCGCGCGGCGCAGAATATCCGGCCGGGGCATGAATGGGAGAAGTTCGAGGGATTTTCGCAGGCACCCGCCGAGCTCGAGGCGTTTCTCGTTGACGTGCCGTTCAACCGCGATGGCCGCCGCCGGCTCACGGCGCCGGTGATCGAGGTGCCGGAGCGGCTTTCGTTCAAGCCGTCGCCGCAGATGTCCACGCAGCAAGGCTTTGGGCTCGTGCTCAACGAAATCGCGCGAGAGGATTCAGAGCTCGCGGCGCGCATCGTCACGGCCTCGCCTGATGTGACCGTGTCGACCAATCTCGGCGCCTGGGTCAACCGCCGCGGCTTGTTCGCGCGCGCCGAGAAGGCCGATTTGTTCCGCAGCGAAAAGATACCCTCGACCTTTAACTGGGATTTTTCGCCGAAAGGGCAACATATCGAACTCGGCATCGCCGAGATGAATCTGTTTATCCTGATGTCGGCGCTGGGGCTGTCGCATGCCATCAACGGCGAACGGCTGCTGCCGGTCGCAACTCTTTACGACCCCTTCATCGAGCGCGGCCTCGATGCCCTGAACTACGCCTGCTACCAGGACGCGCGCTTCATGGTGGCGGCGACGCCGTCGGGGATCACGCTGGCGCCGGAGGGCGGCGCGCATCAGTCGATCGCGACGCCCCTGATCGGAATGGCGCAGGATGGCATGGCTTCCTTCGAGCCGGCCTTTGTCGATGAGCTTGCGGTCATCATGGGCTGGGGTTTTAGGCACATGCAGCACGAAGGCGGCGAGGCCGGCTCGGTCTATTTGCGGCTTTCGACCCGCACCATCGAGCAGCCGCAGCGGATGATGACGCCGGACCTGCAAAAGGGCATTACCGACGGCGCTTATTGGCTGCGCAAGCCGGGGCCGAATGCCGAACTCGTGATCGCCTATACCGGCGCGCTCGCACCCGAGGCGATCGAGGCCATCGGTCTGATCGGCGAAAGCCGGCGGGATGTTGGCCTGCTCGCGATCACCTCCGCTGACCGGCTATACGCCGGTTGGAGCGCGGCGCGCAAACTGCGGCGCGACCGCCGCGGCGTGGCGCATCTTTCCCATATCGAAAAACTGCTGGCGCCGCTGCCGCGCGACTGCGGCATCGTCACCGTGATCGACGGCCACCCCGCCACATTGGGTTGGCTCGGTAGCGTGCGCGGCCACAAGGTCGAGGCGCTCGGCGTCGAGCAGTTCGGCCAGACCGGCTCGATCGGCGACCTCTATCGCCACCACGGCATCGACGCCAACGCCATCATCGACGCGGCGGAGGCCTTGACGGCGGGCGCCCCGGTGCGGCACCGCAAGATGGCGGTGTGACCATTAGCCGTCGCCCCGGCGAACGCCAGGGCCCATACGCCGCGGCGGTTGTTGTTTTGAACGGTCGTCGACGGCTTGCTTAAACAACTGGCATCGGTGGTTATGGGGCCCGGCGTTCGCCGGGACTACGAAATGACTGTCTTGCGTCCTCCATCCCCCCGACCTTATATCCAGTGTCCGCCGCAAGGCGGCGTCCCGCATATGGCGGGTTCAATTTCCGGACGTTTCGTGCAAGGATGCCTGCCGAACGCTCCGTTCCCTCCATTTGCTCCTGAAATCACGAGGTTTACGATGGTCAACCGTATGCAATTCTACATCGACGGCGCCTGGGTCGATCCGGTCGTCAAGAAGTCCACCCCCGTCGTCAATCCCGCGACCGAAGAGGCGATGTATGAAATTGCGCTCGGCTCCAAGGCGGACGTCGACAAGGCGGTCGCGGCCGCCAGGCGCGCATTCGAAACCTTTTCGCAGACCAGCCGCGAGGAGCGCGTCGCGCTCTTGTCGAAGATCATCGAAGTCTACAAGACCCGCATGAAGGATATCGGTGCTGCCGTCTCCGACGAGATGGGCGCGCCGCTGCCGATGGCGGAAAAACTGCAGGCCGGCGCCGGCCTCGGCCACATTGCCTCGACGCTCGAGGTTCTCAAGAACTATCACTTCGAGGAGCCGCTCGGCTCGGCGATGGTGGTGCGCGAGCCCGTCGGCGTCATCGGCATGATCACGCCGTGGAACTGGCCGCTGAACCAGATCGCCTGCAAGGTCGCGCCTGCGCTTGCCGCCGGCTGCACCATGATCCTGAAACCGTCGGAATTCACGCCGACCTCGGCGTTGATCTTCGCGGAAATCCTGCATGAAGCAGGTGTCCCCAAGGGCGTGTTCAACCTGATCAACGGCCTCGGCCCCGAAGTCGGCGCCGCCATGAGCGAGCATCCGGATATCGACATGATCTCGTTCACCGGCTCGACCCGGGCCGGCATCGATGTCGCAAAACGCGCCGCTCCGACGGTGAAGCGCGTCAGCCAGGAACTCGGCGGCAAGTCGCCGAACGTCATCCTCGAAGGCGCCGACCTCACCAAGGCCGTCACCGGCGGCGTGATGCACATGTTCAACAATTCCGGCCAGTCCTGCAACGCGCCGTCGCGCATGATCGTGCCGCTGTCGAAGATGAAGGAAGTGGCCGCCATCGCAAAAAGCGTCGCCGACAAGACCAAGGCCGGCGATCCCCGCGCCGACGGCACCACGATCGGCCCGGTGGTGTCCCGCATCCAGTGGGACAAAATCCAGAAGCTGATCCAGAAGGGCATCGAGGAAGGCGCCACTCTGGTCGCCGGCGGTCCCGGTCTGCCCGAGGGCGTCAACAAGGGCTTCTATGTGCGCCCGACCATCTTTGCCGACGTCACCAACGACATGACGATTGCGCGCGAGGAAATTTTTGGGCCGGTGCTGACCATCCTCGGCGCCAAGGACGAGGAAGACGCCGTCAAGATCGCCAACGACACGCCCTATGGTCTCGCCGGCTACGTCTCCGCCGACACCGTCGAAAGCGCCCGCCGCGTCGGCCGAAGGATCCGCGCCGGCAACGTCAATCTGCAGGGCGTGCCGAACGACCGCACCGCGCCGTTCGGTGGCTACAAGCAATCCGGCAACGGCCGCGAATGGGGCCAATACGGTTTGGAAGAATATCTCGAGGTCAAGGCCGTCGCGGGCTTCAACGCGGCGTAAGCTGAACGCGAGACGAGATCAAAGCGCCGGGGCGGATTTTTTCCGCTCCGGCGTTTTTGCGTGTTTACGGAAGCCGCGAGTAACGCCGTCATCCTGAGGTGCCCGCGCAACGCGCGGGCCTCGAAGGATGGCCACATGCGAGGCTTATCGTCCTTCGAGGCTCGCCAAGAGGCTCGCACCTCAGGACGACGACGGATAGAACTATCCCCCCAGCGCGCCTTGCGTGTTCACATAGAGCGCGTAGATCGACTGGCTCGCGGCCATGAACAGGCGGTTGCGCTTGAGCCCGCCGAAACACAGATTGGCGCAACGCTCGGGCAGTGCGATGCGGCCGATCATCACGCCATCGGGCGCGAACACCACGACGCCGTCGAGGTCGGGATCGCCCATGCCCCAGCCGCACCACAGATTGCCGTCGATGTCGGCGCGCATGCCGTCGGGCGTGCCCGCGCCGGCATCGACGAACAGGCGCTTGTTGGAGATGGTGTCGCCGCCCGGCGATACGTCATAGGCGAGGATCTTGCGGGTCGGCGCGCCGCGCGATTCGATGATGTAGAGAATTTTTTCGTCCGGCGAGAAGCACAGTCCGTTCGGACCCAAAATACCCTCGGCGACGATGCTGGCCTTTCCGGTCGCGCCGTCGATCCGATAGACGTTCATGTCGATCTCGGGCTCGGCCTTGTAGCCTTCGTAATTGCCGAGCAGGCCAAACTGGGGATCGGTGAACCAGATCGAGCCGTCGGATTTCACCACGACATCGTTCGGCGAGTTCAGCCGCTTGCCGTTGAAGGAGTCCATCAGAACCGTAATCGAACCGTCATATTCGGTTCGCACAACGCGGCGTCCACCGTGCTCGCAGGTGACCAGGCGCCCCTGGTGGTCGCGGGTGTTGCCGTTGGCAAAATTCGACGGTTTTCGATAGATGCTGACCGCGCCGGTTTCTTCTTCCCATTTGATGATGCGCTGGTTGGGAATATCGCTGCACAACAAATAGCGCCCGTCGCCGAACCACACCGGACCCTCGGCCCAGCGCAACCCCGTGGTCAGCCGCTCCACCGCCGACAGCTTTAGCCAGTATTTTTCGAACCTCGGATCGAGCGCGTGGATCGCGGGATCGGGATAATAGGTCGCCGGCTCGAAGCCGGCACGTGGGGATTTTGCTTCGGACATTTGCTGTTCTCGTTTGTTGCTTGTTTCGAGTTCCTCACCAGTCCTCGTCTGCTATCATTCTCATTCCACAACGACAAGCAAGCCGGTATTTACAGATGTCATCACCCGCGAAAGCGGGTGATCCAGTAAACACCGGCGTTTGTAATTGAATCGAAAGGCTGCGGTGTACTGGATACCTCCGCTTTCGCGGGGTATGACGATGGTGTTTGTGTCGCTAAGCGTGCGCTTGCTCCACTGCCGCCGCCGCGCCATACTCGCTTCAATTCCGCAGCAACGAGGGACGAAATGCCACGCATATTGATGACCGGCGCATCGGGGGGGATCGGCACGAGCCTGCGCAAACTGTTGCCGCCGATCTATCCGGACCTGCTGCTGAGCGACCTGAAGGCGCCCGCCGATCTCGGCAAAAGCGAAAAATTCAAGGCGGCCGATCTGGCCGATCTGGCGCAGGTCGAGGCGATCTGCGAGGGCGTCGACGGCATTTTGCACTTTGGCGGATATTCGGTCGAAGGCCCGTGGGACTCGATCCTGCAGTCCAACATCATCGGCGGCTACAATCTGTTCGAGGCGGCGCGCAAAAAGGGCGTCAAGCGCATCGTGTTTGCGTCGTCGAACCATGCGGTCGGCTTTTATCCGCGCCATCATCGCATCGGCACCGATGTGACGCCGCGCCCCGACAGCCGCTACGGCGTCAGCAAGGTGTTTGGCGAAGCGGTCGGCGCGCTCTATGCCGACAAGCATGGCCTCGGCGTCACCTGCATCCGCATCGGCAATTTCGGCGACAAGCCGCTCGATCATCGCCGGCTGTCGATCTGGTTGAAGCCGGAAGACCTCGTGCAACTTTGCCGGATCGGGCTCGACCATCCCGACATCCATTTCGAGATTTTCTACGGCGCGTCCTACAATGAGCGCTCCTGGTGGGACAACCACCGCGCCTACGACCTCGGCTATCGTCCAACCGGCCGCGCCGAGGATTTTCGCGAACATGCGATGGCCGAGCAGGCAAAGCTGCCGCCCGATCCCGTCGGCGACTTTTATCAGGGCGGCACGTTCTGCGGCATGGAGTTCGACGGCGACAAGCGCGGGATTATCGATTGGAAAAAATGACGATGTCATTCCGGGGCGCGACGAAGTCGCGAGCCCGGGATCCATAACCACGATTGGGGGTTATGGATCCCGGGCCTGCGCGTCCAAGTCGGCTGTTGCCGACTTGGACAATGATATTTGCCGAACTCGAGTAAACCCGAGTTCGGTCGGCGCATCCCGGAATGACAGTTTCTATTTGGCGCTCTTCTAAGCCCCGATCCGGCCGAGATAATCCGACTTGCTGAACTGCATATGATCGACGCAGAGCTGCGCCAGCGCCCAGCTGTCGCGGCCTTGCAGCAGTTCGATCATGAACTCGTGCTGGCGGCGCGACAGCGCGAGGCCCTCCCGGTCGGCTAGGTTTTTCGCGCGCATCGGCAGCGTCAAATTCATGTAGTCCTGCAGCGAGTGCACCAGGTAGGGATTGCCGCAAGCCGAGAACAGCGCGACATGGAAGGCGTCGTTGGCCTCGTGGATGCCGCGCAAATCCTGCGCCTCGGCCCGCGCGCAATATTGCCGTTGCAGTTCGTCCAGTTGCTCGATCAGCGGGGCGGGCGCGGGAAGGGCGATCATCAGCGCCGCCTGCCGGGTCAGCATCTCCCGCACCTCGTAGATCTGCCGCACTTCCTCGGCGGAATAAAACCGCACGGTGGCGCCGACGTTCTTTTCGCGCAGCACGATGCCCTGGCGCTCGAGCTGGAACAGCGCCTGACGGACGAAATGCCGGCTGGCATCATAGCGGGACATCAGATTGTCCTCGACCAGCCGCGAGCCCGGCGCGAAGCGGCCGAAGATGATGTCCTCCTCGAGGCGCCGGATCACCTCCGCCTGCTCTTCCTCGCGGGTGAGCGCCGAAGTTTCCGGTGATGCCGTCCGCGGTTTCATGGGCGGTGACGTCGGATCATCGCTGAAAATCAGCACAGCAGGCCGTCCATTGTCAATAATGATGGTCGTTTCGACGCCATGTCGCCCAATTTGACGGCCGAATATCAAATATTGACAATAATTCGCTTGGCTCCTTTAGTGGGGCGCACAGACGACAGGGAACAGGAAAATGGCTGACGGACTTCGCAAGGGACTGACGAGCTATGGCGACGCCGGATTTTCGCTGTTCCTGCGCAAGGCTTTTATCAAGGCGATGGGCTATTCCGATGACGCGCTGAACCGCCCCATCGTCGGCATCACCAACACCTACAGCGATTACAATCCCTGTCATGGCAACGTGCCTGACATCATCGAAGCGGTGAAGCGCGGCGTGATGTTGTCGGGCGCGATGCCGATGGTGTTTCCGACCATCTCGATCGCCGAAAGTTTCTCGTTCCCGACCTCGATGTATCTGCGCAATCTGATGGCGATGGATACCGAGGAGATGATCAGGGCACAGCCGATGGACGCGGTGGTGGTGATCGGCGGCTGCGACAAGACTCTGCCGGCGCAGATCATGGCCGCGGTCTCTGCCGACCTGCCGACCGTGGTGATCCCGGTCGGGCCGATGGTGGTCGGCCATCACAAGGGCGAGGTGCTGGGCGCCTGCACTGATTGCCGAAGGCTTTGGGCGAAATATCGCGCCGGCGAAATCGACGAAGCGGAGATCGAAGCGGTCAACGGCCGGCTCGCACCGTCGGTCGGCACCTGCATGGTGATGGGCACGGCCTCGACCATGGCCTGCATCACCGAAGCGCTCGGCCTGTCGCTGCCGATGAGCGCGACGATACCGGCGCCGCATGCCGAGCGCTTTCGCTGCGCGGAAGCCAGCGGCAGGGTCGCTGCCGCGATGGCGGCTGCGAAGGGGCCAAAACCCAGCGAATTGCTGACCAGGAGTGCGTTTCGGAATGCGCAAGTGGTGCTGCAGGCGATCGGCGGATCGACCAACGGGCTTATTCACCTGACCGCGATCGCCAACCGCACCGAACATCGCATCGATCTCGAAGCATTCGACAGACTCGGCCGTGAGGTCCCGGTGCTGATCGACCTGAAACCGTCGGGCGAGCATTACATGGAGCATTTCCATCATGCCGGCGGCTTGCCGAAGCTGATGGCGCAGCTCGGCGATCTGATCGACCTCGATGCCAAGACCATCACCGGCCAGACGCTGCGCGATGTCGTCGCCGGCGCCGAGGAAGTGCCCGGCCAGGACGCGATCCGCCCGCGCGAAAATCCGATCAAGCCGGAAGGCGCGATGGCAGTACTTCATGGCAATCTCGCGCCGCGCGGTGCCGTGATAAAGCATTCGGCGGCGAGCCCCAAGCTGCTGCAGCATACCGGCCGCGCCGTGGTGTTCGAATCGGTCGAAGACATGACGCTGCGGGTCGACGATCCCGCGCTCGATGTCACCGCCGACGATGTGCTGGTGCTGCGCAACGCCGGCCCCAAGGGCGCGCCGGGCATGCCGGAGGCGGGCTATCTGCCGATCCCGCGAAAATTGTTGCGCACGGGCGTCAAAGACATGGTGCGGATTTCGGACGCCCGGATGAGCGGCACGGCCTTCGGCACCATCGTGCTGCACATCACGCCTGAATCCGCCGTCGGCGGGCCCTTAGCGCTGGTCAGGACCGGCGACATGATCCGGCTCGACGTCGCCAAGCGAAGCATCGATTTGTTGGTCGACGCCAAGGAACTGGAAAAACGCCGCGCGGCGCTTGCTCTGCCGGAGAAACCGGAATGGGCCAAACGCGGTTACGCGCATCTGTTCAACGAAACCATCCTGCAGGCCGACGAAGGCTGCGACTTTGACTTTATGCGCGCGAAGGGGAAGGGGTAATTTCCTGTTTGCCTAACAACGGCTGTCGTGCCCCGCGAAGGCGGGGCATCCAGTAAACGCAGCCGCTCGCGATAGAACGGAGAGACCGCGGCGTACTGGATCATCCGCCTTCGCGGATGATGACGTCTGGGTGGTTCTTCTTCGTCATTGCGAGCGCTAGCGAAGCAATCGATCGCGCCGCGAGCGAAGATGGATTGCTTCTTCGCTGGCGCTCCTCGCAATGACGGTGAGAGGCCGTCGTCATCTCGCGCCTGCGTTTTCGCCCTTTGTTTGATTGACTTTCAAGCAATCCCGATGGGATGATCAAAGAAAAATCAATCATCAAGGGGGAGACGATGCGCAATCTGAAAGGGATTCTCGCTGCGATCGTGGCCACGTCCGCGATCATCACGGCAAACGCGAACGCGCAGGAGGCAAAGCATTATCGCTTCGCCTATGACCAGCCGAAGACGACCGGCTATGGCATCCTCGGCGATATCTTTGCCGACAAGCTCAAGGAATTGAGCAAGGGCACCATGCTGATCGAGCAATATCCGGGCGCGCAGCTCGGGCAGGAGCCGCAGGTGCTGCAGCTCGTCAAATCAGGCGACGTCGAGTTCTGCATTTCATCCTCGGCGAACGCCGCGACACTGTCGCCGCAGGCCGGCGTGATGTCGATGCACTTCCTGTTTCGCTCGGAAGCACACCTGATCAAGGCGATCGCCGACCCCGAGGTGTCAAAGGCCGTCAAGGCGATGATCGCGGACACCGTGCAGGGCGCGCACGTCATCGCGCTCGCAACGCTCGGGCTGCGCAGCATGTATTCCAAGCGCGAAATCAAGAACATCGCCGACATGAAGGGGCTGAAGGTGCGGGTGCAGGCGACGCCGACCGAGGACACCATGTTCCCGGCCTACGGCGCGCAGATCGTGCACATGCCGTTCGGCAGCGTCTACACCTCGCTGCAGACCGGCGTGGTCGATGTCGCGGAAAACGGCGTCAACGTCTATCTCGCCAACAAGCACTACGAAGTGGCGCCGGTGCTTTCGATGACCGAGCACGAGGCCAATAACAGTCTCGTTTGGGTCAGCGACAAACTGTGGAACAGCCTGACGCCGGAGCAGCAGGGCTGGGTGCAGGCCGCGGCCGACGAGGTCAACAAGAACCAGCCGGCGAGAGCGATCGAGCTCGAGCATCAATCGCAGGACAAGCTGAAATCGATCGGCGTCAAGGTCGTCACCGACGTCGACAAATCGGGCTTCATCGCGGTCGCCGATCCCTATCTCGACAAGCTCGCCAGGGAGCTCGGCCCGCACGCCGTAAAGGTCAAGGATTTGATCCGCGCGATTAAATAGGTTGGGCGACCAAATCTACATTCGTCGTCGCGGTGTTCGCCGGGACGAGGGGCCAATTATCGATAATTTATGACGCATCTCGTCTCTAGCCAGCCGGATGTCAGCCTAATCTCGATGTTTTATTGACAATCCCAAGAGCTTGATGGGAAGATTGCCAAAATCAAAACAGGGGGAAGCCGCGCGATGAACAATCTGCAGAGAACGATAGGTTTGGCGGCCGCGGCCGCGGCAATGATGTTCGCCGCCAGCGCCGGCGCGCAGGAGGTAAAACATTATCGCTTTGCCTACGACCAGCCGCGCAACACCGGTTATTCGATCGCCGGCGACCTGTTTGCCGACAAGCTCAAGGAATTGAGCAAGGGCACCATGCTGATCGATCAATATCCCGGCGCGCAGCTTGGCCAGGAGCCGCAATTGCTGCAGCTCGTCAAATCCGGCGATATCGAATTCGCCATCATCTCCTCGGCCAACACCGCGACGATTTCGCCGCAGGCCGGCGTGATGTCGCTGCATTTCCTGTTCCGCGACGAAAAGCACGTCGTCAAGGCGCTCGCCGATCCCCAGGTGTTCGAAGCGATCAAGACCATGATCGACGACACCGCGCAGGGCCTGCATGTCATCGCGACGGGATCGCAGGGCGTGCGGCACATGTACGGCAAGAAGGAAATCCACAACGTCGGCGACATCAAGGGGCTGAAGGTCCGCGTCCAGGCCACCGCCACCGAGGACACCATGTTCCCGGCCTATGGCGCGCAGACGGTGCATATGCCGTTCGGCAGCGTCTACACCTCGCTGCAGACCGGCGTCGTCGACGTCGCCGAGAACAGCATCAACGTCTATCTCGTCAACAAGCACTACGAGGTCGCCCCGGTGCTGTCGATCACCGAGCACGAGGCCAACAATGCGCTGGTCTTCATCAGCGACAAATTGTGGCAGAGCCTTAACCCCGAACAGAAGCAGTGGGTGACGACGGCGGCCGCTGAAATCAGCGCCAAGGAGCCGGCCAAAGCCTTCGATCTGGAACGGACCGCGGCCGCCAAATTGAAGTCGCTCGGCGTCAAGATCGTCGACGACGTCGACAAGAAGAGTTTTACGGCGATCGCCGATCCCTATCTCGACAAGCTCGCCAAGGAACTCGGCCCGCATGCGGAGAAGATCAAGACCCTGATCCGCGCGATCAATTAGGCCGCGCCTGCTGGTTCGTCCGATGTCGTCCCGGCGAACGCCGGGACCCGTACGCCGCGGCCTGTCAGTTAGGACGATCAGGCAGCCGGCTTTTACAAACAATGGACGCCGGTGGTTATGGGTCCCGGCGTTCGCCGGGACGACGAGAGAGTTTGAGCCGGGACGACGGAGAGTTTTTGGATGGCCATCGCCGACAAATTGGTGTTGCAGCGGCAGCATCACCTGAAATGGCGGTCGCTCGACAAGCTAGAACTGGTCCTGATGGTCATCTGCGGCGTGTTGTGTTTCGGCTTCTCGCTCTCGGTGACCTGCGACATCGTCACGCGGACCATCGGCCATCCCTGGCTGTGGCTGCAGGAAGTCACCTCGACGCTGTTCATCTATGCGATCTTCATCGGCGCCGCGGTCGCCACCCGCCGCAACGATCATCTCTATTTGACCGCGATCTCCGAGGCCTTGCACGGCACACCGCGGCTGATCGTCGAGATCGTGATCCGCCTCGTGGTGCTCGGCGTCGCACTCTGCCTGATCTGGTTCGGCTATCTCAATTACCTCCGGGGTTTTGGCAGTTTCCGCTTGCCCTCGGGCACGCCGATCGCCTCGCTCTATGCGGCCATTCCTTTCGCCGGTCTGCTGATCGCGCTGTTCACGGTCGAGCAATTGGTCAACGGCATCAAAAACGGCTTCGACCATCCCGAGCCGCTGGATGACGATCTTCCGATTCCGCCTATCGACGCAGGCGCCCCGGGAAGCGCGCGGCCATGAGCGCGCCCGCCATCCTGGCGCTGATGTCGTTCTGCTTTCTGTTTTTCGGTTATCTCGGCGTGCCCGTACCGTTTTCGCTGATGGCCGGCGTCTTCATCGGTGCGGCGCTGACCGACGTGTCGCTGGCGGCGATCGTCCAGAAGATTTTCGACGGCATGGATTCCGAAGCCTTGCTGGCGATCCCGTTTTTCCTGCTGGTCGGCGAGCTCATGAGTTCGGCCAACGTCGTGGTACGGATCGCCAATTTGTCGTTATCGCTGGTCGGCCATATCAGGGGCGGGCTGTCGCAGGTTGTCGTCGTCTTCAGCATGTTTTTCTCGGAAATGTCGGGATCGACCACGGCGGACGTCGCCGTGATGAGCCGCGCGCTCGGTGGTCCGATGAAGCGCGAGGGCTACAGCCCCGCATTCATCGCGGCGATCATTGCGTCCGCCTCGACCATCGCGGCGCTGGTGCCGCCGAGCATCACCGCCGTGGTCTATGGCGCGGTCGGCAATGTCTCGATCGCCGGACTGTTCATGGCCGGTGTGGTGCCCGGATTCATGATCGGTTTCGGCTTGATGATCTATTGCTACTTCTTCGGCCCCTCCGGCATGCGCAAGCCACGTGCGCCGCTGCGCCAGATCGTTTTCGCGGCAGGAGACGCCGCGCTGCCCTTGATGATTCCGGTGATCCTGCTCGGCGGCATCCTGACCGGCTGGTTCACGCCAACCGAAGCCGGCGTGGTTGCCGTGATCTGGATCATCGCGGTGGTGATCCCCGCGCTCAATCGCGGGCATTTTCGCAAGATCCCCTACGACTTCTGTCTTGCCGGGCTGATCTTTTCGCTGCCGCTGATCACCATCGGAGCTGCCAACGCGTTCGGCTGGATGCTGGCGTATCTGCGCGGCGCCATCGTCATCGCCGACTGGATCACCTCGATCGCCGGCAACGATCCGCATTACATCATGTTGCTGATGGTGCTGCTGTTCACGGTGGTCGGCGATTTCATCGAGCCGGTCCCGACCATCATCATCTTCATGCCGCTGGTGAATGCGCTGACGCAGGCCGGCGACATCAACGGCGTCCACATGGGCGTGGTGCTGATCGCGACGCTGGCGTTCGGGTTGATCACGCCGCCCTATGGGTTGGTGCTGTTGATGGCATCGAAATTCGTCGGCGTCAGCTTTGGCAAGGCGCTGCGCGCGGCGCTGCCGATCTATGTGGTGTTCCTGGTGACGATCTGCTTCACGATCTATTTTCCGAAGGTGGTGCTGTGGCTGCCGAAGCAGGTGATCCCGGAATCGGTCGGCTGCTTCAAGTCGCCGGCCGGGACGGGATATATCTGCCCGCAGTGAAGTGGGCTGCTTGTGGCGACTACTTCCCCTTGCTGGTAAACTTCTTCACCGCCGCGCGAAACTCATCGGTGTGCATGCAGTCGATGATGGCGTCGCGCTCGGCGTCGAGTTGGGCTTCGATCGGTGTGGCATGGGAGCGGTGGATCAGCGCTTTGGTCGCCGCGAGCGCTGCCGGTGCGTTTTGTGCGAGGCGAAGCGCCAGTTCCCGGGTGGCGGCTTTCAGTTCCGCCGCGGGCACGACTTTGGCGACCAGCCCCCAGTTGTAGGCCTGATCAGCCGTAAAATTGTCTTCGGCGAGATAGATCTGCAGCGCGCGCCGCGGGCCGACGCTTGCGACCACGCCGACGGTGCCGCCGCCATCCGGCGATACGCCGAGTTTTGCGTAGGCCGGCGTGAAGCGGGCGTCTTGTGCCGATATGCAGAGATCGGCGACGAAGGCGAGCGACAGCCCGGCGCCGGCCGCCGAGCCATGCACGCTCGAAAGCACGATCTTCGGCATCCGCCGCAGCGTGGTGATGAAGGCGTGATAATGCGACAGCATTTCGCCAACCACAGGCGCGATATTGTCAGCGGCGGCCGCCGCCCCAATGGTCTGCAGATCGCCGCCGCCGCAGAAGGCGCGGCCTTCGCCTTCAATGACGAGCACGCGGATGTCATCGTCCGCCTCGACTTGCGCGGCAAGCTGTTCCAGCTTTTTCGCGATCGAAAGATCGATCGAATTGAACGCAGCCGGCCGATTGAGCGTGATGGTGGCGATCTGCCCATCGATCCGAAGCAGCGCGGGATCGTCGGGAAGGGAGGAGGTCACAGGATCAGGTACAGGCATTTGAAATACCTCGGGTCGAGGAGATCGGCGGGCATTTAAATCGCAGAAGGGAAGAGGTGACAATCCCTATCGAAGTCTGCAAAATGAGGACAAACGACGAAAGCGGATCACCGCAGCGCAACAGAAGGAAACGGGAGAGGCGTGGTGAGCATCGATACGACAGTCGACCGTCCGGTTTCCGCCATCGATCCGTTTTCGCAGGGCTTTTTGCGCGATCCCTATCCGCATCACGAGGCGCTGCGCGAGGCAGGCCCGGTGGTATGGCTCGAGCAATACGGGATATGGGCGATGGCCCGGCATCAGGAGGTCCGCGACGCGCTGACCGACTGGCAGACTTATTGTTCTTCGGCCGGCGTGGGCTTGAGCGATTTTCGCAAGGAACCGCCATGGCGGCCGCCGAGCATCATCCTGGAGGCCGATCCGCCGCTGCATACGCGCACCCGCGCGGTGCTGACCCGGATTCTGTCGCCGGCCGCGATCAATAATTTGCGCGCCACGTTCGAGCGCGAGGCGGAGCTTTTGGTCGCCCGCCTGCTCGAACAGCGGGAATTCGATGGCATCGCCGATCTGGCTGAAACGTATCCCTTAAAAGTGTTTCCGGATGCGGTCGGCCTTTCCGAGGATGGCCGCGAGAATTTGTTGCCGTATGGCAGCATGGTGTTCAACTCGTTCGGCCCGCGCAACGACCTGTTCGATGCGGCGACGGCCAATGCCGGTCCGGTTCGCGACTGGATCATGTCGAAATGCAGCCGCGCGGCGCTGGCGCCCGGCGGCCTCGGCATGCAGATTTTTCAGGCGGTCGATTCCGGCGAGCTGACGGAAGCCGAAGCCGGCATGCTGGTGCGCTCGTTTCTGTCGGCCGGAATCGACACCACCGTCTACGGGCTCGGCAACGCGCTCCATTGTTTTGCCGGTTATCCCGAGCAATGGCGTGTCTTGCGCGAAAATCCGAAATTGATCCGCGGCGCCTTTGAGGAAGTGCTGCGCTTCGAGGCGCCGGTGCAGACCTTCTTCCGGACCACTACCAAGCCGGTCGAAGTATCCGGCGTTAGGATCGGCGACGGCGAGAAGGTGCTGTTGTTTCTCGCCGCCGCCAACCGCGATCCGCGCCGCTGGGACAGGCCCGATAGCTTCGATGTCAGCCGCCGCGCCACCGGGCACATGACCTTCGGCACCGGCATTCATGGCTGCGTAGGCCAGGCGGTGGCCCGGCTCGAAAGCGAGGCGATCTTCGGAGCATTGACAAAACGCGTCGCGTCGTTTGAGTTGACCGGCAAACCCGAGCTGCGGCTCAACAACACCCTGCGCGGGCTCGACACCCTGCCGCTTCGCGTGGTACCGGCCTGATTGATGACGCAAGGAACAGTTTTGATTGTCGGCGCCGGCCATGCCGGTTTTCAGGTCGCGGCCTCGCTGCGGCAGCACGGTTATGGCGATCGCATCTGCCTGATCAATGATGAGGCACATCTGCCGTACCAGCGGCCGCCGTTGTCAAAGGCCTATCTGAAGGGCGAGGGCCGTCCGGACAGCCTGATGTTCCGGCCCGACAAGTTCTACCGCGACCAGAATATCGAGCTGATCGCGGACCGCGCCGACTCGATCGATCGCGCGTCGCGCCGGCTTTCGCTCGCCTCCGGCGCGTCGCTGGACTACGGGCATCTGGTGCTGGCGACCGGTGCGCGTAACCGTCTGCTCGACATTCCCAACGCCAATCTCGAAGACGTGCGCTATTTGCGAATCCTCGACGAGAGCGAGGCGTTGCGAAAGCTGATGGCGTCGCGTCGGCGGGTCGTCGTGATCGGCGCCGGCTTTATCGGGCTGGAATTTGCTGCAACCGCCCGCATCAAGGGCCTCGAGGTGGACGTGGCGGAACTCGCATCGCGCGTGATGGCGCGCGCGGTGACCGCGGAAATCTCGGAATATTTCCAGGAGCGTCACACCGCGGCCGGCATTCGCATTCACCTGGGCGTGCAGGCCACCGGCATCGAGGCTGATGGCAACAAAGTGACCGGCGTCAGCCTCAGCGACGGCCGCCATATCCCGGCCGACCTCGTCGTGGTCGGCGTCGGCGTGTTGCCCAATGTCGAACTTGCGGCCGAAGCTGGCCTTCCAGTCGCCTCAGGCATCGTCGTCGACGAGCAGTTGCTGACATCCGACCCCAACATCTCGGCGATCGGCGATTGCGCGCTGTTCGCGAGCCCGCGCTTCGGCGGCACGCTGCGGCTTGAGTCCGTGCAGAACGCCACCGACCACGCGCGCTGCGTCGCGGCGCGGCTGACCGGCGACGCCAGGACCTATGACGGCCTGCCGTGGTTCTGGAGCGACCAGGCCGACGACAAGCTGCAGATCGCAGGGCTCACCACCGGTTACGATCAGGTCGTCGTGCGCGGCGACCGCGCCCAGCGGTCGTTCTCGGCGTTTTGCTACAAGGCCGGCCAGCTCGTCGGCATCGAGTCCGTCAATCGCGCTTCCGATCACGTGTTCGGACGCAAGGTCCTCGGCATGAACCGGTCGATCACGCCGGAACAGGCGGCGGATCTCAGTTTCGATTTGAAGGCCGCGCTGGCTTAAGCTCCTCGCAGGACCGCTTCAACTTCCGCCGTCGTCGGCATCGACGGCGCGGCCCCCATCCGCTGTACGCAGATCGACGCTGCAATGTTGCCGTAGGCGAGCGCGTCGCCAATGGCTTTGCCGCCGGCAAGTTGCGCCGCCACCGCGCCGACAAAACAATCGCCGGCGCCGGTGGTATCGACGGCCTTGACGCTCTCGCCCCGGACGATCAGCGGTTCATTGTTTACCAGCGCCAGTACGCCGCGCCTGCCCAAGGTCACGCAAATGATTTTCCCATCGCCGATCTGCAACGATCGGGCCGCTTCGATGAGCCGCGGATAATCGTCGGTATCGCGAAGTTCTGTCTTGGCCAGCAAGCCGAGTTCGGTTTCGTTCAGAATGAGAATATCGACGAGGTCGAGCAGCTCGCGGCCGAATTCGCGGGCCGGCGCCGGGTTGAGGATCGTGGTCGCGCCCACCGCACGCGCGCGCTGGAAAAACGCGGCGACCGTGGGCAGCGGAATCTCGAACTGGCTGACCGCGATGTCGCCCTTTGCGAGCATGGGCGCGGCGACATCGTTGGCGTCAACCAACGCATTCGCGCCGGGAACGACGACGATCGTATTGTCGGCATCGGCGACGGTGATGATCGCCGTTCCGGTGTGGGCCTCTTCTGTCTCCCGCACAAAACAGAGGTCGACGCCCTGTGCCCCCAAAAATGCCTTCAACTGATCGCCGAACGCGTCCTTGCCGAGCCGGCCGATCAGCGTGGTCGGCGCGCCCAATTTCGCCGCCGATACCGCCTGGTTCGCGCCCTTGCCGCCGGGAAAGTACAGCACCTCCCGGCCGGCGACGGTCTCGCCGATGCGCGGATGGCGGTCGGCGGTCGCCACCACATCCATGTTGATGCTTCCGGCGATGAAGACGTGGCCCATGCCTAATCCCAAAATTCCTTCTTACGCCCGATCTGAAACTCCTGCTTGACCGCCTCGATATCAGCGAGCGTGGGCAATCCGGCCTCGTTGCCGAGCCGTTGAATCTTGAAGGTCGATGCGGCGCGCGCAAACTCGAAATGGTCCTGCCAGCTTTTGCCGGGATTGTTGAGATACGAAAACACGTAAGCGCCATGAAACACGTCACCGGCGCCGTTGGTATCGAGCACGCGCTCGCGCGCGATCGGGAGCGCGGGCATGGTACGAACCGATCCGGTCTCGTCGTACCAGAGCAGCCCGCGCTCGCCCATGGTGACGCCGCCGACCCGGCAACCCCTGGCCTTGAGATAATCCAGCATTTTTTCCGACGTCAGGTCCATCTGCTCGCACAGCCGCTCGGCGACGATGGCGACGTCGATGAACTCCAGCAGCTCGTGGGTGTTGGTGCGCAGGCCGCCGCCGTCGAGCGAGGTCAGGATGCCGGCCTCGCGGCACAGCTTTGCGTAGTGGATCGCGGCATCCGGCTGGTGGCCATCGATATGCAGCGCGCGGCAGCCGCCGAGGTTGAGTAGCGGAAAGGGGTGGATATGCTCGTCGTCGCGGCAGCGCACGATCGCCCGCTTGCCGTCCTTCGGCATGATGAAGGACAGCGAGGAGGAGTTGACCTTGCGCGGATGGATCGAGATTCCATACTTCGCGCTCATGTCCTGAAACATCCGCCCGAGCCAGTCATTGGCGACGGTGGCGATCAGGTCCGGCACGATGCCCAATTTGGCGCAACAAAATGCCGCGGTGACGGCGTTGCCGCCGAATGAGACCGCATAGGCCTTGGCGACGTGCTTCTCGTCGCCGGTCGGCATGTGGTCGGTAATGAAGGTGACGTCGATATAGGTCTGTCCGATGAAGAGGGCCTGCATATTTTGTCCGTCGTGGCTGAGGGTGATCCCGGCCGGCTCGATACATTAGCACCTGATTTCGCCGGATATTCGCAAAATTTATTCGCAATTTCGCCGCTGGTATCGCTTGAGATGACGATGTGGCCGGACTACGACCGTTACCAGGGGTCTCGCGCGCGCCGCCGATCCAAGGATACGCGGCAGCACAGGGTTCCTGAGATCGACAAAAGGGAGGGCGCGATGACCGTTTATTCCGGCCCGGTGTTCGACATGGCGGCGAGCCAGTTTGCCGTGATCGCCGATCATTTGTCGATTCCGCTCGACGAGCGCGACCGCTTGCTGCTGCCGAAACGGGCGATCACCGTCTCCTGCCCGATCCACCGCGACGACGGCACGATCTCCGTGTTCGAGGGTTATCGCGTGCAGCATCACCTCACGCTCGGCCCCACCAAGGGCGGAACGAGGTTCGCTCCCTCCGTCGATATCGGCGAGGTCGCAGCGCTGGCGATCTGGATGAGCTGGAAATGCGCGCTGGCCGGCCTGCCCTATGGCGGCGCCAAGGGCGGCGTCCGGGTCGACCTCACGCGGCTTTCGAGACGCGAACTGGAGTTGCTGTCGCGGCGCTACATGCAGGAGATGATCCCGTTCGTGGGTCCCCATACCGACGTGATGGCGCCCGACATGGGCACCAACGAGCAGGTGATGGCCTGGTTCATGGACACCTATTCGATGTATCAGGGCCACACCGTGACCGAGATCGTCACCGGCAAGCCGGTGGCCTCCGGCGGCACGGTAGGGCGGCTGGAAGCGACCGGGCGCGGGGTGGCGTATCTTGCCAGGCGCGTCTTGAACGAGCTTTCCATCAAGCCGAACGGCGCCACCGCCGCGATCCAGGGCTTTGGCAATGTCGGCTCTTACGCGGCGTTTGAGCTGCATCAGTATGGCCTCAAGGTGATCGCGGTGTCCGATCACACCGGCGCGCTGTACGACAAATCCGGCCTCGACATCCCCGCGCTGATGCGGCACGCGAGCACGCATGGCAGCATCGCCGGCTTTTCCAATGAGCTCGCCTTCGATCCGGATCAGATTCTCACGATGCGTTGCGATGTCGTGGTGCCGGCGGCGATGGAGCGGGTGATCGACGCACGCGTCGCGGAAAACATGAAATGCCGGGTACTGGCGGAAGGCGCCAACGGCCCGACCACGCCGGAGGCGGATCTGGTCTTGGAAAAACGCCAGGGCGAGATCTTTGTCATCCCCGACATCCTCTGCAATTCCGGCGGCGTCGTGGTGAGCTATTTCGAATGGGTGCAGGACCTGCAGCAATTGTTCTGGGAAGAGGAGGAAGTGACGCGACGCGAGTACCACATCCTCGATCGCGCCTTCGACCAGATGGTGAAGCGCGCCAAGGCCGACAAGATCCCACACCGCACCGCCGCGATGGCGATCGGGGTTGAAAAAGTCCGCGCCGCGAAAACCACGCGGGGGCTGTTTCCATGATTACCGGGCTCGACCACGTCGTCATTCTCGTGCGCGATATCGCCGCAGGTGTCGCGGCATATGAAACGCTGTTTGCGCGCGCGCCTTCGTGGCGCAACACCGGCGACGGCGCCGAGCGCGCCATGTTCACGCTCGACAACATGACGCTGGAATTGATGGCGCCCGACGGCGATGGCTTAACCGCCGACCGCATTCGTTCCGTCATCGCGGAGCGGGGCGAGGGGCTCGCGAGTCTCTGTTTTCGCACCGGCGACATCGCCAAGATGCATCGCCGGCTCGACCGGCTGACGCTGAAACCGGAAGCCGTCACCGAGGTCGAAAGCCGCGACGTGATGTCGGGCGCGACGCTGTCGTGGAAGCGCACCCGCGCGACGACCGAGGCCACGCGCGGCGTGCGGTTGTTCTTCCTTGAACTCGCAAAAGAACGCCCGCTCTCGGTGCGCTCGGCGGTCGCCTCGATCACGGCGATGGACCATGTGGTGATCGCGACCGCCGATCCCGAACGCGCCGCCGCGCTGTACGGCGCGCGGCTCGGGCTCGACATGGCGCTCGACCGTTCGCATCCGGATTGGGGCCGGCTGATGTTCTTTCGTTGCGGCGACCTCATCGTCGAAGTCGTGAACCGGCCAAAGGACAATTCGGTCGACAAGGCGCATGACAAGATCTGGGGCTTGAGCTGGCGGGTCGCCGACATCGATGCGACCCGGGCGCGGCTTGCCGCAAGCGGCGTCGATGTGTCGGATGTGCGCACCGGCCGCAAGCCGGGCACGCGCGTTGCGACAGTGCGCAGCGGCACCTGTGGTATTCCCACGCTGCTGGTGGAGAAGACGGCGAGGGTTTGATTGCGCCTCCGCGTCGTTGCGAGGAGCAACGCGACGAAGCAATCCATCTTCATGCGTCGTTGCTGGCTGATGGATTGCTTCGCTTTGCTCGCAATGACGGTGGAGAGAATACGCTTCATTCTCAAACCGCACCGCCTGTGGTACAGGGACGTTAGCACATTCATCAGGCGACCTAATTGGCCAAGGCAAAGCGAATTTTGAAATGGCAGCGCGATCCCGAGGGAATGCGGCTTCGCATTCTCGAGGCCGCGAAGCAGGAATTTGCCGCCCATGGATTGGCTGGCGCGCGGGTCGACCGCATCGCGGCCAAAGCCGGCGCCAACAAGCGCATGCTGTATTATCACGTCGGCAAGAAGGACGACCTTTATCTCGCCGTGCTCGAAGGCGCCTATGAGAAGATCCGCGTCGAGGAGCGGGGTCTCGATCTCGAACATCTCGACCCGCCGGACGCGATCGAGCGCCTGATCGACTTCACCTGGAATTATTTTCTCCGCAATCCCGAATTTCTGGCGCTGCTCAACACCGAGAACCTGGCGAAGGCGCGGCATCTGAAGCGCTCCACCAAGGTCAAGTCGATGCATTCGCCGTTTGTCGAGATGATCCGCGCCGTGGTGCGGCGCGGTGTCGAAAGCGGCGATTTCATCGTCGCGGTCGATCCGGTGCAACTCTACATCTCGATCGCGGCCTTGTGCTTTTTCTATCTCTCGAACAGCGCGACCTTGAGCGTGATTTTCGGCCGCGACCTCCTGAGCAAGGAAGCGAGGGACGAGCGGCTCGAGCACATGGTCGCGCTGGTGCTGGCGGCGCTGACGGGAAAATCGGCGGCGGCGTTCGGGAAGAACAAGGTGACGAAGGTGCGTACGCCGGCGGAGCAGCCGGCTTAGCGTCGTCGCGAATCTCTCCACCGTCGTCCCGGCCCTGAGCCGGGACCCATAACCACAGCCGGTTGCTATTTGAACGAGCTGGAGCGACATCACGCTTCAACAACAAAACCCTGTGGTTATGGGTCCCGGCTCAAGGCCGGGACGACGTATTGAATCGCCAGGGCTCCGCTCCCACTTCACGTTTTCAAACAGCCCCCCTATGCTCAGACACAGCTTCGCGATCTCGCCGCACCTTTTGCGCGAGGTTTGCTTTGAACTTCCCGCCCTCCGTATCAGGAGGGCGCAGGGAATGCCGGGCGCCCGATGCACCCGATAGCCGCGTGTGCAATGGTAGTGGTAGAGCGCACACGCGTTAGTCAGGTCACACCGGAATCACCCGGCACTCCCCGCGCAATGGTTTACGGCTTATATCGTGCTCTCCCCGGTGAGCCGGGCTTTCTTGCCACCGTCGCCCCTGAGAAGCTTGCTTCTCAAGAACTTGACACCAGCGTCGGGGTGTCAGGACCACACGTCTTCGCCGTCCGCACCAGCGCTGTTCGTCAAGAGCGCCACCGCGTCCACCGCATCCCGCCGCCCACGTTCGTGACGATCGCGAAACGCCCCTCGAAAGGTGGCGGGACGGCAGGCATATACAACTGATTTGGGTCGGGCGGCAAGCGATATTTCGGAAAATCGGAAATTGATCGAGGCCCCCCGCTTCGTCATGGCCGGGTTTATCCCGGCCATCCACGTCTTTCTTCTCGCGGTCGGCAAGACGTGGATGCCCGGGACATAGCGAGCGGAGGCGACGCCGTCCTTCAGACGGCTATGCCCGGGCATGACGATAGGGTGCGGATTTGTCGCCCCGCAAACCGCCTAGACAGTATTTATCCAGCGGGTTAATTTGTCCGCGAAAGCCGACAAGCCTGCAGCGCATCCGCAAGCATTTTTTTACCCAGAGCGCGCTGGATTAGGGAAAACACCATGCCACCACGTTTAGTCGTGCGCGACATCGCCTTCTTCGAACGCCCGGTGCGCTTCGTCCGGCCATTTCGCTTCGGCGCCGTGGTCATCAACGCCACGCCGCAGATGTTCGTGCGCGCCGAGATCGAGGTGGAAGGCAAGGGCACGTCTGTGGGCGCCAGCGCCGAATTGCTGGTGCCGAAATGGTTCGACAAGCGCACCGACCTTTCGCCGGAGGAAACGGTCAGCGAATTGCGCCGCGCGCTCGTGATCGCGCGGGAGCTTTATCTGAGCCAAAGCGGGTTCGACACGGCGTTCGGCTTGCACGCCCGCGTTATCGCCGCGCAAGTCGAGGCCTGCGCCAGAGAAGACATCCCGCCGCTTGCCGCCGCCTACGGGCCGGCCGAGATCGACAAGGCAATTCTGGACGCGCTGCTGCGCGGGGTGAACAAAAATTTCTTCGACGGCATGGCGCAAAATATCGCCGGGATCGACGCGCGCCTGTCGCCCGATCTGCGGGACGACGATATCGGGCAATTCCTCAAGGGGCGGCAGCGGCTCGACCGCGTCGCGATCCGGCATACCGTCGGTCTCGACGACCAGGTCGAGGGCAACGGCGGCGTCGCCGATGCCCACGAAAATGCCGGCGCGCGCTATTTCAAATTAAAGCTCAACGGCGATCCGGAGCACGACGCCGCGCGGCTGACGCGGATCGGCAGTCAGTTCGCCACGCTGCCGCATGATTACAAGGTCACGCTGGATGCCAACGAGCAATATGCCGATCTCGCAGCGCTTGGCGCGCTGGCCGACCGGCTCGACCGCGACAACGGGCTAAGGCCGATCGCGGCAAAACTGCTCTATATCGAGCAGCCGATGCCGCGCGATATCACGCGGCAATCGCCGCTGGGATCTCTGGCTCGCCGCGATCTCATCATCGACGAGGCCGACGATTCCTATGATGCGTTTCCGGTCGCCCGCGCGCTCGGCTATCGCGGCATCTCCTCCAAATCCTGCAAGGGGATTTACAAGTCGATCGTCAATGCGACCCGCGCCGCCAAATGGAGCGGGCCAGGCGAGAAATTCTTCATCTCGGGCGAGGATTTGACCTGTCAGGCCGGCCTCTGCGTGCAGCAGGATCTTGCGCTCGGCGCCCTGATCGGCGTCACCCATGCCGAGCGCAACGGGCATCATTATGTCGACGGTTTTGCCGAGACGCCCGCGAGTGAAGCGGAAGCCTTCCTGTCGGCGCATCCCGATCTCTACGGCAGCGACGGCAACAAGGTCCGTCTCGCCATTCACGACGGCGATCTCCTGACGGGATCGCTGACCTCGCCCGGCTTTGCCACGGGCGTGCATCCCAACTGGTCGGCGCTGTCGCCGCTCGAACAACCAAAAGCAAGAAACTTGAAGGAGCAAGCGATATGACGACGCACCGCCTCGGCGTGATCATGAACGGGGTCACCGGCCGCATGGGGCTCAACCAGCATCTGATCCGCTCGATCATCGCGATCCGCGATCAGGGCGGGGTCAAGCTTGCCAACGGCGACCGCATGATGCCGGACCCGATTCTCGTGGGCCGCGACGCCGGCAAGCTGGAAGGTCTCGCAAAGCAATTCAAGGTCGAGCGCTGGACCACCGACCTCGACAAGGCGCTGACCGAGAAAAGCGACAGCATCTTCTTCGACGCCGCGACCACGCAGGCGCGCCCGGGATTGCTGACCAAGGCGATCAACGCCGGCAAGCACGTCTATTGCGAGAAGCCGATCGCGACCAATTTTGAAGAAGCGGTCGCAACGGTGAGGCTCGCGAATGCAAGGGGCGTCAAGCACGGCACCGTGCAGGACAAATTGTTCCTGCCCGGCCTGAAAAAGCTCGCCTTCCTGCGCGATTCCGGTTTCTTCGGCCGCATGCTCTCGGTACGTGGCGAATTCGGCTATTGGGTGTTCGAAGGCGGCTGGCAGGAGGCGCAGCGGCCGTCGTGGAATTATCGCAGCGAGGACGGCGGCGGCATCATCTTGGACATGGTCTGTCACTGGCGCTACGTGCTCGACAATCTCTTCGGCGAGGTCGAAAGCGTGAGCTGTCTCGGCACCACCGAAATCCCTGAGCGGATTGACGAGAAGGGCGCGAAGTACAAGGCGACAGCGGATGATTCCGCCTACGCGACGTTCCGCCTCAAGGGCGGCGTGATCGCGCATATCAACATGAGCTGGGTGACGCGGGTCTATCGCGACGATCTCGTCACCTTCCAGGTCGACGGCACCCACGGCTCGGCGGTGGCAGGATTATCCGATTGCGTGATCCAGGCCCGCCAGGCGACGCCGCGGCCGGTGTGGAATCCGGACGAGAAACGCACCCACGATTTCTACGCCGATTGGCAGAAGCTTCCCGAAAACAACGTTTACGACAACGGCTTCAAGGAGCAGTGGGAGATGTTCATCCGCCATGTCTGCGAGGACGCGCCGTATAAATATACGCTGCTGGAAGGCGCCAAGGGCGTGCAGCTCGCCGAATGCGCGCTCAAGAGCTGGCGCGAACGGCGCTGGATCGACGTCGCGCCGATCAAGCTATGAGGAGAGGGCGGCTGTGAATAAACCGGTGTTGCCGATCTCGTCGTATCAGTTGAAACTGCCGAAGGCCGATCGCTCGATCGAAACCTATCGCCTGGCGGCATCGCGGGCGTTTCCCGCAAAACTTCAGGGCACGCTTAATCGTGTAGCGTTTTCGGCCGCCCATGTGGTGGCCGATCCGCTCGCCGATGTCGATCCGTGGCTGTCGGCCGCGGTCGACTGGGACAAGACGATTGCCTTCCGCGAGCACGTCTGGGACCTCGGCCTCGGCGTTGCCGAAGCGATGGACACCGCGCAGCGCGGCATGGGGCTGGACTGGCCGACCTCGCTGGAATTGATCCAGCGATCGGTGCGGGCCGCGAAAGCCCGCGGCAACGCGCTGGTGTTTTCGGGCGCCGGCACCGACCATCTCGCGCCGGAAGATGCCAAAAGCCTCGACGACGTGATCCGTGCCTATGAGGAACAGATCGGGGAGGTCGAAAAAGCCGGCGGCCGCATCATCCTGATGGCGTCGCGTGCGTTGGCCCGGATCGGCAGCGGCCCGGACGACTATGCGACAGTGTACAACCGCGTGCTGTCGCAGGTAGCCCAGCCCGTGATCATCCACTGGCTCGGCGACATGTTCGATCCGGCGCTGGCGAATTACTGGGGTACCCAAAACCTCGATGCGGCGATGAATGTGGCGGTCGACGTCATCAACGCCAATGCCGCCAAAGTGGATGGCGTGAAAGTGTCGCTGCTCGACAAGCAGCGCGAGATCGACATGCGGCGCCGGCTCGATAAAAACGTAAAGATGTATACCGGCGATGATTTCAACTATGCCGAACTGATCGCCGGCGACGCGCAGGGATTTTCCCATGCGCTGCTCGGCATTTTCGATGCGATCGCCCCAGTGGCGTCCTACGCGCTGTCGCGGCTCGCTGCCGGTGACGACGCCGGATTCCACGACGTGCTGGGGCCGACGGTGCCGCTGTCGCGTCATATCTTCAAGGCGCCGACACGGTTTTACAAGACCGGCATCGTGTTCATGGCCTATCTCAACGGCCATCAGGATCATTTTACGATGGTCGGTGGCCAAGAGAGCGCGCGTTCGACCGTGCATCTCGCCGAGCTGTTTCGTCTCGCCGACCAGGCGGGGCTGCTGGCCAATCCCGAGCTCGCGACGCGGCGCATGAAGGCCGTGCTCGCGCTTGGCGGTATCGAGGCGTGATGCGGGATTTTTCGGCCGATCATCGCTGGCTGTCGCTGAACACGGCGACCGTCCGCAAGCAGGGCGATCTCGTGAAAATCATCGAGGCCTGCGCCCGGCATGGCATCCGCGCCATCGATCCCTGGCGCGATCAGGTTGCAGCCGTCGGGCTCGATCGGGCGGTGCGTGCCGTGCGCGATGCGGGCGTGGAGCTGTCGGGTTATTGCCGCGGCGGCATGTTCACATCGGATGCCGCGCACCGGCCTCAGGCGCGTGACGACAATCGCCGCGCCGTCGACGAGGCGAGCGCGCTCGGCGCGCCCTGCATCGTGCTGGTGGTCGGCGGTCTGCCGCAATATTCGCGGCCGGGCAGCGCGCCATCGAAGGATATCGCTCACGCGCGGACGCAGGTCGAGGACGCCATCGCCGAGATGATGGAATATGCGCAGCCTGCAAAGATGCCGCTGGCGATCGAGCCCTTGCATCCGGCCTATGCCGCCGACCGGGCCTGCGTCAACACGACAAAACAGGCGCTCGACATCTGCGACCGGCTCGACCCAAAACGCTCGGGCGCGCTCGGTTTGGCCCTCGACGTCTATCACATCTGGTGGGACCCGGATCTGCTGCCGCAGATCGCGCGCGCGGGAAAAGACCGCCTGCTCGCGTTTCACGTCTGCGACTGGCTGGTGCCGACAAAAGACATTCTGAACGACCGCGGCATGATGGGCGATGGCGTGATCGATATCAAATCGGTTCGCGCTGCGGTCGAGGCGCAGGGTTTCGACGGCTATTCCGAGATCGAGATTTTTTCCAACGACTGGTGGGATAGGCCGATGGATGAGGTCTTGCAGACCTGCATCGCGCGGCACCGGTCGGTGGTTTAGTAATTCGTTATCCACGTCGTCCCTGCGAAAGCAGGGACGACGATAAAGAGCCGACGATATCCCCTCACACCAACAGTTCGGTGCGATACTTGGCCGCGAGCGCCTTGGCGCGTTGGATGCGCTCGGCCCGCTCGGCCGGGCTCAAGCTTGGCGGCGGTGCGGTACGGCTGTCGACGGGGTCGCCGACCGCCATGAAGAATTCCTCCTGGCCCGCCGGGGCGCACATGCAGAGCAGGCGTGCCGGTCTGTCCGACTTGTTCTTGAACGAATGCGGCGCGTTGGCCGGGATGTTCACGGTCGAGCCGGTGCTTGCCCAATGCGGCTCGCCGCGGAAGGTCAATTCGATCTCGCCCTCCAGGATGGTGAACATCTCCTCAAAATCGTGACGGTGCGGCGGCGGGCCGCCGCCTGATGGCACCAGCATGTCGATCAAACTGTAGCGGCCACCCGTCTGTTCGCCGCTCACAAGAATAGTGTAGGTGCCGCCCGCAACCGAGATGTGGCGCATCTTCGGATCGTCGGGGTTGGCCAGTGCAAGTTTGCGGCTCGTATCGTCGGGAGGGATTGACGCGCCGGGCGGGATGCTGGTGTCGGCCATTTAATGTCTCCTCATCATTGAACAGCACCGCGCGTCAGTTCAGCGAACGCAAGGCACTAGATTTGCGGGACGCGGCTTCGCGACGATAACACTCCATTCACCATGAGCACAAATCCCGGAACTCCTTTGGGCAAACTGGTTCTACCGGCAAGTTCGCTTATACCTTTACTGCTTAGTCATGCTGGGAGGAGAGGCCGCCGCCGCATGCGCCCCACGCGTTGCGGCGTAAATGTAGATAGTGAAGCGTATGTGTACCGCGAAGGAAAAAGACGGCCAGATCACTGTGCTCGGCGTCCCAACGCTCGAGCCGATGCAAGATCAGGCCGGGACGCTCGCCCGCGCGCGCCAGAGCGGCACGCTGTCGGCGGAGCCGCGCCCAATCGTTGATGTCAACAGGGTCGAGAACGCGACCGACGATCAAGCTCCCAAACGCTTCGGCAGCATCGGTGTGGTGCGCTACGGCGTCCAGAGCGCGACGACGACACAGAAGTGACTGAAAGGACGTCCGAGATGAAGTGCGGGGGAAATCAACCGGCGAAATGGAGCTTGCTCCGCGCCCTGTCGTTCACGGCCGTCGCGGCGTGGACGCTCAATCCGGCGCTGGTGCCCGTGGTGGCGGCCGAGGCAACCCCGACGGGCTCCCAGGCACCGATCGTTAGCGGCTCCCAAACACCGATCGTTACCGGCTCTCAAGCACCGCTCGTTACCGGCTCCGTGGCGAAGACCCGCTTTCTGGCCCTCGGCATCGGCAAGTCCTCGATTATTGATTTGCCGCGCGATGTCAAAGACGTGCTGGTCGCCGATCCCAAGATTGCAAACGCCGTGATCCGCTCGCCGCAGCGCGCCTACATCATCGGCGCCGCGGTCGGCCAGACCAACGTCGTGTTCTTCGATGCCGACGGCCAGCAGATTGCGGCCTATGACATCGCGGTCAAGCGCGATCTCAACGGCGTGCGCGCGGCGTTGAAGCAAAGCTTGCCGGGAATCGAGATCGAGGGCGTCGGCGACAGCGTGATATTGAGCGGCTCGGTGTCGTCCCCGATCGAGGCGCAGCAGGCGGGCGATCTCGCGGCGCGGCTGGTCGGGGGGGCCGACAAGGTCGTCAACTCGATCGTCGTTCGCGGCCGCGACCAGGTGATGTTGAAGGTCACGGTCGCCGAAGTGCGGCGCGACATCATCAAGCAGATGGGCATCGATCTCAGCGCCAGCATGAATTACGGCACCGCGGCCGTGAATTTCAACAACAGCAATCCATTCACCGCAAACGGCGGGGCGCTCGTCCCCGGCAACGGCTTCAGCCCTTCGGCCCTCACCGGCGGTCTGCCCTCGGTTTCAGCCACCATGCGCGCGATGGAAAGCGCCGGCGTGGTGCGGACCCTGGCCGAACCCAACCTGACCGCGATCTCCGGCGAGTCCGCGACGTTTGTCTCGGGCGGCGAATTTCCCATTCCGACCGGCGTGACCTGCCAAACCACGACGTCGGGCGCGATCGGACAGTGCGTCCAGACCGTCACCTACAAGAAATTCGGCATCTCGCTCAACTTCACGCCGGTGGTTTTGTCCGAGGGGCGGATCAGCCTGCGGGTGATGACCGAAGTGTCGGAAGTATCGACCGAAAACTCGCTGACCGGCGGCGCCAATGGAACGACGATCCCCTCGATCAAGACCCGGCGCGCCGAAACCACTCTCGAGATCCCCTCGGGCGGCTCGATGGCGATGGCCGGCCTGATCCAGGAACAGACCAAGCAGGCGATCAACGGCATGCCCGGCGTCGACGCGATCCCGATCCTCGGATCGCTATTCAGGAGCCAGGACTATGTCAATCACGAGACCGAATTGATGGTCCTGGTGACGCCCTACATCGTCCGCGCGGTCGCCCAGAAGGAACTGTCGCGTCCCGATGACGGGTTTGCGCCGGCCTCGGATTCGCAATCGACGCTGCTGGCGCAGATGAGCCGGATTTACGGAATTTCAGGCCATGTCGAGCCGGTCGGAAGCTACCAGGCCAATTTTGGCTTCATCATTGACTGATACGGGGCTGCCCGGCCAGGGCGGGACGAGGACGAGAACGATGACAAACAGAACAGCGGTCGATCGCCATCGAAGCTTGCGCCTTCTCGGCGCACTCGCCGCCCTTTCGACGACCCTCGGTGGATGCATCTATTCCGGCAACGAAGTCGTCACCGCGAGCATTCCCGACGATTACCGCCTCCGTCATCCGATCGCGCTCGAGGAAGCCAACCACTCGATCGAAATTTTCGTAGGGCAGGGCCGCGGCGGCCTGACCGCCACGCAGCGCACCGACATCGTCGGATTGGCGCGGACCTGGGTGCGCGAAGGCACCGGCGCGATAACCGCCGATGTGCCGGTCGACACGCCGAACGCGCGGGCGGCGGCGTCGTCATTCCGCGAAGCCAGATCGCTGCTCGAGGCCTCCGGCGTGCCGGCACGCGGCATCGTGCTCCGTCAATATCATCCGGACGACGTCCGCGCGTTCCCGACCATCCGCCTGAGCTATCCCAAGATCGCGGCGACGGTCGGACCTTGCGGGGTGTGGCCGGAGGACCTCGGCCCCTCGATCTACGATCCCAGCTATTCGCAGAACCGGCAGTACCACAATTTCGGCTGCGCCTATCAACGCAACATGGCGGCGATGATCGATAATCCGTCCGACCTCGTGCAGCCGCGGCCTGAAACGCCGCCCTATACGATGCGACGCAGCGAGGGCTTCGAGCATTATCGCAAGGGCGAGCCGACCACGACAAGCTATCCCGAAGCCGACAAGGCCAAACTCAGCGATGCAGGCAAATGATTAATTCCGCCCGCCACGATTCCGGCGAACAGCCCGACGTCACCCCGTCATTCGCCGATGATTATATCGCGCCTGCGCCGCGCGTGTCGGTGCAGGCCTATTGCGAGACCGACCAGACCGCAGCCGCCGTGCGCGCGGCGAGCGAGGACCGCCGCCTCGGCAAGGCCCATGTCACCGTCAAAATGGGCGGCGTGGTAACCGCGATCGACGTCTATAGCAGTGTGCCGACGCCGAACGTGATTATCCTGGAGACCGACGGCTCTACCGATATTCTGGCCGGCCTCGACGAACTCGCCGGCGTCTGCGACCCCGGAACCCGCGTCGTCGTGATCGGTACCGCGAACGATACCGCGCCCTATCGCGAACTGGTGCGCCGTGGCGTCAGCGACTACGTCATTGGCCCGGTTGCCGCGATCGACGTGGTGCGTGCGATCTGCAGCCTGTTCTCGGCATCGGAAGCGGTAGCGCTGGGCCGCATCATCGCGGTCGTCGGCGCCAAGGGCGGCGTCGGCGCATCCACCGTCGCGCACAATGTGGCCTGGGCGGTCGCGCGCGATCTTGCGCTCGATTCCGTCGTCATCGATCTCGACCTCGCCTTCGGCACCGCCAGCCTCGACTACAATCAGGATCCGCTGCAGGGGATTGCGAACGCGGTATTCTCGGCCGAACGGCTCGATACCACCGTGATGGAACGCCTGCTCGCCAAATGCACCGACCACCTCAGCCTGCTGGCGGCGCCCGCCAGCCTCGATCGGGTCTATGACTTCGCCGCCGAATCGTTCGACGCGATTTTCGACACGCTGCGCCTGACCACGCCCTGCATCGTGCTCGACGTGCCGCACCAATGGTCGGCCTGGACCAAGCGGATTCTGGTCGGCGCCGACGATATCCTGATCGTGGCCGAGCCTGATCTGGCCAATCTGCGCAACACCAAGAACATGTTGAACGTCCTGAAATCGGCGCGTCCGAACGACCGGCCGCCGCTTTACTGTCTCAACCAGGTCCGCATGCCGAGGCGCCCCGAAATCGACGCGCGCGGCTTCACCAAGACCATCGAGATCCCGCCGATCGCCTCCATTCCGTTCGATTCACGGCTGTTCGGAACCGCCGCCAACAACGGCCAGATGATCGCGGAAATCTCGGCCGGCCACCGCACCACCAAGACCTTCCTGCAGATCGCGCGGCAACTGACGGGTCGCGGCGAGGAACGGCCGCGGGGCTCGTTCCTGTCGCCGATCATGCGGAAGTTGCGGGCAAAATAACTCAGTCAGGGTGCGCGTTAGCCGTCGCCGGCAGTTTGCCCGCTTCGGCATGCGCATTGTCCTTGCGCGACAACAATCGCTTCAGCTGAGCGACGTTGGCGGCCGCCTCCTCGGGCGGGCGATCGGCTTTCGCAAGGCTCTCCGCCTCGGCAAGGCGGCCCTGCAGGCCGACCACCAGTGCGAGGTTCAGCCGCACCCGCGGATCGGCATCCGGGCGGCTATTGGCGCGGCGCAGCGTCTCCTCGGCCTTGGGCAGGTCTTTTGAAAGCGCGTAGGAGAGGCCGAGATTGGACAGCACCGAAGGCTCATCGGGAGCTATTCGCAGCGCGCTGGCATAGTACTGCCGTGCCTCTTCGTAGCGGCCGAGTTGATCGAGCACCGTGCCCTGGACCGACAGGATCCGCCAATCCGGATCGTCGGGGCTATGGGCGCGGCCGAGAATGTCGAACGCCTGCTGGAAATTGCCGTTGTCCGCGAGCGCCCGGCCATAGCCGCCCAGCAGCGCCTTGTTGTCGGGGTGAGCGAGGGTAGCCTCTTCGAGCACGGCGACCGCCTGCGACCGTTGCCCCGTGGCCCGCAACGCCCTGGCGTATTGCAACGCCGCCTCGGCGTCCTTGGGGTTGGCGCGATAGCGATCGCGATAGGAATCCAGGTCCTGCCGGGGGTCGGATTTATGGCTTGCCTCGCTCTTGTCGCCGAGCGAGCCCGTGATATCCGACGCGCCGTCGGTCTGGCAGCTGCAAAGCCCCAACACCAGAACCGCGGAAAATGCGGCGGACGCAAGAGGTCTCGCGCCGCGAGGACGTTGGAGCAACTGCCGGAGCATCTCGTTTGGCCTATCGTCGACGACTGGCCAGGATGTTCACATGTTAACCCTAAATTCCCGTTAACCAGGCCTCACGCCTCGGTTGCGGGTAGGGACGATCTCAATCTGTCGGATGGTCTCGACGCAGCCGCTTGCCAACCGAGGCCGCTGAGCGCCCTCGGTATTCTTTACGAGCGTTGCGATTTAATCGACGAACTGCGCGCCGAATTCGCAGCCGATCCGCCAGGCCAGCCGGCATTGGCGCGGGCGTCCTTCGGACAAGATGATGGTAAACTCCGAGGGAAGGTCGACATATTCGGCGATCACCTTGACGCCGCCGTCCGATATGTCCGTGATCGTGCAGTCGCGCGGCAACGAGCCGGTCCCGAACTGAATCCGCGCGAGGCTTCTGCATAGGCGACGCTCGCTTTTGCGCCGGTTGGCTGTCGCTAACATGTCCGTCCTTCACCTTGTTCGATAACGGTTCATCCGCCATTCCAGCCGCTTTTAAAGAAGACTTCTTGGAATTGGCTTAGCGCGACCGGTTGCAATGTAACTGTGTTTTCAAAGCATTTTATGAAATTGCCCCGGGGCATCTGCCGGAACGCCGCGAACGGCCTCAAAATGCAGCAGATTTGGCGTCCGCGACCGGCCGGCGAGGTTGCGCGATCCGCCAAAAAATAAATCAATGTCGATTGAAGCTTGAGTTGATCGCCGTCAACGACGGACGACAGCGGCTATCGATCCGTCTGCGTCTTGCGGCGATAGAGTCCGGTGAAGCTCACCCCCGCCCCGCCGCAGCCGGCATTGTCCACGACCAGCAGCCACGGGCCGACGCGCTGCATCCGCACCTTGCATCCATCTCCGTAGTTGCTGCCGTCGTCGGCGAAGGCGATCGTATCGTCGTGCGGCGCGACCTCGGCCTTGAAGGCGCCGTTATGAAAATCATGCGCGGTCGGAAACACCCCTTCGGCGTCAATTTGCAGCTTGCCGCCATCGCCGGCCTTGATGTCGATCCTGCAGCCGGGATTGCACCAGCTGCCGATCCAATCCGACGCCGTCGGCGACGGCATCGGGGCGACCGGCGTCAGCGCCGCGCTGGGCAGCCAGCCGTCCGCCCAAACATGTTTTTTCGCCAGCGGAGCCTGGTAGGTGACGCAGGTGAAATCGCCTCGCGTCTTTCCAACCAGCACGAGGTCGCCGCTCACGAGGTAGGACTTTTTCCGGCAAGCCTTGGTCGCCGCCGGGCAGGCTGCCGCCGTAAAATCGTCGTCGTAGGGGCTCTTGATGAAGTTGACGCGCGGCTCGGCCGTCACCTTCGACACGGTCAAAGCGAGCTTGTCGTCCCAATCGGCGCCATTGCAATTGGCCGGGTCCAGCGCGTCATAGGCCGACGCATGTCGCGCCAACACGACGCTCAGCAGTAAGCCAATGACAACGGCTCGCATCCTTGCTTCCTGGTACGGTATTGCCTTATGTCGCGACCGACCGCGCGGCGGTTCATCTGCCGGGACCGAGTTGGATGGTCGCTGGGCAGGACAAACCGGATCAATCGTGCGAGGCTGCGGATTTGATCGCTGGCGCCAGCCTCGATGAGGTTGAACGGCGGATCGACACTCGTATTTACTTCAGGCCCGAACGGCTCTGTAACCGGGGTTTGCTTCGCCGATCATTCCGCCGGGCCCCGCCGAGCGTCTCATCGGGTTTTGTCGCCAGCTCATAAGTTCGAAAGAGATTTCGTCGATGTGAAAATCAATTGTGACGGAGGTGACCCGGCCAGGCCGTGTTTTAGTCCGGCGGAGTATTATTTGAGCGTGGCGCGCCCGCCTGCGATACCACATCATCGTGCGATCCGGTGCCGCCGGTAACGTCGATCGTGCCGCCGCCGCGAGTTAAAGGGTCTGGAAATGACGGCAGGCCACATTCAGGTCACGGCGGCAACGCGGTCCAAGGCCAAATCCGGCCTCAGCTGGTATGTTGCCTCATAAGATGGAGTTTGCTTCTTTGTCCGATGCTTTGATTAGCTTGATCCCAATCTACGGTCCGTGGATCATCTTTGGCATTGTTGCGCTCGAAAGCGCCGGCGTGCCTCTTCCCGGTGAGACGATCCTTGTTGCCGCCGCACTCCTTGCCGCCACCACCGGTCAGATCAACATCGTCCTTGTTGTCGTAGCCGCCGCAGCGGGTGCGATTGTCGGGGATGGCATGGGATACCTGGTCGGGCGTCGGCTTGGTCTGCCCCTTCTTCGCCGATACGGTCGGTACATCGGCCTCGATGAGGATCGATTGTTGATCGGTCGATATCTTTTTCTTCGGTATGGCAACGCCGTCGTGTTCTTTGGGCGTTTCATTGCAGTGCTGCGAATGTTTGCGGCTTTGCTCGCGGGCGCCAATAGCATGCCGGCAGTTCGTTTTTTCTTCTTCAATATAACTGGTGGAGTCTGCTGGGCGAGCCTGTTCGGCTTCGGTGCTTATGCAGTGGGCGCCGAAATTTACAAAATTTCCGGAACGCTGAGTTTGATCTCGTTGGGCCTGTTTATTGCGGCGGGATATGCACTGTCAATTTTCATTCGACGAAACGAAGTCACGCTACGCCGTCGAGCAGAGGTAGCTCTGTCAGATCATTCGTGCGGATGACCAGCTTCCGAGAATGTGCA
>Ga0185299_10000118_pt1 | contig 248327 bp, 179 predicted proteins | sample PaiPotPPA55metaG_FD_128002 | JGI IMG/M metagenome (GOLD analysis project Ga0185299, IMG submission 128002) | Iron sulfur acid spring bacterial and archeal communities from Banff, Canada, to study Microbial Dark Matter (Phase II) - Paint Pots PPA... ...
CGCTCGGCCTTGACGGGCCGCCTCGCCAGCCAAAAGAACAACCGCTATCCGGGCAAAGGAAAACATCGGATATGAACCTACTCAACCTCAAATGACTTGACACCGACCGGCCTTCTCATGGAAGGCCATTGATCAGATGCAGGTTGCCCGGCCCGCAACTTCCGGCACACACCGCGATCTCATTCGTCAGGTGCGCTTCGGCGCCAGCGGCAAATGCGGCAACCTCTTCGTGGCGTACATGCAGCCATTCGATCTGCTTTGTCTTGCGGATCGTGTCGGTAATACCGTTGAGCGAGTCTCCGCAAACTCCGTAAACACGTTTCACACCGGCTTCAACCAGCGTCTGGACAAGCACCTCTCCTACCTTTGCCATCTCTTTCTCTCCCTTATTTCCCCTTCGATGCAGAAATCACAGAATGTGACTTTCCTCGAACGCCGGAAGCCAGTCCGGAAATCGCGATGCACCAGGCGATCAGCGCGATGGCTAGTTTCATCGATGACTTGCCTTCAAAGTTCGTCCAGCCGAATTGAGAAAGGTGGGAGTGAAGCGCGGATTTCGTGAAATCCGCGAGAATCGGGACTTACGAGGGTGCTGAAAAAGTAGTTGTTTGAAGGGGCACGGCTTCAGCCGTGCCGATCGCTTCGATCGATCAACCCCTTACTCGTCCAGCTTGAACACCTTGATCTTCACCAACTGCGCAATTGTCAGGTTCTGGAACCCACGCGCTCTCATTCGCTCGACAAATGGAGCATCGATCTTGAAGACACTCATTTGTATCAGTTCCTCTTGTGTCGGCGAATAACCCATCGCCCGAATCGCCTGTACCTTTTCCGGAGATACTCCTACAGCCTTCATGCTCGTCAGCTTATTGGCTCGAAGCTCCGGATAACCTGCCGCAGCCATCGCCTTGACATAGGCTGCATCTACCTTTAGCGCCTTGAGCCCCATCAGCTTCTGTGCCGTCATCTCCGTCACGCCGGCGTCTTTCATCTCCTTTACCCACGCGGTCGTTACATCCAGCATCGCGTAGCCCTGTAGCTGCTCCGGTGTCTGGTCATGAAACCCCATCGCCTCCATCCGCTTCGCAAATGCAGCGTCCGGCATAAACGAGTAAGTTCCCCGCACAGCGGCATCGTGGACTGTACCGACACAACGCATCTCGCCTGATTCAGCCTTCATGCGGGCATCCACTGCCGTACCCTCATGCTCCAGGTCTTGGGGCGTTACACCGCTCCACTTGCTCCAAAGCATGTCCGAACTACCCTCATTGCATCTGTGTCCAGCTATGCAATCTCCACGCTCCCAACTGAAAGACATCTTCTCCTCAGTCCGGCTGGCCCGAATCGAGCAACTGCCTGCAGTGTCAGCAACTGCCGCCATAACGCCAAACGCAAGCAGCAAACCCAGAACAAGAATCCGTCGCATATCATGCCTCCTGGGAGAATCGCACTCAAAGAACCAACGCCTACTCATCCAACAGCCCCGACATCTTCAGCCGCAATAACTTATCCAAACTCTTGCCATCGAATCCATGCGCCTTGGCATCCGCCAGGAACTTGTCATCTAAATGGAAGACTGCAGCTCGCCTCAACTCCTCCATCGTCGCCTGCGGAAACTGCTGTTTCAGCCATCCGGCATACTCAGGCGTCATGCCCTGGGCCTTCAGGGAGATCAACTCGTGTACGTTCATATCGCCAAAGCCCTTCTGCTTCATCGCAGCCGCATATTCGGGTGTTATGCCCACCGCCTTCATAGTGATCGACTCATGTAAGTTCAGATCACCAAATCCCTTCTGCTTCATCTCAGCCGCATATTCGGGTGTCACACCCAGCGACTTCTCGGTTACCACCTCGTGAAAGTCCTTCGGCGCGATCCCGCTCTGCTTCAGACCCGCCACATACTCGGGAGTCACCCCCAACGACTTCAGGGTAATCAGCTCGTGCGCTGTCGGCTTGCCGAGACCTGCCGCGCCCATAGACTTCGCATACTCCGGCGTCACGCCGACCGATTTCAGTGACACCAGCGTATTCAGGTCATTGTTCAAATCGAGCGGATATCCCGCATCGCGCATGCCATCCAGAAAATGTGTCCCCTTCGCGGAGGCCGTCCCACCTGCCTCCTGAAGCTCTATCTCCTCAACCGAAGCCATCACGGTATTTACAGCGATACCCGGCGAAGACAGAGGCTCCGGGTGCACCTGCGGCATGGGAGATGGCGCTACCACGGGCGCATTCTCCCACTGCTGCAAACGAATGCCAGTCTCTGGCGCCGCCGCAGGAGCAGGAACAACCATTCGCGTATTCCCCCCAGCTATTTGGGACACTACGGCTGCGGGTAATGCCGCGACGACGTGTGCAACTACTGGCTGCGCCGCAGCCACCATAGGGGCCGCCACTGCCTCACCAACCTTTGTGCCCACCAGCAGCGCGATCACTAAGGCGCCAGCCGCCGCCACACTTACTCCACTCGTCATCCTGCGCTCCATAGCCGTAGCCTCTCCAAGTACCTTCCTAACCCGCCCCAAGAGCGATCCGCCGCATCCTTCCAACTCCATTGCCAGTCGCAAGTTCACCGTCCTCTGCTCTTCCAGGCGCAGCAGAGCACGTGCATAGACCGTTGCACCCGCGCAACTCCGCACCGCAATCTCGTCACAGCACACTTCACGCCGCTCCCGCACTGTCCGACTCAACCACCACACAGCGGGATGAAAGAAGAGCACGCTCTCTACCGCTGTCTGCAACAGGTTCCACATATAATCCCAGCGCCGTATGTGCCCCAACTCATGCGCCATCACCGCTTCCAACTCTTCCCTCGGCAGTCCCAGAACGGCACTTAGCGGCAAAATCACCGTCGCACGCCAAACCCCCATCGCTAACGGCGAAATCACCTCGTCCGATACTCGTAGCACCACCCGTCGCCCGACTTGAACCTGTTTGCAGATTCGCAAGAATCCGCGCTCCACCTCTGGAGGCACCATTCTCCGCGCCCGTCGACGAACTTGCTCCAACTGCCACCATCCACCCAGCGAGCGAATCGCCAACAGAAAAACCCCCACCATCCACAGCGCATCCACCCACGGCAACAGTCGTTCAGCGCGCATCGTCAACCAGGCGCCCGGCTCCTCAAGACTGGAAGCCAACGGTATCTCGTGCAAAATTGGTCTCGGCGTCACGCCTCCATGCGCTCCAGAGATAAGCTGGGCTGCCTGTCCATTCGCCGGAGCTGGAGTTGCTATTCGTATCTCCTCCGCGAAAGTACCCACCACCACCGCTGGCATTAACGTTAACGCTGCGAGTGCCACTACATATCGAATCTTCGATGTCGCTCTTGACGTCATCTGATCTACGACCGCATACGCTACCGCCACCGCCGTACCTTGCCAGCAGAAGTGCAGTAGTGTCCATCCCAGCGCCACCGTCTCTTCCCGAGACAACCAACCCATCGCAGTCATATCCAATCCTCCGAAGATCCTTCAGACTTAGGTTCTATCGCTAACAGAGCAGCAAACTACCTCGCCACGCCCTTCTTCCCAATCAACTGCCGAATGGCCTCAAGCTCCTCGTCGTTGGCTTTTTCTATCTGCAGCGCACGGAGCGCCAACTGCGCCGCGCTACCTGCAAAGAACCTTTCGCTCAACTCCCGCAAAAACCGCCGCTCAGTATCGGCTTGCGACACCGCCGCCCGATATACATGGGCCCGCTCGCGCTCGTCTCGCTCGACCAGGCCTTTCTCCGCCATAATCTGCAATAGTTTCAGCACACCCGTATATACGACGGGGCGCCCCACATTCACCGCTTCGAACAGCTCCCGGACCGTTACCGGCCCACGTTCCCAGAGAATTCCCAGCAACTCCAGCTCACTCTCAGTCGGCTTAGGCGTTTCGCGTTTCTTTACCATGCGCCAAACAATATACGATGTCATTCGTACATGTCAACGAAAAACTTCGTACATTCCTGCCTTATAGCTTTGAATCTCATGGCTTTCGGTATGCAGGTTGGTCCAGAAACTGCACGGGTTCGCTCATCGGGCGGCATCCAGATCACGCAGCACCGCCATCGCCGCGTTGCGCCCATTTATTCCGATAACGCTACCGCCAGGGTGGGTGCATGCCCCGCACAGATAGACGGCCTTCATCGGAGTTCTTGCCGCGAGGCGGTTGCTCCACATGTAGGTAGGAAGGCACTCGCCCTGGAATATATGTCCACCGGTGAGACCGACCTTCTGCTCAATGTCCGGCGGCCCCAACACCTGCGCATCGATTACGGCCTCTGGCAGATTGCTGCAGAAGCGACCGATCGAACCCAGCGCCAGGGTCTTCACGTCGCTCCGGTGTTCATCCCAACTGCCCGACGCGAACGCATAGGGAACATACTGCGCGAACACGCTCATGGTGTGCAGGCCTGCTGGGGCTACGCTTGCATCATGCGCGCTCTGAAAGTAAAGCTCGCACCAGAGTTGTTCCGGGAGACGTCCCGCGCGGGCCGCGGCATAGCTGGCCTTCCACTCAGTCTTCGTCAACGGAGCGTTGATCTGGCCATAGTGATGCGCCTCGTTAATTCCCGGCCGGGCAGTGAAGTTCGGCAGCTCACGCAGCAATACGTTGAGCTTTACCGTGCACCCTTCGATTGGCATCGAGCGCACTTTCTCAGCCCAGGCTGGATCTGCAGACGCATCCAACATGCGCAGTGTGCGGACAGGATCTGCATTCGAGACAACAACTGGGGCGATGATTCGTTCTCCACTATCGAGGAGTACGCCTTCTCCGGGAAGGATGCGCGCCACGGGTACCCCTGCGGCCACGATGGCTCCGGCCTCGCGGGCAGCATCACAAAAGTAAAAAGACACCATGCCCATGCCGCCCTTCACATAACCCCACATGCCCGGCATGCCGCCGAGCCGGCCTGAAGAATGATGGAAGCGAATGGAAGCCGTCCCAGCGTCAAATGGGCTCGCGTTAGCGCCGATCACGCCTTGGCCGAGATAGGCAGACTGTAACCGTTCGTCGCTGAGATAACGCTCGACGAACTCTGCCATCGACCAGTCGAAGAGAAGACCGTGCGCTTCAGAGTCGCCAGCCAGCAGATCCTCGAGACGCTCTTGCGTAGGCGCATCGCCAATCCATAAATCTTGTGAGCCCTCACGCGGGTCGCCGCCCAAAATGCCACTCGCCGGCCGAAGCGCATCTCGCAATCTGCGAATCACGTCGTTCATCGCGCGCCAGCCTTCGACATCCCTGCGAGAGAAGCTGCGAACCTCCTCTTCGCATCGAGTGTCATCATCCCAAAGCTGGATGCTGCTGCCATCCAGAAAGGGCACGAATAGGCCGTTGACGGCCGGCATCCACTCAAAGCCACGGCCTGGCAAATCGAGCTCCTCGATTACCAGTGGATGCAGCAGTCCGGCAAGATAGGCGCACGGTGACATTCGGACACCGGGAAATGGTTCTTCGACGGTACATGCGCCACCGACTCGTTCACGGCTTTCGAGCACGAGCACCCGTTGACCCGCTTCTGCAAGGTAAGTAGCGCAAGCCAACCCGTTGTGACCAGCTCCGATTACGATCACATCCCAGGGACGTGCGGCAATTTCCTTGAGTGGAGCAGGGAGGCCGACCTTTCCCAAGATTGCTGCCGTCGCGGACATACTGGCAGTATCTACGTCAGACGTTCGATAGCAAAGAAGAAAACTATATGCTCCGAAAGTCCGCATTTAGAATCGACGCTTTATCCGCAGCGGTGGCGGGATCCCGTCGTCCCGTTTCTGTTTGGGTCCAACGGGAGGATACAATCGTCCCAACTTACAGGCAGTTGAATTCACCGAAGGCCGACAATAGACGGTCGCGGAAATGGCGAACTAAGCATGGCGTTTGTAACCGGGACAGACACAGGAATCGACCGGGAGATGAAGGGTTGGAGATTCGCCGTCGGCTCAGGAATTCTGGGTTGGGTGCTGGACGCGTTCGACTTCTTTGTCGTGGTGTTTTTATTCGACACGCTGGCGGAGCACTTCCATGTGTCGAAGGCGTCGGTGGTGTACACGCTGACTCTGACACTCGCCATGCGGCCGCTGGGAGCGTTGTTCTTCGGCGCTCTTGCGGACAGGTTCGGGCGCAGGCGTCCACTCATCTATTGTGTGCTGTATTTTTCCCTGCTCACAGTGATGACCGGGCTTGCGCCAAACTACGTGATCTTCGTGATCTGTCGCGCGCTGTACGGCATCGGCATGGGCGGATACTGGGGCATCGGCGCTTCATATGCGATGGAGAGTTCGCCGCGCCGATTCCGTGGTGTGCTCTCAGGGATGATGCAAGCCGGTTATCCGATGGGCTACTTGCTGGCGTCGGTGGCGATGCAGACACTGGCACCGGCCTTCGGCTGGAGATCGGTTTTCTTTGTAGGAGCGCCGGTGGCAGTGCTGATCGTGGCGCTGACGCTGTTCGCACCGGAGTCCGAGGCGTGGAAGCAACACCGGCCGGCCTCCATGAAACATATCTTCAGCTCACTACTGCGACACAAAGGTATGTTCCTTTATCTGCTGCTGATGATGAGCGTGATGCTATGCCTTTCGCACGGAACGCAGGACTTATATCCCGATTTTCTGAAGTCGATCCCGGGGATCGCGGCGAAGTCCGTCTTTGGGATGAAGCCGTTGTATGGCATACCAATTCTGTACAACATCGGCGCAATTGTCGGAGCACTTTTCTTCGGTCAGCTATCGCAAAAGATAGGCAGACGCTACGCCATCATGCTGGCACTCGTGATCTCGCTGGTTTCGATTCCGGCATGGGCGTTCGGAACCTCACTCGGTGTGCTGGTTGCAGGATCTTACCTGATGCAGACCGGGGTGCAGGGTGCGTTCGGCGTCATCCCGGCTCACTTGAATGAGCTTTCACCTGATGCGGTGCGGAGCCTGTTCCCAGGGTTTGTGTATCAGCTTGGAGTGCTGCTGGCGTCGCCCGCGACGGCGATAGAATTCGTGCTGCGCGACCACTTTGGATATCCTTGGGCGTTGACGATGTTCGAAGCTGCCGTGATCGTTCTGATGATCGTTATCTTCTGGTTTGGACCGGAGGCGCGCGATCGTAGCTTCCTGCGAGAATCGGAGAAGCATCCCGTTGTGCGTTGAACGAAACATCCTAAGGAGAAGCAATGAACGACCGGCGGATCGGCATCATCATGAACGGCGTTACCGGACGCATGGGGCTGAACCAGCATCTGGTCCGTTCTGTTCTGGCGATTCGGGAGCAAGGCGGAGTTGCGCTCGCGGACGGGTCGCGCCTAGTCCCCGATCCGATTCTGGTAGGACGCAACGCAGCCAAGCTGGAGCAGATCGCCAAAGAACAAGGCGTGGCGCGCTGGACCACAGATCTGCCCGGCGCGCTCGCCAATCCAGACGACTCTCTTTACTTCGACGCGCAGTTGACCACGCTGCGCGCCCCCCGTGTAGAGGCGGCGATCGCCGCTGGTAAGCATGTTTATTGTGAGAAGCCCCTTGCCCTCGACTCCGCAATGGCACTGCGGTTGGCGGCTTTGGCCAAGGCCACAGGTGTGAAACACGGCGTCGTGCAGGACAAACTCTTTCTGCCCGGCATGCACAAGCTCAAGCGGCTGGTGGACAGCGGCTTCTTCGGGAGAATTTTTTCCGTACGTGGCGAATTTGGCTACTGGGTCTTCGAGGGCGACTGGCAGCCCGGGCAGCGACCGTCCTGGAACTACCGCAAGCAAGACGACGGCGGCATCATTATGGACATGTTTTGCCATTGGCGCTATGTTTTGGACCACACCTTCGCCCCGGTGCGCGCGGTGCAGTGTTTTGGCGGTACGACTATCCCCGAGCGCGTGGATGAACAAGGAAAGCACTACCAATGCACAGCAGAGGACACGGCCTACGGGACATTTGAACTCGACGGCGGCATCGTCGCGCAGATCAATTCTTCCTGGTCGTTTCGCGTCTACCGCGATGAGCTCTTCAGCCTGCAGGTGGACGGCACATTGGGCAGCGCTGTCGCTGGCCTGCGCGAATGCCGCACGCAGCACCGCGTCAATACGCCGCGTCCAGTCTGGAACCCGGACATCGAAAACCCCTTCCGTTTTCGCGAGCAGTGGCAGGACGTGCCGGACAATCAGATCTTCGACAATGGATTCAAAGTTCAGTGGGAGTTGTTCCTGAGGCATATTGCGGAGGATGCGCCGTTCCCGCATGACTTTTTGGAGGGGGCACGTGGCGTGCAATTGGCAGAGCTTGGTCTCAAATCGTGGCAAGAGCGTCGCTGGATCGATGTTCCGGAGCTGGGGGCGTGATCATGGAGGCATCTGTCAAGCTGGCGCGACCCGACGGATCCACCTACAACTACACACCCGCCTACGAACCGCTCGCGCCGCAACAGCGAGCCGGATTCGAAACGCGCATCGCGTTTGCGGCGGCTCATGTCGTAGTGGACCCGTTGCGCACTGCGGAACCCCTCACCCATCCGGTGGTGGACTGGGATGCAACACTTGCCTACCGCGAGCATCTCTGGTCCCTTGGCTTCGGCGTGGCCGAGGCGATGGACACAGCGCAACGTGGCACGGGCCTGACGTGGCCGCTGGCGTTGGAGCTTATCAAGCGTAGTACGGCCACCGCTAAAGCGCGAGGGTCGCTGGTTGCCAGCGGCGCAGGTACCGATCATTTACCGTTGGGCAAAGCGCATACCTTGCGCGACGTGACAAATGCTTACTTGGAGCAATGTGAAGCCATTGAAGCCGTTGATGGGCGCATCATCCTGATGGCGAGCCGCGCCCTGGCCGCTGTAGCCCGCCATGCGGACGACTACGCTTCGGTCTATGCAAGTGTGCTTGCACAGATTCGGCAGCCGGTCATCCTGCACTGGCTTGGGCCGATGTTTGACCCGGCACTGGAGGGCTATTGGGGCGGAACTGCTATCTCCGCAGCGATGGAGAATTGTCTCAGCATCATCCGCACCCATAAAGAAACGATCGACGGCATAAAAATCTCTCTGCTCGATGCTGACTTGGAAGTTTCCATGCGCCGTCAGCTTCCCCCTGGGGTACGCATGTATACCGGCGACGACTTCAACTATGACCATCTGATTCTGGGTGATGAGTACGGCCATAGCGATGCTCTGCTGGGAATCTTCGATGCTATTGCTCCAGCCGCATCGCTGGCATTGGCCGCACTCGATGCCGGAGACAGTTCCAACTATCAGCAACTGCTCTCACCCACCGTACCGCTCTCCCGGCACATCTTCGCGTCACCCACTCAGCACTACAAGACGGGGGTTGTTTTCCTCGCATTCCTGAATGGATTCCAGTCCCACTTCCGCATGGTTCGCGGCATGGAGAGCGCAAGGTCAACGGCGCATCTGTGCGAACTGTTCGTGCTCGCAGACCAAGCCAGAGTGTTGCTCGACCCTGAACTAGCGATACAGCGGATGCGGAGTTTCCTGCTGCTGGCAGGTGTCGCGTGAGTCTGCTGCAACGCCTCAGCTTCAATCAGATGACAGCCGACCCCTGGTCGCTTGAGCAGGTGGTACGCAATTGCTCCAGAAGCGGCGTTTCTTACATTGGTGTCTGGCGGCATAAGCTTGACGGCGACGCGGCGAAGGCATCCGCAATGATTCGCAGCGAAGGCTTGCGCGTCTCCAGCCTGTGCCGCGGAGGATGGTTCTCAGCACCCACCGCCGAGGAGCGCCGCAAACGCGTTGCCGACAATCGCCTTGCCATTGAGGAGGCGGCATTGCTTCGCGCGCCCGTATTGGTGATCGTCTCCGGCCCGGCGAATGGACAGACACTTAGCGACGCTCGGACCACGGTATCGGATGGCCTGCTGGAAGTGCTGCCGGACGCGGAGAAAGCCGGCGTCATCTTGGGTATTGAACCCTTGCATCCGATGTATGCCGCTGAGCGCTCGGTCGTGGTTACTTTGAAGCAGGCCAACGACATCGTCGAGCACCTTGCCAGCCCGGCGGCACAGGTCGTCGTCGATGCCTTCCATGTATGGTGGGACCCGGATGTGATGCATCAGATAGAACGTGCGCGCGGGAAAATTGCGGGATTTCATGTGTCCGACTGGCCGGTGCCTCTGCCCGGGATCCTAATGGGTCGCGCCATGATGGGTGACGGGGTTATCGAGTTGCGGCAGCTGCGGCAGGCCGTAGACGCCACCGGTTACGACGGTCCGATCGAAGTGGAGATATTCAACGACGAGATATGGAAGAGCGCGGATGATGGGCTGTTGGAACTCGTCCAGCGGCGCTTTATCGAATACGTCTAAGGACCCAGACGATGCGACAGCCAGCGAAACATGTTGGACGGCAAGGGTGGCCCGCTTGCATGGCAGAGCACAATGTCGGCTTGTTTGATGAGTATTAAGGACGTCACCATCGAGTTGAATCCGAAGGATGATAATTTAATCACGGTGGGGTGAGCGTTATACAAGTGTGACTGCTCAAGCCAGCCAAACCGTACAACCGAATCTGTATTGAAGGAAAGCCATGACCGCGATGTCGCCTGAAGAGTTTGCAAAGAAAATAGGAGCGGGTATGCTTTCATTCCCTGTGACCCATTTCACCGATACCTACGCTTTCGACGAAGGTCGGTATCGCGAGCATCTTGACTGGCTGTTGCAGTACAAGCCTGCAGGTTTGTTTGCCGCAGGCGGAACAGGCGAGTTCTTCTCACTCACGCTGCAGGAATTTTCGACGGTCGTCTCGGCTGCGGTGCAACAGACAAACCATCGCGTGCCGGTGGTAGCCGGTTGCGGATACGGCACAGCGATGGCGAAACAGTTTGCGCAGGCTGCGGAAGCTGCCGGAGCCGATGGTCTTTTGCTGTTACCTCCATACCTACTTAATGCTGAGCCGGCAGGCATCGCGGCGCATGTTGAGGCGGTATGTGCCTCCACCAATCTTGGAGTCATCTTCTACAACCGCGATAATGCCATCATCAATGAGGTAACGCTGGGGCGCCTGTGCACGCGCTGCCCAAATCTAGTTGGATTCAAGGATGGATACGGAGACATCGAGCTGATGACCCGTATCTACGCGCGAGTGGGTGACCGGCTCACCTACATCGGCGGCCTGCCTACGGCTGAAACCTTTGCGCTACCCTATCTCGAAATGGGTGTCACCACCTACTCCTCGGCGATCTTCAACTTTCTTCCTCAGTTTGCTCAGAGCTTCTATACTGCGGTGCGCAGACGCGATCACAATGAGGTCTTCAAACAGCTCCGTGATTTCGTTCTGCCCTACATCGACATTCGCAATCGGCATAAGGGCTACGCAGTGTCGATCGTCAAGGCTGGCATGCGTGCAATTGGCAGGTCGGCAGGCCCGGTCCGCATGCCGCTCACCGATCTCAATCAAGATGAGATGGATGCTTTGACCAAGCTGATCGCGGGCCGCTCTTGACCAGGCCTGAAAGTTCGATTCTCGGCGACAAGCCGACACACGTCCGCTATCTCATTGTCGCGATGCTCTTCATCGCCAGCTGTTTCAGCTACGGCGACAGGGCTGCTCTCTCAGTTGCAGGCGCAGTAATGCAGAAAACGCTTGCCCTTGATTCGGCAAAAATGGGCCTTCTGTTCTCCGGCTTCGGATGGGCTTATGTGTTCGGCCAGTTGCCCGCGGGTGGATTACTCGACCGCTTCGGCTCGAAGCGCGTGTACGGCATCAGCATCGCATGCTGGTCGGTCTGCGCATTCCTCATCGGGTTTGCCGGCTATCTCACCGCGGCATGGGCTTTCGGCGCGATCTTTGGTCTCCGCCTACTCTCCGGCCTCGCGCAGTCGCCCGTCTTTCCTGGCAATGGCCGCATCGTCGCAGCCTGGTTCCCCACTGCGGAGCGCGGTCGCGCCTCCGCCATCTTCAACGCCTCGCAGTATTTTGCATTGGTGATCTTCGCTCCACTCTTCGGATGGCTCACCCATACCCACGGCTGGCGAAGCTGTTTCTGGTTCATGGGCTTCTTCGGCCTCGTACTTGCGTTCGCGTGGTCGAAGACCGTCTATAACGTGAAGGACCATCCGCTGATCTCGGAGTCAGAAATCGAGTTCATCGAGCGAGGCGGCGGGCTGGTGAACGTCGACCGTATCGCAGGCGCAAAACCAAGCCGTAATCCGCTCACTTGGGCCGGTGTCAAGCAGTTGCTCAGCGAGCGAATGCTGATTGGGATCTACATTGGGCAATTCTGCATCAATACGCTAACAACATTTTTCCTTACATGGTTTCCCTTGTACCTGGTCCAGGCCCGGCACATGACCATCCTTCAGGTTGGTTTCGCAGCCGCTTTACCGGCGTTGTGCGGTTCGGTCGGAGGCATACTCGGCGGCGTCTGTTCCGACTCCCTGCTCCGCCACGGCCATTCCCTCACCTTCGCGCGCAAGGCGCCCATCATCGCGGGGATGCTGCTCTCGGTCACGATGATCGCCTGCAACTACACCAACGTGCAGGCATTTGTCATGTTTTTCATGTCGCTGGCCTTCTTCGGCAAAGGCTTCGGTGCGCTGGGCTGGACGGTGATCGCCGACACGTCTCCCAAGGAATTGATTGGAGTGAACGGCGGACTCTTCAACCTGTTCGGCAACATTTCCACGATCACCACGCCGACTGTGATCGGAATACTAGTCAAGAAAACTGGCTCGTTCAATGACGCGCTGCTCTTCGTTGGTGTAACAGCGCTGATGGCTATCGTTAGCTACGTTGTAATTGTCGGCGAGATCAAGCGGCTTGAGCTTCGTCCTCCATCGCGCGGGGCGGCAATGTGAAGCAGAACTACGGCCTCGGAGAAAAATCGGTGAACCCGGCAGAGACAACCATCCTGCACGAACAAACGCCCTTCGTCACCAGCATGAGGGTGATTCCCGTGGCTGGGCATGACAGCATGCTGCTCAATCTGAGCGGAGCACACGCACCGTTCTTCACGCGCAATGTAGTTCTCCTTACTGACAATGCTGGCCACACAGGTGTCGGTGAGGGTCCGGGCGGTGGAAAAATTCGCCGCGTGTTAGAAGAATCAGAGCCGCTTGTCGTGGGGCAGCCGCTGGCTACTTATAACGCCATCCTGAATGCAATGCGGCTACGTTTCGCTGATCGCGACAGTGAAGGCCGTGGCGTCCAGACCTTTGATCTACGCACGACAGTGCATGCCCTGACTGCGATCGAATCGGCGTTGCTCGATCTGCTCGGCCAGTTTCTTTCGCTGCCGGTTGCGGCTCTTCTAGGCGAAGGCCAGCAGCGTTCAAGCGTGGAGGTCCTCGGCTACTTGTTCTTTGTCGGCGATAGATGGAGGACCAATCTGCCCTATCGCAGCGAGCAGGATGCAGACGATGCGTGGCTGCGCCTGCGGCATGAAGAAGCACTGACCACCGATACCGTATTGCGACTGGCAGAGGCCGCGCACGCGCGCTATGGGTTCAACGACTACAAACTCAAGGGCGGAGTGCTCTCCGGCACACAGGAGATGGAGACCGTCATTGCCCTTGCAGAGCGTTTCCCTGACGCGCGCATCACGCTTGACCCGAATGGAGCCTGGTCGCTCGATGAGGCGATCCGGCTCTGCAGTGGGAAGCAGGATGTTCTCGCATACGCGGAGGACCCATGCGGAGCTGAGCAGGGCTTCTCTGGCCGCGAGATCATGGCGGAGTTTCGCCGCGCCACCGCCCTGCCCACCGCAACCAACATGATTGCCACTGACTGGCGCGAGTTGAAGCATGCGATCCAGCTCAATGCCATCGACATTCCGCTTGCCGATCCACATTTCTGGACGATGCAAGGCTCAGTCCGCGTGGCGCAGCTATGCCGCGAGTGGGGCCTCACCTGGGGGTCGCACTCCAATAATCACTTTGACATCTCGCTGGCGATGTTCACCCACGTAGCTGCGGCGGCTCCGGGCAGAATCACCGCCATCGATACGCATTGGATATGGCAGGACGGCCAGCGCCTCACCAAAGAGCCGCTCCAAATCATCGGCGGCAAGCTCGAATTGCCGGAGCGCCCAGGTCTCGGCATCGAAGTTGATATGGAGCAGATCGAGCGCGCCCATGCGCTCTACAATACGATGGAGCTGGGAGCACGAGACGACGCGCAGGCAATGCAGTTCCTCGTGCCGGGCTGGAAGTTCAACCCCAAGCGCCCCTGCCTGGTCTCGTAGACTGTTCATAGCAGCAACAGCGCGAGGAACATCGCATGTCTAGCAAAGAAAATTTACGCCCCCTCTACGTGCAGGTGCACCCGCACGATACGGTGGCCATCATAGTGAACGAGGGCGGTCTGCCCACGGGCACTCAATTCGAGTCTGGGCTGAAGCTGATCGAGGACATCCCCGAAGCCCACAAGGTTGCGCTGGTCGACATGGCCGCCGGCGCCCCCATCCTGCGCTACGGCTCCGTCATCGGATTCGCCGAACGCGCCATCGCGAAAGGCAGTTGGGTGCACGAGGAGCGGATGCGCCTCCCTGTCGCCCCCTCGCTCGACACCCTCCCCCTCGCCACTGCACTCCCGCCGCCCATGCCTCCGCTCGAGGGCTGTACCTTCCAGGGTTTCCTCAACGACGACGGATCGGTCGGCACGAAAAATATACTCGGCATCACCACCACCGTGCAGTGCGTAGCTGCCACGGTCGACTTCGCCGTCAAGCGCATCAAGGCCGAGCTTCTGCCGCGCTACCCGAACGTGGACGACGTCATCGCCCTCACTCACAACTACGGCTGCGGCGTCGCCATCGATGCCCCGGGCGCCGAAATCCCCATCCGCACCCTGCGCAATCTCAGCCTCAACCCCAACCTCGGCGGCGCACCCATGGTCGTCAGCCTTGGCTGCGAGAAGCTCCAGCCCATGCGCCTGCTGCCGTCCAACACCTTGCCGATTCTCAACGCGGCCCCTTACGTCGTTCGCATGCAGGACGAGCAACACCACAGCTTCGGCGACATGGTGGCCGCGATCATGGAACTTGCAGAGCAACGCCTCGCCGAGCTCAATCGCAGAACGCGCGTCACGCGCCCCGCATCCGACCTAGTCGTCGGCCTCCAGTGCGGTGGCAGCGATGCCTTCTCTGGCGTCACTGCGAATCCAGCGGTCGGCTACGCGTCCGACCTGCTCGTTCGCGCCGGCGCCACCGTCATGTTCTCTGAAGTCACCGAGGTCCGCGACGCAATCCATCTGCTTACCGCGCGAGCCGCCGACGAACAGGTAGCTCGCGATCTCATCCGCGAGATGGCCTGGTACGACGCCTATCTCGCCCGCGGAGGAGCGGACCGCAGCGCCAATCCCACTCCGGGCAACAAAAAAGGCGGCTTGACCAACATCGTTGAGAAGGCGCTCGGCTCAACCGCCAAGGCTGGCACCAGTGCCATTGCCGGTGTCTTCGGTCCCGGCGAGCGTGTCACGAAAAAAGGGTTGATCTTCGCCGCCACTCCAGCCAGCGACTTCATCTGCGGAACCTTGCAACTTGCCGCGTCCATGAACCTGCACGTCTTCACCACGGGACGCGGTACACCCTACGGTCTCGCCATGGCTCCCGTGATCAAAGTAGCGTCGCGATCGGAACTGGCAGAGCGATGGTCCGATCTTATTGACATCGATGCAGGCACCATCGCCACTGGCGACGCCACCATCGAACAGGTTGGCACACAACTCTTCCAGCTGATTCTTGACGTAGCCAGCGGCCGCAAACAAACATGCGCGGATCATTGGGGCCTGCACAACGACCTCGCGCTCTTCAATCCCGCGCCGGTTACCTAGCAACTCCGTTTTGGCAAGCCGTGCTGTGTCGACACTGTGACATTTAGCCATAGCGGAAGAGCGCCTTGAAGCCGAAGTCCATGTGCTGCTGGATGTGGCAATGAAAGAGGGTGAGGCCGGGCTGGTCGGCGGTGAAGTCGACGCTGGCGCGACCGTAGTAGGGGACGACGACAGTGTCCTTGATGATGCCGGAGGTTTTGATGCCGTTGATCTCGGTGAGTTCTAGCTGGTGGCGGTGGAGATGCATGGGGTGGGCGTCGTCGGTTCGGTTGCGAAAGATGAGGCGGTACCGTGCGCCCTGCTGAAGGACGAATTCCTTCTCGTGAGGGTATGGGTTGCCGTTTACCAGCCAGGTGTTGAATTTGCCGGAGCCGCCGGGAATCTTTTCAAAGACCATGTCGAAGGTGTGGTCGGGGGTGCGGGCCGGTTGTGTACCTGCTGGGGCGCCAAAGACGGTGTAGTCCCAACGCAGGGTGGAGGGTTTGATCCACTGGGGCTGACGGTGCTGGTTGGCGTACTCGACGACGATGCCGAGGCCAGCAGCGCGAATGGGATCTTCGGTTGCGCCGAGGATCCACACCCCGGGATGGTCCATCTCGACGACTGCGTCGATGCGCTCGCCCGCGCCAAGGAAGAGGGTTTCGACCGCCTGGGGCGAGGGGACGGGGTTGCCGTCGAGCGCGATGACCTTGAACTTGTGGCCCGGAAGCGCGAGGCGACGGTTCTCGATGGCGCTGGCGTTGAGCAGGTGAAAGAGGACGCGCTGGCCTTCCTTGACGCGGATGGGTTCGCCTGCGCCGAGCGACTTGTCATTGATCGAGTAAGTGTTGGAGTTGACCTCAAGACCGTTGGGGTCGGTGTTGAGGACGGCGGGCTTTTCGAGCTGGGGGTCGTTCTGTCCTTCCTCGTCGGTGTCTTCCATGTTGCTGGTGAAGAAGGGTTCCCAGTCGCGGAGGGCGAGGAAGACCTCTTGATCGTACTGGCCGGGCTCGTTGCCGGAGTCGATGTGAAGAAAGCCGAACTGGCCGGTGTAGGAGCCTCTGTGCAGGTCGGAGTACGCCATGGCGTGGGAGTGATACCACCGGGAGCCGGCGGGGCGGGGCGTGAATTGATAGCGGCGGCGACCCTGCGGGGGGACGAAGGGCGTCGCCTCCTCTTCGACTCCGTCGACATCGGATGGGACGAGCATGCCGTGCCAGTGGACGAGTTCGGGAACGTCGGTCGAGTTGATGACGTCGACGGTGATGGGTTTGCCCTCGCGCATGCGGAGAACGGGGCCCGGCGACGCACCGTTATAGCCGATGGTGCTCAGGATGCGCTCGGGCGAGAGTTCTACGGTGACGGGCGCGATGCGTAGGGTGTAGTCGGCTTTGCCTTCAAGGGGAGGGTCGGAGGCATGCTGGGCCATCTGGCCTGGCATCTGGGCCGACAGCAGTTTTGCCGCTGCCGCCTGGGCGAAAGTGAGGCTGCCGAATCTGAGGAAGTCGCGCCGCTGCACAGTTTTTTGACTCCTGATTGGTGGATGCGGTTTCGCGCCGCGCTTTGATGGATGCTCTCATGCAAGGGCGGGGCTTACAAGTTGGGTTGCGGTTGGGCCGTTGGCCGATCTGGACGACGAGCTGCGGGTGAGGCGAGTGTGGAGCTTTTGTCAGTGCCGCGCGCCTTTGTGACCCCCTCCCCCCTCCCCGCGGGGGTATTTTTGGCGTAAAATACTTGTTTTCATAGGATTACAAGGTGCATGTGTCTGCAAAATATTCATAACAAATGGGTTGTGTACAAAATACCTGTTTTGTTAGAGTTAGCGGCGGTTGAGACGACGGTGCATTTGGCTGGCGGAACATGGTGTTTTGCGTGCCTTTCGTGGTGTTTCGGTGGTGGTTAAATGCAGAGGGCTGCCATAGCTCTCGCTCAAGGCAGCCCTTGTTTCGACTCTTATTTAATTGTACCGGATTGGAGCGAACTAACGTTCAATGCGGATGTCGCTGATTCGTAATAAGTTAGGTTGTTTTGGGACTTGACAAGCGTTTTTGCTGGGGTTTTTGAGTTATTTTTTTTTCAAAGCCTTAGAAGGAAACGAGTTACCTGTGCCGGCGATGAAGATGCTGTCTAAAAGAGGATGCTGAAAACGGTGTTTCGCGAAAAACCAAACGTACGTCAACGGCGAAAGCCGCGTTGCGAACGAGACACTTGCGGTACGGCTGGAAGCGGTGCCCTTTAAGCAAAGCGGCTTTTTTTCAGCACCCCCAGAAGTACCTGCGACCACGTGACTTTCAAGAACTACGTTGTTTCTGGTATCGACTATCACGAGAAGAATCTCTTCGTACAACATATTTGCCCGGAGAAATCTTCTTTACGTGAGAGAATCGTCGGGATTCGGATCTTATCCCTTCTCCTGTCTCGTGTTTTGCGATCGCCTAAGTAAGTCCACGGTGACTGCCATGTTCAAGTCTGCCTTCCGCATCTCTCCTCTCGTAGTTCTTCCACTTTGCCTTCTCCTCTTCAGCTGCGGTACGCAGCGGAACAGCCCACAGCTGATCGTTCCCGCCGGCAGGCAGGGGCTGGTTCACGGCGGCCAGCAGCCTGTGACCGGCGCGACCATCCAACTGTACGCAGTGGGTACCTCAGGGGACGGCTCGGCGGCGACGCCTCTGCTCTCTCCTGCGGCGGTGTCGGATGCGAACGGCGGCTTCAACATCTCCGGCACCTACACCTGCCCGTCCCCCTCCTCGCTCGTCTACATCGTTGCGAGCGGAGGAAATCCCGGCCTGCCCTCTGGCACCAACAATGCCGCGCTCTCGCTGATGGCAGCTCTCGGACCCTGCGGCAATCTTTCGCCGTCCACGTTCATCTTCATCGACGAGCTAACCACGGTTGCCGCGGTCTACGCTTTGGCTCCTTATATGACCTCGCCCTCGGCTATCGGCTCTGCTTCGGGCGACGCCACTGCGCTCGCATCCGCATTTACCCTGGCCTCCTACTTCGCCAATACCACCACCGGTGCCACACCCGGAACCGGCGTCCCCGTGGGAACCATCGTGCCCGTCGCGCAAATCAACACCATCGGCGATATCCTCGCCGCTTGCGTCAACTCTGCGGGCGGTGTCTCGGGCGACAGCACGCCCTGCGGCATGCTTTTCTCTCTGACGACGCCGACAGGTTTGACTCCGGCAACCGACACCATCACCGCTCTGCTGCACCTGGCAAACAACCCAACACTGAACACCACGTCCCTCTTCAACCTGGTCACGCCCGGTGCCCCGTTCCAGCCTACGCAGGCGCAGGTTCCGCCCGATCTAAGCGTCCGTCTGACCGTACCGTCGGGCTTTACCGCATCAACCAGTGAGCTGGATTTTCCTGCAACACGGGTCGGTTACGGTTCGGGTCCGTCCTCGCCCCGGCAGACGGTCACGTTTACTAACAACACGGCAACGCCGGTTGGTATCAATATCGCGGCCATTTCGTATGGGGGTGCGGCAATTTCAGGAGCCAACCCCCTGGACTTCCTGAACAACTCCAACCTGGAGAGCTGCCCAACTCCGGTGATGCCGGGCGCAACCTGCACTCTGCAGTTCGTATTTGCTCCTTTGGCAATCGGCGCCCGGAGCGCATACGTGACCGTGACCAACACCTCGGCAAATCCCGTGATTTCGATCCTGATGACGGGTGTGGGTCTGGAGGCGAATGCGGGCCCAGCATACCTCAACCCCGCATCGCTGAACCTCACCGCCTCAGGTAGCCCGATGAGCGCCACCTTGAGCAACAACTCCAGCACTCTGGCATTGACCATCGACGGCATCAGCATCAGCAACGATCCAACGTCAGGCCAGCCCGCCTTCACGCAGACGAACAACTGCGGGACCTCGCTTGCGCCGCAAGCGACCTGCACGATTGCGGTCACCGCGCTTGCTACGACCCAGCCCTATTCGACCGGTGTTCTAACGGTTGGGGACGACGCTAACGCCGGTCCGCAGACCGTGGCCCTGTCCTACTCGAACGGCTTCTCCGGCCCGGTGATCTTCGACTTCGGAAGCCGCTCCCTCGGGACCCAGGGAACAGCTCCGCTTGATTTCAACCCGCCAGGCTATCCCTCCGGTTCCGACAGCCTTAGCTTGACCGGACCCGATGCAACGGATTTCTCCTTCCTCCCCGGTTCTTCGTCCCAGTCTAGCTCCTGCCCTGTTTCACGATTGAGCCCGAGCTGCGGGGCTGTCATCTACTTCAGTCCTTCGGCACTGGGGCTCCGCACCGCGACCCTGAACGTAAATGGGACCCCGTACCGCGGTGTCATTGGCGTCGGGCTACCCGCCGGATTGCACTTCTCCGTCCTCCAGCAGTTTGGAGGGGGTTTGGCCCCCAGTTCAGTAGATTTCGGCTTCGCTATCATCGGCCATACGTCGCCTGCCACGGTGGTCAACATCGTAAACACCGGCACCGTGCCGATCACCTTCAACGCACCTGTGCTGAGCGGGCCCAATCCCTCGGACTTCAACGCAGTATCGAATTGCACCACTCTCGCTCCAAACGGAACCTGCTCCCTGAGTATCACGGCTTCCCCGACCCAGCCAATCAATCGTTTCGCAACTCTCACCCTGACGGAATCGACTACGACTGCGCAGCAGGCGTTCTCGCTCAAGGTGCTGGGCATCAATCCACCACCAGTCGCCAACCCAAACACACTCAGCTTCGCCTACACACCGTTGGGGAGTGTGAGTGCATCGCAGTCGTTCACCGTGACCAGCTTCAACAATGATCCTGTCATCGTGCAAGTTGTGGATGAGCAGTTTCTGCCATTTTTCCTCACCCAGGGAAGCTCCTGCTCCGTGACTCCCTGCCAGATTTCGGTGGCGTTCGCACCCACCGCAGCAAACACCGCATCCTCGGGTGGCGGCAGCTCCTACGGCAATATTCTCGTTACCGATCTACTCTCGGGCCAGGGCGCCCTCGTGAGCGCAGCGGGATCCTTGCAACCGCCGCCCCCGCCACCACCACCTACGACGTTGAGCATTTCGCCAGGGTCGCTGACGTTTCCAGCGCAATCCGTAGGCACAACTTCGATGGGGCAGGACGTTGCGGTGACGAATACCGGCAATCAACCACTCGTCGTCAACCAGGTCAGCCTCGCCGGCGCCAACCCTGCAGACTATGACCTGATCGGCACCATCCCAAGTACCGTGCCCGTCGGAGGGTATTTCACCTTTACCGTCGTGTTCGGGCCCACAGCGACAGGAACGCGGACAGCAAACGTGCAGATCCTATCGAATGCCTCCTCGTCTCCGGATTTCATCTTAATCACCGGCACAGGCCAATAGAAGCGCCGGGGCTTCGCCTTGGGTTTGTGACAGATGGTGGGATCTTTCCTGTCTGGAACAAATCACGGCGGATGGGTGCAACAACTTGCCTGTGAACTTCGTCTATACCGACACCTTAGGGGTGAACGACGCCGGGCGAGAGGAAAATCTGATAGTCTCGCGCCTATACCACCTCTGCCGGGGGTCCGCCGATGAAGTTCATGCAGGCAATGATGATCGCCGTGATCGCAGCGGTGTTCTGCACGACGGTGGTTGCGTACCAGCGGACGGCGGACTGGGGGTACCAGCCTGAGCAAAGCAATGTAAAGGCTGAGTTTGCGTGGTCGCGGCTCAGCTATAACTCCAACCTGTCGAGCAGCAGGTACGGAGGGTATGGCTACGGGCGGTGGGCGACGTGGTCGCGGGACTATCCGAAGGCGGACCGCCAGTTTCTGATTGCGCTGAACCGGCTGACGCGGATTCAGGGGCGGCCGACGGAGCAGGTAGTGAACCTGGACACGGACGATATCTTCAACTATCCCTGGGTCTATGCGGTGCAGGTGCAGACCTGGTCTTTTACCGATGAGGAGGCGAAGCGGCTGCGGGAGTATCTGCTGAAGGGCGGCTTTCTGATGGTCGATGACTTCCATGGGACCGAGGACTGGGAGAACTTTATGAACGGCATGCGGCAGGTCTTTCCCAACCGGCCGATCGAGGACCTGGAAAATAAGGATGAGATATTTCATGTGTTGTATGACATGGACGACCGGTTCCAGGTGCCGGGCGAACAGTACATCCGCACCGGCAGGACGTATGAGAAGGACGGCTATGTGGCGAAGTGGCGCGCGATTCGGGATGACCATGGGCGGATCGTGGTTGCGATATGCCACAACATGCACCTGGGCGATGCGTGGGAGTGGGCGGACGATCCGGAGTATCCGGAGCAGTTTGCTTCCATGGCGTTTCGTGTGGGGCTCAACTATATCGTTTACGGCATGACGCACTGATTGTTTGATTTGATTGGCTGTTGAAGAGCAGCCCCGCTTTTCGAGATGCAGGCTCCCAGGCATGTTTGAATTTTTCTTCAAGTACCCAATACCGGTGTTTACCAAAGGAAGGTTGGTGCTGCTTGGCTCGTGGCCGGGATGGGTGCTGCTGGTTTTGATTGTTGTGTCGGTGGCGGGGCTGGGATGGCTGATACGGTCGAGGCTGCCGGAGGCCGCTCCGAAGATGCAGACGTGGCGAGCGGGTGTGGTTTGGCTGCTGCAATCGCTACTGGTCACGCTGGTGCTGATACTGCTGTGGCAGCCGGCGTTTTCGGTTGCGGAGCTGAAGTCGCAGCAGAACATGATTGCCGTGCTGGTGGACGATTCGCGGAGTATGGCGATTGCGGATAGTGGCGACGACAAGAAGACTACGCGGGAGGCTGCGGCGTTGAAGGCTTTGGGCGATGACCGCGGCGATAACCGCAGTAGGGGCATCCTGGCTGGGCTGCAGCGGAGGTTCCAGACGCGGGTGTATCGGCTCGATAGCGGGATTGCTCGGGTTGCGAAGGTGGGGGAGATGCAGCCAACAGCGGCGGCGACGCATATCAACGACGGGCTGAAGCAGTTGGCAGCGGAGACCGCGGACCTTCCTGTGGGCGCGGTGGTGTTGCTGAGCGATGGTGGCGAGAACAGCGGTGGTGTCGATCTGGATACGATCAGCGCACTACGGAACCGGCGGTTGCCGGTGCATACGGTGGGCTTCGGGAAGCCGCAGGCCAGTCACGATGTGGAGATGGATGATGTGAGCGTGGCGGCGCGGGCGATGGCGGATTCGCGGATGAAGGCGACGGTCAACTTTCATCAGCGAGGTTATGCGGGGGGCAAGACAACGTTGGCGGTAAGGGATGGGGACAAGATCCTGGCATCGAAGGACGTGACGCTGGACGCGGACGGGACGATTCAGACGGAGACGGTGTTCTTCAACGCGGGGACCGCTGGGGTGAAGCGCGTGCAGTTTTCGCTGGCGCCGCTGGGTGGCGAAGAGAATGTTGCGAACAATGCGACGGCGCGGCTGGTGAGTGTGAGCGGAGACCGGCGGCGGATTCTGTATGTGGAGGGGGAACCCAGGTGGGAGTACAAATTTATCCGGCGCGCGGCGGAGGACGACCACGGGATGCAAGTGGTGTCGATGCTGCGGACGACGGAGAACAAGATCTATCGGCAGGGGATCAGCGATCCGAAGGAGCTGGCGGATGGATTTCCCGTGAAGGCGGAGGATCTGTTTGCGTACGACGGAATCATCATAGGGTCGGTGGAAGCGGGGTACTTTACGCCGAGGCAACAGGAGCTGCTGCGTGAGTTTGTGGACAAGCGCGGTGGCGGCTTGCTATTTCTTGGCGGCCGGTTTGCGCTGGCCGATGGCGGGTGGGGCGCGTCGAGTGTGTCGGAACTGGTTCCGACGTTTCTGCCGAATGGAAAGAATACATTCCATCGCGATCCGGCGACGGCGCAGCTTACCAATGCGGGCGCGGAGAGCGCGGTGACGCGGTTGGTGGACGATCCGGCGAAAAATGTGGAGCGGTGGAAGAAGCTGCCCTACATGATGGATTATCAGGATGCGGGAACTCCGAAGCCCGGAGCGACTGTGTTGGCGGAGATGAACGCTGGACGGGGCAGGTTGCCGCTGCTGGTGACACAGAACTATGGACGGGGGCGGACTGCGGTGATGGCGACGTCGGGGACGTGGCGATGGCAGATGAGCCAGGCGCTGGGTGATCCGACGCATGATCTGTTCTGGCAGCAGTTGCTGCGTTGGGTGGCGGCGGACTCGCCGGGGCGAGTGGTGGCTTCGATGCCGGTGCAGCGGCTGATGGATGACGGACACGTGCGACTGACGGCGATGGTGCGGGACAAGGAGTACACGCCTGCTCCCGATGCGCGTGTGGTGGCGCATATGACGGGGCCTGATGGCGCCCCGGCGTTGGTGGATATGAGGCCGGTGCCGAACAATGCGGGATCGTTTCAGGCGGAGTGGACCGCGGAGAAGCCTGGGTCATACGTGGCGGAGGTGACGGCGGCGCGGGGCAATGACGAGTTGGGGCGCGATGTGCTGACCTTCGAGCGGACGGATGGCGTGGCGGAAAATTTTCACACGGAGCAGAACCGCGAACTGCTGGAGAAGCTGTCGTCGCAGACGGGCGGGCGGTATTGGAAGGCGGAGGAGTTGGGACGGCTGCCTAGTGAGATTTCTTACTCTGAGGCGGGAATCTCGGTGCGCGATACGAAGGAGCTGTGGAACATGCCCATTGTGTTTCTGCTGCTGCTGGGGTTGATGGCCGGGGAGTGGCTGTTGCGCCGCAAGTGGGGTGTGATATGAGACTCGCGCTTGGAGTATGCGGGTTGCTGATGACGGCGCTGCCGGCGCAGGCAAGCGCCTACTACGTGACGGTCGCGGGGCTTGGCGGCGAGCCGGACTATGAGCAAAGATTTACGGCGACTGCGAAGGATTTGGATAAAGTATTCAGGGCATCGAGCGGAGCGCATGTTTACACCTTGATGGGAAGCCAGGCGACACGGGCGCGGTTGACCGAGACGATGGCCTCGGTCGCTCGTGAGGCCAAGGCGGAGGACGATTTGGTGCTGACGCTGATTGGGCACGGGTCGTTTGATGGCGTGGAGTACAAGTTCAATCTGGTGGGGCCGGATGTGTCGGCGGCGGAGCTGGCGGCGATGTGCGACCGGGTGCCGGCGCGGCGTCAGCTCATCGTGAATACGACGAGTGCGAGCGGAGGTTCGGTGGCTGCGTTGGAGCGGTCAGGCCGGGGCGTTATTGCAGCGACGAAGACCGGCACGGAAAAGAATGCGACCGTGTTTGCGCGGTATTGGGTGGAGGCCTTGGAGGACCCGACGGCAGATGTGGACAAGAGCGAGTCCATCAGCGCGATGGAGGCGTTCCAGTATGCTGACCGCAAGACGGCGGCGTTTTACGAGTCGCAAAAGCGGCTGGCCACCGAGCATGCGGTATTTGAAGACACAGGCCACGGCGAAGCAGTGCGCGGGGGTGCGGCGCAGGGCAGAGAAGGGGCTTTGCTGTCGAGCATGACGGTGGTGCGCATCGGGGCTAGTCAGGCGGCGATGAATGATCCAGCCAAGCGCGATCTGCTGGCGAAGAAGGAGGAGCTCGAACAGAAGATCGATGCGCTGAAGTACCAGAAGGCGGCGATGGATCCGGGTGACTACAAAAAGCAGTTGACGGATGCATTGTTGCAACTGGCGACGGTGCAGGGAGAGTTGGAAAAATGATCTCGTTGGGCAGACGCGTTGCTGTGTTGCTGCTGGCTTTCACCGGCACGGGATGGTGCTGGGGCGCGCCTGCTTCGGCTACGCCGGAGAGTTGCGGTGCGCTGCGTAAGCATGGGCAACATGCTGAGGCGACCGCGTGCTACGAGACCTTGAGCCGGAGCGGTGATGCCTATCAACGCGCTGAAGGCTTCTGGGGATTAGAGCAGTATGACCAGGCGAACGAGGCGTTCCGCATAGCGGTCGCGCAGCCGAGGAGCAAGGCGATCTATCGCGTGCGTTGGGGACTGTTGCTGCATGAGCGTTTCAACAACAAGGAAGCCGTCGATCTGTTCAACGAGGCGCTACAGCAGGAGCCGACGAATGCGCAGGCATATCTGGGGCTTGCGCTGATGGGTGCGGAGGAGTTCGGCAGCAGATCCGGTGAGTATGCGGCAAAGGCGTTGGCGCTGGATCCGAAGCTTGTAGAGGCGCATGAGCTGATGGCGAACCTGGCGCTCGAAAACGCAGACACGAAAGAGGCAGTAGCTGAGGCGGACAAGGCGATTGCGCTGTCGAACGAGGCGCTGGAGGCGATGGCAGTAAGGGCTGCGGTTGAAGTGCTGGCCGACAAGCCTCCCGACGCATGGTTTGCGAAGATACGCGCGGTGAATCCTTCGTATGGCGAAGGGTATGCCTTGGTTGGCTATCACCTGGTGTTGCACATGCGCTATGAAGACGGGGTCACCTACTATCGCAAGGCGATCGAGGCCGATCCGAAGTTGTGGGCGGCGCGGTCGCAGTTGGGCATCAATCTGATGAGGCTCGGTCAAGAGGAAGAGCCGCTGCAGCAGTTGGAGATGAGCTACAGCAACGGCCAGCGCGATGCCGCGACGGTAAACAGCCTGCGCCTTCTCGATAGTTACAAGAACTTCGTCACCTTTCGCGACGACACGACGATTCTGAAGCTGCGCAAGAGCGAAGCGGAGTTGCTGCGACCGTACTTCGAGACTGAGCTGCACAAGATTATGGCGACGTATGAGAAGAAGTACAAGATGAAGCTGCCGGGACCGGTGCAGGTGGAGGTGTATCCCGACCACGAAGACTTTGCGGTGCGAACGATGGGGATGCCGGGGCTGGGCGCGCTGGGGGTGACCTTCGGTACGGTGGTTGCGATGGACAGTCCTTCGGGCCGCAAGCCTGGGGACTTCAACTGGGGCAGCACGCTATGGCATGAGATGAGCCACGTATACATTCTGTCGGCGACGAACCATCGCGTGCCGCGGTGGTTTACCGAGGGGCTGGCAGTGCATGAGGAAGGCGAGGCGTCTCCGGAGTGGGGTTACCGGCTGATGCCGGAGATACTGCTGGCGATACGCGACAAGAAGCTGCTGCCGGTGGCAGAGATGGACAGAGGATTTATCTTTCCGGAGTATCCAGCGCAGGTGCTCGTCTCTTACTACCAGGCGGGGAGCATCTGCGACTACATCAAGCAGCGGTGGGGCGACGACAAGCTGCTGGAGATGGCGCACTCATTCGCGGAATCGAAGACGACGCCTGAGGTCATTCAAAAAGATCTGCAGATGCCGCCGGAGGAGTTCGACAATCAGTACGCGGCGTGGCTCGATAAACGTGTAGGACAGACAGCGGCGCACTTTGATACGTGGACAAAGGGGCTGAAGAACCTGGCCGGCATGGCCAAAGAGAACCAGAACGATGCCGTGGTGAAGGCGGCGCCGGAGGTGTTGCAGCTGTATCCAGAGTATGTGGGCGATGCCAATGCGTACGAGTTTCTCGCCGCGGCGCAGTTGGCGAAGGGAGACAAACAGGGCGCGGCAGCTACATTGACGGCGTACGAGAAGATGGGCGGGGAGAGCCCGGAGACACTGACGAAGCTGGCATCGCTCGAAGAAGAATTGGGTCAGGGAAAAGAGGCCGCGGCAACGCTGGACCGAATTAACTACATCTACCCGGAGACGGAAGGTCTGCACCGTCACCTCGGTCAGTTGTGGTTTGCACAGGGCAACTATTCAGGTGCGGTGCGTGAGTATACGGCGGTGTTGGCGTTGAAGCCGCTGGACAAGGCGTCGGCGGAGTTCGAATTGGCGCAGGCTTATTTCGCGGCGGGAGAGAAGGACAAGGCAGAGGAGAGTGTGTTGCTCGCGTTGGAGACGGCTCCGGGATTTCGACCGGCACAGAAGTTGCTGTTGCAGATTAAGTCAGCAGAGACAAACAAACCTGATAAAGAGAACTAATTTTCAAAAACACAAATAGCGAGAGAGGGATGCCAATCGATGGAAACCACAGTTGAACTGAACACAGACGCAGCCCAACTGCAACAGCGCATTGAGCGTTTTCAGGCAGTGCGCGATGGCATCCTTGCCCAGGTGCGACAGGTGATCGTCGGACAGGATGAGGTGCTCGACCAGATACTGATCGCACTGTTTGTCGGGGGTCACTGTCTCATCACGGGAATGCCGGGGACAGCGAAGACGCTGATGGTGCGCACCATTGCGGAGACGCTGGGACTGACTTTCCGGCGCATCCAGTTCACGCCTGATCTGATGCCGTCCGACATTACCGGGACGGACATCATTGAAGAAGACATTACGACGGGACACAGGAAGTGGACGTTTGTCGAGGGGCCTATCTTCGGCAATGTGGTTCTGGCGGACGAGATTAATCGGACTCCGCCGAAGACGCAGGCGGCGATGCTGGAGGCGATGCAGGAGGGATCGTGCACAGTGCGTGGGCATGTCTACAAGCTGCCGTCGCCGTTCTTCGTGCTGGCGACGCAGAACCCTATTGAACTGGAGGGAACGTATCCGCTGCCGGAGGCGCAACTGGATCGCTTCTTGTTTAACACGCTGCTGGATTATCTGAGCGCAAGTGATGAGTTGAAGGTGGTCGATCTGACGACTGCGACCAAGATTGTGAAGGTAAGTGCGGTAACCAGCGCGGACGAGTTGCTCGAGTTCCAGCAGTTGGTGCGAATGGTCCCTATCGCCGAATCGCTGGCGCGATATGTTGTGAGCCTCGTTCGGGCGACGCGGCACAAGAGCGAGAACGCGCCGGATTTTGTGAAGAAATATGTCAACTATGGCGGGAGTATACGTGCGGCGCAGTTCATTGTGCTGGCGGCAAAGGCAAGGGCGCTCTCGCGGCGACGCTACCACGTGACCTACGACGACATCACGGCGCTGGCGATTCCTGTGCTGCGGCATCGCATTCTGCTGAACTTTCATGCCGAGTCGGAACGCATTGATTCGGATGAGATCCTGCACCGGCTACTTGCGCATATGCCGCCGCCGAAGGAGGTCTGAGGTGCAACGCTTTCTCGATCCCGCGGTGCTGGCTGGCATCTCCGGTCTGGACCTTATTGCGAAGACGGTGGTGGACGGCTTCGTCGCGGGGCTGCATCGTTCGCCGGACTTCGGCTTCAGCCAGGAGTTCGCGGAGTATCGCGCCTACACGCCCGGCGACGATCTGCGGCACGTCGATTGGAATCTGTTCGCGCGAACGGAGCGTTGCTATCTGAAGCGGTATCGGGGTGAGACGAATAGCCAGTTGACGATTCTGCTAGATGCCAGCAACTCGATGAACTATGGCTCGCATGCCGTGTCGAAGATGGACTATGCGCGGTACGCGGCAGCGTCGCTGTTCTATCTGGCGATTCACAATCAGCGCGATCCCGCGGGACTGATCGTGTTTGACGATGAGGTGCGGAACTACATTCGGCCTTCGACGCGGCAGGGACAGTTGCACCGGCTGTTGGCGGGGCTGGAGCAGGCGGAGCCGCGGGCGCGCACGAACTTTATGAAGCCGCTGGCGCACTTTCAGGAGTTCCTGCGCAGGCGTGGGGTGGTGCTGGTGATCTCGGATTTCTATGAGTCGCCAGAGGTGATCGTGAAGACGATTGAACCGCTGCGCTTTCATGGAAGTGATGTGGTGTTGTTTCATGTGCTGGACCCCAAGGAGATTCGGCCGGAGCTGCGTGGGCCTTCGATTCTTGTGGACATGGAGACGGAGCAGCGGCTGGAGGTAATTCCTGAGTATGTGAAAAGCGAGTATCGCAGGAAGATGGATGGGCACCTGCAACAGATGCAAGAGCGGACGCGAGCCGCGGGGCTGGACTATCACTTGCTGGTCACGGACAAGCCGCTGGACGCGGCGTTGAGCGAGTATCTATTCCTGCGTCCGGGAGGGAGATGATGGGATTTCTCGCTCCATGGTTTCTGGCGGGACTGGCGGCGGTGGGGCTGCCGGTGTACATCCATCTGCTGAGGCGACAGACGACGACGCCGAGGCCGGTGAGCTCGCTGATGTTCTTTGAGCGGGGGACGCAGAGCTCGACGCGGCACCGGAGGCTGCGCTATCTGCTGCTGTTTGCGTTGCGGGCGCTACTGATGTTGTTATTGGCGCTGGCGTTTGCCAATCCGTTTCTGCGAAGATCATCGGCGGCTGCGAGCGACAGGTTGCTGCTGGTCGCGGTCGATAATTCGTTCAGCATGCGTGCGGGGACGCGCCTGGCGGATGCGAAGCGCGAGGCGCTGGAGGTGTTGGCGACGCGGAAGCCTTCGCAGCCTGCGCAGGTGACGGTGCTGGGAGGGGAACTCCAGGTGTTGACTCAGCCAATAAAAGATGCGGGGGCATTGAGAACGGCTGTGGAGAGTATCCAGCCGGGCGATTCGCACGGGAACTTCGGCGAGCTGGGGCGCGGGATGCGGGCGTTGGTGGAGACAGTGCACACGCCGATCGAGCTGCATCTGTTCAGCGATATGCAGGTCTCGAATATGCCGACGAACTTTGCCGACATGGTGATGCCGGGCAATGTTTCTCTGGTGCTGCATCCGGTGGCAAAGGCAACGGTGCCGAACTGGACAGTGGAGAGCGTGGAAGCGCCCGGCCAGCTGGTGGATCCGAAGAAGGCACGAGTCCTGGCGGTGATTGCAGGCCATCAGACCCCGGTAGCCACGCGAACAGTTTCGCTGGTGATCAACGGTGCAGTGGTTGCCACTAAGAAAGTAGAGGTGCCGGCGGACGGACGAGCGACAGTTGTGTTCGAGTCGCTCGATGTGCCGTATGGGGCGAGCCGGTGCGAGATAAGGATCGATGCGGCAGATGGGTTTCCGGCCGATGACGCGAGCAGCTTTGCGGTGAAGCGGGCCGATCCGGAGCGGGTGCTGTTTGTGCATCAGGCCGGTGACCCGCGGTCGCCACTCTACTTTGGAGCGGCGCTGGCCGCGGCGGCGCAGGCATCGTTCGTGCTGCAGCCAATCAATGTGGAGCAGGCGGCAGATGTAGACCCGACGAAGTATGCGTTCGTCGTGCTGTCAGACGTCCCGTCGATCCCATCGATCCTCGAAAACAGCCTATTGCGCGATGTTCAGAACGGCGGCAGCGTCTTGATCGCCGCAGGTACATCCGAAGCCCATCGCCAGCGGATCCCGATATTTGGGGAGAGCGTCACAGACGCACACTTTTATTCGCGGGTGGGTGGCTTCTCGACCGTCGGGCAGGTGGACGCCGCGCACCCTGCGATGAAGGACTCGGCTGGATGGGCAGACGCGAAGTTCTTTTATGCCTCAGTGGTCGACCCTGGGCGCTCGCGGATCGTCGCGCGGCTGGCCGACGGAACCCCGTTGCTGCTCGACAAGCAGATCGGCCAAGGCCATGTGCTGCTGTTTGCTTCGGGATTCGAAAATGTGACGAATGACCTGCCGCTGCATCCAGCGTTTGTTCCTTTCGTCGACCATGCCGCGCGGTATCTCTCCGGCGAAGAGGGGCTAAGTGGAGCCCGAACAGTAGATTCGTTCGTGCAGTTGCGAAGCACGACGAGCGAAGCCGCCGCTAGAAGCCAGGGGACAACGGTCGAAATCATTGGGCCGGATGGCAAGCGGCCGTTGTCGCTACAGGAGGAAGCGACGGTTCAGTCATTCCGACTGACCCACGCCGGTTTCTACCAGATGCGGTTTGCTAATGGACGCGACGCACTCATCGCGGTGAATCCGGATCGCCGGGAGTCGGGGTTGGATCTGATGCCCGACGACGTTCTGAAGCTCTGGAGCGGGAACGGAAGCCCTGGCGTAAGTGCTACCCAAACCGCAGGCACAGCGGTCGAACAGAAAAACAGCGCGTACAGCCTTTGGTGGTGGTTTATGCTTCTTATATTGATCGCGGCGGTGGCCGAGTCCCTGGTTGCCAGCCGCCATCTGGGCACGCAGCGGGAGGAAGTATGAGCCGGCGAGAGCAGCTCAACCTCTACATCGGGCAGGTGCAGCAGCGGTTGCGCCTTGATGCCGGACTGCGGGGTGCTGCTGTAGTCGCCGCGGTCGCGCTCGTGACGACAGTTCTGCTCACCCTGATTCTGAATGCATTTGCGTTTCCTGAACATAGCCTGACGCCCGCGCGGCTGGTGTTGCTTGCGGCGGTGATCGCGGCGGCAGGATTTGGGCTGGCGTTGCCGTGGCTGCGGCTGAATCGGCGGCGGTCGATTCACCACGCGGAAGCGGCGTTTCCCGAGCTCGATCAGCGACTGGTCACGTTCTCGGAAAGAGAGCACGCAGGAGACCCGTTCATCGAACTACTGGCTGCGGACACGCTCGCCGTGGCGGGAGACGCGCCTCCCGCACGGCTCGCACCCCAGCGCCGGTTGCTCGTGCTCATGGGAATAGGAGTCGCCTGCGTAGGCGTCCTCGCGTGGATGGTCTTCGCGGGGCCGGGTTATCTCGGCTATGGCGCGTCGCTGCTCTGGACCGGGCCGAAGCCCAACGTCGCTCCACTGTATGAAATACGCGTGACGCCGGGGGACGCAGCAGTGCGGCGCAATAGCGATCAGTTGGTCACCGCGCAGGTCGTAGGTCTGGAGACGAACAAGGTCAACCTCTACGCGCGCTATCAGAGCACATCGAAGTGGGAGCCGGTTGCGATGCAGCCGCAGGAGGGCCATGAGGGATTTCAGTTCATGTTCGCGGGGCTGCCGGAGAGTGTCGAGTATTACGTTGAAGCAGGACCCGTCCGTTCGAAGCACTTCAACTTCCGCGTTGTGGACCTCCCGGCGGTAAAGCAGATTCAGGTGACCTATCACTATCCGAAGTGGACCGGCTTGCAGCAGGTCTCGGAGGAGCATAGCGGCGACCTGCGCGCCCTGGAAGGCACAGATGCGGAGCTGACCGTACAGATGGACGCGCCGTTGAAGGATGGCGTGCTGGTCATGGACAACGGTCAACTGCTGCACCTCACAGGAGGCGAGGGCAACCGGTACCACGGCACCATCCGCATGGACAAAGACGGCGCGTACCACGTAGCCGCGATGGACCAGGGACAGCAGGTGAGGCTGTCGGAGGACTATTTCATCTCGACCAGCAAGGCGAACCCGCCGGAGATTGCGATCGACCGGCCTGGGCAGGACTACCGCGCCAGCCCAATCGAAGAGGTGACGATCGGGGTCAATGCGGGAGCGGAGTTTGGGCTGCACCAGATGAGCCTGCACTACTCGGTGAATGGCGGCCCGGAGCAGACAGTGAACCTGCTGAAGGAGCCGGGTGCGAAGAGTTCGAAGGGGACGACGACGCTTAGTCTTGAAGATTTCAAGCTTGTGCCGGGAGATGTAGTGAGCCTCTATGCCACGGCGAAGGACGCGCATGCGGAGTCGCGCACCGACATCAGCTTCATCCAGACAGATCCGTTTGAACGGGAGTTCTCGCAGTCCCAACAGATGGGAGGCGGTGGTGGTGGCGGTGGCCAGGGGCAGGGAAATCAGACCGACATCTCGCGCCGCGAAAAGGAGCTGATTGCAGCCACTTGGAAGCAGCAGAATGACAAGTCGTCCACGCCGCAGCAGGCGGCGGATGTGGGCAAGGTGCTCTCCGAGGCGCAGGTGAAGCTGCGGGAGCAGGCGCTCGCGCTCTCCGGCAGAATGCAGAGCAGAGACCTCGCCGCGGCGAATGAGGAGTTCAACAGCTTCGAGAAGGACATGCAGGCCGCCGCAGCGGCCATGATGCCTTCGGCGGAGAAGCTGAAACAGCTCGCATGGCGCGATGCGATGCCGAACGAGCAAAGGGCGCTGCAGGCGCTGTTGCGAGCGGAGGCAACATTCCGCCAGATCCAGGTGGCGTTTGGGCAGCGAGGTGGCGGCGGTGGTGGAGGCGGAGGAGGAGCAGGACGCGATCTCGCGAGCCTGTTCGACCTGGAGCTCGACACCGAAAAGAACCAGTACGAGACCGCGCAAACCGGTTCGCCCGCAGAGGAGCAGGCGAAGAAGGTAGACGAGGCTCTGCAGAAGCTCGATGCGCTGGCGAAACGTCAGGAGGAGTTGGCGCAGCAACAGCAGAACAAGGCTCAGGCCTTCGAGCAGCGGTGGCAGCAGGAGATGCTGCGCCGCGAGGCAGAGCAGTTGCAGCGTGAGTTGGAGCAGATGCAGGGGCAACAGGGCCAACAAGGCGGACAACAGAGTGCTAACGGGGCTTCGGGACAGGGTGGTGCATCCGGACAAGCGAAGGCACGCCAGTCACAACAGGCGCAAAATGGATCTCAGAGCCGATCGCAAAATGGCGCAGATTCAAAGGACGGAAACACAGACCCCCGTGTGCAACAAGCGCTGAACCGCTTGCGTGCGGCCAATGAGGAGATGCGTCGCGCGGGTGGTCAGCCGCAGGCAGGGCAACAGAGTCCTGAGCAGGCTCGCCGTGCGGCAGAGCAACTTCGCGAAGCGACGAACCTGTTGGGCGGAGCGCAGAAGCAGCAGGCCTCCGGCAAGCTGGATTCGTTATCACGTGAGGCTGGGCGGCTTACAAAAGAGGAGAGCGCGCAGGCCGATCGCATTCACTCGCTTGCCGGTCAGCAGGACGAGAATAATGAGCCGACTCCCGCGCAGATGGCCGCGCGCGCACAGGAGCGGAACAAACTTGCCCAGGACCGGCAGCAGCTCTCTGACGATCTATCACATCTGGAAAAAGGGCTGCGCGATACAGCGCGTCAGCTTGCGCCCAATCAGCCGGATACTTCGTCGAAGCTGCGCGATGCGCTCAGCGATATGGACCAGTCGGACCTTGGCAATCGCGTGCAGCGAACCGCGGACTGGCTGCGCAGAGGAATCAACCCGAACTCCAACGGAACGGAGAGCGAGATCGCCTCGGGCCTGAAGAAGTTGAACGACCAGGTGCGGCAAGCGCAGCAGGGAATGGGCTCGGAGCAAAGCGGACAGAGCAAGTCCGGGCAGGGTACGCAGACAGCCGCGTTGGACCGCGTGGAACGGTTGCGCAGCGAGCTACAAAGCCTGTCGTCGGGACGGCAACAGAATGGCCAGCGTTCAGGGCAGGGAACACAACAGGGAACGCAACAAGGACAGGGCGGTCAGCAACAGGGGCAGCGCGGTCAGCCAGGACAACAGGGCCAGCAAGGTCAGCAGGGTCAGGCAGGAGCGCGTGGCCAAGCGCAAGATGGGCAACAAAGCGGCGGGTCCGAAGCTGGAGGTCAGCAATCTAACGGACAGGGTAGCCAGCAAAGTGGAGGAGCGCAGGCTGGAGGCCAGCAGGCAAATGGGCAGGGCTGGCGTCAAGGTGGACAACGGGGGGTTAGAGGCGGCGATCGGCAGCAGATTGACAGTGGAGACATAGGGAACAGCAACCCGCAAGGTGGCGGAGGTCCTGTCATTAACTACAACGTGAACACGGGGAACAATAAATTCGATCAGACCCGGCAACGTGCGAACGCTCCCGATAACACTCTCAATCCGGCGGATACCGAGAGGATTATCCGTCAGGGAATGCAGGAGTTGAACCAGCTCCGCCAGTCGGCGAAGAACGATCCGGCGGCGCTACGTGAGATTCAGGATCTGGTGAAGGAGATGCAGCAGCTTGACCCCAGCCGTTTTCCCGGCAATCCAGAGATGGTGGAGCAGCTGCACACGCAGGTCCTGAACGACGTCGACAAATTGGAGCTGCAGATACGCCGAAATGCCGATGATCCGCAGACCGGACAGGTACGCACCAGCAAAGCCCCAACCGTCCCGCCGGGCTATCAGGACGCAGTGGCGGAGTACTTTCGGCAGCTTGGTAAAGGGAAGTAGGCCTCGGATTGGAACTGACTCCCGACGATTGTTTCCCCAAGAGGAAGACCGGGGTGTATCGACCTCTTGCGTCGATGTTGCGGTCGCAGGGTTGGGAAAAGTATGGTTTCCTCGGACCGGCCGTGGACAATCATTTCGATGGGGTGGTAAATCTGTCGGTTATTCGCACACATTGAAAAATGCAGTGAAACGTCTGTAGATCAAACAACACTATCTGGTTGTAGCGAACGCTGTCTTTGCAGAGTTGTACGAGCGGCGGGTTCACTGGTCTGAACGGGAGTCAGGCCAGTGACTCTCAATCGCTACGCTTCTGTGCTTACCCGACCTCGGCCGGTATGGCAGATGGTGGGCTGAGGTATCTTGGTTTGGTTCTCTAGGCCCGGCGTCCTGAGCGCCGGGTCTTTCATTCCTAGCTGGGGAACGCCAGCTGCACCTATTTCGATGGGCTATGGAGATACGTTCTACGCTCCGGAATAAAGTTGGAACGCAGCCCAGTACAGCGGCTTTCGGAAGACACCGTCGGAGTGGATCATGGCGAGCTTCGCAGACCGGAGCGCGGCGTCCGGCTGGCTGCCTTTGGCGAGTTCGCCGTAAAGATGATCCATCAGCAACGGTGTCGAGACGTCGCTGACCTCCCACATGGCTCCGATGACATGGTGCGAGCCGGCGCGAAGAAATGCCCAGGCCAGCCCTACCAGTCCCTCGCCCGAGTAGTTCCGCACGCCGGAGCCGTTACAGGCCGATACGGTTACCAGGTCGGCGTTGAGGTTCTGTTTGAGGATGTCCCGCGCGTAGAGTTTGTAGACGGTGGCGTCGTCGCGGTTTCGCGAGAGTATTACGGCCGAATCGAGAGGGATGGTCATGTTGGCCGTGCCATGGGCGACAAAGTGGATGTAGGAAAACTGGCCCGCATTGCTGAGCCGATACGCCTCCGGGGACGCCTGTGCGCCTGTGACGACCATGCGGCGATCGGAGGAAAAATGGCTTGCGACATCCTTGATCTCGGTGGAGGCGTTGGGGAGTTCGGTATATTCGTCTTTCCGGTATGCAGGATCGCCCATGACAAGAATGTGCTTGTCCGTAAATCGTGTATCTTTGACTGCTTTCACGGAGAGAAGCTGCAGCGACTTTGCATTGGTGATGGTGACGTCTTCGATCCAGTAGTGTGAGCCGCCTCCGGGGATCTGCAGCGTCTCGAAGTTGAGTCCGCTGAGTGCGTCGTCGCCAACGATGAAGACTCTGCCGCCTTTTTTTATCAGACCTTCCGCCGGCTTGACGAGCTCGTTATAGAGACTCTGCCCGGGAGCGGCGGGCTGCGACAGCAGATCCTTTGATGCGAGAATCGCTTTGGTGTGGAGCTGAATCAGCGGAACGATCGTCTCGCTTCCGGATAGCTGGTAGAACTGTTGTCGCGCCGGAGTGACGACCCAGAGATAGGAGCTCTTCGGCCGCAAGGAATAGACCAGAATCGTAGCCTGTAGCCGAGCGGCAATGGCCCGCGCATTCAACCCCGGCGCTCTTTGAAGACCTGAACTCTCACCGTTCGCAGCAGAGAGCCCCAGCCCATCCGCAAGGGCCTCCGCCCGGCTCGCGTCTACGACAGTCAACGCCTCATCGGGCCTGTGCTGATGGACGAGAAATTCGGTGTAATCGGCATAGATATCGTTGGCATTCTCAAGAAACGGAAGCGTCGATTCGACATTCTTCAGTGACGACCTCTGTCGCCGAAAGGTCTCGATGGAGCGCTGAAACCACCGGCCCGCATCATCCGGCCGGCCATCCTCCATATAAAGGTGAGCCAGAGTGCTCTCTGCCTCCCAGCGCATGGAGGGAACATTGGCTGCATGCTCGTGGAGGTCGAGAAGTGTCTTTATTGCGGTCTGCTTATCTCCTCTTTTGTCGAAAAGGAGAGCTTCCAGCAACATAAGCCTGAGCCCGGCCCTGTCATACTTTTTTAACCCCACGATGCTGTTTGCTTCCCGTATGTGGGCCGCTGCCGCATCTGGTTGATTTAACCGCAGCAGGAGAGACCCAAGATACACATGCGCATCCTCGACCATCTCTTGATGCTGAATCGATTGAGCAAGACCAAGAGCTTGTTCGTAAAGCGAACGGACGGCCTCAAGGTCTCCCAGACGGTACTCACTTAATCCAGCGCTATGCAGCAACGCAACCTGATCGATCACGGAACCCAGCTCAGACGCCTGCTTCCCAGCTTCTTTTGAATTGATGAGAGATCGCTGGAAATCGCCAGTCCTGTAATAGACCCAGCCAACGTTCCCCACGGCTTTTTCCAGCGCAAGTTTTGCACCGATAGAACGCGCCAACGTCGACGCATCGCCAAATCGTACAAGAGCATCTTCGTAGTGCTCCTCCTGCAGTGCGACGACACCCAGATTCATCAGCGTCTGCGTCTGGAGAAACTTGTCACCACTTAGACGGGCACCTGCGAGGCCATTCGTAAACGCGCGTTCTGCATCGTCGAGCTTTCCTTCATTGATATCAATAATTCCTCGCGCATTGGAAACTTCTGCGTGGAGGGCACCCTCAGGGCACTGACGCTCCGCCTCCAGTACGGTCTCCTCCGCATCGTCAAAATTGCCGAGCCACGCTTCCGCGATGGAGCGAAAGATATTTCGTCTCACCTCTGATTCGATGGTGGAGTGAGCAGGAAGCGGTTGCTGAAGAAGAGCCAAGGAATCGCGGCTCTTGCCCTGGTAGATGAGCACCTTGGCTAACTCGAGGCGAAACGTAGCCGCCCAGTCCGGGCGGCTCGACTCGAAGTGTCGATATGCTTCCTCCGAATGCTGATTCGCTTTGGAAAGCTCCCCCGAGAGAAACTCTTGCTCTATGCCGGCATACACCGCTTCCGGGGTTCTGTGCGGCTCGCGCTTGCATCCGATGGATACCAGAACAACGATGCTTCCGATCGCTATGGCATGGTGAGGCCATTTGTAAACGACGATGCCACGCTTATATTGCCTTCGGCGAGGCATCCCATCTCGATCCTCATCATGGTAAGCCGGTAGGAACTTGGAGCGACGATGAGTTCGCCAAAGAAGATATTTCCGAATCCAGGAACATGCAGGAGGTGGCCGAAGGCTGTTCCAGGCTTCGCTCCCTGCAGCTCGTTCACCAGGGAGCAAAGGACGCAGCCCTTTTTCTTGCGCCCTTCCGGTGACTTTACCCAACCATGCCGCGCTGCGAGCCATTCTGGAGCGCCTTTCGCTTCAGTGATTCTTTTACTCTGTGAGGTTACCTTACTGATAAAGCCTTTCTCTTCCGAAAGCGGCCCGTCAGGAAATTCACCCTTCGCCTGTGACGTGAGCAGATCGATATCGAGAATCGGATCGATGCTGACGCCGGCAACGCGCAGGTTCACAAACTTCGAACCCACAATGGAGATCTTCGGGTGACCGCCCTCGTGGGGATACTCTACGTGAAGCTTCGATACTATCCGGTCGGCGGTTACAACCTCAAGCACGTTCAGGTTTTCAACCACGGAGCTAACGAGCGTCGTCCACGCGCCGGTCGTCTTATTCACAACGCCGGTTGTGTGCGAGTAAGCCGGCCCGGACGTAACGGTAACAGAATTGTCCAGTTTGTATGACTCGATCCGCGATTCGGCGTGCCCGCCCGCCTGCGCCAGCGATGTCGATGCCTGGGTGTGAATAATATTCTCGAAGGGGTGAGTAATGTGGCCGCCCAAAGGGCTGGCGTCCGCATGATAGTGGAACGTTCTCTTTGTACTAGCTTCCATTTGCTGCTCCTGGGTTAAGTAGTTAGGCTACTTAAGTTACTAGAGTTAGTTACTTTTAACTTTCAAGTGGAACCTATAGCTGGCAAGGTCTACCAGCCTACCATTGGAAGTATCACTAATCGGCAAACCCTGAACAAGAAAAGTATTCAGCCCTTCTTTTGTCTTGCCCGTCGGAATATTGATCAGGAGAGCGTCACGGGCTTGCTCGGGCGTTACGGTGGTTTGCCAGAGAAGAGAGCCATCGGGGGCGTGCAACGAGCAGAGATAGCTTGAAAAACCGGCGGTCGCGGGGACGTCGAGGGAGATGACGAAGGAACCGTGTTCGGGTGCGACAATCTCGGGGATGGAGTCGCCGCGGGCGCCGGCATTGGCGAGGACGAAGGGATTCAGCACGGAGGGAGCCTGCACCTGAGCGAGTTCCTGTCTCATGCGGGGTTGCTGAACGAACGTCTGAAAACAGAGGGCGAGCAGGCAGGCGGCTAACGCCGGACCCAGAGTCCACGGACTGGTGAGCCAGGAGGTCCACGCTGGCGCGCGCTTCGAGATTGGTGCAACGATTCGGCGGGGTGGGTTTAGCTCAGTTCGAGCGGCGTCGATGAAGGTTGCGCCGGCTTTTACATCCGCTGTGCATTCCGGACACTCAAAGAGATGTTCCTCGAAGCTGTCCAGAGACGCACCGCTGAGTTCTCCTAGCAGATACCGTTCCACGGCCATTTCCTGGAGTGCTTCCTGATGAGTCATTCGATAAATCCTCAACTCCTAGATAGTGCGCGGCGGGTGATGAACGTTACATTTGTTTGCGTGATCTTTCAGCCTGCCCGGTCAAGCGGCAGTTAATGGTACGCTTTGACGCCGACGCGCTTGGAATATATTGCGCGGAATGATCCCTTTGCGCGGTGGAGGAGCACCCGGAGATAGTCCCGGTCGATTCCCAGCTCCGCACATACCTCGTCCTTGTCCCGCTCTTCGAGAAAAACTGCCCGCAAGAGGCCTCGGTCCCGCTCGCTGAGGCCGTCGAGAACGTGGCGGACGAGATTGCGAGTGTCCTCTGCAATGGCCATGGTCAAGGCGTTGGGCCTGGTCTCGACAAGCCGCGCCGCGGTCTCGTCTTCCAGGATTTCGACTCGGCCGGAGGCGCGGTACTGCTCCATCAACACGTTGTTGCAGATCGAGTTCACGAGCGGACCGAGCCGTTCGGCGTGGCGAAGGCCGCCGTCGCTTCGTATGAGCGAAAGCGTGCGCGAGAATGTCTCCTGCTTCACGTCCTCAATCTGCTCTGGCCTGCGCAGCCGCGAACGCAGTTTCAACAGGATGAGTTCGCTGAAATAGGTAGTGAAGTGCTGCTCAGTTGGTGCGTCTCCTGCGCGCAGCTTGCTCACATAGGAGGCATCAAATGCGACGAAATTCACTGAACATCCTCCGGGGCCTGTGCTCAAAAGTTTACATGGCAAACGGCTCTAGACTGCGCCATGTTCCGAATCCAGAAGAAACTTAGCTCGGGAGGCCCCAGTAAATGACCTCCTATGCGACGAGCTGCTTTACGCAATTCAAAAATCCTTGAAACGATCCTGGGACCGGCGCCACTATCCCGCTGACGCTGATTTCAGGTGAAAGAGGACTGTTTCATGCACACAAATATCATTGCATGTCTGCTGGCCGCGGGATTCGTCGGATGCTTCACCACGCTGGATATGAGGCGCGGAATTCCTTCGCAAGAGGAATTTAGTCACGACAATGAAGTCTCCACAAACGATCAGGTTGAGAGGCTAGACCCGTACAGGGTGGCTGTGTTGTTCTCGGTCGTGGCTGCCATTCTTTCGCTGATCCTTTGAAATGTCTTCTAGGCGATAACCGAGCAACGACCTGATATTGAATATTCCAAACTTAAGGTGAACTCGATGGGGCCAATATAAAGGCACAGTGAAGTGGTTCAACAAGGTCAAGGGCTATGGCTTCTTTGGGCATGGCGGCGGCAATGATGTCTTCGTCCATTTCAGTTCGATTCAAAAAGATGGTTACAAAAGCCTGAAAGAAGGTGACGAAGTCATCTTTGACATTATTCAGGGTGAGAGAGGTCCGCAAGCTGATCGCGTTGCCCCGCAAGCTAAGTCGACGTCCTCGGAGAGCCTTCCGACATATAAGGTCGGCATTGTCTTTGAGTATTTATTCGAGCGAGTGGGTGCGCGGCTGTGAATCTGCGCAGCTGTGGAAGTTGGCGTCGCTCATCGAAGGGGGCGGCATCGTCCTGCCCCAGCTCGATGGAGCTGAGCCCATCGTGAGCACCAGGGTTGCACCGTCTTTAATCTGTGCATGGCGGAACCATGACGTCGGCAGATCGACTCCGTTCAACGTCGCCGATTGCACGTAACGGTTGAGTCCGTTGCCATCGAGGTTTTTTGCGATAATGCGAAGTTTTTTGCCGTTGCCCAGTGTAAGCGACGCGTCGGGGATACTCGGCGTGCTGATGAGGTACACGTCCTGGCCGGCGACGGGGAAGAGACCGAGGGTGGAGAAGATGAGCCAGCTCGACATGGCCCCCGAGTCGTCGTTTCCGGGGATGCCGGCGCGGGTGTCGGTGAAGGCTTTTTCCAGCAGTAGATGAACGATGTCGGCGGTCTTGTCGGGCCTGCCTGCGTAGTTGTAGAGCACCGGAATCAGAAAGCCCGGCTCGTTGGTGACGTCGAAGTGGCGGCGGAGGAAGACGTTGTCGAGGCGGTGAACAAACATTTCGTCGCCGCCGGCCATTTCGATGAGACGTCGCATGTCGTGCGGGGCGTAGATGGAGTATGTCCAGATGTCGCCCTCGTAAAAGAAGTCGGGCCAGGTGCCGCGGACTACGAGATACGGCGGGGCCCAGGTCCCGTCCGGATTGCGTGGACGCAGAAAGCCCTTGAAGCCCTCGACGGTCATGTCCTTGTCCCAGAGGTGCTCGAAGTTGTGGGCGCGGCTGGCGTAGAGGGCGGCTTCTTTGGTTTTGCCCAGGCCGCACGAGACCTCGGAGATGGCAAAGTCGTCATAGCTGTACTCGGCAGTGCGCGAGCCGGAGCGTTCGTCGGCAAGCGTGACATAACCCTTCTCGTTATAGTCCTTCAGACCTCCCCGTCCTTCCTTCTGCGGGTCGGCCGGAGGCACCTCTGCATCATGCACCATCGCAGCGAGGGCGGTTTCATAGTCGATACCTTTCAGGCCCTTCACATAAGCGTCGGCGACGACGACGTTCGCGTTGGAGCCGCCCTGGGTGCGTCCATTATCGTTGCCGCTGCGCGCGTCAGGCATGTAACCCGTGTGACGATAGATATCGACGAGCGAACGAATAATGTCGCGCTGCCGATCAGGCGAGATCAGCGTAAGCAGAGGACTTGAACTGCGGTATGTATCCCAGATGCAGTAATAGTCGTCGTAGTAAGGTTCGGTGGACTGCCAGCCTGGGTTCTCGCCGGTACGGTCGGTGGGCATCAGCATGATGTGGTACATCGCTGTGTAGAGCTGACGGCGCTGGGAATGGCTCTCTCCTGAGAGACTCAGCTTCGCCAGTTCAGCGTTCCACAGCGCAGTGGCGGCTGTGTGTATAGCGTCGAAATTCCACGCCGGGACCTCCTGCTGCACGTTCTGCTTTGCCTGCTCTGCGCTGATAAACGAGATACCGATTTTGGCCTGAATAACCTGGTTGGCCTTCGTGGTGAAGTCGAAGGTGGCTCCGATCGGTGTATTGGCGCCGACGGTGGCATCCCTGTCGGCGGTCAAGGTGTTTCCCGTCCACGTCCGTGTCGCTGTGGCAGGTGTGTCGAGCACCATGTAGTAGAAGACCCTGTACTCGCCGCCTCTGTTCCAACCGCCGGTGAAGCGCGCTACGCCCTGGGCCTCGTGGTTCGAGGTGAGGTGGATCTCTGCGCCAAGAAACGTCTGTGACTCCCAGCCCGTGCCTAAATCCAGTGCCGACGCGACGTTAATCGTCACGTGCGACTGCTGCGACGCCGGAAAGGTGTAGCGGTGGAAGCCGACTCGGCGGCTGCTGGTCAGCTCTGCTTTCACCTGATAGCGAGTGAGGTTCGCAGCATAATAGCCAACTTTGGCAACCTCGTCTGTGCGTGGAGTTTTGATGTTATTCAGGTCGAGCGAACCGGTGACAGGAGCGACGAGTATGTTGCCGTACTTGCCCTGCGCGCCGCTGAGGTGCAGATGCGAAAAGCCGAGGATCACTCCATTGCTCGAATAACCAAAGCCGGAGCGGCTACCATCGAAGGTCTCCATGTCGGGGCCGACCTTCACCAGGCCGTAGGGGATCGCAGAACCGACAAAGGTATTGCCGCCCCAGTCGACGCCGATGAACGGATCAACGTTACGCGTGTAATCCTGTGCGGATTTGGCGGCGGTCTTCTGCGACGAGGCAGCATGCCCCGCAAAAGACGCCATAAGCAAAAGCGCACCGAGACAGAGACACATCGAACGCCTGAGAATGAACTGCACGAACTGGACTTTGTCCTGCATAGTGAACGTTCCTTGAAGTAGCGGATTTCTGCTGAGACCTGTAGCCCTGTTAGGACTTGTCTGCACAGGTCCCAACACCATCCCGCAAATGATAGGGCATTAGAAAGAATAGCGAAGGCTGGCCTGCATGGCACGCTGTCCGGTCTTGCTGGTGACCTTGCCCAAGGTTGCATCCGTGTAGGTGGAGTCCGGTGCAGACCAGTTGGGGTGGTTGGGAAAGTCGAAGGCACCGAAGCGGAAGGTGAGGAACTGAACGCCGTGCAGGAGGTCCAGGTGCTCGCGACCAACTACCGTGCTGACAAGAAAACGACAAATTTTCTCAGTTCCGTAATATTAGATATATCAGGCGTCAACATATCCCGCCTAAAGTTTCACCCAGACAAACATTTCAGCGAGTGCCTTTCAGGGAAACCTCGCGCCTATTCATCACCAACTCTGGGAGATCCAAGTGAAACGCATTCTTTTCGTCGTTCTGGCGATATGCCTTGTCGCGGTTAGACCCGCTTCAATCCATGCGCAGTTTGAAACCGCCTCCGTCCTCGGCTATGTGCACGATTCCTCAGGCGCCGTTGTGTCCGGCGCAACCGTCTCGCTTGTCAATCAGGACACCAAGGCGCAGGTCACGGCCCAAACTAACGCACAGGGCGCGTATGAGTTCACCGATGTAAAGATCGGGCAATACCAGGTCATAGCTCAGGCGAGCGGTTTTGACATCAGCACTACACAGCCATTCACCGTCACCGTAAACGCCCATCAGCGCGTGGATGTCGCTTTGAAGATCGGTTCCAACGCCGAGACGGTCACAGTCGATGCTGCCGCGGCTCTTCTGGAGACCGATAGCAGCGAACGGGGGCAGGTTATTGCCACTCGCGAGGTCGAAAATCTTCCACTCAACGGCCGCGCCTACGCCGATCTTGCCGCCCTCGTCCCCGGTGTTCGCCGCAACATCCTCGAGAACTCCACCGACTCCAGCCGCGACGCCTCCTTCAACGTGAACGGGCAGCGCAGCGAGTTCAACAACTTCCTCCTCGACGGCCTGGACAACAATGCCTACGGAACCTCGAATCAGGGCTTCTCCAACCAGGCAATTCCCCCTTCGCCCGACGCCATCTCCGAGTTCCGCGTCGAAACCGACAACTACAGCGCGGAGTATGGACGCTCGGCCGGCGCCGTCATCAACGTCAGTATCCGCAGCGGCACCAATCAGTTTCATGGCAAGGCCTACGACTATCTCCGCAACACGGTCTTCAACGCCATTGGGCCGTTCACGCCGCCTCCTAATCCACTGACCGGCAGGCCGCAGAAGCCTGTCCTGATCCGCAACCAGTTCGGCGGAACCTTTGGCGGCCCTATCTGGAAGGACCATATCTTCTTTTTCGGCGACTACGAAGGTACGCGCCAAGTGGTCCACGCCGTCAACCAGGCGACCGTCCCGACGGCCAACCAGAACGGCACCAGCGCCCTCGCCATCGCTAACGGCGGCTATACTTTTCTCTCCGGCAAGAGCGCCGAGACCGGCAGTCCTGTGGCACTGATTAATCCCATTACAGGCCAGAGCTACACGAACGGCGTCATCCCTTTCAACGACCCCTCCGTCTCGGCCTTCGCAAAAGGCGTTCTCGCGGCCCTGCCGAATGGAAACGTTCCCGGCAACCCCTTCAGCAACAACTACGCCTCGCTGCCTGCCGACACCATCAACGATGACAAGGGCGACATCCGTGTCGATGACACCTTCAACGCGCGCACGACTGCCTTTGTCCGCTACAGCCAGCATCAGGGCAAGATCGCCTCGCCGCCAAACATTCAAGGGCCGGCCGGCGGCAACAGCAACGGCACCGTCAACATCTTCAATCAGCAGATCGCCGGCGGGGTTACGCGTACCTTCAACCAGAACTCGATCCTCGACGCTCGCTTTGCCTTTACCCGCACCGATGGCGGCAAGAGCCCTTATGGCGCGGGCCTTCCGAGTCTGATGGCCGGTATCCCCGGTCTGCCCACTGATCCCGCCGTCGTTCGCAGCCTGAATGTGCAGAGCGTCTCCGGCTTCTCTCAGTTCGGCAATCAGGGCAGCAATCCGCAGTACCAGAATCCCTACATCTTCAACCCGAAGATCAACTACACACAGATTCGCGGACGCAGCACCTACAAGGTTGGTTACGAATACCAGGCAATCTACACCACGATTGACGACTTCAACCCAACCTATGGTCAGGACACGTACAACGGCGGCTACAGCTTCAACGGCGTCGGCTCCGGGCCGGTTACTTCAGGCGCCTTGAGCAGCGCCGACACCGGGACGAAAGAAGCAGTCGGACTTGCCGACTTTCTCTTCGGCGCGCGGGACACGTATCAACTCAATAACTTCGTCAACGTCCATCTCAACCAGCGGATGCACTACCTCTACTTCCAAGACGATATTCGGGTCAACTCCCGTCTAACCGTCAACGCCGGTCTGCGTTACGAACTCGTAACTCCGCAATGGGAGTCGAACAATCTGCTATCCAACTACGATCCGGGAACTCAATCCCTTATCCAGGCCAAACCCGGCTCTCTCTATAACCGCTCCCTCGTCAACATGCCAAAGCTCGACTTTGCGCCGCGCTTCGGCCTGGCGTATTCGCTCGATCCCAAGACGGTGGTTCGCGCGGGCTACGGAATCGGCTACGCTCAGTTCAATCGCGAGGGCGGCGAAAACCTGCTCGTTTATAACCTGCCCGCGATCGTGAACACGAACATCGTGCAGGCCCCGCAGTTCGCCAATGCCGGAGTTACGGGAACGCAGAGGCAGCCCATCTGCACTGCGGCACAGGCTGGAGCGGCCTTCAGCTCCACCAACCCCAGCCCCTGCTTCCGAACCACCATCCAAGGTTATCCGACGGGCTTTACCAGCCCGGCCAATGTCACGGCGGCGAGCAATCTCAGCACACAGGCGCGCTACATTCCCAAGAACACGCCCACCGGCTACGTGCAGAGCTACCATCTCACGGTTCAGCGTCAGCTTACCAACTCGACGACCTTCGAGGTCGCCTACGTTGGCGAGCACGGCGTCAAGCTGCAGGTACTCGCCGACCTGAATCAGGCAGCGCCACAGACTGTTACTGCCACCTGTAATGCGAGCGGTTTGCCGGGCAGCACCTCCACCTGTCTTAGTGTGGCAGCGCGCCGCCCGATTCCAACCTTCACCACCATCGAAGAGAGTCTCTCGCAGGGCTTCCTCAACTACAACGCCCTCCAGACCAAGCTGGAGCATCGCGCTGGTCATGGCCTCTACCTGCTGAACTCCTTCACCTGGTCGCGCGCCCTGGACAATGCCTCCGGCCATCTCGATACTCCTGATGGAGATAACTCCCGCATCAACCTGGCTAATCCGCTGGGCGAGCGCGGCCCCTCCGCCTACAACCAGCCTCTCAACGAGATTCTCACCGTCGTCTATGACTTGCCTTATGGAAGGAGTCGCATGTTTGGAAGCAGCGCGCCTTTGGTCATGCAGGAGGTTCTCGGCGGCTGGCAGGTGACGGCCATCAACAGCGCCAGCAGCGGTCTGCCGGTCAACATCACCTACTCCCCCAGCAGCTTTCAGCAGGTCAGTCCGCTGTTGGCTCCGCGTCCCAACGTGGTCGGAAACCCTGTCGTTCCCAAGGCGAAGCGAGTGAGAATCCCTGGCAACCAAGGTATCGTTGCTCTGCAGAATCCGGTGTTTGGGCTTACTGGAAATGCCTCTCTGAGCCTGCCGAATCCCATCCAACCCTACGGAAACGCCGGTCGCAACTCAGTACGCTTTGACCCTTTCTACCAGCTAGACCTTGGACTGCATAAGAACTTTCCCCTCTACCCCGAAGGCACCTCGTTCGACTTCCGTGTCGAAGCCTTCAACCTCCTCAACCAAACCAACTACGCCTTCCCTCAGAGTAGCTTCAGCCCGACTTCCAGCAGCTTCGGTGTGGTCGCTGCCGGTTCTACCTTCCCGGCGCGCATCCTGCAATTCGCCGGAAAGATTATCTTCTAATCGAGGACTAGTTCCAGGAGGTCGTTGCATGATGGACCGCAGACAATTTGCTACCCTCGCCGGCGCATCGCTCGGCAGCCTGCTCACCCGGAGACTCTGGGCCGAGCAGGCACGTGCGACGGCCTCACCCGACAAGTTCTACTTCGCTCTCGTCGCCGACACCCACATCATCGACGACTTCTACGTCAAAGGCAGCGAGAACGGTGTGGAGGACAACGAAAGCATCCTGGTGACCACACCGCGCTATACCTCCGCTCGCGATCTCATCAACAGCCTGAATCCCGCGATCGAGCAGGTCTTTCTCATCGGCGACTACTTCCATAACTATCCTTCCACCGACTACGACTTCTACTTCAAGAACACGACGCGCCTCGACAACGCCAAGGCCATCACCGATGGCTTCAAGATGCCGGTGCACCTCGGCTTTGGCAACCATGACTATGACGTCAAAAGAGTCTCTCGCGAGATGAGCCACCGCCTCTTCGAGGCCAAGTTCAAAACGAAGCCCTACTCCATTCTAGACTACAAAGGTTACAAATTCATTCACCTCAATAATTTTCTCGGTAGTACGCAGGACCACACATCACCCGACTTTCACCCCAACATCGGCTCCCTCGGCGAAGATCAGCTTCACTGGTTCGAAGCCCAGCTCCAGCAGCACAGGCCGACCTTCGTCTTCATCCACTACCCGCTCATCCAAGACAAGCCGACCGAGTTCACTGACTACGGCCTGCATCCGCTTCTGCGCAAATACCAGGACACCATCCAGCTCGTCGTCTCCGGGCACCAGCACAAGTGGGTTGACTACCACCACGACTACGGTCCGCAACACTACATCATGGCTGCGACTCGCTACGACCCTAACGCCTACATGCTCATGGAGGTCGATACCAAGCATGCCACTTGGCGCTTCCTGAACGAGAGCCTAGTCGAATGGTCCACGCACTACAGCAAGCCATACGTTGTTGCATGACCTGAAACAGGGTCAAACAAATAAGCAATGATCTACGGACTACGGAATCAAAGGACACCCACTTGCGCTTAAGCTGCTCCCGCATTCTCTTTGCCATCGCCTTCATCGGGTTCCTCAACAACACTGCCCCCATCGCGCAGGCGCAGCCAGGCGATACGACTGTGAAGCTCAATCAGATTCAGGTTATCGGAACGCACAACAGCTATCACGCCGGCATCGCACCCAACGAAAGCAAGATCTGGCAGGCAAAGTATGCAGATGCTTACAAAGGTCTGGACTATCAGCATCAGCCGTTGCCACAGCAGTTCGATAGCGGTGTTCGCCAGATCGAGCTCGACATCTATGCCGACACAAAAGGCGGTCTCTACGCCCATCCTTCCGGCCCCACGATGGTCGCTGCGGCAAAGCTTCCGCCCGATCCTGACTTCGACCCCAACGGCCTGATGAGCAAACCCGGGTTCAAGGTCATGCACGTTCAGGACATCGACTACCGCAGCACCTGCCAGCCCTTCATGGCTTGTCTCGAACAGGTACGTCAGTGGTCCCACGCCCATCCTGGCCATGTGCCCATCTTCATCCTCGTCGAGACGAAGCAGGGTAAACCTCGCGGCGAACTCCACCTCACCGAGCCGGAACCCTTTACCTCAGAAACCTTTGACGCCCTTGACGCCGAGATCCGTTCTGTCTTCCCGGCCAACGAAATGATCACTCCTGACGATGTGCGTGGCCATTACGACACACTCAACGAAGCAGTGCTCGCCGGCAACTGGCCCAGCCTCGCCAGTGCTCGCGGCAAAGTCGTCTTCCTCATGGATCAGCGCCCCGTTGGCCCTGTCTATCTCGCCGGCCACCCTTCGTTGCGAGGCCGCGTGCTCTTTACTAATGCCGAGCCCGGCCAGCCCGACGCTGCCTTCATCGAGTGCAACGATGGCCCTGCCGCGGATATCACCTCGCTGGTTCGCAAAGGCTATCTCATCCGCGCTCGCACCGACTCGGACACCAAAGAAGCGCGAACCAACGACACCACGGTTCGCGACGCCATGATCGCCAGCGGCGCCCAACTCCTCAGTACGGACTATCCCATCAACGAACCGGCCCGCTGGACAGGAAACTTCGTCGTCACGCTTCCTGGAAAATCGGTGGCTCGCTGCAATCCAATTAACGCTCTGGCGGATTGCAATGCCGCGCTGGCCAAAAATCCCGAAAACTAGTGTCCTGTGTCAGAAGTTATTTTCATAATTGAATTCGTCATCCTGAGCGGAGTTTGGCGCGGTTTCTTGCGACAAACGCAGTCGAAGTACCCCGAAGAGGCTCATACTGCCCCGACTCTCCGGCCCTTTCTCACCACCAATATTGCGGAACTTCTGAGACAGGACACTAGCTCCGGCTTTGTGCTGCAAACCCAGGCCCTTCAGCATGCTGTGACAGATTTCGCGTGGGAGGACTACAATTTCGAGCGCTGTGAAGCTATCGATTTTGAAGGAGCAAAGTTATGGCGACGATGAGCGCAATTCAACCTGGAAGCTACGGATTCCCCGTAACCATTCGTAAACGGTACGACAACTATATTGGCGGCGAGTGGGTGGCACCGCTGTCAGGGCAGTACTTCGAGAACGTCACGCCGGTGACCGGGCAGGTGCTGTGCGAGATTGCGCGGTCGAATGCGGCGGATGTCGATCGGGCGCTTGATGCGGCGCATGCGGCGAAGAAGATGTGGGGCAAGACCTCGGCCGCGGAGCGCGGGCGGATGCTCGAAAAGATTGCGCAGCGCATCGAGGACAATCTTGAAATGCTGGCGACCGTCGAGACTTGGGACAACGGCAAGCCCATCCGCGAGACGATGGCGGCTGATATGCCGCTGGCCGTCGACCACTTCCGCTACTTTGCAGGCGTGATTCGCGCGCAGGAGGGTTCGATCTCGGAGATCGACGCCAACACGATTGCGTACCACTATCACGAGCCGCTGGGCGTGATCGGTCTGATTATTCCGTGGAACTTCCCGATCCTGATGGCGACGTGGAAGCTGGCTCCGGCGCTGGCGGCAGGGAACTGCGTGGTGCTGAAGCCCGCGGAGCAGACGCCGATGTCGATCCTGGTATTGATGGAACTGATTCAGGACATTCTGCCGCCGGGTGTGGTGAATATCGTCAATGGATTTGGGCTGGAGGCAGGGAAGCCGCTGGCGTCGAGCCCGCGCGTAAACAAGATCGCGTTTACCGGTGAGACAACGACGGGCCGGTTGATTATGCAGTATGCCTCGCAGAACCTGATTCCGGTGACACTGGAACTGGGCGGCAAGTCGCCGAACATCTTCTTCCAGGATGTGGCGAGCGCGGACGATGCGTTCTTCGATAAGGCGCTTGAGGGCTTTACGATGTTCGCGCTCAATCAGGGCGAGGTTTGCACCTGTCCGTCGCGTGCGTTGATCCAGGACACGCTCTATGACCAGTTCATGGAGCGGGCGCTTGGACGGGTGAAGGCGATCAAGCAGGGCAATCCGCTGGACAAGACGACGATGATTGGGGCGCAGGCCTCGACCGAGCAGATGGAGAAGATTCTTTCCTACTTCGACATCGGCAAACAAGAGGGAGCCGAGGTGTTGATCGGTGGTAAACGGTCGACACAGCCGGGCGACCTGGCCGAGGGTTTCTATATTGAGCCGACGGTCTTCAAAGGGCACAACAAGATGCGTATCTTTCAGGAGGAGATCTTCGGGCCGGTGGTTTCGGTGACGACCTTCCACGACGAAGACGAAGCGCTCGAGTTGGCGAACGACACCTTGTATGGGTTGGGCGCAGGCATCTGGACGAGGGACCTGAATCGCGCATATCACTTCGGTCGGGCGATCCAGGCTGGCCGTGTCTGGACCAACTGCTATCATCTTTATCCGGCGCACGCGGCGTTTGGCGGGTATAAGCAGTCGGGCGTGGGCCGCGAGAACCACAAGATGATGCTCGAGCACTACCAGCAGACGAAGAACCAGCTGGTGAGTTATAGTCCTAGTGCGCTGGGGTTCTTCTAGGCCGATAACTCCCAGGCGAGGACGCGATGGATGTGCCGGAACAGGTATTAACGACGCCTGCCGCTGAGGAGTTGATGAACAGGCTAGAGGAAAAGTATGGGGAGCTGATGTTTCATCAGTCGGGAGGCTGCTGCGACGGCAGCTCCCCTATGTGTTATCCGCGGGGCGAGTTTCTGGTTGGCGACAGCGATGTGCTAATGGCGACACTGGGTGGGACGCCGTTTTACATAAGCAAAAGCCAGTTTGAGTACTGGAAGCACACGCAGCTGATCCTGGACGTGGTGCCTGGGCGCGGGGGGATGTTTTCGCTGGAGAACGGAGAGGGGGTTCGGTTCCTGATCCGGTCAAGGGTGTTCACGGATGAGGAGATAGGGGCGCTGCGGCGGGCAGGACGGATCTGAAGCGGTCTGACTAGGCTATTTCTTTGCGAGGCACTTCGTCATGATGGCGGTGTGGAGGCGTTCGCGCAACTCGTCCGAGACCTCGTAGATCTCTTTGCCCTTGTAAACCTGGATGGTCTGCTCTGTGGTGTTCAGGACGACCTTGCAGTGCTGGCATCCGGCGGTATGGGTGCGGATCTCTTCGAGCAGTTTGGGGCTGAGCTGTTCGTCGAAGTAGTCGGATAGATGACTTAATAGGTCGGTGCAGTTCATGCAGGCTGGCCCTCCTGCTTCTTCCGGAAGTACCGGCTGAGTCGTTCGCGCAGTTGTAGGCGCGCGCGCAACAATCTGGATTTCACGGCGGGGACGCTCAAGCCAAGTGCCTCTGCAGTCTCTTCCGTGGAGAAATTTTCAACGTCTCGCAGAGTAAAGACGCTGCGAAAACCGGGAGGAAGGCCCTGAATAGTCTTGCGGAGGATGTCGGCGAGCTCGGCCTGGTTGTATTGTTGCTCAGGGTTGGGGCGCCACTCGGCGAAGTCGCGAGGGATGGATCCTTCCTCGGTCTTGACATCCTCGTCCATAGAGACTGTCTTGCTGGTCTTGCGCTTGCGCAGCCGCATGAGACTCTCATTGACGGCGATGCGGACGAGCCAGGTGGAGAACTTGGAGTTTCCCTGGAACTGGTCCAGCTTCTCGTAAGCCTTGAGGAATGCGTCCTGCGTAATGTCTTCAGCGTCTTCACGGTTTTGGGTAATGTGCTGCGCCACCCGGAAGATCTGGCGTTCGTACTGCCGGACCAGCTGCTCAAATGCAGCCGTATCTCCCGCCTTTGCGCGTTCGACAAGCGCTACGTCGGGGTGGATCTCTTCCGTCGCTGGAGATTGGATGGCGGGCATGAGCAAAAGGTGCGAAATACGCACACTGAAATCTCCCGCGTAAAGAGAATGCGGCGATTCAATGTCTACTTCAGTGTAAATGCCGCCGGGGCGAAGAGCAAAGATGAGATGGAGAACAGAGCGTGGTTCTGGGTAACTCTTTTCCTGCGGGGAATCTGGCCGTTAAATCCAGGAGCTGCAAGTTTCTGCAAATGACGGATTTTTTCTGCAGGGTTTACCGGAAAAAATGCCTTTCTTTTCCCCTTTCACTGAGGTAGGGATAGAAGTGGCTGTGCATCGGGTAAAGTGGCTGATTTCGGTGGGATTTGAACGTATTGCGAACGTATCGGGGAACGTATCTGAGGTGGTTCGCGGCGGAATGCGCCTGACGAGGTTTGCAAACACAGCTTAGAGTGGATGTGTGGCCTGGAAGACAAAGTTAGCTGTGATGAGCCTCCGGTGCGGGTTTCGGGGTGCAGTGGCAGTTGCCTCGTTGGCTGCCGTGACTGCGCTGTTTGCAGAGGTCGGGGTAGCCGGAAGGCCGCAGACCTCGCAAACCCCGCTAGCCGGGACGGAGGAGACGAAGAAGCCGGCCAGCAAGAGTAAGGCGACTGCTTCCGGGAAGACCTCCAGCAGCGGGACCAGGACTGCCGGTTCCAGCAAGACAACGAAGGGTAAGAGCTCCGCGGCCAGCAAGAGGAAGGCTGCATCCGTCGCTTCGCGGAGGCCGACTGCGCAGACAATTCGGCTGACCAGCGCGTTCAAGGCGTCCGAGCAGTTGCGCCCGATGGCGCAGCAGTTGGCGGCGACGCGTTCAGCGGCGGCCTATAGCGGAGTGGAAAACTATGCGCGGGTGCATCCAGGCGAAGGCGCCGCAGCGGCCTATCTTGCCCTGGGGCACGCTTACATGCTGGATCACCGGTATGCCGACGCGGCAGCGACCTTTCGCCGGGCCAATGCGAGCGGGACCGCTCTCGATGACTATGCGGACTACCTCGGAGCGCAGGCGGCGGTACAGGCAGGACGCGGGGCCGATGCCTATTCGCTGCTCGATCGTTTTTCGGACAAGCATCCGGATAGTATCTTCAAGGCGAATGCGCCGGTGCTGCTGGCCAATGCTTTCCTACAGCAGAACGATCCGCAGGGAGCGTTGCGTGTGCTGACGCCGCTGGTGGATACAGCGGAGGCGTCGCATGTGGACTTCCGCTATGCGTTGGGACGGGCCTACCAGATGGCCGGCGATACGACCCATGCGGCTGCGACCTTTCGAAGCTTGTATGTCAATTTTCCCTTGAGCATGGAGGCGGCACAGGCACGGACGCAGATGCAGGCGATGAACATGCCGCCGACCGCGGCCGAACGCAAAGTCCATGCCGACCAGCTCTTCAACGCCAAGCGCTATGCCGAGGCGGGCGAGGAGTACCACGCGATCCAGCACGATAGCTCGGGGCTGAGCCAGGCGGACCATGATGCGCTGCTGATCTACGCGGCGGCCTGCGATATGAAGCTGAAGCACATCAGCCGCAGAGATGTTGAGAAGCTGCCGAATACAAACGACGATAGCGCTGCTTTGAAGTTCTATATGCTGGCTGAGCTCTCGCGCAACGAACACGATGAGACGACCCACGACGGGCTGATTGCGCAGATGGTGCAGCGGTTTCCAACGAGCCGGTGGCTGGAGGAGGCACTTTACTCCGGCGGCAATATGTATTTGCTCAAGCATGATGCGCAGCAGGCGACATATCACTATTCCTTGCTGGTAAAGATGTTTCCCAACAGCACCTATGCCGCCTCGGCGCACTGGCGGACGGCGTGGATGAACTACCGGCTGCACAACTACTCCGAGGCGGCGCGGTTGATGGACGAGCAGATACAGGGGTACTCGGCGGGGATTGAGGTGCCCGGTGCGCTATATTGGCGCGCGCGTATCTACGAGGAAGAAGACCACAACTTCGCCCAGGCGGTGAACTACTATCACGCGCTGACGGCGTCTTATATCAACTTCTACTATGCGATGCTGGCGCGGCAGCGGCTGAATGTGCTCAAAGGGCAGACGGCGGCGGCTGCTCCTGCCGCGGTTCTGAGCTCGGTGCCGAAGCCAGTTGTCCCCTTTTTGACGGGGGAGCTGCCGGAGAATGAGCCTCATCTGATCAAAGCAAGGTTGCTGGCGAACGCATCGCTGAACGAATACATTGGCCCGGAGATTCAGGCCAGTCCTACTTCGAACGAATGGGGAGCGCTCGCTCAGGCGGAGATATTTACCTCGTATGGCGAGACGACGCGAGCGCTGCAGGCGATGAAACACAGCGGAATCTCCTTCTTTGCACTGCCGCTCGATCAGGTCCCGACCGTGTATTGGAAGGTGCTGTTCCCGCAACCTTATTGGAGCGACCTGGTGGCGAACTCGCAGAAGAACGGGCTCGACCCATATCTAGTGGCGTCGCTGATCCGGCAGGAGTCGGAGTTCAACGCAGGCGTGGTGAGCCACGCAAATGCCTGGGGGCTGATGCAGCTGCTGCCTTCGGTCGGCAAGTCGATGGCGAAGAAAGACGGGATCAAGGGATTCAGCGCGAATTCGCTGCTGAACCCGACGGTGAATCTGGAATTGGGTACGACGAATCTCCGGTTGGTGCTGGACCGGTTCGGCGGCCAGCAGGAGTACGCGCTTGCAGCCTACAACGCGGGCGATGTGCCGGTGCGGCAGTGGATGGGGGCGGGCAGCTATAAGGATATCGCGGAGTTCGTTGAGTCGATTCCGTATACCGAGACGCGGGAGTATGTTCAGGCCATCCTGCGGAACCGGGAGATCTACCGCGCCCTCTACGGACCCGCGCAAGAAAGAATCAACTGAGCATCCTTTTTTTGTAAATGCAGGATTGACAGGCGCGGAATATCCGTTATTCTTTGCACCAGAAGTAGTGCAATTGCAAAAACAGGGCAAACCACTCAGGGAGGTCTCTTCCGCAGCCTGAAGTTGAGTATCGGCGCAGGAACGTGGGTCACGAGCGAAGACAACCGTTGGGATGAAGAGGCGAGCATGGTAGCGGAGTTGAACCTTCTGGAAGTATGGATCCCGGAGCAGATGCAGCCGGGCACGTTGTTTCTACTGGAGCAGGCGGGCGAGCTGGGCAAGGCGGAGAATCCTTACTGGGCAGTCCTCGCGTGTCCTTCGTGTGGATCGCTGGGGTTGATTACGAGGCAGCAGTGCGCGGGCCTGGAGGCGATGATCTGCGGCTCGTCGGAGTGTTCCGCGGAATATTTTCTCGAAGATCAGACGATTCGTTATCGACTGGCAAGCTGATCAGACCTGCGGAGTGGATTATTAGTGAGATACGATCGGCTGAGGAGGTCGATCGATGCCCACGCCCTTTGAAAGCGCACAGTTGAACCTCAAGCTCTTTGAGCTTCGACGCGAACCTGTATTGCGAGAGGCGCGCGACTGGTTCCTGCGTGACTTCAATCCCGAGAGCTTCGCTAACCTCGTCGCTCTGGCACGCGGCGAACGCAATGCGTCGTTTCGCATGGTCCTGGGCTACTGGGACATGGCTGCTTCGCTGGTAACAACTGGAGCAATCGACGCGGATGCATTTCGCGCTGCACACGGCGAAATATTTGTAACGTTCAGCAAAATCTACTTGTATCTCGCCGAGTTGAGGACCGCCAGCGGTGAACCTGAATTCTGCAAACACGTGGAAGCTGTCGTGCTCTCCACCCCAGACGCGACAACAATACTGAAGCGGCGCCGGGAGGCAATGAGTGCTGCCGCCAAAGAACGCCAATCAGAGAAAATGGGGTCAGTTACCTGAGCGCTTCCGGCCGTTACGCAGCGGGAACTCCCTTCAGAAAATCAGCTTGAGTGCGAACTGTAGTTGACGTCCAGGAGTGGCGACGGCGGTGAGTGTGCCGGCAGTGCCGGAGAGGGCGCCGCTCACACTGTATATCTGTGTCTGGGCGGCGGCCGGATTCGCGAAGTTGGTGTGGTTGTCAACGTTGAACGCCTGTGCCTGGAACTGAGCGCGGAAGCGTTCCGTAATGGGCTGCTCTTTCATGAAGCCGGTGGTCCAGAAGAAGAAGCCTGGGCCATCGAGCGTGTTGCGGCGGCCGGTGCCGAGACGAGGTCCAGCAAAGCCAGGAGCGTAGGCGTATGTTCCTGGGAACGCGAAGCAGGAGGTATCGATGTAGTTGATGTTGTGACCGTTGGTGCAGCTGCGAGTGTGCACAGTACGGTCGGGGAACGCGAATGGCTGCGAGCCAAGCAAACCCAGCGGGTCGCCACCAATCACCGGCGTGAAGGGAATGCCTGACCGAATCGTGAAGATGTTGTTGAAGGTCCAGTTGCGGAGGATTGACGTGTAGGCCCCCCCGCGCTTGATATTGGGAAGTGGGGCGACCGCATTGGCAGAGAAGACGTGGCGGACGTCGAAGTCGGCGTTTGCGCGGTCCAGACGGAGATCGAAGGCGGGCAGGCCGGATACGGAGTTGCCAAAGCTCGCGCCGGAGACCTGCGACGAGCTGTCGTCGATTGCGTGCGACCACGTGTAGGAGATCCTGCCGGTGACACCTCTGGGGGCCGAATAGCTGAGCGAGGTCTGGAGCGAGTGGTAGATTGAGCTGCCACCGTAGAAGGTGTCGGACTCGGTTCCGACTGCAGGATTCAGCTGCAGCGCGGCGCGTGCGGCGCCGGTCACCTTGGTGAGGTCGGGCCAGTAATAGTTTCCCGAAGGATCTTGGCCCAGGTAGGGGACGTTGTTGATGTCGTTCGTGCTGAAGATTTGATGGACTCCATGCGATCCGATGTAGCCGACCTGAAAGATTGTGTTGGGTGTGAGCTGCTGCTGGACATTTAGATTGCTTTGGATGACGTAGCTGCGGGGCGGGTTTTGCGGCGTGTAGATGACTCGCAGTTTGGGCGTTACGGTGGTGAAAGGATTTTTCGGGAAGAGGCCTACGCCGCCATTGCCGGAGTATGTGACTCGCCCCTCCTCGTAAGAAGGCGCACTCGAGATGATCTGGAGTTGATAGGTGTAATTCAGGGGAAGAATGTCGTAGATGCCCGAAGCGAGGGTCACAACGGTCTTCCCGTTGTGGAAGGGATCCCAGGCTATGCCGACGCGAGGCTCAAAGTTTTTTCCTGTGGGATTGTTATTGAAGAAGCTGTGCACAGCGACGGCGGCCGGTGAGGTCGTAGTGGGCAGCGCACCGAGCCGATTTTGCGTCTCGGTGGTGTTGGTTACCATTTCATATCGGAGACCGAGATTCAGGGTAAGGTTGTTCCGCAACTTCCAACTGTCCTGGGCATAGGCAGCGTAGATCGTCTGACGAAGATCATGCGGTATGACCGGGGTGCTTGGCAGGCCCCCTTCGAAAAATGTAGGTACGTTGGTGAGAAAGTTGTTGATCGATCCGAAGCTCCACTCTCCGTTTGGGAGCACTCCGCCCAGAGTGTTGTTCTGGAGATATTCGATCGCACCCCCGAAGGTGAGGGAATGTTTGCCGAGCACGTAGGTGGCATCATCGTAAAGCTGGTAGGAGTTGTAGTGGAACGCGTTTGTGCCGACTGAACCCGATCCGCCCTGGACAGTCGTCAGACTGGAGATGATTAGCTGGCCCGTGCTTCTGCCGGTGTAGTAGCTCAAAGCAGGATCGTCGGCCGCAGGGTTAATGACCGCCTTCTGATTTGGAGCGACGGCGACGGACCGGTTATATCCGACACGAAAGGAATTGGTGAGCCTGTTTGTGAAGACGTGAACTTCTTCCAGGGCCGCTGTAGTCCGCCGAGAAAGGGCTTCGTCGTAGAGCGTATTGGTCTGGTCCGCGGAGTCGAGAGACGCTGTGTCGTAGAGTAAGGTGCCGTGGAGAGAATCGTTCTGCGAGAAGTTGTGGTCGAGGTGAATGGTGGAAAGGTCCTCGTTCGTGGTCTGGGTCGTAAGAAAGCTGTAGAGACCCGTATTGCCGGTCACGCCCGCATTGGGCAGAGGAAAGAGTGCGAGAAAGGGAGGCACAGCGGGGTCGAGTTTGAGTTGTTGCAGGCCATTCTTGCAGGTCGAGCCGCTGGTGCACGTGACGAGGCCCGTGCGTGCATTGGGCGAGAGCACGGTTGACTGCATCGTCACTCCCTGCGCCTGACGGAAGCCTTCATAGTTGAAGAAGAAAAATGTCTTGTTCTTGATAATGGGACCGCCAATGGTGCCGCCAAACTGGTTGCGGCGGAAGGAAGGCTCTCCACTCGGCGGATCGAAGTAGCCACGGCTGTCGAAGACGCTGTTACGGACGAAGTCATATACCGAGCCATGGAATTGATTGGAGCCCTGACGGGTAATGGAGTTGACGACGCCACCGGACATCCGACCATACTCTGCGGGCGCGTCCGAGGTGATGACGGTGAACTCCTGAACTGCGTCGACCCCAAGGGTCGCTCCGGAGACAGAGCCTGGCCCGCCATTGGCATAGTCATTGATGTTGATGCCGTCGAGCCGGTAGCTGTTCTGCTGCGGGCGATTGCCGCCGATCGTCAACTGCGCGCCAAGGCCGCGGGAGAGACGGGTCGTAGCCGTAGCCGCGCCGGGAAATTGTGTCAGTATCTGGGAAACGCCGGTGTTGAGCGTGGCTAAAGTAGTCCAGTCGCGACCGTTGAGCGGGAGGTCGCGCGTCTGCTTTCCGTCCACGACGCCCTGCACGGAAGTGTCGACAGTATTGACTTGGTTACTTGAAGTCTCGACCGTGATGGTTTCCTGGGCTGCGGAGAGCTGCAGGGGAATATCGAGATCGCGCATAGCGCCAACGGTGAGCAATACATCTGTCTGGACTCTTGATGTAAAGCCGGTGGCCGAAGTCGAAATTTCGTACCTTCCAGGGCTGAGGTCAGGCGCTGAATAGATGCCACTGGTGTTCGAAACAACATCGCGGGAGACTCCGGTCAACTGGGCCGTGATATGGATATGGGCGTTGGGCACCACTGCTCCACTCGGATCCGTCACGGTTCCCTGGAGGGTTGCGCTTCCGCTCTGTGAGTGGCCTGCCGTTGAAAACATTCCGAGCGTGATGACGATTGTAATGACTAACGCGATACGAGCTTTTGCGAACATGCGAACTCCAGACTTGGGGAACTGCGAGAGCACGCTTTTGTGATACCAGGAAAGGCACTCCTAGAAACGCGAGGAATCTATGACCCCAAAATGAAGAAAGTCTGAAATGAAAATGAAAATAACTTCATCCGTTCTTAGCCTTTGCTAGGAAGACTTTTTTGCATCGAAAGTAGAATCCGCCGAGACCGAGATAAATCCAAAAGTGAGCGCAAAGTAAGCGCGCAGGAGAGGTTAACACCTTTTCACGATCAGTTCAGATGGATTTCATCTCTCCAGCTTGAAGTGGCGATGCTACAAATGAAGCCTGAAAGGAAACCTCGATCTACTCCATGAAAACGATCGTTGCCTTTGTTCTTGCCGTGACGGCTTGGTTCCCAGTTTGCGGCCAGAACCTCGAGACGCCCGCTCCTCGCCCGAATCCGCCGTTGCCTTACAGTGCTACGGTCGACTCGTCCATACCTGCATACAAACCGGTGAAGGGACTTTCGGGATCGTTGAAGGGAGTCGAATCGAACACGGTCACGGCCGTTACTGACGCCTGGATCGCCGGGTTTACCAAGATCTATCCCGACGTAAAAATTTCCGTCGATATCGGAGGATCGGGTCAAGGGGGACCGCGCCTCACCGCAGGAACCGCAGACTTCGGCTTTATCGCACGCGAGATGATGGGACGCGAGGAGACACCGTTCGTCGACAAATTTGGCTACAAACCGCTCGCGATCGCCGTCTCTGGCGGCAGTCTGGCTGTCAAGGCCTTCACGGACTGCATCGTCTTCATCGTGAACAAGGACAATCCGCTGGAGGAGATCACCTTTCCGCAACTGGATGCCATCTATTCGGCAACGCACAACCGCGGCATCAAGAATCCCATTACCACCTGGGGCCAGCTTGGATTGACCGGAGAGTGGGCGGATAAACCCATCCACACCTGGGGCGTCGAGATACCGAACGGCTACGATACGTTCGTCAACATGCATGTGCTGGCGAATGGCCAGTGGCGTGAAGGAATCCAGTCGCAACATACTGTCATTCCACTCTCGGACAAGGTTGCCGCTGACAAGTACGCCATTAGCTACACAGGGCTTGCCTGGGACACCAACCCGAACACGAAGGTGCTGAAGCTGGCGGTCCATCCCGGCGATCCCTTCCTGGCGCCCACGTTCGAGAATGTTGCTTCGCAGAAGTATCCCTTGAGCCGCGTTATTTACATCTTCATCAACCGCGAGCCCGGCAAGCCGATCAATCCCGTCCTGCGCGAGTTCATCCGTTATGCGTTGAGCCAGCAAGGTCAGCAGACCATCGTGCAGGACCGAATCTTCACTCCGCTGCCCGCTGCGTTAGATGCCCGCGAGACGGAGAAGCTGAAGTAGTGTCTGTCTCTGAAGTGATTGACATAAATGTGTCATCCCGACCGGACCCTGAGCGAGTGAAACGAGTCGAATGGGGGGAGCGGAGGGATCTGCTGTTTGCATGAGTTAGCAACCATGCTATGCGTCGCGATTATGTCGCTAACTTCAGAGACAGGACAGTGGGCGACGGTTGCAGTCAGGAGAACCTTGTTACGGCGAGTCGAGAGTAAGTTTGCGCGACGTGTGCTTTGCTGCGGAGCCCTTCTCTGCGCAGTACCAGCGCTGTGTGCCGCTCAGGAGCAATATCCGAAGCCTTTGATCCACACGCCAACCGATCACCCCGCGGCGCGCGTAATTCTGATCAGCATCGATGGAATGCACGCGCTCGATCTGGCGAACTGGGTCGCGGCACATCCTCGCTCCGCGCTTGCTGAGCTAAGCGCACGAGGCGTCACTTATACGAACGCTCACGTTCCCTGGGCCGACCCGGCGGCAGGTTTGGTGGCGCTCGCTACCGGAGGAACGCCATTGACAACCGGCATTCTTGGCAGCGACGGATACGACCGTGCGCTCTCGCCGGCTGGGTCGCATTGTCAAACCAGGGGTGCGCCCATCTTCATCGACCAGAGAATCGAATCTTCGGACGCGCCCGCCGGTAGGCTTGATACCTCGAAGATGCCGCTCTCTCCCCAACATGGATGCACACCGGTCTTCCCGCATGATCTCCTGCATGTCAACAACATCTTCGAGGTGATAAAAGCTCGAGGAGATCGCACAGCCTGGGCAGGCGAGAGCGCCGCATTGACTGATCTCTATCAGGGACCTTCCGGCCACGGCCTCGATGAGGCGTGTGGCTTCGACCACACCCAAGGCAAGGATGACGTTACAGCTAGTATCGCCGGTGATGACGCTCGTGTCGCCGCTCTCCTGCATTGGATTGATGGCAAGAACTGCACGGGGAGTAGCAACGCGCAGGTTCCCGTGCTCTTCGGTATGAGCTTCGCTTCTGTCGGCGTGGCGCAGGCGGCGAAGGGTATGGGGTATAGCGACGTGACCGGGACCCCTTCGCGTGGTCTTGAGGAAAGCTTTGTCTTTACTGACGGGGCGATTGGCCGCATCATCCAAAGGCTCAAGGACAGGCATCTCTACGATTCAACGTGGATCATCGTGACATCCCCCTATGGCCATGCGCCTAATGTCTATGCGCCGAGCGACCAGCGAAAGCGTCGTGTTATTCCGATTGCTGAGCTGACAGCGGTCGCAAATTCCATTCATCCGGGGCTTAGTGCATACGTGAGCGGAGGCGACGTCGGAATGGTATGGCTCCGGGATTCTTCCATGACTAAAGCAGTGGCGAAGGCCTATGGGGATAGATCAGCCGCACTTGGCATTCAGGAGATTTATTCCGGTGCGAAACTCGGCCTCACGCTGAACCTGCCGGATCAAGATACACGAATGCCCGACATTATTCTGCAGCCTGAACCCGGTGTAGCCTGGGTCTCTGCGACTGATACTGCGCCGGCGACTTATGGCGGAATGCAGGATGAGGGCACGCACGTCGCACTGCTGGTCGCGGGACCGCAGCTCACCGGGCGAGTGGATAAGACCTGGGTTCCGACCTCCCAGGTAGCCCCATTGCTTCTGCGTGCATTAGGCATCGAAAAGTTCGACCTGCAAGCGCTCCACCGAGAGCATACCCCGGCCTTACCCGGCATCTTCTGAAGTGCCGCAAAGAGGTTGCCTTTGCTTTGCCGTTGACCTTGCGTTTGCTGTCATCCTGACCCTGAGCCTGTCGAAGGGGAAGGGATCCCGAGGTGCTGTTCCGCAACAATCTTCCGCACATTTCCACCCGTAAACCCCACGCTTTGTTGTCTTTACGTTTTTTTTCTGCGTTTTCCGCCCAAAAATCGCATGTCAAGTCCCAAAACCACTTAACCCCAACAAACCAAAGGAAATAGAGTTTGAAAATTAGTTACCCTCCACAAGCTATACTAGTTATATAGAGTTAAGAAAAAGAGTTTTTCAAAGTCAAGAAAAGCCCCGGCCACCGCCCGGGGGTTCGCATTTAACCCATAACCCTTTTGTTTGCCCGAATTTAGCCGTAACCCTTTTGTTTGCCCGAATTTGCAGACCATGACCACCCGTAAACCATTAAAAAGAAAGGATTTATAGCCGGGCAATAGGGGGGGGGTACCCCCCGAAATGACCTTCCACAACGAGGCTCTAATTGAGAGAAAGCACCTGGATTGCAGCCTTCTCTTTCCGAATCGCCGTCTTATCGTCGCTCCATTTCTTCCATGTGGCATCGGTAACTGCCAACTCCGCGCGCGTCTTGTTCTTGATCACCTCACGTGCGGCAAGGGACTTGAGGTCCTTGTACTCGAGGACGATGAAGCTGGACCAGGGAGCGCCGGCTGGGTTCTGGTTGGTGTAGCAGGCGAACGAAGAAAGAACGCCCGCCTTCATCCACCCCTCGAACTGCGGAGCGACGTAGCCCTGGACGTAGCTGACGTACTTCGGCATGTCGACGGAGACGTTGTACTCAAGGACAAAAAACTGTGACTGCTTCGTCGCCGGTGCGTCGGATCTTTCGCTAACAATGTCCGCTGTGCCCGACGTGTCGGCGGCTGCTACTGCCTGCGCCTTCTCGGTCAGGCCGCCGGGGTTGGTCTCTTCGATCTTCTGCCACCGGCCAAGATCGGTGAAGTGGTTGAAGCGCAGGACGAGGAACATGTCCGGCACGCTGTCCGCCGCATACGTAGTGAAGAGTGCATTATAGGTCGCGAACACGCCCTCTTTCTTCCAGCTCTCTAACTGAGCGACACCTTCGCCCTGCATAATCCTGCGGAAGCTGGTGCGAGCTCCTGGTCTGGCGTGATAGGTGATGATCAGTGCTGTTGGACCGTCGACCTGATCGTTGACCTGATCCTGGGCAAAGACTTGGCTGCTTGCAAAGGCCAGACCGAGACCGAGGACAGCCAGGAAAGCGCGGAGGCCAGGTGTGATCTTCACGTGAGAACCTACTTTCCGCCGAGAGCCCAGGCTGCGCATGAGTCGAAGAGGCGGAGACCGTCCGGAATGAGGAGATCAAACTGATCGGGTGCAAGTCCGAAGAAGATGCGACGAGCTGGAGCGGTGAACTCGTGGTCCATGTAGACGCCTTTCTCATAGGCGAAGATGAAACCCTTCTCGGGTTCTCCAGGAAGGAAGGCGATGACTTGAGCGGAGGGCTCGGGACGGCCCCAGTTGTAGATCTTGATGGCATGCTTGACCGGCATGAACATCCCGTTCGGGAAGCCTGCCTGGATCGGATTTGGCGCGTTGACCAGCCAGAGGAAGGACTGCTCTTCCTTCTCATCCTCTCCGTAGTCCTTCTGGGGTTGATAGCCGGTCATGCCGAGGAAGTCCAGCAGCCAAGGCTTGGTGGTGAAGATAGGAACCGTGGTCGTGCGATAGGTGTTGGTGATGGTCTTGGCTTTGACGTCGCTGGCTAGATAGACAAGGTCGTAACCGTCTGCGGAGGGTGGGTTGATGTCCGAGACCATATTGACGGTCATACCAAGGGACTCGAAGTGCTTCTTTGTGTTTGCATCGACGGCTGCGGTAGGGCTGGAAGTAGCCGCGACAAGCAGGAGCTTCTTTCCTTTGAAGATGGGATTCGCAGAGTCCGCGGCATGACCCCTAGCCGCCGTGATCGCAAAGATGGCGAGTGCAAAGAGTGTCGTGATGCGCTTGTGACTCATGGAAACTCCGTACCTTATCTGTTTTGAAACGTGATGGCACTCATTACCTGCTAGTGTGCGGGTTCGCTGATCGTCCAGAGGACAGCTGCGTCGAAGAGCGCATGACCTTGCTCCGTGAGGTCGTCGAAGGCTGGGTTGTCCACTGGCACCATAGTGCGACGGGCCGGAGCAACAAATTCGTCCGCCATAGCAGCCCCCTTTTCGTAGCCGAAGATAGCACGCTCATGGAAGGAGTTAGGCAGTGTTGCAATGATGACGGCAGAAGGCAGCGGCATCGCCCATTTGAGGACGTCCGCCTCCTTGAGGTACTTTACATAGCCCGGCTTCAGCCCTGCAGCCATCGGGTGGTACGATCCGACGATTTCGAGGTAGGCCTCCGGCGGATCTTCACTCTCCTTGGGTTCGCCATGCTCGCCGTAGTCGACGAACCGATGGCGATTGGCCATCTTGAGGGTGTCTGCCGAGAGACCTTCGAGACAGAGCAGCGGAATCTTCACGTCGCGATACTTGTTGGACATCTTGTACTTCGAGTTGGTTGCGGAGAGGACCACTACGTCCTGACCGTCTGCCATCGTGTCCGGCTGGGTCTGATCGACCTCGGTGACGATAAACCCAAGTTCTTTGAAGTGCTCCGCGATGTGGTCGTCGGACTCCTCGCCTTCAGGAGTGTTCAACCGGCGGACGAAGAGCAGTTTCTTCCCCTTGGCTGCCACGGCGAGCTTACCCTTGAGCGCACCTGGGTCGTAAGGACTAGGAACGACGGCAGGGCTGAGTGCCCAGCGAATGCTGGCATCGAAGAGTTTAAGGCCGACCCACCACTGCGCAAGGTTAGGATCCGTCTCGGCTTCGCCATGGACTGCAGTGAGATAGTGAAAGGTTGCATCCTGAAGGTAGAATCCGACGCGACGCGCGGGGGCGACAAAGCCGCTGTACATGGTTGCCCCCTTCTCGTAGGTGAAGACCGCTGCATGCGTGGTCTCGCCTTCGATATTGACGACGATGTCGGCGGAAGGCGCCGGCTTTGCCCAGCCGAATGCCTGTGGTTGTAGGTAGAGTGTGCCGAACATCTGCGAGCGTGGGATAACGAGCTCACGCACAAGCGGATTCGTAACATTGGGGAAGTATCCGTACAACATCGTGAAGGCCCGTGCGAAATCCTGCACTGGGTCGAGCGTCTCGAAGTCAGTGTGGCGTTCCGAGCCGGTCATCTTCATGTCGGGGTAATCGACGGTGTTCCAAGTGAAGACAGGGATTGCGCTGTCAGCATATTTACTTGCAATCTCGCGTGGGTCGGCTGTGGAGGAGAGGAGGATGAGGTCTTCTCCAGCAGCTTTGGATGCGTCATCATCCTCGGTCCCCATGGTGACAACGTATCCCTGCTGTTCGAGATGCTTCTTGACGAGCAGATCATCGTTAGGATGGTCCTTCTCAGGTTCTCCTGCAATGATGAGTATCTTTTTACCGTGAAGTTGGGAGGCGCTCAAAATATGGCCATCGCTCTGTGCCTGCGCAAAGGGCAATGCGGGCAGAAGAAAAACCGCAAGCGTGGGCACAATCACTGAGGTGTTGAACTTGAACATGTTGGTCCCCGTCTTGATCCGTTTCACTTGCTTAGTAGCCCACGACAACGACAACCGGTGTACCCGAGTGCATCGCTGTGATGAAGAGATGATGTGTTTTGGCGTCGTATGCAACACTGCCAAGCCCGGGCGTGAGCTTGTATTGGCCCCCGACGGTGTAATTGATATAGGCATTCATGCGGATTCCGGTGAGGGTGCCATCCTGCTGCGCCACGAACGAGGCAGCCTTCCATTGGCCCTTTCCCTGCGGTGTCCATGCGAAGGTCTCTCGCGCCGCTCCAACGCCGCCCTTGAGTTCGATGAAGGTAAAGCCAGAGTCGGTGTCGATAATCTCGATCACCCCGTCTTCGCAAGCAACAAACAGGCGGCGGCCTTTGGTGTCGAGCGCCAAGCCCGACGGTTTGCTGCCCGTCATGATGGGATAGTCGCCATCATTCTTGCCCGTTCCGTGATTCAGGACGTGAATGACGTTCGCGGAGGTGTCGGCAACGTAAACGTGATTGAGTGTGCCGCAGGCGATTTGACCAGCGCCGGTGGCGATGTGTCCTGACTTGACGACCTTGCCGGACTCCGCGTCGAGGGTCGCCAGTGATCCGCCTGTGCTGACTGCCTCGACGGTCTTCGCATCCTCGTCATAGCAGAGCGAAGAGGCGCCCTTCGTGGGTAGCTCTTCCGTGGACGTGGTCTTCATGTCCGCGAGCGAGAAAGCGATGACTTTGCCGCTTCCTGTCGCGAAACCCTTTGTGGAGGCGCCTTGTTCTTCGCCGTTCATGACGGGGATGAGCAGCACGTCCTGCGCATCCTTGAGCTGAATGTCGCCAAGCTTGGCGCCAGTGTCTGCGTTGAGGACTGCGATGCCGTCATCGCCGGCCACAAAGAGGCGGCGGCTATCGCTATCTATGGCTATCCCATGTACAGTCGCGCCGGGGAGGTTGTACTCGCCCAAGGTCTTGTATGTTTGCGCAGATACATCGTAAACAGCCGGCCCTGCATATAGCACGCTACAAAGGCTGACTATTGTGATTCTTGTAATGCGATACATAAGCGACACCCAAAATAGAAATAAAGCGCGAGAGCAAATCTAGATAGGTCCAATTGTGGCTGTCAACTAAATTGAAGCTTAGCAAGGTAAGATGAATAACATTTCATCTGGCACTCGCCAATTACTCATGAAGATTCTTTCATCTTGTATTTCTGTCTGTTCTTGCAGGTATTCAATCTCCCATGCAAAAATAATCGCGCACTTAGCCATGGTTGTAGATTTTGCGGATGCTGAAGCAATACGAATAAATAAAGTAGTTAGCGTGGAGAGATATGAAGAGAATTATCTTGAATATTCATTTGTGCGCCGGCATGATCGCTGCACTCTTCCTCATCTCCCTAAGCATCTCAGGAGCGATTATTGCTTTCGAAAATGAGTTAAACCGGACCTTTCATCCTCGACTGACAAATGTGAGGCCTGAAGGACAGCCCCTTGATTGGGACACAGTTCGCGATCGAGTAGAGGTACAGTCGCCCGGCTGGAAGCTAATTCGCTTTTACTTTCCTGACCGGCCTGATCGTTCCACTTACGTTCGTTTGCGTTCAAGCACGACCCATCGTATCCACCACGTATATGTCAACCAGTACACCGGGACAGTACTTGGCAGCACTGAGGACGGAAGCAACTGGATCCTGAAGGTTCACGATCTGCATGTCAACCTGCTGTCAGGCAAGATCGGTAATCGGATCGTGACCTGGAGTACCTTCGGACTTCTTCTCCTCTCTCTCTCTGGAATCACCCTGTGGTGGCCGCGTAAAGTATTCCGCTATCGACACACATCCTCATTGCCGCGCCTTAATCGCGACCTGCATTACAGCGTCGGATTCTGGTCTTTCCTTGCAGTGTTTGCCTTTGCAATTACCGGTCTTGCTTTGCACTACCAGACCGGCAAACTACTTAGCCTCCTAAATATCCCGTCGGCGGCTACGAGGATGCCCGGCCACGGAACTTCTATCGAACAGATGTTAGCAACGGCCCGTGAGGCACTCCCCGGGAGCACTATCCCCCGGCTTTTACTCTCCGAGAAGTCAGGCGATCCAGTCTTTATCTACCAGCGCTTTCCCGAAGACAAGACGCCCGCTGGACGTAGCTTCACCACACTTGATGCGAAGACGGGCGCCGTTCTCAGCGTTGGATCGACAAGAACAGCACCCGTTCTGCAAACTGCTCTCGTGCAATGGACACGGGAGATTCACACCGGTACGATTCTGGGCCTGCCCACTCAGATCGGAGCTGCTTTTTTCGCGCTTCTACTTTCCGTCCTCGCCATCACCGGACCGGTCATCTGGATAAACAAGCAGCGAGCGATGGCAGATGGCCGCCGTGCCCTTTTACAAAAAAGCAAAGAACAAACCTCCTCCAGAAACTGACCTCGGGTGGGAACGTCGCATGCTCTCTGAAAGAGTTTTCATTTACAGTTCATGGATACTTCATTTACTTGCAGGTAAATGGCAGAGCTTGAATTTTTGATTCTTCAAGAAAGTCAAAGATTTTCTCCTATGGAAGAAGTAACCGTACTAAATCAGGAGCATAAGCACACAGCACTCGTAAGGGTGACCACCTTTTTCGTCTACCTATTCGACCAGGTGATGCCGGACCCTTACGTCTTCGCTGTGATCCTGACCTTTGTTGCAGCGCTGCTCGCGTATGTCTTCGCACCCAACGCACACCCGCAGCAGATTGTTACAGCGTGGTACAACGGCGTCTTCAATCTGTTCACCTTCGCGTTTCAGATGGTAATCATGCTGGTGGCGGGATATACGCTTGCAAGCGCACCGGCAATTCGGACACTGCTGGGGAAGATTGCCTCGATTCCCGGGAATCCTGCTGCCGCAGTCTCACTCACAATCGTAGTCTCCATGATTGCGTCGTGGGTCAACTGGGGACTTGGCCTGGTAACGGCTGCGCTACTGGCGCGCGAGATCGCCAAGCGGATTCGAATGGACTTCGGCTGGTTGATCGCCGCAGCATATACGGGATTTGTCATCTCAACAGAAGGCTTGTCCGGCTCAATTGCGTTGTCGCAGGCCACGCATGGCTCGGCGTTGAATATCGTCGAGAAGGTTACCGGTCAACTCACGCCGTTGTCTCAGACCGTCTTCACGCGCTTCAACCTGATTCCGATTGCGGTGCTGCTTATCGTTCTACCAATCGTCTTCCGTTACATCGGACCGGCGCCCGAAAACACTGAGCCCGCAGACCCTGAGAGGCTGCGTGCCGAGGACGTGACCCCGCTCCGTAAAGAAAAGGCCAATACTCTCGGCGGCAAACTGGATAACGCATGGATACTGACAGTGCTTCTGGTCATGTTTATTGGGACAGCTCTTGGGATGGAACTCTATCGCACCAAAGGATCACTCGATTTGAATTCAGTGATCATGACTCTTCTCATGCTTGGGCTTTTGCTGCACTGGACGCCCGCTGCTTATGTGGCAGCCATCAAACACGCCGCGCGTATCAGTGGACCGCTCATCCTGCAGTATCCGTTGTACGGCGGTCTTATGGGAATCATGACTACGACCGGGCTCGCGGGCGTGCTTTCCAAGGTGTTCCTCTCTTTTTCTACTGCGCACACCATCCCTTTCTGGACCTATCTTACTTCGGTCATCATAACTTTTTTCGTACCGAGTGGAGGTGGACACTGGGCGGTGCAAGGCCCCTTCGCCGTTCCGGCTGCCAGGGATCTGCATGCATCACTTGCTGGCGTCACCATGTCGGTAGCAATGGGAGAGTCAGTAGCAAACATGTTGCAGCCATTCTTTGCCCTGCCCATCCTTGCTATCGCCGGGATAAAGGTTCAGAGGATGATGGGATTCATGGTGATCACCTTCCTCATTTCCTTCATAGTGTTTGGTCTCTCACTTCTTTTTCTTGTACCGCCGCGATGATTTATCGTGAAATTCCGTGACTTTCTTGAATAGACATTCTCGGGTGCTTGAGATCGCCATGGTCATGATGATCGCTGCGCCCTTCGTGTCGCAGGGCCGCGCTCAGAGCACTGAGCTGTCACCCTATGCGCCGACAAAACAAGTGAACGGTGTCATTCGCATCTGGGGCAGCCCGCAGATGGGCGACCTGCTCAAACGCTATGAGGAGGGCTTCCGCAAGGTTCAGCCGTCCGTTCATTTTGAAGATGCTTTGAAGAGTACTGTCTCAGCTGTTGCTGGAGTGTACTCCGAGCGGGCGGACATCGGTCTTCTCGGCAGGGAGATATGGCCCAACGAAGCTCAGGCATTCGAGTCCGTAAAGGGTTACGCACCAACCAGAATCGAAGTTGCAACGGGTGCCTACGATGTCCCTAAAGCTACCTATGCCCTGATGATCTTCGTGCATCAATCGAATCCAATAAAAAGCCTCTCCATCGGTCAGCTTGATCGCATCTTCGGATATGCTGCTGGGCGAAAGCCGGTGCATACGTGGGGTGACCTGGGACTCAAGGGGACGTGGGCCAAACGAGAGATCCATCTTTACGGCTTCAGCACGGAGAATGATAAGGCGCTGATTTTCAGTCGGCTGGTCTTCCATGAGAGTACGCGATGGAACTGTCTCTTGCGCGAGTATTCAAACGCTTCCGGTCCCCCTGAGATCGATGCCGGTGAATTGATCCTCCGCGACCTCGCAAAGGACCCTGTCGGCATCGGAATCTCAAACATTCATTACGCTACTCAAGATGTAAAAGTAATGCCCTTATCAACATTGGCTAGCGAGCCATCCGTAGCGCCAACGCGAGAAAACATTAAATCAAGACGCTATCCTTTGTCCCGCGCGGTGTACATCGTGTTCGACAGAAGCGCGGAGCAGTTAGCCAACCCAATCGTTCTTGAGTTCCTCCGCTATATCCTAAGCAGCCAAGGTCAGGAGAATGTTCTCCAGGACGGAACCTATCTCCCCTTGACATCCAGCATTGTCGAAGAGCAGCGGCGTCTCTTAGACGCGCCGTGATTCTCAGGATCTTTGCATTTTTTTGTAGTCGATGGCGATTGCTTTGCTAATCGGATCACCCTACCTTTTGGAACGGCTCTCATAGGTGAAACCAGCTGACCGGTTATAAAGAAGGTCGCGTGTAGAGATCTGGTTCCACTTGTATTAGCTTCTTCAGTCTCACTTAATCCACAATGGCTAACATTCCCTAATGAGTCTGACATTTCGTTGCCTCATGGCAATTCTAATAATCGGTGTAGCGTCTCGCGGCTATGCTCAGACGGCGTCTTCTGTGCGCGGCTCTGTGCTCGACCCGACGGGGGCGGGCATCTCCGGCGCGACGGTCCAGTTCGAGACCGCTAACGGAGCGCTACTAAAGCAATCTCAGACTGACCTCAAAGGAGAGTTCATTTTCCTCGATCTCCCCAGCGGCAACTTCTCTCTGGTGGTTCCCGCCTACTCCGGCTTTGCTATGCGGACCGTGGCACTTCGGCTCACTGGCAATGTAACCGGCCTCAAAGTGACGCTGGCTGCCCAATCCGTCAGTCAGGAAATCAACGTTGGGGCAGACCAATCGCTTTCCACTGACTCCTCCGCTAATCGGGACACGGTCACTGTCACCGGGAACGAACTGCGAAAGCTACCGGTCTTCGACCAGGACATCGTCGCAACGCTTACTCCTTTCCTCGACGCCTCCGCAGGCTCTTCTGGCGGCGTCACCCTCATTGTCGACGGGATCGAGATGAAGAGTGTCGGTGTTTCGCCCTCCGCTATTCAGGAAGTTCACATCAATAACGATCCCTATTCCTCAGAGTTCACCCGCCCTGGTCGCGGGCGCATTGAAATCATCACCAAGCCAGGTTCCCCCAACTTCCACGGCGAAGCGAATTTTATCTTTCGTGACGCGATCTTCAATGCTAAAAACTACTTTTCGCCTGTCCGGCCGCCTGAGGCTCGTCGCATCTACGAGGGGCACCTTGGCGGTCCCGTCGGTCACGGTGGGCACACCAGCTTTATCGCTTCAGCGTCACACCGCGAGCAGGACACGGCCGCTGTGGTCAACGCCGTCGGCCCAACCGGCCCCATCATCGAGAACGTCTTGACCCCGAATCGTAACTCGCAGTACTCTCTTCGCGTCACCCATGACTTCTCCTCCAACCACAGGCTCTCCGTCGGCTATAACTTTGAGAACAGCACCAGCACGAATGCAGGCGTCGGCGGCCTCACCTTACCAGAAGCCGGTTACAACCTCAGCTCTCGCGAAGATGATGCCATCTTCAACGACCGCATCATCATTACTCCAAATCTCATCAATCAGCTTTTAATCACCTTTGAAAAAGACGAAGACGTCACTCGCAGTGTCAGCGACGCACAATCCATTCAGGTGAGCGGCTCTTTCATTGGTGGTGGCGCACAGGCCGACCTTGCCAAAACCGAAAACACCATTCACGTAAACGAGATCGTTACCTGGAGCCATGGCAGGCACTACATCCGCGCTGGCGTCCAGCTCCCGCAGTTTAGCCGCCGCGCGGTCGATGACCACACCAATCGTCTGGGTACCTTCAAATTTGCTTCCCTGTCCAACTACGCCGCTAACACCCCATACGTCTTTACTACCCAACAGGGCGTAGGCCGCGGTCTCTATTGGATAAACGAATTCGGCTCCTTCATTCAGGACCAGATCAAGATCAACCCGAGGATCCAGCTTGCATTGGGTCTTCGCTACGATTGGCAAACCTTCCTCAAGGACAACAACAACTTTGCCCCGCGAGTCTCCCTCGCCTATGCTCCCGGGAAGGGTAAAACGATCCTACGTGTGGGTACGGGCGTCTTCTACGATCGAACCGGCGGCGACTCTCCGGCCACCGTTAAGCTTCACAACGGCGTCGTCCTACACTCGATTCAAATTCAGAATCCATCATTTCCTCTCACAACCATCGCGAACGTCGGCGACATTCCGACTAACCTGGTCCGCTTTGACGAGCATGTTCGCACTCCCTACGCAATTCAATACAGCTTCGGCGTCGAGCGCCAGCTGCATAAATCAATGACTCTTACCGCCGGATATCGCGGTCAGGTCCAGATAAAGAGCTTCCGCTCCCGCGACGCAAACGCCCCCATCCTTCCCCCCAACCCCGACCTCACGGCCGTTTATCCGCGCCCCAACCCCAACTTCGGTCAAATTCAGCAGATCGAGTCCGGAGGTCGTACTCTTCTGAACGCACTCGACCTGTCCTTCCGCGGTCAGGCTGGACGCTGGTTCAGCGGGCAGGGTCAATACACGCTCTCGCGCTTCGACAACAACACCGGCGGCCTCAATGTTTTTCCACAAGACCAGTATCATCCAAATGCCGAATGGGGTCGCGCCGATCAGGATCGTCTACAACGCTTCAATCTGATCGGCAACATCAATCCCGATCATTGGCTTTCGCTCGGAGTTAGCGCCACCCTTTACTCTGGCACACCGTACAACGAGACCACCGGCAATGATTATTACCACACCGGCCTTGGGAACGCCCGTCCCGCTGGCCTTGGGCGCAACACCCTTCAGGCAGGCGGGGTCGCCTCCTTCGACCTCCTCTACAGTCACGACTTTCGCCTCACCAAAGAAACCGGAGACAAGGCGAAATTCTTGTCGGCTGGCATATCCGCCTTCAACGTTTTCAACCGCACCAACTTCACGAGCTACATTGGTTCGTTAAGCTCTCCATTGTTCAGCCATCCCAGCGCCGCTCTTGCGGGTCGCCAGCTTCAGTTTTCATTCGGCTATCGTTTTTAATTACAGATTCGAATGAATTCTTCAGCAAGGATTAAGTTCTTTTCTTGAGAATAATCGCATGAAAACTTCAATCCCACTTGTCGCAGTGCAACTAATGTTGGCGCTCTCCTTTGGCAAATGTGCCGTTGCTGCGGAACACTCCGTCGCGTGTTCGACATTACCTCCCGCAGTGCAGCAAAAGTCCAAACTTGTGCAGGACGGCTCCGTCATCCACGGATGTGTTCGAGACATATCCAAGGGGAAGACTACTTATGAGTTAGAGCTTCTAAAGGATGGCCGCAGCAGGGACGTTACCTTTGACCCAAACGGAAATGTTCTTGAAGTGGAAGAGCAGATAGACTTTGCTTCGCTTCCGAAACCAGTAGCTGCTGCAATTCAGAAAGAAGTTGGCGCGGAACGTCCCGGTAAAATCGAATCCCTTACACGTGGAGGCGCGCTGATAAGCTACGAGACCACTGTAACCCGAAATGGTAAGCGTCGCGAAATCGCGTTTCGTCCTGACGGCTCTGTAATGACATCGAACTAATTGGAAGTGAGGGCTAGATTTCACGCTATTAGCAAAAAAGCGACGGCATCCCGTTACAGCTTTGGTCTCTCTTTCATTCAGACACGATCTCAAACACCTTATCTAAAGGAAGCATAATCGTCACTAGCGCTCCAGCTACGGCGTTGTTGGATATCTGAATGGAGCCTCCGGCGCGTTCACAGATGGCTTTGCAGATAGAGAGGCCCAAGCCGGTGCCTCCGCTCTTTCGGCTGCGTGAGAGATCCCCCCGGTAGAAGGGTTCGAAAAGATGCGGTCGGTCCTCGTTCCCGATGCCTTCTCCCTCGTCCCGTATTGTCAGGTTCGCTGTACCTTCTGTCACAGTCATTTCGATGTGCACAGTTGATTGGGGTGGACTGTGCTGCAGAGCATTCAAAAGAACGTTCGAACACAGCAGGATCGCGTCGCGCCTATCGATTGGAACTTGAGCGTTAGAAACGATCTGCACCTTCACGACAACTTCTTTCAAGTCCGCGAACGACCTGCTTTGATGCACAGTTTCTTCGATGACATCGCGCAAAAAGCAGGACGGCCGGATAGCTTGTTGGCCATCAACCTCACGCGGCTGTTCAAGGCGTGCGAGTGTAAGCATCTTTTGCACGGTCATCTCAAGCCGAGTAAAGTCGTCCAAACCTAGTGCTAGACCGCGGCTGTATTCCTCCACGGTACGCTTGCGCATCGACAGTAACTGTAGAGAAGATTTGACGATCGCCACATCGGTTTTCAGTTCATGCGCAGCGTCACTTGTGAAGCGTCTTTGTTGTTCAAAAGAACGTTGAAGGCGATTGAGAGCAGCTTCCAGAGCGTGCGCAAGGGGCCGCAATTCTTCCGTTCTCTTCGCACTTGTTGGCGATTCGAATTGCCATGAGCTTGTGGTAATAAGCTCGGCTTGCTGGGCCAATTCATGAAGAGGTGAGAGGCCACGCCTCAAGAGCCACACCATTCCTAAAGCAGTAATTCCAAGCAGGATGGCTGTGGCGATAGCAAAAAAGCGGATCGCTTCGAAAACTTCGTGCCAGACATGATCGACCGGCACTCCGTAAATGATCGTGATCGTACGCCGAATTCCTCCGCTTGGCTCTTCCGGGTCCAGTATCCGAAGGCCGTGGTGAATAACAAAGCGATAGTTGCGCCCACTTACCTGGACGTTCTGAAAATTCGACGCCCCGCTCGCAGGTTGCGTAACTTGTGCTGGAATATCACCGACAGACCCGATAATTTTGCCACGCTCATCCTTGACACGTAACACAGCATCTTTAGCGAGTTGTACGCCCCGCATATCCAGCATTACGTCTTCTGTTTCATTTTCAGCGTCCTGAACAGCCCCCATAATTGAGTCAGCTGTGCCTCGGAGTGTCGCATCGAAGGCTTTCAGTTCGGAATGCCGTTCATTGACGGTGATCGCTCCAATGAGCGCTATGGCGGAGAAAATTTCCAACACGAGCACCGTGACGGTAAGGCGACGCGTAATGGATACCGACTGCATTAAACAACGCGCCTTTCTTCGCAGAGCCGATAGCCCCGATGACGCAAGGTTTCAATCAGCGGCTCGGTTCCATCAATATTCAATTTCCTTCGCAAATTCGAGACATGCGCTTCAATCACATTCGAATGGTGGTCCCAATCGAAATCGTAAAGATGTTCCAAAAGCTCCTGTTTCGATACGAAGACACGAGGGCGATGGATGAGATATTCAAGAATTCGATACTCAGTCGGCGATAAATTCAGGGAATGTCCTCGTCGACTCACTGTCTGCTGCACGGTATTCAGTTCTACGTCCGACACGACAAGCACAGGTGTAGAGACTCCTTTCGCACGGCGAATGAGAGCCTTCACCCTCGCGAGGAGCTCTCCTAGATCAAAAGGCTTGCTTAAATAATCATCGGCGCCTGCATTCAACAATTCCACTGTCGATTCTTTCCCCTCTTGTGCAGTGAGAATGAGAACGGGAGTATGCAGTCGCTCACGACGCAAATCGCGAAGAATGTTTTGACCACTTTTGCCCGGTAACATCAGGTCAAGCACGATGGCGTCATACACGTCCTGCTCTGCGAGATGCGAACCTGTTTCGCCATCGGCGGCATGGTCCACCGCGAGGCCAGTCTCGCGTAAAGCTCCAACAATGTTTTCAGCCAGCCTTTGCTCGTCTTCAATCAGGAGTACTCGCATCTATCACGTCCAGTATGATTTTGACTCTATTGTCTCAGGGTTTGCTTAAGCATGACTGAAAGCGCGCACCATTCCTAATCTGCATACAGTTGTGGCCATCCAACGTTGTACCGACGGCTTCGCATTTTCTGCTGACGCTTGTTCCTCTTCTTGGGTTCATTCTCCTATTGACAGTCTGTATGAAAAAAGCTCACACTCATATAGTCGTTCAATAGGACCAAAGATAATGAGCTCAAGAAAGACAAATCTCCTGCAAGGCACGCTCGATCTGCTAATTCTCAAGGCACTTGGTCCAGGAGAATTCCACGGTTTGGGCATTTCGCGACGCATCGAGCAAATTACGCACGGGACATTTCTCGTCAAGCCTGGTTCGTTATTTCCGGCCCTTCACCGCATGGAGGAAGCGGGTTGGCTGAGTTCCTTTTGGGGCGAATCGGAAAATAACCGTCGCGCGAAGTACTACAGAATCACTAAGGCAGGAAAAGGCCAGCTTGAAGTCGAAACAGAGCAATGGACAAGGGTGGCGCTCGCGATGACAAATGCTTTGAGAGCAACTTAGGAGGTGAATGATGAAATTTTGGTCCCACATCAAGAGCGTCCTTCGAAACCTATTTCGGAAGAAGCAGGTTGAAAGCCAGCTTGATGATGAGCTTCGTGCATACGTGGATATGAGGACGGACGAAGGGATCGTTGTCGGCGTGCCTGCGTCTGAGGCCCGTCGCACAGTGCTGGCGGAGTTCGGCGGCATCGAGCGGGTAAAGCAAGCAGTTCGTGAACATCGCGCCGGCACCAGTGTGGAGCTTCTTTGGCAGGACGCACGCTACGGACTGCGCCGGTTGTTGCGTAATCCCGGGTTCACCGTGACGGTGATCCTTACGCTGGCGCTTTCCATCGGCGCAAATACCGCGATTTTTTCCATCGTGAATGCGCTCATGCTGCAGAGCCTGCCCTACTCGCATCCCGAACGGATGGGAACGATCTACACACGGGTGACGGGTGTGCGGTCGATGGATGAGCGGCACCACCTGGATGGCGAGCAATGGGAGCTGCTGCGCGACAATGTTCCCTCCCTGATGTCGGCGATTTCAAGTTCGCGAACTTCGGGCGCCAATCTGCAGACGGAGTCTCATGCGCAGTATCTTCAAGCGGGACGCATCTCGGCGCACTACCTCGACGTGCTGGGAGTTCGTCCCGTCGCCGGACGCAACTTCTCGGAGGTTGAGGACCGTGCACACGGGCCAAAGGCTGTCATCCTGAGCTACAGTCTGTGGCGCACGACCTTCGGTTCTAATCCGAATATTCTGGGGCAAGCCATCCTGTTGAAGGGTGAGCCGTACACCGTCGTCGGGGTGCTCCCCGAGGGGGCGACCACTCCCCAGAACGCCGACCTGTATACGGCGATTCAGGCAGGCCGCGGCGGCGAAGGAAACGGAACGAACTTTGACGTCATCACCCGGCTGCGTGATGGCGCGAGTTGGCAGCAGGCCGATGGCGAGATCAACCGCACCTGGTCCCACCGCGCCAATCGCTTTGAATTAGAGGGCAATCCGGGCGCGCAGGTGACCTACTACTCCGTGCCACTCCAGAAGGGTCAGACGGCTACGCTGCGTCCGCAGGCTTTGACGTTGATGTTGGCTGCAGGCTTCATCCTGCTGATCGCCTGCGCCAATCTTGCCGGTCTGACGCTGGTGCGTATGTTGCGGCGCGCGCCTGAGATTGCAACGCGACTGGCGCTGGGCGCCTCGCGCTGGCAAATTCAAAAGCAGCTCTGGGTGGAAAATCTCTTGCTGGCATTCGTGGGAGGCGCGGCTGGCGTGGCAGTAGGCTTCGCCGCTTTGCGCGGATTGCTGCTGCTTCTGCCTGAACACTTTCTGCCTATAGCCAGCGTGCCCCTCGATGGCCGCGTACTGGCATTCACCCTTCTCCTCTCGCTGTTTACCAGTGTGCTCTTCGGTATGCTTCCTGCGCTGGCAACGCGCAAGTTCGATCTACGCTCCGCGATCGCCAGCCGTGCCGCAATCGGCGGCGACCATTTACGGCTGCGGCAGGCGCTGATTGTGAGCGAAGTCGCTCTGACCGTGGTGTTGCTGGCCGCTTCTGGCCTGCTCATTCGCACTCTGATCCACCTACAGACTTTGCCGGCGGGATTCAACCCAACTGGCGTGATGGCCGCGAAGGCATCGCTCGACGATGCGCGCTATCACGATACGGCAGCCTTTCGAAAACTGCTGAATGAGAGCACCACCGCCATGCGGCAGATTCCCGGCGTGCAACATGCTGCTGTCGGCCTGAGCCTGCCGTATGAGCGCGCCCTGACTAGCGGAATGACCCTCAGCGAGGGCAAAGAAGCTGGACAACACGCCATGACGGAGGAGGTGTACATTACCCCCGATTATTTCGAGATATTGCAGATCCCGGTGCTGGCAGGGCGCTCCTTCACCGAGGAAGATGGCCCAGAGACGCATGTGGCCATTGTCAATCAGACCTTCGCACGCAAATTCTTCCCGGGGACAAATCCAGTCGGCCATTACGTGGAAAAGAACACGATGATCGTCGGGGTAGTGGAAGATGTGGCCATCGCTCCGGGGTTGGATGCTACTGCGCCTCTTACCGGCGAAGAAACAATGTATATTCCTGCCGCGCAGATGGAGGCCAAGTCGCTCTCGGTGGTCCATATCTGGTTTCAGCCAAGCTGGATCGTCCGCACAGCCGGCCCGGTCGAGGGTTTGACCGCGCAGATGCAACGCGCGCTGGCAAGCGTCGATCCTAACCTACCCTTCTCGGGCTTCTACAGCATGCGCGACCTGCTGGCGAAGACCCTAGCGACGCAGCGTGTCGAGGTGGCACTGTTGAGCGCAATGGCGGGTCTGGCTCTGCTGTTGAGTGCTGTCGGAATCTTCGCGCTGGTAGCCAACATCGTGGCGCAGAAAACGCGGGAGATCGGTATCCGCATCGCTCTCGGCTCCACCATTCGTCAGGCTATGGTCCATATCGGAGCGCCGGGAGTACGAGCCTCAGTACTGGGCCTCATCCTGGGCTTGATCTTTTGTGCGGGAGCATTGCGCGCTATGCACAGTGTGCTCTATGGCATAGGCGTCTATGATGTGCCCACAATCCTCATGGTCGTTTTGATGCTCGCGGCTGTAACGCTTGTTGCGGCCACTGTACCAACTCTGCGAATTGCAGGAATCGATCCTGCAAAGACGTTGCGAGAGGAATAGGACATCGGCGCAGCATGTAGAAAACGTGCTGCCTTTTGGGACCAGAATCCGATGTATGGTGGCGATCCGAAACTGGGGCTATGGTGTCAGTTTCGAGTCGGCTTCGTAAACGTAGACATCTAAGAAAATTAGCTTGGAGTTTGGAAGGCGAAGCGTTGCTGAATATTCGATCTCTCGAATATCTCCATTTGCTGCATCAGCAGCGCTGGACGGGATACGGCCTCGTTTACAAACGGCGGCGCGCATCTGAGACTCCTGTCTCGGCTAGAAAGTTATCCTCCCACCCAGTTGCACCAACCTTGGAAATCCGAGCGTTCCTTGAATCTGTCCAAAGCTTGTGTTTTGAATCTGGGTCTGATTGTTGCCGCCAAATCCATTGAACTGCGGTGTGTTGAATGCGTTCAGGGCTTCGGCGCGGAATTGGGCGTTGATTCGCTCCGTGACCTTGAAGGTCTTGTTGAGCGACAGATCCGTGTTCAAATATCCGGGCCCATAGCAGTTCGTTGTGCGTGGAGTGTTGCCGTAGCTGAGGGCCGGAACTGCAGCAAACGCTGCCACGTTGATATAGTTCGTCAGCCTGCTCTCTGGTGATCCGCTATAGCAAGGGGAGGTCCCGGTCAGGTTTGGCCGCTGCACGCTTCCGCCGATAGTTCCGTTTGCGCCGCTAATCGCGTTGGCGTTCACCTGCGTCACCGGCAGTGGCATCCCCTCCTGGATAATGGTCACGTCGTTGAAGGTCCATCCGCCGACAGCCATGTCAACCCACCTGCTCGATCCTCCGAGGAACTTCTTGCCATGGCCGAAGGGCAGGTCGTAGCTGCCGGTGATGGTGTAGCGAACTGGAATATCGTTGATTGCGCGAGAGTACTCTGACTTGATCGATTGCTGATAGGAGGTCGGTGTACTTGTGTCCCAATCCTGGGGACCATTGTTGCCTGGATTCAGGGTATTGGATGCGCCCCAGGAGTTGTCCCAGTTCGAGGCCCAGGTGAACGCAGTCAACAGCGTGAAGCCATGTGAAAAGCGCTTCTGCAGCTTCAGGTCCAGAGCGTTGTAGTTTGAATATCCGACGCTGACGGAATCGCTGATCGTTGTGTATTGGGGGTACGGCAACAGCGTCTGTTCATAGGGAATCGTGGTCTTACCGACCAGTCCAGCTCCTCCTGCCTTGTAGTAAGGATTAGGGACGCTCGCCAGCAGAGCAGTTTGGCCCAAGGAGAGATATTTATCCGGCAACTGGTTGATGTTAGCGGTCAATGGGAGGCTCTTCGCGTGTGCCCCGACATATCCTACCTTGAGAGCGAAGCCGTAGCCGAGGTCGCGCTGGATGTCGGCAGAGTATTGCATCACGATGGGGGCGTGGCGGTTGGAATCCAGTAGTGTCAGCGAGCTGCCCACGCCCGTTGCGTAGCCAAGAGAGCTACCTGTAGGACCGACGAGACCATTTGGGAACGGATTGCTCAACGTGTACGACGCTGGGACCGGTGTCGTTGAAGACGCGGCAACGAGACTGTTCGTCTGCGTGTATCCGGGGGCGTACGACGGACTCGTCGAATAGACGAGAGGCGAATAGAACACTCCAAAGCCCCCGCGGACGACTGTGCTTGGGACCACGCTATAGGCAAACCCGACACGGGGAGCATATTTGTTTCCACTATTGCAGCAGGCTGTCGGGTATCCGTTGAGTCCGGCAAATTTAACGCCGCCCAATATGGTCGTATTCGGCGCCGTGGTGGACGGATTTATCACAGTTGGATCGAGACCGACTGCGTAGTGATTATTTCGTTCGTGAATTCCCGGCTCATTCTCATAACGGAAGCCATAGTTGACCGACAGTTTCGGAGTTATGCGGTAGTCATCCTGCACATAGAACGCGTTGTAAGGAACGTTCAGAGCGAGTTGCGTCGTCAAAATCACCGATCCCGATGACGCCAGTCCAAGCACCATTGACGCCGCGTCGGCGCCGGTCGGTGTCGTAGTCGTCGTTGCAGGTGTCTTCGAACCGCTGCTCGAGGTATAGCTGCTGTCGAAGGCATACGTCCCGTTGCCAGTACCTACGTTGGTGAACGTAACGCTAATGCTCCGATAGACATAGCCGGCTTTCAGCTCATGCTTACCCAGAGACTTCGAAACTCCCAGAACGAAGTTACGCGAAAAATACACGGCCGGCCCGGAGTTCAGCGTCCCTTCTGTAGCCAGCGATTGGTTAGTTATCTGCGGAAAGGCCTTCTTCTGCAGCGCGCTGACATAGCTTGATGGAAACCCAAGCGTCGTCTGGTCAAATCCATCACTGATATCAAGCGTATTGTTCGGAAACCGGTTGAACCCGAATCCTGCGGTCACGATCATCGTTGGACTTACGGTGATCGTATTGTTCACAGCAAACGCATCCACCTTGCGGTAGAGGAGGTACGAACTCGAGCTGCCCGCAAAGCTTTGCAGGGCATTTCCACCTGGCTCTTTACTGCCGTAGTGCATATACGAAACATTTGCCTGCCACCGCCTCAAGACCTGATGGTCGATCTTCCCGACGAACTCGTCCGCGCGATCGCCCAACGTGTCGCCACCGGTAAAGTTATTTGTGCCATAGGCGAGCCCTGGTGCGCCTACTGGGTAGGCTTTCGCTAAAGCCACGCCTACTGGATTCAACCGGGACGTTGGGATGACATTGTCCGTCGGTATGCCGTTATGAAGCCCTGCATTTCCATTGGCAACAGAGAACTGCTGCCGGGACGCTCCGGTAAACGCGGTCTCCGGGTCGTAAATGTTGAGTGGAACGAGCGCCTTTGTGTTTGGGTTCACGGTAAGCGTCTGCGAAAAGTCTCCCGTACGCTCTAATGCAGTGGGCACTGCGAAAGAATTACTCGCGGTCAACGGCGATCGCTGCCTGTAGCCTTCTTCGGTTATCCAGAAGAATGTCTTGTCCCTTCCGTCGTAGACATGCGGAACCAGAATCGGGCCACCGATTGCTCCCACATAGCTGTAGAACTCCGCCGCGCCGCGCGGAACGGGTGTCGTGCCATGATTATTGAAGAAAAGATTCGCACCCCAGTTCGTCTGCCGTGTCTCGCCTTGCAATACGCCATGCAGCGCGTTCGAACCTGACTTCAAGGTCGTGTTGAATACACCGCCGCCAGTTCGGCCCATCTCCGCGTCATACGAGTTCTGCTGGACCTTGACCTCGTTCACTGCTTCAATCGAAGGAATGATTACCGCTCTGTTGCTGAAGTCGGTGATGGGAATATTGTCGATCTCATAGTTATTCCCACTGATCGGGCCGCCGGCTAGCGAGATCGTGGAAGAACCAGACTGATCCTGAAATCGCACAAAACGTGGGTCGCCAACTTGTGTCACGTTGTTGTCCAGCTTGGAAAAGAAGAAGGGATTGCGGCCTGCGTTCGGCAGATTTTCTAACTTCTGCGAATCGATTACAAGCCCATTCGAGGCAGTCGAGTTATCAATCAACGGTGAAGCTGCAGTCACCTCAACGATCTGGCTCGCCTCGCCCAGCAACAGCGTCACATCGAGTGTCACGGACTGCTGTGTCGCAACGATGAGGTTCTTTGCCTCATACTTTTTAAATCCGTTGGCCTCCACCGCCAGCGAATAAGTCGCCGGATCAAGAGCCGTAAACACATACTCGCCCGCGCCGTTTGTTTCGGCGGACCGTTTGATGTGAGTTGCTTCATTGGTTAATGTCACCGTTGCCTGCGATAAGGTAGCTCCCTGCTTGTCCGTCACTAGACCGCGGACACTTCCGTAGTAGGTCTGTGCCTTCGCGCCCACAACTGTGGCTAGCATCACAACGAATCCGAGTACGCCGCATGTTTTTCTATGGTTACCCATGTATTGGCCTCCAATGGTGATTTAGCGTGAAAATTTCAGTGCAGTTGCTGGAAGCAGCAATCTTTTGGTTTTGGTCGTAAAGTCACTGAACAGCCCGTGGCAGAGAAACATAAGCCATCAGACACTTCAGACTAGGTCGCCACTAGATGGCATCCTGCCAGCGAATCAACAAACATTCCCGGTCTTGTTCAGATCTATCTATTGGTCAAACGACTACTGAATCGCTTTGCTCTTCTGTTGGGCAACGCTGCCAAGGTCAAGGTGGTCAGGATGATAAGCAAATCGAGATTACGCCAGACGTGGAGTCAAAACGGGCAGGTGCCTTGTCTGCTCCAAGGTGCGGATGTCACGGTACGGTAGGAGCTAAATACACTTCGGATTACTATGTCCCAAAGAATGCTCTGTTTCAATAGCGTGAAAATTTGTTTTTGGTGTAATGGTTTTGAGAGTAATTACGGACCGGCAGGCTGTCAACAAAATAATTTGATTTGAAGAATCCAGTACGGTTTCATTTTGCCTGAATTTGGTTGAGGAGCGGCTCACATAAGAGGATCCTATTCTTAATAGATTGCAGTCACGACGTAATTTGCTGGAGCTGCCGCCCTATACAGATTCAGCGGCAAATTCAGCGGCAATAGGAGTGCGGCGAAGTCAACAAACGTTGGGGAATTCTCTCGCCGGCTTGCATTTATAGTCCTGAACCGCCCTAGTCCTGAGCCGCCATGCTCGTTAATCCATTCATCGCCGTCACTGCTGGGTCCTCCCCTGCGATACCCGGCAGCGGTTGCACTTTCGTCCCGTTCTCCAATACCTCGTAACTATCGACATAGAAGTTCGTCAAAATCGCATTCCCAAACGAGGTAGTTATTGCCACGTCCGCAGCGTCCCGTCCGGTGGCCATCAGCACCCGCCCAATTCGTGGCTCGTTATGGCGAGCATCCATTGCCATCCATTGTCCGTCGAGAAATACCTCGTACCATGCGCTGAAATCGCCTGGCCCACTATATGGCGCGCGAATATCCCCGAGATATCCCGTTACATATCGTGCGGGAATGTTCTGGCACCGCGACAACGCAATCGCCAGGTGCTGATAGTCCCGGCACACCCCGACACGTTCCACAAAAACATCCATCGCAGTCTTGGTAGGTCGCGCCATCTTGTAGTTGAACGCCACCTTCTCATGTACCCAGTCACGAATCGCCGAAGCTCGTGTCCACCCCGGTGTCATCCAGCCAAACAGGTCCTGTGCGATCGGTCCGAGCTGGTCCACCTCGCAGTATCGGCTAGGCAGCAAGAATTGCAGCACCTCCGACGGCAGGTCCTCCACGCGACCCTGCTGCGCATACGCATTGATCGGGTCGGCCAGCCCCTCCATTTCAACGACGCTGGTTCCGCTCAGCCGTATCGCACCTGCCGGCGTCATGAACCGTGTGCAGCGATTCCCAAATACATCACGATACTCAGTGGTTGCAATATCAGTCTTCGTCTCTCGATCAATATGTTCAATCTTCAACTCGTTGCCCTTACGTACCGTTGGCTCGATAGTCGGATGGAGGTGTAGTATCGCCACCATCGGTGTTGGCATTGGAAGATGAAATTGAATATCGTATTCCGTCTTAACAAGCATCGAAAAACCCTCGTTTTTTATAGGGTTGCTATAACATGAGATGCAATTAAGCGATATCCAGCAGTCTACCTCCATCTTTCCCAAATCCACCAACAAAAAAGAAAACGCAGGGTCCAAAGCCACTTTCCTTCCAATACCCCTACTGCTTTTTGCCACTAAGATTTAGCCCAGAGTGCGCAAGCATCGTCGTTCAGTGTCAACGATATGAGCATGAGGGTAAAGGTTTGAAAATCAGTAAGACGACGAGATCAGAGCGAATTGCATTTGGTGAGCCTCGGTTGTGCCGTTATACTCAAGACTCCCAATGCATCCAACTCATTCTTCCCAGTTCGAGCACGCTGCACTGAAAAACTATCTGCTGGACCATGCCTACGACGAGATGTTTTCAGGTCCTGGTGACCTGCATCATCACTGTCAGCGATTGCTGGAGCACTTCACCTCTCTTCCGGTGGAAGAACTGCAGCGACGGAAGCAGGCAGCTGATCTCAGCTTTCTGAGTCAGGGCATTACGTTTACGGTCTATGGCCGCGAGGAGGGTACGGAGAAAATCTTCCCGTATGACTTGGTTCCGCGAATCATAACCGCGGCCGAATGGGCGACCGTCGAGCTTGGATTAGCGCAACGCATTACGGCGCTGAATCTCTTCCTGAAGGATATCTATAACGAGGGGCGGATCCTTGAGGATGGAATTGTCCCGCGAGAGATGGTTTACAGCTGCAAGCACTACCGCAGACAGATGTCGGGATTGCAGGTTCCGCGGAATGTTTACATCGCAGTGTGCGGAACGGACCTGATACGGCTGGAGAATGGCGAGTTTGTTGTGTTGGAGGACAACCTCCGCGTGCCCAGCGGCGTGAGTTACATGCTGACGAACCGCAGGGTGATGAAGCGGATCTTTCCGGAACTGTTTCGCAGCTACAATGTGCGGCCGATCGAGCAGTACACACAGTTACTACTCGGTACGCTTCGATCGCTTGCGCCTGAGGGGCGGCCGGAGCCAAACATCGTATTGCTATCGCCGGGGGTCTTCAACTCGGCATACTTCGAGCATGCCTATCTCGCTCGTCAGATGGGAATCGAACTAGTTGAAGGACGTGATCTTGTCACCCATGACAATGTCGTCTACATGCGAACGACCAATGGCCTGCGTCGAGTGGATGTAATCTATCGGCGAGTGGATGACGACTTCATTGATCCACTCGCGTTTCGTGGAGATTCGATCCTTGGTGTAGCCGGGCTGTTCAATGCATATCGCGCGGGGAATGTGACGTTGGCCAATGCGTTTGGTACGGGAGTGGCCGATGACAAGGCGCTGTATGCTTATGTTCCCGACATTATCAAGTATTACCTGAGCGAAGAGCCGGTGCTGAAGAATGTGGAGACGTTTCTGCCGATTCGACCGAAGGAGCGGCAGCATGTGCTCGATAACCTGGACAAGCTGGTGGTGAAGGCCGTGGGAGAGAGTGGCGGATACGGGATGTTGATCGGTCCTCAGTCGACTAGGGCCCAGCGGGAGGAGTTTGCGCGGAAGATCGAGGCCGATCCGCGAAACTACATTGCGCAGCCTACGATCTCGTTTTCGCGAGCGCCCTGTCTGATCGGCGACGAGTTGGAGCCACGGCATGTTGACCTGCGACCGTATATTCTCTTCGGCGATAAGGTGACGATCGTTCCGGGTGGACTGACGCGCGTGGCGCTGAACCGCGGTTCGTTGGTAGTGAATTCGTCACAGGGCGGTGGCAGCAAAGATACCTGGGTGCTAAGCCAGTGAGAGGAGAACCGATGCTGTCACGGGTTGCCGATAGTTTGTATTGGATGAGCCGATATCTTGAGCGCGCCGAGCACACGACGCGACTGTTGGATGTCAACTTGAATCTGATGCTGGATGAGAGCGCGGCCAGCGCGGAACGGCGTTGGCAACGTGTGCTGCAGGCGCTTGGCAAGCCAAAGGACGTGGATTGGACAGGTGAACCATATGCGCTGACGCAGGCCTTGACCTTCGACACAACGAATAAGGCTTCCATTCTGTCGTGCATTATTGCGGCGCGAGAGAACTCTCGGCATGTTCGAGAACAGATCTCGACGGAGCAGTGGCATCGATTAAATAGCCTGTACCTCCAGGTGACGCGGCCAGAGATTCAGATCGAGAAGCAGGCGGAGGCACTGGCCGCTGGGATCACGCGTCCAAGCGAGTTTCTGCAGTCGGTGATGGAGGCGGTGCACCAGTTTCAAGGGGTGACCGACTCGACGATGAACCACGGCGAAGGCTGGCAGTTCATTCAGGTCGGCCGTTATATTGAAAGAGCTTCGGCAACAGCGTTGTTGCTGGAGGCTTATCACGCGGATCTCTGGGAGCATCCGGAACGGATCGGCGAGGGGAATGAATACCTTGACTGGATGGGATTACTGCGCTCGGCGACGGCGTTTGAGGCTTACTGCAAGGTTTATACGGCGGATCTGACGCCAGACCACATCTTCGAATTCCTTCTGTTAGATGAGGAATTTCCGCACTCGGTTCGGTTCTCGATTGACAGCGTGCAGTGTGCGCTTGAAAAGATCCAGGGAGACAGCGGCAGGAGCCGGGCCGAAGCCCTGCAGCGCCTCAGCGGGAGGTTGCAGGCGTCCCTTAGCTACAGCAGCGCGGATGAGATCCTGAATCAGGATGTCGTTGGCTATCTGCGGAGCATTCAGGCGCAGTGTCGCGCCATTCACGACACGATCTACGAGTTGTACGTGGATTACTCCATACAAGCTGCGCTGGCAGGATAAGGCTCACAGGGACGGACTATGTACTATTCGATTCGCCATCTGACGAAGTTTCTGTACAGCAACCAGGTTAGCGAGAGCATGATGGAGACGCGAATGCATCCGCGGAGCGATCATAACCAACGCTGCCTGACGTTTCATCTTTCGGTGAGTCCGCGATGCAGAGTCTTCAGCTATCGCGACCACCTGGCGAACCATGTGCACCACTTCGATATTCCAGGGATGCACGGGCAGCTGGTAATCGTTGCCGAGTCGCTGGTTGAGGTGCAGCCGGCGGCGCAGGTGCCAGCGTTCCTGGCGCCGGCCGCGTGGGCGGACCTCGACACGATGGTGGAGCAGGGCGACTACTGGGAGATGCTTCTGCCGAGCGAGTTTACCGCGCCGACTGCGGGGCTGGACGATCTGGCCATGCAGTTCGACGTTCGTCGCAGAGACGATCCGCTCATGGTTCTACACAAACTCAACCAGCAGATCTACGAGTACTTCGATTACAAACCGAAGTCGACCAAAGTGGATTCGCCGATCGATCTGGCGCTCGGCACCAGAACCGGAGTGTGCCAGGATTTCGCGCACATCATGATTGCGTTGGTGCGGTCGAAGCTGCGAATTCCTTGCCGGTATGTGAGCGGCTACCTGTTCCACGGTGAGAGCGATATGGACCGGTCGATAAGGTCGGCGACTCATGCGTGGGTCGAAGCGCTGATTCCACCTCTTGGGTGGGTGGGCTTCGATCCGACGAACTGGCTGGTTGCGGGCGACCGGCACATTCGGACCGCGATCGGGCGAGACTATGCTGACGTCCCGCCGACCCATGGCATCTTTCGCGGCCGGGCGACCAGCGAACTGACCGTGGCGGTGCGGGTGACACCGAGTCTGGGGGCGCCATCGTTCGATCAGGAGCTGCCGGTACCTGAGGATTGGTCGACGCTGGTGGAAAAGGCGACTCGGCTACCGGAGCAGCCACCGCCGCCCACCCGGCAGCAACAGATGGCCCAGCAACAGCAGGATGGTTCTAACGATTAATCATCCCCCAGTCGGTGACCGGTGGGAGTGGGTCCATTATCTCCGTATGGGGGTGCCCCGCTTCGGAAAGCGCGCATTGCAACGATTCAGGATTCACCGCACGCAAGTGAGCCTCTCGCTTTTGGTTCCTGCTCTCGCAGAACCGGACATCCATTTGCTGTCTGAGACTCCGAAGAGTCCGCACAGAATGTATGGTCCGCCGCCTCGTTGCAAGCAAAAAAGCGAAGACGAGCAACTAGGTCTGCGCGAATGTATCCGTCAATAAGGGCGAAGATGTTGTCAAGGACAAAGATATTCTGCCCGTTGCTTAAGCAACGGGCAGAGTCAGGGTTTAGAGACCGGAGCCCGAGCGGATCCCCTTGTCGAATCATCTTCGGTGGAGCGCTTCTCCACCAACCATCAATACGGCCATGACTGCGACCATGATTCTTTTATTCGGACACCCAACCTTGGTTGGGTGCGAGGGCGCCTACTCAGCCTGGCGGTCTGGCTTTCGCTGACCAGAATACATTTCAGGCTACCCTCGATGAAAGAACCTGCGGATAGAGTGTTTGCGTGCGAAGCATCCAGTACATCCGTATCGCAAGCTTGCGTGCTGCCGCCACCTTGGCGACAGTGACGTGTTTGTGATGACAGCGGTGTAGACATTCTTTGGGCAACTCAGGATCGAAGCGCACTGCGATGTTGGCCGCTTCCACTGAAAGGAATCGCAGGACCCGGTTGTCCTGCTTGCTGATCCCTCCCATCCGCTGCTTTCCTCCCGATGAATGCTCGCGAGGGATCAATCCCAGGTAGCTGGCCACCTGCTTGCCACGCGGAAAGCGACGAACATCTCCTACGGTCAGGACAAAGACGAGTGCGGTCACCGCACCTACCCCGGGCTGGCTCATCAACAGACGCACGTTGGGATATTGTTTAGCCGCTTGCGTTACCGCATCGTTGAGGGCTTCCAGTTGACCATCCAGCATAGCCAATAAGTTGAGCAGATCGTTCCAGCGTCGGTGTGTCCATGGCCCCAGCGGAGCGACGCGAGCGCTGCCCGGCCCTCCGTGCTCCAAAGCTTCTGCTTCTTCTGCATTCCCTGATTCAACATAAGGTGCTGCGGAACGAGCTACGTGGGCGATGATCTCGCCGATCACAACGGCGACCAGTACGTCGGCCTGGAAGAGAAGGCCCCGGGAAAGCGCTTTCAATCTGCAACTGCTGGCCGTTGTAGTTGGAGTAGTCGCGCGTCCGGGGAACATTCATTCCCCGAGGTACTGCGAGTACGGCTTGAAGAATGGGCAGGCCGGACGAGGCGATGAGCCTATTCTTCGCCGCGCGCCGCCTGGGTGGTTGAACGTGTGCGGTAGTTAGAAGACGTACTTGGCGGAGAGCTGCACCTTGCGGGGTTGGTTGTTCAAGACGCCGTCCGTCGCCGGATTCAGGCGAGTGAAGCTGGTCGACTGGATGCTTTGCGAACCGAAGGTGTCGTAGGTGATGACGTTGAAGACGTTCTGCGCTTCGAGTCGGAACTCCAGGTACTGCTCGCGGAAGCTGCGGAAGGACTTGGAGAGGGTTGTATCCGCCTGCCAAACATGGTTCTGGCGGAAGAAGTTACGGCCCTCGTTAGAGAAAGCACCCGCGTCGGGCACGTAGAACTGTGCGCGCCGCGCTGCGGTGAAGTAGTATGTCTGACCAGAAGACTCGACGTGGATGTTGCCCATATGGGCGTTGCATGAGCCCAGGCAGGAGGCCGGGGTCTGCACGGATCCCGAGAAGGTGTTATATCCGGAGAAGAAGGTGATGGGGCGTCCTGACTGCAGATATCCGTCTCCTGAAAGACGCCAGCCGCCAACTAGACCGTCGATTGCACGGTTCCAATTAGAGCCAAACATGCGGCCATGGCCAAAGGGGAGTTCGTAGACGAAGTAACCGTTGAGCACGTGGGTATTGTCGAGATCGGACGGAGCATAGTTGAGCCGCGGGTTGTGGTAATCGAAGGGCGTCCCCGCTGCCGACTGGGTCGCACCCGTCGCCACCGTCGTGAACGCTGGGTCATAGGAGCGAACGTCGAGCGTCCTGGAATAGGTGTAGTTGGCTGTGATCAAGAAGCCCCTGGAGAAGCGCTTCTCGATCTGCACCTGCAGGCCGTTGTAGTTGGAGTAGTCGCGGGTCTGAAGGACGAAGAGACCGCCGAGATACTGCGGATACGGTTTGAAGAAGGTTGAAGGCAGACCCGCAGCTGCGACCAGAGGTTTACCGTTCGGGTAAGTTGGGTCGGAAGTCGATTGGAGGCGGTTGGCCAACGAGTTAGCGAGGCCGCCGACGTCGTTTGTTTTGAAGGGAGCGGTTTGAATCGTGCTTGCATAGTTGGCCTTGAGATAGGCGACTCCGGGAAGGTGCGCCGTATTGCGGGTATCTGCCAACGCTATCTGCGTCATCAACGGAGTATCGATGCCGGCTTGCGCGGCCTTGAACGCATCGAGGAAACCGTTGGAGCGGAAGTCTACCTGGTTCGAATCGTAGCCGCCATAGAGGTGGGTGCCATGGTTGCCGATGTAGCTCACCGTCAGCACCGTGTTCTTCAGAAGTTCATGCTGAATGCTAAGACCCCATTGCGCGACGGTCGGAGTCTGCATGTGTGGGTCGGAGACCGTGAGCGAGTTGGCGCTGGCTACCGGTGGAGTGGTGAGCGCCTGCGGAGTGGCAGTGGGAGCAGGGGCGGCCCAGCTATTGGCACGGACGCCCTGTACAGGCGTCGTTCCAAAGCTGTCCTGGCCGATGGTGGAGTTGGTCACCTGATAGGTCAGGCCCGGCAGGCCCTGGAAGACGGTGGAAGAGAAGGAAAATGAGTTGATGCGATCGTAGGCGATGCGGTAGTTCCCGCGGATGGAGGTCTTGCCGGTCTTGAACGGGTCCCACGCGAAGCCGATCGATGGGCCGAAGTTGTTCCAGCGATCGTTCATAAACTTGCCAGGTACGAACTGCAACGCTGTGGTGAGCGGCGTTCCGTAGCGCATGTCCTGATTGGGTACGAGCGAAGGAAAGCCCTGGAACTTGGGTGCAAGGCGGGCATCGTCGCGGAGACCGAAGTCGATGACGAGGTTAGGCGTCGCGTGCCATGTGTCCTGGATATAAAAGTCGTACTCATCCCAGCGGGAGTCCATGTCGTTGATCGTTCCAGCGGGCTTGAATGCGGATAGGTTGGGCAGTGAGACGTAGCCGGCCTGAGTCGAACCAATGCGGCCAAGCATATCGTTGGTCGCGCTGTTCAGGGTGGCTAGATCTGTGGAGTTGATACAGCTTGCGCAGGATGAGGAGGACACCGGCGTGTGGTACTGCGTCGTGTTGACGGGGTTGGTGCTCGCGGAAAAATTCACCTGGGGAATGGCATTCAACACGCCAATGGAGCCGCGGTGATCGATTTCGCGTCCGTTGCGAAGGTTGAAGCCGCCTTTGAAGATGTGCGCGCCCTTGACGTACGTAAGGTTGTCGACGTACTGAATTGTAGTGAGATAGCGGTTGTTGCCGAGAAATGCGCTCAGCGGATTGGTGATGGTGAAATTGCTCAGCGGATCGGTGGTGGTACTGTTCATGGTGAATGGCTGGGTAACGGCAGCCGCGAACCCGGGATTGACGAAGGCATATCCGAAGCGGTTGAAGCCAACGACTAGCTCGTTGGTGAGGCTTTTGGTGGGGCTGAAGCGGTAGTTGATGGCCAGGTTGCGGGGCTGGCGAAAGGTATTCACGGTTCCGGGAAGACCGGGAAAGGGTTGCAGTCCGCCATTGACAACATCGTCATAGGTGTTCTGGTGACCTGTGGAGATGCGTCCAAACAGCGCATTCTTCTGGTTGAAAACATAGTCGATCTTGTAGGTCGTATCTACCTGCCGGTCGTTGGCGGGAGCCGAAAAGTTGTATCCGGCTGTATTTAAACCATCACCGACCGTGAAATTGTTGGGCAGAGGCGTGAGCGCCAGGAACGACTTGGTCGACGCGTCAAGCCCGACGTGGAAGGGATCGTTTGCCGCGATGTCATATGTGGTGAACGGGACAATAGGGTTTCCGTTGGCATCGACAGAGGGAGCTGTCGTTGAGGTGACGGGCGACGCTGCATTTCCATTCTTGAGCGCGCCATTTGGGCTTGTGACATAACGAAACTGACCGTTCCTCGCCGCCGCAGTGTAGACGGTGCGGGTGACCGGGGTGCCGGTAAGAGCGTGCAGGAGTTCGAGATTGGCAAAGAAGAATGCCTTATCCCGCCAGATGGGGCCACCGAGAGAGCCGCCGTAGATATTCTGGACGAATTGCGGACGCGGGTGACCGATCGCTTTCGCTGCGGCAGTATTGGCCTGCAGAAACGGCGACTGGTAGAACTCGAACAAGTTGCCGTGGAACTGGTTGGTGCCCGACCTGGTGACCATCAGGACCTGGGCTCCGGAGTTACGGCCAAACTCCGCGGTGGGGTTCGAGGTGATGACGCGGAATTCGGCGAGCATGTCGGGATTCTGATGCGAAGGCGAGGTGTTCGATCCGCCGGAAGAGGTCTCGTTGTCGTCGATGCCGTCGAGAACGTAGTTGAAGGCCCGGTCGCGGGAACCGTTGACGACGATGTCGCCGCCGGGAGCGTTGGCGCTGTTGTTCTGCACCACACCGGGGATGTACTGGGTGAGGGCCAGGGGACTTCGGCCGCGTGTGGCGACGATAGGCAGCTGTGTGAGCGTAACGTTATCGATGACCGCGCCGAAGTTGCCGGAAGACTCGGTCTGGACCAGGTCATATCCGCCTTGTACCTGGACTGACTCGGTTGTCCCTCCGACTTCAAACTTCGGGTCGATGCTGGTGGGCACGCCGATAGCGAGGACATTCCCGGTGGAGACGAACTGCTTGAAGCCGGGAGCCTCTGCGCGGAGGGTGTAACGCCCGATCTGCAGCGAGTCGAAGGAGTAGGTTCCGGCGGCGGAGGTCTTGGTGGAGTAGCTTACACCGGTCTCATCGTTTGTGGCTCTGACGATGGCATTCGAGATAACGGCGCCGGATGCGTCGGTAGCGACGCCGGAGATCCGGCTGGTGGTGCCTTGCGCCAGACCCGGGATAGAGAGAGCCAACAGTACGGAGATACATAGAATTCGCTTCATAACATCACCTCCGGAAGACAACCAGTCACACTGTGGACCACCAAACGGCGGTTGAAAAATAGCGGCGTTCGAAATACCACGCCAGATGGAAAGAAAACAGCTTTTCTTTCAGGGATGAGTCGATTCCATCGACTTCCTTGGGCCCTATCGCAAAAAAATAACGATAGCAAACGGATCGTCTGTTTCGAAAGGCACACATGTTCCGGAAAGTGATGTAACGTTAATCCGACGCTGCATGAGTGTCAAGAGAATTCTCTGTCTATCGTCGAACGAGAGATGCGCGGGTCATATTCCCTCATCCACGCTGAAACCCTCTACTGGCCGTACAAGACCATTGAGAATGATTGACACTGTTGAACTCTGCGAGGAACGTAGTCATATGCCGACCAGGAGAGAACCGAAGGATCTACCTTTTCTGCCTGTGCCGCTACGGGTGCTTGAGCAGCTAAGCGGAAAACGCCAGGACATCATCAGACCCGTCCTCGAAAGTCCCCGGGAGTTTGTTCTGCTGAATGTGCGGGACATGGCCCGCCGGCTCGCGACAGCACCGACAACGATTGTCCGCATCGTGCAGGCTCTGGGATTTGGAAGTTATAAAGATTTTCAGCACTATCTTCACGATTTATCGGTCACCAGCGCCACCATTCTGGACAGTATGCAGTCTGCCGGCAACACGGCCCAGCCCCCTAAGTTCCTTAGGGATTCGAGAAATCAGATCCAGCAGAACCTTGAGTTTGTTCTCGATCATATCGATCTGCAACAGGTCCTAAAAACTGCTACACGAATCCACGAAGCGAACAGAATTCTTCTCCTAGGCGGCGATATGGCATCCTCGCTGGTGAACTACATGGAGTATCACCTCACTATCGCCGGTCTGCCTGTACTCGCAGCAGTCGCTCCAGGGCGCGCGACTCACCTGGCTCGGTCGACTGACAAAGGCGACATTGTTATCGGCGTAAGCTTCCGCCGTGGGCTTCGCATGACCATCGAGGGGATCGAGAGAGCAAGCAGGAACGGCGCCTACTGCGTCGGCATCACGGACTCCATGCTGTCTCCACTGGCCCGCTTCTCCAATGAACTCTTCATTGTGCCAATCAACAGCCTGTCTTTCGCAGCAAGCTACGTCGCTCCTTTTGCCTTAATCGACCTCATCACCGCGGGTGTCGGCAGCTTGAGACGCAAACAAGTTGTGGACAGGCTCAAAGAGGCCGACCAGGAGCAGAAACACGGCTACAGGTGGTATCAAACAGAATCTTAGCCAAAGTGAGGTGCAGAGGATGATGATGCGCGTGATTGTATTGTGTACGGTGGCTCTCGCGTCTGTCGCGGGTATGCCTGCTCAAAGCCAGAGCTTTACGCTCAAACAGGCGTTGAGCGCACCCTTCGCCTCCGATCTCGCCGCAAACCCACAGCTGAACCGCTTGGGGGGGAAGCTACGGAGGCTTCCTCACTGCCCTCGGGCCTCCGACATGTTCGCCGCCGGCGTCGACATGCACGCTGTCCACCGATGGCAACGCCCGGCAACCTGGCGCTCGCCGGTCCTGCCGATTCAAGGCGACGATGACCGCAATGTCCCGTTCTCCCAAACTGTCTCCCTGGCCAGAGCCCTAAGAAAATAAGGCGTCGAGTTCGAAGAGTTGGTCTTCCCGGATGAGATTCACGGCTTCCTCCTGCAGCGCTCGTGGCCCGCGGCCTACACCGCCGAAGCCGATTTTTTCAGCGGCACCTGATGTCGCCCAGACCGGCAATTACGGAGCAGAAATATGAAACGATTCCTCCGCCTCAGCCTGTTCCTTGCAGTTTCGACCATGCTGGCCTCGCACTCCTTCGCACAGGATCTCGATCTCATCATTCGCGGCGGATCGCTGATTGACGGATCAGGCTCTCCTGCAACTAAGACTGACATCGGCATCAAAGGCAATCGCATCGTCTTCGTCGGGAACAGTGCCGGAAGAAAATCAAAGCGGGAGATCGACGCTACGGGCCTCGTTGTCACCCCCGGCTTCATCGACCCTCATACGCACACCGCCTCGGATCTCTCGTACCCGAAGCGCAGTCGTAACGATGCTTATCTGATGCAAGGCGTGACCACTGTAGCCACGGGAAACGATGGCGCCAGCCCCACCGCCATCGGATCCACCCTCGCAAAGTGGGCCGAGCAAGGCATAGGGACAAACGTCGCTTTATTTATCGGTCAGGGTACCGTTCGTCGCGTAGTGATGGGAATGTCGGATGCGAAGCCCACGGCGGAGCAACTGGATCGCATGAAAACCCTGGTCGATAAAGCCATGAGAGAAGGCGCCATCGGCATCTCGACCGGCCTCTATTACGCACCTGGCAGCTTCTCCAGTACAGAAGAGGTCATCGAACTGGCCCGCATCGCCGCACAACACGGCGGTATATACGACACCCATATGCGCGACGAAAGCTCCTATTCTATCGGCCTGCTCGCCTCGGTTCGAGAGACCATCCGCATCGGTGAAGAAGCACGCCTCCCCGTGATGATCTCGCATATCAAGGCTCTCGGCGCCGACGTTTGGGGTCAGAGCAACGATGTCATCGCCGTGATCGACAACGCCCGCAGGGCAGGCGTCAAGGTAACAGCCAGCCAGTACCCCTACACTGCATCCGGAACCAGTGTCACCGCAGCTCTGGTCCCGCGCTGGACCGAAGCCGGCGGAGAAGGAGCGCTGCTCAAGAACCTCAATGACAGCAGCCTCCGCCCCCGCCTCGTCAACGAAATGAACCAGAACCTCACCCGTCGTGGAGGACCCGATTCGCTCCTAATGACCGCCTCACCCGACAAAACCATCGTTGGCAAAACCCTCGCCACGATTGCACGCGAACGAAACGAATCGCCAATAAACGCCGCCATCGAGATCGTCAAATCCGGAGGCTCTGACGTAGCCTCCTTCAACATGAAGGAGAGCGACATCGAAGCCTTCATGACCCAATCCTGGGTCATGACCTGCTCCGACGGCTCCGAAGGACACCCGCGCAAGTACGGCACCTATCCTCGCAAGCTGCGCCAGTATGTCTACGAAAAACACGTTATTCCACTGGAGTTCGCCATCCGCTCCAGCACCTCACTTCCTGCGGAGACCCTGGGCCTGAAAGATCGCGGCCTGCTGAAGCCTGGCTACTTCGCTGACGTGCTGGTCTTCGATCCAAAGACATTCAACGAGCGCGCGACCTACCAGCAACCCAGAGTCCTCTCCACCGGCGTTCGCTATCTCACCGTCAACGGTCAACTCGCCATCGACGATGGTTCTCTGACCACAGCCTTAGCGGGCAAAGCACTCAAACATTGATCAAGCAGCGCTGCACACCTGAAAGGACACTCATGCTTGCACGGCCCTTTCGTGCCGTTCCAATGTTCCTCTTCTGTTCGGCACTCGTCGCTCAGGCGCAGATCACAACGGCAATCACCGGCGCTCGTGTCATCGATGGGACAGGAGCTCCCGCGAATATCGAAACAGTGATCGTCCGTGGCAACCGAATCGTGGCCGTCTCCGATCGAGCAGAGATACCCACAGGCGCACGCATCATCAATGCAACTGGTCAGACGCTGATGCCGGGCCTATTCGATCTCCACACCCACCTCAATGCATCGGGCACCGACGCCGTCGATGACTTCGGCAAAAGCCTGAAGGCCTATCTTGTCTGCGGAGTCACTTCAGTGAACGACTACAGTGTCTACGGAGAGATGCTGGCTCCCCTCCGATCCCTGCAGAGCAGCGGCGTCCTGGACGCCCCAAAGGTAAACTGCGCCATTCGCTTCGGCACTCCTGAAGGACACGGCGCAGAGTTCGGATGGGGAGATTACTTCACGCAGTTGGTAAGCACTCCAGCCGAGGCGCACGCAGCCATGAAGAAGATTCTCCCCTACTAGCCGGATGTCATCAAGGCCTTCACCGACGGCTGGCGCATGGCAGGGACGGGGACGACGATCTGACCAACATGAATGTAGAAACCCTCTCGGCCATCGTAGAAGATGCACATCAAGCCGGAATCAAAGTCTTCTCTCATACCGTTACCTTGAATGGGGCCAAGATCGCCGCGCGTGCAGGAGTCGATGTCCTGGCGCACGGCGTCGGCGACGCGCCCATTGACGACGAACTCATCGCACTCCTTAAAAAGAGCGGCACCGGCTACGTCTCTACCCTAGCAACGTATGAACCGCCAACCGCTCGCTCTCTCGCCTCGTCTTCTTGCCGTGCTCTCCCCTACGGACCGCGAGTTCGCTCAACGCACTTCCGAGCGACGCAGTCCCACCTCGTCCAACGCGCCCGTCATGCGCAGGTGGCATTTCCTGCAGGAGAATATACGCCGTCTCTCCGCGTCACTCACCGAGCACTGCGGGCGGAATCTTGGATTTCGGAGTTCTGGGAGGGTGACGGACTATTTGGAAACAATCTTGCGGTTACGAAACTCCATCCCATAGTGTCAAACTTACCCACTACCCACCTTTGCCACGGGATGACAAAGTTTTGGGTGTGCCTATAATGGAAGAGGAAGCGGGAGTAGTTCAGTGGCAGAACGTCAGCTTCCCAAGCTGAATGTCGCCGGTTCGATCCCGGTCTCCCGCTCCAGACCTTCAGAGATGCAGAAACGGCGCTCAAGCTATTGGCCTGAGCGCCGTTTCTTTGTGCTTGTGACTTGTTAGAACAGCTCCATCGACGGTGTAATCGTGGCGCTTCGAAGAAAATGCGGGTTCTCCACTTCGCTCAGAATGACAACTTTGGTTGCGGCGACACTCGTTTTACTTCCAGTAAAAGTTGAAGGCTTCAGCGGCTGGCGGTGGTGGTCTTCTGGGCCAGTTTGGAGTGGTCTTCGAGGGTCTGGGCTTCGGGCAGGTAGGTGATGGCTTTGGCGATCTGCGGATCCCATTCCGCGGTAACCTTGAGGCCTTCGATCTGACCGAACTGCGAGATGAAGAGTTCTCTCTTGATGTTTGCCTTGATCCAGTCGTTTACGCCTGCGATGTCAGCGTCGGTGTATTCGATCTGATTGTCTTTCAGGAACGTCTTGAACTGCTGCATCACCGCATCGTCTACCTCGAAGTCTTTGGCGATGGTGTGGCTGGCGAGGTAGTGCTTGCTGAAGTTGAAGAAGGCGTAGTGAATGAACATACTGTCCTGGAAACGGTTTTGCTTCGGGTTGTCGATCTTCTCGTCGGGGGTGATGCCTCCGCCGCCGTAGACGGTGCGGCCGGAGTCTGTGAGCTTCACCTCGAGGTTGGTCTTGTCCTTGTCCTTGGTGTCGTTGTTGCGCACGTAGTAGTAGTCGTAGAGCGAGACGTGATCGTAGTTGCGCTGGATGAGGCGGCCGGACGGGGTGTAGTAGTGATAGGTGGTGAGGGCGAGGCCGGTGTTCTCGGTGATCTGGAAGACGGTCTGGACGAGGCCCTTGCCGAAGGTGGTTTCGCCGACGATCAAAGCGCGGTCGTGGTCCTGTAGGGCGCCGGAGACGATCTCAGCCGCAGAGGCGGTGCCGCGATTGACCAGGACGACGATGGGGAACTTGGGGCCTTCTTCGCCGCGGGTGGCGCGGTAGACCTGGTCGGGGAAGGCGCGGCCGCGTTGAGAGACGACGATCTGTCCCTTCTGGAGGAACTTGTCGGAGGTGTTGACAGCCTCGTTGAGGAGTCCGCCGGGGTTGCCGCGGAGGTCGAGGACGAGGCCGTGGATTTCGCCGAAGTTGTCGAGCGCGTCGCCTACCTCGCGGCTGGTGGTCTCAATAAAGCTGGAGACGTGGATGTAGCCGACGCCGGGGCGGATGAGGAAGGCGAGATCGACCGAGGGGCGGGGAATCTCATCGCGGACGAGGTCGAAGACCATGGGACGGGCTGAGCCTTCGCGGCTGACGGTGACGGATACGTGGGTTCCGCGGGCGCCTTTGAGGAGCGTGGCGACGGCGGTCGAGTCCATGCCTTCGGTGGATTTGCCGTCGACGGTGAGAATCTCGTCGCCGGGGCGGATGCCGGCTTTGTAGGAGGGAGTTCCTTCGAAGGGATAGAGGACGACGATCTTGGTTTTGCCGTTGGCGGTGGGCTGAGGCTGGATGGTCATGCCGACGCCGTAGTACTTGCCGTGCTGATCCTCGCGCATCTGCGCGTAGGCCTTTGGATCGTAAAAATTGGAGTGGGGATCGAGGACGTGGAGCATGCCGGGGATGGCGCCGTCGTAGATGGCTTTGTCGGTCTTGTCGGTGTTCATGGGCTCGGCGTAGTTCTGCTCGACGAGCGAATAGACGTTGGTGAAGGAGTGGAGCGAGTCGCGCAGGGTGGACTCATCGCTGGCGGACTGGGCGGCGACCTTCTGGTTGATCAGCGAGCCGAGAATGGCGCAGGTTGCGAGAAACAGAGTGGCGGAGAAGAGTGCGCGGCGAGTGCGGGGAGCCATAGGCTTAGGAACCTCAAGAAAGGTGAAAACCGCGCTTGCTGCTGCGCAGGGACAGTCGTCCTACCTTGGACGAAGTATAACATTCGGGGGTGAGCCGGGGCTTGTTCGAAAGGGGATTCGCATGTTCGGTCGAGGGCAGTTAGAATTGGGTACGGATACCGTCCAATGCAAAGGTGAGTCCAAGAGCCAGACGGGAATCCGGGGGCGATCGATCTCAAATCGCGGATGTTGACCTGATACAAGTGGCAAAGATACCGACTGACAGATATACGAGTGGCAGATTACGAGTGACGATGACCTTTAGAATTTCGCAGTTTGCGGTGGTGTGCGGGCTTGGCTGGCTGGCACTGCCGGGAGTGGCGCAGGCACAGGCGCCGCGGTACCAGAGCCCGTTGAGTGTGCCGAACGCTCCGCAGCAGCAGGTGACGCTGCCGGTGACGCCCGCGGTTACTCCAAATGGCACGGTTGTGGAAGACGTGGTCGTCCATGTGAACGATCTGATCATCAGCCGGAGCGACGTGGAGCGGGCGGAGCAGGCGCTGGCCGACGAGAACCGGCAGTCGAACGCAAGCCCCACTGAGGCGGCAGAGAGACAGAAGAACCTGCTGCGCGACATGATCGACAAGCAATTGCTGCTGTCGCGAGGCAAGGAACTCGGGATCAATGCTGACGCTGAAGTGATCCGGCGGCTGGACGAGATTCGCAAGCAGAACAAGCTGGACACGTTGGAGGACCTGGAGAAGGCGGCGCGGCAGCAGGGCGTGTCTTATGAGGACTTCAAGGCGGGTATCCGGGATAGTGTGATTACCCAGATGGTGGTGCGGGACGAGGTGGGCCGCCGGCTGCAGATGACGCAGGGCCAGGAACAGGCTTACTACGAGGCGCACAAGCAAGAATTTATGCAGCCGGAGCAGATCAAGCTGAGCGAGATCCTGGTTCCGACGGCTGCAGACGCCGATGATGCTGCTATTGCGCAGGCTCAGGCGAAGGCGGAGGGGATCGAAGCGAAGCTGAAGGCGGGGGGCAACTTTGAAGATTTGGCGAAGGCAAATTCAGGTGGACCGACGGCGTCACAGGGTGGCGACCTGGGAATGTACAAGCGGGGAGCGCTGGCCAAGGTGCTGGAGGATCAGACCTTCAATCTGAAGGCAGGGGAGTGGACGGCGCCGATACGGACCAGGCAGGGATTTGTGATCCTGAAGGTGACCGAGCATCAGGATGCCGGAGTGGCGCCGCTGAAGGAGGTGGAGCCGCAGATTCAGGAGGCGATGTACACGGAAGCGATGCAGCCTGCGCTGCGTGCCTATCTGACGAAGCTCCGGGAAGACGCGGCGATCGATATTCGTACCGGATATGTGGACACCGGTGCGAGCTCGAAGCAGACCAGGCCGGTGTTTACGGCGTATGCGCCTCCGGTGGTGAAGAAGAAGACGGTTCAGCAGAAGAAGAGGTTTGACCGGGGAACGAAGTTTTCGACTGCAGCCAAGACGGCGCCGGCCAGTGCTACGCCTGTTTCGTTGGCGACGACTCCGGCGCCTGCTGCTGCGGCTGCTCCGGCGGCTGCAACGACGACGAAGGCTAAGGCGAACTCTGCCGGCAAGCCAGCGAAGGTGAAACGGGAGAAGGTGCGGTTTGGGCAGGCTCCACGGAACTCCCTGCCGCCGGGGCCGGACGAGACGGCTTCGGGCAGCGATGTTGGAGCGGGAGCAGCGTCGGCAGCGGTCACGCCGGGGGGGACGATGGCGTCGTCTGCTGCTCCTTCCTCTGCAACTTCGGGCACGGCGGGCGCGCCTGTGGAGAATGCGTTTTCGAGCTCGGATACGGGACCGAATCCTCTGGATTCGAAGGCGCCACCGGAAGGGAAGACCCGCTACAGCGCTCGCGCAAAGCAGGTAGCGGCGACGAAGAAGTCTGCGAAGGTTAGGAAGGTGAACGAAAAGGTGGCCGCTGGGCCCATTGCGGCAACTCCTGAAGAGAAGGCCTCCGAGAAGACTCAAGCCGCGCCATTGGGGTTAAACGGCGATACGTCGAAGAAGAAAAAGAAACAGCCGAAGGATAAGAATGCTCCTAAGGAGCGGTTGCAGAATCAGGCACCTAAGCCGCCAGCACCACCTCCGGTGGAGACTCCTTCGAAGGCTCCGGATCGGGGAACGCCGCAGGAAGGGACTCTTCCTCCGGCTCCTAAAACGCCCGATACGGGGGCTCCGGCGACTACGCCAAATACTCCTCCGGCGACTACGCCTCCAACAACACCTCAGCCACAGTAAGGTAAGTTTCAGATTTGTTTGTCGGATTGACGCGGGGGCTTCGGCTCTCGCGTTTCTCTTGTGGCGGGCTGGGATCTTGATTGCAGCGGGGTATTCTGGTGAGGATGAAAGATTTTTTTATTGAAGATGCGGCGCGGTTTGAGAATGCGACGGTAACGACTTATTTTGTTCTGTCGTCGATGCAGGTGCGGGACAAGAAGCAGGGCGGACAGTATCTTGCTTTGATTGTGAGTGATAGGACGGGATCGCTGGAAGCGCGGATGTGGGATGATGTGGCGGATCCGATTGAGTTTTGTTCGGAGGGATGCTACGTCAAGGTGCAGGGGGATATTTCGAAGTACAACGGAAAGTTCCAGATTACGCTGAAAAAACTGCGGTTAGCGGCGGACTCGGAGATTGATCCGAAGGACTTTCAGCCGGCGACGAAGTTCGATGTGGAGGAGATGTGGGCCGAGTTGCGGGGGTATGTTCTGGCGTTTCAGAATGCGGACCTGCAGCGCCTTGTGCTTTCTTTTCTTGATGATGAGAGGATTGGGCCGGCTTTCAAGAGTGCGCCGGCGGCGAAGCGTTTGCATCATGCCTGGCTGGGCGGGTTGTTGGAGCATGTTTTGACGCTGGTTCGGGTTTGTCTGGCTACTGTGCCGTTTTATCCGGAAGTCGATGCGGATCTGCTGGTTACGGGGGCGATTCTGCATGATATCGGGAAGGTTCGGGAATTGGAGTGGAAGTCCAGCTTTTCCTATACGTTAGAGGGCCAGATGATCGGGCATATCAGCATTGCTCAGGGGATGCTGATCGAAAAAGTGCGGGGGTTGGCGCCGTTTCCGGAGAAGCTGGCGATGCTGGTGGAGCATATGATTTTGAGCCATCATGGGAAGTATGAGTTTGGTTCGCCGAAGTTGCCGATGACGCCGGAGGCTATTCTTTTGAGCGCTTTGGATGATCTTGAGGCGAAGATGCAGGCTCTGCGTAATGAGTTTGCGGCGGCGCAGGCACTGGGTAAGGGGGCGGATGAGGTTACGGAGTGGGTTCGGAGTATGGAGCGGCCGCTTTTTGATTCGAAGAAGTATTTGAAGGGAGAATAATTTTTCGGGTGTGGTGAGCCGGCGTTTTTGCAGGGGTTTTGCGATTTCCACAGGTTTTTTGGATGGTTTTTGGTGGTGAAGTTGTGGTGAGTTGGTGGTCAGATCGTGGTGCTTAGAGGACGTGTTTTTGAAGGCTGAAAATTCGCCACTGTGTGGAAGTTTATTTTTTCTTCTCGCTGCGTCGTTCGTGGGTTGAGAACCCAGGTCCCCAGAATATGCACTAGTGTTTACTTACAGCGCCAGAACATATTGGGACCGGGGCGACCCGGGCCAGCGTCTCTGGCCGGTTCGAGTCCGCCGTGAGCTTCGATCATGAGTTTGAGCAGGTCATCCATTGAAAACCTGGCTGTGCAGAGACAAGGGCTGTTGAGTGAGGTTCCGCTCGTGTTTACTTCGGGAACGAGTCGCCGAACATGGGATTTCCGCTCTTGGACTGTTGCCTGGTAGCCTCGTCTTGAATGACATCCCAGTGTTCGATGAGAATCCCATCCTTCAAGCGAACGACGTCCGCTGCGATCCAGTTCACCGGCAGTCCGATGTTGGAGAACCGGCCATGAACGATGACGTAGTTGTCTTCGGCAAGGATCACTCCGGGCTCATACTTGAGCGACGGCGGCGCGGCCTTGACGAGGTTGAAGAGCCCGTCTCGTCCCGGCTCGATGTGCGCGCTGTGTTGAATGTAGTTGGGAGACCAGAACCGCTCCGCCGCCGTGTAGTCGCGTTTATTGAACAGGGTATCGAATGCTTCCAGTACGATCGCCTTATTCTTCTTCGCATTTAAATCGCTCATGGTTCTTCCTCTCTTACCAATCGACGTTGGACGTTTTTGTTATGAGCGGGTTCATGAAACTCGCTCAAGTGGCGAGGCAGCGCAGCGGCTTTCGATCAGATTTGCGCTCTGCCGCCATCAACGAACAGTTCGATACCCGTGACGAAACTGGAGTCATCCGACGCCAGAAACAACGCCACCCTGGCGATTTCATCGGATTCCCCCATGCGTCCCATCGGGATGGTGGATACAATCCGCGCTATAGCGTCCGCTGGTTGTCCATCGATAGCCGGGGTGTCGGTCGGACCGGGGCTAACAACGTTTGAACGGATACGACGGTCCTTCAGCTCCGCGGTCCAGGTTCGCACGAAAGAGCGGATGGCGGCCTTCGTCGCGCCGTAGACACCGAAGGCTGGAGTACCTTTTACACCGGCGACGGAGCCCGTGAGGATAATCGAGCCACCGTCATTTAGCAGCGGTAAGACCTTTTGCACAGTGAAAAGCGTTCCCTTGACGTTGATGTCGAAAAGTTTGTCGAAATGCTCCTCAGTGATTTTGCCGAGAGGAGAAAATTCCGCAATGCCGGCATTGGCGAAGACGATGTCAAGTTTCCCCTTTGCTTTGACGGCCTCATAAAGACGATCGAGGTCGGCCAGTTTGGCAACGTCTCCCTGAACGCCGGTAACGTTATTGCCGATTGCCTTTACAGCCTCGTCGAGCTCTTTCTGACGGCGGCCCGTGATGAAGACGTAGGCGCCCTCTTTTACAAAGAGCTTTGCCGCAGCCAACCCTATTCCGGTTGTGCCACCGGTAATGACTGCTACTTTTCCTTGCAGCTTCTTATTTTCGGTCATTGGATGTAGTTTCCTCATTCTCACTTGCTCTTAGCTGCTCGCCTGGTAGATGGACTGAAGGCAATTCGGACTGTGCATCTATGGGATGATCCGAAGTTTCCGAAGCTTCGTGAGTTGCCGTCTGAAGCTTTCATGCGTGTCGATACAATCTGCGAAGCCGGCCTTGCGGATCTTGATTGTGCTTAGGATTGTTTCTTCGCCGAAGTTGAGCATCCAGTCCACAAAGGACCAGTTCGCAATCTGTTCGTATGGCGTTGCATGCAGCCCATAGCGAGCCACTATCGAATCCCACAGCGGACCCTTCTCACTCATCTCCGAAACAGTTGACATCGCCAGTGGCTCTGCGACGGGAAGATCGTAGAAAGCAGCCAATTCGTTCCAAAGCTGCCGCCAGCGATAGACATCCCCGTTCGACACATTGAAGATCTCGTTGCGCGCCTTATCCTCGCCGAGCGCCCACAGGGTGGCACGCCCAAACAGCTCTGCGTCGGTGGTTTCCTGAAGCGTGTTCCACCCTTCGCGGCGGCCTGGAAACCGCAACGGCAGCCCGAGTTCGCGGCTCATCGCGGCGTATGCAGCGAGGCTCGTCACAAGATTCATTGGCGAATTCAGGCTCGGCCCCATCACGAGATGCGGACGCAAAACCGTCCAGTTCGCTCCATTCTTGCTCGACCAATCGGCCACAATGTCCTCCTGTTGGTGATAGTGGATCGGCGCGATGAGACGGGGCTCCGCTTCTTTCGCGGGAGCGTTGAACGCGCCTAAACTAAATCCATAGGATTTAGCTCCACCTGACAGGACGATGCGTCTGAGAGGGACATTGCGCGCCGCGAGGGCTTCAAGTGTATTTGTTAGCATTCTGGCATTGGGTTCTACGGTTTCGGCCATAGTCGGCTTCTCAACGTAGGCGGCAAAAACCAGGTCGGTCACGGTATCCAGATTTGAGAAAGCCTTGATCGTGCCCTCACGATCCATAAGGTCGACGCTAATGTGGCGGGGTGGGGTTTCGGAGCGATACGTCGGCGCGGGTCGGCGCGCTGCTGTTGTGACGCTCCAGGCCGGGTTAGCGGCAATAGCGTCGATCACTCCCGTGCCAAGCACGCCATATGGACCAACGAGCAGGATCTCACGGTCCGAAGCGGACTCTTTAGAAGGGGCGGTCATAGATGTTTCCTTCCATGGGTGTTGAGTCGTTCTAAAGTTGAGCGATAACACGCGACATCGTTCCTGTCCGCTCATCCTGTTTCGTCATCTGGCACGCATTGGGTACGATGCCGGACGGTCTGCCGCTGTGGATGGATCGCGCCTATGAAGGCGATGAAACAAGACAATAGGTGCTGGATTTGGGCATGATTCCCGTCGTGTCCCAAAGACCAACCGCCTCTGGGCCACGAGCAATACGCTCAGGCCAGGACTTCAATTGCATCGACCCGTAAGGGATAAAACGCCAGGTATTCTCTAATACTGGCGACTGCCTCATACGGTTTTTCGTACGTCCAAACGGCATATTCCGATCTCGCTCCGCCGATGGGAATGCTGTAGTATGTGCAATCACCCTTGTACGGACAATAGGTGTAATGCTTGGTGCGAACGAGCAAGGACATGTCCGCATCGCTGCGCGGCAAGTAGTAAACAGGCGGATATCCCTTCTCCTCCAGCCGTAATGCTCGCGTCGATTCAGCGACTATCTTTCCAGCGACCGTTACACGGACTTTGCCCTCAGCTGGAGAAATCGTGATGGGATGATCAGGCCCCGGAATTCTGATCTCCTTACCCTTGCTCGACTTGGTATGCATTGCGCTCCTCCGTTGCCAATTAAAGCTTCGAGCCGCCATCGACTGGAATACTCGCACCCGTAATCCAGCGCGCCCCGTCAGATGCCACAAATGCTATTACGTCGGCGATGTCCTCGGGCTTGCCGATTCGCTTCAATGCCTGCATTCCCAGCGTGACCTCGCGACCCGCTTCTGTCTTCGTAAAATTCGACATATCCGTGTCGATGACGCCAGGTGCGACCGCGTTGACGCGTATGCCGCGCGGCCCAAGAATGGCGGCCCAGTTCTTGACCAGAGTCTCAAGTGCTCCCTTGGTAGAGGCGTAAGCAAGAATCGAAGGGTTTTCCAAACCGAGTTTGCCCACCACTGTACGGGCCGCGGCGGAAGAGATAACAATGATGTTTGAGCCCTCACCAAGAACTGGCACGAGTTGCTGCACCAGGAAGAACGGGCTTCGGACGTTTGTCGCAAAGAGGTTGTCGAAATCCTCTACCGTGTAATCCGCGATGCGTGCCGCTTTGCTGATTCCGGCGTTGAGTACAAGCACATCCAATCGATCGCCGACAATTGAACGCACCTGTTTGGCGAGCAGCGAAGCGCCGTCCGGAGTTCCCAGGTCCGCCGAGATTGCATCCGCGCGTCCGCCTTTCGTTTGGATCTCGGCGACGAGAGATTCCGCTTCCTGCGCGGAGCGGCCGTAGTGAACCACGACGTGTGCCCCGGCTCCAGCAAGCGCCAGTGCCGTCGCGCGGCCGATTCCCCTTGAGGCGCCCGTCACAAGCGCAGTTCTGTTTTGAAGTGTAGTCATTATCCTCTCTCTTGCCTGTTAGTTAACGAATAAGACGAGTGCAGCACCTGGAGTTGAAGGAGAGCCGACTCTGTTAGTTCGTCGGCTCTCAACCAAGGTCCACACGGATCCTTGTGTTCTCAGGCCCTGTGGACTGAGTGTGTGCGTTGGTTCAGGCATTCATTCCGCCATCCACGGTCAGATTCGCCCCGGTGATGTACGAGGATTCAGGACCGGCGACGAACGCCACCATCGCCGCGATCTCCTCAACGCGCCCATAGCGGTCGAGCGCTGTGGCGGCCTTCTGCGGTACCGCCCAATCACCCGAGGCGGGATTTAAATCCGTGTCGATTGGACCCGGCTGGACGTTATTGACCGTAATGCCCCGGCTCCCAACCTCTCTGGATAATGCCTGAGTAAACATCTTGACGGCTCCCTTCGTGGCCGCGTAGGGCACCAGCCCGGGCGCAACGGCACGCTCACCTACGGCCGAACCGATCATGATGATGCGACCGCCATCCTTCATGTGCTTCAGCGCAGCCTGGGTCGTGGCGAATACGCCGCGGACGTTGATGTCGATCACACGATCCATCTCCTCCGGCGTGGTCTGTTCGAACTTCTTCGGAATGGCCGTGCCGGCATTGTTCACCAGCACATCCAGACGGCCGAAGGTCGCGACGGCTTTTTCGACCGCACCCTTGACTGCTTCGACGTTGGCAGCGTCCGCCTGGATTGCGATGGCCTTTCCGCCGCCGAGTTCAATCGCTTTGACTACAGCCGAGGCCGCGCTGGCGTCCTTCGCGTACGTGATGGCTACGCTTGCTCCATCGGAGGCCAGACGCTTTGCGATCGCTGCGCCAATGCCCCGGGAACCTCCGGTAACGAGTGCCACTTTCCTGGATAACTTAGACATGGATCTCCTTTGGTTTTCTGTGAACAATTCACTGATTCAACTGGCCGCGATCCTGCTCGGACCCGCCAGTATTTTGAACCAATTAGTTCTATAAGATGATGAAGGCGCAGCGCGGATGCAAGAATATTGAACTATTTAGTTCGTTACGAGATAATACGCATATGGGACGTCCGAAGAACTTTAGTCGAGAGGAAGTGCTGAAGAAGGCTATGCCTATCTTCTGGAAGCAAGGGTTTTCCGACACGAGCCTTCAGGACCTGGAGCGAGCGACAGGCGTGAACAAGTCAGGGCTGTATTCAGAGTTCCGAGACAAGGAAGATCTTTTTGTGGCGTGCCTTCGGCACTATCTTGAGAGCCAGGAGAAGAGGGGGCTTCTCACCAAAGAGCCTCTTGGCTGGAAAAACGTCGAGACTTTTCTCGAGAATGGTCCTCTCAATAAGGGGGAACAGCAGGGATGCTTTTCCATCAACTCTATGCGGGAGTTCGCTATCCTTCCGGATGAGGCTTGTGGGGTCGTGACGGAGAATCGGGCGCTGCTGCAGCGCCTTCTCGCCATGAACATCGAGGCGGAGAAGCCCAAGATGGCTCCTTCCGCAATTGCGGAGATGGTGCTGTCCTTCTTCTCCGGATTATGCATTGAGCGGAACCTCAAATCCCGCAAAGCAACGTCGACCCGCAAGGTCGAAAATTTTATGACAGCCATTCGCAGTCTCTAATGGAACGTCTCTTTTCCGCCCCATTTACTTTTCGCAATGTAGTCGTCCTGAAAGTTTGCATCCTTTTTGAACCATTCGGTGCTATACCGTCATCCAAGCTTCTGCACAGGAATAGTCAGACACCGCTTCTCGTCAGACAGCGGGATCCATAAGCACACTCACTCACACGTTTCTAACTTCTTGAGTGCACTGCGGCGGGATTCTTCAGGAGCTCTGCCGCTGTCTTGAGTATTTCGCCCGCAAGTCGTCGACCAGCTCTGCGTAGGACACTGGTGGCCCGCCAGACGCCGCAGCGTCCACTCGACGCTGCCAATCGCCAAATGCAGAGCAACGCCGCTTTCTCATTGCAGAAATACCGTTCTTCACAATCACTAGGTGTTTCGGCGGCAACTGGGAACGACTGCACGACATTTCACGACAGAACTTTGTGAGCTGACAGTCTGAGCGATGCAGCGTGCCGTAATGCGGCTCTCGCTAACTGCCATGGTCCATCTGAAATGTCGAGAAAGGTCGAGCAACACATCTTCGAAAAGAACAAGGCGTCTATACCGGCAGGAGCCATCATGCCTTTGTTCTTCGTGCGCGTCTCCCCGATCGGCAGCCAATCTATTTTCTCGAAGTACACCGAGGGGCTCGGCTGCGTCCTCCACTTTCGACCGTCGCGCATAAGCACTTCCGTGTGCCGATCCACACTTCACACGGCGGTCGCCATTGTCTCGACTTTGCTCGATCGGGGTCTTCCGATGATCGGATACCTCATGCCTTCCGCGTCGCCGCTCATCATTTTCCTGATCGGTGGCTGTACCGCGCTCATGCTTCATATTCCTTCTGATTTCGACGGCGACAAGGCGCGCTTCGTACCGGTCTTATAGAGTTCCAGTTCATGTTGAGCACACCCCCGCACATCATCTACAGAAACATTTCTGAACCGATTTGCCTGAAACGGCGACGAGGTTGCAATAGCTGCAGCGGTGAGCGCAACCATCGCGATCACAGCGAGCCAGAACCCAAGGAAAACCTGGGCGAAGATTACTTGCCGAAACCATTTCAACCAGAAGAGCTTTTGGCTCGAATCCCATTCGATCTTGAGAAGCATCTGCTCCATTTTCCGATCCGCGGGTACAATCCGTCGGAGCGCCATCTCTTCGCTTCTTTCCTGGCACCGGAGATGGACTCAGTGGTGTCCACTATTGCCTTTGTTGCCGCCTCTTTGTCCCCATTGATTACTCCTTTGTAAATGCATCTTCACACAAAATCTGTGTCTGGCGTGCAAACGAAACTTTCCTGAGCTTTATCAAGGACCAGGTTTCAATGTAAGACCTCGGCCTGATTCCGTAGATAGGAAGTAAGCGCTTTATATTCAATTGCATTTGAGAGTGAACGGCATGGCGAAGGTATTTCAAACCATTTTCCAACCGACTCACCGGGAGCAACGACTCTTTGGCTTAAAAATTCCTCTTGCACTTCAGTACAGTTGTCTATACGATCAAGCATCCTCATATTGCAACCTCTGATCAATTTTTGTCTCGCCTCCGGCAACGATTTAGAGAAGATCGGTAATAGCTCTGTCTTGAAAGAACATGGAGATTGTTAAGGGGCACAGTCACTGAGGGCGATCGCATTCAACTCGTTTTACGAAACCCTGAAGACTTTCGAGTCTGTTTACTCAGACTCTCAGGGCCCACCCCAACACGCATTTGTAGGCACCGCAGCCAGATTCGCAGTCTCATCTACCAACAGTTGTTCACTCGGAATCCATTTTTGGAGGTACGCAATGCACAAAGGACTCAAGCTGGGTTGTCACTCTCTTTTGGCGTTAGCACTGGTCATCATGACCTCTATACCGGCACTCACTCAGACCATTACCGGCTCCATTACCGGCGTCGTGACAGACTCAAGCGGGGCAGTTGTAGCCGGTGCCAAGGTGACCGCCACCAATGTGCTCACAGGTGTGGTCACTCCGACGGTGACCAACCCAAGCGGCATCTATTCGCTGCGTTTTCTGCAGATTGGCCAATACAGGATCAGCGTCGAGTCCTCTAGCTTCGCGCCGCAGAGTACCAGCGTCTTCTCGCTCGAAGTAGATCAAGAGGCGAAGGTAAACGTGGCGTTGAAGGTCGGTAGTTCGAGCAGCAGCGTTGTCGTCACCGATACCGCTCCCATTCTGAATACCGAAAATGCTACCTCGGGCGATACCATCACCGCAGCCGCCGCTACGGAAGTGCCGCTGCAGGCTCGCAACTTTTCCTCGCTCACACTGTTAGTGGCCGGAGCTATATCTCCTAACCCCATGGCCTTGGACAATGTCGGTCGCGGCGCTTACAACGGCGGATTCTTCGTCAACGGCAATCGCGAACAGACCAACAACTACACGCTCGACGGCGCTGACATCAATGAAGCGATCGATAACTACATCGGCTACAGTCCCAACGTGGACGCGTTGGGCGAGGTTCGCATCATTACTGGCAACGCAACCGCGGAATATGGCAATGCAAACGGCGGCCAGGTCGTGATGGTGACCAAGAGCGGGACAAACCAGTTCCATGGCAATGCCTTCTTCTTTGGCGAAAATCAAAACCTCAACGCAAACTCCTGGGGTGCGAAGTTTACCGGCCAAGCGCGTGCTCCCTTCAACCGCGCGATATTCGGCGGCACTTTTGGCGGTCCGGTCCTTCACGATAAGCTCTTTTTCTTTGTGGACTACCAGGGAGCTCGCCAGCATAACTCCACAGTAGAAAACCGTGTAGTGGTCTCTGCTGCGGACCGGTTGAGGCCTGGGATTACCAATCCCGCGGCACTATACCTCTTCGCTCATCCAGAGTTGTATCCAGCGCCCAACACCGTCACCAACACCTCCGTAAACTATGTCGGGTCATCCGGACAGGCCACGAAGAACGATCAAGGCGACGTGAAGATCGACTGGAGGGCAACGAATCGAGACACGGTCTCGGGACGCTTCTCCATCGGACGGGAGCATAGCGGTTACGCAATGGTCGCTTTGCCTACCGATATTCCCACCAATAATAACGATCCCTACACCGGCTTCATTCTCAACTGGACGCATGTCCTCTCCAATAGCCTCGTCAATGATGCGCGCGCAGGAGTCGGCCGCACACGCTATATCCAGACGCCGACCGACGTCTCGGGCAAATGGGGTCTGACCGGCAACGCGAAGCTGGGAATCCCGGGCACGCAGCTTGTGCCTGGCTTCAGCACCCTCGTCATTGGCAATGGTCTTAATTCCGGTACAGTAGACGACATTGGCGCACCCCAGGGACAGGACGGGAACGGCGCCTACGGAGGGATCGACAGCGACAGCATCGTCAATGCCTTCACCTATGGAGACAATCTCACCTGGCAGCATGGCAAGCAGACGTTGAAGTTTGGCGCGCAGATACTGCGTTACCAGGAGAACCGCTACTACTCCGGCAACGACGGAACTCTCGGCTTTTTCGACTTCAATGGCTCAGTGTCAAACTTCCTGCAAGACCAGGTCACCAAAGAAGCACAGGGCGCCCTGACCGGCCGTTGGGGACAACGCCAGTATCGTGATGCCTTCTTCGTTCAGGATGATTACAAGCTGACACCAAACGTGACAGTCAACCTGGGCCTGCGCTGGGAGTACGATCAGCCTTATACCGAAGTCAACAACAAGCAGGCAAACATCAACCTCACGACCGGAGCTATCGTCAACGCCGGCGTCAACGGCGCGCCTCGCGCTCTTTACAACGCATTCTATGGCGGATTCATGCCCAGGCTCGGTGTCGCCTGGTCGCCGGACTCTTTCCATGGCAAATTTGTGCTTCGTGGCGGCTACGGAATTACCAACTTCCTCGAAGGCACCGGAGCGAATCTGAGGCTTACGTTGAATCCGCCGTTCTTCGTCGATTCGTCCTGCACGGCTGGAAATCCTTGTGCCAATGGAGCTACGTTTCTTAAAGTCACCAACGGCTTCTATCGTCCGGCCGATCCGTCGGTATACTCCGGCAATGTGCGCGCCTGGCAGCAGAACCTTAAGCCGGCGCTCATTCAGCAATACAACCTGACAACCGAGTATCAGGTAGATAACTTCACTTCGCTGACTGTCGCCTATCTCGGGCAGAACGGAAATCACCTGGTGGACCCGCGCGAGGGCAATCAACGGCCGTGCCTCACGTGTGCGCTGCCGATCACAACTCTCTCTAAACTCAATCCGGCGTTGAGCCAAATCAACCAGATCAGCTTCACCGAATCCGAAGCTGTGATGAACTATAACGCACTTCAAGTCACGGCACGCCGCCGCGCAAGTCATGGTCTTGAGCTTCTGGCGAATTGGACCTACAGCAAGGGGCTGAGTAATAACCTTGGCTACTACGGTGCAAGCGGCGGATCTGGGGACTCACAGAGCGCGTACTGGCAGGATGCCTACAACGGAGGAGGCGACTACGGCCCGACGTTCTTCGATGCCAGGCACAATGTCTCCATCTCTGGCTATTATCAGTTGCCGTTTGGCCGGGGCCGCCAGTTTGGTGGAGGGATAAACCGCTTCGAAGATGAGATCGTGGGCGGTTGGAAGCTCGGCACCATCATGAGCTTTCACACCGGCTTCCCGGTTACCCTCGCTTCCAACGGGCTCTACTCGAATGCGGTTAATGCCAGGGCAGCCCGTGGGAATCATCTTCGTACATTGAAAGTGGTTCACCGTACCGAGACCAACTGGTTTGGAACGGATCCCTCGGTAACATCTTGCGCGGCTGGTACAGATAATGGGATATGTGCCTATAGCGGAGAAAGCGCCACGAGCTTCGGTAATGCCGCTGTGGGTTCGGAGCGCGCTCCCGGTTATCAGCAGGTTGACCTTGCTCTGTCGAAGGACTTCGCTATCACGGAAGGCACTCACTTTGAGTTCCGCAGCGACTTCCTGAACGCATTCAATATGGTCAGCCTGGCTCCGCCGAGCAACAACGTCAGCAATGCGATCGGTCAGATCAGTACCACCGTCAACGAACCTCGCAACATTCAACTCGCATTGAAGTTCGTCTTCTAACCAATTACAAGTTAATAACGGGACGGCGAAAGAATATCTTCGCCGTCCCGTTATTAGTATGGAAACCGTAACCTATACCCCACGTATCGCATCCATCGATATCTTTCGCGGACTTACGATGAGACGGTTCCTATTTTTTTTTGATAATTTTCCAGAAAAGGTTCGATCTTGCGACTTACGGAACACTCGCACGAATGACGAGCCCTTGCGTCGGGGCTGTCTTCACGAAAATCGCGGAGAGAAAGGTTGGCTGGCTAATATCTTATTTATCGCTTTGCAAAGATGAGCGAATGGATTGCGCCGCCTGCTGGCCTTGTATTACCGCTCCCGCGGTTTTGAAATGCACCGTATCTTCATACTGATCTAAATGTTGGGCCATGAGCCCGTGTTGATCATCTATAGAGATGCCAGCATCCTTGATAAATGTCAGGGCTATGCTGTTCCTTGCGTCGATGCGGGCGTTCGTCGGACCAGGCGCTGCATCTACTTTCACTGGCGTGGTGGTTGCCCATATAAAAGACGCACCGGGAGCCATAGCATGCAGAGCTGCGAGAAAGGACGGAAAGGCGGCCCGATAGTCCGGCTCGGAGTAGGTCCAGCCATGCATGCCATTGTTAAAGTGCACGACGTTGAATTGGACCGCTTCCATAGAGGCGAACTCAGCCAATTGTCGTGAAAGACGCGGATCTCCCACCGAGGTCGATGTAGCCATCAGGTAGACGTTTGCTACATTGTTCAGCTGTCGCTGTACCTCTGGGTAGTAATTTCTAGAAATCGAATCGCCTACCAGCAGAACGTTCGGCAGCTTCGAATCAATATGCGCCGGTCTCACTTCCCATGTCCATTCGATCTCTTCCGGGCGTGAAGGAAGATCCTGAGCGTTGGTTCGGAAAGGAACCAACATCATCGACAAACCGAGCGCTAAGCCTGCAAAAGTCAAAACTCTATGCAACTTGGATCTCATCGGCTATTCCTTCCATCTCAGCCAACCATCTTCTTCATCTCATTCTCTCGCCCATCAATGATGGAGAAAGTTTCGGGCATACACTTTGACTTCACGGCCAGGTATCAGGCTTACATGCATGACGCCCGTTCCATAGCGTATCTGATGCGTTCCGGCTAATCTGCTCTTGAGGTTGGCGGAGATCAGCTCTCCCGCAGTCCACGATAGCGACACCTCGACTCCTCCTCTGGCACACAGACCGTTGATGCTTCCCTTGGGCCACGCAGAAGGAAGTGCGGGTAAGAGGTGAATCTCTCCAGCTTGCGATTGGAGCAACATCTCTCCTATGCCGGCGGCCCCTGCGCAGTTCCCATCGAGTGAGAAAATATTGCTTTCTGCCCCGGCCACACCACCGCGGGAATAGGCCAGGAGGGAATCCTCACTGGCTTTGGCAATGAGTCCTACAAGTTGTTTGTGGGCAGCGTCGCCATCAAGCAGTCGAGCATAGTAGTTAACTATATTTGCGCGGCCCCATTCCGAGTCTTCCCAATTCGGCTGGCTGATGCGTCGCTCGATGGTGACGCGCGCTGCCTGAGCGAGCGCCGGTGTTGCCGTGGGTGAGATCTGATGCTCAGGATAGAGCGAGATGAGGTGGGATGTATGCCGGTGATTCGGCTGTGCCTCATCGAAGTCCTCCAGCCACTCCTGTAGCTGCCCGTGCTTTCCTACCCGCAGTGGCGGCAATCGATTCAGCGCATCTTTTACCTTCTCGCGAAAACTTTCATCGATCCCAAGTGTTGTAGATGCTTCAACACATGCGCTCAAGAGTGTGTATACAAGCACCCGGTCGCATGTGGGTCCCATCGACTCGCTGCACGCTTTTCCGTCAGGAGTTAAGAACCAGTTTTCGGGAGAGACCGACGGGCCCGTGACCAACCAATCATGCTTGGGATGCGTGACCATGTAGGCGAGAAAGAACTCTGCCGCCTCTTTGAAGACAGGATAGACCCGCTGTTTCAGAAACTGCTTATCTGCCGTGAAACGATAATGCTCCCACAACTGCAAGGAAAGCCAAACGCCTCCCGTGGGGAACATTCCCCAACCCAAACCCCACCCCGGCGCGGTAAAGCCCCACGGATTTGTGACGACATGGCTCACCCAACCCGGTGCGCCATACATCTTGCGTGCCGTCGTTCGGCCGGCCACACGCATGGCATCGATAAAGTCGAACAGAGGAGTTTGGCATTCGGACAGGTTGCCTACCTCCGCCACCCAGTAGTTTTGTTGGGTGTTGACGTCGAGGTGAAAATCGTCGGTCCAGCCCATGCTGGATGCTAAACCGTCATTCCAGATTCCTTGCAACGCAAGAGGCAACGGAGAGTTGGGACGAGAACCAGCAATCGTGAGATATCTGCCGTACTGAAAGAATAGCGCCGACAGTCCGGGGTCTGCTTCGCCGGCCTGTACGGCTTTACGTCTTTCATCGGTGGGCTTCTGCTCTGCAGTTGAGTTTGCTCCGAGGTCAATGGACACGCGCCGAAAGAGCGACTGGTGATCTTCAATGTGAGCTGAGCGAAGCTGAGCGAAGGTTTTCTGTCGGAGCGTCTCCAATGTGCGCGCGCAGCGTGTCGACGCATCTTCTCCGCGGTAGTTTGTCGCTATGGCCACGTGCAGAGTCAGAGCATCTGCATTGCTTACCCGGAGACTTGTGGCGTCATGAGTGACAAGTCCCCCCTCCGCAAGGATGCGAACGCGAGTTTCAAAAGCTACTCCTTGGCTGCCGTTGCTGTGCATGTGCTCAAAGGCATGTCCCCGAAGAACGAGCGTGTCATTGCCCTCTGTTGTCACTTCGCCAGGAATGGCCAACCTGGCGAAGGCGATCCCGCAGCTAAGGGATTTTGCATGGCTGCATGTCAGACGCGCCACGAGGACATCATCGGGATTGGAGGAAAATATCTCGCGGTGAAACTGCAGGCCGTCGCAAGTGTAGTCTACGTGCGCAATCGCCCCATCCAGATCGAGAGAACGGCGGTAGTCCTGCGCAGTTCCACCTCCATCAAAAGCCAACTCCAGATCGGCCATCGGCAGATTCGTTCCGAACGACTCGGGCCGTCCCAGCAGATGTTCCTTACAGAGTTGGCCGCCTTCGACGTACTTTCCCGCGAACATAAGATCGCGAATACGGCCAAGGTTCTCGAGAGCCGTCGGATTAACATTCTTGTCGCTGGGTGCTCCCGACCAGAGCGTCGATTCGGTAAGAGCGATACGCTCGGTTGATGTTCCACCAAAGACCATACCCCCGATGCGACCGTTGCCGATTGGCAGAGCTTCCATCCACCGGTCCGCGGGTTTAGAAAACCAGAGTTCGGTTCTTCCGGTTCTATGGCCAGGGAGGCTTTTCGCTGCATGCATTAAACCCGGAGGGAGTACTGCGAGCGCGGCTGACCCAAGCATGAACTCGCGTCTTGTAGTTGTCACGTAAATCCCTTTCTAAATTTCTTCTTGCCGGGGAGAACATATTTCGCGCAGTGGAACGATGATCATATTAGTCGAGTTAGTCTAGGTGGAGTTCGATCAATTTGGACTCTGATGGCAACAACTCCACGCTGAGATTATTATGAGCGGACTGGAGCGCATTGCCGGAAGCAACATCCTTAACTGAAACGGATGACGCCTTGGCAAGGGCCTGGTCGATGCGCTCTAAGGGAATCGCAATCGTCTGGGAATGCTTCTCGTCGTAGTTGAAGAGAGCAACATATACTCCGTGTGCCGAGGGCCGGCTGAAAACGGCGGTTGCCTTGTCTCCCGTATCACCCTCGACCGGGCGGAATGCTATGCCCTCGCTTGCCACCGCGAACAGGTTGTGATTGTCGTAGACCGAGCGCGCAAGCTCACGTCCCTGGGCATCATCCGCGAGACGGCTGCTGTCGAGAATCATGCCGCCACTGATGATCGCCGACAGGAGGCGGCTCTTGCCTTCGGTCAAGCTGCGCGCACCTTGATCAGCCTTTTCGCCTAAAACAACATGGTCAGGATCGGTGATGTACAAGTTCTTGTCTGTCCACCAGCCGTAGGTCAGGGAGTTGAGCATGTATTCGGTTGTCTGATCTCCACCGCTGATGTGCCCCTTTGTGTCGCATGAAAGCCGTCGCGCATGCCCATACCCCGAAGGAAAGAGCGGAGCGATGGAGAGACTGAGGAACATGCGGTTGCCCGTCTCATCCACGATCTGCTTCATGCCCTCGTTGTAGGCTTCGATTCCCGTTTGTATCGCGGGATCGAAGTGAACACCCTCGAGAGCGCCGTGCGAAAGAAAATCCAGCTTTAAATACTGAAATCCAAGCCGCTGAAATTGCTGAAGGAAATAGGTTGTGCGCGCCTTCGCTCCGGGATGCGAGGGGTCGATTGCCAAACCGCCATCGACCTTGGGAAGAATCGAACCGTCAGGCGCTTTCAGCAGAATATCGCGGTATCGGTACTTCATCCCGGTGCCCTCGACGTAGGCATCCAGATCGTCGGACCAGTAAGCGAAGGGTGTCCAATAAATGCCGGGTTCAAAGTGAGTGCCGTCCGCGCTGTGCATAGCTTTGATGTTGGCGACCGCATCGGCAAGCTGGACGGCATCCAGATTTGACCAGAAGGCATCCAGATTAATGTAGACAACTTTATTTCGGCCAAAGCCCTGCGGGACGAGCGTGTCTCTGACAAACGCAGCGGAGTCCAGATAGCGTTGGTAGTTAATCTTCCCCGCATAGGCCGCCCAGCTATTCCATCCCATGGGAGCACCTGCGGCCCATTTCAGTGGCGGATGTACGGCCGCGTTGGCCGCGCCATATGCTTCAAGCCCGTCCCTCCAGTCGGCGAAGGAGCCTATAAAGATGCGCGGTGAAACTACATGAGTGCCGCGAACGAGACCATGCGCCACCGTGTCGTGCGTATCCGTCCGCACCCCCGTCGGTGAAGAGATCCCGCCGTAGATGTCCAGATCTATCAGGTGGCCATCCGTAGCGTGCGCTTCAATGGCTGTCTTCCAGGTGTCATGGCTGATCGACCCAAGAATGAGAGATTGGCGGCTCGCATTGTCGTAGATTGCCGTGACCTCCTCACTGGTGTAGGCCTGACCAGACTTCATGTCTGCGGTCGAAAAGCTGTTGTAGCGAAACCACATGTCATTGTCGAACGGCACATGAAGCACCCGTAAAGATTCGCTATCGCCGAACTGCACAGCACTTTTACCTTTGAGCACAACCGCGTCGAAGTGCCTGGTACCAATCGCACCTGCCTCCGGACTTAGTTCTGCCTCGATCGCGATCCATGGCTTTCCGTCGTAGAGCCAGATGTGCTGAAGAAGCGCGGGCATTCCGGGGGCGGTGCTACGGATTGTGTATTTATGTGCCGCAGATGTCCCTACCGCGACAGGCGGGTTCGCGAAGGCCTTCGATGGGACCAGGTCATGCTCCGCGTAGGCGTCGGTCGATAGCAGACGGCCATCTTCCAGGTGCGCGCCGCTGGTGATGCCAAGAAGTTTGTGCCCGTCCTGCCACACAATGTCCATTGTGCCGGACTGACGATGGTAATGGATATTCACTAATTGGTTCTGCAGCGTAATATCGTTCCCCTTACCAGAGGAATGAGCTTGCGCTGTCGCCTGCGAAGCAGCAAACCAAGCAAGTACGACAATCGCAATCATCCCACCTATTGCCGATATCCGCGGCAGGCTAGTAGTGCATTTCATAACAGGCCCTCACAACAACAAAATACTGCGTAATTTCGATCGCAAATCCATCTTCAGACAGGGAACTAGCATAGCTACTTGTCAAAAGACGTTGCGCCGGGTGGCAATGTGGGCTTTAGCGAGACAGATCAGGACAGAACGGACTGGTTGCCGTTCTGTCCTCGGGAGTTAGTTTGCTAGAAGGCATACTTCAATGAAAGCTGCAGGAATCGAGCGTCCGGTGTGTTGTTCTGGAAGAACTTCGGTCCAGTGATCTGTCCGCCGTTCGAGTTGTTGTTTTGGGTGGAAGGATTGCCGAGCGTGGGATGATTCAGAAGGTTGAACGCATCCGCGCGGAATTGCAGATACTGTTCGCGGAACGTGGTGAAGTTTTTGAAGATCGACATGTTGACGCTGTAGTAGCCGGGACCGTAGATCGTGTTTGACCTGCCGCCGAGCAACGCAATCGCGGTTTTCTCATCCGTTACCGGCGATGAGAATAACGTCCCTACATCACTGCCAGGAAGTGGATTGGCGAAGGCGCATGGGTTATACCAATTCGCTTTTGTCTTGGTCTTGGGTGCGCAGGTGACGCCCGGATTGTTCAAGGGGTCCGCAGTGCCGCCAGGAGCAAATGGATCACGAACCTGTATCGCTCGCGCACTGCCTCCGGCGGCGGTACTGATGTTGGGACTCACCGTAAACGGCGTGCCAGTCTGAGCTGCGAAGGTAAGGCTCGAGGACCAGCCACCGACTGTCAGATCTTCCAACCACGATTTATTCAGATACGCTCTTCCTTTTCCGAAGGGTAACTGATAGTTGCCGTTCACCGTAAACCGGTGCCGGATGTCATAGGGCGAGTTGGTGTACTCCTCCGTATAAGGGATGAGCGCCATGTTGCGGTCGCCGATGGCGGTTGAGAGGCCGCCTGCATCGCTGGTGTCGTCGAGAGCATGCGCCCATGTATAGGTTGTAAGGAAACTAAGGCCGTGAGACATTCGTTTTTCCAACTTGGCCTGCAGCGAATTGTAGTTGCTGATACCACCGAAGTGAATGGTACCCACACCACCGAGGTCGGGGAACGGCTGCAGCGCCTGCGTGTTAGTGCCAGGCGCGAAGAGGCCACGCACCGTATTCGGATCGTAATACAGCGACAGATGGCGCGAAACGTTGCCAACGTAACTCACCGTTGCAACCATACTGGCGCTAACGGCCTGCTGAACCGACAGGTTGTAGTTCATGGTGTACGGTGTCTTGATATTGGGGTCGATCCCGTGAAGGCTGGGGTTCGATACGAAGTTTTGCAGACCGACGCCAGTCTTTGCTGCCAGCCCGTTCTCCAGAGTGATGCCTTCACTTGAGAGTGAAGGACAGTTGCCGATTGAGCAGTTTGGAGCGTTGAGGTTTGCCGAGTTCGACCAGGGAAAGTTGGTCCCCAGGTTGGTGTTTCCCTGGCTCTGCAGACCACCGTAGAAGAGACCGAAGCCGCTACGAATCACGGTATTCGGCATCGGCTGGTAGGCGAAGCCGATACGCGGAGCGAAGTTAAGTTTTTGCGAGGTTGCCAGGCGCTCGTTGTTCACATATTGAAGCGTGACGTGATCTTTTGCGAGGGTAGCCAGGAAGGGGGCTCCAAGGACTGTGCTCTGTCCCTTGGTGGGAAGCTCATAGATACCAGTTCCTGTAGCGATCCCGAGGCCGCCGGTTTGAATGAAGTTTGCCTGGCTTCCGCTGTTTTCTTTGTAAGGCTGGTAGAAGTCGTAGCGCAAGCCGAGATTGATGGTCAGGTTAGGAGCGATCTTCCAGTCGTCCTGAAAATAGACGGAATCGTACCATTGCGCATCGTTGATGTTCGGAGAGGTAGCGATATCGGCAGTATTCATCTGATCGGCCAGGAAGTCTGCTACCCCGTAGCCGGTGAAACTTACCCCTGCCGCCCCAGTGTACACAGGATTGTAGAAGTATTGCCCAAGCGGAGCAGGCGCATACCGGTCGAAGACGCGGATTGCCTGGAACGACACGCCGGCCTTCAGCGAATGATTGCCGATGGTCTTGGTCAAGTTATCTAGTATCTGGTAGGTATTCTGCGTCTCATCCTGAGTGCCGACAGAACCCCATTGCTGAATGGTTCCGTTGAAGTAGCCAAGGGGTATGCCTCCCAGGCCATTGGGCGCGGTCGGAACATTGCCCAAACCAAGCGATGCTGCCAGGGTAGTGTTGTTCGCATTGGGCTGGAAGTACTGGGAGTGAAGCCAGTTATAGCCGAAACGGAACTCATTATTGAGTGTCTGGGTAAAGCTATGAGTCTCGCTTATCATGAAATTCTGAGCCAGGGTTACGTCGTTCTGCCCGCCAAAGCCGCTGCCATCAAGAATTGGACCGAGCGGAAGCCCATTCGTTCTGATCTCATGCATGTAGCTGTAGCGCGCATAGGTCTGGTCCCTCTGGCTTATGTTCCAATCAAGGCGTTGGTCCCATTGAACAACATTGTCCGAATTGGCCAGGTTTACCTTGTAGTTGTTGGTTATCAAAGCGCCGTTCGTGTTTGGCAACGGGTACATGTTAAGAATTTTTTGCGCGACGGCGTTGATCTGCGCGGGACTAAAAACATTGTTTGCGCCCTGATAAGACAACTTCTGCGTACCACCAGAGCCTGGGACATAAAGCTGAATCGGCTGGGCCTGGCCTGTAAGTGAGGTGTTCAACAACTCCGTGAAGTTTCCCTGACGCATCAGTGCTGTCGGCACGGTAAGAGTATTTGGGTTGGCGATCGAGATGCGGTTTGCCTCGATGTCTCCAAAGTAGAAGAGATGATCCTTCCAGATAGGAAGGCCGAGGGTAGCTCCGAACTGGTTCTGGTGGTAAGGCGCGACCGACGATGCATTCCAGGGTTGCGCATCGAGCCTGGTATTGCGAAGATACTCCCACAAACTACCGTGAATCTGATTGGTGCCGGACTTGATGCTGGCGCTCATCACTGCGCCGGCCGAATGGCCGAACTCTGCGCTGTAGTTGCTTGTCTGAAGGTTGAACTCAGCCAGCGCATCGGGCGGCGGACGCATGACGAAGCTGGAACCGTTGAGAAAGTCGATCAGGTTGGTGTTGTTGTCGACGCCGTCCAGGATGAAGTTGTTCTGCTCGGCGCGCTGGCCATTGGCCACAAAGTCGCCCGTGCCGCTACCGCGCGTATTGCCGAAAGGAGGAGCAACCCCTGCGGTCAGCTGGGCAATGTAGACCCAGTTACGCCCATTGAGCGGCGTGTTGTTGATCGTTTCGGCGCTGACGACCTGTCCGACCTCACTGGTCTGCGATTCAAGCAGAGGAATTTCTGCCGAGACGGTCACCTGCTGCGTTATCTCGCCAGGGTGCAAGGTGAGCATGACATTCAGGCGTTGCTGGATGTCCAGGTGAAGGTTCTCACGAACTGTGGTCTGGAAGTTCGGTGCGCTCGCCGCTAGCTTGTAGTTGCCGATCTTCACTGGAGAGAAGACAAAGACACCGCTGCTATTGGCCGTGCTGTTAAGAGCGAAACCGGTGTCTGTCGCGGTGAGTGTGACCTTTGCTCCGGGAATTACCGCGCCTGAATCGTCCTGGATGACGCCGGTAATGGAGCCCTGGTCAGTCTGCGCCCATGCCGCAGAGACGGCGAAGGCGTAAAAGCAAATAAAAACGGCTAGCCATGGGCCGCGGAAGAGGAGTTTTTTGTTTCTATCGACTAAATGTCCAACCATGATTTGACCTTCCCTTTCAACTCGAGGCGTGGTGCCGAGTTTTCCGCTAGCTTGCATAAATGTCGAACGTATACATCTTTAGGAGTCATTCCGCTTTCCGAGTAATGTACACGTATACATTACTGGCGCGTCAAAAGCTATATTGGAATTGATAGAGGGTTGTCAAGTGGTTATTCATAGCAATCGTCATCTCGACGTGTCCTTTCTTGCCGAGGTGAAACATGGTCACAGGCTGACCGGGATATTTGTGAGATCAGCCGGGCTCACCCAACTATCAGATACTATTTCCCTTATTGCACTCATTCCCTCCCAATTCGGCTGACCTCACGATCATCGGCATTTATTTTGTCGTTACGATTTTGGTCGGATGGCTCTTTCGCAGAAAATCTCACTCTTCTTCTGAGTTCTTCCATGCGGCCCGCACGTTGCCATCCGCAGTCACCGCCATCGCTTTCCTCGCCGCGAACTGTGGAGCGCTTGAGATTGTCGGCATCGTCTCCGCCAGCGCAAAGTATGGCGCCGAAACCCTGCATTTTTATTGGATCGGCGCTATACCCGCTATGCTTTTCCTCGCCCTCTGCATGATGCCGATCTACATGCGAAGCCGCGCCCTGACCGTACCTGAATTCCTCAAACTTCGCTTCAACGAGGCGACACGCACCCTGAATATCCTCTGCAGCGGCGTGATGATGGTCCTCGTTTCTGGCATCAGCCTCTACGCGCTGTCTCAGGTGCTGCGTACCTTTCTCGGTTGGAGCTTCACGCACACCACATTGATCGCAGCCGCCATCGTCTTCCTCTACGTCTCACTTGGCGGGCTCACCGCCACGATGTACAACGAAGTAATTCAATTCGCACTTATCATTCTCGGGCTACTGCCACTCGTATTTTTCATTCTGCACGATCTCCATGGCTTGGCCGGCATTGCCTCGCATTTACAGCCTTCCATGCGCCATACCTGGGTCGGGCTACCTGTCGTGAGCCCACACGCAGCCCGCATGGATGTCCTCGGCATCTCGATGGGGCTCGGTTTTGTCCTGAGTTTCGGGTATTGGTGCACCGATTTCGTACTCATCCAACGTGCCCTTGCTGCGCGTAGAACAACAGGAGTCATCAACACTCCGTTGATCGCCGCTGCCGTGAAGCTTTTCTTTCCCGTTTTGGTCGTGCTTCCAGGCCTCGCAGCAGCCATTCTCTTTCGTTTCCAACCTGGGTTCAACTACGACCAGGCCCTTCCAGCCTTGATGATGCGTTACTATCGCCATGGTCTCCTGGGCTTCGGAATTACCGCCATTCTAGCGAGCCTCATGTCTGGACTCGCAGGTAACATCAACGCCCTTGTCACCATCTGGACACACGATGTCTATCGAGCCACCCTTGCACGCAACAAAAGCGATGCTCATTACGTTCTGGTAGGAAGACTGTCGACACTCGTCGCGATCTTGCTCAGTATTGCCACCGCATACCTTGCGTTATCTTTCAATAACCTGATGGACTATCTGCAACTGCTTTTCTCTCTTTTCAATGCGCCACTGTTAGCTACATTTCTGCTTGGCATGTTCACAACCTGGGCTACTCCCAATGCCGGGTTTTGGGGACTACTCTTCGGAACTCTCGCATCCATCGCGCACAACTTCGCCTTCCGCATGCACTGGATTACCTACGGCAGCGATATGAGCGCTAATTTCTATGGCGCGATCCTCGCCTGGACGACCTGTTTTCTAGTTACATCTCTCCTCAGCGCATTCACCGCCGCTAAGTCACGCGAAGAACTCGCCGACCTCACTTGCTGGACTGGGACCCATCGAGGCGCCCAGATTCCCAAAAACGCTCTGTTCCTTGCACTCGGAACCCTCATCCTCTGTCTGTTCCTGAGCATTCTTTTCCGCTAGAGCTACGTGATGTCCTAACGCATGAAACATATCTAAGCCATCCAGTCCAGCACGCGTCGCATGGTGGTCGGTGCCGTCGAGATTTTGCCTGGAGGCAGTGAAGGAGCGATTGCGCACGCGAGACGATGGTCTTCAAACCAGACGAGAAAGCGCGACTGCTCTGCGCCGGCGAGCCGCGATTGGTTGATCCACGTATAGTAGGCGCCCATGTCCGCGTCGATTAGAGATCCGGCTTGGTCCTGCGGCTGCGTGAGGGGATCGCGCGCAAGCAACTGCTCCATCGGCGCGTTGGACTGGCGGGTGGCAAATCTTGCGAAGAGCGTCAGTGGCTGAGCACGATGCAGACATTCACGTGAAGCCCATTGGACGAACGTCGTGCTGTAGATCTGGCATCCCGCTCCCTGAGTGAGTATGTTTACCTCAAAGTGGCGCAAGGGTGCGTCGACTGGAGTTCCCTTGAGATTCAGGTCCTCTGGGCTGAGGCCGGCGATATAGGAGCTTACCGCTTCTACTCCAACAGCTCCGTTCTTGCTGGCCCGGTTGGTGAACTGATTCAGCAGCGCAAACTCTTGCTTCGCGACGGATGCGAGTTTGTTGTACGACATTATTGTCAACCCGGGGATACCAGCGGCCGCGGGATGTGGTTCGCCGCCATCGATATACCAGTGGCCATACTCTAACGGGTGTTGCTGGGCGCGTGAGCTCACTGCGTCTAGGAGTATGTCGAGGGCTCCCGCGGGATCGATCTCTGTAAAGAGTGTTCCTCGTGGTCTCAAACGACGGAACAGGGGCCGCTCGGTTTGCTGCGAACCTTGCCCGACAACGACGATCGTCCAGCGTGGTACGGCAGGCGGCATAGGATTGAATGCCGCTTGCAGGCGCTGTTGATACTCCTGTGCAGTCTTGTGATAGTTGTCGATCTGATGCTGAGACCACAGGTATGCAGTCAACTGTTCGCTGAATCGTTGCGGGTTGTCGATCCAATCGATCTCTATCAGTTCATTCGACAGTGGAATCGCGGAAAAAGAAGACATCAATCCATCGAACGAAGCCGCGTCCAGATGGTTCAAAAATTTGAACTGAAGCAAGAGTTGTTCCCGCTCCGCAGGGAAGCTCCAGTCGTACTGAATGATCTGACGAAGCATGAGGGACAGCAAAATCAGCGGCATGCGTTTTAGTACGTTCAGGTTCGCGATCGCAAGCGAACGCCCTTGCGGTGGATACTTTGCGAAGCTCTCCACTCGCAGGTCGCGCGGATGCATTAAAGCACCTCGAGGATAGGTTTGCCCTTAGCCGATGGTGTTGCGAAGTTCATCATTGCCCCTAATGTCGGCACCAGATCGAGCGAATCGAGAGGCCTGTCTACCGTTCTGTTCTGGCGAATGTGTGGTCCCAGGGCCATCATCCAGGTGGTTCGTGAAAGTGGGTCTCCAGTCCGATGGTGTTGAAAGCCATTGCCTGAAGCGCTGAAGTCGGAGTCCCGGCCAAAGTCAGGAAGGATCAACATCGTTGTGCGGCCCTTGTACTCCGGATCGTTCTCGATCATCTGCCATATCTCCGCGCAAAGACGATCGGTCCGTTGGATCCCCTCGAGGTAAAGGGAATATGCACCCGAATGGGCTATATCCATATCGTGCAACGTGATCCAAAGCAAGCTGGGCGCGAACTGACGCATCAACTGTCTCATCACGTAGACCGAAAGCTCGTCCGCGCTCGATAGCGTCTTCGCGTGATGCGTGAAGTCGTCTACGGAGAGATGCAACATCTCCGTAAGCCGCGAGAGCTGCACGTTGCTCTGCACCGCAGGCGGAGTATAGAGCGGGTCCTCGTAGTTGTCCTGTAGTAGGAAGTCGAGACCGGCAGAACTTGAAGTCTTGCCCAGCGCCGATGCCAGAAGATGCTTCGGTAGAATGACCTGCGCTCCGAGACCCGGCGCGAACTGCGTCCCGTCACTCTGCCCGATACGGTTGAAGCCGTTGCTGGGTGCGATCACCCATGTGTCATTCGCTGGGCGGTCAAGCTCCTTACGAAAATATTCGAAGACGGTCGGGTTCTTCGGCGCAACATCGGCAAAGTTGTCGAACCGCTCATAGACGCCGGTTGCTAGACTTGCCGTCGCCACATAGTGACCGAGAATTCCCCGATTCACGAGCTGCGTGCAGAACGTCGCCTGTGGAATGAGTTCGTTCATCATACGCGGAATATTTTCCTGCCCCTCAGGGGCAAAGGTTTCTTCATCGCGCGCTCCACCGCCAAAAGTGACGACGACCGTCTTTTGCTCTCGCGGCAGAGTGGCAGCCTTCAGCGGAGCAAACCCGAATAGGCGGCTGGCTGCTCCTGCCACCGCGGCTGAACTTAAGAAGCTGCGCCGGGTCATTGCCCTCTGCTGCGCGATTTGGTGCAAGTACCCCGTGCGAGTGTAGCCAGAATTGGAATTCATCATTCCCTCTCCTTCCGCAACGACTACAGCCAAATTCCCACGGTTGCACTTTGTGGAGATCGATTCACTTCGACCGTGACAAGGTCGCTTCACATTTTCGATCTCGGTCTGCGCTGAACGGTGGTCGACACATCCACGAGTTGCGGTACTATGTATACGTGTACATAGGTAGATTTTGCAACAAGAATTAAAAAGCAAGGTCAAAGCATGTGAAGTCAGAGTTCGGGACCCGCAAAGAGAACGTATTTTCACAGCCAGACTTTCCATCCGGAGTGACACGCAGCTCATCCTCGATACCAAGGAGACGGATCGCACTATGGACATGCGCGACATCGCCAAATTAGCAGGAGTTTCCAGTGCGACCGTATCGCGCGTCATCAACGGATCAAGTCTGGTGCGACCGGAAACAATAGAGCGCGTTCGCAAGGTGATCGAGGAGGCAAGGTTCTTTCCTAATAACAGTGCGACGACCTTGAAATACGGGAGGAGCGGCACGTATGGCCTCATTATTCCGGACATTACAAATCCGTTCTTTCCGGAGCTCATCAAGTGTTTTGAAGCAATCGTCGTCGAAAACGATCAAGAGATGTTGATGGCTACCACCGACTTTCACTCCGGACGCATGCAGCAATCTATCCGGCGGATGCTTATTCGCAAGGTGGATGGCGTGGCCTTGCTGGCTTCGGAGATTGAGACAGAACCATTTGAAGACTTAATACATAACCGGGTTCCGTTGGTAACGATGGATCGTGGGCATACGGCCAAAGGGTTGAGCGATGTGGCAATCAACAACAAGAGCGGCATGGACCAGGCATTGAGGCATCTAAGAGAGCTCGGCCACAAGAAGATCGGTTATATTGGCGGGTCCGCCGGCCTTACGATTTCAGATCATCGCGTGCAGGCGTTTATTCGTGCGCTTAAGCGCGTAGATCTTGTGCCGCGGCCAGAGTTCATCAAGGTCGGGAACTATCGAATTACAGGTGGTATGGCAGCAATGACCGAGTTGCTTTCGCTTGAAGATAGACCGACGGCAGTTTTGGCAGCGAATGATTTGACGGCCATAGGCGGCATGCGCGCGGCGATGAAGATGGGGTTCTCGATCCCTGACGATATGTCGATTGTAGGGTTTGATGACATTGAGATGAGCGATATCGTCCACCCGCCACTGACGACTTTGCGGTTACCGAGATACGAACTTGCGAAGGTGTTCTTCGATGCCCTGGAGCATCTCAAGAATAACCCGCATGCTCAAGGGGAACAGCATAGCGTGAAGACGACTTTGGTCGTGCGTCAATCCACAGGCCCGGTTCGGAAGCGGAGCAAAAAGTGAGTGTCTTGTATATAGAGGATTAGTTTTGTTCCTGCGCATACCCTCATGTGGATGTCATAGCCGATGCGGGCTCTTCCGATTTCGTATCGGCGCTTCATTACGGCTGCATTCTGCCAGTCGCCGGGGGAAGCTGAACTGGACTATTGACGCCAACCTCGGGAGCTAAATATGCCAACGTGTATTGTCGATCGAATATCTACCGCGGACGTCAGATATCCGCTTCCACCTGGAGCAGGTACTGACGCGGTCCATACAAACCCTGAGTACTGCCTTGCGGTGACACAGCTTCACACCGACAGCGGACTCTCCGCGACCGGAATTGCACTCACTCTCGGCAATGGAAACCGTTTAGTCTGCGAAGCAATCGAGCTTTTAGCGGGACCACTGGTTGGCTTGCCTATCGAAGAACTGATGGCGGATTTTGGCAACATGTCCAAACGGCTGGCGGACGATCCAGCGTTACGCTGGTTAGGTCCTCATAAAGGTGTCGTGCATCTGGCCCTGGCCTCTATCACCAACGCCTGTTTCGATCTTTGGGCAAAAAGCCGCCGCGTTCCTCTTTGGAAATTACTGCTTGAGCTCGGGCCGGAACAAGTAGTGCAACTACTCGATCTCAGCTACCTCGAAGAAGTCTTATCGAAGCAAGAGGCGCTCGATCTACTGCGCAATCATTGGAGCAGCCGTCATGATCGGGAGAAGATCATCGACAGCGGATATCCCGGCTACGACACTTCTGTCGGCTGGATGGCATACGACGATCAGAAGGTGCGTGAGCTTACAGCACGTGCGCTTGACCAGGGATTTACAGCATTTAAGCTCAAGGTCGGTTCTGCCGATGAACATCGCGATCTTCGCCGCGCCGCGATGCTTCGCGAATGTTCCGGTGAGGCGGGAAGCATTATGTTCGATGCAAACCAGCAGTGGAATCTCCCCGTCGCCTTTCGCATGTGTCGGCAACTGGCTTCTCTAAAACCCCTATGGATTGAGGAGCCAACCCACCCCGACGATGTTTTCGGTCACCTCAAACTCGCTCAGGAGATTGCTCCTGTCCGAATCGCAGCAGGAGAACACATCCCCAATCGGGTTTTGTTCAAAAATTTTCTCGAAGCTGGAGCCATTCACTACGTTCAAGCGGACTGCACAAGACTTGCAGGTGTCAGCGAATTTCTCGCCGTCAGCCTTCTCGCAAGAAAGTTCAACCTGCCCATAGTTCCCCATGTTGGTGACATGGGACAGCTTCATCAGCACTTGGTCTTATTCAATCGAGTCGCACTTGATCACGATGCGATCTTTCTCGAACACATTCCACATCTACGTGCGCACTTTGTCTTTCCAGCTCACGTTGAAGGAGGATATTATAGGACGCCACAGGAACCCGGTGCATCGACCGACCTCAAGCAATTGGCCATCGAGAGCCGATGATGAGGACATCTACGCCAATTGGTTTAGCGCTCACTTTGATTGCGGGCGTGATGTCCAGCAATTGCATGCTTCCCAGACAACGAAGGGGTACGAGCTCAAGGGACGTGGCTGACTAGAGAGCGGCAGTGTCAGATATCTAGAAGAGAACCTTAACAGCTAGCTGGATCTGACGACTGGTGGAGGCGGTTGTGATGACGCCGGCAGTTGGGCTCTGTACAGCGGCTGCGGTCTGGTTGGCGATGGTGCCCTGCGTGGGGCCGCTGGTGTATACGACTTCGTTCGGTGTCTGGAGATTGGTGTGGTTGAGGACGTTGAAAAACTCGGCGCGGAACTGAAGCCTGGTTCGCTCGGTAAGCCTGGTGGACTTTAGTAACGAGAGGTCCCAGTCGGCGTAGCCGGGGCCGGTGAGAGTATCGCGGCCGAGATCTCCGATGGTGCCATAGATAGGGGCAGTGAATGCGGCGGGCGAAAAGAATTGCGCGGCGCGGGTTGCCGTACTGCCACGAGTGTAGACGCTGCCGGTGAAGTTGGGGTTGAGGTTGGGACGGACGGGGTTGCGGGTATCGCCGGAGCCCGTCGGGTTGTAGCCGAGCTGCGGGCTGAACGGAAATCCGGTCTGCAGTATTGCGATGGTGCTGAGACTCCAACCGGATACGGCATGATTGATCAACGTCGACGCAGACGACAAGAGGTAGTGACCACGGCCGACGGGCAGCTCGTAGGTAGCGTTGAAGGCGGCGAGGTGGCGGATATCAGTCGCCGCCGGACCATAATCGAGCGAGAGGTTTGCCGGGTAGGAAACAAATGCCGGAGTGTTGGCCGAGACGCTCGTATTCCACGCGGAGCCGTTGTCGAGATTCTTGGCGTAAGTGTAGTTAGCCCGGAATTGCAGGCCACGGGATAAATTGCGGCGAATATCGAGTTCGAGAGCGTTGTAGTTGCTGGAACCGCCAGAGATCCACGAGGTGGTGTTGGCCACCAGAGGGTTCGCCTTGACGGTCGTAGGGTAGTAGATCGTACCGATGGCCGCACCAGCAGGGCAGGTTGAGGCAGCGGAGCAGATGATAGAAGCTGGTTCGTTCTGATCTTCGGAGAGGACCTGTTGATAACCGTGAGAGCCTACGTAGCCGACGGTGATCGACGTCGCTCGATCGAGTTGCTGCTCTATGCTGAACGCATAGGAGACAACAGCGGGAGTTGCGATGTCAGTCTGGACATTGGAGGGCGAGATGAGCCCGGGAGCGCCACTAATGGGGCTCGCAACAGACACGTTGGCGTAGGAGAGAGTGGTGTTGTAAGGCGCGGCCTGATCGAGGCGGTAGTCGAGGTTGTCGAGTAGCGAGTGGTGCAGGCCAATGCTGGAGCGAAGCGAGGTCTTGCCGTTGCCGAAGACGTTCCATGCAATCCCGATACGTGGTTCGGGAAGGAGCTTAGCGCGGTTGTCGGTGAGGGCGGAGGTCCCTGTGGTCGGAGTAGTGTTGATGACACTGTTGGTGAAGCCGTACTGCGGGGCGCGGCCGTGGGCTTCGTTCCAGCCATTCGTGGATTCGAAGCGAATGCCTCCGCGAAGCTCGAACGTGGGTGTGATCTGCCAGGTGTCTTCGAGGTAGGCGGCGCCCATTAGGCTGTGCCAGTTGAGCGGTGTGGGACTGGGAACAACGGTGAAGGTCTTGACTGTTCCCTGCAGGAAGGTGGTGAGCGACGCGAACGAAGCCTGGCCGTACTGATTCTGAGCGAGGTTGTCGTTGGACTGAAGCGATTGGAGCCACACGCCGGCCTCAATTTGATGACGCGAGCGCGAGTAGAAGACATGGTCATCGAGAGTGTAGAGATTGCGCGCTGTAGCGTTGTTGGATCCGACATTAGCGCCGGCTCCGGTGATCTGCGACGAACCGTTGGAGGCGGTGGAACCAGCGATGACGATGGCGCCGGTCGGCTTTCCCGCGAGGAAGCCGGGAGTGGCGGCTTGGATCGAAGAAGGAATACTGCCGAGGAAGAAGAAGCTGGCGCGAGAGTAGCCGATGCGGGCGGTGTTGAGCAGGTGCGCAGAGAAGACGTGTTGCTCCTGGACGCTGACGACCTGCTCGCGCAAAGATTCATTAATGAGAGAGAAGGGGTTTTGCGTAGGCGTGTTGGCGGTGGAATCGTCTGCGGTGTAGACGGCGAAGAGTAAATCGCGTGACGTAAGATTTGCGTCAAAACGCGCAGTGCCGAAGTCCTCGCGAATGTGCTGGGTGGGATTGGAGAAGGCCTCGCCGATGCCGGTGGGGTTGCCTTTGGCGTCGAGTAGTTCAGGACCGTTCTGCGTAGGCCAAAGGTTGAGCAGGGGCGCGACGCCGTTCGCCAAACCGTAGTTTTTGCGGGGGCCGCTGGGATCGCTAGGATCGGGAAGCAGCCCCAGACGGGCTTGTGTGTCAGGGACGAGCGTGACGTCGGTGATGCCGAGGTTCTGCCGATAGCCTTCGTAGTTACCAAAGAGGAAGAGACGGTCGGTGCGGAGTGGACCGCCGAGGGAGGCGCCGTAGTTATTGCGCTGGAAGTTGGGAATGCGGGCCTGGTCGAAGTAATTACGCGAATCAAAAAAAGAGTTGCGAAGAAATTCATACGCAGAGCCATGGACGGTATTGGTGCCCGATGCCGTAACGATCGAGATCTGGGCTCCCTGGCGCTTGCCGTAGCTGGCCGAGTAGGTATCGCTGACGACGTTGAACTCGCGCACGGCGTCGACGCCGAGAAGCAGGCCGCTGGTGCCCCCGGGGGTAACGTTGATCAGTGACGCGCCAGTGTATTCGATGCCGTTGAGAAGATAGAGATTGTCCTGAGGGCGACGGCCAGAGACGGCAAACATGCTGCCCACCGAAGAGTTGGAGGTCCCAACCGATCCGCTGCGCTGGGATGTGTAGTTCACCGTGGCTGGGTTGAGTGTAATGAGCTGATCGTAAGAACGGCCGTTGAGCGGGAGATCCTTGACCTGACGCTCGTTGACGAGGCCGGAGGTCTGCTGCGTAGAAAGATTGACGGAGGCTGGCACGTTGGTGACGGTAACCTCCTCGGCTACGCTGCCTGGGTGCACGGTGAGATCGATGCGCGTGGCTTGGCCGACGGTGAGCGAAACGCCGGTGCGGGTCTGCGGAGCAAAGCCTTCACGCACGACCGAGATGGTGTAGACGCCTACAGGGATGGAGGGTGCGGCATAGGCTCCAGTGGCGTCCGTGATGAGGTGGCGCTCGCCGCCGGTCTCTTGATTGCGGATAGTGACTTGGGCGCCGGGGATGACTGCTCCGGTCGCATCTGTGACAGTACCGCTGATGGTCCCACCTACGACTTGGGCTTTAGAGACGGTTGCAACGAGCAGGAAGACAATGAAGAAAACGGATCGACGGAACATCGAAGAGACCTCCAAATGGGAGAGGCAAGGCACGCATGCGATGCGGGCGAAGATTGCTTTATGGATTTTTTTGAGAGGGGAAGAGATTATCGGCAACAACAATAGAGCATAGCTTCCGAGGAGGAAGCTACGATGCGGGGACGCCGGAGTTGCATTGAGAGCGCGGAATACATTGGATTACCGAAGACAACGAAGGGCGGTGATGGCCGCTTGATAGGACTACGTCTGAAGGGAAGAACCTAACTCCGCAAAGACTGGAGGCGTAGACCTGCTTCACAACAACAACAGCCGAGGGCGGCATTGTGGAAGGTCAGAGCCATGGACTGGATAATAGCACAAAACCTTTTTCGTTCAGCCTGCTGCGAGTCTCTGCTTTTGGAAGCGACTTTAGTTCAATCAATTATAACGAGTATGGCATCGCGTATTCAATGGCAGTCAACCTGGGTCAGCGATCACCGGAGGGTCTTATCCCGTTGGCCACAGACTTGCCACGGTTCCAGCACTTTGTTACTCTAGAGACAGAAATATGCGTATCTCTCGCCAGCTCCGTTGTTGTTGTTCTCTCGACGTCGAGCAGGCGTGTCGATTGACGCGCTAGTTCTCCCTCAAATTTTCATATCAGCGTTGTTCCTGGTTTAGCGCCGGGATAAATCGCATTTTCTAAATTCACCATGGAGTCCCTCATGGCATTGGCCGCACCCCCACTCACGCATCTTCAGCTCCTCGAAGCCGAGAGTATCCATATCCTCCGCGAGGTTGCGTCAGAGTTTGAGCGTCCTGTCATGCTCTATTCCATTGGCAAAGACTCCTCCGTGATGCTGCGGCTTGCGCAGAAGGCCTTCTATCCCGCCCCGATTCCGTTTCCGCTCCTCCATATCGATACGGGTTTCAAGTTTCGCGAGATGATCGAATTCCGCGACCGGATGGCGGCCGATGTGGGAGCTGAGCTTCTTGTCTGGCGTAACGAGTCCGCTATTGCTGCCGGCACCAACCCCATCGCGCTCGATACGAAACGTTGCTGTGGCCTGCTGAAGACACAGGCGCTGCTCGATGGCCTTAGTCACTACGGTTTCGACGCGGCGTTTGGCGGAGCACGCAGGGATGAAGAGAAGTCCCGCGCCAAGGAGCGCATTTATTCCTTTCGCGATAAGGCCGGTCAATGGGATCCGAAGAACCAGCGCCCCGAGCTGTGGAATCTCTACAACTCGCGCATTCACCCGGGCGAGTCCATTCGCGTCTTCCCGCTCTCGAACTGGACCGAGATGGACGTCTGGCAATACATCCTGCAGGAAGAGATTCCCATCGTTGATCTCTACTTTGCCAAGGAGCGGCCCATGTATGTCCGCGAAGGCTCGCTTCTGCCAATCGAACAGAGCTTCGTCGCGCGGCACGGAGAGCAGCCGCAGATGGTACGTTCTCGCCTGCGTTCGCTTGGCTGCAGTCCGTGTACTGGTGCCATTCGCTCAGACGCCGATACACTGCCCAAAATCATCGCTGAGTTACTTTCTTTTCGATCGTCGGAGCGCGCAAACCGCGCCATCGACCACGATCAGGAGGGGTCTATGGAACTCAAGAAGCGCGAGGGCTACTTTTAGATGCCTACAAGTGAGACGATCCTGAATCTCGAAGTCGAGAGTCCGCCCGAAGAGGAAGCGGAGTTTTCTCTCGCCAGTTTTCTTGCAGAAGACCATGCCCGCGATCTTCTGCGTTTTTCAACCGCTGGCTCAGTCGATGATGGGAAGTCAACCCTCATAGGGCGTCTGCTCTATGACACGCAGAGTGTTTATGAAGACCAGGTGCGTTCGATTGAGGGCAAGGGAACGACGGGCGCGGAAAACCTCGATCTCGCGCTTCTGACGGATGGTCTCCGCGCCGAACGTGAGCAGGGAATCACGATCGACGTCGCGTATCGCTACTTTTCCACCGTCAATCGCAAATTCATCATCGCCGACACACCCGGCCACGAACAGTACACGCGAAACATGGCCACCGGCGCTTCTACCGCTTCGCTCGCCGTTGTTCTTGTCGATGCGCGTAAAGGTGTGCTCACCCAGTCGCGCCGTCACGCCTGCATCACCGCACTCCTCGGTGTTCCCCACATACTAGTCGCGGTCAACAAAATGGATCTCGTCAACTATGACGAGCGTGTCTTCAACTCCATTCGCGCTGATTTCGCTGCGTTTTTCAACCAACTCGGTGATCTCCGTCCGCCGCATCTGTACTTCGTGCCAGTTAGTGCGTTGACCGGTGACAACGTTGTCCGCCCAACTAGTGCGATGCCGTGGTATACGGGACCTTCGTTGCTTGAACTGCTTCAGTCTGTGCCTGCCGCCGAAGCCGGCGCCTCCGATCCCTTCCGTTTTGCGGTCCAGCGCGTCATCCGTCCCAACCAGAACTTTCGCGGCTTTGCTGGACAAATCGCCGCTGGCAAAGTTCGGCCCGGTGACCCCATTATGGCCCTCCCGTCGCGCCGAACCAGCCGCATCCGCAGTATCGTCACCTTCGATGGTGATCTTTCAGTGGCCCTAGCCCCTCAATCTGTAACCGTTACTCTTACAGATGAACTCGATATTAGCCGGGGCGACCTGATCGTCTCTCTCGAGTCTCCGGCCGTTACGACAAAGCACTTCACCGCCTCGCTGGTATGGATGGACGAAAAGCCTCTCGACCTCACTCGCCGCTATCTGCTGAAACACACCAGCCGGACCGTTCAGGTGCAGGTCACCGCCATTCAATACCGTCTTGACGTGGAGACTCTCGAGCGCCAGCCCGCCACAACGCTTACCTTCAACGGCATCGGCCTGGTTGAGATCGAATCAGTCCAGCCGCTCACCGCTGACAGTTATTCTACGAACCGCACTACTGGAAGTTTCGTCCTCATCGACCCGATCACCAATCTAACCGCCGCAGCCGGGATGATTCGGGAGACCAACGTTGAAGCGCGCACGACTACGACGAACGTGGTCACAGCGGCTGACCGTGCCATACGCTGGGGTCATTCGGGAGCTCATATCCACCTCACTGGTCCCATTACTTTTGCTGACGCGGCGGAACAGACACTCTTTCTTCGTGGTGCCTTTATCGTTCGCCCCAAACTTCCATCTCAAGAAACCCTCGCAGGGTTTACGGCTGCAGGGGCCCTTGTCGTAACCCACACCGTATCCGATGACCAAGATGACCAATCCGTCACCTTCGGCGAACAACGCGCGGCCGTGACCACCGTTGACGACCTTTTTCGTCTCCTCGAAGCGCACGCCATCCTCACAGGAGCACCCAAGCGATGACCTCGACCCAGAACCCAACGCTGATCTCCGAAAAGAATCGTTCCCAAGCTGCGGAGTTTTCTTCTGATCCGTCTCCCACGCTCGAGACCAAGCTGGCCCACGTCCGCGAATTGCTTGCCCGTGAGCTGTCTGCAACGCCCGACGAGAACGATGCATGCCTCACCTGCAGCTTCCAGGCTGAGGACGTTCTACTCCTGCATCTCGCCCGCGAACTGCGCCCTGAGATCCCAGTGCTCTTTCTCGACACTGGATATCACTTCGCCGAAACCTACGCCTATCGCGACCGCATCGCAGCCGACTGGAAGCTGAACCTTATCAACCTGCTTCCTACCCGCACCGTTGTGGAGCAAGAGCTCGAGCACGGTCTGTTGCATCGGACAGCACCCGATCGCTGTTGTGCCTTGCGGAAGGTAGAGCCGCTCTTCGCCGCTGTTGCCAACTACAAGATTTGGCTTACAGGTCTTCGCCGTGAGCAGGCACGTAGTCGCGCCGCTCTCGAAGAGATTGCAGATTTTACCCTGCCGAGCGGTGTCACCGTTCGCAAACTCAGCCCGTTCGCCGACTGGACTACACGCGATGTCTGGCAGTCCTGCACTCTTTACGGCATCCCGCTCCTCCCGCTCTATGACCTTGGTTATACAAGCATCGGCTGTGAGCCGTGCACCACTCTACCCACAGATCCCAACGATCCACGTTCGGGCCGCTGGGCGGGCCGTAAGACCGAGTGCGGCATTCACATCCAGGCCGCCCCAAATAGTTGACACCTGCCAGCGCCACCACTGGCCAGCGTTGTTACTAAGAAAAGAGACCCATGGAATACGCCATCGGATTCATTATCGCCGTTTTCATTGCTCTGACCGGCGTCGGCGCTGGCACAATTACGACACCGCTGCTTATCCTGTTTCTCGGGGTACCCGCGCCCATGGCCGTGGCCACGGGACTCATGTTCTCTGCTGCAGTCAAGCTCGTCCTGGTACCATCGCAGATCGCTCGCAAGCAAGTCTCCTGGCGAGTCCTTGGTCTTATGCTGCTTGGCGGACTGCCCGGGGTGCTCATCGGTTCGCTCCTTCTGCGTCATCTCGATGTTCACGGCCCTCAACTTCTGCTCAATGGTCTTCTCGGCGGCGTACTCGTCCTAACTGCTCTCTGGCAGCTTTTTTTCTCCTTTCGCACGGCGCGAACCGAGATACCACCGACGGATCGCAGTCGCCTGCTGCCAGTTCTAATGTTCGGCGTCGGAGCCGAAGTAGGGTTTTCTTCGGCAGGAGCTGGGGCGTTGGGCACAGCGGCGCTGCTTAGCCTCACGTCTCTTTCTCCGGCGCAAGTCGTCGGTACCGATATTGTCTTTGGCTTTATCCTCTCGCTTATGGGAAGCGGCGCCCACGGCTTCTTCCATGGGACTGACTCGACACTGCTCCAACACCTGATCATCGGAGGACTCGCTGGCGTCGCTCTTGGCACCGCTAGCGCTCGCTGGATTCCTAAACGTCCGCTACGGTTTGCTCTGTGGATCTGGCTCTTAATAATCGGCTCGCAGTTTATCTACACGAACGCCTTCGCCGCATCACATCACCAGCTACGATGATGGGCGTTCGCCGCTCCCTCCATCCTTGATTGACCTCGAGTTCACGAGGCCCGTTAGTCACCGACGGACGAGCAAATTGCGGATCGGTAAGCTCTGTACAGCGTTCCCATGGCAATCCTCGAGTTCGCAATTCTGGACATGTTCGGAAAGATGGTCAACCGGCCCATTGGCTTGCTCATTTCAGACAAATCTACAATCCAAGATCAACGTCTACCAGGCCAATGGCGAGCGCTACATCTCCGCAGAAGAGACGATCGAACACCTGCAGCGCGACGTTGCCATCTCCAAAGCAAAGGCCATCAAGTTTAAGCTCGGCGGTCGCATGTCTCACCCCGAGACTCCTGTGGGCCGCAGCGAAAAGCTGATTCCACTCGTCCGCAAAACCTTCGGCGACAAGATGGTGATCTCGGCCGATGCCAACGGTTCCTACACCCCGGAGCGGGCCATCCCCATCGGCCGCCTGATGCATGACATGTTCTACTTCGGCGGAATGGTGCGTTGTATGCGAGTAGCGCGGATGGCCGCTTGTTCTAGGCAAACAGTGCATCCCCCACATCTCGTCCACCGGACTCGGCTATCTTTACATGATGCACTTTGTCTTGGCGATACCTAATTCCGGGCCGTACCACGAGCTCAAAGAATTTAACAACGACCTGCCGTATAGTTGTCCGACCTCAACTCTTCGCAGCGACGATGAGGGAATTATCAAGGTCCCAACCGGCCCTCGACTCGGCGTCACCATCGATCCCGCTTACGTGGCAAAGCATACTGTTTGTGAAAAGCTAGCGACCGACAAGGTCTGCCAACGCAAGCAGAATGCATCGAGGAGCGATTTTTGAGTGAGCCCCGTAGTTCAAAGAATTTTCTCCAGACGCTCTACTTCCGCGTGCTGATCGGAATCGTAGCAGGCGTCGTAGTCGGCCGCTTCTTCCCGAACCTTCGCCGATTGGGACGCGTCGGCCTTAAGTCGCTCCTCTACTTCGAGTCGGTCACAACGTTCGCTCTTGTCATTGGCTTGGTCGCAGCGACACTTATGCAACCCGGTCGCGGCATCAACGCCGATTCGGCCTCGCTCGATACCCGCTCCATCGCGCAATACACCACCGGCGCAGTCCACACAGACACGCCGTGGAGAGATGCTGCAGGTCCTTCTGCTCGCCGTGCTCTCCGGCATTGCGCTTGCCACGCTGCGCGGCGAGCAGAAGTTGGTCGCTCTGGCCGATTCACTCTCGCAATTCTTTTTCAAAATGGTCGCGCTGGTCATGGAGGCCGCTCCCCTTGGCGCATTTGGCGCCACGGCCTTCACCATTGGCCGCGACGGTGTCAGCTCGCTTGTCTCCCTCGGAAAACTGCTCCTTTGTTGTTATGCCACCAGCATTGCTCTCATCGTCATCGTGCTTGGCACCATCTCCTGGGTCAACGGAGTTAACCTATGGCGATTCGTCGTGTACATCCGCGAAGAGTTACTTATTGTCATTGGCACATCGTCCTCAGAACCTGCACTAACCCGGCTCATGCTGAAGATGGAAAACCTCGGTTGCTCGAAGGCGATCACAGGACTGGTCATCCCTGCGGGATACTCTTTCAATCTGGATGGCACCTCCATCTACCTCACCATTGCATTGCTCTTCGTCGCGCAGGCCACCAACACTCACCTCTCCCTGCGGCAGGAGGTCTTTATCCTCTTCATTCTCATGCTGAACTCAAAAGGCGCCGCAACCATTACCGGCGGAGGTCTGATCACTCTTGGCCGCTACGCTCTCTGCACTGGGGACGGTGCCCGTTGCCGGTGTTGCCCTTATAATCGGCGTCGACCGGTTTCTCTCGGAGATGCGTTCCATCACCAACATCATTGGCAATGGGGTAGCCGCCATTGTGATCTCACGGCGGGAGGGCCAGTTCGACTCTGAGCGAGCACGCGCAGTGCTTAGCGGCATACAGACCGCAGTCGAAGACGATATTACGTTACGTGAGCATGCAGGAGTAATGTAGCTATGAGAGAGATGCGAGCACGTCATGTCCTTTCGCTTGTTGCCTTCCTCAGTCTCGCGCTAACGTGTGCGGCCCAGCCGGCCACGCGTCAGGACCCCATCGACCCGACACATCCCTTTGATACCCCACCTCCGGTCTCCACTCCAGCGACCGATGAGCAGTTCGCGCGCTGGCGTGAAGAGGCAAGCACCGCACTCTTTCTCCCTAAGATCATGCCCCCCGTCGCGGCGCGCGATTTCGGCAGCTTTACGCCCATGCCCGGCGTCGTCGCGCATCGCGTCACCTATGGAACTCAGTTTGGCATGCGGGTCACCGCGATCGTCTATCACCCTGATCATGTCAGCGGAAAATTGCCGGCTCTCGTCGTCGTGGCCGGGCATGGCGGTAGCAAGTCCACCTGGTACGAAGTCTATGCCGGGCTTCTGTATGCGAGCGCCGGCGCCGTTGTTGTGACCTTCGATCCTATCGGCGAAGAAGAGCGCAACTCGGAGCATCTCACCGACGCCCGCGCTCACGACACCGTACTCCCGGGCTTGGAGTCCCCAGCTCGGATGGGCGGACTTATGATCGGTGACGTTATGGACGCGGTCAGCTATGCTGTGAGCCTGCCCGAGGTCGATCCGAAACGTATTGCTGTGGTTGGATATTCGATGGGCAGCTTTCACGCCGCGCTCGCGGCCGGCTTGGACCCTCGAATCCGCGCGCTGGTGCTCTCAGGTGGCGGAGACCTCGACGGAAATGGGGGCTCTTGGGACTCCAGCAGCAAGATCATGTGCCAGGGAGGGCCTTACCAGGCGCTGAGCTTTCTTCCAGACAAAGCAGCCATTCTCTACGCGCTGCATCAGCGGGCTGGCGAGACGCTCGTGCTGAACGGCGCGGAAGATAATCTCGTTGCCACGCCCCATCATGGCGAAAGCTTCTTCGCCGATCTGAACACTCGAGTCCAAGCTCTCGCTGGACCCAATGTGCCGAAGATTGAATACCATTTCTATCCCGGCGTAGGCCATCGCCCCAGCTGGGTGAACCGCGATGCCGCGACCTGGCTCAACGCCAGACTCCATTTTCCGCGTTGGCAAAACATATCGCTCGACTCCCTCGGCGAAACCCATATCGCAGAGTGGGCCGTGGCCACCGGGGCCCACATTAATCATGGCTACGAATCGGAAAAGACCGAGGGTGGCATTCGCGCTTTAGGTCACGGTTTCCCGGCTCCGACGACAGCAGAGTTACAGGCAGTTCCCGAAGCAGAGTGGCAGGCACACGAGGATCTCTACACCTGGCAGGGCTGGGCGAAGCGGACGCTGATCGCAGAAGGCCTATCTCCAAACGTGCCGGAGCCTACTCCGCCGCGGCCTCCTCATCCTGCTGCGGGGTCCACCACGCAACAACCTCCGTCCCACTAGGCACCCTTACTACGTCTCCAAGGTCGTTCCTTTGGTGTCCGCCCATTCCCGGACGGAGACCGTCTCCCCAGGCGAATCGTACCTCAACGCACCACTCGTTGCTTATCGACCCAAGAGGTAGGACCGGGTCCCAAGCAACCGGAGTCGATATTAGCGAGGGAGCGAGGAAACTCTCTTGTCTCGGGGAAAATCCGCCCAGGCAGGCAGTGTCTCAAGGCAAACGGTTGTCTGCGCAGGACTCTAGTAAGTTCGGAGTTGAAAAAAACACTTGACAGGTTTCAATGGGGGGGTTTTGAATGGGTGCCGATCTCGAGACAGTTCAAAGACAAACGCTTAACTTACAACGTTTGTCACGCGTACGTCCCGTGGCATGAAGTATCTTTCGGAGGCAACATCATGAAAGGCAATCGGAGATGGTTGAAGGCGACGCTCATAGCGGGTATGTGGGTTGCGTGCGCGGGAGCGGCATTTGCGCAAAGTATGAATGCCGGCGATATACGAGGCATTGTGACGGATTCGACGGGGGCCGCAGTGCCCGGCGTTGCGGTAACGGTTTTAAATAAGAACACTGGAGTGGCGAAGGAGCTCATCACGAATCAGGACGGTTTATACGATACATCCTCGATTGTTACGGGAAGCTATGAGGTCACATTCTCCAAAGCTGGGTTCTCGAAACTTGTACGGTCTAACATCACAATCGACGTTGGAAACTTCACGGTCAATGCCCAGTTGAGCGTTGGTGCGGTGACCGAACAGGTGATCGTCAATACAGACGTCCCTCTGCTCCAAACCGAGAATGCAGAGCAGGGCACCACGCTGGAAGCCGCGACGTTGCAAGAGCTTCCGGAGGTAGGGCAGGATTGGCAACACTTCACAATTCTGCTGCCTGGAGCGACGGGTGCACCGGGTGGTTCGCAGGGCTCAGCGGATCCTCAGCAAGTTGCCTCAATCAATGGAAACCTGCCGTTCAGCACAATTCTTGCGGACGGCGCTTCTGTGACGCTGCCATCCAGCGCAAACGCCGATGTTATGGTGCTGGAGACTGTGCAGGAAGTTAAGATCGGTACGTCCGCCTTCTCGGCACAATACGGTGTTGGCGGCCTCATGTTCAACCAGATCAGCAAGGGTGGCACCAACTCCTTCCACGGCGCGGCCTACGAGTATTTTCAGAATACTGCGCTGAACGCGGCATCCTATAGCTTCGGGACGGGAAAGGTACCGGTCCTTCACTATAACAATTTTGGCGGCTCCATCGGCGGTCCGATCCTGAAGAAGAAGATGTTCTTCTACTTCAACTATGACAAGATCATCCAGAAGGGCGGCGCATCAACCTCATTCAATACTGTGCCCACTGCAGCCAATCTGGCAGGAGACTTCACCGCGCCTGGACTGGCTACAATCTATGATCCAGCCACAACGACGCTCACCCAGGCAACAGGTACGCGTCCCCTTCCGGGGGGAGGCACACAAACTTGCCCTTGCTACGACCGCACTTCGTTCGCGGCTGAGTACGGGAATGGCAACCGAATTCCTGCCAGCCGGTTTGATCCGGTCGCAAAGGCCATTCAGGCCTACTATCCTGCTGCGAACACCGCGGGAACAGTCTCTGCCGGAATCGTCCAGAACAACTTTGTCTCCAACACACCCAACTCCCAGCCGTTCATCAAGTATTTTGGCCGTCTGGATTGGGACATCAAGTCCAACAACAGGCTGACAATCTCGGAGATTGAGAGTGACAACCCGGCCTACTCCTTTGGGCAGGGCTTTTGTCCCATCAATTGCCAGTCGCAGGATGTCAGCCGGAATAACGCGCAGATCACGGATGTGTGGACGATCAGCCCGAACGTGATTAATGAACTCAGAATGGGATACACGAACCAGCTGAACTTCTTCGTTCCGGCATCCCTCGGCGAGGGCTTTCCCGCCAAACTGGGATGGCAGTTTGCCAAGGTCGATATATTCCCAAATATCAACGTCACGGGATACTACGGCCTTACCTCAGCCATCAACGCAGTCTATAAAGAACATGTCTACGATCCATCGGACGTTGTGACGCTGATCCGCGGCAAGCACATTCTCCACTTCGGCGGAGAGTACCTGTTCTTCCGGGATAACTCCACTGCGTGGGGCAACACGAACGGTGGCACGATGGGCCATACCGGTGCCTACACGCAAGAGACCCAGGGGTTGAGCTCTACGGGCCTTTCTTACGCGGACTTTCTGCTGGGTCAGACGCATGACTGGAGCGCGAACAATACCCCGGAGTTTGGTGGTCGCATCCGGCTTCCGCAGCTGTTCGTTCAGGATGATTTCAAGCTCACTCCGAATTTGACCTTGAATCTTGGCCTGCGCTACCAGATCCAGTCCGGTTGGGGCGAGGTCAAGGGTAATATGAGGACGTTCGATCCCACAATTCAGAACCCGGCAACTGGTACGCTGGGCGCCATGTGGTACGGCAGCACGCATGCAAACGGCCGTACGACTCTTCAGGCCCCTGTATACAACACCTTTCTGCCCAGGGTTGGGTTCTCCTGGTCGCCGATGCCGAATACCGTCGTACGCGGCGGATTCGGAATGTACGCCTACAACTGGAGCCTGGACACCTATGGCAGCGGAATGGGAAATGCGTTTGGTTCGTCGGGAAGTGCAACTGACACAACAAACGGCGTTACCCCGATCGTCACTCTCTCGTCAACCGGAGCGAACCTTCCGTACATTGCAGCTTCGACCAACCCGAGCGCGTTCAACGGCGCTGCCTCAAACGTCAGCGGTAACATGTACCACACTCCGGTAGGAGGGTCGTATCAGTGGAACCTTGAAGGGGAGCGCCAGATTGGCAATAACCTGGTTTTTGACCTGGCGTACGTAGCCAGCCATGGCCACGACCTGCCCTTCCCGGTAGACGTCAACCAGATTCCGGAGAACAGGCTCGGCCCAACCGATGTGGCTCTGGGTTTCCGTCCTTATCCGCAGTATGGGGGCATCAGTGAAAGCACGAACAATGGACTCTCCAACTACAACTCGTTGCAGGCCACCATTAACAAGCGCATGTCAAATGGGTTGGATTTCAACTTCAACTATGTCTGGTCGCACTTCCTGGACAACATCGATTCGTCAGGTTGGGGAAGCCGTGCCGGTGTGCAGGCGTACCAGAATTCGTATAATCCGGGTGCAAACTACTCCAACTCAAACTTCGACGTGCGTAATGCATTCAAGGGAAGTGCTGTTTACCAGTTGCCTTTCGGCAAGGGGAGAGCGTTCCTGAACAATAATTGGCTGCTCGATGAGATTGTCGGCGGCTGGCAGGGTACGGGTACGCTCGTCTTGCTCGACGGCCAGCCGTTCACGGTAACGATGAAGACCAACAACTCGTATGCGCAAGCTGGGAGCTGGTATCCCAATCTGATTGGGAATCCGCATCTCGCAAGCCGGGGACCCTACCACGGGACGAATCAGTGGTTTAATGAAGCGGCCTTTGCCCAACCTGCCAATGGAACCTTCGGCACCTTCAGGCGTAACACTCTGTACGGGCCTGGGCTGGAGCGGGTCAACTTCTCCCTTGGCAAGACGTTTGCGCTCCGGGAGAGCATCGGACTGCAGATCCGAGCCGATGCGAACAATCTGTTCAACCATCCGAGCTTCCAGTTGCCAACCAGTAGCCTCACGGTATGCTCCAACACGACCAGTACGGGTTGCGTTGGCTCTGCCGTCGGTGCGGTTGCTACTGGCACTTCAACCATTCGGTCGACCACAGTTGGCGGCCGTACGATGCAACTCGGCGCACGACTCACCTTCTGATAATCTCGGGGAGTGGATGACGGCTTATGGGCCTCCATCCACTCCCGAGTTATTTAACTCGCATTCCTTATCAGGTTTACCGCGGTCCCATGTGTCCAGTCTTACGTCGAGTGCCTTTCGGAGTTGCCTTTGCGCTGATCATCACGGCTCAGACAAGCGGGCTCGCACAGCAGGCGGCCATCTCTCCGCAAGAACACGCGCGGCGCGCCAATGAGTTCCTCAAAGCCAATCAGCCTGCAAAAGCCATTCCCGAGTTCGCAGCTATCGTGGCCGCGCAGCCTGACAATCTGGATGCACAAGCGAACCTCGGCGTTCTGCTTTACTTCCAGGCCCGCTACTCCGACGCCCTAGAACATCTTCGCAAAGCCATTCAGATCAATCCGAACTTGCCCAAGATTCAGGCGCTTCTTGGACTATGCGAATATCAGCTCGGTCAACTCGACGCCGCGCGTGCGGACATGTCCGCAGCAGTGGGAAACCTGCCCGACCCAAAGTTCCGCAAGCAGGTCGGACTCACGCTCATCGAAGTCGAGACAGCACAACATGACCTGGCCGCGGCCGCGGTAACGATAGCCAAGCTGCGGGACCAAGCCCCGACCGACCCGGAGATTCTGTACGCGTCCTATCGCATTCACACCGACCTTGCCGGGGAGGCGTTGCTCAGCCTGTCGCTCGCCGCACCGCAGTCGGGACAGATGCAGCAGGCCATCGCCCACGAACTGGAACGCATCCGCGACCTGCCCGGCGCGATTGCAGCTTTCCGTAAAGCGATCGCGGCCGATCCAAACCTGCCGGGAATCCACTTTGAACTCGCCGAAGCACTGCATGGATCCGACAGTCAGGCCGACCGAGCAGAGGCCGAGCACGAGTACGCCATTGCACTGGAAAAAAATCCGCGCGAAGCACAAGCTGCCGTTCGGCTGGGAGATCTGCAAGCAGATCGCGGAGATCTCAACAGCGCCGCCAACCTCTATCAGCGTGTACTCACTCAGCAACCGAACAATGCAGAAGCCGCGTTGGGACTGGCGCGCGTCTACAGCGAAAGAAACGACAACGAGAAAGCCCTTCCGTTATTACAACAAGTCCTGACCGAAGATCCAACCAACATGCTTGCGCACTTCCGGCTAAGCGCGCTCTATCGCAAAATGCACAAGCCAGACGACGCGAAGCAAGAACTCGCGGAGTATCAGAAGTACAAAGAAATCAAGGACGGATTGCGGCAAGTGTATGGCACGATGCGTATTCAAGCACCCCACCTTGCCACAGACGATGAGTCCCATGAGCCCGCCCCCCCGACCTCCAAGGTGTCCCATTAAGATCCCAATCGTCGCAATCGCATTGATGGTCTGTACGTGCGTGGGACGTTCTCAACAGCTCAAGGACAAGCCGGCGGCGGACTACACGCCGAAGCTGCAGGATATTACGGCATCAACCGGGATTCACTTCGAGCACCTCTCCAGCCCGGAACAGCGGTACATCGTCGAATCCATGAGCGGCGGCGTGGTACTCTTCGATTACGACGGCGACGGCTGGTTGGACATCTACTTTACCAACGCGCCCAGTGTATCGATGGCCCTCGCGGGGAAGAAGGCCAAAGGCGCACTGTATCGCAACAATCATGACGGTACCTTTACCGACGTCACCGACAAAGCCGGCGTTGGCTATCCATGTTGGGCAATGGGAGCTGCAGTTGCGGATGTAACCAACGACGGACGGCCCGATCTTCTGATCAGTTGCTTCGGTGGCGTAGTGCTGTACCACAACAACGGCGACGGCACCTTCACGGACGTCACGGTAAAGTCCGGTCTGTCAAAAGACTCCGGCTGGGCGACCGGCGTTGCGTTCGGGGACTACGACGGTGATGGTTTCCCCGACCTCTTCGTTCCTCATTATGTAGACCTCGATCTCAACGATCTGCCTCTCTTCGGCTCGGCAAAAACATGCCAGTATCACGAAATCGCCGTGCAGTGCGGCCCTCGCGGCCTGAAGGGGTCGCCCGACTCGCTGTATCACAACAACGGCGACGGCACGTTTACCGAAGTCGCTGCACAAGCCGGGGTAGAGGACCACAAACGCTACTTTGGCCTGGGAGCCGTGTGGACGGACTTCGACAACGATGGCAAGCTCGACCTCTTTGTCGCCAATGATGGGGAACCTAACTATCTCTATCGCAACGAAGGTGACGGACACTTCAAGGAGATCGCATCAGACGCAGGCGTAGCCTTCAGCGAGGATGGCGTTGAGCAGGCCAACATGGGTCTTGCGGTCGGCGACTTCGAGAACAAGGGTCGCATGAGCATCGCCATCAGCCACTTCAGCGACGAGTACATGGCGCTGTACAGAAATGATGGGGGCATGAACTTCACCGATGTCTCACACTCCGCAGGCGTGGCCCACGCGACAGAAACATACGTCGGGTGGGGAGACGCCTTCCTCGATCTCAATAACTCTGGCTGGCTCGACCTCATTCTCGTCAACGGTCATGTCTACCCCCAGGTGGATAACGCGAAACTCGGCATCCACTATCGCGAACCAAAGCTTGTCTTCCTCAATGCGCATGACGGCACCTTTCGTGAAGCCACTGCAAAGGTCGGCGATGCCCTGACCATTCCGCAGGTCGGGCGGGGCCTGGCCGTGGGAGACCTGTTCAATCGCGGCGCGCTCGATATCGTTGTGGAAAACCTGACTGGCGGCCCGCAAATTCTGTCATCAAAACCCAATCCATCCAATCATTGGATCAGTGTGGAGTTGGAGGGAGCGCCGCGAAACCGGCTCGCGCTGAACGCTCGTGTACGAGTAACTGCGAACGGGCAGACACAACTTGGCGAAGTACGTTCAGGTGGAAGCTATCTGTCCCAGAATGATCTGCGGCTTCATTTTGGCCTTGGGACCGCTAAAAGCATTGATGCGCTCGAAGTGTCATGGCCGGGCGGCGCAACGCAGGTCTTTCACGGCGTGACTGCGGATCGCTTCTACAAACTCAAGCAGGGCGGAGAGCTGAATCCGGTCAACTTCGCAGCAAAGAAATAGAAATTCCTCCTCACTATTCCTGAGTCTCGAGGCCGATCGTCTTACGTCGAAGCCGTTCGATGTTTTATTTGACGCCGCCGAGAGTCGCCGCCGAGTAAAGTGATGTCCGGGCAAGGATGAACAGTGTTCGTCCATCTTTGCCCCCGAAGACAATACTGATCGGCCGCTCAGGTACATCGATCTCTCCTGCAGCCGTGCCATCTGGATGATAGACATAGATCTGACCAGCCGCGAGATAGACCTTCCCATCCGGAGCCACCGCCACACTCTCCCCGCCCTGATTTGCAAAGAGCCTCAGTTGCGTGAGCGACCCGTCAGCCTTGACATCTGCGGCGTACGTCCTTTTCTGGCGCTCGTCGCTCACGTAAAACGTCTTTCCCGGCGCCGCTTTGCCCAGAGAAAATGCACGAAGCACATCGGCCATTTTGATCCCGTAGTAGAGCGCACCACCCACGAAATCCTCACCTGCCGGCAGAAAAGTGCTCCCGTCTGGTGAAAGGTACTGCCACGGCTTCGCCCCGCCGATGTCGGTATTCTGCTCACTGTCGAAGCGCCAGTGGTCGATGGCCAACACCGGAGTCAATCCAGGCCGGGGAGCAGCAGGCTGTGGCTTCAAAATGTGAATCTTATCTGCCGGATCGTCCGGGTTCATGCTGTAGACAGTCCCGGTGCCGGAATAGGAGACGACCATCAGATTGTCGCTTCTATCGAAGAATAAATTGGCGGCATCAATCGGATTGTCACGTACTACTTCCAGACGCTTCTCCACCGGCAGATAACGGTAGATAGTCTGCTTCACGCCATCGACGAAGTAGAGCCGCCCCCGAGAATCCACCGTAGCGCTGGACGGATTGAAGAACCCTCCGGCCAGACGGCTTGCTTCGGGGTGCTTTGAATTCACTGCGGTACTTGCCGGATCGTGCCCCGGCAGAGTGAGGGAAGCCATCTCAAGTTCGCGGTTGATAACTCCACTATCGTCGTCGCGAACTGAAGAATCAAAGGCGACTTTGCTGTCGCTATAGATGTGCAGGTTGCGAAAGCGAATATTGCGCGAGTTCGTAACGTGAATAGCCTCAGGGAACGGAACAAAACTGCTTACCACGCGATACGCGTGCATCTCCGCTACCGTGATGTCATCCGAGTCTTCGATAGCGAGTGGAAGGCACTGCGGACCTTCCCCGCGCTCCTCTTCCGTTTGCAGCGCCACAATCTCCCAGTTGGCCACGCGTTTCAGCTTCACCTCATTCCTCACATGGTGTTCGCTGGAAAGCTCGTAGACGTGACCCTCGGTCTTGGTATCGGAGACATAAAGGCCTGCCTGCGAGAACGTAACCGGCGTCCAGATGTCGGCGAATGTGCCGCCCCCGCCGTTGAGCACCCATAGGCTCGGATACTGTGCATCCCAGCGATACAGCGCGTTCGGATCACCGCTGTGCGTATTGTTGTACGGATTCATGCGCGTCCCATCGGCGTTATTGGTTCCATGGCCGCCGAGAAAACGCACGTCATCCATCAGGGAGTCTTTCCCCGCCATCCACATCGCGGTGACGGCCCGGCTGTTCACACCGCCCGCGAACAATCCGATGCCCATTACGATCGTCGATCCACCCTGCGGCGCCAGCAGCATGGCCTTTGGCGATCCAACGCCGTCGAAACCAGGTGTGTTGTCCGCGAGATCAAGCTGTGTTGTGCTTGGGTGCAGCCCGATGAGCACAGTATCCGGGCGAAGTCGTAGAGTGTCGGTCAGGCGGTAACGGCCGCTCGGCAAGTAGATGATACGCTGGGTATCCACTGCATGTTGCAGCGCCGCAGTATCATCCGTCGAGCCATCTCCCTTCGCCCCAAGCTCAAGCGCGTTCGCCCACCCGGTCTGCGAAGGCAGGGCATGGATCGCGGGCGGGTCTGTCGGCGGAAGAGCCGCAAGTGTCTCCGTGTTGATGCGCGTTTCAATCGAACCCTTTGCACGTGGAGAATCAAAGATGAGGCCGTGCGTGGTAGCGACACGATAAGTCTGTCCTTTACCCGAGAGCGCCTTCCCGCTCTCGCGAAGCTGCGCGAAGACCTTTACCCCATCGCACAGAGCACCTTCAACGTTGATCTCTGTCAGCCTTGAATTTTCGTTGCTAATGATGATCGCGGGCCCAGAGATGTTCTCGAAACGAGAGTTCTCGATCCACAGTTCTTCGATGTGTTTTGGTTCGATCTCAATCGCAGTTGGCACGTTCTTGAACGTGTCGTGGACCAGCGCCATCCCTGCCTCATGCTCCTTGATCGCCGCCTCCCGCTGGCCCTCGAACGAAGAATCTAGCAGGGTGAACTGCCATCCAGGCGAAGGGCGGCCTGTCATAATCCCGTACTGGCCTCCATAGAAGTGGAGGTCTTCCCCCTCGTTCCCAATATCGTGAAGGGCGGCCATGCCGGAACCGATGTGGAAGTTCATATGGGTCAGGAAGCAGTGCTGAGCAATGTGGAAGCGAATGCCCACCGCTCCGGGATTGCCCTCGCCGATTTCAAAGTCCACATTGCTCATGGCGGAATAAAACGTGCCCGGATTTGCGTCCACGACGCCCGTTGCAGGAGGAACCGTTCCGGGAAAGGGAACTGGAGGCAGGGGAGGAGCATTCGCAGGCCGCTGCATGCCTCCGCGACGTTGCTCTCCTGTTCTGCCGCCGGCAAACAGCACCATGTACGACGGCCCCGTCTGATAACCCGGCGTGCTCGCCGCGAGCACAAACGTTGGGCGCTGCCTGCCATAACCGATCAAACGCACCCCGGGCCACACATACAACGTATGCGTCAGACGGTAGCGGCCCTCTGGGATGAAGACAATACCCTGGCGCGTCGTGTCGGCGACAGTATCGATCGCCTTTTGCAATGCTGCTGTGTCGTCGGCGACGCCATCGCCTTTTGTGCCGAATCGATCACTCGAAACATAGACGGCAGCCTTATCCTCTAGGCGAACCGGGTAAAAGGACTGCGCCTGCGCGTCCTGCAAAATGGCAGCGGTGGACAAGCCTATCAACAGCAGCAGGCAAAAACGAAACATGAGTTCACTCCAATGAAAACTGATATGGAAAAACCTGCGGAGTCAATTACCAGACGTAAGTAGCAACCGCTCCCGCAGGCAGACTTGCGGTGGCATCTTTGCCCTTGAACCGAATGGAAAACGTACTCGCCTGCTCGGTCGTATTGCTCACAATCAAAACGTGGCGCTTATGCGGTGTCAGGAATGCGACATGAGGCAGAGCATCCGGCGGTCCGTTGGAAGCAATGCGCACCGATCCAACCGGCACAAACTTCGAAGCATGCGCCGCCGTGTAATAAGCCAGGTTACGCACCACCGTATCACCGTCGAGCGTAATCGCGCCGGAACAGACAGGGCAGCCGCCATTGTTGGTATGTGGCCCGTTCTGTGGATCGGCAGCCAGGTTCCAAAGCAGTACATTCCTGCTCCAGTTCTCCGGAGCTCCAATAATCAGATGTGCAACCGGCTTCGCAATTGCAAAGTTAGGATCACCCTTGCGCGAGACAACCATCTGCTCCGTGAAGTAAAGATTCTTTTGCGGAAAGGCATCATGCGCAGTAGTCATCGCGGTAATCTCGCCGCGGTACAGATGAAAACCGGAGCCATCGGTGTACTTGTTTGCCGCATCGTTCTTCAGGATGTCAACGGGATAATTCGGATGGTCGCAATTGTGGTCGAAGCTGATGATCTTGGTTGTCACTTCGGCCTTCGCCAGTGCCGGCCCCAGATAGTTGCCGATGAAGTCAGCTTCTTCCTCTGATGTCATCACCATGCTTGGCGTATTCTTCGGATTCTCGGGCTCGTTCTGCGGCGTCAGCGCGTCGATCGATATACCCTGGGCCTTCATGCCCTGCAGGTACTTCACCCAATAGGTCGCGTAGGCGCCGTAGTACTCTTTCTTCAAGGAGCCCCCCTTCACATCGTCGTTGTCCTTCATCCAGGCCGGAGCAGTCCACGGCGATGCGAGAATCTTGATCTTCGGATTAATGGCGAGCACTTCCTTCAGCACCGGAATCACATCGGCGTTATCCGGAGCGAGCGAGAAGTTCTTCAAATCGGCGTCGGTCTGCCCGGCCGGCATATCGTCATACGTATAAACGTGGTCGTTCATATCCGACGCGCCCACGGACACCCGGATGTAGCTCGTGGCAATCTCTCCCCGCCCATCGCCAAACAGCTCCCTCAGGAGCGCAGTCCGTGCGGCAGGGGACATCCTCATCATCAGTTGCGCTGTCCCACCGGTCAGGGCGTGGCCGAACCCATCCATAGTCTGGAACTTTGTGCCGTCGTCGATAACGATAGCCTTAGCTCCCGCGGACGCGTGAACAAATTGGAGGTGCTGGGGTTGCTCGGCCAGAAGATTCGTCTTGTCCGGCGTAGTCAACCAGATAGTGACATCTTTACTTGAAGCCGCGAAGACAGATCGTTGGGCGGTTGCAATCAACACAATGGCGAGCATGCCACCTGTAAGAGAGCGAGTCACGAAGAGCCAAAAAGTCATGTGCGGTGTACTCAGGTCAAAAAGATGGCGCGCCCGCTCCGTAAGCAAAAGACCGTCCAGAGCAACTGCATGGCGTACACCATTGAGCACCTGCAAGCCGATCGATGTCAAGTACCAAACTGTGTTTTCTTGTCCGTAGACAAGCGATTGTCTAGGTACAACAGACGTGTTGTATCGCCGCTCAATTGCATCCACCGCATGATATTGCTTCCGTCTCCGCTGCCGAGTAACTCTCCTCCCGACGCGATACGCAGTGTGACATTGCTCTTCGACTCAACGATACCAATGACAAAATTCCCAGCCGTAAAGAGCGCCGTAGCGAACTACAATGATCGATGACCAATTTCGTTTTCGTAGAAATTGGTACAACAGTGCTCGGCAACCCGGTGGGTACCCAGTTGGAAGCCCAGCTGGGTGGCGTGGGTCCCCTCACCAGGTTTAACGAAGCCCCGGCCACGACGTCATCGCAACGTATCACCAGAATCGTCAGCGGTTTTCCGTTCACCTTGCTGACCGAATATAGATATTCTTCGTCGAATTGTTTTCGGTCGATACAGTAAAGCGATTTCCGTTAGCGTCATTTTGCTGAAGAGCGGCTGTTAAACAACTAATCACCCGAGGCTGCATTAACCCGAATAAAAACCAAGCGCCGTCGTCGCTTCAGCCGTCTTATCTGCCTGGTCAGGCCATCATCCCTAGCTTAATTTGCTTATCGAAAAATTGAAGGTGCCCACCCGGTGACCCGTTCAGGCAAATTGACTGGCTGGATTCCTGTTCCAAACCGTGGCGCAATATCTGCCTTGCGGAGTCGTAATTTTCGCCTTCTTTGCAGATTCTACACGTGTTCATAGGACTTTCTGTAGCGTCGCACCCCTTTAACCTATGACTGTGCCATTGGACAATTGTTTCAGAATTCTCCCCTTGACAGCCTCATTTCAAACCGTATAAAGTTCGCGACGCATAGAAAATACGCTTTGAGCAAAGCGACACTGCTCGGGGGGGGCTTCCGCCTGAGGCGGTAAACGCCGAACAACTCATGCTGAAGATTTGAACAATTGGAGGAGTGTATGACGCAGATTAGCAACACGGTTCACCGTATGGCTCATAAACTATCAATCGGGTGTGCTCTTGCAATCGTGTTGTGCCTGGGGCTTGTCTCTGCGCCCAAGGCCGGCGCGCAAGTGCTCTACGGGTCCATCACGGGGACGATCGTGGATGCATCCAAGGCCGCCGTCCCGAACGCGCCCGTAACTGTGTTGGACCAGGGTACGGGTGCGACTCGCGCGACGACGGCGAATGCCCAGGGTGAATTCACGATCCCGGACCTGCAGCCGGGAACATACTCCGTGATCGTCAACCCGACCGGCGGCTTCTCCAAGTTCACGCAGAAAAACGTCGTCGTGAGTGTCAACCAAGATACCCGCGTCGATGTCACACTCCAGTTGTCCAGTGTCTCCTCCGAGGTAACGGTCAATACCGCCGCACCCATGCTCCAGACCGAGGATGCGGAGGTAAACCACAACATCACACAGTCGCAACTCGCCGAACTGCCGATCACGTCTTCCCAGGGACGCAACTTTCAGGCCCTCTATACGCTTATTCCCGGCACGGCAAATGTCGTAGAGCAGAACTCGACCGCCTCCAACCCGTCGCGTGCCATGTCGGTCAACGTCAATGGCGTGGAGGACATGGGCAATACGACCCGCATCGATGGCGCAATCAACACCTATGGTTGGTTGCCTTACCTCATCGCGTATGTTCCGCCCGCGGATGCCATCCAAACGGTTAATATCGCCACCAACTCCTTCAATGCGGAGCAGGGCGAGGCTGGCGGCTCCTCCGTCAACGTTATCATCAAGAGCGGTACTCGAGACTTCCACGGAAGCTTGTGGGAGTACAACCAGCTCTTCAACACCAATGCCCGGCCGTACACAAGCGCCCCACCCCCCGCGCAGGTTCCGAAGAACATCTTCAACCAGTTCGGCTTCTCCATCGGCGGCCCCATCTACATACCAAAGATCCTGACTGGCAAGTCGAAGCTCTTCTTCTTCCAGGACTTTCAGCGCACCACTCGGCGTCAATTGATCACCGGTCTCCAGACTGTTCCGACAAGCCCAATGCTAAGCGGCGACTTCTCGGCCGTCTCTTCGATCACAACCCTGTACGATCCGCAGCCAGGCGGAGTTGGCCCCTATTTGCCCTTTGGCTCTCGTCCCACCTTCATGTCCGAATATGGCTGCAACTGCATCCCTGCGTCCCGTCAGTTTCCGGGGTCGGCAAAGATGCTGGCTCTCCTCAAGCCTATCTCTGATACGGTCACCAATCCGCAGTACACTGCTTTTCTCGCAAACGACTACAACGGTGCTGGAACTCTTTCCTACAACAGCAATATCTCCGACTCGAAGGTGACCTACAATCCCACCGACCGCACCAGCATCTTTGGCCGTTACAGCGTCAACCCATTCACCGTCACCGATCCGCAGGAGCTAGGTCAGGCCGGAGGTGGCACTTTTGACGGCGGACAACCTGGGGCAGCTGCAGGTCGCATTCAAAACATTGGACTCGGCATGAATCACGTCATCACGCCGCACATGGTAATCGATGCGGACTTCGGCTACACCCGCCAGCATACAGGCGCGCAGTCGCTCATCGACATCGCCGTTGGCGACTTCGGCCTCAACACCATGGGTATTCCCGGCACCAATGGTCCGGGTGCCAACTATGTCGGTCAGCCGTCGCTGATGTTCACGGGCTGGTCTGCGATGGGCAACTCAAATGGAGCCAACCCATTCCTGTTCCGCGACAATCAATTCACGGCCGATGTCAATCTGAGCTGGACCAAAGGCAAACACGCCACGAAGTACGGATTCACTTACTATCACTTCGACCTCAATCACTTCCAACCCACCAGCGGAAGCGATATCAATGCTCCGCGCGGAGGATTTAGGTTCAAAGGCGGAATGACCATCAATTCTGGCGCCGCCAACGCCTACAATTCGATGGCGGATTTCCTGCTGGGCCTTCCCAACAACGACACGGGGGCAGCCGTTGCGAAGCCGTTCCAGTTGAGCAATCCCAACTCTCTGCGCTGGTCACAGTACGCCGTCTACGCGCAGGACCAGTGGTCGATCACGCCCAAGATGACCCTGAACTATGGCGTTCGTTACGAGATGTATCCCGCGCCGTATCGCGATCACACCGGTGTCTATCGCCTGGATCCAACTCTGCCACAGTCCGCTAACGTTGAGATCGGCGGCGTTAACGGCAATCCGCAAAACGCCGGAATCGATATGGGCTGGGGTCAATTCACCCCGCGCCTCGGAATCGCGTACCGCGTGAACGACAGACTGGTCATTCGCACAGGCGCTGGCGCCACGACAGATCCGGACAGCCTGCGTTTCCTGCGCGACTCATTCCCTATCGACCTGGCCGGGTCCTATGGCGGACTCGCAGCCAACTCGATTGCCGTCGACGCAAGTGGCAATCCGCTGCCTCTTTCGGTTGGCATACCCACCTTGCCGACTCCAAACATCTCCACTGGGTTTGCCTCGCTTCCAAGCGGCAGTGGAACCAACACCGTCGCGGCAAACTATCGCCGTGGTTATATTGAGAGCTGGAATCTGTTTGTGCAGCAGGATCTGGGCAATCAGTTTGTCCTGAATGTTGGGTATGTCGGTACCCATCAGGTCCGGCAGCTCGGCGGCTATACACTCAACTCCGCACCTCTATCCAGCGGTGCCACCATATGCATGGCGAATGGGCAGTTCAATCCGTCCTCGCCTTACTACACAAAGGCTCTTGGCTCGAACCCTTGCAATCCCGCAGCAAACGAGGCGATCAACTTTGGGGCGCCGTGCCCAACTGGCACGTCAGCCCAAAATCAAGGAAGCTGCTACAACACAGGTGGCATTACGATGAACAGGCCCATCTGGAGCTCGAACTACAACGGCCTGCAGTCGCAGCTTACGCGCAATGCCGGCCGCCTGGCCCAGTTTGGCCTGGTTTACACCTGGTCGCACGCGTTCAACTACCAGGACAACGGCGCCGGCTCAGGCTCAACCGGCAATGCGTTCTCTTTCCCGGACTACTTCAAGATGAACCGCGCTACAGCAGCCTATGATCGCACCAACAACCTGCAGTTCTGGGGCATCTACCACCTGCCGTTTGGTGCAGGCCACGACTACCTTAACCATGGCATCGCATCCGCGATCTTTGGTGGCTTCCAGTTGAACGGCCAGATCAGCCACACCAGCGGCGCGCCATTCTCGATAAGTAACTCGTCGTCGACAGGGTTCAACGCTCCCGGCAACACGTTATACGCGGATCTCGTTAAGCCTTACCGTCAGATTGGCGGACACAGCCGCACATCCTGCACAGCGAACTCCGGCTGCAGCCCCGCTGGTGGCGGTACTCCATGGTTTGACCCGACATCGTTTGCCAATCCCGTACAGCCAACCTACAGCGCAACTCAATTACCAGGCACCATTGTAGCGCCGCACTTCGGCAACACCCACCGCAATCAGTTCCGCGGCCCAGGCGTAACCACAGTCAATGCAAGCGTCTTCCGTGGATTCCATATCTACCGCGAAAGCGAGTTCCAGATCCGCGTCGAGGCCTTCAACCTGCTGAATCACACGATACTCAGTACCAACCCCAACGCAACCATTACTCCGGCAGGTGGCAACTTTGGCTACATCACCAGCTTCGGCGCCACGCGCTCACTACAGTTCAGCGGCCGCTTCAACTTCTAACCGTACTGACCAATGACAACGGCTCGGCACAACAGAATGTGCTGGGCCCTTGTCGTATTCTGAGAAGGAAAGCCCTCAGATTTAGGGGAGTATCACGGTGGAGATTTCTCCTAAATTAACCGCCCTCTCTTGACTTAATTGCTCCTCGGAATGGCAGCAACCTAACGAGGGACTGTCCAAAGTGGAGCCTCCTCCGCCCATAAACCCATTGAATGGAGTACTTTATAATTTAAGTCGCTTAGAATGAATATCTTACATTTAAGGTACAGCCATAAGCTATTTGCAATGAAGACTTTGCACGATTTAGGGAGTAAGGGGTAGTCCGCAAAATGCACAACGAGGCTCACGCCGGAGATCTGCGGTGAGCTTGTTACTTATTCGACCAATGCGTCGAAGGCTCCTGTCTCGATGGTTGTTCCATGCTTCATCTGGATGAAGATTCGATAGCGTCCCGCAGACGGAAATCCATAAGGGAACTCGACGGTGCTGGAAATCGGCTGGCTGTGCTGGCCCATCTCCATCGGCATCTTCATATCCATACTCATACCTGCGTCAGCGGTAATGCTGCCGCCATTGTTACTGTTGGCGAGCATCAGCGCAGCCATGGCGGCGGAACCCTCAGGATGAGTATGGGCAAACACACTACCATCCGTCTTAACAAAAGCAGCGTGTCCTGCCATGCCCATGTACGGCTGCATATCCGCTGCAGGGTTTCCGCTGGGATCCAACAGGCGGAAGCGGAAGGCGTAAGCAGTATTTGCTGTCAGGGTTGAGGGGCGGTCCCACACCATGACGTAGCCGTCGGGAAGTTTGTAGGAGTTGCCTAACTGGCCCCTGCTTAGTGGCTGCGGATACGCTGCAGCATCGTCTGGACCAAGAGTGCCTTCCGGCATGTTCGCCGGAACGGTAATCCTGGAAACAAGTGTCTCCGGGAAACCACTGGCGTGGACGACATCTCCATACAGCGTGTAGTCGCCGGCCGGCATGGCAGGCAGGGAGGTGCGAAAGTCCCCTGCGCCTGCGAGCACTGGATGCAAATGAAAGACCGCGTCCATCGCCGGCTCGCGGATGGCGTAGAGGTGCATAGGGTGCCCGTGGTCGGGCAGGAAGTCGTTGTTGGAACGGCCTCGTCGTTCGCCCTTGGGATGAAACGCATGCACATTGAGATCGAGCACATTGCCTGAGAGAACTGGGTCGACCTCGAGAGGGCGGTAGACGTCGAGCGAGTAACTTGCCGCCTCGATATTCCACCACTTCGCTCCTCCCCAGACCAGGAGGGACATGAAGGCTAGGCTACCCACGGTTACCATAGCTGCACGCCGTCTGCGGTCAGGCGAGGGAACTGCGCCCGGTTCAAGGCGAGCATCGCGGACCGCCGCGGCAACGATACCAGCCATGGTTACGACCAGGAAAAGACCGAGGATTCCGAGCACAACGCCGAGTCCGCGTTGCATTTTCAGCGTAGAGAGAGCTACGGCGGGAACCGGGACGGAGGTGGTTTGCACTCCACTCTCTCCGGCGATCTCGAACCGCACCTGCCACGAACCTGAGGCCATCATCCAAATGCTTCCGGTGAAGAAGGCCGGATCGGCGGTAGAGCGCGTCATCGGGTCCGACGTCGGAGGATGCTTCGACGCCTCGCCGGTGATCGGCAGGGGAGTGATGTGGATGCTGCTGACGTTCGCGCCGCTCGATCGGACCTCTACGGTGGCAACTCCGGGGATGACGGTTGGCATGCGGATGGTGACGTAGAGCTTGTACGGTCCGGCGTCGACCGTCTCAAAGACGTCCTTGCTGCCGACGTGTGCGCGTGCGGGCTTAGGAATGGTGAAGATGCAGAGCAGCAGGAGAACGATGAGCCGCAGACGCCCGGAGAAACGCTTCACCGTTGTACGCTCCGCATCCAGCGTCCGAAGCTCAAGCCGATCCAGGTGCTGATGGAGGCGTAGATCGCCGCGCGCAACAGGCCAAAGTAAAGAGCGGCACCGTTGTCCGGCTCGATGAAGCGGCGCAGGCGGTCGGGACCGTCGGGGCGCGAGTTGTAGTCGAAGTAGATGGTGCCGAAGAAGCGATTCTCAGAGGCTTTCGACAGGAGGAAGTTTGCGAATGGCCACTCGACGATTGTCAGTATGGCGATGAACAGAAAGCCCGAAGCGAGTGCTATCTTCCATGGCTTCCAGGCGCGAGTTCTTTGCCAGAGCAGATCGAGCGCGAGCGCTGGCACGAAGATGAGGATGGGGAACTTGGCGGGGACCAGGTGGGTGACCAGGTTGAAGACCGGTCCGAGCTTCGGCTGTGCAGGAAAGAGCGGAAGGATGAGAATCTCACAGATCACGAAGATCATATAGACCGCAGCGGTTGCGGTTGCGGCCCACTTATATCGTGACGCCTGCGACAGTATGGCGAAGACGAGCGGCAGCGCGATTCCCATGGCGATGTATGCGATCACCGAGTGCAGCTTCACGTCCCAGGTGTACTCCATCAGGAAGAACATCTGGCCGGAGACGATGAGGCCGCCGACGTAGAGGAAGAGGCGCTGAAGGTTTTTGAACGTCTGCTCGCCGGAGAGTGTGCCGTCGAGTGTATTGGCGCTTGAGAGGCGGTTCATTGCGGCGAGGATGAGAAACAGAATGCCTACCGCTACAGCGCGGACTCCGAGGATGAGCAGGGTGTGGGGTGGGCTTACGATTTTGACGTCGAGTCCATATGCGTCATGCCACCAGTTATCGAATGGTGCGGAGGTGATCATGGCGATGCCACCCCACGCCGCGATGAATGCGCCTAGCGGAGCGCGGAAGCCGAGTACGTTGACCGATGCTGCTCTCAGCCCGGCGGCGCGACCGAAGGTGTTGACTGCGATCAGATAGCCGCAGATGATGGCGGCCATCACCCCGCAGGCCTGGATCGCTAAGTGTGCGGGCGTCCAGAAGGTGTCCCGGCCGATGGAGCGATGCCAGGCGACGTCCCACGCCCCTCCGATGGAGGACGAGGTCACTGCGAGCGCGCCGAACCAGACGTACCAGGGGACTCCCGCTGTCTCTGAGCGCTCCTGAGTGACGGGTGTGGCGCGAACCTGATGCGTGGAGAGGGGCAGGCTGGACATAGGACCTCACTCGATATGGCGCTATCTTATACCGAGCCCTTGTATCGGTTCTTTTTGTGTGTCTCCTTCCTCTATACCTCTATGCTGGAGGGGGTCCCCCCCCTTATTGCCCGCGTGTAAGTCAAATGGTTGCAGTGGTTTAGCGGGAGGCAATGCCGCTAAATTCGTGCAACCATTGGAGTTACGTCCAAATTCGTGCAAGCAAAGGACTTACCGAATTAAGTGTGAAGACCCGGCGGTTACCGGGCCTTTCCTAATTCTTTTTCTTAACTCTATATATTCAGTATAGCCGATTGAAGGTAACTAAATTGCAATTCGGATGTTGTTGGAGGATCGTGGGTTAGGTGGTTTTGGGACTTGACATGCGATTTTTGGGCTGTTTTTGAAGAAAAAAGTTGTAAGGGTAACAAACAGAAGCAGATCCCCCATTCGACTTCGCTCAGGCAGGCTCTTCGGGGATGACAACAAAAGGAGCAAAGGCAACAGCAGAGCCCTTCTGGATTACAAGTAGAACAGCAACTACAACAGAAAAATAAATGAAAACAACAGCAAAGGCGCATTGGGCTGGAAAACGGCGGGGGTAGAGAAGCGGATTTCTCCACTGCGCGGCTCACGATAAGACCGGGAGCCGCTTCGGTCGAAATGACGGTTTCGTGGTGGACCGGACGAGAAACAGAGAACGGCGAAAGCAAAAGCGAAGGCAGAAACAGATCCTCTTTGGGAGGGTCGAGTTTTGCGATAGAGTAGGAAGATAATTTTTCAATAAGTCCAATTTCTTGCGCGCCTTCAGGTATGCGAAATCCGGAGTGTCTGCACAGGGAGTTGCCGTTTCTTTCTAGCGGCGTGGGTTTCGCGCAGATGCTTCGTTGTTGAATTTCGTTGTTGAATCTGGCTGTTGAATCTATCGAAGGAGAGGTGTCTTCCATGGGGGTTTCACGCCGCGATTTTCTGATGCGTGTTGGGCAGGTTGGTGGCTATGGCGCTGCATTTGCGACGATGCAGTCGCTTGGGTTGATGCCGATGAAGGGAGAGCAGGTTGCGCCGATCGAGGCGGCCGCGGGTTCGGGCAAGGGTGTGAAGGTGGTGGTGCTGGGTGGCGGGATTGGAGGACTTGTTTCAGCGTATGAGCTGAAGAAGCTTGGTTACGATGTGACACTGCTGGAGGCGCGGGAGCGGCCGGGTGGAAGGAACTGGACCGGGCGCGATGGGACGAAGGTGAAGTTTGTCGATGGGACGAAGCAGACGATCAGCTGGGAGGAAGGGAACTATCAGAACCTGGGGCCGGCGCGTCTGCCGAGCACGCATTGGACGATGCTGGGGTATTGTCGTGAGCTTGGCGTTCCTCTGGAGGTAGAGGTAAATACGTCGCGTTCCTCGCTGTTGCAGAACGACTCTGCGAATGGCGGAAAGCCGGTGGTGCAGCGGAAGGCGATCAACGATACGCGAGGGCATGTGTCGGAGTTGCTGTCGAAGTGTGTGGCGAATGGCGCGCTGGACTCCGACCTGTCGAAGGAAGATCGGGAACGGATGATGACGTTTCTGAAGATCTATGGGCCGCTGAACGAGAAGAGCGCATATGTGGGATCGGAGAGGGCGGGATATAAGACGCCTCCGGGCGCCGGGTCGCAGGTCGGTGTCGATGATGAGCCAATGGATATGCGGGTGCTGCTGGATGAGAACTTCTGGGGCGGCTTGTTTGTAGAAGAGGCGTGGGACTGGCAGGCGACGATGATGCAGCCGGTGGGTGGAATGGACCGGATACCGTATGCGTTTGCCAAGGCGCTGGGTCCGGCGGTGCAGTTCAACTCGCCGGTGACGGAGATTCGGAAGACGGCGAATGGGGTGCGCGTGTCGTATACGCAGGACGGCGCGACGAAGCAGGTGGAGGCTTCGTACTGCATTATGGCGATGCCGTTTTCGATGCTGAAGAAGATTCCGAATGATCTGTCGGCGCCGTTCAAGAAGGTAGTGGACGAGTGCACGATGGCGGGGTCGTACAAGATTGCGTGGGAGAGCAGGCGGTTCTGGGAGCAGGACTACAACATCTATGGCGGGCTGTCGTATCTGATGCAGGGGCCGAGTCCGATCTGGTATCCGTCGTCGCGGCTGATGCATCCGACGGGAGTTGTGGTGTCGGGCTATACGGAAGAACAGAACACTCCTTTTTACGAATTGACGCTTGCGGAGAAGTTTGAGGCTTCGCGGGGATCGATTGAGAGGATCCATCCGGGGCATGGGAAGGAGTTGAAGAATCCTGTGTTCTGCGGATGGCGCCGCGTGGTGTGGAACGAAGGCTCGTGGATTCGCAGCTATGGCGGCGGGCCGAGTGGATATGACGTGATCATTCAGGCGGATGGGCCGATTTATTTTGCCGGAGATACTGCCAGCCACGTTGTGGGATGGCAGGAGGGTGCGGCGCTGAGTGCGCGTCGCGCTGTGGGGATGATTGCGGACAAAGTGAAGGCGGCGAAGTTGTCGGGCGTCGCAACTGGGGTTGTGCAGGGCTAACGAATTTTTTACGAGGAGACGGCGATGAAGATGATGAAGATTAGGTATGGTGTGATGGCGGCGGTGTTGATGACTGCTGCGTGTGCGATGCAGGCCCAGGTTGTGGTGAAGCATCTGCAGCCGAATGAAAAATCGCCGATTGCGAATGGAGTGTGGGCGGGGGACACGCTTTATTTGAGCGGGCAACTGGCTTCGCCGGTGACGCCGGCCGATGCGGCGAAGGGAACTGCTGCCGATTATGGGGATACCAAGACGCAGGCGCTTAGCGCGCTGAATAAGATCCAGGCTCTATTGAAAGAGCAGGGGCTGGATATGAAGGATGTCGTGAAGATGACCGTGTTTCTTGCGGGCGATCCGGCGAAAGAAAATAAGCTGGATTTTCCTGGGTTGCAGGCGGCTTATACGCAGTTCTTTGGGACTAAGGATCAGCCGAATAAGCCGGCGAGGAGTGCTATGCAGGTGGCTGCGTTGGCCGCTCCGTGGGCACTGGTTGAGATTGAAGTGATTGCGGTGAAAGGCAAGTAAATTTCTTCCGCCGTTCTTTGAACTGAAGTTCACTGCATTGAGAGTTGGCGAAGGGCTCCGGTAATTGCCGGGGCCTTTTGCTTTGTGGAGAGACGATGGATCACTATCTTTTAAATCGGAATCAAAGCGGGTGTGCCTTGCCACTGATTGAAAAAACAAAGACGAATACAGGGGTCCTTCCCCATTCGACTTCGCTCAGGGCCAGGATGACGACCTAAAAAGCATCCTTGCTCTTCGACAAGCTCAGGGGCAGGATGACGGCTTCCAAGGGAAAGGAATTGGGTACATCCATCTTGGATTCGCTCTAAGCGGGATACGTGTGATAGAAAAGTCATTCGTGGACTGACCACTCCTCGAACGAAGCGGCGTGGCGAGTCTATGTTGGCGATGCCCTGACGGGGTCGCTTTGGAGATTGTGATGGCTGAGGGAAGTTGCGATATCGGCTTGATTGGTCTGGCGGTGATGGGCCAGAACCTGGTGCTTAACATGAATGACCATGGATATAAGGTTGCGGTGTTTAATCGCACGACGTCCAAGGTGGATGAGTTTCTCGCCGATGAGGCGAAGGGGACGAAGGTGGTGGGGACGCACTCGGCCAAGGACCTGTGTGCGGCGCTGAAGCTGCCGCGTCGCGTGATGTTGATGGTGAAGGCAGGAGAGGTTGTCGATCAGACGATTGAGCATGTGCTGCCGTATCTGGAGAAGGGCGACATTTTGATTGATGGCGGGAACTCGCTGTTCACCGATACGAACCGGCGGACGAAGGAGTTGGCGGAGAAGGGGATTCTGTTTGTTGGCACCGGTGTTTCGGGTGGAGAAGAGGGTGCGCGGTTTGGTCCGTCGATTATGCCGGGAGGGAATCCTGCGGCGTGGCCGCATGTGAAGGAGATCTTCCAGGCGATTGCGGCGAAGGTGGAGGGTGGCGTTCCGTGCTGCGACTGGGTGGGGGAGGATGGCGCAGGGCACTACGTGAAGATGGTGCACAACGGGATCGAGTATGGCGATATTCAGCTGATCTGCGAGGCGTATCAGCTGCTGAAAGATGGGCTGGGGCTGACAGCGGATGAGTTTCATGACGTGTTTACGGAGTGGAACAAGGGTGAGCTGGATAGTTACCTGATCGAGATCTCGGCGACGATCTTCGCGAAGAAGGATGACGACGGCAAGCCGATGGTGGACAAGATTCTGGATACGGCGGGACAGAAGGGGACGGGGAAGTGGACGGCTATCTCTGCTCTGGACCTGGGGATGCCGGTGACGTTGATCGGGGAGAGCGTGTTTGCGCGATGCTTGTCGGCGCTGAAGGACGAGCGGGTTGCGGCTTCGAAGATTTTGCAGGGGCCGAAGAAAGCTCTGACTGTCTCGGAAAAGAAGGAATTTATCGAGGATGTGCGGCGGGCACTGTACTGCTCGAAGATGATCAGCTATGCGCAGGGGTATATGCTGCTGCGGGCGGTGGAGAAGGATCAGAAGTGGAATTTGAATATGGGCGGCATCGCGCTGATGTGGCGTGGGGGATGCATTATTCGGAGCGTGTTCCTGGGGAATATCAAGGCGGCGTTCGATAAGAATCCGAAGCTGCAGAATCTGCTGATGGATGATTTTTTCTCGAGCGCGTTGAGCAAATATCAGCAGTCATGGCGGAAGGCGATCATTCATGCGATCGAGATTGGGGTGCCGATGCCGGCCTTTTCTACGGCGCTGGCGTTCTATGACGGCTACCGCTGCGAACGGCTGCCGGCGAATCTGCTGCAGGCACAACGGGACTTCTTTGGAGCGCATACGTATGAGCGTGTCGATAAGCCGCGGGGGGAGTTCTTCCACACCAACTGGACAGGGCGCGGCGGGAAGATCTCTTCGTCAACGTACAACGCTTAGTTTTGCGGCAAGGTGAAAGAGCCAGAGGCTCGGGGGGCTCTGGCTCTTTACTTGGGATCGAAGCTTTGGCGCGGGCGAGCCTTTTGAGCTACCTGGTCAGGTGTTGCCAGGCGTCGTAGGTGAAGATGCCGATGATGCCCGCGGTCATAACGGCCGCAGCGACGCCAAATACGCGGACAAATGGCTGGATCTTCGTGACCTTGCGGACTATTTCGCCCTGGAGTTGTTGCTCGTTGGAGCGAATGTCACTTAGAAAGAGCTGATCTTCTTCGTAACGGGTGAGCTGTCCCTTATAGGCGAGCAGGCCGAGGAAACAGGCTGCGATGGCTGCCCAGATAATCAGCAGAACGGGTATAGCGTCCATGACGGTCATAGCGATTCCTCCGCCCTATGACAGGGCCGATGTTTTTGGAAGCCTCCGGACCTGATGGGCTATTGCATGTGCTCAATTGGGCCGCGGGGACATCCGCCGCAATCATACGCCATTCAACTAACGGCTAGACAGCCTTTTTCGGGGGGTGTGCAGGTTGTAACGGAGGTTGGAATTTCAGTGGTGGGAGGCCCAATGAATGGCCAGGATGGCGATGGTGGAGACGGCGGCAATTACGGTGGCGAGCATGACCACGATGAACCATGCGGCGCGATTCGCAGCCTCGGGCGAGGGTTGGGTGATCCCCATGGTGTTGATAAAGGCGTTCGCAATGAGGAGGATGAACTTCATGGTTTTTTGACGATGGAATTGGAGAGATAGTAGCAGGAGTTGATGATGCACGGTTTTTCTGCAATGAGGTGAATCGCAAGGGTCAGGGGTGAATCTTATGCATAAGGGCTTGCCGGAGTGGTGGCGGGCGCATACACTTAAGAGTGTCTGAAGAAGACGAGGAGATTTGCCGATGTCTACTACTGCTGTTACCCCTGAAGTTGTTGTTGGCGCGCCCGTTTCGACTACGCCTGTAACCCTTACGACCGCTGCGATCAACAAGGTTCGGGAGATCATGGCGACACAGAATCCGGTTCCGGCAGGGCTGCGGATCGGTGTGGTTGGCGGCGGATGCTCGGGTTTTCAGTACTCGATGTCGTTTGAAAACCAAAGCGGCATGATGGATAAGGTCTATAAGTTTGAGGATCTAAAGGTGTTTGTGGATGCGACCTCGGCGATGTATCTGCAAAACTGCACGGTGGACTATGTGGAGACGCTTGAGGCGGCTGGGTTCAAGTTTGAGAATGCGGCGGTGAAGTCGACCTGCGGATGTGGATCTAGCTTTAGCGTTTAGTTTTTTGATTTTGTTTAGAGAAAAGCTCCGGCGGTGGCCGGGGCTTTTTTTTGTTTTTTGTGGGCGTTTTTGAGGGTGGTTTTGAAAAAACCGTGTGTTTTTGCGGGGTGTTTTTGTGGTTCGTTGCTGGTGGATTCGTGGTGAAATCGTGGTCTGTTGAAGGCCGTTTCGGAGTGGCTAAAAAATATGCCAACTTTTTGAAATATTTTCAATAACTTGACTTTGGAAGGAGGTTTTATGGTTCGTTCCAGATCAGGCCGTCGAGGCTATTAGTATGGGGGCTTCGAGTAGTGTGGTGGATTCGACGCCGGTGGCTAGGCGGGTGATGGTGAGGACGGTGATGTCGTCGTCCTGACCGAAGGCGACGGCGGCGTCGGTGGCTTGTTTGGCGTCGGGCTTGGTGGCAAGGAGCTGCTGCAGGCGTTCGAAGCTGAAGATTTCGCCGGTGGCGTTGCGGGCTTCGAGCAGGCCGTCGGTGTAGAGGGTGAGGCGGTCGTCAATGTTGAGGTGAATGGTGGTTTCGTCGTAGCTGGCGGAGGCTACAAGGCCGAGAGGGAGCGCGGGAGGGACGTTGAGCTCGTGGTGGTTGAGGAAGGGCGGCAGGTGGCCTGCGTTGGCGAAGGTGCAGGTTCCGTCTGGATCGAGACGAAGGATGAGGCAGGTGACGAAGCCTTGCTGGAGGCGATTGTGCAGGCGGCGGTTGAGGCCGGAGAGGATTTCGGCTGGATCATCGAACATCTCGGCGAGGGTGCGGACGGTGCCGACGATGAGGGAGACAGTCATTGCGGCCTTGAGGCCTTTGCCGCTGACGTCGCCGAGGATGAAGAGGGCCGAGCCCTCGGATTTTGTTATGAGCTGAAAGAAGTCTCCGCCGACCTCCTGGGCGGGACGGTAGGCGCTTGTGACGGCGAACCCGGGCAGCGGAGGGAGGGTTTCGGGGATGAGGATGCGCTGGACTTCCTGCGCGCTTTTGAACTCCTGTTCGAGGGCGCCCTGGTGCTTGCTCTCGTCGGCGGAGTAGCGGTAGACGGCGTAGACGATGGAGACGAAGAGGAAGGTGTAGGAGAGCAGGATGGGGGTGAATGGATTGTGGTGGATGGTGAAGAGCGGCGTATCGATCTTTTGAGCGAGGGTCCAGTGGGTGAAGCGTGAGCCCTGCTGTGAGGCGATGCGCACGACGGAGATCATCTCGGTGAGGAAGGCGAAGAGGGCGACCAGCCAAGTTGCGATGCTGTGGCGCTTTTTGAAGGCGAAGGGAATCAGGATGAGGGGAAAAACCTGGGGGAGGGTGACGGTGACGGTGCAGACGGCGTCGGTAGCTTGCGCGAAGTGGGCAAGCGGCCCAGTGGGATCGATGAGACACATGAGGCCGTCCAGAGATCCGGAGAGGATGGAGATCCAGGACAGGATGTGGGTCCATCGGACGAGACGAGGGTTGTCTTCGAGTTGCAGCAGATACAAGAGCAGAAACCAGAGAGAGATGTCCTGAAGGGCGAAGATGGGTTGCTGCCAGGCGAGGGAGGTTGTGTAAGGTATGGGGATGCGGAAGCCGCCCAAGAGCTGGAGGCTAAGTGGCGCATAGGCGAAGATCGCCGTCCACAGGAGCAGTTTGCGGCTGCGATCGCTGAGCCAGGCAAGGAGGCTGAGGGTGCCGACCAGACCGTACAGAATAACGAGGCCGCCGATGTAGAGGCGGGATTGAAGCCAACCGTAGTTGCGATCGTCGGCATACGACGCGATGGCGCTGGAACTCCCTATCCGGGGTGGAGCCATAAGTCCGCCAAGCAGGCCTGAGGCGTTGGACGCGGGTGCCTCCTTCCAGACACGAATGGCCAGGACGCCGGATTGTGCCTTGCCCAGAGGGTAGGTCTGCGGAGGGGGAGCAATGTACCATACAGGGCCGGGCGGCATTTTGCCGAGACCGCCGATCTTCGTGCCGTTCCAGTAGAGCTCGTAGACGTCGTCGATGCGGCGGATGTAAAGGGAGAGATCGAGTTTGGCGTCGGTGATGGGATCGATGGTGATGTGACGGCGGTACCAGGCGTATCCGTTGTAGTTGAAGTGCTGTTGGGCACCCCAGGATTTGTCGGTCTGGATGGCTTCCCATGCGGAGTCGTCGAGGGTGGGAGAGGCCCAGGTGGGATCGTCGCCGGTGTGGAACTGCCATGTGCCGTCGAGTGTGGCCGTGGCTTTGCCGATGCCGGTGACGATGAGCGGAGAGTGCGTGGAAGGTGGTTGTGCCTGCGAGAGAAGGGGAGCAATAAACAGCAAGGCCAGAAGTGATCGACACTTAGTCCGCAAAGAAATAGCCTCCGGATGGATGTGTGCATCTTACTGCGTTCTTTGTGGGTCGCAAGGGAAATTTGTTACTTGTTTTGAACTAAACAAGGATGGCACGGCGGGGTGGTAACGGCTTGGCGAGAGCTTGGCAGTGTCTCGCGACAGGACGCAAAAAAGCTCAGATGGATGGCGTGTATATGGTCGGTGTAGTGAATTGCGTGGCTGGGAAAGGAGAGCGGTCGTGCTTCCTGCCCCAGCCAGCAAGCTGGCCGGGGACCCCGTTCGCACGATGCCCACATCTCAAAATCGAGATATGGGGCACCCGGCATATTGGGAACTCCGTTCGGCGAAGGATGACAAATACAAAGACAGAAGGTTAGTGGGCGGCGGTGGATTTGCCTGCGGGTTTGAAGTTTTTGGTTAAGAGGACGATGGGGGCTGCGATGAGGGTGACGATGCCGATGATGTGGAAGCAGTCCATGAAGGCGAGGAGTTGGGTTTGGGCGTGGAGCTGATCGTAGACGCGGGCGTAGGCGGCGCTGAGCGCGTCAGTGGGTGAGAAGCCGTGGGTCTGAAGGTAGCCTGCGGTTTGGTGGATGTTTTGTTGTAACGCTGGTGACGAGGCGGCGATGCTGTTGCCTACGCGGGCTTGGTGGAAGTTCTGGCGGCGCTCGGCCATGGTGGTGATGAAGGCGACGCCGAAGCTGCCGCCCCAGTTGCGGAAGAAGTTGGTGAGGGATGAGGCCTTGTTGTTCTGCGCGGGCGCGAGCTGCGAGTAGGCGATGACGGACAACGGCACGAAGAAGAAGGCGTAGCCGAGGCCTTGCAGGGCGCGTGCCCAGGCGTAGTGGTTGTAGTCGGTGTCGAGGTTGAAGTGGCTGTAGTGGAGAAAGGAGATGCCGACGACCATGACGGCTCCGAAGAGAAGGATGCGCGGTTTGATGAAGCCGCGCTGGACTAACTGCGCGCCTACTGGGGCGAGGAACGTGATGACGAGCGCTCCGGGCCCGAGGACGAGGCCGGCGTCGATGGCGCGGTAGCCGTAGAGGGACTGGAGGAGCTGCGGGATCATGGTCGTGGACGCGAAGAGGCCAAAGCCGAAGACGAAGTAGAAGAGGTTGGCGATGGCGAAGTTGCGGACCTTGAGCATGTGGAAGTCGATGACGGGATCGGGGTGACGCAGCTCCCAGAAGACGGCGGTGGCGAGGCAGCCGATGCCGATGACGAACATCCAGGTGATGAAGGGGGAGCCGAACCAGTCGTCGATCTGGCCGCGGTCGAGGAGGACTTCGAGGGCCGCGGAGCCGAGGCCGATGAGGGCGATGCCGATGCCGTCGACTTTTAATTTGCCAGGTTTTCCGTTGCTGCCGGTGGTGCGGACGGTCTTGCGCTCTTCGGCGTAGGCGGGTGGGTCGTGGACGAAGCGGTTGGTGAGGAAGAGAGAGAGCAGGCCGATGGGGATGTTGATGAGGAAGACCCAGCGCCAGTTGTAGTTGTCGGTGATCCAGCCGCCGAGGACGGGGCCGATGGCCGGCGCCGTGACGATGGCGACGGTGTAGAGGGCGAAGGCGGAGGCGCGTTTGGCTGGGGGGAAGGTGTCGACCAGGATGGCTTGTTCGACTGGAGCGAGGCCGCCGCCGCCGATGCCTTGCAGGACGCGAGAGAGGAGCATGATGCCGAGGCTGGGAGCGATGCCGCAAAAGAACGATGTGATGGTGAAGAGGGCGACGCAGGCCATGTAGTAGTTTTTGCGGCCGAAGACGCGGGAGAGCCAGGCGGACATGGGGAGGATGACGGCGTTGGCGACGAGATAGGTGGTGAGGATCCAGGTGACTTCGTCGTAGGAGCGGCCGAGACCGCCAGCGATGTAGGGGAGGGAGACGTTGGCGATGGAGGTGTCGAGCAGCTCCATGAAGGTGGCGAGGGTGACGGTGAGAGCGATGACCCAGGGGTTGACGGCGGGGCGCGCGGCTTTGGGGGCCGCGGCGGGCAACGGTGAGGCGGTCTTTGACTGCTCCATCAGGGTTGCGGTCGCCATTGGGTGTCGATCTCCCTTCTTTGGTTTGTGGACTCTTGTTTTTAGTGCGGCACTGGCCTTTTATAAAAGAGACCGAATGGTTTCTTTTATCATCTGATGAACTGAAGGTGTCGTTCGATTCGTTTTGAATGCGCTTTTTTGCTGTAGGATTTTCGGCGGATGTTCAGTGAGGGAAAGAGATGACGAAGGGCGAGAGTACGCGGCAGTGGATTATTGAGCAGGCCGCTCCGTTGTTTAATCAGCGGGGCTTTGAGGGTTGTTCGATGCAAGATGTGCTCGATGCGACGGGGTTGGAGAAGGGTGGAGTGTACCGGCACTTTGCGAGCAAGGAGGAGTTGGCGGCGGAGGTGTTCCGGTATGCGTGGGCGCGTGCGGTCAAGATGCGATGGGAAGGATTGGATGAGGTTGAGGGTGCGGTGGACAAGCTGCGCTATTTCGTGAGGCGGTTTGCCGCTACGACCGGACCGATTGCGGGAGGATGTCCGCTGATGAATACGGCGATCGATGCGGACGATGGGAACAGTGTGCTGCGTGGGCTGGCATGTGCGGGGATCAAGGATTGGAAGAAACGGATGTGCGCGATTGTGACGGATGGGATCGAGGCTGGGGAGATTCGGAATGAGGTTGAGCCGCGGCGGATTGCGAATTCCATTATTGCCGCGCTCGAAGGCGCTTTGATGATCAGCCGGCTAGAGGGGAACAGGATTGCGATTCGCGATGCGAAGGTGATGCTGGAGTCGATGCTGGATGGAATTGCGGTTGGCTGACGGCGGCTTACTTTTTGGGTAAAGGGTATGCCTCTTTGGTTCGGTGGGTTTTGCGGGGCGAATTTGCGGTGGGAACGTCTAAGATGAAGTTACCTGGGATGAAGGTACTTCGATTGGATTGGGCGGGAGTTTTAGCGGTCTATGACTGAGTTTGTGATCAAGCTGGCGGATGAGCGGGGCCGGGTGATGGAGCAGAGCCATGCGGCGGCTACGGCGGAGGAGTTGCGCGCGCGGTTTACGCAGGCGGGGTACTACGTCTACTCGGTGAAGGCGAAGAGCATGCTGGGGGCGAGTAAGAAGAAGGTCAAGCTGGAGACGTTTTTGATCTTCAATCAACAATTTTTGACTTTGATCAAGGCTGGGTTGCCGATTCTGGGGTCGCTGGAGCTGCTGGCTCGGCGGCAGAAACTGCCGCACTTTCGCGCACAGCTTGAAGATGTTGCGGCGCGGGTGAAGACGGGTGAGTCGATCTCGCAGGCGTTCGAGGCGCAGGGCGGGTTTCCGATTGTGTATACGACGACGCTGCTGGCGGGAGAGCGGTCGGGCAATCTGGAAGAGGTGTTGCAGCGGTTTCTGGACTTTCAGCGGGTGTCGCTGACGTTTCGCAAGAAGCTGAAGGCGAGCTTGATCTATCCGGCGCTGCTGGTGGTGATGGTGATTGGGCTGTTTATTTTCCTGATTACGTTTGTAGTGCCAAGATTTGCGCAGCTGTATGACCAGCTGGGGACGAAGCTGCCGGCGTTGACTACGTTTCTGTTGGATCTGGGGCGGGAGGCGCAGGCGTATGGGATTTATGCCGCGATCGTGGTGGGGGTGGTTGGTTTTCTGGTCTATCGATGGTCGAAGACGGATGCGGGGGCGAATCTGATTGACCGGATCAGGATTTCGTTGCCGGTGTTTGGGCCGGTGTGGTTGAAGTACCAGGTGGGATTGTTTTCGAGGACGCTGTCTACGTTGCTGACGGGTGGGTTGCCGCTGGTGCCGTCGCTGGAGACGGCGGCGAGGTCGATCGATTCGAGGCAGATTGCGAGCGCGGTGTATAAGTCGGTCGAGACGGTGCGGGAGGGGAAGGGGCTGTCGGCGAGTTTGGAGTCGACGAAGGTGTTTCCGGAGCTGGCGATCGAGATGATCGAGGTGGGCGAGTCGACGGGGGCGCTGCCGCAGATGTTGAACTCGGTTGCGGAGTTTTTTGAGGAGGATGTGCAGACGAACCTTACCGCTGCGATGAGCTTGATTGAGCCGCTGATCCTGATCATGATGGGGCTGGTGGTGACGACGATTCTGATTGCGCTGTATCTGCCGATCTTTAGTTTGAGTGCGGGTGGGGCGGGCGGGCAGTAGAAACTCGGGTCCTGCCGGACGGGCCCCACGCGCAGTGGGCCCGTCCGGCAGGACATGCTTTAGACGATTTGATTGAGGACGCGTTTGGCGGCGAGGGAGAGCATGAGGCGGGAGAAGCCGCTGAAGATCATGCTGATTCCGACGAGCGTGCCGATGACCCAGATGGAGCTGGCAGGCCAGGAGCGCCAGATCATGATGGCGAGGATGAAGGTGATGACGCCATCGACGGCAAGCCAGCCGGCACCGTGGCGGGGACGGAGCTGGAAGTACTGGATGAACTCGACGATGGCCTCGAAGAAGAGGTAGCAGGCGAGGATGAGGGTGAGGGCCAGGAGCGCGTCGAGCGGGTGGAGGATAAGGTAGACGCCGGTGAAGAGGTAGATGAGGCCTATGAGGATCTCCCAGATACGGCCGCCGGTGGTGTGGGTCTTGAAGGCGAAGATGAGGTGGGTGATGCCGCTGAGGATCATGGCCCAGCCGAAGAAGAGGGTGATGGCTACGCCGGAGATGAAGGGGAGAAGCAGTGCGAAGAATCCCGCGATGATGAGGAAGATGCTGAGGGCTATGGACCAGTTGATGGCTTTGGGGGCGAGGCCGGAGAGGGTGGTCGGTGTGGTACTCATTTTGGAAGTCCTCCAGAAGTCGTAGGGACTATGGCCGAGCGATGGGCGGAGAATAGCATATTGGGGCGTCTAATAGTTGATATCGGGGCAGGAATTGGAGAATGTATGACTATGGTATTATGACCATGGTCGAGGTATTGGTATGAGGACGATGGCTGCGGGAAAGTTCAAGGCGACCTGTCTGGCAGTGATGGATGAGGTGCAGGCGAAGCGGGAGCCGGTGGTGATTACGAAGAATGGCAAGCCTGTGGCGAAGCTGGTGCCTTTAGAGTTACAGGAAGAAGATCCACTGGCGATTTACCGGTTTGGAAAAGGGCGGATTGTAGGCGATATTGTGTCGCCGATAACGCCGCTGGAAGATTGGGATTCGCTGAAGTGATTCTTGCCGATACGCATGTGGTTTTGTGGTTAGCGTTAGAACCGGACCAGCTGTCCTCCAATGCTTTGAAGGCGTTGAAAGAAGCGCGTGAGAGTCTGGGTGGCGTGGCGATCGCAGATATCAGTTTGTGGGAGATTGCAAGTGCTGTTAAGCGCGGAAAAGTTGAGCTGCAGTCGGATCTTTCCGGGTTTCTGCGATCGGTTGAAGAGGCTTACCGGGTGATTCCTGTGACGGCAGAGATTGCAGAACGAGGCACGCAATTTTCGCGGGCTTACCCGCGTGACCCTGCAGACAAGTTGATTGGAGCTACTGCGCTGGTGCATGGTTTGCAATTGATTACGAGGGACGAAGTGATACTGGCTTCGGGTGAAGTTCCGGTGGTTTGGTAACGAGAGGAATTGAAGGGAGTCTCACGCATATGGCGATGGCACCGTTGGCTGTACCGATTGAACAGGGGATGGATGAGGTGGAGCGGGCGCAGTTGCTGGCGCGGCGATACCACGCGGATTTTGTTGATTTGAAGAACTTCAAGATCTCGCATGAGCTGTTCAAGAGCGTGCCGGTGGACATGATGTTCCGGTACAACTTCGTTCCGCTGGAGCAGATGGAGGGGCGGCTGGCGATTGCGGTGTCCGATCCTTCGAAGCTGATGGTGCTGGATGAGATCTCGGGGCTGCTGGGGCAGCGGCTGGTGACGCGGGTGGCTACGCTGAGTCAGATTACGGAGCTGCTGAAGAAGACGGAGCAGTCGCAGCGGGTGCTGGATGAGGCCAGTGAAGGGCTTGCGTTCGATGTGCTGCACGGCGATGAGAACCAGGACTCGAATATTTCGATTGAACGGCTGACGAGCGAGGACGATATCTCGCCGATTATCCGGCTGGTGGATACGACGATCTTTACGGCGTTGGAGCGGCGGGCTTCGGATATTCACCTGGAGACGTTTGATGATTGTCTGCTGGTGAAGTACAGAATCGACGGCGTGCTGCAGCAGGCGATGGCGCCGATTGCGCGGGAGCATCATCAGACGATTCTTTCGCGTATCAAGGTGATGAGCGAGCTGGATATTGCGGAGCGGCGCGTGCCGCAGGATGGGCGGTTCCGGGTTCGGTACAAAGGGAGGCTGATCGATTTTCGCGTCTCGATTATGCCGACGGTGCATGGCGAGAATGCTGTGCTGCGTGTGCTGGATAAAGAGTCGATGTCGGAGAAGTTCAAGCAGCTTAGTTTGGATGTAGTCGGGTTTGCGGCGAAGGATTTGGCGCGGTTTCGGCGGTATATCAAAGAGCCGTATGGCATGGTGCTGGTGACGGGGCCTACGGGTTCGGGTAAGACGACGACTTTGTATGCGGCGTTGAATGAGATTAAGAGCGAGGAAGACAAGATCATCACGATTGAGGATCCGGTCGAGTATCAGATTCGCGGGATCACGCAGATTCCGGTGAATGAGAAGAAGGGGCTGACGTTTGCTCGCGGGTTGCGGTCGATTCTGCGGCATGACCCGGACAAGATTCTGGTGGGCGAGATCCGCGATGCGGAGACGGCGCAGATTGCGATTAATTCGGCGCTGACCGGGCACCTTGTTTTCACTACTGTCCACGCGAATAATGTGGTCGATGTGCTGGGGCGGTTTTTGAATATGGGGGTTGAACCGTATAACTTTGTTTCGGCGTTGAACTGCATTCTGGCGCAGCGGCTGGTGCGGCAGGTTTGTGAATTTTGCGTGAAGGATGTGCATTACTCCGACCATGATTTGCTGGCGAGTGGGCTGGAGCTTGCGGAGTGGCGTAACTTTAATTTCCGCGAGGGTGCGGGATGTATCGAGTGTGGCGGGACGGGGTATCGCGGGCGTTCGGCGATCCATGAACTGCTTGAATTGGATGATGAGATTCGCGAGATGCTGCTGGCGAAGAAGCCGGGAAGCGAGATTCGGAAGAAGGCGCGAGATAAGGGAATGGCGTTTCTGCGTGACTCGGCGCTGGAAAGGGTGCGGGACGGGATTACTACGCTCAGAGAGATTAATAAGGTTACGTTTATTGAGGCGGGACGGTAGTAGATACGCCTTGAACATAACGGCTTGGAAGGGAAGCGGTTCGCTTCGCGAATGCCCACCTTAGCGCAAATTTGGAATTGCTATAGAGGAAAGGAAAAAGCAACAACAAAGGCAAAGACAAAATACAGGGGTTCTTCGCTCCGCTCAGAATGACGACCACTTTCTTACTGACGCACATTTTCTTTTGGCGCACATTTTCTTACTGGCGCGCATTTTCTTAATGCGAATATTTTCTAACCTTTACAGCATTTTTGTGAAGCTGTCCTAGCGCCATAAGACCGTGCGAGAATGGGGCACCGGGCTGAGTTACTACTTGGCCGATGATCCATGCAAAGGTGTACCGGACGCGCCTAAGATGGGACATCCACGATAGTGGTAGTGGCAATCGATAGGGCAAGGTAGTCTAAGAACTGAATGGAAATCTTACCGAAGACATTGGGGACGCGGCCGCGGCTGGCGGTTGAGGTTCGGGCGGAGGGTGTGGTAGCTGCACGGGCCGAGGATGCGACTGCTCTGTTGATGGGTGTGGCTCGGGCGGATTTGGCCGAGGGTGCGGTGGCGCCTGGGCTGAAGGTTGGCAATATTGTGGACAAGACGGCGGTGACGGCGGCGGTGCGGAGGGTGCTCGATGCTGTGGCTGGGACTGGGCGGGAACGGTCGCGCGATGTGACGGTGGTGGTGCCGGATTCGGCGGTGCGGGTGCTGTTTGTGGACTTCGATCAGTTGCCTTCGAAGGCCGTGGAGGCGCTGCCAGTGGTGCGGTTCCGGCTGAAGAAGCTGCTGCCGTTCGATGCGGATGAGGCGATAGTGAGCTATCAGGTGATGTCGAACGAGAAGAACGCGGTAAAGCTGCTGGCGGTGGCGATGCCGAAGGCTGTGCTGGAGGAGTATGAGGCGGTGGTGCTGGCGGCGGGGTATCTGCCGGGAGCGGTGCTGCCAAGCACGTTGGCTGCATTAGCGGGGCTCGATGAGGTTGCCGCTCCGGTGCTGGTGGTGAATGCGGGGACGGCGGCAGTGACGACAGCGATTGTGCAGGGAGAGGCGCTGCTGCTGCATCGCTCGTTTGATATGACTGCGGGTGTGAGTGCGCCGGTGACGACGGTTGTGCCGGTGGTCGATCGTGAGAGCACGGCGCAGGAGTGGGCGCAGCAGGAAGCTTTGGGGCCGGACGGGTGGGACAGGTTTGATGCGGAGGCTGCGATGCAGACTTCGGTGGTTGAGACGGCGGTGATGCGGGAGCGAGGGATCAGGGCAGACGTGCGCGAGGTGGCGCAGGCGGTGAGCGTGGCGGCGGCTTATTTTGAGGACTCGTTGCAGAGGTCGCCGGAGCAGTTGCTGGTGGCCGGAACGCTGGGGGCGGAGTCGCTGGCGGCGATGATGGAAGAGAGTGGGTTGGAGGGTCTGCGGGTGCGCGAGCTGGTGGACGCGGGGATGATAGAGGTTGGCGCGGTGACGGCGAGTGTGCCGCGCGGCTGGCTGGCCGGTGTTCGGGGAGCGCTGAGGAACTGATGCGGATCTCTGTCAATCTTGCGAATCGACCGTTTGTTGAACTGCGACCTCTGTTTGCGCGGCTGCGGCTGGCGATGGTGGTGCTGACGATGCTGGCAGTTGGGTTGTGGTTTGGGCTGCGCTCGCTTGAGGCGAAGGCGAGGGTGGCGCAGTCGCAGATGGATGCGCTGAAGGCGAAGACGCACCAGTATCAGCATGAGCGGCAGGTGAATGAGGCGAGGATGCACCAGCCGCAGAACATGGCGGTGCTGGAGCGGTCGCAGTATCTGAATGCGGTGTTTGCACGGAAAAGCTTTAGCTGGACGGCAGTGATGATGGATCTGGAGAAGGTGCTGCCGGTGGGAGTGCAGGTGACGAGCATCGAGCCGAATATTACGAAGGAAGGCGATGTGAATATCCGGCTGCGGGTGAGTGGGGACCGGGAGCGCGCGGTGATGCTGGTGAGGAATCTGGAGACGTCGCAACGGTTCTTGTTGCCGCGACTGTCGTCGGAGCAGGCGCAGACGCAGGAGGGGAGTCGCAGCACGAATGCGCCTGTGTGGGCGCCGGGGGCGGTGCAGTTCGAGATATTGAGCGGGTATAATCCGTTGCCGGCGAAGCCGGTTTCGGCGACGAAGGATGCGGAGGGTGGTTCGCCGAAGGCGGGGGGGACGAAGAAGATAGGGCCTCCGAAAAGAGTGCTGCCTAAGGGTGGAGTGGTGAAGGCGCCGGCACAGAAGGGGGCGCCGCGATGACGACAGTAGCCGAGAAAAAACGGACGGCGGTGGCAGCCAAGCAGTGGGCGGAGAGGGCGCGTAAGCTGGGCACGTTGCTGAACCTGCATATCGCCGGTGTGGTGTTGCTGGGGCTGGTGAATCTTTACCTGCTGGTGCATATAGCGTTTACGTGGCGCGCGGCGACTGGCGATAACGCGCAGGCGCTGGCCGACCAGACGATTGCGATGAAGACGGCAGAGATTGCAAGGCAGCCGCTGGAGGGTCTGGATGAGAAGCTGGCGCAGGCGACCAAGGACGCGGATAAGTTTTATACGCAACGGCTGCCGTTTGCGATCTCCGAGGTGCTGGGAGAGTTGGGCACGCTGACGAAGAAGCAAGGGGTGAAGCTGGGGCGAGGGAATTATGCGTATGCGCCGGTGCTGGAAGGGACGGCGGGTGAGCTGACCGAGGCGAAGATGGATGTTAGTTTCAGCGGGGACTACCGGCCGCTGGTGCTGTTCGTCAATGCGCTGGAGCGGGACAAGATGTTTTTCCTGATCACGGGAGTGACACTGACAGGGCAGCAGAGTGGGACGGTGGGGCTGCGGCTGCGGCTGACGACGTATCTGCGGTCGCCGGTGGGGACGGAGGGTACTACTGAGAAGAGTGCGGCGGAAGCAGATGGTGACGGAACGGCGCCGGTTGATGGTGCTGCGGGCATTTCTCATGGTGCCACAGGAGCTTCTCCTCGTGCTACGGGCGTTTCTCCTGGTCCTGCGGGCGCTCCTGCTGGGGGAGGCCGGCGATGATACGGCTGACTGCGGATCAACAGAAGAAGGGCGCTGCGATTGGTGGGTTTGTGCTGCTTGCGGTGGGGATTCTGTACTACGAACTGCGGGATGACAGTCCGCCACCGCCGGTTGCGCCTGCGGTAGTGACGGCGCCGGTGAAGACGGCTCCTGTGACGAAGGGCGCTGCGGTGCCTTCGGGGAATGTGGCGAAGAGCCTGGGGACTACCTCGGCGCAACTGAATCCGACGCTGCGAATGGAGGCGATGCTGGTGACGGAATCGCTGGTGTATTCGGGGAGCGGGCGCAATATTTTTTCTGCGAGTTCGGTGCCGGTGGATATTCCGAAGCCGATTGTGCCGGTGCGGACGAAGCCTGGGCCACCGCTGCCACCGCCACCTCCGCCTGGGCCACCGCCTCCTCCACCGATCGACCTGAAGTTTTTTGGGACGGCGACTGGGGCGGATGGCAAGCGCGCGGCGTTTCTGCTGCACGGCGACGATGTGTTTCTGGCAGCGGATGGCGATATTGTGCAGCGGAAGTATAAGGTTATATCGATCTCGGCGAACTCCATCCTGGTGGAGGATATGGCCAACAATAACCGGCAGACGTTGCCGCTGCTGGCGCGATGAGGCGGTTGGTGATGAGGGAGAATTTCACGAGCGGGGAGATGGAGCGGCAGGGTGAGCAGGGCTTCATGCTGGTGGGGCTGATTGTTGCGATTTTTCTGATTCTGCTGGCGCTGAGTGTGGCCGCGCCGAAGGTGGCGCAGGATCTGCGACGGGAGCGTGAGGTGGAGGCTATCCATCGGGGGAAGCAGTATGTGCGGGCGATCCGGCTGTATACGAAGCGCGGGACGGGACCGTATCCGGCTACGATGGAGGCGTTAGAGAAGACGAACAATATACGTTATCTGCGGCAGCGGTATGTGGACCCGATTACGGGGAAGGTGGACTGGCGGCTGATCCATGTGGGTGAGGCGAAGACTACGGTGAAGGGATTTTTCGGACAGCCGCTGGTCGGGCTGGCTCCGGGGTTGGGTACGGCTGCGGGGCAGGCTTCGCCGGCTGGTACGGGAGCGGGGGGGACGGGAACTGCGGGGACGGGGCAGCAGAGTTCGAGTTCGCCGTTTGGGTCGTCAGGGTCTTTAGGAACGGGGGGGTATGGGGCTTCGTCGCCGGGTGGTGGCGGGTTGGGGTCGACTTCGCCGGGGACGGGTGGATTGGGTGCTTCCACGTTGGGAGGGACGAGTTCTTTGGGTGGAACGAGTTCGCTGGGTGGAACTTCGGGTGGTCTGGGTTCGGGTAGCTCGGATACGGGGCAGACGAGCACGCCGGGGTCATCGAATGGGATCGCGAGTCAGTCGGCGACTACCTTTTCGGGGGGCGGCGCGCCGTTTGTCGGGGTTGGGGTGCCAAAGGAGGGTGACTCGATCACGATCCTGAACGAGCAGACGACGTATAACAAGTGGGAGTTTATCTATGACCCGCGGATTGAGCAGTTGTATGCGAAGGGGGCTTTGTTGGGCGGGGGCCAGACTGGGCTGGGTGCGAATGCGGGGAGTGCTTCGGTATTTGGCGGGACAACTCCGGGGACTGGAAATACTCCGGCTACGCCGGGGATCGGGACTGGTGGGTTTTCGGGATCGCCTTCTCCTGCGAGTCCTATGAATCCTACGACTCCTACTACGCCTCCACAGCAACCGCAGTAGTGATCGACCGCGGATTTTGGGGATAAGTACGGATTATTTTTGGGTGATGGTGCGGAGACGGCCTATGCGGCCCTTGGGGCCTACGACGAAGGGGAGGGAGAGGGCGTTCCAGTTTTTGTCGGCGTCGGGTGGGTCGTAGCCGGAGGGTTTGAGGGGTGTCCAGTTTTTTCCGTCGTCGCGGGAGATGTCGGTGCCGTTGGGGCCTACGGTGATCCAGAGTTTTTGGGTGGGGTCATAGGCTACGGAGGAGCGGTAGCCGTGGGGTGGGTGCTCCGAGCGTGCCACAGCTCGCGTGCCGAGAAGGAAACGGGGCACTCCAGCTACGAACGCTGCACTGCCCGGTGCATCGGGCTTCAGGTAATCACCACCTACCACCATGAAATCAGCATAGGTCGATTTAGGGTCCGACCGAGCGGCTATCGCGAACGCCCCCGCGCTTGCACCTGATCGAAAACCAAGAGCTTTCGATGACAGCGAGTCCCAGCCTCCTGCGTCGAAAGGATCGTGCCGCTGAGGCTGATAGATTCTTGAGTCTTTGCCTCCTGTGACAAAGGCGAACTCGCCGCCACTACCCGGAGCGACAATGGCCTGATTACTTGCAGCAAACAACGACTCACCGGCGGCAGCCTTCGGTGGGTGTTTCGCATCGTTCTCGTTCCAAAGTCTCCACGTATCACCTGCATTCTCTGTAACGAAGACTGCGAAATTGCCATCTACGGGATCGCCTACTAGTACGCCTTTCTGGTTGCTAATGCTTTTAGGCGCCGCGTTAGCTTCATCGAATGGGGTATAAACCCTAAACTTGATTGCGTCCCAGAAGCCTTCTTTGTCGGGGTTGGTGAAGAGGAGTTTCCAGGTTTGGCAGCCGTCGGTGGTTTTGTAGAGGCGGGAGAGGTCGCCTTTGCCGGAGGACATGACGATGGCGGTGTTTTCGTCGAAGGCCTGGATGCCGCGGAAGTCTAGTTTTTCGGCTCCGGGGGGGATGGTGCAGGTCTGCCAGAGGTAGCCGCCGTCTTCGGTGCGGAGGACGGTGCCGTTGGTTCCGCTGGCCCAGGCGACTCCGCCGCCTACGTTGTGGATGCCGCGGAGGCTGGCGGTGGTGTGGGATTCTTCGATGTCCCATTGGGCGCGAATTTTTTTGGTGGCGAGGATTGAGGTGAGGAGAAACAGGGTTGTCGCGTAGCGATTTAGGCTCGTCTTTCTGTACATCTGCGGTACACCCCCGTCCCCGGCAAAATAGTGCTAAAGTCTTCTAAATAAAAGAGCTAAGTCTGGACTTCGATCTTGGTTATGGTCCTAAAGTCAAAAGCCCGGCTAGTGCCGGGCTTTGGTTTCTTCCTGATTTAATTGTAGCAGCGATGTCAAGGGTTGGTGGCTGGGAAGAGAAAGCCCGGGGGCTAAAGCCCGATTTTTTGGGATGGCTTTTCGTGGGGCTGAAGCCCCACGCTTAATCCCAAAAGCAAGTTTCGTGGACTTCAAGAGTCTGTGTGAGAGCGATTTGTTGCGGCTGCGCAGAAAACGCGCGTCAGGATCGGTCGCCGATCGCCGCCGCATTCCTGTTTCTCAGCATTCTCGGCGTTGACGTCTTTCGACGTTCCGGCGACATCCCCGTGATGATTATTTTTGTTGGCCTAACTTTGATCTACGCCACCGAAATTCCTACACGCCTATTGTCCTGGAATCTCGGTGTCCGCGTTATAGGGTTGTTCCAATTTGTTACCGGTATCTGGTTGCTGTATTGCATGTACGCAATGACGGTAAACCTTGCATTGGGCGCCAAAGCCTGGATTTGAAGGGCTGCGATTTGTCCCTCATCACATTCAAACCTGTCCCTCCCACATCATTTAAAAAGATGAATACCTATAGGGGGTAGGGGCATCATATAATAGGGAAAGGAGAAGTTGTACATGGAAAACACACTCAATCTGGCAATCGAAGGGATGCACTGCGGAGCCTGCGTTCGCAGGGTTACGAGCGCGCTTCAAAGCGTTGAAGGGGTAACAGTCAAGTCGGTAGAGGTTGGCTCGGCAAAGGTCGCCTTCGACGCCGCAGAGACATCCCCACAGGATATTACTGCCGCATTAGACCGCACCGGCTTCCCGGCACGCGTTCAGCAATAGAAAAGGAGAGTTCCTATGACTAGCACTCTTCTAAGTAAGGCGGCAGTGAACGGCCCTGCCGCTTCTTCCCCGACACTGGAACGGATCACGATCCCGATCAGTGGTATGACGTGTGCCGCGTGCCAGTCGTTCATTCAAAAGACTCTCTCCGGCGAAGCTGGGGTACAGGATGCAAGCGTCAATCTCATGTTGAACAATGCGACCGTCACCTTTGACACAAGCGTAGTTTCGACGGCGCACCTGGTGGAGAAGATACGCGGTACAGGCTACGGCGCGGAGCTCCCGGCCCGCGATCAATCCATTCTGGAAGAGCAGGGAAAACATGACGAGGACCAGCTGCTCGAATACAAACAGTTGCGCTTGAAAGCTGCTGTCAGCCTGGTGGCTGGTAGTCTCGCCATGATTCTGTCGATGCCACTGATGAGTATGACGAGCGTGGGCGGCATGGAGCGCATGAAGGACCCGTTGATGAGCTGGTCCATGCGGGTGCTCGATCCGGCGTTGCGTCAAGCGCTTCCGTGGATGTATTCGATCAATGGCGACCCAATACGCTGGTTCCTCTTTGCTCTCTCGGCGTTCATCATTGCCTGGGCTGGACGGCGCTTTTACGTCAAGGCATGGTCTGCGCTGCTACACAAGACGGCCGACATGAATACGCTGGTCGCACTCGGTACCGGAACCGCGTTCCTTTATTCCGCTGCCACCACGATCGCGCCCGGCTTCTTTATTGCCCACGGCATCGCTCCTGATACTTACTTTGAAGCCGGCATTCTGATCATTGGGCTTGTATTGACAGGCAACACCCTTGAGAGCCGCGCCAAAGGCCAGACGGCGGTCGCATTGCGCAAGCTCGTCCAGATGCAGCCGAAGACGGCACGTGTACTGCGGGACGGCGAGGAATATGATCTGCCGCTGGAGTCCATTCAGCGCGATGACCTCATCCTGGTGCGTCCAGGCGAACGTATTCCGACCGACGGCGAGGTTGTCTCCGGAAAGAGCAGTGTGGACGAGTCCATGCTCACGGGCGAATCCCTGCCAGTTGAAAAGACCGCCAGCGATCGGGTCATTGGAGGCACGCTCAACCAGACTGGCTCCTTCCAATATCACGCTACGACCCTCGGTGCGGACAGCACCCTGGCGCAGATTGTCCGGCTGTTGCGCGAGGCGCAAGGATCGCGCGCGCCGATACAGCGTCTCGCCGACAGCATCAGTGCGATCTTCGTGCCCACCGTGCTGGCCATCGCAATCGTCACGTTCTTCGCATGGCATTTCTTAGCACCTGGCTTAGGAATTATGCAGGGATTTGCCGCGGCAGTCACTGTGCTGGTGATTGCCTGTCCCTGTGCCATGGGCTTAGCCGTCCCTACCGCTGTAATGGTCGCGACCGGACGGGGTGCCACCTTTGGGCTTCTCATCAAAGGTGGAGAGGCTCTTCAAAAGCTCGAGACGATTGACACCGTAGTACTCGACAAAACCGGCACCATCACCGCTGGTCGTCCCGAGGTGACTGATCTTCTCCTCGCACCGGAGAGCAGCATTGACGTCATTGGAGACAATGCATCTACCTCCGAAGATCGTGTGCTACGCATTGCTGCTGCGCTCGAACGCGTCAGCGAACACCCTCTGGGTGCGGCCGTAGTTCGTCATGCTCAACAGCGCGGTCTGAACCTGCCGCAGCCAGAGAGCTTCGAATCGCAGACGGGCCATGGTGTTGTCGGCATCGTCGAAGGAAATTTGACGGTGATAGGCAACGCCGCTTTGATGAAGAACAACAGCATCTCCGTGCAGGCTTTGACGGCCGCGGCGGAACAACTGGCAGAAGAAGGTAAGACGCCGCTCTGGATCGCGATCAATGGCTCGCTTGCCGGCATCATCGCTGTCGCCGACACGGTGAAGCCAACCTCGATACAGGCAATTCGCCAGTTCCATACGGAAGGTCTTCGCGTCGTCATGCTTACCGGCGACAACGAACGAACGGCACGTGCCATTGCGCGGCAGGTCGGCGTAGACGACGTGATCGCAGGTGTCCTTCCAGCCGGCAAAGTAGATGCGATTAGGCGTCTGCAAGCAGAACAGCGGATCGTCGCTATGGTGGGCGACGGCGTGAACGATGCACCCGCATTGGCGCAGGCGGAGGTCGGCATCACGATGGCCAGTGGCTCCGATGTAGCGATGGAAGCCGGCGACGTAACCCTCATGCGCAGCGAATTGACCGGAGTTGCCGCCGCGATTGCTCTCTCTCGTGGAACCATGCGGGTGATTCGGCAGAATTTGTTCTGGGCCTTCATCTATAACGTGATCGGTATCCCGCTCGCCGCGGGAGTTCTATATCCAGTCTTCGGCCTTCTACTCAGTCCTGTGATTGCCAGTGCCGCCATGGCTCTCAGCTCCTTCAGTGTCGTCACAAACAGCTTGCGACTCCGCGGGCTAAAGCTTTGATAAGGACAAATATGACCACGAAGAAAAATGATCTAAAATCCAGCATCGTCAACGAACCCTCGTGCCCGTGCGAGCCGGATGTACCCGGACGTAAAGCAGTCGGTGTTGATACCGAGATCAAGGCTTCCAACCTGCGCCGGCTCAGCCGTATTGAAGGTCAGATTCGCGGTATTCAACGCATGGTTGAAGAGGACCGCTACTGTGCCGATATTCTCACGCAGGTTACTTCGGCGCAGGAGGCGCTCCGAGCCGTCGCCCGGGCCCTCATGCGCAATCACCTCTCTCACTGCGCAACCCACGCCATTCGTACCGGGTCTCCGGACGAGAGGCAGGCGATGTACGACGAGCTGCTCGAGATGATCTACAAGAACGCCCGCTGACAACAGATTCCGGTTGTCGAAACCAGACGGCTTCTCTTCAGAGAGTTCGTTCACGTCTCACTCGTCGAGCAGCTGTCCCCCAGGCTCCAAAGGATACGCACCACGCAAACCACACACCACAGATCGGCGGCGAGATTCCTGGCGGAAGTGCTGGTGGTGAGCTATATGGGTGCCATTGGGCTTGCAGCGCATCTCACAGGATTCTATCTGCTTCTCTTCCCGGAACTGGCGGCCTTATCCCATGATGTCATGACCAGGCCTCAAGGGAAGTGGGCCAGCCAGCCCGGGCGGATCATCCTCACTCCGACATTGACGGCTGTTGTCGGTCTCTTCATCACACGTCACATCAGCTACGGCGCAATTTCAATCGCGCTGATCGTACTGGCGAGCCTGATCATCATCAAGTTGCTGGGATCCGCAATTGGCCCGGCACTCTCTGCAGGCGCCCTTCCCATGGTGTTGGATGAACGAAGCTGGATGTATCCCGCGGCTATCCTCCTGGGGCTGACGGGTTTGGTAGTGATTCTGTGGATGTGGCAGCGCTACGGCCCGCGCCTCGATACGCCGTCCGACTACTTCAGGAATGATTCCAGGGTGATCGATGAACTCGAGAGCGCTCCCCATGATCGTTTCTGGGTTGTGACTCTGCTTATATTTGTGTTGCTTCTGGGTGTTCCTGCCCAACTCACTGGCCTCCGCTTCATCCTTTTCCCGCCGCTCATCGTGATGGCGTATGAACTCTTCGGCCATCCCGAGATTCCTGGCTGGATGGAGCGTCCCGCTTTGTTTCCCCTGGTGTGCGTTCTTACCGCATGCGTTGGAGTCCTCGCGCGTCACAGTTTCAGAGCAAGTTTCGTTGGCGTCATGCTAACTACGATTTGCTCGGTTGCGATCCTTAGGGCATTCAAGCTGCATATGCCTCCCGCACTTGCAGTGGGCTTGCTGCCGTTTGTGATGACTGCTCCGAACATCCGGTATCCCATAGCAGTCGGCATCGGCACGGTTGCACTCACGCTGTGCTTCTGGGGCCGTGGATACATTCGAAGAATATTCACGCGAATAGCAGACCGAATTGGCGCGGAAAACGAGTGGCAGGCCACATCCCGGAGTGAAGAATTGCGGTAACCTCTTTTCCCTGATTTTGTGCGAAACTCCCGGCAACGAGATCGCATAAACCTCTTATGAACTTCCAGAACCCGACAAGGAGGCGTTATGTACAAAGAGAAAACTACAGAAAGCACGCATAGTTTATCCCTTACCCGCCGCCGCTTCGTTCAAGGGCTGGCTGCCGGAGGAGCGATCGCCGCTCTCAATTGGGGCGCACGTCCACTCTTCGGAGAAGTAAGCCATCACGCACCGGATACGCTCACAGGGAATCACTTCGATCTGACCATTGACTATCTGCCCGTGAACTTCACCGGAAAGCACCGGATAGCAACAGCAGTCAACGGCTCTGTGCCCGGACCGACGCTGCGATGGCGCGAGGGCGAAACCGCTACGCTGGCGGTGACGAACCGTTTGAAAGAGACAACTTCCATCCATTGGCACGCCATCCGTTTGCCTTCGGGCATGGACGGAGTTCCGGGTCTTAGTTTTCCCGGAATCAAGCCGAACGAGACCTTCGTCTACCAAATACCGGTGGTCCAGAGCGGTACCTACTGGTATCACAGCCACAGCCGGTTCCAGGAACAGACCGGGGTAGCTGGCGCGATCGTCATCGAGCCACGAGACAAGGACCTGATCACCTTTGACCGCGAATATGTGGTGATGCTCACGGACTGGACGGACACCAATCCCGAGACGGTCTTCAGCAACCTGAAAGAACAAAGCGACTACTACAACTACCATCAGCGGACAACCGGCACATTTTTTTCCGACGTCAAGAAGATGGGGCTGAAGCCGACGATCTCCAATCGCATGATGTGGGGACGCATGAATATGTCTCCGACGGATATTGCTGACGTCACAGGCGCGACCTACACCTATCTGATGAACGGAAATACTCCTCATGGGAATTGGACCGGGCTATTCCAGCCGGGCGAGAAGGTTCGCCTTCGCTTCGTCAATGCCTCTGCGATGACGTTCTTCGATGTTCGGGTGCCGAGCCTGCCGATGACAGTGGTGCAGGCCGACGGCAACGACGTTGAGCCGGTGACGGTCGATGAGTTTCGCATCAGCCCGGCCGAGACCTATGACGTGATCGTGCAACCGTATGAGAATGCCGCTTACACGATCTTCGCGCAGTCGGAGGATCGCAGCGGATATGCGCGCGGCACGCTCGCTCCGAGCGAAGGCATGGTGGCCGAAATCCCACAGATGGATCCGCAGCCCATGCGCACCATGGCAGATATGGGAATGGGCGGCATGGCGGGCATGAACATGGCAGGCATGAACATGGCAGGGATCGATGGCATGAAGGCAAAAGACATGCCTGCGATGTCAAAGAGCGGCACCACACAGGATGGCATGAAGGGCATGGCGGGGATGGATATGGGCAACTCAAGTATGCATTCCATGCCAGCTATGGACAAAGGCAAGTCCCCGGGCGCCGATCAGCAGAGCATGGCCGGCATGGACATGAGCAGTTCCAGTAAGGAAGCCATGCCGGGGATGAATAAAACCGATATGGCGGCTACCGGGAAACATTCAATGGCAGGAATGTTGATGGGCAATGCGGCAGGCACGATACCGTTCCCACAGCCGCGTCCAAACACGATGCCGCTACCTGGTGCAGGCGCCATCGATGTCAAGCTCACGCCCTCAAGTCCCGTTCACATGCGTGTGGGGCCGCAGGTTGTTGGGGTCGCGATGAACACTAGTGAGCGGCTAGATGATCCTGGCAATGGCCTCAAAGGAAACGGACGGCGCGTATTGACATATGCCGACCTGCGTGCCCGCTATCGCGGCGTGGATGCCCGGCCACCCAGCCGCGAGATCGTTCTCCACCTCTCCGGCAACATGGAGCGCTTCATCTGGGGGTTCAACGGTAAGAAGTTCTCAGACGCCGAACCAATCGAGTTGAAGCTGGGAGAGCGCGTACGCTTCGTTCTCATCAACGACACCATGATGGAACATCCGATTCACCTGCATGGCGTATGGAGTGAACTGGAGAACGGGCAAGGTGCATTCAATCCCTACAAACACACCATCACGGTCAAGCCGGCGGAGCGCGTCAGCTATCTGGTCAGTGCCGATACACCGGGTCGATGGGCCTACCACTGCCACCTGCTGTACCACATGGAAGCCGGGATGTTCAGAACGGTGGTGATCTCATGATTTTTTTCACGAGTTTCAACACTCCGTCGAGACGTCTGCCTGTACTCCACCTCTCTATGGTGGTTGCCATCGGTCTGCTCTCCTGTCTGGTCGCACGAGTCAGCGCACAAACGGCAACCCCGCCGAGCGCGCAGACGACAGCCCTGCAGACGACTGCAAACCCTCCCCTCATGGACAACAAGGTTTTCGTGCACGTGCTCTTCGATCAATTTGAAGGACGCACCAACGGATCGGATAGCGAGTTTCGCTGGGACGGCCAGGCCTGGGCAGGTACGGATATGAATAAGCTCTGGCTTAAATCGGAGGGATTCGTGAATGACGGCGAGATGAGCGATGGCGATCACGAAGCCTTGTATGACCGGCCGATCCCGCGGATGCGGTACTTCGACGCTCAGGCAGGAATACGAGCGGATCTCGATTCAGGCCCGAAGCGTGTCTGGGGTGCGGTAGGCATCGAGGGACTCGCACCGCACTTCTTTCAATTGGAGCCAACGTTCTACTTCCGTGACGGAGGTCACCTGGCAGCCAGGGTATCGGGCTCCTATGATCTGCTGCTTACACAGCGGCTGGTCGCACAACCTGAGCTCGAGATGAACTTCTACAGCAAGCAGGATCCCGAGCGCGGAATTGGAACGGGACTCTCCGATGTCGATACGGGGATACGTCTGCGCTACGAGTTCAGCCGTAAATTTGCCCCGTACGTCGGCTTTGCGTGCGACGGAACGTTTGGCAGTACAGCAACCTTCGCCCGTCAATCTGGAGAGTCGGTTGCCAATCCGAGGTTCGTCTTCGGGGTCCGGCTCTGGTACTAAGAGTGCCCGGTATCAAACCCGCTAGGAACGTGGGACTGACTTCGATCTTTCTTCCATCCGGAACGAACGATGAAAGATATCCCTGTCGACCCCCAAAATTAAACCAACGGATCTCACAGAAGGAGGTAGCACAATGAGCGCACCGTACGAAAGCACACCACGTTGAGAAGGGCAGCGGGGGGACGCCGCACGAAGGCAGGAACCGCCCAACGCATCTTCACTGTCGCAGCATCCCCGGATGGTTTCGGGATGGCCCTGCTGCGATTAGGCCTGGTCATTGTCCTGGTCTGGATAGGTGGTCTGAAATTCGCCCGGTACGAGGCAGAGGGCATCGTTCCACTGGTCGCAAATAGTCCTTTAATGTCGTTCTTCTATCATCATCCCGCGCCGGAGTATCGGCACCACATGAACAAAGAGGGAGAGCTCAATCCGGCGAATCGCCAGTGGCACCAGACCAATGGAACGTATCCTGTGTCCTATGGTCTTGGAATTGTGATTGTCTCCATCGGGATACTCATCGCCCTACACCCGCTTTTTCCCCGCTTAGCCGCCGTCGGTAGCTTCCTCCTGATTCTTATGGCCTGCACCACTCTGTCCTTTCTGGTGACGACGCCGGAGGCTTGGGTGCCGGCTCTCGGGGATACAACCCACGGCTTTCCCTATCTCTCCGGTGCCGGCAGGTTGATTATCAAAGACGTCATTATGCTTGGCGCTGCAGTGGCTACGCTGGCGGACTCTGCGAAGACTTACCTCTCGCGAAGTTCGGATCTTGGCTGAGCTGCGTGGCAAGTGTGGCCTAGTCGCCACAGTGGCGATCCCACTCCGGGTGCAGTTACATAGCTAAAAGGCGTAAATCTCTGCACGCTATTCGGTGTATGCGGTCTGGAAAAGCAAGCTATCGCGAACTGCCTCAACGAACTTCTATCAAGATAGTACGAAGGTCGTTTATTTCGAGTCCTTGGTCGACCTGTGTGAGGAGCCGGGTCAGCCACTGGAAGATCGATCGCCCTCCCGGAATGCCCGTCGATCCAAAGGGATCTGACGATCAGCATGGAGCTCGACTTAACCGAAGGTCTGCTGAGTGCGGTGGAGGCCGGTCTTGGAATCACCTTCTTCTCAAGGTGGGCGGTCCGCAATCAGATCTCTTGGAAGGCTAAAGTTTCCTTCTTTCCTTCTGCGCTGCGATGGCGGAGAGAGGCAGGTAGCGTCCGTCGCGCACCACAACCTGCTGGCCTTCTCTGCTCAGCAGGTAGCGGAGAAACTCATTCACCTTTCGCGAGGGCGTCCAGAATCTGCTGGCCGTGATCATAGATGGTACCGTCGGGACGGTAGATGTGAGAGAACTCGTGGAGAGCGCAGTTCCAGTGATGGCTCTCCTCCAGCAGATATTGTTGGAGGAAGAGGCCGAAGCTGTCGTCGATGCGCCAGCCGTACAGAGCTATGGGTTTATCAGCCCACTCGCCGGTGAGTCCCAGTTGGCCCCAGGTGCGGATGTTGGCTGGCCCACGCCGATGCTCCTGGCCGAAGATACCGTCGAGTTCAACCAGAGAGAGACGCGCGAGCGGGTTGTCCTTGTTAACGAAGAACATCTGCGCATAGTCGATGTTTCTGATGTCGACGCTGCCCGTGAAGAGATCGATACCGAGTGGCGGGTAGTGCTTGACGCGCTCGAAGCTGCGGACGGCGGCGGGATCAATCTCCTCGCCGAGGATGACGATGTCGGCCACGCGGGTGAAGAGAGCGGGGATGGCGGAGGAGGTGCCATACATGTCGTACTCGAGCTTTACCCCCGGTTGGGACTGTTGGAAGTCCTGCTCCCAAAGCATGATGAGCTGCCGCATCCATGCAATCTTTGCGCTGCCATGGCCGGAGATCCTGATAACCCCGCTGACCTTCTGCTGGGGAACGTAGCGCGGAAAGGAGGCGACTATCGTGTTCTCGTAGGACCCGGTGTCCGTCTGCGTCTGTGCGGCGGCGCTAGTGAAGATTGTTATGAAAAATGCGGCGTTCAGGATTCGATCGCGAAGATGCGCCATACTCGAGGCTCCTACGTCCGTGAGAACAGATTCGATTCAAGCTGTTTGTGATTACTGGAGCTTCTTCAACTGCTCACTGACGGTAGATGCGGGCAGGGGCAGGAAGACCTTCTGTTGAACGACGGACTCCTGACCTTGACGGCTCAGAATAAATCGGAGGAATTCGGCAATCTTTGGATCGAGAGGCTTGCCAGGGGGCGATTGAGATAGACGTACATCGACCTGCTGAGGGGGTAGGTGCGATTGGCGACGGCCTCAAGGACCCCAAACGCGGATATTTTTTTCCGGGACCGCAACCGAAGATGGCTGCAACCTGCTGCAACGTCAATTGAGATAGAGGATTCTCTTTGTTCACGAACACTCCGAGGGCAAAGGCTTCGTACGGAGTGTCGTAGCTGCCGGTGGCGATCGTGATCTCCAGCGGGTCATAGCGGAACATGCGGCGGAAGGATAGGTTTTCGAGAGGAGCTATCTCACGGCCAAGGGGGCCAAGGTCGGCTACGTCGAAGACAAGCGCCGGAATGCCATGCACCGTACTGGTCAGATGATCCTCGAAGAGGATGTCAGGCTGGTACCTGTGAAAGTCTTTCTCCCAATTCCTGAGCATTACGCTCGGATGTTCGTCGCCGCGAATTCGAATCGTGCCGGCGATATGTTGTTGTGGCTTGTACACCGGCAGCGAATCGAAACCTTGCGAGAAGTTTGCCCTGGAACATAGCGCAAGAAGCGTGAGCGTCCACAACGGAACTTTAGCGTTCATCCGTTTCCTCCGATCTCGCGTGGGTGACTCCACATTAATGTTTGCTTGAGTTGCCGAGCAAAATCGCGAGAGAAGTTACTGCAACTTCTTCAAGCCTTCCTGCACGGTTGCGGCATCGAGCGGCAGATACTTGCCATCTTTCTGCAGCAGTTCCTGTCCCTGTTTGCTCAGCACGAAACGGATAAACTCGCGTATCTTGGGGTCAACGGGCTTTCCGGGTGAGATGTTGATCCAGAATGACTGACCGCCCCACAGAGGATAAGTGTGATCCTGCAGAGTATCCATGGAGTAGCGCACAAATGGCCCCGCGTCTGTCGCTCCCAGATCGAGAATCTTCACATCAGTGGGGAAATTTGGATGATAACGAACATACCCGATTCCATTCGGATCGTCGCGGACATGGTCGACGATTTGGTCTGCTTCGAGATAAGTCTTGCCGTCCGGTTTGACGAAGTTGGCAAAGGCAAGCAAGTTTTCATTCCACTTGTCAGTGGAGTGGAGGACCTTGTCTGAAAACTCAAGCGCGGTAGCATAGCGCAGACTATAGCCATAGGGATCGATCGGCTTATTCGCGAACTCACCTGTCGCGCCAAGCTGTCCCCAGGTCCGCAGATTCTTCTCCGGGCCACGGGCGAGCTCGGGATGCCAGGTGGTGCGGACCCAACCACCCGCACGCTGCGAACCGAAGATGCCATCGAGCTGGCTGATACTCATCCTCGCGATCGGATTTGCCTTGTTGACGACGATGACCATGTTGTTCTGCCAGCCAACCACATCGTAGGAGCCTGTCAGGATAGTGATCCCGGTTGGAGCGTTTCCCTTTAGCCGCTGGTAAGAGAGGTAGTCGTAGAAGCTGGGTTCATGCGTGATGGCGATATCGGCCATCCCGAGATAAAGACAGGGTATGGCGTCTGCCGCGGTTTCCAGGTCGTACTGGATCGTGATGCCGGGCTGATATTTATTGAAAGCATCCTTCCACCAGCCGCCGAGCGGCGAATCGCCAATGTAATTATTGCCGCAGAGTCGCAGCGTACCGACTGGCTTGTCCTGGGGAACGTAGTCAGGCAGTGCGTTCAGGTCGAATTTTCGGGTGTAGGCAGGGTTTGCTGCAATAGCTGCCATTCGCGCTTTGCGCTCGAGTGCAGAGCCCTCGGGATACTTCTTCGATTCTGCGTTGGGTTGATACTTGTCGCTCATCTGCGCATAGCCGGTCGCGGCGCAAAACATGCTGAACGTCAGGGTTACTGCGGTTGGGAGTGTGCGGTAACGTGCCATCGTGGATATCCCTCTGTGTCACAGTAAAAATGCACGAACGTTCTAGAACATATGCGCGAACAAGGTCAACGTCTCGGATGAAAGCCTCGGATTTCAGGTCGTTCATTCGAGTTTGTTCCATTGCTCTTGAGCTGTCATCGGATTCAGGGGAAGGTAGTCTCCCTGGTTCTGCACTAGTGCTTGTCCTTCCCGGCTTAGGATGAAGCGGAGGAACTCTTTGACCTTTGGATCGACGGGCTTATCTTTGCCCCGGTTAATATAGATGTAGACCCCTCGCGCAAGCGGATAGGTGGATGAAGTAACGGTCTCTTTTGTCAGAGGGACGGCGGCTCCAGAGCCGGCAAGGGGGAGCGCCTTGATCTCGGGGTCGGCGTAGGCAAGGGTCGAGATCGCCAGACCGTCCAGATCGTGTTTCAACGCATCAACGATCTGTTGCGCCGCCGGATAAATTGATCCATCATGGCGCGTCTTGTCTTTGAACTCGCGCACAATCTCCCAATTCCAGCAGTCTTTGGTGCCTTGTATCGCCTGCTGGAGAAAGGCGCCGGTACCGGTTTGATTGTCGTAGAGGAAGGCGTGAATCCGCTTATTCCTCCAGACACCTTCAGCCCCTGCGATAGCCCATGTTACACGCTCCTTCGGATTGGCGGGGCAACCGAGAATCGTGGCGAGCTGGGAGATGCTTAGCTGATGCACAGGATTGCTCCGTGATACAAAGACCGCAATCGCGGGCGTCTTGCCCTCGGCATGGAGGCTGCCGTTCATCACTTGAATGCCCAGCGGTTTGACGCGAAAGACCCATTCGAATCCGATAACCTCATTGACAGTGACAGACCTACCCATGAGCGACAGATCGGATGTGCTGGTGATGATGCCTGCCATGCCGGTAGCGGTGCCAAGCAATGTATCATCGAAGGTAATCTCTGGATGATAATTGCGGAAAGCGCGTTCCCACGCCGTCATTGTGTCGCGCATGTCGGCATCGCCCCAGCTACGGATGATGCCACTCTCAATCGGAATAGGCGAGTAAGTGGGCAATGCTGTCTGTTGAGCGGTGCAGACTCCCGATGCCAGCGCTATTCCCAGACAGGCACGCAATGCGTTACGGGTTATCAATTGAGCTTCTCCCGCTCTCGCCTTGCGGCCTCAGGCTGCATGGGCAGGTACTTTCCATTGTGCACAATATCGCTTTGGCCCTCACGGCTGAGAATGTAAAGAAGAAACTCCTTGACCTTCGGATCTACGGGCTGCCCGGGCGCACGGTCGATCTCCGCCGGGATGATCCGCCCGAGCGGATACTGCCGGTCGATCAGCGTTTCCTTGGTTGCAGCATAGTAGGGTCCTGAGGCGGTGCGTGCAAGCGCCAACGGCTTGACCGCATTGTCCTTCACATAGCGGACGTTCGATAACGCTATGCCGTATGGGTCTTTGGCCAGGTCATCGAGAATCTGCTGGCCGCTGTCATAGATTGTTCCATCGGCCCAGTGGATATGCGCGTATTGCTTCATCCCGCAGCGCCATCGATGACTATCGTGCAGCGCGGCACGCTCAACAAAAGTAGAGAAGGCGTCTGACTCGTGCCAGCCATAGAGGTGGATGGGCTTGTCCGCCCACTCACCTTTGACGCCAAGTTGTCCCCAGGTTTCGATGTTCGACGCTTTTCCTCCGTCGTGGAAGGCGAAGATCTTGTCAATCTGATCAAGGGTCAACTGTGAGAGGGGGTTGTCGGTGTTGACGAAGATTCCGATTGCGAAGTCAAAGTTCCTTACATCGAGGCTGCCGGTGGCGATCTCGATGCCGAGCGGAGGATAGTGCTTCACCTGTTGGAACGCGACCGTTTCAAACGGATATATCTCCTGGCCGAGGATGGCGATGTCGCCTTTGCCGGTGTATAGCGCACCCATCGCCGAGGCAGTACCGTACATGTCGTATTCAAATTTAACGCCGGGCTGATACTTTGCAAATCCGTCTTCCCAGGATTTAACCAGCATTCCCATGAAATCGAGGACGGGAGCTCCATGACCCCATAACCGGATTGTTCCGGAGACAACCTGTTGAGGTTGATAGTGCGGCAGAGCATCGATGGCACGATCCTCCGGGCTGATGGTTTGAACTTTGGCGGTTTCGGGGAGTGCGACGGTTGGTCCGAGTTCCTGTCCGGATGCCGCGGTGACCGCGAACACGATAAAAGCACAGCAAGAGGAGATCACTACCGCATTGGCCGAACTCTTTGAACAACGTCCACCGGCTTCCATGGGGCCCCCGGGTTTGAATGGCTGCGGATAGAGTCACGCGACAAAGACCGATAGAAATCTTTGCCAGCGCGGATGAAGAATGCATTGAGACATTATGAATTTTCGTTTATCGAAGGCTTAATGCGTGTGAGACCACCGAGTAGACTTCTCGATTTATCGATCCAGAGTTTTATTCGACATCGTTCCTTCGTCATCGCTATTGATGAACAACTCTTAATTAACTTTTCAGACGAACTTCATAGACGAACCATAAGGTTCTCCTCGCAGACGGGGCTCGCCGCAGGGAGGCATTTGAAAGACAAGAGAGCAAACATTGGCAACGACACGAGGCACAAGTCTCCTCGACGAGGGGCCTCTCCGGTCGGCGATCGTCCCAAAGGAGATTACAGATGAACGCGGTCTCTCGTAGTCTTCTCGCAGTTACTTTCGTTGCCGCTTCTGTAGCCGGATATGCCCAGACCGCAGATATTGGGACGGCGCAGGCGAACAATGCCCTAACACTCGTGGCTCGTATCCGCGTTCCGGATATGACCGGGACATGGGACCATCTGACGGTGGATTCAGTAACGAAACGTCTGTTCGCTTCGGCTCAGGAAGATAATCAAGTTCGTGTCTTCGATCTCGCAGCGCGTAAACCGCTCTACACAATCAGCGATGGATTCAATCGCCCCCAGGGTCTCTATTATGTTCCGGGCACGGAAGCCCTGGCAGTGACCAACGGTCGCGATGGTTCGCTGCGTTCCTTCAATGGCAAGACCTACGAACCCATCAAGATTCTGCTGCTTACTCTAGGCGCAGATATGATGGATATGGATCCGCAGACGAAGTATCTTTACGTTGATCACGGCGGTATTGACTCGAATCGTGGACCGGGCGCCCTCGCCGTGGTCGACAGCAAAACCTGGGAGAAAGTTGGCGAGGTTCCGACGGAATACCGGCCTGGATCTCTCGAAATCGAAAAACGTGGCAATCGTCTCTTCGTTACGCTACCCGGATTGAGTCAAGTGGCTGTCATCGACCGTACCAAGGGTCAGATCTATGCGAGATTTCAGCTTTCGACCCCTGCACAGCCAATCGCCCTGACCCTCGACGAGACTGGACACCGTCTCTTCGTCGGAAACCGGAAGCCTGCTTCCTTTAATGTGCTTGACCTCGATACCGGGCGGCCAATCGCGACCCTCGACAGTATCGACGGCATCGAGGGGATGTACTTCGATGTTCATCTTCATCGCATCTACCTCACGGCACTCGACGGCTTCGTTCAGGTCATTCAGCAGATCGACCCCAATCACTATAAGCCGATCGCTCGTTTTTTTACTGGGCACCATGCTGGCACATCGCAGTTTGTTCCGAGTATGAATCTGCTCTGTGTCGCAGTTCCGCCGGTAGAAGGTCAGGCTGCGGAGATTTGGCTCTTTCAACCGAAGCCCTAATGCTTGAAGAGGAATTCAGATGACCAAGCGCCTGCTGCAAGTGGTATTCGGAGTCGCCGGGTTGGTGTTATGTCTGCGCTCCACCCAGCTTCACGGCCAAGAGGTTTCGTCGACGGCTATGATCCCGGCCTATCAACCTCAATCCATAGCAGGCGGCCTGATTCGCAGCTGGGGTCACGTCTATCTAAAGAAGGTCATGATGAGTTGGGAACTCGGTTTTCAAAAGTATCATCCTGACGTTACGTTCTCCGACAATCTGGTCAGCAGTGCTGCTGCAACCGGTGCTTTGTTCACCAACACCGCAGATCTTGGCATTCTGGGGCGCGAGATCCGCCCGCTCGAAGTTGCCGGCTATAACCGCGTGATGCAGCACAAGCCATTTCCGCTCGAGGTGATGACAGGAAGCTACACCAACGCCGATAAGAGCGTTGCTCTCGGCATCTTCGTTCAAAAAAATAATCCACTTACTCACCTTACCTTTAGGCAGTTGGACGCGATCTTCGGCAGTGAGCATCTCGCCGGAGAAAACGAGAACATTCGCACCTGGGGTCAACTCGGCTTGACTGGTGCATGGGTCAATCGTCCCATTAACGTTTACATGGGCGAACTCGATGCGGCGCCTGCATTCTACTTCTCCCAGCGAGTGATGCACAGATCGATGCTGTGGAATGAACATCTCCGCCACCTCGATGATGTCACTCGACCGGACGGTAGCGTCTATGAAGCGCAGCAACGCATCGTCGATCTGCTGGGCAAGGACGAAGGCGGTATCGCATTGTCCGGAGCAGGCTCTCGCAATCCCGATACCAAGCTGATTGCTATCTCCATCAGCGATGGTGGTCCTTACATCGACGCCACGCCGAAAACCGTCGAAGAACGAACCTACCCGCTTGCTCGCTCGGTGTGGATCTACACCAATCAAGCGCCAGGTCATCCACTCGATCCTCGGGTCCGAGAGTTTCTTCGATTTGTCTTCAGCCGCGAGGGTCAAGAACTGGTCCGTAAGGAGGGTGAATACCTTCCGCTGACGCCAGAGTTAGCGGCTGCTCAGCGAAAGAGGCTTGAATAGCGAATCCCTACTGGACGTGTGTCTCACCTGATCGAAATTTGTCCAGCCATCAGCATCCTTCTAACCCCAGTTCGAAACGAGAGATCTTTGACCGTGTTGCACTATTCCCAACTTCCGGATCCTACCGTCAAACAGCTTTTTTATAGAACGCTGTATGCGCGTGTCCTCGTAGGCATTGTGGCAGGCGTGCTGGCGGGCTTCTTCTTTCCGACGTTTGGGCAATCCATGAAGCCCTTTGGCGATGGGTTCATCAAACTCATACGGATGATGATTGCGCCCATCATCTTCCTGAGTGTCGTTGTCGGCATCGCCAACATTGGTGACAGCCGAAAGCTGGGTAGAGTAGGCATCAAAGCTCTCTTCTACTTCGAAGTAGTGACGACGCTGGCGCTCGGTATCGGTCTGGCAGTGGCGACATTATTTCAACCCGGCCGTGGAATGAACGTCGATCCTCACACGCTTGATACCAAGTCCATTAGCCAATATGCCGGTGCTGGCAAAGAGTTGGGAGGCGTGGACTACCTCCTCAATATCATTCCCGACAGCTTCGTTAGTGCTTTTGCCAAGGGTGAGATTCTTCAGGTGTTGTTGCTGGCCATTTTGACCGGCCTGGCCCTCGCCAGTCTCGATAAGGATAGAACCCTTACCCGTCTTGCCGATTCCGTCTCGCATGTCGCATTCAAGATTATCGCCTTCATCATGGAACTCGCTCCTATCGGAGCTTTCGGCGCGATGGCCTTTACCATCGGCCGATACGGTCTAGGCACGCTGCTCTCGCTGGGCAAGCTAATGCTCTGCGTCTATCTCACCAGCATCTTGTTCGTCTTTGTGGTTCTTGGACTGATTGCTTTTTGTCATGGTTTCAGTCTTTGGAAGTTTCTCCGCTATATCCGCGAGGAGCTTCTCATTGTGCTTGGCACGTCATCGTCCGAGTCGGTATTGCCACGCATGATCGTGAAGATGGAGCGTCTCGGCTGTTCAAAATCAGTCGTCGGGCTCGTCATTCCATCCGGCTATTCCTTCAACCTTGACGGGACTTCGATCTATCTCACGATTGCCGCACTCTTTATAGCGCAAGCGACCAATACTCATCTGACATTCCGGCAGGAGGTGTTCGTTCTGATTGTCCTGATGCTGAATTCCAAAGGCGCGGCCGCGGTCACCGGAGGTGGTTTCATCACGCTGGCCGCAACACTTTCCGCACTTGGAACGATCCCTGTCGCCGGCATTTCGCTTCTGCTTGGTGTTGATCGCTTTATGTCAGAGATGCGTTCGCTCACCAATCTCGTTGGCAACGGTGTCGCCACGATTGTCGTCGCTAAGTGGGAGGGCGAGTTCGACAGTGCTGTCGCCCGGCGGATGCTCAGCGGTCAGGGCTGGACTGACAATGAAGCCGAGGCGATCGTCAGCGTTACAGAGCCTGCCCAACCCACAATCTTTGGAACCTTGCTGTCATGATGACCAATTGGCATGGGCCTGTATTCGCCGCTGTACTTATTCTGCTCGCAACAAGCGCGGTCATCGCAGCGCAGACATTGGAGCCACAGCAGGAGTTGCGCGGTTCAATTCGCATCGTCGGTACCGACACGATGAAGGAACTCATGGACCGATGGATCGCGGGCTTTACTGCTATCCATCCCGGAGTTCGCATAGTGCTTGCAGCAAAGGGTGCGCTCACCGCCGCTCCTGCGCTTTCTAACGGCTCGGCTGACCTCACGACGCTAGGCCGCGAATTTACACCGAGCGAGATTGCCGGTTTTCATGCGAAAAGGCCTTACGATCCTACCGGCGTTCGCGTCGCCATCGGCAGCTACGACATCTCCGGTAGGACCGTTGCACTCGCCTTTTTCGTTAACCAAAGCAATCCGATAACGAAGCTGAACTTCCAGCAGTTGGATGCCATCTACTGCAATTCACTCCTCCGTAAAGAACCCCATCCGATTACGAAATGGGGACAGCTCGGGCTCACCGGGGAGTGGGCAGCTCGGGATATTCATCTAGTGGGCGTCAACTTCCCTGACGGAATTTCAAACTTCATCAGACTACGCATCTGTAAGGGCGGCGACCTCCGCCAGGACATTCGAGAGGAGCATACTGGCGGACCGATCAATGTTCTCGACCGCATCGTCACGGATGTCACGACGGATCCAGCGTCTATCGGATACGCCGGCTTCGCCAACCTCAAATCTGGATCGAAACTCGTCGCCATTTCGGAAGATGACGGGCCCTATCTCAAAGGAACGCGTGCCGAAGTAGAGACTGCTCAATACCCATTGTCGCGCTTTATCTACATATTCCTCGACCGCGCTCCAGGCCAGTCTATTCCGCCACTGGAGTTGGCGTTTCTCCGTTACGTCACCAGTCCCGCGGGTCAGGCACTGGTCGGTTCGGACAACATCTACATGCCTTTGCCGCCCTCGATCGCTGCGAACCAACAGAAAGAACTTCGTTAGCAAAATCGGACTCTCCAAGGAAGAAGACATGCTCGGCTACGCGGTGCTCGCATTTTCATTCTGCTTCACCATCCCGTCCTTGCTGGCTCAAGATGAGCCAATCCGTGCGGAAAGTCTCAAGTCTCCGGCTGATCCGTCGCTGCCTAAATTCATTTCTGGGCCGCCCATTGCTGGCCGCTTCTCCAGCTTCGGCACCGACACGATGGACAACCTGATGAAGCTCTGGATCGCAGGATTTCATGAGCAGCAGCCGCAGGTCGTTATCGATATGCAGTCGAAGGCCTCAATGTCCGTACCTGCCGCCCTTGCTGCGGGTAAAGCGCAACTTGCTCCACTCTCACGCGAGATGAATCCGTCAGAGGTCGAAGCCTTTCGCGCCAGGCACGGCTACGCTCTCACGGAGATCGCCGTTGCGCTGGGCAGTTATCGGACCCCCACACGTACCGTAGCGCTCACCTTCTACGTGAACGATGCGAATCCTATTGTGAAGCTCGATCTTGATCGACTCGACGCCATCTGGTGCACCACACTTCGCCGCGGCGGGAAGAGACAGATTACCGAGTGGGGCCAACTCGGTCTCGCTGGCGACTGGTCTCATCGTCCTATCGACCTTATCGGCGTTCTGCCACCAGATGGCGTTCCCAACTTCATTTCCCGGCGAGTCTGCAACGGCGGTCTGTTTCGCGGCGGCATCTACGGCGAAAAAAATGGCGAGCCTACTTCAGTGCTCACCCGAATCGTCCAGGATGTCGCGAAGGATCCTAATGGGATCGGTTACGCAGGTTTCCATAATCGTCAGCCAGGCACGCACCCGATTCTAGTTGCGAATACCGCTGCAGGCCCCTTCTATGAAGGCACATTTGACGAGGTTCGATCCGCGGTCTACCCTTTGACGCGCTTCGTCTACATCTACATCGATCGTCCTCCTGACAAGCCTCTGGACGCGCCGATCCGGAATTTCCTCAGCTACATCCTCTCGCTGGACGGTCAACGGAAAGTTGAAGAGGAGGGCATCTTCATGCCGCTTCCAGCACGAATCGCAGCGCAGCAGCGCGCCAAACTCGAATAGTCAGAATAAGCCCGTGCCCCACTCACCAAGGAGAAGCATGAACGATCTGATCCGTGCCAACCCGTTGATCCGCACCGCCGTTGTCGCCGTCGCGATCGCGCTACTTCCCCTGTATGTTGTGGCGCAGAAGACGAAGGCAGAATCCGACGCCGAGGCCAGTGCACTGCAGGCTGCTCGCGCCAAAAGCGTATTGCGGAAGGGTAGCGAGGTCCACTATCCGCCGGACCGATTCGACCTCTTGGACCTTCCGCACTACAAGCCCGACCAACAAGTGTCGGGCACGATCCGCCAGTGGGGATCCAATTACCTCAGCGATTCTCCGCTCGCCGGCTACCTTGAAAGCGCCTTCCAGAAGTTTCAGCCGAACGTAACATTCGCCGACCATCTTCGCACCTCCGAGCACGCAATCACCTCGCTCGTGTTCAACGTGGCCGATGTGGGCATCATGGGTCGCCAGATCATGTGGGATGAGCGCCTTGCCTTTCAGCGGGAGTTCGACTATCAACCCGCCAGCATCATCGGCATGACAGGCTCCTACGATATCTCTGGATGGAATCCGCCCATTGGCATATTCGTGAACGCAAAAAATCCCCTTGCACACCTGTCCATGTCACAGATTGACGGCATCTTCGGTGACGTTCGTACCGGCGCCTACGAGGGCCTCATCTGGAATACGAAGGCTGCTCGTGGTGCAGACAAGAACATCCGCACCTGGGGACAGCTCGGTCTTACCGGCGAGTGGGCTGATAAGCCTATCCACGTTCTCGGTTACAACCTTGAGTTCCACTTCACTGAGGAGATCGAAACGCGCGCCTTTGGGGGCGTGACCAGCAAGTTTAACGGAGGCCTCATCGAATACTCGAACGACACCAACCCCGACGGCACTCTCAAGATCGCCGGACAAACCATGATTCAGGATGTGGCGAAAGATCCCTACGCCATTGCCTATGTCGCCGGGGGCACCCTCTGGCAAACGCCCGCTGTGAAGGTCCTTCCCATTGGCATCCATGATGGCGGCCCTTACTACACCCTCACCATGGACAACGTTCGAAACCGCACCTATCCCTTCTACGCAGACGTTTTTTTCTGGGTAAACCGCGATCCTAAGAAGCCTCTTGATCCCAAGCTCCGAGAGTATCTGCGCTTCATCCTCTCGCAGGAAGGTCAGACCCAGATAGTGCGTGATGGGAAGTATCTTCCGCTAACAAAGCAGGTCATCGAAGAGGAGCGAAAAAAGCTCGACTGAGCGCTGTAATCAGATCGGAAGAGAGGCATGTCTGCATTGCGGCCAATGAACGACATTTCATGAACTGTTCAGAGTATCCTCATTTCCCAAAACTAAACCTTATCTGCGCTAAAACAGTGTCCGTTACCGTTTCGACAAAGGAACTTGAATTACACGAAACGGACGAGATTACAGCTTTTTGAGGTGAGACCGATGCCGCTACTTCGCTCTAGGAGTATCGCTCTTCTGCTGACAACTTCGCTGATCGCTTCAGCGCAAATGGCTCAGCAAGCCGTTCCGGATGAGGATCGCAGCAAACTCCCGAACTACCCCGCACAGGCGCCCGACTTCGTCGCAGGGCCGCCGATGCCTGGCGTCATTCGCGTATGGGGCAACGACTTCATGGTGAAGCTTCAGGGGCTCTGGGAGGAGGGATTTCACAAGACACATCCGGAGATCAAATTCGACGACACCCTCAAGAGCTCCGCGCAGGCACTGGCTGGGCTGTACACCAACGTCGCAGACCTGGGACTTCTTGGCCGTGAGGTCTGGCCGACTGAAGTCTTGGGTTTTCAAAAGATGTTCCAATATGAGCCGCTCGGCATCGCTGCGGCGACCGGTTCATTCCGCACTGAAGGTAAGACCTGGCCCTTCATCATCTTCGTGAATAAGTCCAACCCCGTCTCGAAGCTCACCATGCAGCAGCTCGACGCGATCTTTGGCACCGGCCTTCGCCGCGGAGCCAAGGAGCGCATCACGCGATGGGGCCAGCTTGGTGTGACCGGCCCCCAAGCCAGCCACCCCATCCACGTGTACGGCTACGACATGATCATCCCCGGTTTCACCTACGCCTTTCAGCAGATCGTTTTTAAAGGAAGCGACAAGTGGACCGGCGATCTGCGCGAGTACACCAATGCACATCGCCCTGACGGTAAGCTCATCCACACTGCTGGCGACCTGATGCTGGACGACCTCGCTAAAGATCCTGATGGCATTGCCTTCACTGGCCTGCAGTTCACCAATCCCGGCGTCAAGTACCTCGCCATCGCCGAAAACAATGGGGGCCCCTACATCGAGCCGACCTTGCTCACAACCGCCAACCGCACCTATCCGATGGTGCGCTCTATTTACATCATGCTTAACCGCAAACCCGGCGAACCGGTTGACCCAAAGCTTCATGAGTTCCTGCGTTACGTTCTCAGCCGGCAGGGCCAAGAGGATGTGCTGAAGGAGGGTGATTTCCTCCCGCTCACTCCAACGCTCCTGCAGGAGCAGCTGCGCAAACTCGAGTAACTTTCCCCTTTTTGTCCCACGCAGTTCAACTACCGAACTCCGCGAATCACACCGCTTCTGGAGATGAACGAGATGTCAACCACAAATAACTATTACACCGCACAGCAACCTCCTCCCAGTTCGCTTCCATACGACGTGGCATTGAAGAGCGGCCGTCGTCTCCCTTGGAGGTTTCTTCTTGCCGTTCTCTGCTTCGGTCTTTTCCTGTCAGTCCCGTCGTTAGCGCAGGTCGCAGGTGGCAGCATAACCGGCACTGTAACCGACCCAACCGGCGCCGTGATTCCAGGCGCTACGGTGACCATTGTGAACCGCGGGACGGGCGTCGGCCAGACGCTCAATACGACCGCAACCGGCCTGTTCAATAAACCAAACCTCGATCCTGGAAACTACGACGTTAACATTGAAGCCATAGGCTTCTCCAGTGTGAAGACGGAGGCCATCGTAGACGTAGGTCATGACACCGTATTGACGATGAAGCTTCCGGTCGGGACCGTCAGCGACCAGGTTATCGACGTGCTCTCCGCTGCACCGACGGTAGATCTGGGTTCGACGCAATTAAGTCAGACCGTCGACGGCAAGACGCTGCGGGAACTTCCTCTCAACGGACGGGACTGGACCTCGCTGAGCATCCTTGAGCCGAACGTGCACACCGTCGACAATCAGTTGAGTATCTCAGCCGGCGACAACTCACGCTCCAACCGTGGCGTGGGCACGCAGATTTCCATAGGCGGCACTCGTCCTCAGCAGAACAACTACCGATTGGATGGTATTACCACCAATGACTACTCGGGTGCCGGACCCGGCGGAGCCCTTGGGGGAACGCTCGGCGTGGACGCAATCCAGGAGTTTACCGTTGTAACTTCGAACGCTACTTCGGACTATGGCCGTACCTCCGGTGGTGTCGTCTCAGCCGTGACGCGGCAAGGAACCAACCAATTCCACGGCTCCGCCTACGAATTCATTCGCAACAGCGCGTTGGACGCGAAGAATTACTTCTCTACGACCACCGCCCCCTTTAAACGCAACCAGTTCGGTGGGACAATTGGTGGCCCCATCCATAAGAACAAGGCCTTCTTCTTCTTCAACTATGAGGGTCTGCGGCAGAGCCGCACCACCGCCACCATCGATACAGTTCCCTCTCCGAATGCTGATAAGGGTCTGCTGCAATGCACGCAGACTGCAACAGCCTCGAATAAGAGCTGTTTGACCGGCCCAGGAGGCACCGTGGTGCCTGCGAATGGCGTCGGCCTCCAGCAATTTGCGGTCGACTCCAACGCTGCACCGTATCTCGCTTTGTTTCCCCAGCCCAATGCAGGGATCAATGGAGACACCGGTACGTGGATCTTCGACTCGGCGGCTCATGCCACGGAAGATCTGTATACGGGCCGCGCGGACTACACCTTCTCGGCCAAAGATTCCATGCACGCGACCGCTCTGAATGATGCCTCCACAGACAGCCAGCCGGACGGCTTCAATTTTGTCGTGACTGGGCTCGACATCACCCGAAGAGTTTACTCGGTGCAGGAATCGCACGTGTTTTCATCCAACATCGTGAATTTCCTTCACGCAGGTTACGCCTACACCTTCTCCATTGCTCCGGCCTCCAGCACCGCGATTAATCCTCTCGCCAACGATGCAGCCCTCGGTTTTGTGCCCGGCGCGAACGTCGGCGAGATACAGATCGGAGGCCTAAGCACCTTCTTCGGCGGCGTCAACGCGGAGGGTGTTTACTCCTGGCGTTACCACAGCTATCAAGCAGGGGATGACTTCTATCTCACCAAGGGCGCACATTCGATCCAGGCTGGATTCTCCTACGAACGGACCCAGTCCAACGATTTCGGCAATGTGACCAACGGCTATTACGTGTTCGGCTCTTTCGCGAACTTCATAGGCAATACGCCGACCAGCTTTACCTCCAACATCCCCGGCAAAAACATCCCAATCTATCTCCGGCAGAACGTTTACGGCGCCTATCTTATGGACACTTATCACTTCCGCAGCAACCTTACATTCACGGCAGGCGTTCGCTATGAGCCTATCTCTCCCGTGGGTGAGAAGTATGGCCATCTCGGTGTTTTGCTGACCCCGACGGATCCGGCACCGACCGTTGTAAGCTCCTTGTATTCGAATCCGTCGCTGTTGAATCTTTCACCACGTCTAGGCGTGGCGTGGGACCCTTTCGGCGCAGGCAAGACTTCCGTACGTGCCGCTTTCGGCATCTATGACACACTGCCTCTGACGTACATGTTTACGCTGAACACTGTCTCAGTGGCACCGTTCGGCAGCACGGCGAATCTGACGGGAGCTCCCGCGTACAGTTTCGGCTCCTACTCCAATTACATTCCCCACTGCACCACAAGTGGATCGCCGCCGGCTCAAACCTGCTCCAGCCTCGCCTACAACATAGCGATCGCAAATCCGACCAACAAGACAGCCTACATTCAGCAAAATTTCAGCCGACCTTACCTCGATCAGTACATCCTGAACATTCAGCAGGAGCTGGCAAAGGGCGTGAGCCTCGAGGTCGGTTATACCGGATCTCACGGCATTCGCCAGCCGCTCAAGAGCAATGACGGTAACATCGTCGAGCCATTGGCGACGTCAACGATTCAAAACCTCATTTGGCCTGCCCTTGTGCCGACGACCACAAGCAAGGGCACCACATACGCGACCAGCGGCACCAAGCTAAACCCAGCCGTGGGCGCAGAAGATACGACAGTGTTCAATGAGTCCACCACATACAATGCCCTGAACGTAGCCTTGCGCGGTTCGGGACGAAACTACAGGCTCGGAATCTCCTATTCCTGGGCGAAGTCACTGGATGAGTCTTCCTCGTCCAATTCGGGTACGAATTACACCAACTCCCTCATCGCTCCTTTCCCGAACTACGTCGGCCGCTTCAAGGGTCCCTCGGACTTCAACATCGCGCAGAACATAGTGATCAACGGGCTGTATACACTCCAAGGCGTCAAGAGCGGCAACAGCTTCGTAAAGACTGTCAGCAGCGAGTATCAACTCGGCGGCATTGTTCGTGTGGCCAGCGGACTGCCGTTTACTCCGCTCATCTCGGGCGATCCCCTCGGTCTGTCCAGCGCCAATACGTTTTCCTTGCCCAATCGCGTGTTCGGCTCCGGTTGCACAGGCAACCCTACGGACATGTCGCAGAAGAACAGCTACACCTTCCTCAAACGCCAATGCTTTTCTTACCCGATGCCGATCCCTGGCCCGAACGGAACCTATTTCCCACAGCTAGGCAACGAAGGTAGAAATTCAATCTATGGTCCTGGCATCACTACACTGGACATCTCCGCGGTAAAGAACACAGCCGTGCCAAGATTTGGCGAGCTTGCCCGCGTCGAGTTCCGCGCTGAGGCATTCAACGTACTCAACCATCCAAACTTCTCGGTACCGGCGCGTGCAAACTCGGTCATTTACAAAGCATCGACGGTGCCATCCACTCCTGGAGGTGCATCGAACCTCCAGCAGCTCACAACCACCTCAACCACCGAGCGGCAGATCCAGTTCGGGCTCAAACTCATCTTCTAACCAAATAGGAGCCCTGTTGGGGCTGCCGACCACCTAACGGTCTAGTAGAAAGGACTTTAATCTTGGTTTCATCTTTCCTTCATTCTGCCAGCCTAGCGTGTCCGCTGTGAAGTTGACAGCAGAGGCCCATCCGTTAAAAAGACGTGGTAACTACACTTTCCCCTGTTCTGCCCCAGCCCGGAGTCTGACGATTTTTATGCGAATGCGTTCGAGTACAGCTCTGTCCTTATTTGCTCGAAGGTGCAGCGGCGGCACGCAATTCATACTGCTTGTAGCTTGTCTGTGCATGGCGGTATCCGGAGTTGCTCAAAACAAAGTTAGGGTGGGTCTCGTGGATCCGAATCTGCCGGTGTATCAGCCTCAACCTGTGCCGACGCCGCACGACCACGGATATGTTATGCCGGATGGGTCGGTCCGGATCATAGGTTTCGATGATATGGCGGGCATGGTCGCGAAGTGGGACCAGGAGTTTACCCGAACTCATCCTGGCATCAAGTTCACGCCGATTCTGAAGGGAAACGGGACGGCGATTCCGGCTATCACCTACGACATGACCGCATTCGCCCCGGAGGGTGGGGGTGCGACGCTTCTGGAACTACTTCCGTATGAAAAGATCTATGGCTCGAAGAAGGATCCAGTAGCTGCGCTGATTATCAGAGTGGGACATGGTTCCCTGAACCCAACAGCAAAGATGAGCCCTCTTGGAATCATCGTTAACAAAAGCAACCCGATCAAGTCGCTGACGGAAGAGCAGGTCGCGTCGATCTTTTCGACGGGGAGCGGCACTGGAGACATTACCAATTGGAGTCAGATTGGGATGGGCGGCGATCTGGCAGATAAGCCGATTCATCCGACTGGTTTGTATTGGGATGCCTATCAGCGTCCCGAAGACCCGTATATGGGCGAGTACATGATGTACCGGAAGATGGGAGCATTTCCTGGCGAAGTCTTTTCGCAGAACTATGAACAGTATGTCCACTACAGCGATGTTGTGAAGAAAGTCGCAGGTGATCCGCTCGCGGTCGGAATCGTTGCGCTGAACAAGGTTGATTCTAGCGTTCGGGTTGTTCCTCTTGTCGGCAAAGATGGCCATGCCCTGACGACCGGAAGTGTGCCTGAGCTGATGGCAGATCGATATCCGTATGGCCGGGACCTTTATATCTACATTCGTCGCGAGCCAGGAACACCTTTCGATCCATTGGTTCTGGAGTACATGCGCCTCATTCTTTCGAAGCAGGGCCAGGAAGTGATCTCGCAGGACTCGAAAGGATATCTTCCGCTGAATGCCGAAGAGGTGAAGGTAGAACTCGAAAAACTAGACAGTGCGAAGACCTGGGCGCCCCGCTCGAAGCAGGGCCCAATGCTCAATTTCCCGTTCCCGTCCCCCCAGCCCGAAGGTAAGTGATCATGCGACTCAACCAGACTGTATATTCCGTGTCCGTTCGTCGTGCCCTGCAGACCTGGGTGCCATCTTCTGTTGTCTGCGCTGGCGTTCTCATGGCAGCAACGGCCATTTCGACAGCTCGTGGGCAGGATGACATCACACAGCGCCCCTATGTTCCAAAGCATGTAACCGTGCCCGCGGACCGACCCTATGTTGTGGCTCCAGATACCGTTTTTGTAGCCGGAAATGACGTTTTGATTCCGCTGTTTACTAAGCTTGATGCGCGTTGGGAACAGTTAGAACCCAACGTAAAGTTCAAGAAGATCATGATGGGCTCGACGTTATCGGTGGAAGGGCTTGTCTCGGAAAAGTCTGCGTTTGGGCCCATTGGCCGCGGAAACCGGCGTCCAGAAGTTGATCAATTTGTTCAGCGGTTTGGCTATGAGCCGACGTACTTGAAGATTGGGTACGACAGCAATCCAAACAACAAGCTGTCGACGGGGATTTGGGTAAACGCTAGTAATCCGATCAAACAGATCACGCTGGCGCAAGCTGCGGCTATCTTTACCACTGGTGGCGAAAAGGGTGACATCACGCACTGGTCGCAACTCGGTGTGGAAGGAGACTGGGGCCCGGTGCCGATTCATCCCTACGTGACTCGCGATACGTCAGCGATTCTTGCCATGATCGACGAGATGCGTGACAAGTTTGGCGGAAGGCCGTTTACCTCTCAAACTGAGTGGATGCCTACCGAAGAAAGCGCGATCAACGCGGTTGCACAGGATGCGTACGGCATGGTCCTGATGGACTACTGGAACAACGTTGCGGTGATGAAGGGCGTCACCACCTGGAAGCATCTGCCGGATTTTGGCCCAAGGATCAAGTTCGTGCCCATGGTCATCGATGACAAAGGCACGCTGTCGGACGGGACGATGGAAGGTCCGTTGCATCCAATGGCTTCTGCGATTGGAATCAATCTCAATCGGGCGCCTGGCAAGCCGCTGGATCCATGGCTGAAGGCGTATTGCGAGTTCCTGCTGTCGAAAGATGTGCAGGACATCATCGGATCGCCCGAGATGCGCAAGGTCGGCTTCCGGCCACTTCAACCCGGTGAAGCCGAAGAAGAGTTGAAGAAGATTGAGTAGATAAGCTTCGATCTCCGCTCCATGTCGAAATTTCATCGCATCATCGAGTGGGTCCATCTCTACACAGGGCTCATCGCGGCTCCCATTCTGCTGGTTCTCGGACTTACGGGCAGTTTTCTGGTGTTCGAGTACCCTGTCGACCATCTTCTGCACGCACATCTGGCTTACGTGCAACCAGCCGAGGCCCAGATGTCGCTCGATGCTCTGCTTAGCAGAGTTCACTCCGCATACCCCACAGCGAAGGTTGTCACCTTCGCGCTTTCGCCGACCTCACCGGCATCGGATTTGGCGTACGTGATGCAGATTCAATTTCCTCAACACGCAGAGCTTTCTTCGGTGTTCATCAACCAATACACGGGTCAAGTACTCGGCAAGATCGACGGCATGAGCTTCGCCACGACAGTGCACGAGTTTCACACAAACATGCTGTTCGGCGACCGTGGCGCTTTCGTCACGATGTTGATTGCCGCTCTTCTAATTTTGCTTGGTGTCAGCGGTATCGTACTCTGGTGGCCACGCAAGATCTTCAGCGTTCGCTGGAGCGCGTCGGGACGCCGCATTATTTTCGACTTGCACAATGCCATTGGGTTCTACTCTTTCGTCTTCCTGCTGCTATTCGGGGTCACTGGGGTAGTTGTTCACTGGCAATCGACGTGGCTCCCGATGACGAATCGTGCACTCCATCTTCCGGACACGGAGCCCGATTTGAAGATCGCTCCGCCGAGCACCGGGGCCCGCGCAATCTCACTCGATGTTGTTGCCGCAGCGGCGAGACTATTACTTTCCGGAGCGCGCGTGACGCAGATTAATATGCCGGGCACACGCGGGGTTTATCGCGTTTGGCTGAAGTATCCCGAGGACGGAACTCCGCTCGGACGTTCCTTCGTCCTCTTTAACGCGTATTCCGGGGCGGTGCTCTACACACGCAGCGCCCGCACAGTGCATGTGCCTACACGCTTTTTCCGGGAGTGGAATCGAGAGGTGCATACCGGAGATATTCTCGGCTGGCCGACGCGAATTCTCGCTTGTGTAATGAGTCTTATGCTACCCGTACTTGCAATTACTGGCCCTCTGTTTTGGTGGCGCAAGCATCGCGTTCGTCCGGCGGCGAAACAGATCCAAAAACAGCCTGCATGAACGCAAATTCATGTAGAGTTCAGCCATAGATCATCTCCTCCGGTGACGCTTCTCATGACCTTGTTTCGCCCGCGCGGCAAGCCGTTAGGAGTCCTATGAACCGCATCATTCTCTTTACTAGCGTAGGTCTTCTCGTTGGCACGTCCGCGCTACCACAGGAACGCAACGGACTTGACGTCCAGAAGGCCCGTACCGCGCACGTGTCCGGCCGCGCGAAGCGGGTTTACTACACCCACCCTTGGGATCTCTCAGGACTGCCCGACTACAAGCCACAACAGATTGTCTCGGGCACTATTCGCGAGTGGGGTTCGAACTACTTCGCGGAATCGAATTTGAATGAGTATTGGGAGACTGAATTTCATAAATCGGAACCTGATGTGAAGTTCGATGTTCACATGCGCACCGCCCTGGAAGCGGCACCGGCTCTGGCCACTGGCGTCGCCGATCTTGCCGCTTGCCGCCTCTTCACCTTCTCGGATGAGGAGCTTTACGAGCGTGCCTTTAACCACAAGCCACTGCGCATTCTGATTGCGACTGGCTCATATGATGTACCGGGTTGGAGTCCTGCGCTCGCTATCGTTACGAACAAGGACAATCCAATCTCCCAGCTGACGATACAGCAGCTCGACGGCATCTTCGGCGCAGCGCGCTCTGGAGGATATCAGGGCACGACGTGGCGTCCGGAGGCCGGACGCACAGCGGCGGCGAACATTCGCACATGGGGACAGCTCGGCCTGACGGGCAAATGGAAGAACGCGCCGATCCACGTTTACGGTCTCAATCTAGAGTACGGCATGGCCCGCGACTTTCAGCAGATGGTCTTTCAGGGGGGCGACAAGTGGACGGAATCATTACAGGAGTATGCGAACTACGCTGGCCCGGACGGCACTCTGAAGATCGCCGCTGAACAGCTCATGCTCGACTTGTCGAAGGATCCCTATGGCATCGGATACAGCGGCGTTATGTTTATAACGCCACAGACCAAGACGGTCGCCATCGCGGAGAAACCAGGAGCACCGTTTGTCCCCCTGACGATAGAGAACGTGCAGAATCGCACCTATCCGATGCTGCTCGAAGTCTATTTCTATCTCGATCGCGTGCCAGGCCAACCCGTCGACCCGAAGCTGAAGGAGTTCCTTCGCTTCGTTCTTAGCCGGCAAGGCCAGGAAGCCATCACCAGAGATGGCAAGTATCTTCCTTTGACCAGAGAGGCGGTCGAGGAACAGCTCAAGAAGCTTGAGTAGTTTTGTCTGGAAGAGGCAAACGGGCGTCTTTGGATCGCGCCTTCCAAGATCTCTTCGCGGTTGTGCCATATCTCTTCGCCCGTCTTCGGCGCTTGCGCGCAAATGTATTGATTGCCACGTTAGAAGTCGGATTAAGGGAAGTTCATATTTACTTCAGAGAATATTCATACCAGGGAGTTATCTCCTTATCTGCTCGGAGTTAACCTGCGATCTCGTAGGTCCGCGCAACCGGCGAAGTTGGAGATCACAGGTAAATTGAGAAAACATATGAAACGAATGATCGTCGCTTTTGCTGTACTCTCCGCCATGAGCCTGCCCATCGTGGCGCAGAGCCCGGATCCGAACCTGCTCGCGCCGTACAAGCCTGAGGTCAAGATCCAAGGCGCCATTCGTGTCTTCGGGGGCGCGCTCAAAGGCCAGGTCGAGATCTGGGAGAAGGGTTTCCAACGCTTCCATCCCGATGCTACGTTTGGCAATAATTTTACTCAGTCCAGCGAGGGTGCCATTCCAGGTCTTTATATCCTCGGCGTCGATGTTGCTCCCGCCGGAGATGACGCAAAGGTCAGTGATCAGCTTCCGTTCTACGAAGTTAAGAAGTATCTACCCACAGAACTCATCGTCGCCACTGGTGGGTACGAGACGCGCGGCTCCCTTTGGGCCATTCAGATCGTAGTCAATAAGGACAACCCTCTCAGCAAACTTACTATGACGCAGCTTGATGACATCTTCGGCTCTGAGCGCACGGGTGGTTGGGAAGGCGTGTTCTATACGGGCAAGTATGCTCGTCCGGCATCGGAAAACATCCGCACCTGGGGTCAACTCGGCCTGACCGGAGAATGGGCTGACAAACCGATCCAGACCTACGGCTACATCGCTCCGGGCTTTGAGGTTAACGTCGAGCGCAAGCTGTTTCACTGGAATGATAAGTGGAACGAGAATTTCAAAGAGTATGTTGAAGAGAAAGAGATCGTACCCGACGCTGAGGGCCGAAAGGTTGCCAGTGAGCGGATGTACGAAGCACTTTCCAAAGATAAATATGGCATCGCTTGGGGTCCCATCTTGCACTCCAAGAACTACCCTGACGTGAAGCAGGTGGACCTCTCCGAAGATGGAGGTCTCTATGTTCCACTTACCCCGGCCAACGTCCAGAATCGCACTTATCCTTTCAAGCGCGACGCATACGTCTACATTGACCAGCAGCCAGGTAAGCGGATGGACGACCGCGCCCGGGAGTTCATGCGCTACATCCTAAGCCGCGAGGGACAACAGGACGTTAAGGACTTCGGCATGTTCTATCCGCTTCCCAAGAGTGTTGTCGACGCGCAGCTCAAGCTCATTCGCTGAACCGATCGAAAGATGCCGGATGATCGCCCAAGAACGAAATCGAAAGCTATCGTGGGGGCGAATCATCTTCGAAACGCCACACAACTGTACTTGACTGGATCCTATGTCTCTGCTCACCCGATCACGACGGACTGCTCTAGTAGGTGTAGCCCTTAGCTTTACCATTGCGGCCATCTCTCAATCGCCGCCCGCGACCGCCGCCGCTGCGAGCACTATACGCATCTGGGGCCATGGACATAAGGGCGAGGATTACATATTGACGCTGCTTAAGGCGTGGCAGGATGGCTTTCGCAAGTTACATCCCGACGCTCGCTTCGATGATGAGCTGAATGGAAATGCCAGCGCCATTGGCGGCCTATTCACGGAAACCGCGGACCTCGCAATCCTCGACCGCGAGGCAAGTTTCATAGAGACTGATGCATACCAGCAGGGAACTGGCTATGATCCCTTTCGTATCCCGGTGGCACGCGGCTCGGTGGTCATCCCGCACCACGCGCCAGCGTTAGTCGTTTACGTCAACCGTGCAAATCCGCTCAGTCATCTCAGTTTGCAGCAACTCGACGGGATATTCGATGCCGATCATCGACTCGGTAAGCAGAGTTACAAGACCTGGGGTGATCTCGGCCTCACCGGTGATTGGGCCGCCAAGCCAATCCAGCTCTACACGTACAACATCCAAAGCGCAGAAGTGCAGTTTTTCGAGCGCGCTGCATTGAAGGGATCGCAGAAGTTCTCGTGCTGCCTGAGCCTCTTTCAAGCCAAACCCGGCATGAGCGCTGAAGAGGAGATCGCCGCCGCGCTCTCGAAAGACAAGTATGGTCTGGCCGTTTCGTCGCTACCCGCGCCCAGCCTAAAGGCCGTTGCACTCTCCAGAAGCGATGACGCGACGCCGGTGCAGGCGACCAAGGAGACGATAACTGCGGGCACATATCCTCTCGCACGCACCGTCTACATCTACGCAAACCGAAAGCCCAGGGCACCCGTCCCAGCCAATGTTGCGGCCTTCCTGGAATACATTGTGAGCCCCGAGGGCCAAGCGATCGTCGCGCGCACTGGAGGCTACCTGCCGCTCGCTCCGGAACTCGCTGCCAAAACCAGGGAGTCGCTCCAGTGAAGCTCAAATCTTTACTTCCTGCATTTGCGATTGCTGCGCTTTCCTGTACGGTGTTGGCGCAGCTACCGCAGCATCGAGACGTGTCAGATCTTCAGCCGTATAAGCCGCAGCAGCAGGTCTCTGGCGCCATTCGCGTTTACGGCAATAATTACATTCCCGCGCTGATGAAGCGTTGGCAGGAGGGTTTTCAGAAGTTCCAACCCGGGGTCAGCTTTACCACCAATCTGCCCGGCACGGAAGCTGCGATGGCTGGCATAACATCTGGTATCGCCGATATTTCGTTCATCGGAAGAGAAGGCTATCGCTCTGAGATCCGGGGCTTCAAAGGACGCTTCGGGTACGAGCCGCTAGGCATTGAGATCAGCTCCGGTTCTTTCGGAACGCCGCATAAGACGTTTTCGCTAGAAATTTTTACGCATGTGTCGAATCCGCTCAAGGGCCTGACGATGGACCAGGCCCAGGCAATCTTCGGCTGCACAGGCCCGAGCGGAAGAAAGATCCGGACGTGGGGCGACCTTGGCCTTACTGGCCAGATCGCAACTCATCCAATCCACGTGTATGGATATCAGTTCGATACCGGCATGGCAGGTTATTTCAATCGTGTTGTGCTGCATGACTCAGGGACATGGAATGCCGACCTTAAAGACTTCGACAATGGCCACGATGCCCATAGTGAGGTCATAAACGCCGGCGTGTACATTCTCAAAGCGCTGGCTGCAGATCCGGATGGTATCGCCTTCGCAAATTTGCAGTATGCCAATCCGGAGGTTAAGCAGATCGGCCTTGCGGAGTATATTGGCGATCCGTTTGTTGTGGCCACTCCCGACACGATTTGGGATCACAGCTATCCGCTCCATCGGTTCTCCACGCTCTACGTAAATCGCAAACCCGGCACGCCTGTCGATCCAAAGGTCAAAGAGTTTATCCGCTACATTCTCAGCCGGGAAGGTATGCAAGCAGTAGCAGACGACGGAGCCTACACGCCAATCAATGAACAGGTCGCACAGACCCAGCGCCACAAGCTCGACTGAACACACGCAATTTTGAAGAGGTAACCCCATGTACATTCGCATGACCGTTGTTCTCGCCACCACACTGATGATCGCTTTGCCCGCAATTGCTCAGGATCGTCAGGCTCTTGACGTGCAGAAGGCACGCAATGCGCATGTTGCCGGTCGAAGGGACCTTGTAGACTATCCCGTCGATAAGTTTGATCTCAGTGGGTTGCCTCCTTATAAACCGCAGCAGCAGGTCGCAGGTGTGATTCGCATGACCGGCTCCAACTACATTGCGGACAGCCATGTAGGAGAAAACTGGCTGGCTGCTTTCAAGAAGTTTCAACCTGGCGTGACGTTCGAGTTCAATCTAAAAACTCCATCGGCAGCGGTCTATGCTCTCTTTCTGAATGCCGGCGATGTCGACCCTTCGCGCAAGATGACCTTCGAAGATCTGCTTGCCTATGAGCGCACGATGAATGCAGATCCCATAGAAATCGAATACGCTACCGGATCGTATGATGTACCAGGCTGGTCCCCTGCGTTTGGCATCTTCGTCAACAAGGCAAACCCCATTGCCAAACTTAACGTTGCACAACTTGAAGCTATCTTCGGCGCAGAACGAACCGGTGCATGGGAGGGGACTTCATGGCATCCTGAGCGCGCCCGCACCGTAGCGCAGAACATCCGAACATGGGGACAGCTTGGACTCACCGGTGAGTGGGCGGACAAGCCCATCCACGTATACGGGGTGAACCTGCGGTATCACCAGGCCATCCGCTTTGAAGACCAGGTGATGCACGGGTCTGCGAAGTGGAATCCTGCGCTGCGTGAATACGCCAATTACGGTAAACCCGACGGAACGCTCGCAATTGGCGCCAGCATGATGGTGGAAGACTTGGCGAAAGATCCTTACGGAATCTGCTACTCCGAAGTTAACTTCACGGTCAATAACACCAAGACCCTAGCACTGGCGCCGGGCAATACGACGAACTACGTTCCGCTCACTCGCGAAAACGTGCAGAACCGTTCCTACCCTCTGTACGATGCGGTCTATCTCTACGCCAATGGCTCACCAGAAAAGCCGATGGATCCCAAGGTCAAGGAGTTCCTCCGTTTTGTGTTGAGCAGGGAAGGCCAGGAAGCCATCGCGAAGGATGGCAAGTACCTTCCGCTGACTAAAGAGGTCGTCGATGAACAGCTCAAGAAGTTGCAATAGTCCTATCCGCAGGGTCGTCGTCGCATTGCTTTTTGCGAGCGGGACGGCCGGCGTGTACGGCCAGCAACAGATAGTCGCATCCTCAGCGGATGCTAATCTCATTCGCGTCTGGGGCTATTCCGGTCTCTCTGGCCAACTTCTTCGCTGGGAATCTGCGTATCGAAAGATTCATCCAGAGGTACGCTTCGACAATCAGCTCCACTCTCCTGCAACGGTGATGGCTGGACTCTACAACGGCGTCGCCGACGTCGCCCTTATGGGCCGGGAAATCTGGCCTGTCGAGACGATGGCTTATCGCTGGGTGTTCCAGCAACCGGCTTTCGGTGTTGTAGTGGCAACTGCCGGACTTAATGGCCCGGGGCAGTTGTTTACTCCAGTCATCGTCGTGAATGCGAAGAATCCAATTGCCTCGATCTCGTTGAGCCAGCTCGATGCGATCTACGGCAGCGAACATCGCGCCGCACCGGCAAACATTCGCACGTGGGGCGACCTTGGACTCACAGGCGAATGGGCTTCGCAACCGATCCACGCCTATGGCTTCGGCCCTGAAGACGCGCTTGGCGTCTTTTTTCGCCATGATGTTCTGCGCTCCGACTTCAAGCCAAATCCCTCAAGCCACCTGCTTAGCGATCACGACGTCGGTAATATTCCTGCCGCTCAGCGCATCGCCTCAGCGGTCGCTGCCGATCCCTTCGCGATTGGCTACACTAGTTCACCGCATGAGCCGTCAGTCAAAGTTTTGGCGCTCTCTTTACCCGTGGAGGTCCTGCCTACGGACGGGACCGTTAAGGATCATCAATACCCGCTGACACGTTCTATCTCCATTTACTTCCGCCGGATCTCTGACAAGCCTATTGAACCAACCCTCGAAGGATTCGTTCGCTTTGTCCTGAGCCCTGAAGCACAGGCACTCATCCATCCGTCCGAAGGCTTTCTGCCGCTTACCCCAGAGCTCGTCCGGAAGCAGATCCGCAAGCTCAACGACCCGATGCCGAAAGATTCTGGCGCGGAGGAGAAAGATCAATGATTCGCTGTCACTCGGCCTCGCTAATGTTTCTGTTGATGACTACCGTATCCGCTGCGGCTCAGCAGCCGACTCCACAAGGTCCAATTCGGATCTGGGGACATGGCGCTCTCGGCCATGACTACATCGAATCATTGGTAGTGAAGTGGGAGGCGGGATTCCGCAAAACCCACCCAGAAGTCCAGTTTGACAACGAGCTTCACGGCACTGCTTCGGCGATCGGGGCTCTCTACACGGGCACGGGCGAGATCGCAATCATGGGCCGCGAAATATGGCCTGTTGAAGTAGAAGCGTTTAGCGATATTCAGGGCTACCCGCCACTCGGAATCGATATCGTCACCGGCTCCCTTGACATCCGCAACAAGGACTTCGCCCTCGTCGTCTTCGTCAATCGCAGCAACCCCTTGGCCCACCTCTCGCTTCCGCAGCTTGCGCATCTGTTCAGTGCGGAACAGACGCCTCTAACGACGTGGGGTGAACTCGGACTTCGCGGCGAATGGGCGACGCGGCCAATACACCTTTATGGATTCGAGATTCACCGGGGCTTCGGCTACTATCTTGAGCAGCGCGTCTTCAACGGCAGTTCGAAGTGGAATCCGATGCTTGTTGAACTTGGAGATGTAAAGCAGCACGACGGGTCTTTACTCGATGCCGGCCAACGTATCGTTGATGCTGTTGGCGCTGACCCGGATGCGATTGGCTACTCGAGTTTGCTCTACAAGAATGCAAATATTCGGGCCATTCCGATTGGTCCTGCCGATGGCCCGTTCCTTCTGGCCACCCAGCAGACGATCGCCAACCATACTTACTCTCTGACGCGGAGCATTACGGCCTATATTGATCGTGCACCTGGAAAGCCTGCCGATCCCCGAGTTGAGGCATTTCTTCGTTATGTGCTGAGCCCCGCGGGGCAACAAGCGGTTATTGAAGATGGAGGCTACACGGCACTTCCGCCGACACTTGCAAGGACCGAGGCTGCAAAGCTGTCGGCACCTTAATGAAGAATCGAGATGCAGCATTCTTCTAGGACAGTCAGGTACACCCTTTGTCCACGTCTGCAACCGAAGGGTGTGAGTCCGTGAGGACACGGCACGGTGATTAGACCAAGTTGCCAGCCGGAGAGTAAGCCCCGTCAGTGCCCCAGCATAACAATGCCTGCCGAGATCGCTATGAACGTCAGGACGAAACAGCCCGTCTCAGCGTGTTGAGACAGATTCCGCAAATACGTTTTTGGAAAGGGACCGAATGGACACCTCAGCACTTTTTTAGCACCCTCGATCTCGATAGATGATGATGGAGTTCTGAGCAGGACCTTGCTGCGCGCCAGAAGATCCTGGGGAGATCAACACCGGCGGGTCGGGCCCTTTGGTTTAGGAATGATCCCGTAGATACTCAATTGGCGACCATACGCATTCATCGAAGGCCGACTGAGGACTGTCGGCCAACCAATTTGAGTGGCAGTTTTCCATGGAGTACCGACCGGCGTCTCGGCATTTTCAATAGCCCATTCCACAAATACCAGAACCACTGCTACAAGGCGAAGTGATCCTCGCCGTTGATCCCAAAATCGATCGCGTTTTTGACCTGGACGACGCAACCAAGTTCAGACGCCAAGGCGACCATATCGTCGACATTGGCAAGGAAATTACTACGTACGATGCTTTCGATACTGGCATGTTCTTATGCAGTCCAGCGCTATTCGACGTTCTCGAATCAGCGAAGAAAGAGGAAAACTGCTCGTTGTCGGACGGTATGCGCATACTTGGGCGCGATGGTAGGCTTCGAGCCTTCGATATCGGTGATGCGTCCTGGCAAGACGTTGACACGCCGGAGGCCTTGGCTTATGCAGAAGATATTTTTGACCAGCAGTTCTGCCGAATGCCTTCGGAGGAGAGGCTGACCAATGTTTAAGCTCACGACGAGATGACAATGGGCGCTTCGAACGCTCGCAGCTATCTTCGGCGCACGGCTGTTAACTTACTTAGTCCGGCGAGTTGGTCTCGAAAAAGTAGTGGAAGACGTTTTGAGGTTAGGGTGGGACTCGCTCTGGTCATAGCTCTGGGTGGCGCATCTCATCTTGTGAGAGCCTGGGCCTGGCGGCTGGCTCTCACAGACTGGAGTAGCGGGGTGTCATTTTCGCGCATTCTCCAGCTTCGATTGGCGTCGGAAGCAGCTGGTCAGGCGGGAGCTTCTGGGCAGCTATTCGGAGAAGGTCTGCGAATTTCAGCCTTGAGTCCAAAGATACCTATCGACTGTTGTATATCGTCCGTGGCCCTTGATCGCGCACTATTTATTGCTACCGGAGCGATGGTGAGCATCGCCGGGCTTGTGGCCGCGCTGCTTGTCGTATCGCTGACCCACGCATTGCGGTTGTATGCAATGCTGTTCGGGGTCATACTGATCAGCCTGCTCTTTGGAGTTGCTCTGGCAATACTGAAACGCTGGCCCATCTTGTCACGATCCGCGCGAGCCCTTTGCCGATGGCGATGGATGAGTGACAGAGTGGGAAACGCGCTGCCGCTCATCAAGTCGGTCGAAAACAAACTCTTTGATTTTCATCGCAACACGCCGGGAGCATTTTGGGCCGGTTTAACCCTTAATCTGGTATGCCAAGGCATGGCAGCGCTGGAGGTATATCTCGTTTTATGGCTGCTAGGAGCCAAGGTCGGACCTTTGGGCGCATTCGTGTTGGAAGCTCTGACCAAGATGGTTAATGTTGTCGGCACATTCAATCCGGGCAACATTGGAACCTATGAGGGCGGAAACATGCTAATCGCTAAGATCTTCGGCCTCAGTGGCGGCATCGGATTGGCGGTAGCAGTGACCAGGCGGTTGCGGGCCATCTTCTGGGCCGCAGTTGGAGGGCTTTGCCTGGTCCTGTTATCAAAATCCAGAGTGCATAGCGACTCGGACAACAGTACGCCAAGAGACAGTGTGAGGAGTCCGGGGTCTGGAGAATTCCGTCAAGCAAGCCAGTCGTTCACGGCCGTCATCTTCGCTGACCGCTTTCAAGAAATTGGCGGAGCTGGATCCTCACGACTCCGAGTCGGTACTCTTCCCATCGTGCTGCGGGACATCCTCGCAGTGCAAAGGGCAGGTGCAAGACGAATCATCGTGTGTGCAGATTCCGTCACGGGGTTCGGCTTACAACGCGAGCTATTGGATACAGGACGGCTCCCTCACCTATTGAGGCAATTGCATCCGAATGGGGCGTAGACCGCTTGATGCTGACAGCGGGGAACAGCACCTATCATCCAGCGCTTTTTCGGCGAGCGAGTGAATGGAATGGACGTGGCGCGCTGGCGCTGACTCTGACTTCCGGCGATCAGCTCGCCGGCATTTATTTGATATCCGCCGACGTCGTGCTCAGTCTTGCGGAGCGCCGTCCATGTAGACTCCGTAGCCTCGAGCAGCTCCATGTTTGGCTGGTCTTGAATGATTCGGTCCACTGCGAACCGGTATCGGAGGAGATGTGGCAGCGAGTTCTTACCCAGGAAGATCGCATATCTGCTGAGCGGAAACTGGACCAATGGCTAGTGAAGCCTACAGACGGTATTTTTGCCCGCATGAATCGTAGGATCTCAGTGCCCATCAGCCGTCAAATCATAAAACTGCCGATCACTCCCAATGTAGTGAGTCTTTTTACACTTGGAGTGGGCTTCGCTGCTGGCCTACTCTTTGCATGCGGTGGCTATTGGAATATGTTGGTTGGTGCGGTGTTATCCGCCTCGGCGAGCATTCTCGATGGCTGCGATGGGGAAGTCGCTCGATTGAAGCTCATGGAGTCCGATTTCGGCTGCTGGCTGGAGACTGTTTGCGATTATCTTTACTACTTATTTATCTTCGCCGGGATAACGATAGGACTGTGGAGAAACTCGGAGACGAAGACTTATCTTGTGTGGGGTGGTCTGCTCCTTCTGGGAGCTATTACAAGCTTTCTGGTCGCCGGATTCGGGAGGCATCGGCTCGCCAACGGACGTCCTGAGCAGTACCTGAGAATCTGGCAGGCGAAGGCAGAGAGCCGGCGATCAAACCCGATTCTGTACATCGGTCGACATACGGAATTCCTCATTCGACGTTGCTTCTTGCGGTATGCTCTCCTGTTTTTCGCCGTTCTTAATATCACAAGAGTGGCCTTTGTTTTGTCAGCGGTAGGCGCGAATCTGGTTTGGTTGATATCCCTTTATTGCTATCGCACCTTCGTTGGATCCCGGAGGTCTCCGGTATGAGGTTGCGCCGCTTCCTTTTGAGCCGTCGGGCATCTGTTTCAGTGGCTTCTCGAAATAGAGAGGTTCTCCAACGTTGCTCTTCCCCAAGTTTGGCACGGCGCAGCAGACGATCCAGCTCCACCTCAGCGACGATGGAGAGTATTGGACCGGAGCCGGCGGAACCCCCGAGACCTCAGCCCAAATCAGCGTAAAGATCGCCTATATCTATTCAAGGGGCTGCACTCAGCAAGGACGTGCATCTGTTTGCTCCTTCGGCGGCCGATCAGTACGCCCATAGTCACGGGAAACCTTAGACACAGAAGAAAGAAGGAAAATCGACATGCTCACTGGAACCACCCGCTCGACCGGTTCTCTCCTTCTGATGCTCTTCGGCATCTCCTGCCACGTTGCCGCGTCGTCGATCCCAGGATCGTTCGCCTTGCAGGGCGGAGAGCCAAGCACGCGGGCACGCCTGGAGATGACGGTTGACGTTCCGCTACGTCGTCATGGTCTGGGGGCGTTGGGGTTGGACTGCCAGAGGCCGAGGTGGGCTCCGGTGGGGTCGACGATGACGCTGAACCAGCCCATGTTGGGGACCTCCTGGGTGTCCACTACGAGTTTGGCACCGAGACCGACGGCCTTCTTGTTGGCGGCGTTGACGTCGTCGACCAGGACGTAGGCGAGCCAGGAGGAAGGAGCGCCGGGGACGGGGTGTTTCATCATGCCGCCGCCAGGGCTGTCGTCGGAGGGTTTGAAGGTGGTGTAGACCATGCCGCCGCCCATGTCGTTGTCGGTGAGCTTCCAGTCGAAGAGGGCGGAGTAGAAGGCTTTGGCTGTGGTTGGGTCGGTGGTGTCGAGTTCCAGGTGACAGAAGGGATGTGCCATTGGGTGAATCCTTTCAGTTGTGAGATGGAGTTGCCCGGGGCCGGCGTTTTTGGTGAACGCGCGAATTGTATCTCAGTGAGATGAATGGGCGTTGCAGAGGTTGCAGAGAGTTTTATGCGGGGGGACGGAACCGTTTGTAGAGGGGCAGCGTAGATAGGTCAATACATCACGACAGCGGGAGTAAGAAAAAACATGAGCGATATTGTTGTTGCTTTTCGGCAGTTCTTTCGGTCACCCGGGTATGCGATTACGGTGGTGCTTACGCTGGCGCTGGGGATTGGCGCGAATACAGCGATCTTTACTTTGGTGCATGCGGTGCTGATGAAGTCGCTGCCGGTGGCCGATCCGAAGACTTTGTTTCGGGTGGGCGATCTCGATGACTGCTGCGTGAATGGCGGTTTCATTAATGAGAATGGGGACTTCGATCTCTACGCATATGAGCTGTACCAACACTTTGTGGAGACGACGCCGGAGTTCGAGAGGCTGGCGGCGATGCAGTCCGGCGGCGAGATGATGACGACGCGGCGGGGTTCGGAGCCGGCGAGGTCGGAGCGGACGCAGTTTGTCTCGGGAAATTTCTTTACGACGTTCGGGATCGGGCCGTTTGCGGGACGAGTGTTGACAGACGCGGACGATACACCGGGGGCGGCTCCGACGGCGGTGATGAGTTATCAGGCGTGGCAGTCGGATTATGGCGGCGACGCCAAGGTGATCGGGTCGACGTTTTATCTGCAGGGGCAGCCGGTGACGGTGGTGGGGATTGCGCCGCCGGGGTTCTTCGGCGACCGGATCAGGAGCAATCCGCCGGCGATCTGGATTCCTCTGTCGAGTGAGCCGTTGATTGTAGGAAAGAACACGATTCTGCATGTGCGGGAGAGCAACTGGCTGTATGCGGTGGGGCGCTTGAAGCCGGGAGTGAGCGTGGAGGCGCTGCAGGGAAAGATGTCGGCGAGCCTGCGGCAGTGGCTGTCGATACAGCCGGGATATACGAGGAACGGCGGGGCGACGATTATTCCGAAGCAGCATGTGGTGATTGTGCCGGGAGGCGCGGGGATTCAGAGCCTGCAGCAGAGGACGGGCAAGGGGCTGTATCTGCTGATGGCGATCTCGGGACTGGTGCTGCTGGTGGCGTGCGCGAATGTGGCGAACCTGCTGCTGGCGCGAGGCGCGACGAAGCGGGCGGATATCTCGGTGCGGATGGCGCTGGGGGCGGCTCGGTCGAGACTGATCCGGCAGATGCTGACGGAGAGCGTACTGCTGGCGTGCATGGGAGGGTTGGCCGGGCTGGCGGTGGCGTATGCGGGGACGAAGCTGATTATTTCTCTGGCGTTTCCTGATGCGCCGCAGCTGCCGATTGCTGCTAGTCCTTCGCTGACGGTGCTGGGGTTTGCATTTCTGCTGTCGCTTTTGACGGGCGTGGTGTTTGGGATTGTGCCGGCGTGGATTACGTCGCACTCGGACCCGGCGGAGGCGCTGCGCGGAGTGAGCCGGACGACGCGGGACAGCACGTCGCTGCCGCAGCGGTCACTGATTGTGTTTCAGGCGGCGCTGTCGCTGGTGATGCTGATGAGCGCGGGGCTGCTGACGAAGAGTCTGCGCAATATGGAGCATCAGGACTTTGGGTTGCAGACAGAGAATCGGTATGTGGTGCATATCGATCCGGCGGGCGCGGGGTATACGGAGGAGAAGCTGCCGGCGCTGTATCAGGAGTTGGAGCGGCAGTTTGGTGCGCTGCCGGGGATGCAGAGCGTGGGGCTGGCGCTGTACAGCACGCTTGAGGGAAACAACTGGGGTGAGGGCGTGTTTGTGGATGGGCGGCCTGATCCGGGGCCGAATGGGCATAATGGCTCGTCGTGGGACAGGGTGAGTTCGCGGTTCTTTGAGACGGTGGGGGAGCCCGTGATTCGCGGGAGAGGTTTTACGGAGCAGGACACGGCTACGTCGCAGAAGGTGGCGGTGGTGAATGAGGCTTTCGTGAAGAAGTTCTTTCCGAAGGAGGACCCGATTGGGCGGCACTTTGGGGTGTTCGATCAGAAGTACTCTTCGGCGTTCGTGATTGTGGGCGTGGTGGCGGATGCGAAATACACCAGGCCGCGAGATGAGATGCGGACGATGTATTTTCGCCCGGTGACGCAGCAGATGACCGGGTTGACGGAGGCGAACTCGACGATGGCGGAGGGGCGGTCGATGTTTATCAACTCGGTGACGATGCACTTTCAGCGGCCGCCGCAGAACCTGGATGCGATGGTGCGAAGGACGCTGCAGAATATCAATCCGAATTTGACGGTGATCGATCTGCATTCGCTGGATTATCAGGTGGCGGGCAACTTTACGCAGGAGCGGCTGATTTCGCGGCTGACGATGCTGTTTGGGGGGCTGGCGCTGGTGCTGGCTTCGGTGGGGCTGTATGGGATTACGTCTTACCAGGTGGTTCGGCGGACGAGTGAGATCGGGTTGCGGATGGCGCTGGGCGCGGACCGGGGCAACGTAGTACGCATGGTGCTGCGCGGTGCGTTGCTGCAGGCGGGCATTGGGCTTGCGATCGGGATTCCGGTGGCGCTGGGTGCGGCGCGGTGGATGACGGACCAGCTTTATCAGGTGCGGTCGTATGATCCGCTGAGTCTGGTGACGGCGGTGGTGGTGCTTTTGATCTCGGCTACGGTGGCGGGGTTTGTGCCTGCGCGCAGGGCTTCGCTTATTGAACCGATGCAGGCTTTGCGTACGGAGTGAGGCGGTGGCTCGAGCGATAAAGACGGTTTGCAACAGAGTGATCGGGGCTGAAAGATTTTGGAAGCGTCGGCCGGAATAAACTCTCGGGATCCTTCCCCTTCGACAGGCTCAGGGTCAGGATGACGGCAAGAACTTCTCGATGAAGCAATGTAAGAATCGCAGCCCGCGAAGTGACGGGGTTAGCGTGGAGTCAAGGTGAGGGTGTGGGTGGTGGCGGCGTCGACTGCTGTGTTGGTGAAGGGTAAGGGGAAGGTGGTGCCGTTGTACCAGGCGGGCCATTGGTCCATGAACCAGGGGCTGGTGGGGTTGGAGGATTCGCCAAGGACGAGGTTGAGGGTGCTGTGGTCGAGATCGGCGAGGTCGGCGGTGAAGCGCTCGGATGGGCCGAAGGAGCGGCCTACTTGTTTGACGGTGACGTCGTCGCCGCTTTGGGGTTGGATGCCGGTGCCGGTGGGAAGGCCGATGAGGCGTTGGAGGAGCGGGGACTGGCCGTAGACGGGATGCTCGATGTCGATGGGGTGGAACTGGCCGTAGCGCCATTTGCTAAGGTCGGCGGGGGCGTTGGCTATGCGGAGGCTTTGAGAGACGGCGGTGGCTAGCAGGTCGTCCCATGTGGCGTAGTTTTTAGGGAGCCAGCGGGCGGGAGTGTGCATGATGAGCCACTCTTCGGCGTAGGCTTTGTTGCCCCAGGTGTAGAGGGCGGCGGCGGGGACGGGCTGGTTCTTGCCGGATTCGGTTTGCGCGACTGCGTTAGGTTGGGGGGCGAGTTGCGCGTTGATCAGGAGAGGCCAGAGGGCGGCGCGGGTGGCGACGACGATGGCTGGGGCCGCGGCGTCGGCGTCCAGATTGCCGTTCCAGGCGCGGAGAAGGTCGGCGGCCTGGTGGAGATGTTTATCGTTCGCCAGTTCAGGCTTGCTCGCGTGGTCGATGGCGTAGGCGAGGCGCTCGGCGATGACATGGTCAAGGTCGGAGTAGACGTCGGTCTGGAGCGCGAGCATGTCGGCGGGGGTGAGTTTGTTTTTAGTGGCGATGGATTTGTCGGTGAGGACTTTCCAGATGCGCTGATTGCGGTAGGGGGAGCCCCAGTTGAGGGTGATGGGGTAGGGGTAGTCGTCGGGGGTGACGCGGGAGTTGGCGGTGGCGAGGATGCCGTTGGGGGGATCGATGGCCTGGGGGAGGCGGTCGTAGGGGATGGCGCCGATCCACTCCTGGGTGGCGTCGAGGGCGTCGGTGGGGACTGGGCTGATGGGGCTGGGGGTCATGACGCTGCCGCGGAGGGGGATGCGGCCGACGGCGTGGTAGCCGATGTGGCCTTGGTCATCCGCGTAGACGAGGTTTTGGGTGGGGCCGCCGTAGGTGGAGAAGGCAGAGACGAGGCTGGCACCGTCGGTGGCGGTGTTGATTGCGAGGAAGGAGGGGTTGACGGTGGCGGGGTCGTAGATGGTCCAGCGGAGGGAGAGAGTGCGCTTTTCTGTGGGGAGGACGCCCGAGATGATTGGAGTGATGGCGGTGCCGTGTTGGGTGGCGGGGATGTCGATGGCTACGTCTTTGCCGCCTTTGACGTGGATGATCTCGCGATCGTGGAGGAGAGGCTTCCAGGCGCCGTTTTGGGATTCGTACTCGGCGGTGGGGCCGGTGCCGCGGGTGTGCTCGATGTAGAGGTCCTGGACGGTGGCGCCGAGGTTGGTGAAGCCCCAGGCGACATGGGCGTTGTGGCCGACGATGACGAAGGGAACGCCGGGGAGAGTGACGCCGGTGACGTGAAGGCCGCCTGTGGGGGTGGGGGCTTCGAGATCAGCCTGATACCAGATGCCGGGGACGTTGTGGGTGAGGTGCATGTCGTTCGAGAGGAGTGGCTTGCCAGTGGCGGTGTGGGCTCCGGAGACGACCCAGTCGCCGGAGCCGGCGAAGCAGCCGTCGCAGATTGGGTTTTTCAGGATTTGCTGGAGGGTTAGGAGGTCTTCGGGGGAGGTGGTGTCGGTTGGGTTTTTATGTGGGCTTGGTTGCCTGGAGGGAGGAAGTGCGGTCGCGCTGGCGCGCGATGATGCCCACATCTCAGAATCGAGATATGGGGCACCCGGATTTGAGGGGGCAGATGATGGAGTGCCCGGCGAGTAGCTTGCTCTTCGGGAGGTGGGGATTTCGAAGGTGGTGTCGTCGGGATTGGTGGAGGGGGCGTCGTGTTTTCGGGAGCGGGTGCCTGACTTTGGGCTGTGGTTCTTTTTGCTGGGGACGGCGAGGTTGGTTTGGGACTCGTCAAGGGGAACATTGGGGATGTCTTTTTGCGGGGCGGTGAGGTCGACGGTGGGTTGAGTGGGTGGGTGGTCTCGCCAGGTGACTACGGGATAGAGGTCGCCGATGAGGTGCGGGGGGAGTTTGGCAGTGAGGTCTTCGCGGTTGAGCTCGGTGGGGAAGCTGGTGGTGAGGTCCTGGAACATGACGAGGCCGATGAGGAGGGTGTCGCGGGGTGTCCAGGAGGCTGGCTGGTAGCGGAGGAGGCGGAACTCGAGCGGCAGGTGGGCGCGCTGGGCGGCGATGGAGGCGTTGACGCCTGCGGCGTAGCGCTCGAGGAGATGGAGCTGGTCGGGCGGGAGGGTGGCGGTGGCGCGGTCGGCGGCGATGCGCAGGGCGAGGGTGCGCTGGAGGCGGTCGTGGGGGAGGAGCGAGGGGCCGAGGATTTCGGCGAGGGTGCCGGAGCCGTGGCGGCGGAGGGCGTCCATCTGCCAGAGGCGGTCTTGTGCGGTGACGAAGCCCTGGGCGAGAACGAGATCGTCGAGCGAGGCGGCACGGATGTGCGGGACGCCGTGGGTGTCGCGCTGGATGGTGACTGGGGCGGTTAGGCCCGGGATGGAGACGGAGCCGTCTAGTTGGGGGAGGGAGTCGCTCATGGTCTGGCGCAGCCAGTGGCGAGCGGTGACGAAGCCAATGATGGCGATGAGGATGACGAGCGTGGAGAGGGTGATGACGATGCGGCGAAAGATGCGGCGGCGTTTGGCCTGCAGCGCGGCCTCCTCCGGGGAGAGGGGCTCGTCGGGAACCACGTCGGTGTTGGTGAGATGGGGCAGGCTCATGGCTTAGTCGCAAGTGTAAATGGTGCGGGGTTGTCTGTTGATGTTCGACGCGATACGTTGGGTTGTAACTGGGGGTCATGTGACTGGTTCGGGTGAGAGCTTGCATGCGGTCGAGACGGTGATTCTGCTGCTGCTGGTGCTGGTGGCTGTGTTTGCGGCGATGGCGCGGCGGCTGAAGGTTCCGTATCCGATCGTGTTGGTGCTGGCCGGGTTGGTGATCAGCTTCGTTCCGCGGATACCAAAGGTGCCGTTCGATCCGAATATTGTGTTTGTGATTTTTCTGCCGCCGCTGCTGTATGCGTCGGCGTGGGCGATGTCGTGGCGGGAGTTTCGGCGGAATGCAGTGGTGATTGGGCTGCTGGCGGTTGGGTTGGTGGGCTTTACTGTGTGGGGCGTGGCTGAATTTTCCGACCGGTTTATTACGGCGCTGGATTGGAAGGCGGGATTTTTGTTGGGGGCGGTGATCTCGACGACGGATGCGATTGCGGCAACTTCGATTGCGAAGACGCTGGGGCTGCCGCGAAGGATCGTGGACATTCTTGAGGGTGAGAGCTTGTTGAACGATGCGACGGGTTTGCTGGCGCTGGAGATTGGGCTGGCGATCATGGTGCGCGGCGAGATGCCGACGGTGGGTGATGGGGTGGCGCGGTTGGTTTATCTCGTTGTGGGTGGGCTGGTGATTGGGTTGTTGATCGGTGTGGTAGTGGGTTGGATGGAAAAATTTATCGACGATGGGCCGGTGGAGCTGGTGGTGAGCCTGGTGGTTCCGTATGCGGCTTATCTGGCCGGGGAACGGGCGAAGGCTTCGGGTGTGCTGGCGGTGGTGGCTTGCGGGATTTATATGAGCCGGAAAAGTACGCAGTTCTTTTCGCCGGCGGTGCGGTTGCAGGTGAATGGGGCCTGGGAGGCACTGGTGTTTATGCTGAATGGCCTGGTCTTTGTGCTGATCGGACTGCAGCTGCCTTATGTGTTGGCGGGGATTCACGGGAGGTATGGGAGAGGGACGTTGATTTTTTATGGGGCAGTGTTCAGTGCGGTGCTGATTCTGCTGCGGATGATCTGGGTGTTCCCGGCGGTGAAGCTGGCGTCGTTTGTGGAGCAGCGATGGATGGGACATACGGATGAGATTGAGCTGAAGCCGCGTGAGGTGTTTGTTGTGGGTTGGACGGGGATGAGGGGGGTACTAGCGCTGGCGGCGGCGATCTCGGTGCCGGAGGTGCTGTGGGATGGGCGGCCGTTTGAGGCGCGGAATCTGATTGTGTTTCTGGCGTTCTGCGTGATTCTGGTGACGCTGGTGCTGCAGGGGCTGACGCTGCCGGGGCTGATTCGCGGACTGGGCCTGGCAGGGACGACGGGGATGGAGCCGGAGGAGAGAGAGGCGCGGAGGATTGTGCTGAAGGCTGCGATCAAGCATCTGGAAGAGGGGCGGAAGCGCGGTGGGGCAGCGGTTGAACATTTGTACGATGATTTAGTCCATCGATACCGCCATAAGCTGGCGCTTGTGGGTGGAGGCGCGGAGGAGAGTGTTGGGGAGGTGGATCGGGAGGCGTATTCGCGGCTGCGAACGATTGCGGAGGGGACGCTCGAGGCGGAGCGGCGAACGCTGATTGGGCTTCGGGACAAGGGGCGGATCAGCGACGACGTGCTGCGGAGGATGGAGAGGGAACTGGATCTGGCGGATAGCCAGTATCAGGGGATGCCTCTGTCGTGACGGATGTAGTTGGTGTTTCAGGTATAGCCGCGGGGAGCTTCTCCCCGGAACAGAAGCGGCGCCTTTTCAAGGCAATAGTCTCTAGCGAACTTTGAGGCACAGGTGTCTTTGTACGGCGACGCAAGCGGCGGAAGAGACATGGATGGAAAAGGTCCGAGCTGATATGGCGAGTGGAATTCTTCGGGATCCTTCACTGCGTTCAGGATGACAGCAGCCGCAACAGCAACGGGATGGCGAAATGGCTTGGAGTTGCGCTCGTTCAGACAGATCTACATCCATGCTGGATTTGCCTTATGCTGGAAGCTTCGCGACTGCGAGATGATTGCCTGACATGGAGAGTGGTGTTTTGGAATGCAGGATTTTTTATCACGATAAATGTTTTGATGGGGCCTGCTCGGCTTCCCTGTTTATGCGGTTTCATCGCGAGTGCGTGAAGACCGCGGACAGGTTTTCGTTTCATGGGCTGGTGCACCGGGCTGGTGCGCTGTTTGATGAGGAAGAATTTATTAGCGGCGAAAACGCGATTGTTGATTTCAAGTATTCGGCTTCGCCGAAGGTGACTTGGTGGTTCGATCATCATCAGAGCGCGTTTTTTACGCCGGAGGACCAGAAGAATTTTGAGGCGGGGCAGGCGGATGGGTCGGAGCGGATGAGGAAGTTCTTCAATCCGAACTATATCTCGTGTACGAGTCTGATTGCCGATGTTGCGCAGGTAAATTTTGGATTCAATACGGCGCCGGTGCTGGAGTTGATCAAGTGGGCGGATATTGTGGATGGAGCGAGGTATGAGAGCGCGAAGGCTGCGGTAGAGATGGCACAGCCGGCGATGAAGCTGACGATGGTGATTGAGAGTGCGGCGGATAATTCGCTGGTGCCGCGGCTGATTCCGCTGCTGACGGAGATGAGTTTGCAGCAGGTGCTGGATCAGGACTTTGTGCAGGTGTTGCTGGGGCCGCTGATGGAGCGGCATTGGGCGGCGCTGGAGTTGATTCGTTCGCGGGCGATAGTGGAGGGCGGGGTGATTACGTTCGACATTACGGACCAGCCTACGGAGGGGTACAACAAATTTATTCCGTACTATCTGCATCCGGAGGCGACGTATAACGTTGGGTTGAGCAAGTCTAGCTTTAGGACGAAGGTGTCGGTGGGGACGAACCCCTGGACGAAGAAGACTCCTTCGGAGTTGGTGAATCTGGCGGCGATTTGTGAGCGGTATGGTGGTGGCGGGCACGCTCGCGTGGGGGCGATTAGTTTTCCTCCGGATCGGGAGGATGAGGCGCGGAAGGCAGTGGGGGAGATAGTGGCGGAGTTGCGTGCGACCGCGGATTTGCGCGGATAAGAACGGATTAAAAGCGAAAAGACGGATTTTAAGAAAAGAGACGAAGGCCACGGATTTTCGGGGATTGTTTTGGATAGGAATTTGTTCTTATCCGTTTTGATCCGTGAAAATCCGTGGTCGATGTTTTTAGGGTTTGAGTTTAGTGAAGAGGTTGAGGCGGGTCAGGTCGTTGAAGATGACGAAGGCGAAGAAAGCCAGGATGCAGACGAAGGCTACCTGGTAGATGCGCTCCTTGATTTGCTGGTTCACGTCGCGGCGCATGATGGTCTCGATGAACAGGAAGAGGATCATGCCGCCGTCGAGGATGGGGATGGGCATGAGATTGAGGATGCCCAGGTTGATCGAGATCAAGGACATGGTGCCGATCAAAGGCGTCCAGCCGGGCATCTGAGCGGCCTGATGGATTTGCTGACCGATGCCGATGGGGCTCTGCAGGCTTTTGACGGAGACCTGACGGGTGAAGAGACGCTTGATGACTTCGACGATGAGGAGGGAGTTTTTCTTGTTGAACTGCCAGGAGGCGGCGATGGCCTTGCCGAGAGGCAGGCGCTCGATCCTTACTGGCGGCTGAACCGGAGCGAAGCCGAGGCGATATTGTTTGGGTCCATTGGCGCTGTCGGTAAGTTCAGGTGTGATCTGAAGCGGAAGGGTCTGGGTGGTTCCGTTCGCAGCCGCGCGTTGGATGACAAGGGAAGCCGGCTTACCAGCCCGATCCTGCAGATAACTTAGCAGGGCGGTAACAGAGTGGAACTGGAGACCGTCGATGCTGAGAATCTTGTCGTTCGGCTGGAGGCCGGCGCGGGCGGCCGGCATGCTGGGCTCAAGAGAACTGACCTGGACGGGAGTGTTCTGCATCTTCGCGACGAGGCCGATCTGGTCCATGGTGAAGTCGTCGGGCCCTCCTTTGGACTCGACGAGGAGCTTCGTATCAGTGCGCTGGCCGTCGTGGACGAAGGAGAAGGGAATGGTCTGGTTGAGATTGAGCAGTGAACGGTTGAAGACGTCTTCCCAGGTTGGGTTCTCGACGGTGTCGTAGCGGACGATGCGGTCGCCGGAATGGATGCCGGTCTTCGCGGCTGAGGTTTTGGACTGGATGTAGTCGGTGACGGCGGGGCCGTTGAGGAACTCCTGCACCTCGTTGTGGAACATGGAGACGCCGGTCATGAGGCCGAGGGCGAGGAGGAAGTTGGCGATGGGGCCGGCAAGGGCGACGAGGATACGCTGCCAGCGAGGGTGATTGTTGAAGTTGCCGGGGTCGCTGGGGACATCTTCGGCGGGAGCATCGGTGGGGAGGGTCATCTCGCCGGACATCTTGACGTAGCCGCCGAGGGGGATGGCGGAGACCTGGTATTCGGTGTCGCCGCGGCGGAAGCCGAAGAGGCGCTTGCCGAAGCCGATGGAGAAGACCTCGACGCGGATGCCGCAGAGCTTGGCGACGGCGAAGTGGCCGAACTCGTGGACCAGGACCATGATGCCAAGGACGATGAGAAGCTGGATGACTGTCGACATGAAGTTGGGGAAGACCTCTTACCTGATGGGTTCTGGCTACGGTCGTACGCCGATGGACTGGCTGGCAATCACTTCGCGCGCACACTCACGCGCGGCAAGATCTGCTTCGAGCACTTCGCGGATAGACGCCGGGGGTTGGCCGGATGTTAGCTGCAGCACAGTCTCTATTGTACGTGGAATACCGAGAAATGGAATATCCCCTGAAAGGAACGCGGCTACGGCGATCTCGTCGGCTGCGTTGAGGGCGATGCCCGAGCAGCCGCCTGCTTCGGCCGCTTCGTAGGCGAGGCGGAGGCAGGGGAAGCGGTTGAGGTCGGGGATGGAGAAGTCGAGCCGGCTGAGGGTGGTGAGGTCGAAGGTGAGGTCGGACGAGACGCGCTCGGGGTAGGCCAGGGCGTAGAGGATGGGAAGGCGCATGTCGGTAACGGAGATCTGGGCGAGGATGCTGCCGTCGACGAACTCGACCAGGGAGTGGACGGTGGATTGCGGGTGGATGGTGACGCGGACTTGTTTGGGCGGAAGGTTGAAGAGGCGGCAGGCTTCGATGACCTCGAAGCCCTTGTTCATCATGGTGGCGGAGTCTATGGTGATGCGCTGACCCATGACCCATGTGGGGTGTTTGAGGGCTTGCTGGGGGGTGATGCCGTCGAAGTCTGCTATCGGGGTATTGCGGAAGGGGCCACCGGAGGCGGTGAGCCAGATTTGTTTTACTTCTGCGGGAGTGCCTCCGCGCATGCACTGGTGGACGGCGTTGTGTTCGGAGTCGATGGGGAGGAGGGCTACGTTGTGTTTTTTGGCGGCGGCGATGATGAGTTCGCCAGCGGCGACCAGACACTCTTTGTTGGCGAGGCCGATGGTCTTGCTAGCGCAGACTGCGGCGTAGGTGGCCTCGAGGCCGGCTACTCCGACTATTGCTGAGACAACGAAGTTGACCTCTGGGAGAGTGGCGACGTGGATGCTTCCGGCCGTGCCGTGGAGGACTTCGATGTTGGTGATGCCTGCGGCTTTTAGGCGGGTTTTTAGGGAGGCGGCTAGCTCTTCGGTGGCGAGAGAGATTGCTTTGGGACGCCAGCGGAGGCATTGGGCATATGCGGCTTCAAGGTTCTGGCCTGCGGCCAGGGAGATGACCTGGTAGCGGTCGGGGAATGATTCGCAGATGGAGAGGGTGCTGTGGCCGATAGAGCCGGTCGAGCCGAGAATGGCTAATTTCTTCACGTTCTTCATTTTCGCAGATTTAGCGTCTACTGGCGGGGATGGTAACGGAGTGCGTTTGGATTGCGGCCTTCAGCGAAGGGCAGGACCTTTTTGGGCTGCAAGAGCTGAAAGGCATAGGGACCGGGAGTGTTTCGGGATCCTTCGCTGCGCTCAGGATGACAACAGCAACAGGCGATCCGCTTATTTCTGAGTTTTGATTTGGGTGAAGCATCAGCCAGCCGTGTTGCGCGGCGAGGTCTTTGAATTCAGGATTTGTTTTGGAGGTCAGGGCTAGCTTCTTTGATCGTGTCCACCCTTTTATTTCTTTCTCTCTTGCTATGCCGGAACGTATGTTGACGTAACGCTCATGCAGGAGGAGGCGGTTGCATTTGTGTCTGCTGGCGAAGGCTGACTTGACGCCATTTCTGTGTTCGAAGAGGCGCCGGTCGAATTTGCAGGTGACTCCGGTGTAGAGAGTTCCCGTGGTGCTTCCTAGGATGTAGACGTGGCCTTCTGGCATTGTGACTCTTGGGTAGGGTGGAATATGTGGCTGAAAGGGTCGAGCGGTCTCGGTCGCCATGAGTGCGTCGGGATCCTTCGCTACGCTCAGGATGAGAACTATATCATAAATAAATAGAAACAAAATACATAATTTTATATAATGCTATATACAAAGTATACACAGCCACGAAAATTCAATGGCTTGCACGAGGAATCTACACGGAAACTGCACAGAACGGAATAAACAAGAGGAGGCGACATGGCCTTCGTTACCGAGAAAGAGGAGCTGAAACCCGGCCTGATTCTCTTCCGGCGCGGCGACGTGGATCATCGCATGTGGTACTGCCGCATGAAGATGCCGAAGGCCGACCGCTACAAGACGGTTTCGCTTAAAACAACCGACATCAGCGCGGCCCGCGAGCGGGCCTTCGACCAGGATGCAGACGTGCGGTTTCGCATCAAGCATGACGTTCCTGTGTTCAATCGCCCCTTCCGCGACGTGGCGCGAGAGTATCTGTTGACGCAGGAAGCGCGGGCGAAGCGTGGAGAGATCAGCGCCGCGCGGCCTAAGAAACTCCGTGCCGTCATTGAGGGCACGTTAGACAGGTATGCAGGTTCCACGCAGGTACACCTTATCGGTGACGAACGCTGGGGCGGCTATCCAGCATGGCGGCGGGAGAACGGCGCGGGACGCCACCGACGCAACGGCGTTCGGGAAGTTACCGCCGATGCAGCGCAATCCTTCGCGGACCATGAAGCCGAGCGCCGCACCAAGGTTCAGCACACCTTGGGCATCAGAGTGTTGAAGCCGATTGAAGTTAAACCTTCCGAAGAACGGGTAGTTCCTTTTATCAGCGATTCCACCATCCGCTTCGAGATGTCCATCTTCGGGGCGATTATGAACTATGCGGTGAAGAAGCGCTATGTTCCCGCCAGCCAGCGTTTCGATGAGCGTCCCAAACTCAAGACGATGCGGCGTGACGAGTTCACGCTGGAGGAGTACCGCAAGCTCCACACCGTAGGCCGCAAGTGGATTGCCGAGGCCGACAAGCCATCGAGCGTTTGGTATCGCACCGTCACCTACAACTTGATTCTGATTGCCTGCAATACAGGCATGAGGCCATCGGAGATGAAGAATCTCCGCTGGCGCGACATTATGCCCGCGAAGGACCGCGAGGGCCGCGAGATTGTTGTCTTATTCGTGCAGGGCAAGGGCAAATCGCGCAAGCTGGTTGCGCCGAAAAGTGTCGGAGACTATTTAGAACGTATCCGTGCGATTTCCAAAGCCACCGAACCGGACGACAGAGTATTTACCAACATCACAGGCAAGCCCGCAAAAACTCTTTACAGCAGTCTGATTGCCGATCTTCTGAACGAAGCGAATCTGCGCGAAGGGACGCAGGGCGTGCCGCGCTCGACGTATTGCTTCCGGCATACCTACGCCACGCTCCGATTGCAGGAAGGCGTAGACGTGTATTTCCTCGCCGAGCAGATGGGAACTTCCGTCCACATGATTGAGCAGCACTACGGGCATGTGAATACGATCAAGCACGCCGACCGCGTGTTACAGGGCATGGCGGGATGGGAGTTGCCGCAACCGGACGATACCCGGGTCAAGGCGTCGAAAGCGGCGGAGACGCACGACAAAGGAAAGAGAGGTCAGCGTCACAGGTCGCGCTGACCATGAACCTCCCGAAGCCGTCTTCTGCCGGAGCCGCTGGCGGAGGCTGGCGCAGGGAGGTGTCCGGCCCGGACACTCCTCACTGAGATGGTTCTGATTTGCCGCTGCCCCGCCGGGGCGTTCTTAGCGGCAAATCTCCGCGCACGAGTCGCCGCTGGCGGCTGTTCTTCGTGGTGCGCCAGGCATGGCGCGTAGCGCGTAAGCGCAAGCGAAGTGGCTGTGGTGGCCTCTTCGTGGACTTGGGGGTGCAAGTCCCCTACAGGCCCTGATGGTGGGAACTGTTAGCCGAACAGCAAGGGTGTCCATCGCGAGGTGGAATCTGAAGGAAGCTGTAAGCAAATCTGCGGCCCGACGTACAGGAAGCGAATAGAGGCGGACTCACTTGGGCGAGAGGGCCACTAGACTCGAAGCCCGATACCATCCGGAAGGTGAGGACGTAGATTCGACGGGTATATGCAGGGAAGGTCGCGCGAATTACCCTGGGAAGTCTGTCGGCCTGCCTTGGGCTACTGGCATCGTAAGATGCCGGGATGGGCTGGCAGATTGCAGCAGAGGTCGTAGTAGCCGCTGAAACCGGAGTGGTGAAGGACCGAACATGAAACGCGGAAGTAGGAGAGCAGACCTCGATGCAGGACGAAGAAGCAGAAGCGTACGCGAGTACGGCCATTCCTGAAGGTGGCGGGCGGAACCTGCCATGGGCCGGAATTGGTGCTGAGTCCCGCACGTCGGCTGTTGGGTTGCCGAAAACGAAGGCGATGGGAGCTTCATAATGCCTATCGCTGTTTCATGAACCGCCGGACACCGAACGGTCCGTCCGGTGGTGTGGGAGGACGGCAGGGGTGACCCTGCCTCCTACCCGATCGCTTTGTGTGGGCCTTCCTCAACCGCGCCGTTGAGGCTCCCGGCATGTCACTTCGCTAATGCGTGGCGGCCAACACGGAGATGCGCGGTACACGGATTTGATTCTCACGTTTGCGCGTTTGGGCAATATCGTAAGACGACTGCATACGCATCAACGTGTCCATCTTCACTCCAAAGGCTTTTTCGATGCGAAGCGCCATATCCCCGGAGAGGTCAGCCTTGCCATTGAGCAAACTGGACAATGTAGGCCGCGAGACGCGCAACGCTATCGCCGCCGCCGTGACCGTCAGCCCTGCGGCTTCGATAATCTCCGTCCGAATGAAATCCCCAGGGTGGGGCGGATTCTTCATGGGCATGGTCTCTTCTCCTTTGGCCTAGTGGTAGTCCTCTAAATCCAAGTCGCAAATCTCGCGTTCGGCTGTGTCGATACGAAAGGTCAACCGCCGATTGGCGGTAACACTCAGGCTCCATGCGCCCTTGCGGTCCCCCGTCAAGGTATGCGCCTTCCACGAGGGGAGCATCCGCAACTCTTCCGGGTCTTCCATATCGTCCAGAAAGGCGAGCATCTTGCGGAGCTTGTCTACGGTGTCGGGCGGAACGCCTTTGGTGGCGTAGTCCGTGTAGAGCTTCTTCAAACCCTTATGGATGAAGTTGCGTATTCTCACCTGAACAACTGTAGCCTGTAGCCTAACGCTTGTCAAATGCCGTGCTATAGACAATTCAAATCGTTTCCATCTTTTCGGGAAGGATGCTGCGCCCTTCCCGCGCTGCAACCACCCATAGTGCCGGGCGTTTTCCGCTTCCCATCCATGCGGGGCCTGTATCCTGCCCCGCAACGCCCGTCCCTGAAAACCATGCGGAAGTAGACCGAAATTTCTTCTTTCATCAAGTGCCCCCGCTATGAACGCGCAGAAAACGCGCGGCATTGACCGAACCCGCCTCGCCTCTGCCCGCCGCACAAGACATGAAGTGGGGGCACTCAATAAAAGAAATTTGGTTGAGAGCCAAAGGCGAAATGCCCTCCTTCAGAATCCCGCCCCACGCGGGCAGCACAGGAGAGCGAAACGTCATGGCACACTGCAACCATCGCAATGCAGCCAGCAGGCCAATCATCTACCAGACCGTTACCGACCGCATTCTTTCCAGCCTCAAAGCGAGCGTGATTCCGTGGGAGAAGCCGTGGAAGACGCCGCGCCACGCAGGCGGCCCGTTCCCGCGCAACTTCTATACCGGCAAGCCCTATCGTGGCATCAATGTTCTGTTGCTTTGGTCGAGCGAATACAGCTCTCCGTTCTGGCTTACCTTCAAGCAGGCGCAGGCGCTGAAAGGCAATGTCCGCAAAGGCGAGCACGGAACGCCGATTGTCTTTTACAAGCAGCTTCCCGAACATGCGAAGAAGGACGAGGACTCTACCTGGGAGGATGAGCGCGTTCCTTTCGTTCTCTGCCATCCATCAGGCGCTTAAAGCCAGGCATGTAATCCGCCATTTCGCCGAACAGCGTCACATCATCCAGCCCGGCTGCAGCTAGTTCTTGAACCCGTTTGGAAATCAGAGAAGCAATTTGGATTTGCTCTGCGGCGAAGTTCATAAAGCGTCGATTGTTACACCTTGAACAGTCGCAAAAACGTTGGTATTGGGACTTGACTGACTGTATCGGCTTAGGACCGCGTCGGGGGGCTTGCCCGATACGGGCCGCTTCAGCCAAGCGACGACCACGTTGGACACGGCGTTGATGACTACACTAGCGAAGTACAGGTTGGGGTGTTGGGCGAGGGATGCAACGGAGGTGGGTTCAAATAGAATAATCACGGCCTATTTATGCTTCAATTCTCGGATTTCGGTCCAATTGCCCGTGAAATTGAAGTCTTGCCATGACACCCACAGCCCGGTAGCTCGTTTTTTTTTACCTTGCCCGGACGCTAGGCAGCTCCGCCCATCGGGTTGTCCAGCGAGGGGAGCGATGCGATGCCCGCAGCTTCCAAGGAGCTGCTCCGCACAGTGAGCGAATATTCACAACCGATTGAACCTTCGATCAATCTCCATATACTGAACACATGGTCAAATTGGCTTTAGCTGCTCTGCTTGCCTTCGCCATACCCTTGCAGCCGTTATTCGCACGCGGACAGGACATTTCGCAAGAAGTGGATCAAGTCTTCGCTGCCTATAGCCAGGAGCGCACTCCAGGATGTTCGCTTGGAGTGATACGCAATGGAAGTTTTGCATATCGGAAGTCATATGGTGCTGCAAGCCTGGAACTCGGAGTACCGCTTTCGTCGCAATCCGTGTTTTATGTCGGATCCGTCTCGAAGCAATTCACGGCAGCCAGTGTGATTCTCGCTGCGGAGCAAGGGCTCCTTTCGCTGGACGACAATGTAAAAATATATATTCCTGAGCTACCAGATTACGGCCACACGATAACCCTGCGTCAGATGCTTCATCAGACAAGCGGTTTTCGAGACTTCTTCGATCTCTTGTACTTTTCAGGCCGCGATGTGTCTGAGTCCAATTCGCCCAGCGAGATACTGAAACTCATCGAGCGTCAAAGAGGACTTAACAATGTGCCTGGAACTGAGTGGGTATATAGCAATACAAACTATTTTCTGCTTGGCATCGTCGTGCAACGCGCCACCAAGAAGACGCTCGCCGCCTATGCCGCCGAGAAGATCTTTCGTCCTTTGGGGATGATGCACACTCGCTTCTACGATGATGCGTCCGTAGTTCTGCCTGGGCGGGTTGCTGCTTACGACCCGGGTCAGAATGGCCAGTTTGTCGTTGATTGGTCCACAACTTATTCGGTCGTAGGCGGGGGAGGCCTGATGACCACCGTCGATGATCTGCTGAGGTGGGACGATAACTTCTATTCGAACCAGCTGGGGAAAGGTACGCTAGTGAAGGAGTTGGAGACTCCGGGCACTTTGAATGACGGCAAAGAGACCGTTTATGGCATGGGGCTCATCTCGGGAAACTACCGAGGCCTGCCAATCATGGAACACAACGGCTCACTGTTTGGATATCGTGCCGATATCCTTCGTTTCCCTGACCAGAAATTCACCGTCGTTTGCCTCTGTAATGTTTCTGACGCAGACCCCGAGGGCAAGTCTCGCAAAGTCGCCGACGTCTACCTTAGAGACCAGATGCAGTCCAACTCGGTTCCCATGTTGGCCTCTGACAAAAACCTGGCCGATCCTACTCCCTTCACCGGACAGTATCTCGATTCGCGCAGTCGCACAATTTATTCCTTCACTGTGTCAGATGGTCATCTTCGCGGGTGGGGTTCAGACCTCAGGCGAAAGAATGCCAATCAGTTTTATGACCTTTTCGGGGATGTGATCACTTTCGACGGCTCAAAGGACTCGATGAAGGTCTCGCTCGACATGAATGGCGAGACGTATTTTGCAGGGAAGCGGCTAAGCGAAGTTCACTTGGGTGATTCGGTATTGGGAGACTTTACTGGCGACTACAAAAGTCCGGAGCTGGATAGCGCAATCCAGCTATCAGTCGAGCACGGCGGTCTGATTTTCAGAAACGGCAGCAATCCTCCTGTAACGCTGACTCCCATCGCGAGCAACGAATTCAAGGCAGGGGCCAGTTTTTCGATTGTGTTCCATCGGGACGAACATGGGCGAGTATCCGCGCTGAACGTGTTCGCACCCTCAGCTCGCGGAATTGAATTTGCTCGGACCAATTGAGCATGTTGTATTGCGGAAGATGGCCAGATTGATTGCCAGATTGCCGCGAATGCGGAAGCGTGCGATCCCTAATCTTTAGGTGCGTTAGGTGAGCAGGGCCTAATGAAGTCTCATCGGAGAAGTTTGCCGAAGCGTTTGCCCGATGCTCACCCATCAGTCAGTCCTTAACGCCTGCATCGGCTGCACTGAAGCAGCTCTTCGCGCCGGGATGTACGCGGCAAGAATGCCGATTAGAACATTCACTGCGCAGACGCCGGCCAGCACAATGGGATCACGGGTAGCCGTCTTGTATAGCATTGACTGGAGTACAGAAGTTGAAGCAACAGCCGCAAGAAGACCGATTGCCGCGCCAGTCAGCAACAGGGTTCCTGACTCTCGAATCACCATCAACAATACGGTACGTCGCTGGGCACCAAGGGCAAGGCGAATCCCAATTTCACGAGTGCGACGTGAGACTGAGTACAACATCACGCCGTAAAGCCCAACAACGGTCAGGACCATAGCAAGCACAGCGAAACTTCCCATCAATCCAATCGCGAATCGAGGCTGGTTCAGTTGCATCCCTAAGAGATCGTGCATTGTTTGCACATCCGTGACTGGAATGTTCTTGTCGAGTGTACTCACGAGATGACGAACGGCGGGTTCGAGGCTCAATGGATCCACTGATGTCCTTACCACTGAGTAAAAGCAGCACCAACTTGGAAGTTGATTTGCAGGCAAGTACATTGCTGGTGGCATATCACCCTGAGTGGCGCTTTGGCGCATATCGCCGACCACGCCAACGATTTCACGAAGAGGTGGCGCTTCGGACCCGTTGGCTGCATACGGCCTGACTCTCTTTCCTACTGGGTCTTCTCCAGGCAGAAACTCCTGAGCAAATGCGTGATTCACGATCATCACCGGTCGCGATCGGACGTCGTCTGCCTCGTTGAAGTCACGGCCCTCAATCACCGGAGCCTGCATGGCTTTGAAGAAGCCGGAGGAGACCGGAGTCATTTCGGCACGGAGGCGGTGCACCGAATCGGAGGGGTGGAGCGGATCATCAAACTTGATAAAGAGGTTTCCGCTTGTCATCGGGACGACTCTTGCACCGCCTGCGGACTCGACCCCAGGTAAAGCTCGCAACTGGCGGAAGTACTCCTGATAGAACTGGGGTATTCTGTTGCGATATTGTTGGTCTGGAAGGTTGAAGAGGTAAACCAAGAGATGATCCGGATTGAACCCTTCCGGTGCATGCAATAGTTTGAGGAAGCTGGTGGCGAGCAGACCTGCACCCGCAGTGAGCAGGATACTCAAAGCAACCTGTCCGACAACAACACCCGAGCGAAGCCAATCTCGCCGGTACTTTGCGGCACCGCCGCCATCCTTCAGCGCTGTGATGGGATCAACCGCAGACGCTCTTAATGCTGGTACCACGCCGAAGAAAATGGTACTGGCTAGCGATGTGAGAGCTGCAAATGCCAACACTGGAAGATTCACGCCGGCCTCTTCGGCGCGAGGCACGCCGTCGCCGATTAGTCGTAGCACGACTGGAGTACAGAAGAACGTCAGAGCGCAACCGGCGATGCCTCCTGCTAGGCCTAAGGTCACGCTTTCGACCAGGGACTCTTGCACAATCCGGCGTCGTCCGGCACCTAATGCTGATCGGATGGCAATCTCTCGTTCACGCTCGCGCACTCGAACCAGCATCAGGTTCGCCACGTTTCCGCATGCAATGAGAAGAAGAAGCACCACAGCGCCAAAAACGATGAAGAATAGAGTGCGCGTGTCGCCCAACACGTTCGCCAACTCACTCTGGACCATGGCCGAAGTTTGCCCGGAGTTCGTCATTGGATATTGCTTCGCTAAATTGGCAGCAATCGCTTTCAAATCTTGATCCGCCCAAGCGAGCGATGAGCCGGGATTAAGTCTGCCAATTGCGCCAAGATAGTGCAAGTTTCGACTGTCCACCGGAGACTGAGAATTGGCCGGATCCTTATCTACGGCCGATGTCGTCCAGAATGCGTTCTGAGGTTCTGCCAAGGGAAACCGAAACGAGGCTGGCATCACTCCGATGATTGTGAATCGACTATCACTTAGGCTGATATTCTGGCCCAGAACTGACCGATCGCCTGCGTACCGGGATATCCAGAGTGCGTGGCTGATTAACGCCACGCGCGCGCCTTCGCGTTCCTCTTCAGGCATGAACCCGCGTCCCAACTCTGGTTGAACTCCAAGCAAGGGCAGAAGATCCCAAGAGACAACCTCTCCATCTAGGTGAATGGCTTGGTCAAAGCCGGTCAGCGTCACCGACTTATCATGGTACGAAACCAAGTGAGATAACGAATGATTCTGTGACCGCAAGTCAAAAAAATCGGGATAGGAGATGTTGCTCGGTTCGTATCCATGGCGACCGACCATCTCAACCTCGACGAGTTGCTCAGGGTGACTATAGGGCAAGGGCTTAAGTATCACTGCGTCTACTAAGCTAAAGACTGTCGTTGTCGCACCAATTCCGAGAATCAGCGTCAAAAGTATGACGAAACTAATTCCCGGCGATTGGATCAATCTCCTCATTGCCAGTTGAAAGTCGGTCAAAAGATTGGCCATTGGTTTCTCCCTACTGAAGTATCACGCTCCATTTGACCCGGCAAGTCGTCCGCCAGGGCGTGCAGCCAAAAGCCGTTCAGGGCAGATTATCGGCATCCTGGAGACAGCCCTCATTCAGAGGTATCAACTGGGAATCAGAGTGTCAACTGTCGATATCAACCCAATGTAGTCATGCAGCCGCCGGGCGCCGATTCGTCGAGTTCCGGCAGGTTGAGAATATTCAGGAATCAGCGGCCAGGAGCGTGGAGTCTGTTCACCTATTCCTGTTCCGTTCTCTGATCTTTCCTTGTGCTAAAGGGAAGCCATTCCACTTCCTGTTTCCGACCAAAGCCGATGAGGATTGATCATCAGTAGAATTGGGAGACTTGGAGTGGCCTAACCGTGTCGTTGAGAGTCCTGCTTTACTTTGTTTCCGCCATACTTTTCGCTTTATCAACGGAAGAAGCGATCCAGGTGGGCGGCCAAATTCCGGAAAAGGCTTCATCTGAGCTGCTTGCTCGAATCAATGCGTCGCCGGTGCTGCCCTTCAAAGGTGTGCATTTTGCCGCGCAGCCACTCACAGCCGGGTGGGAATCGGGTGCCGTATCCGGGGTAGCCGTTGATATCAAGGGAACGATTTACGAAATACAACGTGGCGAAAAGGCCGAACCCGTCATCGTTCTCGACCGCAACGGAACAATCGTGCGGTCCTGGGGCAAGGGCGACTTCAAAATTCCGCACAGCATACGCATCGACCCTGCGGGCAACGTATGGACTGTGGATGCTGCTTCTTCCACAGTGATTAAGTATTCTCCGCTGGGCAAGAAGCTTATGACCATTACTGTTGGCGAGCAGCCGGACAACGGCAGTCCGTTCGACGGAACCACCGATGTCGCTTTTGGACCGAATGGACACATCTTCATCACCGATGGCTACGGGAACGCTCGCGTTCTCGAATACACAGCGGAAGGCATGAGACTGAGACAGTGGGGTGAGCTTGGAACAGTCCCCGGAGCCTTCAACCTTCCACACGCGATCCAGGTCACCAACAAGGGAATCATCTTTGTAGCCGACCGGGAAAACGGACGTATCGAGAAGTTTGATCTCTACGGCAATTTCCTTGGAGAGATCGCCCATCTTGGGCGGGTCTATTCCTTCAAACTGACAGACGGGGCATTGTGGGCCAGCATGGGCCCATTCGATCAGCCACCTGGTTCGCCGTGCTGGATCGTTAAGCTCGATCCGCAGAGCGGCGCCTTCACCGAATACAAGATGCCCGACCCCAATGCGCGCGATCCGCACACGCCGATCTTCGATCGCAACGGCATTCTCTGGTTCACCGTCCAATCGGGCAACATG